>JADEYI010000004.1_pt1 | contig 547331 bp, 867 predicted proteins | sample 8542331 | NCBI WGS metagenome assembly JADEYI01 (sample SAMN16510988, study PRJNA670497) | mine drainage metagenome | isolation source: biofilm near Copperflume 1 | place: Germany: Marsberg coppermine Kilianstollen | collected 2018-02
CCGTGGGCACGGTGCTCAGTATTTGTACCGCCCCCCGCCAGCCGGGGCCATGTATGCTATTGTATCACAGACAATTCCAATTAAGCTTAAGGCCAGCTGCTGAGGCTTATATTTGAGCGTCAATAATAGGCTTGATATTGAAAGATGTTTGACGCGCAGGAAGCCATGGATCATGAATGATCCTTGATCAAGGGTACCATCCATGGATACACATTTGATGAGCCTCTTGTTAGACATAGTCTGAAGGATTTTACACAGAACATCTGCTCAAATGCGACTTAGGATGATTTTGGCTTCATTAAGGCCATGGATCTCAGATACAGATGTTGACTTACACCTTGGACTGACTTCACTGCAACAAGACATCAGCTAATCAGGGCACCAGGCAACCAACAACAATACCGAGCGATCGTGCCAATACCTTCAAGTAAGGCAGAACTTTTGTCTGCAGGCTCTACAGCCTCTACGCAAAACTTTTGACAGGTGCTCAACACATCAGTGCTCATCCCAAACTCGCTCAAAAATTGCAAGGTGCAACACAGATACAACAACCTAGGCCGCCAATTGCAGTTATCCGACCCTTCAACAGTGTTGAATCAACAAGCAGTACTAGCAGCTGCAGGTATCTGACATAAGCTCTCCAACTGATACAGTTGTCTCCCAGTACCATTCAAATTTCAGTCTTTCCAACACTTTGAGTGAGTCTTCCCTCAATCGTGAGGTGTACATTTATCAGCGACAACTCAGCCAAAGATGGCAGGGCGATGGTCATGCTGCTGCCTTGCGCTTCTGCTGGGACTGTGTGCTTTCATGCCCTTTGCTGCAGTCTCTCCAGCTCCAGATGCAGGTCTCCACCACTGGCCTATGCCAGGACTGGCCACCACTGCCAGCGCCAACAGGGGAATCGCCACAAGCGACCTGTAGCCGCACACAATCTGCTGAGTTGACTGGTGACCTTAAGGTTGCAGGGTCCCGACCCAAAGCTTACCATAGTAAGCGGAGCGGAAAGATTTGAAACAGGTGTGACTGTATAATAAAGCTCACCCAGCAATCTGTCTGAAGCGGGCTTGCTTCTTCTCCTTGCGCACTCCCTTCGGTTTCTGCACAGCGCAGCTTGCACTGACGCGCACCAAGTCAGCTGCCACGGCCACCTCTGGGGCGGCTTTGCAGGATGTCACCTCCGGAACCGTGACAGCATCAGCAATGGTTGCCACTGGCGTGCATGGGAGTGCAGCCTGGACATGGCAGCAAGCCTCACCAGTCAAAAAATTTTTTGACAGCTCTTAAAGGCAGATGCGCATTGTGAGCATGCAGATGTAAGGCAGAATAACACACAGCGCAGAAAGCCAGCGCACCTGGGCCAGCTTCTGAAGGCGCGGCGGCCGTGAGGACAGGTCCGGGGCAGCAGAGGCGGCGGCTGAGGTGGCAGTGCTGGCGTCAGGGCTGCTCTGCCGGTGCTCCGGCGCGCCGATGCCCTTCAACAGCCCCACGGGCATCGGCCTGACGGCGGCGGCCGGCCGCCCCCGCACGGCTATGCGCTCCTCCGGGCCGTCCTCGTCTGATGAGGCGTGCCTGGGCGCCACGCTGCTGGCCACTGACGCCCTGCCAGTGCTGGCGCAGTCGTCGTGCGCCTCCTTGATTGTGTGCAGCAGCCGGCTCGCGCTGCGCGCGCCGGCATTGCCGGGGGATCCGTCCACCGGCCCCGGCTGTGCCAGGCCGTTCTGCACTTGCAAGCGCAGCTGCTCCAGCGACTCTGCCAGGGCAGCTGCCCTCTGGAACAGGTGGCGCCTGGCCATTGCGCCGCGCCAGGTGTCGGCCTTGGGCTGCCCGGGGGGCGCGCATGTGAGAGGCAACGCCTCTTGCGCGTGGGAGGTGTCCCTGGAGAGCTCTGCGCCCTGCGGCGTGGCCGGGGCGGATGAGGCGTGCCTAGGCAGCATGGAGAGCTCTCCCAGCGTCTGCGCCCAGCCCCTCTGCCGGCTGCTGGGCCCTTGCGGCGTTTCCAGCAGGAGCAGTGGATTCTCTGACGACGCCAGCACTGCCTGCATGAACAGGGAATTCATCCATCACTCTCCTGACTCTGAGACCTGACATTGTCATCTTTTGAGCAGCCTGGCACACTGTCACGATGACCAGAATGTCTCTGAAGAATAGACTGGCACTGCGTACAAGGACAGGACTGACACAATGAACGCTGTACACATGGCCAAATGAAGAAGCTCACCTCCGAGTGCGCGTCCTGGCGTTGATTGAGGCGGGGAGTAGGGCCCAGGTCATCCTGCCCGCCGGGCAGCAGCAGCGGGGCAGGCGGCAGCAAGGGCAGCCACGGCGAGCGCAGGTGCGGCGGCAGCTGCTGCCGGGGCGGTGAGATCTGGCCGTGCAGCCACCGCCGCGCGGCCACCGCCGCCGTATGCATCCGCGGCAGCTGTGGGTGGCACGGCGCCGACAGGACCTCCAGGGCGCCCCTGTCCTGGTCGGCCAGCCCTGCAAAGAGCACTTGACAAGATTACTCCTGACCAACGCTCAGACGCCCAATAGTGAGAATCTGTGTAAACTGATGCCTTTGGGTCCGGTGCATCATCTACAATATGCACAAGTAGGGTCTCAGTGTGAAGCTTAGAACACTTGTACTAATCATTGTCAATCAATTTAAAGGAGGCCATTCCAAATGACATGCATGGGGTGTCAATGGTATGACAGACTGCCTGGCATTAGGATTGACCTTTGATAAGGCTGATGCTGCTGCAGCTGCTGGCAGACATCTCATGGTATGCAGGGGCCGGGCCAGGGGTTGAGAAGGTGTGCTGCAGCGCCTCCAGGGTGCTTGAGTGTCCCTCGGGCACCGGCCACATCCCAGCCTCCTTGGCAAGGCTGGATCCCGGGCTGTCGAAGACCTCTGTGGAGATGCTGTCCTCTGTCGAGGCAAACAGACGCAGGTCCTGCTCCACTGCCAGCATCTGCTCCGCCAGGCTGCCCACTGCCGCAGCCAGCCCCTTGCGCGATGCCTCAGCATCTACTGCCTTGCCTGTCATGGCCAGCGTGGACGCCAGGCCCAGCACTTGCACTCCCTGGCACAACCCAAATAAACTTATTGATGTCTTCATCACCTGACAGGAATGTCAGAATGTCACAAGCACATGTCAATGACATCCGTGATCCTGCTTGCAAGCATGCACAGTGGTATTAGTCAAGTGTCCAATATTTTCAGCAACTCTTCACCCTTGCGCAACGACATTCTAGGGATACTAGTTTCACCATTTCACGATTGTAGGCATTAAGATTGAAGAGGCCAAGGCGCTGTGAGATGATGACTCAAGATTTAACAGTGCTGGCGGGTGCTGTCACCTTGAGGTTGGCGAGGGCGTCGCGCAGCTGGGCCTCGGTGCACTGGCGCTGGTAGTCGGAGAGGCCCAGCCGCCGCTCAAACTCGTTCTCCTTGGCGACAGCCTCCGTGGAGCTGGCGGACAGGCGCTCGTTGGCCTGCTGCAGCTTCTCCCACAGCGCAGCGTGCGCCCCCCTCTCCCCATCCACCTGCTTCTCCACCTCCGCCAGGCTCCCCCTCAGCTCCTCGTTCTGCGCCAGCCGCCCATCCACTTGTAATAAATTATACCGAAACATTCTGTTGTGTTGGTGCGTGCATGCACCACCCACACATTCCAAGCATCAGCCCAGTTTATGCTTACAAAACACTCTAATAACAGATGCTCTCTGGTCATAAATAAAGGGATAAGTTACAGATGAAATCCTCTGTCTTTCTATGACACACATGCATGCTCATCATATCTCCCAATTGACCAGGTCGCGCCTGACCCGACATCTTCAATGTGCCTTGATTACTTTGGTTTTGGCATGAAGTGCCCAAATGCTGAAAAACAAATGTGTCCCACCTCCTCTCTGTGCTTGGCCACAGCAGCCAGCAGCGTCTCAATCTCGGCAGCCGCGTCGCGGCTGCGCTCTTCTGCCACATGCAGCTCAGCAGTGCGCTGCTCCAGCATGGCTGCCAGATTTGGCCCGGGGGTCTCCGACTCGCTCGCAGCCGCTGCCCCTGCGCCAGCCTGTGCCTGCAGGCGGAGCTGCGCACACTGCTCTTCCAGCGCAGCCTTCTCCTGCAGGAGCATAGTCTCTTGTCAAGTATGCAAAGTAGTGCTGTATGCATAGAAACTCTCATATGTGGAATCACAAAGCAGCACTGAATGTTACTGCTTGGCAGGCGCAACCCCCTTTTGCTGCATCGGGAGTCATGTTGCACATGACAATATTTGGAAGGGAACACACGATCGGGAGATCACACCTTGGCAGCTTCTGCCAGCTCCAGGCCGGCCTGTTCGGCTTGGGCGGCCAGCGCGGAGACTTCGGGCTCCAGCACGCGCACCCGCTCCTGCGCCTTGGCAGCAACCGCGCCCACCGCCAAAACCTCCGCCTCCAAATCCGCGCACAGCTCCTCCTTGGCCGCAACCTGCGCTGAGCATCTTAAGTTAAACAGTATGCCGACGAGTATGGTGCCATATGCATGTTTCTGTTTCCCTGCTGCAAGGCTTCTAGCCGCTATGCCACCGGATTGCAAAATTATCCTGCGGAGCACAGCTCTTGGGAGAGTATGACCTGTGTTTCAAGGTGATGCACGCGCTCCAGGAGCTCTTGCTTGAACCCCGCCTCTGCTTTCAGCTGGGCTTTCAGTTCTGCCACTTGTTCCCCAGCCTCTTCGGCTGCGGGCTGCTCCTTCAATCCCCCCGTGGAGTCCTGCTGTGCCTGCACAGGTGAGATTTTGCCATATCTTACTCAAAGCTCTATCACCAAGTTTCAACACAGCTTGAAGTCCTTTGCGACTTTTGCTTCCTTTGCAATTCCAGGGGCATTGCATGTTTTTATCAGTCACGCACTTCGTTTTTCCGAGACTCCGAGGAATTTGCTTCTGCTGTGTCAGCCGTAGAGGTTGCCATTCCAGAGGTGTCAGCCCCAGACACACCCTGTTGGCATAGACAGGCGGCACACATCAGCGAATGTCCAGTTCATCCAAGACATATGAGACAAACAACTTACTGGTGTTCATGAGAGTTTGTATGGTGGTGGATCAGGCCACCTCGCCAAATGCCGCCTTGGCCCCGTTCATCTTGACTGCCACTGCGTCCAACTCTTCTTTCAACTCCTGGATGCGCTTCTCGGCCAGGACAAGTGCAGCATCTGCCTTCTCCTTGTATGCACGCAGCTCCAAGACCTCCCTCCTCGCAGCCCCTGCCAAGCCACATTTTCTCGGCATCCAGATCAACCACCAAATGTCATTATACTCATTTTATGGGAATTCAGGCCCCCGCCGGTGAAGCTACAGACCTGCTGCAAAGCGAAGCAGTCGCTGGCGGTACTCCAAGTCCGCTTTTCCAGCGTCGACCTCAGCCTGCTTTGCCTTGAGGTCACGCTGCAGCCCAGCCAGTTGCTGCTCCAGAGAGGCGCTGTGCTTCCCGGGCGAGGCAGCAGCGAGCTCCTTCAGTGTAGAGTGGTGCACGGATGGTCGCGCAAAGCCTGCACCAGAATGCTCATGTTCTCTTCCTGGGGTTGAAGACCTTGCTAGCCCTGCGTTGGAAGGCACCAGGACCTTGCCCTTCGGCAGGAACCCAAGGAGAGAAGAAGAAGCATGATTATTGACTTACTGATTGCAACGTTGGATCTTCCTGTAAGATCATAGCTCTCCGTGTCCATGTCTTTCACCGTGTCCTGGACGTGGGGTGTGGGTAGCTTGGCAGCGCTACCTTTCACCTGGCCCTTGGAATTTCTTGGACTAGTTCTGCCGGCAATATCTGCCACGGGCGCATCATACTGGGGTAAACTTCTGCGCAGAACATGCACACATCTCTAATGAGCCTGTCATGAAGAGATTCGTCGAAAGTCGTACGTGCACTTGCTCCAAGTAGGACACATGCAAGTCGAAGGACCTTCGGCTAACACGACAGGAAGGTGACTTCAGGGCAGTAAGACGTACGTGAGAGCTATGTTGCGAGATTTACGCGGTAGTGCGTACTCCATGATGGGCAACTTGGTCACTTATCTGGGCCGAACATCCCGCATTGAGTCCCCTGTCTGACTCACTCACTCAACAACTGGAAGTGACCGCTTTTGCAGGTGCTCAATTTATTCTAGTGATTGATACTGGCACTGACGTCGCTGTTAAGCTTTGCAGGCAGAGCTGGCTCCGCTTCCCGCGTACAGATGTTGAACGGTAAGGATTGCTGCCCGAGTGGGCAATTGACGAAGCAATTTTTGGGCAGGTTGGGAAGAGGCATGGAGAAAGAATTTCATCGATCTGGCCAAAGGAAGACGAGCAAAAATCAATGTTCAAATGTTGCTAACATGACGTTGTCCATGCGGAACCTGCATGGGCAACAGTGCTGTCTGAATTCCGCCAGTGCTATGCCTCATGGCAGTTACTAGTCATGGACGACAGCTTGCTCCCTGCTTACAGATATTATGGGTATCAGAATGTGAAGGGAGGCATTGGAAGATCCATCCATTATCGGCAGCACCAGAGCACTGAAGATCACGATGGACTTTTTCAGCCTAATAGCATGCTACCTTCTTCTTCTTGCCGTGCTGATCTTTCTTCTGCTCTTCGGAGAAGCGGCCATCTTCATTGACACTCCCATTGCTAGCCTTCATTGGCTCCTGTTCTCGGGCGTATGCCAAGGATTCTGGTGGGTTTCTGCAACGTGGTAGTCAGTGCTCAAGCACGAACATTCAGCAGCTCTTACACCAGTGCAATGCACGAGAAATGCGGTGGTAGTTATAGATCCCTGGTGATGATTGCAAGGTGGCTTGTGGAGCGGTCAGCTGGAGTTCATGGAAAGCAGGTGCTTGAGAGGTGGCGAGACAAGTGCGCAGAAAGCTCCAGCCCCGTCCTGCAGATATTCTACATTATTTTCCTGGCAGTCGGCTTCTACTTTTACACTGTTAACATCTTCTGCTTCTTGCCCCAGTCATACGCTCCTACGTGGCACATGTGCGACCCCTAGCTGATGGTTTTCTGAGGTGCAGTCAGACGACCGTGCAGCATCATGACCAAAACCACATACCACTGTTTCTTTACACTGATTGCTGCGCTACTATTTTGCTGCTGACAGATACACAGGGACCTTTACACTGGGCGCCTGCCTATTGGCGTTTTACACTGCCAGCGTGAGCGATCCGGGTCGGATTACAGCTGACAATGTGGCAGCGCACTGTGCACTGTATCCGTATGATGAGCTGACAAGCCGCAGCGGCCAGCAGTGCTGGTCTTGCCTTTGGCAGAGACCCGCCCGCTCAAAGCACTGCCCGGCATGCAAAAGGTGCTGTCTCATGTCATGTGGATGTCTTCCTGCATAACTCATTCTGACTGGCTGTCACACCGACTAGCAAAGTGAACGAGTGGGGTGCCGTCCAGGTGCATTGCAAGGTTTGATCACCATTGCGCATGGATCAACAATTGCGTGGGCCTTTGCAATCTTAGATACTTCATGGCATTTCTGGTGGCCAACATGGTCCTGTGCTCCTATGGTGCGGCCTGCTACTTGCTTCACATCTTGGCTGTTTCATTTGCCTAATGCTCACAATTTGCCCAGTCTTTTGGGCCCGTTTTGCAACTTAAATATCACGCTTGAATGATCTACGCCCACTTTGGTGCCTGTGACAGGATTGGCGCTGGGCTGCATCATCATGCATGGGGTCCTAGAAGAGCGGGGCGCGTGGACAATTGTTGTCAGGGAGCGCAGCACTGGGAGAATGTATCTGCTGGGATCTCGTCCGCGCATATTGCTGCAATGGATGCTGCAGCAGTACCCTGTGCCGGTACGTTGACGTTCTTCTGCATGTGTGTGGAACTGCAATTCTGTATCCCGTCGAAGGGAAGCACAGAGTAAATTTGTTCATGCTGATCAGCGACCTGGGTTATATGGCCCTTATTGCATATCCCTGTGACTGGGTTAACCCCAATGTTGTCAGTCTACATACCCCTTCACTGAATGTGCCATCCCCCATATAACTTGTTTTGTCTGCTGGTCAATGACAATGCATGTGGTACTCTGCAGGTTGCCGAGCTCATCTTCTTGGGGGTGGCACTGCTCTTGGTGTTGGGGTTTTTTGCCTACCACACATGGCTCATATCCAGGGCCACAACAACGTATGAGACCTTCAAGTGGAGGGAGGTGGCCAGGAGGCTGCGTGCTGAAAGCTTGGTAGAGCATGCAGATGGCCAGGGGCAAGAACATCTTTCCCTGTCTGCAGCAGCTGTCAAGGGGCGCTTGTGGCCAGCTTCTGGGCAGTCCAAGCCCGCAGTTGCTGCGCCACAGAACATCTATGACAAAGGCTTTGCTGCCAACTTCAAAGATGCATTGCTTCCCCCCAGCTGGGCAGGAAGGAAAGCTGCGGTGCAAGCCAAGAAGAAGCTCTGATGTGGGATCTTGGGCAGTATTGCACATGTGTAGATTAGGACTCTGTACAACATAGGCAGTCTCTTGAGTATTACAAGTGGGCTAGATGTGCCTGCGAATTCATCTCGAACCATCTGAAGCTGCCACGTGCAGCTCAACCATCCCATCAACTCCATTTGAGAACATGATGCGGAACAGGTGTAGATTCTACATTTTGCTTTATGCACCCAGAACTTCTTTAGTCATTAGCTACCCTCCAGGCTACAAATGTCAAGAACGTGGCACAGCGCTCGCTCTAAGTGCCATTGGGCTTGCCAGGATATTACTGTGGCTGCTCCATGACAACTTGTTTAAAACAACGTTAAAGATACTTCATAACTCATCTGTGTAACTGGAAGCTGATCAAAATCTTGCAGAAAGAAACCCGGACATTCATGCCATCCTTCAACCAGGCATAATGCTGCCCCTGCCAAGCTCCCAGTCAGTGCTTGACTGTGCAGAAGCACAAGCCATGCAGAGCGTTGACCATGGCTTCAGCCAGCAGCCCCTCGCTCTCCACACTCCATGGCGGCAGCCCATCCAGCCCCTGCTGCCGACGCCACTTCTGCTCCTGCACAACACACCCTCCCAATTGTGACCAACTGGACACCAGTAGACCCAGCATGTACAACTCAACACCCGCTGAAACAAGACCTGCTGTAGATAAGCCCAGTCCGCTGAAAGTCAGCACGTGACGAGCGCCAATTCTCTCTGCATTTAGACACTGTCATAGATGAATACAAATAGCGCACCTGCAAGCGGCGGACTTCAGCGGTGTCGCCCTGCCCAGCAGCCACAATGAGCATGGCGTTGGTCGGCAGCGCGTCGTGTATGCGTCCCAGCCGCTCATCAAGCTGCTTGAGTATCTGCTCCATGGCGGCTTCGTCCGCAGCAGCCACCTCCCTCTCCCTGGCAAGCGCCGCCTCCGGCGACAGCGCTTGATCACTCCCTGCAACCTGCCCTGCACCTGCTATTTTATCCCCTGCCTCCGGCGTGGCCGCTGGCTCACTCTGCTTCAGACTGTTGGCCTCAGCCAAAACTCCTTGAGAGGGAGATGCAGCGCCCGCTGCACTGCCGTTCGCCAGCTGCCCCGCTGTGTCAGGGCCCTTGGCGGGGGTTCCTCCGGGTGATGCCGTGCTGACGGCTGCGCCGACCGGTGAGATCTGGATCGGGTGGGACGCCAGAGAATGCCGCTTGCGCTTCACCGCCCCGTTCTGCTGCTGCGCTGGCACTGCATCCAGCTCGCCCTCCTCGCTCTCTTCGTCATCATCAATCTTCAGCGGAGTTGCCGGGTCCTCGGCAGCTGCAGAGCCAGCCGCGGCCGCTTGCGGGTGCGCGGCGCCGTTGGCGGTGTGCTGCAGGCCCGCGGCCACCTCGGCCCGCGTGAGGGCGCGGCGGTGCCATGAGCGCTGCTCCAGGAGCGCGGCCAGCGCGCGCAGCTGCGTCCAAAGGAAATTGGTGGCCGGGTTGCGCGCCTCCTTCGCCGCGGCCGCCGCGCACTCCTCGTCGTCGTTGCACACAAACGCATGCGAGTTGCCTGCGACAAAGCCGTCACACCTCACTGGCCATGCAGATGCTCCAAGCATTCTCATCAGCCATAGCAACTCAAGGAAGCTGTGCTACTGGGGGGAATAAATCCGCTGCAAGTAGCGAGAAGACTCAGATTGCATGCGCGCGTACCAGTGACGTGGCGGCTGAGGACGTCTTGGCGGTCAGCCAGTGAGCAGCGGCGGCCGGCAGCTGCCAGCACCTCGCACAGCGGATCGCCGTTCCTCTCCTCAGCCGCTGCATTACCGAAGGCCGGCCCATGCCTGTTGCACACGCTTCTCGTTCTGTAACGTCGGTCTGTAATGTTGTCGTAGTCATGCAGAGGGTGCTCTTTTGTTGTGGTCTTGCAAACATGCTCGCTTTGCACATGGTTGGGGTCAGCATGTTGAAACGCAAGAAGGCATGTGCTGAGAAGTAGGCAAGGCGCAGTACCTGAACTTCAGGAGTGCAAGCTCCATCGCGGCGCGTGCGTCGTCGATGGAATCATGGGAGCCGTTCTGAATCTGGCGCTTCAGGAACTTCTCCGTCAGCTTCCGCAGTGCTGAGCGGTAGGGCGGCCCCTGGACCCACATTGCTACGAGTCACTCAACCCTTCAGAAATCATTCAGCACTCGACCGTTGGCGTCCGCAGGGTGCTATGCTCATAAGTAGGTACAAAGCGCCCATCTCTATGGCACTGCCCCTATCATTCACCTGGCGCCAACATCCCCAAAGCCTAGATGCCCGCACCCCTGCAATACTGTCCTGAGTATGGATCAGGCGCTGGCATCTCCCGGGAATGGTGAGAGTGGCTGCACCACAGCCCAACACATCCTGTGGGACTCCTTCTGGTCTTGGGCCTTCGCTATCACCATCAGCTTCAGTATAATGCGATTGGGCAGTGCCCTCCTGGGCGGGGCAGCCCACCTTAGGGTGGGGGTAGAGGAAGGCGGTGTCGATGATGTTGGCGTGCAGGATTTTGAGCGCGCGCAGGTCGTTCTGCAGCGCGTGGCCCACCAGCAGGGCCTCCGCGGGGACCAGCTCCAGGAATTTGACCTGGATGTCCGCCAGCCGCGTGGTCACTGGGGCCAGCATCTCGGCCGTGATGCCAGAAAAGCGCGTGTTGTAATCGGTTATGGGATTGTCCGGCACCACCAGCTGATCCAGCATCACCTGATCAACACACCTTGAATAAAGTAGAGCAAAACAGATGAAGCCGTACTGCTGAAAGCTGCACGTCCCATATTACCCATGCATGCAACACTTGGCGAGCGGATGTTAGACGTGGCAACATCCCTTGGAAAAAAAGACAGGCTTGTTTGCTGGTTCAGAACGGGTTGAGAAGGGCATGCAGGTGATGTTTGATCAAGATATATGACAAGAGGTGGTCACCTGCCCCTGGTGATCCACCAGGCTGATGCGCGTCAGCTCAAAGCCCTCCTCTGTCACGCACATCTCGCAGTCCAGCCCGATCAGTGCAGGCTCCTCATCACCTCCCTTGGGTCCTGCCCACAGCATGACAATCTGTCTGCTTGTAGCTTTCACAGACCTGTATCATTGCTCGAGGATAGTCAATCCCCATCAGCAGCACCAGGCCCACACAGCAATCCTTCAGCACACCTGCTTTGGTTGCAAGGTATCCCTCTGGGCACTCGAGCTTGCCGTCAGGACCGACAATTGGCAGTGGATACTCCGAAGATTTCAGAGTTTCCAGCGTCGCAATGTAGTGCTTTGGAGGGAAGGGCTGCCGCTTCTGCTTTACTGACTGGCCTTTCTGCTGCGCCGGCACGCTGTCATCCTGGAACAGACAGCCAGCTTCAGAAACAGATAGGTCGATTTGAAGGCTCATTTTCATCCTGATTATACCCATACTTGTCATCAAATCCTCAAAATGAACTTAGATATGCAATGGCTATCATCTTGCCTTAGCTGCACTGTCGGCATCCATGCCAGCTTCCAATGCTTCCAGGTATCTTTTCCTCTTCTTGCTGTGTGGCACAGCAAACAAAGCTGCCACAGTCTGCCCTGCAGCAATAGGTCACTACTGTCATCAACCAAGACTAGGTTCCTTGATGCCTGTCTCCTTGCCTTATTCAGAGGTATGTGTGACATGCTAAGTGAAACATCTTGGCTGATCTGCGGGATGATACCTGGTCTGACCATCGCATTTTTCGCAAAGAGAGTCACGGGTACCTGCGGTAGTCCGGCCAAGGTTGGCAGTAATGCCTGCAAATGCATACAACTGCGTTAGTAGCTGCCTGGCTTTTCACTGATAAAAGCCGCGGCTGTAAGGCTTCTATGTGTGTACATGAAAGCATTTGCTGAAGGATGCAACCACCTTATAGGCCTTGTAGAGATCTGCGCTCAGGCCTGGCACTGCCACCAAGGCCACCTTGGAGATGAGTGGCTTGTTCTGCAGACACAAAAGCCATTTTCAGCATTTGAGTTGCGTGAATGCAAAGCCAGTGATCAGACATCAAAGCACCTAGTGCAGACAAGAGCTGCTGACCTTCACAAATGCCCATTTCTGACTCACTCCCTCCGCCAGCATCCACAGGAGGAGCCCTTGCAGGTCTGGTAGCCGTATTGGGGTCGCATGTGATAGCTGGACATCTGCACGGGCCTGTAAACATGCCAAATTTGATCAATACTTTGATGTGGTCATTGCAGGCTCCAACGGCCCTTGTGGGAGAGCGGAAGGTCAACACTCACGTTGTCTCCGTACACATTGACGAAGCTGCCCAATGCCGACACTGCTGCACCAGCCAAATTTGCCAGTTTCCTCTTCTTCGGAGTCCTCTTGCCCTCAGTGGCCCCAACAGGATTGGCCCCAGGCTGTGAAGGTGACAGTGGGTCCTCCTGTGTACCATAAGATAAGACGTCAAGTGCCATCCCTTGCCGCGAGAAGCAAGTAAAATAAGAATACGTCCCAAAATTGATAATCATGTGCCGCTTGACGATTGCTGTGCGCGGCAGATCTCTCACCTGTTCAGCAGCAGTGCTTCCAGGTAAAGAATTGAGCTCGCCCGCAATTTCTCCGTCTTCGAGAGCATCATCAGCCATGAAGAATAAGTACTAATGTGAACATTTAAGCCATCAGGCCCACCAGCACGCAAATATAATTCGTACTCCTGGCACAATGGCTGCTGATAAGAAACTCAATTTTCACTAGCTAGCAATATCTATATAATAAGCAGAAGAGGATCAATTTTATCAATGTTCTTTACAGTTTAATCTGCACAGGGAAGGATCGCGTTCGCCAAGATGGCCTCGATGGTCCAAGCCTTGCACGTGACAGTGACTCATCACCGAGGGCACATCTTTCATTTTTCGCGGCAGAACACTGGCTGAGGGATGGCATCGCTCTCCATAGCATCAACTGCATTGATTCGAAAGTATCTGTTTAAGATATCGTGCTGATCATTGCTGAGTGAAAAGAGCTTCCGCTCGAATACGTCAGGTAGGCATCCCGCTCTGTAAACCTTGTACAGGCTTGCAGAAATTGCCCCCATGCCCACCTTTTGATAGCGGTTTTCACAGTATCCTCCTCGGAGGTGATCATTTTTTCAAGGGGCCGTTATCCGTCGCAGAATCAGTTGCTGATGAGTGATGCATGGATGCACAGGCGCTCATTTTAATGCTTTTGTGAAGCCCAGCTTGATGAATGAATAACAACAATCAGCAGATCAGAATGACAACTGCTCAGTTTCTCGCTCGTGAGCGGATTGTGCTCACTGGCAAAAGCACGGACTCTCCCATCATGGTTTTGAGCAGTGGGGGACTTGCAGTGGCCAGCGATTCTGATGTGGAGGTAAACAGTCCCGCGAAGGCCCCACAGACAGCAGGTGTGGACGACAACGCCGCAGCGGCAGTCTCACAGCAAGCCAGCAAGGGCAAACCAAGCACACGCAGTCAGCGGCAGGCCAAGCCTCCCGCTGCCAAGCCAATAGCAATTGACATGGACGTCGAGGTCTTGGAGGTCGACCAGGAATCCGCTGAGATGCCCCCTGCAAAGCTGAGAGCAGTGGAGAATCTCTCTCTGCCCAAGCGTGCACGCATGCCGTCTAACAGCGCTAAGGGAGAGGCCAGGAGGCGCAAGAACGAGGGATCAGAAGCTCGCCAGCCACGGAAGAGGCAGACTTCTCGCAGCGCTGCCTCCCAGGGCACGGCACAGCCTCCTGCACCAGCGCGAGCAGAGGAACCAGGAGCAGCCACGGCAGAGGAACCAGGAGCAGCCACGGCAGAGGATGCAGGGGCCGTCAAGGCAGAGCAAGCGGGTCCCAGTGAGCCGCCTCGGCGACAGCAGAGAGCTGCTGCACCAGCTGCTGCATCAGCTGCTGCTGGTGATGCAAAGCTCCCGAAGAAGACTGCGCGCAAGACGGCTGGGGCCACACAGAAGGCGCCATCTGTTAAGGTGAAGAAAGAAGCTGCAGCAGCTGCTACCGCGGGAAGCAGTGGTGTGATCGAGAAAGTGCTGCCGCAAGCTGAGCTGGATGCCGCTTTGGCTGGCTTGAAGAGGGCGGAGCCGCATCATGAGCTCAAGCACGAGCCAGGTGAAGCTCTGCCGGCTTACATGCATGCATCAACACATGATGCATGGCAGCTTTCTTGCACTTGTCGTGCCAGTTTTCGAAAGGGCGAGCTGCTGAGATATGAAATACACTTGTTTAAATGCAGGGAAGGAGCCCTATCGCAACTTTGGGATCCGAGTGAACGAGAAGCCCTGTGTGTCAGCCGAAGAGGTCCAGATGGTGAAAGCCTGCCAGAAGAAGTACTGGGAGGTGGTTCAGAAGGTGGGACACTCTGGCATGTACTCAAGACACAGAGAGATATATCTGAAGTGTGGAGCGCATGTGCGCATTTCCGCTAGAATCAACCCTCAGCATTCATGACAGTAATGGATGCTTGATTTGCTGAGTATTATACAGCAAGCACTGACTTGGCATCATGTGCAAACAGACCAGAAGAGCGGAGGCTGCGCGCATTGCTGAAAGCAACGGCAGGAACGAGGACGGTAGGAAGATGTCTCAGCGGCCTGACACCAAGGCGCGCAAGATCATGAGCGACGAGGGCCTGTGTGTCAACACCAGAAAGACAGCTGGCCACGTCCCGGGCCACCCGCCCAGCAACAGGTGTGCAACACTTACATCATAAAAGTGTCCTCAATTTTGGCTTCTGTGTGCGGCTCACCTGCCCATGGTACATTCTAGTGACAGGGGTGCTGGGTTCTTTTTTGACGCATAGCTGAGATAATTTCCTCTCTGATGAGTGTCAAATTGACATGCATGGGTACCATTTGTGGCGCTGATGCTTGCAGGTACTTCCTGCGTTCAGAGATGGGCTGCTTGGGCGTCCATTTCCCGCCCTTGACAGGCATCGACTACTGCACATCCAAGGAGATCCCATCTGGGTGCCCAGAGGTATGAAGATCTTCTAGTGGAAATGGATGACTGTTTGTTTTATTGAAGTTTCGCTGAGTTTGCTTCTAAGCCGATGCCATATATGCAGGGGCTAAATGTTTCTGTCTATGTCGCAGTTTGCAATCAGCATTGTGAACTCCGGCTGCTATCAAGATGATGATGACAAGGGCGAGCAGCTCATATACACAGGTGCAAAGGGCTGCCTCCTTCTATTTGACTCATGCAGCAAAAAACTTGCTTCATTTGCATGCAAACAGTTCTACTTGCGCGCCCCAAACAAGCATCTCCTGACATGTGTGCACGCCTCTGGCCAGGGCAAGGAGGGTGCGACCTGCTGGGCAACAAGAAGCAGGTGTCAGATCAGGTCATGAGAGCAGGCAACAAGGCGCTGGTAGGTCTGATTGTCCTCATGACACCAGTCACTTGGTTGAGAGGCATTTGGGGTCTCAGACATTGAGAGACTGTGCTGAGGGGTTTCCTTGAGCAGGTGGGGAACATCGAGCTGGGCATTCCCATCAGGGTGGTCCGGAAGAACAAGGATGCTGCCAGCGAGTATGGCAACATCTTCATCTATGATGGCCTCTACGATGTGGTGCGAATGCCCTTCACTTGCAGGGCATCCCATTTCCTCCAGACATTGCCCAAGCTTGTCTCTGGCATCTCTTGTGGTAGTGGTTGCATGTTAGAGAGCTCCTCTTTTTCCAAGATCCTTTTGGCATTGTTTAAGTGCTGTGTGGGCAGGCTTGTTGTGGTGAGGGGAAATGCTGCAGTTCCATAAAATAGGCTGCAACTGGAAGCTGCTCGGGTTCATGGCGAGACGCTGTGCTGTGCTGATGCAGGTGAAGTACTGGAGTGAGAAGGGAGTGGAGGGCTTTGATGTGTTCAAGTACCTCATGCTCCGGCGGCCAGGCCAGGCAGAGCTGCTGAGCAAGAGCCTGGCCTTTGGCGGGACGAGTGCGCCCAAGAACCACAGTATTGAGTCGCGCGGAAAGCAGGCAAGCGAATTTCTGTGTACATGTTCACTTCAGTAAATAGGGAAACTATGGAGTGGATGAGGTTGGCCCTGAAGTTCCTTTACTCTAAATTTTGGACAATTATACAGTATTTTATGTTTCGCCCCTATATTTCCCCCTGCAAATTCGTGTTTTCCTTCTGCGTTTTGCAATTGTATCATGGTCTACTGAGGCGTGACCCAGAACTCTAGTTATATCCAACTTAAAATTTTCAACGCTTCATCTTATCACACTTTCTAAGCGCACAATCGTCTCAAAAGAAATAAAATGGCATCTAGGTTCCTTTCCATCCTCTGCATCTCCTTCCAGCGTGCCATTGCATGCATGCATGGAGAAAATCAGAATGATCTTCATAGCCCTATGATAGGGCTCGTACTCCTCCCACCGGGTACTACACGGGACTCTAAATCAACTCAGTTGATTTTGAGTCCCCTGGGTACTAGTCGTCAAGGGTAGCAAAAATCTTACACACTCAAACAAAAATTTTACACACTCACTGGCAGGGCAGGCCACCTTCTCGAGTTAAAGAGGCCACTCCTGAGACTTCAGCGATTCCTCTTGTGCGGAGTTGAAGCTGCTGGGGATGCATGTTAACGAGTGGCTGCCATGCATGATTGGAGAGTTGGCCCATGAGCTTGTGTTGATGCATTCTGTAGGTGCGTGTGGTGAGCAAGGACATCTCCAATGGCCTTGAGAGGATCCCGGTGAGCTCCATCAACCTCACATTGCTCTGTCAGCATTGCCCACTCCATCTCTGCGTCATGTCCATGACCATTTCGCCTTTTGCTACATGTGCTCATCCTGGCTTGCTTTGCAGGTGCCTGCTGTGAATGATGTGGATGAGGAGCTGCCCTTCCCCACAGCTGCTGATGGGAGCTCCCCGGGTGCAATCTCATCTGGCAATGGCCGCATGTATGATCTTTGACTCCTCACTTTTCATCAAAATCCCACTTGATTCTCGCAGTATTACACAGATCCAACGCTCGAGAATTTCGTGAAATCTGTATATAATCTCGAATTTTCGAGCCTGACAGTACGTGTTCTTGCCTCTGCTGCAGCCGCAGCACCGAGCGTGGTGTGAGCCTGCCGCTGCTCCGATACATTGTGGAGTACGAGTTCGATGAGAACATGCTGCAGCCTGAGCCGCGGGTGCTGCCTGCCAAGTTCAAGAACAACCCACATGACTATGTGAAGGAGCTCAACGGCGGCTCTATGCCCTACTCCAAGAACAGTGCGCCCCTGCCCACAAAATACCCTCAATGGCGTTGACCAAGGGGGTTCTACATCTAGCATCTAGTTCAACAAAGATCCCCATGCTTGACCATAAATTGGTCTCCCGTGCAATTTTCCAGAGTACCTCATATCATGTCTCCATGTCCAAGAGAAACCGATCAATCGTGTGACCTCTTCTGCGCAGAGAACAACCACTTCATCGTGGACTGTGCGAGGGCGATGATCTTTGAGTGCGGCCCCTGGACAGGGTGCCCAGATGGCATCCACTGTGGCTATGCTGTCAGCCAGCAGGTGAGCTTTCCAGGGATTCTACAAAGGACCTGACTCATTATTATGCCATGTCCCTCTTGAGCAATCCCTCTCAGACTGTGCTCCGTGCATCACACCTGCTGCTTTGGGCACTGCCTTGATCTTCAGGATTGACAATTTGATGGGGGGAAGTATGCGCATGATGAAGGGAATTTTTTTGAAAAGTGTGCTGCAGCGCAGCTAGGACTGAGTTGGGCTGGGATGATGTTGTGATGGCATGCGCAGGGGCTGCAGTGGCGGCTGGAGGTGTTCAAGACGCGGTTCAAGGGGTGGGGGGTGCGCTCCTGGGACACCATCCCCGTGGGCTCCTACATCACCACCTTTGTGGGGCGCGTGCACCGCATCGAGGACTGCGACGGCTCCAAGGACGACACCTTCTACTTCGACCTGGGCAAGCGCACTGACTTTGGCTGGGACAACAAGCCCATCGAGGAGGGCCATGACATGTGCGTCCTGCGCACATCTGCCTGCAATCTGTGACCCTTCTAGTGGCACCATCACACCAGCTTGGACTCAGGCCATTTTCTTCATCAGCAGCGGCACTCTGTGTCCATTTTGGGCACCCTCATGTGCTGCACTCGGATGCTTGCAAGCCAGAAAGGGCCTTCGTGAAACGAGCTCCTGAGATTCCAGCACCATAAAGGGGTTACAGTGCGCATGCAAGGGCTGACTGTGGGACCATTTGTGACACAGGGATCAGGAGACCAAGTACTATGTGGATGGCGGGGAGATTGGGGGCATGTCGCGCTACATCAACCACAGCTGCGACCCCAACCTCTATGTGCAGCCGGTGCTCTGCGACCACGCCGATGTGGACATGCCCAAGATCTGCCTGTTCGCTGCCAAGAACATCCCGCCCTTTGAGGAGCTGACCTATGACTACGGCCCCCAGTACATCCGGGAGAATCTGGACGGCAAATGCAATTGCGGCGCCGTCGGCTGCCAGGCGCCTGCTGAATGAGCCTGCTTTTTTCTGGGTTAGCCGGCCAGATAATACCACTATTGACAGACCTTTCTGCATCCAATTTTAGTGCTCTGTACTATTCTGTACGACTTAATGCTAGCAAAGCGGCCCTCACAACGTCTTAGATGCAGCAGACTTATGTAGCTGAATCATGAGTGTCTGGGTAGGACCCCTGCGTTGGGCAACTGCTTGGCTTCTGCGTGGTATTTGAGTCTTAGCAGCTCTGACACTGTCTAGGGCCATTGTTCGGTTGATCTCATGATTTTTTACCGATGCAGAATGTCTAGGGACAAAAATATTGCAGGTTCGTATTAACTAGAACTGGCATGTGTTGACTTCAGGGAGGTGTATTTATTATTGGGTCCGCAGTAATATTCGAAGTCTGGTGTTCTGATACAGTGACCTTTTCTAGGCAATTTGGGACCAATTTCACCCTTCTGCAAATATTTGGGGATTTGATACATGGTTTGAAAATGAGGTTTTGGTCTGGCTCTTTCTTCGATTTCCTGTGCCATTTCCTCGTCCATTTTTGACAAAACGCCTTCAATTTTGTGATGGCACCTGAACATGATGCCACACTGTCACACTAACCTTCATTGCAGTCATGGCATTTATCAAACCCCTGTGAGAGTCATGATGGAGACCTCAGGCCCTGCGGGGCCACTGGTCTGTGACAGGCATACTACTCAGCAGGCTGCGTTGAGCAGCGGCTGCACCGTGCAGCTGATGTGACATCATGCATGATGCACTGCACGCCATGTGCACATCAAGCTGTCCCCTCAGGCCTAGCATTCCATCTGGTGCCTGCTGTTCCACCAATTGTGGACACCTTATCCTATTATCCAGAAAAGGAACGTCCAACGTTTTCCTGATGTGGGAATTCACACATGACAGTCTCACCTTATACCCTGCCCCAGCCGAATCACCATGCATGGCTCCTCCTCCTTCTCCAGAACATCAAAGCTCAGCATGACAAATGCCTGGGCTTGTTTTGCCTCGCACAATCGACACTGAGAGCTTGGTTTCTCGATAAGTAAATAAGTGGGGTAGTTTAGACTCCAGCAGAAGTAGACATCGCTTTCAAGGAGGAGTGACCACCAGACCCGTGCCTGAGCACCAGGACGTCGGAGAAGGGACGTGTTTCTTGTTGCCAACCTCGTGCAACGCAGCGTCGTCATATTCATTCAGGAGATCCTCCATTGCGATTGATATCATGTACAGAAAGACTGGAAGGCACAGAATATGTGAGCGCTCTCTGCTGTACTTTTTTTTCTTGACGATCTGCATGGTGATGGAGGACACCACAGCTTGATACGGCCGCCTCCGGATTCTAACGCCGTGGCCCTGGAAATTGCATCGTGATGATGTCTTTGTGCTCATGCAGATATGGACGTGGGCTACGTTCTTGGCGAGGAGCAACTCAACAGATACTTTTCGCACTTCGGCAACGTTCTCGATGTCTACCTGTGAGGAATTTCCTATTTGCATCGAGCTGTGCGCAGGCCTGGATTGTACATGTATTGAGATGCATCCCAGGTCAGGACGTCACACCTTGACATGTCGGCGATGACGGGGTGCCTTTTGCTGCCGACAGGCCCAAGCACAAGTCTGGGAGGAACAAGGGCTTCGGCTTCACGACATTCGAGACGGAGGAGGAGCTCGAGCGCGTGCTCCAGGTGACAAATCTGGAGTTCCTTGTGCGAAGCAAGTGTCCAAGGAGATAGACTGTACTGCACATCACACGAGGTGGCAGCCATCACAAAAGCTTGACGTGTCCTGCAGGCCCCAGAGCACATTGTGGAGGGGGTTGTTGTGAAGATCAACAAGGCCGGTCCAAGGCCTGAATATGAGACCTCCCAGGAGAACCCGCAGACTCTTACCAAGGTGAAGCCTTGACCTGGGCCTCTGGATGTGTCCTTCGACAAACCATGATGGCAACCCTGTAGGACGTGATGTTTCATTGCCAGCTCTTCCAAGGATGTGTGCAGAGGATGCACAGTGGAAGAAGCGCACAGCTCACAAAGCAGCGCTGGTGTGCAGGCTTCATCTGACACCTCCAATGGAGCTGGGCATGCATCGCTTGGTGGCTGCGGTGGGGCTGGCATTGCCACCTCTTCTGCTCATGGCCGCGGGCCACGGCTGTATGTGGGAGGCGTGCCCGATGAGATCACAGAGGAGGACATTATTGAGCACTTCAACAAGTGGGGCAATGTCGTCGACGTCTACTTCCCTGGCAAGAAGGGCGCCAAGCGCGTCAACTACTGCTTTGTCACCTACGACAACTGGCGCTCAGCACAGCGCGCCTGCAACCAGTCTGAGCGCAATATTGATGGCAAGGTGACCTGCGCATTAGCAGCTATATTTGTACATGCATGCCTGAAAACAAGTTCCCTGAACATCCAGCATAGCCACCAAGCAATGTATTGATATGTCTCACAAGATCCATGATCATGTGAAGTCATGCATGCATTGTGAGGTTTCAAATGAAATGCCAGTGAGGGGATGTGATATAGTCACAGATCCTTGATCTTGCCCGCATGAAACTCTGGGTGATAATTTGCGGCCTTGTGTGGATTTGCAGCCCCTGCAGTCCATCAGCATGGCTGAGGAGCGTCAAGGCGAATCACGGCCTGACGACGTGGGATACAGCAGCCTTACATCCCCCCTGTCTCCTGCACTGTCCATCCCCCTGACCCCAGCCGCCATTGCCACCATGAACCTGGCGGCTCAGAGGGGCCTGGGCAGCTACAACCCGCTGGCAGGGCTGCAGTCCTTGGGAGGCCTGCAGTCTGTCAACCTCAACAGTGTGCAGGTGCTGTGCCGGGCTCATCATGCTGACCTCGCTCTCCTTGCATTTGATGCATGTCATCAGGATGCTTGCTTGTCAACCACATGAGCCTTTGTGAGCTGATGCATGCAATGCTGTTGCCGATTTCTAAGTACAAGAAAATATGTCCCATTACAATGTCTGCCTTGGCAATAGTGATTTGGGATTCCCGGCAGTAAGAAAACACTAACGGTTCGCACACAGACCTGACGGGCATTATACTGGTACTGAACAGGGTTTGCTCGCAAGCGGAGTTCCTGTGAACACGATCCAGGCGCTGCTGACTGCTCTGGCTACCGGCTCAAATGAGCACCCAGCATCTCCTACTGCAAGTGGTCTGGATAACAGGACCCTGGCCAGCCTGCTGGCCAGTGGCGCCCTCGGAGCTCAGAACATAGCCTCCCCTGCTCCCAAGGTGATCTTCGCGCACTCACATGCACATCTCCTTTAGCGTGCTTGCACCTGCCACACACCCCATATACTCTTTCTCTTTCAGATCCAGCAGGTTTTGTCACTGGATCTTCAGATTATAGTCACGAGTGCTAGCAGCTGCATGTCTGTGTGCGCGCAGAATACCCAGTACCCCATGTTCGGCGCAAACCAACAGCCGTCTACAGTGGCATCCTCACTCCTGGGCGGCCTGCAATTCAGCAGCGCTGCAACTACCATTCCTGCAAGGCCTGGCCAGGGATTTGGAGGGATGGGTAACATGGCAGACCCCATGGCGGCGGTGTACGCGAATGTCAACCAGAACCTGTCCACCACGGGCGCATCGCTGCTCACCCCCTGGGGCATGCCGCCTGGGCAGCAGGTGCATGCATGCGAGAGCCAGGAGCCCACTTCCCCCACTGCTGCATCAGACCTCAGCGATTATCCCACCAGTGCGCCCCTCTCTTTTCATTGTTGGTTCATGAGCACATTCCAGCAGGCTGCTGTATTGATGGCGACAAACTTTGAGGTTGAAACTGATAAGTCTTGATATGTGTTTTGGTGCGAATGTTCAAAGCTACACGTGAAGGTGTGGTGCTGGCGCAGGCAATGAAGGCTTCAGTCCGACATTTGCAAACGTCCAGCAGTACGCGGCGATGCTCGCAGCCCAGGCGCAGATCAAGGCTAATACAACCAAGGATGGCTCTGCTGACCGCTTTGGATCCAAGCCCAATTTCATTACCCAGAACAGCGCCCAGGTAGCTGCTTTCTTCCAACTTGCTTTGCACTTCTGAAGACAGCTGCTGCTGATAGTCACAAGCCGTCAGGTACAAATCCCCATCGTGTTTTAAAAGCCCATCATTTTTAAGAACCCATGATGTGTTTCACAGGAGCCGGCAGGCCTGGAGGGCCGTCTGCATTCTGGAGATCGCACCCCAAGCATTGGCAGGGCACAGGTGCTGGATGGGATGTACGGCAGCCAGAATGCTGCGGATGATCGCGCCATCGAGGATAACATGCGCCTCCTGGCTGAAGGTCAACTGCGCGACCTGACCCTGTGATTGGGCTTCCTGTCCGGTGGCAGCATGCTGTGCCTCATGCGTTCAATTGGGAAGGCGGCAGAATGAGTGCCTCCAATCCTTGCTCCGCTCTGCTAGGAATCCGTGGCCCACCGCTCGATATTTTCCCACACTTTTCGCCAGCAGGATTGCCTGCAGTCTACTGCCTATTCTGACATTGTCCATAGACCCACGGCCGCGCTGGCTTTGGTTTTTCTTGTTTTGCAAATTGCTGGCCCAAATTTTTCCTTTTGACCTTGCGTTTGCTGAGAAATGCTATTGTAGGAATGAGGCACCTGCAGCAGATGCAGGCGTGAAGTTGTGTGCTGCTGCTGAGCTTGCGTGCTGAACAGTGACAAATCTGTCTCGGCTCTTTTTGGGTATTTGATTGACCTGAAGAGTGCGTGCCCCCCGAGCCCCATAAGTACCCAAATAAGATCCCCTGGGGAAGGCCCACGATTATAGGACACAGGGGCAGGATTCTGAACACCTGCTGAGGAGGCCCCGGGGGTGGCCAGCAACAGCATGCATGGGCCTCTGAACATGGCTTGATAATGGCTGTCGGTTTCTGGTCCCACATAGGGTCAGGAGCATCGTACGGACCTCAGAGGAACCACAGAGGAACCACTCGTGCTGCTGGTGCAACCAGGGGGTTCGCCCCATACTGAGCTGAGGTGTTTGCGACCCATGATTCCTGGCGCAGGTACTGTGCCGTTCCCTTATTGCCCCCTACTGCAGTGCCCTTCGGGTATCTGATTTCAGGGGTTCAGTAGTGAGCTAAAAAAGATCATCGCGCGCAACTGCTCCCTTAGGAGCAGTGCAGATATGTTGCCGACCTGTCTTCGTGAGGCCCACATGATCTGAACCAGCTGACGTTTGAGGCAGCTTTTTGTGAACCTTGCCCTGTACTGACACTGTCTGGTCAAATGCCTTGGCCATTTGATTGTTGGTTGGAATGTTGCATGTCACATGAGCATGGGTTGGTGTTTTTCAGTTCAGTGCCCTGGAATAGGAGAGTGATAGCTGGCTTCCTGTGGGACTCATATCCAGCGAAAGGCATTTTATGATGATGTGCTTACAGCAGGGGATCATGTTGATGTTTGATGCTACAACCTTTTGATGACGTGTGCGTTTGTCATATCACAGGCGCCATTCCAGCACCGCCTGCAGTTGCATGCATGTCATCTGATGCAGTACTGTCCTCTGACACCCAACTGTGCCAGCTGTCCTTTGGATGCCTGCCTGAGAGCTGCGTGCACCTGGACCAGATCTGCAAGTTCTGCTGGCAGCTGTGTGAGTAGGGCTTTCAGAGGGTCACATGATGCATGAAAGATATGGAATGTATTGAGATGTTGCTGACATTATGACCTACGATATGAAGCATGCATGCACAAGTTGGTTTTTGCGCATTCTGACATTGTGTTTCTCTTCTGAAACTTGTTGAATCAATGGTCTGGCATGCCAGTGCTCATGCGCAGTGTGCTGCTCATAATTCTCTATCTGAAGAATAAACTTGTCTGGACATGTTGTGGGTGCTAAGAGCTTCACAAGCATCCTTTTGTAGAGGTTGGTAGGTGTTGTGGGTGCTATTCAACCAATGCATGAGCCATCACGGCTCCGATAGCGTCAGATAATTCTGGATCCCCATCTCTCCACAGCAGTCTTTACAGTGCGTCTCATCAGTGTGACTGTTATATGGACAACCCCAATTTCAGTCCACACTGTGAGCAAATCAGTGATCTCGCAGTCTTGCATCAATGTAAAGGTAGACCATCTGCAGACATCAAAATTCCTCCCCTGTACTCCCTGATCGGCATAATGAAGGTGCGGGCACACCTACATCAATATCGTCATGTCATGGACAGCTTTGCAGTACGCGAATGAACTCCAACTGGACCAGATTTATACATTTGCTGGATGACTATCGCTAGTCTATCTTTTCACTTCACCAGGCAGTCCTTTGCCAATGGGGCAAAAGCATCTGCTCTATGAAACTGAAGGGAGGCAGCCCCTCAGGCTCTCCATCAATGAGTCATCAGGCAGGAAGCCCATGCAGCCACTCATGGCACTTTGCCAAATTCAATATCTTCTAAGGCATGCCAACTGGCCCCTTCTGAGTACAGGGTAAATACAATGAACAAGAAACTGCGTCCATCAGAGCCTTGGATCTCTCATAGGCCAGCATCAACGCCAGCTCACTCAATCACAGGAACACACCTCTCCAAACACGCACCTCTGCCTCTTCCAGTCACTATCCCTCATATTACGAGTAACGCCTCAGCATCCCATGCTTTAAAAATGGACATTCCACAAAATTGTTTGGCCCTTGCAGTTCAAAACTGGGCGCAGCCGGGCTGATATGCCCGCAAGTCTTCATGTCTCCACCAGATTGATAGTCTCTCACTCCACACCACACTCTCGCGCAACCCACTCAGCAAAGCCTTCAGCAAGGCAAGGAATACACTCCTACACTTCAGCAACTGCCGCAGACATCTGCCATGCTAACATTGCGCATCGAAGTCGTGCGCGACATCCAGGGTGCATAGTTGGCCGGGACCTCATCCAGAGGAGATGTTGGGGAGGATGAGCGGCCATGCTTAGACTGGTATGCCACGCTGCCGGCCTGCGCCCCAGGAGCCATCACGCGCTGCTGCTGCTGCTGCTTAGGTTGCTGCTGGAACTGCTGCTGCTGGCTGGGGCTCTGCGCGTATTGCCGGCTGCTCCCAAAAGGGTGAGGGTGCTGGTGTTGTGGCCTACTCAGCCCCATCTGGACAGCAGATAGCAATGCATCAGCAAAAATCCAATACCAAGAGAGGCCACTAATCTTGTGTGCATGTGGGTACAAAGCAAGAGCTTCTATGCACAAGCAGTGCCGGACTCAAAATGCAAAGCAATTGTGTCGAAGTCTGACCATCAAAATGCTCATCAGATAGGAGGTGTATAGGGCACTGACCTGTAGCTGGCTGAGCAGCGTGCCCACAAAGGTGATGGCGTTGGCAACGACCATCGGGTCTTGGGCATTGCAGTGCACCATGACCTCTAGGACCCCCTGCACTCCGCCCGCCCCGCTGGCCAGCTGGTCATAGATGGGAATGTACACCACATCCGCCAACCCTTCGCCACCTGGATGCACACAAGCCAGAGCTACTCTCAAATGCCAGAAACTCATCCATGAGACATTCCTGCCAGGGAGCAAGAGGGAGTGAGGGATTACGCTGACCGGGGCCAGATCAGGCGCTGCAATGGTGCATGAATCGAGGCAAGTGCTGTACAGCATGGTCATGCCATGACACATGGGACAGATGAAGGATCACCTTCGAGGTACGTGCGGGGGTGGATATTGTGCGGAAGTGTCTCGACGCTCTGGATAACGCAGGCTGAACCAGTGCTCCAGGCCTTGCCTAAAACCCCCAACGCTGCGCCTTTTATTCCTTGCTTGCAGCTGCACAGACATGTGGAAAATTTATTGCCAAGCAATGCTATCAAGTACCAAGCAGAATCGAAAAAAAGGACGTCTTGAAAACCAATTACGAGCCAACGTCAGGCTCACCACTTCTGTCGGAAGCTTTGCAGCGCGGAATTTTGGATAGCAAATGGGTTCATGTCCGTTTGTGCCACAACCCCTCTTGTTTTACTAAGGCTTGCACACCAGTCCTGCCGGTTGGTCAGCGTCCACAGCTGCAAGGAAAGAGGAGAAGAATTTAAAACTTCCGCTTGCTACTTTGCATCTCCCAGAATGGAGACACGGAAAAGATCAATTTGCGTGTGCATCACGAGAATCTGACGACAACTGAATAATTCATTCGAGCGTGAGAGTCTAGCAAAACGGCAGCCGGCGCGATGTTTCTGAGGTCGTCAGGACGTCAAGAACGCGGTAAAGTACATGTACATCGGAATGCATAAGCAAACAGAAGGTATATATGCTGTGCGCGTAATTGAATAAAGACATGATCCTTAACGACCTTCCCAGAAAGCGCTAACATTGAAAGCTCACCTGAATCAACGCCAAGTCGTCGCCGAAGCGGTTGGAAAGGGCGTGCAAGAGGGGATACAGGCGGAAAGCAAATGGAGATATGCTGCTGGGCAGTGCCATCGATGGCCCTGCAGATCCGGTGCTGGGTCCGTAAGGTGCACATCGCTGGCTTAGTGCGCCACCGACAACAGCCGGCTCTTGTAGCATCATGTCCTCGGACTGGCAGCGTTGAGGTGATCAAGGCACCTCTTTCCAAACAAAGCTGTCAGAAGAACGGGACCATAATTATTTTGTGCAAGATTTGAGCACTACAGAAATCCGGAGATATCAAAAAAGGTCCCCCCGAGCAAGATATTTCCGCCCCCAGGATGACGTCAAACTGACGCGTGAGTTCTCTTATATGAATCGCATTGCAGCTGTCAAGGTGTGTAACATCCTCATGTCTGATGTTCAAGGTCAGCATTGCTCATGCTTCGCATGCATGAAGCCAGGGTAACGATTTGGGTAAAAAAATTAGGCAAATTGCGCGCCGGTAGGTCCCCAGACTCTGATCGGATCGGATCTAGAGAGACGTCGACATCAAGGCCAGTCAGGGACGCCTTAAATGAGCCCTGCCCCTCTGAAACTTGATGGGCATTGTGTTCCCCTGGCCCCCCTGCTGATGCTTTTTTCAACTCCAGACACGGCCGCAGGTTTGCCCTCCAAGTCTTGCACTAAAGCTTCCACCTCGGGCTGCACCCCACAGGCGCCTAGGTTGCCACCTTGATATTTGCGTACAAGCTATAGCAGAAGCAGCTCTTGATGCAAGTGAATATCTTCATGCAGCAGCTCATTGCGTGCTGCAAGTACAGGCTGTGTAACTTCAACGACGAACATATATGATGAAAAAAAGCACGAGCGTAAATTGCATCCCTGGCCAGATTTTGACAGAGTTTGTACCACGCAGTGATCATGAATGCGCGGCACTGTCGCACTGCGGGCGCCCGCCGGGCAGCATGATGCATGATGCTGCTTACCCGGCCGCCGCCGCCGGCAGCGGCACATTAGCCACGAGAGAGCACCTGGGACTACTTTGATCAATTTCAAGTGTAAAGTTGCTTGGTGCATGCAGGCCCACAAGATTTCTCGTGAATCTTCGATCATCAGCCAGGCTACCAAACCTACGAACTCCGGACGGTTCTGCTGTCCTGGCTCTGACGAACCTCAGCACGAGGTACCACAGGCTGCACATAAATGCCCAGCAACAAAAATTTTATGTCACTAGCATAGCAGATCTACCGCAAGGCAGCCCTTTCTCCCTACTTGGCGCTGGCACTGCCTTGTATGTTCTTGCATCTCTCTTGTCTTAAATCGTTGAATCTTTTGCCTACAGTCCCTGAAGATGGCATCTCAGGGATGTCCCCCTAGCCTACTGCTACTGTTCTGATCAGCATTCAGAGAGCAATTGCGTTAAAAGGTCTGAGGTTCTGAAGCGGTACTTTCATCCTGGGCACATCGTCACACCAGTGCTAAGAACTCTAGTGATAAATGTCAGCGGACCCCAACCCTGCATTGCTCACGTAACCCATGACCATGGTCGCGACATTGTAATGTCTGTTCCGCAGTCATCATGCCGGGGACTCATGAGGGTCTTCTGGCATGAGCGCATACACAGCCACGGTGCGAGAGGGCGATGCCACCAGCATGGAGAATGCACGGTCGTTGAAGTTTGTCTCTGGGACGCCTGCACGCCATTTGTATTCATCCATAAGGCACTTGTTGTTACTGTTAAGGGGATGTAACAGCTGGAGCAGCAGGAGGATTAATGCAGCACCTGGGGTGCCTTCAGGGTGGGTGAAGTGCTCAGTGTCGTGGTCGATGCGGCCTCTGCCGCCAAACTCGATGTCATCTGATGTCAGCACTGCTTTGTATCTGCCCGGCTCTGGAGTGCCCACCTGCACATGCCCTCGCCCCTCAGCAGCCATTCTACCTAGGACTGGCATAAAGAGACGTACGTGTATCATGGTTACATGGGGCTCCAATGTACAGGGCAGTCGATAAAGACTTGTGGAGCAATCCTTGGAAAATGGAAGGGTGCATACCTTGTACCCCTCATAGCTGTTGAAGGGCGAGAAGTTGAACACAAACAAGAGCGGCCCCCGCTCCGCCACGATGACCTGCAGTGCACAACCTTCTGCCCCTCAAAATTGCACCCGCTTGCACTCTGGAGGCAGCCTGCACAACAGAGATATCTTGGTGACCACAAGATCAGCGGCAAGCTAGGGAGCTAGCCTGCTCTGCATCATCAGCGTAGGACACGAGCTGGTGTGTGGAGGACAGAAAGTTGTGCTGGGAGTCAAGGCCCTGCAGCGCGCCGTCCCAGGCATTGAGGTACTTGTAGCGCAGGTGCTCCGCATCCACCAGGCTCCACTGCCGACGGCAGTAGTCGTAGCTCCACCCATTGCCATCCCTGCAACACACAAAATCATCTTGCTCACATGCAGCACGACCCCATAACAGATCACATACACCCAAGCACCAGATGCCTAAAAAGCCTTTATGTCTGCATGCCTCTTTCCCTACAAAGCACAAATAGCTAGCACAGGCAAGAGGTGGGCAGTGGGCACCATGCAAACCAGAGCATCATATTCCTTGCATGAGCATGTATGACCAGCACAGGCAAGAAGTGGGGCAGTGGATATTGAACACACCAGGGCATTAATTTGCTGGGCATGAAGAAAGGATCCAGAGGGAAATCTCAGTACTTGCTGCTTGATTACTTTCCCCAGTAATGTGCACAGTACAACACTGTGAAGAACGGGGGCAGGGGGAAGAAGGAGGCGGCGAGGGGTAGGTCACCTGGGGAAGTCAATCCAGTCGGGGTGGCCGAATTCGTTGCCCATGAAGGAGAGCCAGCCCTCGCCGCCCAGCGCCAGGGTGAGCGCGCGGATGATCTTGTGCAGCGCCATTCCGCGCGCGACCCCCGGCGTCTCCGCCTGCAGCGCCGACATCCCAGTGTACATCTCCGCGCCCATCAGCCGGAACGCTGCGCACGCCACCCCAGCTACTAATGATGATGTCATGGCTGTATTGCGATGTACTGGATGGCGGCACCAATTCCATCACATAATCCTTAGTGATGCTGAGCAAGTAGGTGGGATCTCTCTTCCATGCTGATGGCGGCCATCAGACAAATCAGGTTTTACGATTGCCTTGAGCAGACATAGCCTCTTTACAGCAGCCCGAGCCAAGTCATGAAAGGGATTAGATCAGGCCGGATTGATGGCATGCTCCCAGCAATCCTCTGGTGGCAACCTCTGCTTGTTGTAAACAGCCGGCGGTGGCTTACCCAGGGTCTGGTCGCCGACGAGGGATTGGTCGTGGGACTCAACGTAGGCGACTGTGCGCTCGGTGTAGCGGCGGTTGCAGAGGGAGGACACCAGCCCCGTCATGCTCCAGTTCTCGTCGCGAACATCCTTGACGAGGCGCATCCACTGGTCGGGGATGCCCATGCCCAGGCGGTAGTCGAAGCCGCAGCCGCCCTCGCTCACCGGCCGCCCCAGCGCCGGCATTCCCGACACATCCTCCGCCACCGTTATCGCCTGTGCCAAATATCTCTTTTGTGAACCCCAAGACAACGCCATTATCAAGCTGACTGTCACTGGTGCGATTTCTTCTCATTGTTCTTACCGACAAAATGATCAATTTGCAATCTAAAGTGTACTTCACTGCACTGTTGAGGAGTTGCCTGGAATGAGATTGAGCCACAGGGGAAGTGTTGAGCTAGTGATGCTGAACCTTCGTCTCTGTGCTTGTCCGTAGACAGCAATAAATAGGGCGGTTAGTGGCCCTCAAGGGACCATAACTGATGGTGTTAGGGTGTCCACCTGTGGCAGCAGCTCATGCACGAGCACGTTGGCGAGCATGAGGTAGACGACGGCGTCCACGTTGGTGGCCGGGCTGAAGTACTCTTTGTAGTCGCCGCTGAAGCTCATGTTGATGCCGTGGTGCCAGTACAGCATCGACGTGACGCCGTCAAATCGGAACCCGTCAAACCTGCACGCGCATGCAACAGCTCTCAACTTCCCACTGTCATGCTCACACCACGATGCAAAGCAAAATCATTGTCATGTATAAATTTCTGCATGCTGCGCACAAGATGCTAGCATCATCCACAACATTTTGATGCCATGGGGCGCCTGATGCATGCTGCCCTAGCAAAGAGTCTTGGTGGCCATTGCTTGTCCAAAAAGCTGCAAAAGAATTTGCAGTTAGTCACAAAACTTACATTATATACAATCACATAGGCACAACGAAGGGCATGGTGGAAAGGTTTACCTGTACTCCTCCAGCCACCAGCGCAGATTGGAGAGCAGGTAGCGCAGCACCTCCCAGTTGCGGTAGTTGAACAGGCGGCTGTCCCACACCGTGTGGTACCCGCGCTCGCCGCTGCAAAAGTAGTTGCCCTCCTCCCCCTGCCCCAGATCATATCCTACAATAGCATAGCAGCAAGCGCTCAGGAGGCAGCCTGTGATCCCTTACAGCCTTAAATATATTCCATATGGCAGAAGTTGGCAAGGCTGATGTGGAGAGAGTGTGGCAGGGGCAGGACGCCACCTGCGATGCCATCGTCGGCATTGCTGGAGACATGGCTGTGCACCACATCCAGCAACACCAGCAGCCCCAGCCTGTGCGCCTCATCTATAAGAGCCTGCAGCCGTTGACACCCTTTGATCAGTACCAAGATGGCATGAAGTGATGATAACCATGACATTAGGATATGTCATTCTGGGCCAGTGAGAGCGACAGATCAGCAAGACACCTTCAGCTCCTCGGGAGTGCCAGAGCGCGAGGACACTGCGAAGGGCGAGGTCACGTGGTAGCCGAAGGATGCATAGTATGCGTGCTCCTGCACCGCCATCAGCTGGATGGCATTGTAGCCCAGCTTCGCAATGCGCGGCAGCACATTGTCTGTGTGACAGCAGCAGGCCTTCTCAGACTTATGCCACGGATGTCTCAACAGTTGCACGGCACTGGTGCACATCAGCAGTGCTCTCTGGGTGCACAAAAAATTGGCAGCGAGGCCCACCTTTGAAGTAGGTGTAGGAAGCCACTTCAGGCGCCTCAGAGCTCATGCCCACATGGGCCTCATATATGCGCAGCGCTGCAGGCTTGTCCTTTGGTCTCTCGTGCTGCCTGCATTTTCCAACTTCAAAAAGTAAGAATGGCCGCCCACACGGCGACTGATCAAACACTCATGCATGGAGCAGCACAACATGCCGTGTCGCCGCTTGCAGCATATGCACTCACTCAGTCACTCCACACTCACTGATCAGTAACCATGCAGTTCATGGGGCGCACCAGGCGTGTCGCTCCTGAGCGGGAGGGTCCCAGAAGATGCCGTCATACTTGGCGCCCATCTTGTTGGGTTCCACTGTGGCCCACCGGATCCAGGCCGGCACGCGGTCCACAAACCAGCCGCCCGGGTGCTGCAGCCGGATCTTCACCCGCGACCCGTGCGCTATGGCCGGCTTGCCCTGCGGATCTGCGCCCCAGTCAACCCCCGCTCAGGACACAGCCGCACCTTGCTCAGACTCCTGCCTCTGCAGGAGCCCGAACAGCCCACAGGGTCAATGTCTCCAGCACTTGTCTGCGCTTGCGGGATTTTGAAGAAGGCCCAAGTGGTACTAGTTACTGAAAGCAGCATGCTTGCATGCATACGATTGCTGTGTGGCCTCTGGTGCAGGTGGCGGGTGACTGTACCGTCCGGGAGGGTGATCTTCCAGACGCCATAGGCATCGCGCTCCATCCAGCTGCCACCCCACGCGTTGAAGTCCCCTATGAGCTGCGCGCTGGAGGCCGCCGGGCACCACTCCCTGTACACCGTCGCATTTCCCTCCCGGAAGAAGCCCATCTTCTCGTACCCCTGTGCAGCCATCCCGTGCTGCTCAGACGCTGCTGGCACCCTGACTCACTCGCTCGATGGAATAGCATCTTTTGCGTGGGAATGTGCGACTCACCTTTGCAAAATTTGCAAGGCTGCCCTCAGCCTTTTCCAGGGAGGCCTTGGTCTGCAGGAATTGATTGTACCTGTACTTGAGGTGCTCCTCATGGTCCAAAAGGTCTTCATCGAGCTGTGCAATGTCCTGCAGGGCGGACAGTCATCTCTATATCTGCTATATGACACTGTGTGTAATGTTACATCTAATGCTGGACGATTTCTAGCACTCGCTTGGCTTACCATGCCGTCTTTGGAGTATCCTGCTTCAACCTCAAGTGCGGTGTCTGATGCTCTCGTTATCGTAAAGATCGCAAATTTTTGTTGCCTTTCACTTTTTCTGGTCTGGCAATGCCTGCGAAACTGCCCCGTGTCATGTAGCCCAGTGAATAAAACCTGTACCGTATCCATGGTTCAGGCCCATATTAAAACACAATTCATTCCCTATGACTCACCTGGTGATCGGTATTTGTACCTTGCGAATGTTCAAGTCACCATGGACCAGTCTTGAGAGACCTAAGCGGGCAGTTTCTGCATTGATGGCACGCATCTGCTGGTTTGGGTCGATGATCTGGGCACACGTGAATCAGTAAATCACACATGAGGTCGCGTGGAACAGATGAGGGGTATCATCCCAATGCAATGTACAATGACAGGGATTTTGGAGCTTTTCATCCCTGCGCGCGGGTGTTTCGACATTTAGCAGTTTCTGCGGAAATGGATCCAGTCAACCAGAGGGTCCAGTCAACCCGTTCTCTTAGTAGTGAGTAACTGTCAAAATTGGGTAGTCATCGGCTGTCCGCGCTCGACCTGTTGAGCTGATGGCCATCACCCCCTTGGAAAGGTAGTGGCTTCACAGAACAAGAGATCGGAGCACATCTCTGCAATCCCTGCGACCGTCAAGGTTGTTCCGTACTAGCAGCGCCGGAACCAGGTGGGTTTCGAAAGTAGATCGGCACGGATGGATGTGCCCACGGGCTCTCGAATGAGAGAATTCATATTGTGTGTCCGTCTTTTGATTGATCCTAAATAACTAGGAAAAGCAATCGGGAATATTAGAAGGGCTTCTAATGCAGGTTCACGGAAGTCGCATAGGCAAGGCTCCGGGACAACGGTCCTTCTTGTCGTCCTGAGAGGCTAACATCCCGTTTGATACACAACAGCTCATCACAGAATATTAATTAAAGAACGCCCGACTGAAGAGGTGCGATCCTGTCCGCTGCTGATGAAGATGGTCCGGCAGCCTGCTTTGTGTACGGTATCTTGCTCGGTTTGGTGTCCCCAGTTTACTGTAGCGCAGCACCTCTGACCTGTGCAAGTTTCTTGGTATACAGAAGTATTTCGAGGTCACATTTCATGAATGCAGCGTCACAATTCGAGAGGGCATCTTTGTGGAAGGCCTCAAGCGGGGGTATTACCTTGCAACACCACAGCTGGGCGAACTGAAAAGCAATTAGTTTCACCTCTGCAGGCACAAAGTTATACGGGGCGGCAGCACAGCGCCCGCCAAGATGGCGCCTACACAGCGGCAGTCTCTGATGACTGTCATGGCGCAAGCCACCAGCCCTTCGCTCAGACTGTGGCCACCAGAGAGCTGCGATGAGCACCAGTCCCTCACTATGGGGGAGCCAAGCAGCGATGGTGCATCAGAGAAGGTGGTCAGCACGAGTGGCAGCAGCGGTGAGAAGGAGCGCGCCCCGTGGCCGGTCACGCTGGGCACTCTCCTAGCTCTCCAGCTCGGCTGGGGGCTCTGGCTCATGCCCGCTGTCTATGCCAGGTCTGTTTCGCTGTCTGACACTTGCACCCAACTCAGACAGATGCTCTCCAGTCTGTCTACTGCTGCGTGTCCTCAGGGATGCATATGGGCATGCACCATTTCTGCTGCTGGCACATGTCTGGACTTGAGGGTCCTAGGCCAGATTAATATCATACTATATGATGCTGGTTTGTGAGCCGGCATGGTGCGTACAGGATGGGGTGGATACCGGGAACTGCAGCTATTGGGGTGCTCACGCTGCTGACGGCGTACTCGGGGTTCCTCATATCCAGGCTGGTGCAGACGGTGTCGGGGGCAATCCTCTTTGGAGACATCGGGGAGGCTGCTGCAGGGGCCAAGGTGCTGCTTCTTCTCAGCTGGCATGCACATAGCAACAGCCCACCATCTCCAAACCGAAGCACTCGTCATCTTGGCCAGCATGCATGGACCTTAAAACAGCCGGGCCAGATATTCTTACCCGACTGACACATTACGGTCGTTTCTGTGGCAGGGGCGCAATGTGGTGTATGGAATTGTGTACACGCTGGGAGCCACGCGGTGTATCATATTGCAGCTGGCGACAGCAGAGAGCCTGAAGCATGCGTTTGGCAGCAGCAACGACGAGTCCCTGTTGGTGTACGGCCTGGCAGTTGCCATTGTGGCTCTGGTGCTGGTCCAGGTGAGGCCTGCTGGATAAATCTGATCTTTGCGTGTTGCCTTCATGTGATTGAGGTCTTGAAGGAAGTTTGCAAGTGGGCAGCGGCTGATTGAAAAGTGCGGATGTCTGGTTGTGCAGATCAAGTCGTTGAGCAATCTGGGGTGGTTCTTGAGTTTTGGGACGTTTGGTCAATTCTTTGCGGCGATTGTGGTGGTCTACAAACTGGTAGTCACACCGAGATTGGGAGCCACGACAGAGCTTGTACATGCAGGTGAGCTTTCTTGTTGTTTTGGTTTTGACTCACCTGTTAAGCAGGTAAATGCTATCATTTGATGCATGCTTCATGACTTGACCTGTGATTGACACTGTGGCCTGTCTGGCTTGCAGGAGAGGCATCGACATTCTTGGTAGCTATCATGAACATCATCTTCGCGTAAGTCCTCACATGCTTCCATTTTGGGCCTCTGATCAAAGCAAAATTATTAAGTTTAGCAACGAGTCATGAGCAGCAGTGTGATGCTGAACTGTAAGATATGTGCTGACAGGTATGGGGGCCAGTTTGCGTTTGTGGAAGTGATCAACTCCATGCAGCAGCCCAGGCACTTCCCTGGGATTGTGTCCTTCTCCACAGCCATTATGGGGATCGGCTATGTGGGCATTGGCATGATTGGTTACTGGTATGCTGCTCTCTCCCCTCGCACACATCCCTTCATTACTCTAACCTGACGACTTTGGACACATTCAGCATGCAGAAGATATTGGTGCTCACAACGTGGCGATGGTTGCAGGGCGAGGGGCATAGCAGTGCCTGATGTCATCATCTTTGGCATCGGGGATGACTGGCTGGCGCGCGCAGCCTGCAACGCCATTCTGATCCAGGGGATCGGCCAGTACCTGGTCAACCTCAACATCTGGACCCACAACATCCTCACCCTGCTCGCCCGCAGCCAGGTATTTATCTGCCTCCTGCTTCACATCTGCGCATGCATGAATGTCACATGCCACAGATGCCACTGCCGCTTCCACCTCACTTGTGATCCTCCGGCCTTTAGCAACCAGATGACCTCTAGGTGGGGCAACTCACAGCATGCATAGCAGGGATGTATAAAAGACAAGCCTGGGTCAGGGAAAGGGGAAGCACTTGGTTGCTCAGCTGGTGCTGACCGGTTGTTGGGGTGGCATGCAGGGCAGCAAGTGTGCGGCGCACATTGAGAGCTCGTCGGACCACCATTGGCTGAGCTGGCTGGCAGGGACCACATTCGTGGTGGCCTACTCCTTCCTCATCTCCATGACAGTCCCTTACTTCAGCTCCCTGGTGGCCCTCGTCACGTCTGCAACGTACCTCATCTGCGCGTACACCATCCCATGCTGCTTCACTCTGGCGCTGATGCGCGAGCGGCTGCCTCGCGCTGAGCTGGCCCTGTGCATGGCGCTGATTCCCCTGTCGCTGCTCATGAGCTGCGCGGGCGTCCTGTCTGCCTTCCAGAACCTCATGGAGAACGTCCGTGGCAGTGTTGTGCTGCGGACTTGATCTGTCAAGACGCCTGGAGTTTGCCATGCGCTATCCTGGACGGAGTCTCTCAATCTCTTTGCAGAGATGTTGTGATACTTCCTTGTGTCCCTTTCAAGGACGTGTCTTGTTTGGTGGTAGGGTAGGACAGCTGGGAAAGTCATATAATGTACAGGCCGTTCATGAGCGCTTGAAGTAACATTCTGATCAGTGTGTTTCCTTTTACCGTCAGCAGCAGACATTGCCTGGCATGCTCGCCGGGTTGCATGCTCTGATTTTCAGTAAGGATCTATTTGACGTAACCATGACAGTCTTAGATTACAGCAGTGATGAGCAGCAGGGCTGCTTTGTACCATAAAGACAGTAGAACGAACTCTAGACAAGCTACGTCTTATTGATATGGTCCAACTCCTATGTTAATGCGATCACGCTGCATGCATGTGCAGAAGCGCTTCCGTGCTAGCAGGAATGCCAAAGACCTCATTGATACATTGCCTACTGAAAGGGGGAGGAAAGGAACGATATGTCTGTCAAGAATGGAATAATAATCCTGCTGTCCTCAATTGTCAGACTTCACAACCTCATTCATCGTCACTGTCAAAGCTCACTTTAGTGGCCTTCTTGGTAAAGTCCACGTCCTTGTAGTGGGCGCCAAACAGCTTGTGGTCTTTCCGCTTGACGGTGGTGCCAAACTTAAGCAGCTCCTCTGGAACCTCCTGGTTCGCCTCCTTGAGCACATTGATGAGCTCGCCCGCCCTCGGCTTGTCACTCACTCCGCTGAAGAACGTGTGCGACAACCCTGGACACCCGAATAATTCCATTGAGCACAAGAGGTAATAAGCCATGCCAGGAGCATCACCAAACACCTGCATTTGACCCATCCTGCATTGCTGGCAGCCATGCAGACACCGATGCAGATCACAGCACAATGAGAGCTCCATTACAAAACTTCATGTCTGGCATTCTCCCTTCTCTCCATGCTATACCAGCGGAGAGAGCAGCTGTCACTACCAGCTCAAGTCCAGCTCAGAATCATTCGAATTCAAAAGCGCATCACCTGACTTGCCGGCGCGGCCGGTGCGGCCGATGCGGTGGACGTAGTCTTCGGTGGTGAGTGGGAAGGAGTAGTTGATGACTGCCTCCACGTCGGGGATGTCCAGTCCGCGCGCGGCCACGTCTGTGGCGATCAGCAGGGGCACCTTGCCGCTCTTGAAGTGCTCCACCGCCTCCGAGCGCTGCCGCTGGTTTATGTCGCCGTGGATTGCACGCACCTGTGCACACACACCAAGTCCCTCAGAATGCAACTGTGGATGTGCCTCATAGCCAGAGACACTCGTGACTGAGCGCTCGCTCATGCCAAATAGAAAACATTGCATGGCCACGCCAAAGTCCCTCTGGCTAGTCCAGGGCATGGAATTTGTCATTTATATTATGCAAGAATATAATAATTTCAAGTGTTTCCCACAGCTTTGGGCTCTAAATTGGGAAATAGAGAGGCGCTCACGTTCCAGCCGCGCTTGCTGAGCTGCGCCTCGACGCGCGCGGCCTCCTTCTTGTACAGCACAAAGACGAGGACGCGGTTCTTGCGCGAGGAGTGGTACTTGCGCAGCAGCTCCTCCAGCCGCCGGTCGCGCGCCGCCGGATCTATCACCTCCACGATCTGCCACCGCGCACAAACAACTGTCAGCCATTGTTCACTTGCACCATGCCCTTTCCGCCCCCAGCAGGCAGCCCCTGCTGCGGCCCTAAGTGCTCTGAAAGTTGCAGGGAATTATATATTGCGCATCATCTTCTTCTGCCTTGTCAAGCCCATGCACAGGAGCCATTGCAGCCTTTCTGATCTGTGATTCTCAGGGTCCTCTGAAGAAATGTTCACGCCGCAATAGCATGCCTTTGCCATGCAGGCACATGCGCGCATGATGCGCGCGTCACGGCCGCACCTGCCGGACGGAATGGGAGGCGGACAGGTCCTGGGATCCGATGGTGACGCGCGCGATAGACGCCTGGAATTCGGAGGCCAGCTTCTGGATGGCCGGCGGCCACGTGGCCGAGAACATGAGCGTCTGGCGGTCGGCGCGCGTGGCCCCCGCGATGGCGCGGATGTGCGGCTCAAAGCCCAGGTCCAGCATACGGTCCGCCTCGTCCAGCACCAGGTACGTCACTCCCGACAGACTGCGCAGCGAGGATATCTTCAACTTTCTCAGAATGAGGAATGTTTCAGAATATATTGAGCAATGCTTGTGCGACTGTTCCCATAGCTACAGACAGACAAGCAGCAACAGCCGGCCCCTGCAAGTGTGGCAGCAGCTGTCTAGAGATTGGTGAGCCTCCATTACCCACGACGCCACACTGTCCCTCCCTTATGCCTGCCCTTGCCGTGCTCGGCAGCATCATGCACTCGCCAGCAATCCATGGCCAGGGAGTTGGCGGTCCTCGTTGTAGTACACCACGTTCATTGCCATTACATGCCGAAGATGATGCTGGCGCACCGGCAGGCTCCGTCGTTGATGAGGTCCTCCAGGCGGCCGGGGGTGGCCACTACGACGTCCACTCCCTGGCGCAGGGCGGCCGTCTGGGGCGGCTTGGGAACGCCCCCGTACGCACACAGCGTGCGCAGCCCCGCGGACTGGCCGGCCTCCTCCAGCACCGCCGCTATCTGCTGCGCCAGCTCGCGCGTCGGCGCCAGCACCAGCATGCTCGGGCCCTTGCCTGCGCATGAAAAATTGACCATCTTTCATGCCACCTCCCTGTGCTACCACCTCTGCAACACTGCAGCCTTTGAGGTGTCATGGCTTCATGGCGTGCAGCTGTATCCGACTCATCATTGCCTTGATGCAAAGACCCTGGTAGAGAGCTTCTGGAAGTATTGCAAATTTTTGTGACCAAGGACTCCGCAGCTGCAGCGGTGCAAACTGAATTGCTACGATCATTGAGCAGGTGTCTTTTGGGAAACCAGACCAGAGAAGCATGACACTAAAGGCTCAGGGGAGGCTGCACCTGTGCTGACCCCAGCAGCCTTCTGCGCCAGGATGTGCTTCAGGCCGGGCAGGCCGAATGCCAGCGTCTTGCCGGAGCCGGTGGCGGCGATGCCCACCAGATCGCTGCCGGACTGGATTATCGGCCAGCACTGCGCCTGGATAGGCGATGGCTGCGCGAATGTCCTTGTGGACCGCAGCAGGTCCGCTGAGAAACCTGCACTGCCAGGACACTTGCTCACTTCAAGATACGCGCCCCAGAGATGACACCTGACGAGAATAAACGGCTCCTGCAATTACAGGACTGGATATGGTGGCAAGCGATGTGCGCGCTCCTCTGCTTGCGTTCCAGCACGTGATGTGAGGGATGCAAAAGACCCTGGCACAGAAGAGTGGCAGGGCTGAGGGGGGCAACGGTTGCTTTCTGCATCACCTTGCCGAGCTGCTGTGGGTGACAAACAGCCTGGTGGTTGAGATGCGTGGGGGTTCAGAAAAGGGACAAAGACCACAGCTCTCTGAAGTAAACTTGCAAGGAAGGATATTTATAGTCTGGCATGGAACATAAAGGGCATACTTCATTGAGGGTCTGGCAAAATGATCTTAAACAACCTGGCAGCTCTGGCCCTCAGACTGACAAAATTCGACGAATGGAACTCTTCAGGGTACATAAGATAATACGGACACTGGACACCCCTGCCAAACCTCCCCACAACCTCATGGAGGTTGGCACAAACGAGGGGTGCTGCACTGAGACTTATCAGCTTGCACAGAGCAAAAGAGGCGCACCTGCTTGGTCGAAGGCCATGACCGGGCTCAGGTCAGACCCAGTGACCACTGTGTCGCGCTCTGCACGCCATGCATCCACCTCCGCAGGTGTCAGGGCGGCCACTGCAGCGTGCTCTGTGTACAGGGCCTTCCGGATGGGCTTGCCAGTTCGTGCCAGCTCCCTGTCCCCGACTGCAGCCAGCACCGGCTCACTGCTTTGCTGCTCACGGATCTTCTTCTTCTTTGACTTTTCGACTGGGACGCCATCAAGAGCTGGCGCTTCCTCTGCTGGCTTGGCCTCTGCAGCCTGGCCCTCAGCATCTGCTGCCTTGCGTTTCTTCTTCTTCTTCTTCTTGTCTAGGCTGCTCAGTAGCACCTCTGCAACGGCTTCAGGAGGCTGCGATGCTTGCTCTTTGATATTTTTGGCCTTCTTCTTCTCTTGTTTCAGTGCGAGTATGTCTTCTGTCACGTTTCCATTCAGCTTGGGAGCCTCTTCAGCAGCAGGTCTGCTCTTTTTCTTCTTCTTCTTCTCAGCCTTTATCATCGGATCGATCATGTTTTGGAAGCTTGATGTAAACCGTAAAGGTATCAGGTAATCAACTCGATCAACGCAGACAAGATTTTGGACACTCAACTCTAGTACACAGTGAATAACAGTAATTGTCTGTCGACAAATAAATCGATGGCGTTGCGGACACGAGGTTATACCAATGACAGAACAGACCACACTTTTACTGCGCGATGTATTTTCTATTTCCTCTTCTAATAAAAGGAGAAATATGTGACGGCCAGGCCCAAGTCGTAGCGTATCGTGGGTGCGTTCGCCTCGGGCACTTCGAATTCGAAGGCGGGAAGAAAATTCTGCCCATTTCGGGCAGATCAGTCTTAACATTCAAGTGAGGACTCACTGAGGAGAACTTTGATCTGGCAGTGTAGAGGCGTGCTCCAGGCCCCATTTAAGCAATATACCTACTTACCCTTCTAGATTTCTGGTTCCAACAAAACACAGGACAAAGTCAGCCCTCTCTAATCCAGCAGGAAGGGATGATTTGATCGGCAACACAGAGCCATTCTGCAAACTACATTGCTGGCAAAATGGTACAGACAAAACTCTACAGTGATATTGATGTCGGGTGGATTGTACTTCTATGCCAACGATTTGCGGTTTACTAAACGGATACAAGCTTGAAACTAATTGGTAAATGAAGTTTACTACTGGCAATAGAAATTGTTGTTTTCCTGCAGGATGCACCTCGTCTTGTGTTTGTATCCGTCAAAGACGCAAAGCCTCGACGGTGAGATCATGAGTGGTGGCAGCGTCCAAGAGACCTGCTCACCTGTATAGTCACCACATCCAGTGCCGCACGCGTGAGGACACATCTGGCAGCTGCGAATATTGCGTTGAGATGATCTCTGTGGGTGCAGGAAAATTGCTGTACCAGTTCCTGATGACTACACCTGGGAACAGTTCCTGGTGCAGGTGATCACAATCACGATGGGCTTCTGCTTCTCTGTTCAAAGAGCTCAGCATGTACAAGCAATTGTTGTGGGGCTCAACTCGTCTGGAATTGCTGCAGGTCCAGACCAAACTGAAGCTGGCTGGCATAGACAGCATTTACCTGGTTTCTGTGAGTCCCCCTCTTCAGCCCCTTTGCCGTCCATATTACATTGTGTTTCACTCCTGTGGGACACATGCTGTCAGATAGTGACATCCTGCGGTGTCTGCGCAGAGCGGAGAGAAGGTTACTCGCTTGGATGATCTCCAGGACATTGATGAGCTTCATGTCATTGAGGTGACTTCCGGCTTGTCTCAAGTGTCCACTGTGGGAAACAGCGCTGCAAAGTCTTGCGCAATGCATTCAAAACCCTACTGCTCTGCAGGGTGCTGCTCCAGCACAGAAGACCATCCCAGAGCAGAATGGAGGCGCCCAAGCCTTTGAGGCCAGGACACAATCAGGTGATTGTCAGACTGATCCTGGGAGGACCCACCATAAGTCCTCTCAACAGATGGCACAGCAAGAGCATTGTGCACCACCACATCATATCCTCAAGCGCTCAGCCCGGCATTGTTGCACTTGTACAGGTCATGGTGCGACAACATCAGGGGATGGCACAGCAGGGCAGCAGGGCGCTATGCCCATGTACCAGAATTCTCTTGTGCGTCCCGCTACTCCAAACGCATGTTTGTCACAACTATACTCGGCAACCATGCACAATATGTGATGTCATTTACAGTGAGCATCTTACTGACATGGCACTGTCTTGTTGTCCTTTCAATCAAGGGGCTTTGCTGGTGGCATCTCAGGCGCATGGGACATCGCTGCACAGAGTTGCAGTTGCGGATGTGAGGGCGTCGGGTCAGGGATTGGGGGATGGGGAGGGCGATGCAGGCGCGAAATATGCCAAGCGCTCTTCCGGCATTCGCCGCTCTTTGCAGCGCTTCTTCCCCAGCTTCTTCCAGCCAGGCCTCCCGGTCACCAATCGGTACGCTGCAGACATTTACGCGCCATTTGGTCTTATGCAAGCCGGGGCAATTGTACCTGTAACGGTCACAGGGGCCTTATGGGAGAGAAAGACTGACAACTCTTGACAACTCATCCTTTCTATACCTTAGAGCACTTCTGACATCCAGCGCTTGCTTGGTACTGGGGTTACCGCCCTGTCAGACCAAGCGAGGCAATTGGGCCCTGGGAGGCCCGTCCCTGAGATGAGACGGCATGTGATTGTTCAGGGATCTCAAGGAGGAGGGCAGGAAAGGTTCGGATGTCAGGCCTGCGCGGCGAAGGAAGCGAGGCCGCACATGCACGCTGCGCAATGTGGTCACTCTGATCATGGTGCTCGGCTTTCTGGCTGTCCTGTCACTGCTGTATGGCCGTCTTTGGCCCCGCTTGCCCTGAGCTGAGATTATGCCTTCATTGGAAGTCTGCAGCTGGGTCGTATATCTGCCAGACATCTACCTTGTACACATGTGCAGCATCAGGGGTTAATTTGTGCTGGAATAGTTTGGCTTTGGGTGGAGAGGCTTTGGTAAGAAGCTTTCACACCACAAATGCTTGTTTTTGTGTGGTCATGTCATTTAAACGACATTACATCCAACAAGGGATCCATGTTACACGTCCATGACATGTCTCCATGGGTTCTAGCTTTGTTGACATCAGCTCAATTCCCACATGGAGTGCACTTCCCAAGACATTACTACTTTAGTGCTGTCTTAGCAAGTATCCGTCGATGACATCAAAGACCCCGAGACACCAAGTGTCCATTCACGACCACAAGTACACTGCTCCACATGTGTGATCTTCTGTACACACAATACCATCATTCCCTTTAACACCGAAGCGCGATGAAAGACAAAACTGCTACCAATACTTGGTACCATGGTGATGAACCTACAGGTGCCACTACTGCTACTGCACTCTTTCCGGCAACCACAGTTTGATCACTCTTTGCTAGTATACATTAGCATATAAATATCTGCAGCTCGGTACTGACCATGCATTGTTTGATCGGCTTTCTGGGACCTGTGCACTTAGCTCAAATCAAGTCAGGGGGCCAAGCTTGAGCCACGGTGTGGAGGATATTTCAATTAAAGAGCACCTCAGACTCTGCCCATCAGGCTGGCCTTGGCTCTCCTTAAAATAATTATCTATTTTCTGACAACTCCTTTCACATCAGAAGGATCGAAGGCTGACTACCATTCGCTCCATACTCTCCTACAGTCTTCTCAAAAGGGGCTAGCGCAAGTGCGCATCACCTGGGGGTTGCATAAGATAGTACAGAACAGCAAAGGAATCAATTGATGCCGCAAAGATCCTGGTCATCTAATGCTGCTTGAACAGAAACGCCTCTAGCAGCAGGATAGGCACGAAAATATAATGTGCCTCTGCTGCATGAAATGAGGGCTGCATCTGTGCACCACTGTGCAGAGCAGTGGTCTCGACACACGCACAGACAAGGGCACTTTGCTAGGAGATGGGAGGGGCCAGAGCATGTCATGCATGCCGGCCTCCATCCCACATTTCAGTCAGTCATATTCAGGCAGTTCCATGCCTTTCCTAAGCACCACAGAGCTGGTGCGGTTGGAGTGTGTATAAATATCTGCCTGGGTCAGCGACTGACACGCACAGTGCCCAAGACAGCCAGCGCAGCGCGCGTGGCACCGCGGGCCGATCACCAGGCGCTGTCGAAGAAGAGCGCGAGGGGTTGCAGGCTGTGCACGCGGCAGCGCGCCAGCACGGCCGGCCACTCGCCGACGGGCATGGCCGCGCCGGCCGCGAACAACCGCCACGAGTCGCCGGCGGCCTCGCGCGCAAACGTCATGTGGCCGCCCAGGTTGCCGCACAGCATGCACCGCAGCCGCATCGCCTCCGTGCCCACCCCTACGCAGGTCACACATCACCCGCTTGCCCCAGCTCATATCATACTATGGACTTCTTGCCTGCTGGGGTATACTACAATATATCTACCAATGTTAAACCCCGCCTGCACATGCTGCACCCCGAAGGATGCCCACTTTGGTTTGAGGGGGAGCAGCAAAGGCGGCACCCCTGCGCGTGCCTTCTTTCAGTGAGGGTTCAGGAGCATTACCCCAGTTTTAGTCTTGTCAAGGAGTGCTTTGGAGTGCGTGGGTATGGTGGGGACATGTGGTGGGCTGACCTGGGAAGGCCTGCTTGAGGTCGAGCTTGAGGGGGATGGCTGAGCAGACGGCGACGACGTCCACTTGCAGCGCGGGGCCGGACCAGGCCAGCGCGACCACGCACACCGCGGGGGACCCGCTCAGCCGCGTCATCGCCTTGCCCTTCCAGCCGCAGCCGCCCTGCAACCGCACAAACAGAAATTTCACTGCTTGTTCTGCTCTCTTTCAAGTGCATGACGGGTTCCACAGCTGCATCCAAATGCGTCCCCCTCACCTGCTGCATCAACATCTCCGGGGCCTTCTGCACACAATATGATGGATTTGGCAGACCTTTGGTCTGGATGCTGAGCCTCTCATTGACAGCGCCTGCCAGATCCAGCACGACACGCGAGGAAATCCCAGGGTCTATGCATGTGCAGCAGGTGGCAGGAATGGCTGCATTGTGTGGCAGTGGGCCAGTGACTGACAACAGCAGCGGATTGCCTAGCTTTCAAGGGAACGCCTTGCCTTGCCAGGGGGGCAGACGCCGATGGAGAGGGTCTCTGACAGGTGCACGGCGAGCATGGACTCCAGGGAGGGCTGCTGGCTGTGCTGCAGGTTGCCCGCAGCGCGCACCACAGCCGCCGGCAGCACCTGCACCATGCGCACCGCTGCACTCTCCTGCCCGCGACCGCATCCCCCGCACTGCATCACCTGCAAAACTCCCATAACTTGTCATCCCTCCAATCACCAACCCTCAGGCCTCCATTCAAGCAATAACTTTCGCTTGTTCGCACACATGCAGCAGTCCACAGGTATGCAGCAGCTCATAGGAGGTTGGAGTGTAGGTAGTGCAGGCGGAGGGCAAGAGACACAAAGAAAGGCGTGGCGTGCCTGGTGGGCCTGCAGGCCGAGCAGCTGCTGGAAGATGGAGGCCTGGCCGGGGGGCGTGGGCAGGGCGCGGTCGAGGCAGGCCAGCAGCACCTGCAGCAGGTCGGTCGGCTGCAGCGCTGCGCCGCCCACCGCGTCCTCTACCGCGCGCGCCAGCGCCTCTCGCACCTCCAGCGGTGCCGCGTTCGTCCCCTGCTGCGCCAACACCTGCGCGCCAAATGAACAGCTTATATTAGCCACCGGCGGCCACATCTTTTGTTGACTCATCCTGCGAGCCATTTGAGACTAGCTGCGTGGGAGTGACTGTGCATTACTCTGTAGCAGCAGTACATGTTTGACAGCAGGGAGGTCTGGCGTAGTGTTAGGTAGTCAGTCAGTTGACTGATGGGCGATTATTGAGTGTGCAGGAGAGGCAGGTGGGGGCGCACAGAGGTGGGGTTGGATAGGCCGTTGAGCGTGGGCGCTCCAAAGGGCGAGGGCGAGCGGGAGGAGGGCGTCCCAGCGCTGGCGGTCAGTGCCACAAACGCGGCGCGCAGCCCGGACAGCACGCGCAGGTTGGGGCTGGCCGGCAGCTGCGAGTCCTGGACACACCAATGCCCCAAGTGCTGTCAGTTCCACAACGCTGATGGCGGTGTCTCCTGAGTGCAGGCTACCAAAGGGCGTCCACCGTGGCATTCTCATCATGCAATGTAGATATACTTAGAGACTTACTGAGCATCAACTGTATGTTACTGTATGTACTGTATGTTTGTGATGAGAGAATCAGGGAGCACCTGAACGGTGATGAGGCTGGTGCGGAACTGGGGCAGGTGCCACAGGGCGATGCATGTTCCGCTGAGGAAGCTGAGCAGGTCGCTGTTCACAGCCTGCACCCTCTCGAGACCGTACACGGGGGCCGCCTTGGGCACCGGCAGGCGCCTCTGCCCCAGCTGCTCCTCAAATCGCTGGCCTACACATATGCCAACACAGCTGTCATGCCCACATCTCCTTCCTCCTTTGCCACTTATATGCATTCAAGGCTGCAAGGTCCACATATTTGAAGGTACAAAGACTGCATGACGGTATTGGTGCAGCAGTTTCAGAGATCCTGCATGTGAAGCAGAAATGATGCGCACCCAAGATGACAGGGCTGCTGCTGGTCCGAGACAGGGACGGCACTTTGCCGTGGTATCCATTCTGCAGCGCGGCACTGCCCTCCCATCCTCCGTTGATACCCTGGCCAACATAGTATATCCCTTCAACATCCTGCAGGCCTCACCTTCTCACCCTGCAAGTAATGCACCCCTCTGCAGCTGGTAGCCCGCCGAAAATTGTTATAACGAAAATCAGTGCACTTACCAGAGGAGGCCCTGGCGGTCTGGGCTGCTGCTGCTGCGGAGATGCTGATGGCAGCCATGCCGGCAGCGAGGCGACGGAGTTTGCACCGTTATTGGAGTTGGAAGACGGGAGCGGTGACCCACGCATTTGGCCCTGCAGCATCGACCATTGTGCCAGCTGGCTCTGCTGTCGCTGCTGCTGCAACAAAGGGGCCAGCGACACTTCTGGAGCACCCAAACGCTGCTGGCCGTAGAACATGGAGCCCAGAATGTCGCCTGCGCTCTCAGCCCTGTGCACATTCGCAGCTGCACAGACACACCCAGATATCAAGTCCCTGGTATCTCTCTTCTACGTGTTACTCATGCTTCAAACAGCACCCTTCCCAACTATATTCACAGAGACAATGCAACTACTTCAGGGACAAGGCAAGAGGACCAGAGTCTGCCCATGTTCACCTGGCTGGGGCAATGCCGGCCGCGGCGGGGGTGCTGCTTGAGCGGCAGGGTTGCTGGGGCGCAGCAGGGGGCCGGCCCCGGGCGCCTTGCGGGCCGGCTGCGCGACCACCGGATCACGCCGGTAGTCGGCCGCCAGCGCGCGGTGCAGCGGGTTGTCCCCGAACGGGTCAAACGCATCCACCGCAGCGGGCGCAGCCGAAGCAGCCGGCGGGGCGATGCTCGTGGCGGCCACGGCGACGCCGCCGAGGCCGCCATCCCCACGGCCCCAGCCGCCCATCTGCGCCCACCCGGGCATGGCCGCGGTGTCGGCCGGGCCGCCCGCCGCAGGGAAGATCCGGCTCAGCGAGGCTGTGCGCTTTGGCGGCGCCACGATCTGGTCCTGCGTGGGTGGGCCCTCAGCCACAGGAGCCTGTGCTGCTGCGGGAGGTGACCTCTCCTCAGGTGCGAGGGCGACACCGCTGGGGTTCCAGGAGACCACCGGGTCCGTGTTGGATATGATGGCGCTGGTGGCAGCGGCTGATGCGCTTGCGGCGCGTGCCAGAGGGCCTGGTGCACCCTGGGCCCAGCGTTTGAAGGTAGGCTCCTCCACTCTCGTCTTTGTCGGCGGTGGCGGTTGCTCCTTCACAGGCTCCTGCTGTGGCTGCTGCGCCTTTGCCTTTGCCCAGCCCGCAAAGGCTGGGTGCTCACGCACTGCCGGTGCCGGCTGCTGGCCTGGCTGCTCTTGCTGCTCCTGCAGCGGCGGCTGCTCAGGGACCGGATGATTCTTTGCCTGCGCGGCATCCGGTGACACCTGCGGCGACGCCGGCTTCGGCGGCGGTGGCGGGGGTGGCTGGATTGACGCTGCTGGCTCCTGCTGCTGTTGCTGTGGCTGCTGCTGTTCCCAGGTGCTCGTAAGCTGCGGAGCAGCGGGAGAGGTAGGAGGCACGCTCTGCTGCATGCCTGTCAGGGAGTTCTCCGACGCGGAGGCGGTCATGGCGATGGCCTTGGCGCGGCCGTCCCGGGGCCCGGGCGCGGTGATTGCGGAGGGCGGCGGCGGCACGGGCGGCAGCGGCTGTGCGAGCGGGTTGAGCTGCTCCGCGTCGCTGGACGGCCGCGCTATCGGTGATGATGGCGCAGTCCCCGATGGCAGGTCAAACGGCGGGTGCGAGAACCTGCAAATTCAGAGCCACTAATCCGTCAGCTCATACTGGCAACAAGAAGTGTTACCCCAAGCAAGCACTTCACAGATGCATGGTTGCTTTGCTGAAGAGGGAGAGCAAAGTTGCGGGTGCCTTTGGCATACCTGCACTCGTCGCCGTACTTGCAGCGGCCGCGCACCCAATCGCGGCAGGGGCCGGCCTTCTGGCACTTGCAGGTGTCCCACAGGCGGTTTTGGCGGCCGCACTCGCAGGTCCAGTCCCCAAAGTACGACACGATGCGCATCTTCGGGGCCGCTGCCTCCTTCTCCTTCTCCTGCAGTCACATCAAATCACATAAGTATTAGAGTGATACCCAGACTTCCAAGATTCACCTCAGCACACAAACTCCTCATCAAGAGGGTTTGCAGTGCCACATAAAGTGAGCCCCGCACCAGGTTCTCTTTGTAGCGCTGCTTGCGGTTGCGCTTCTTCTTGGCCTCGGCGGCCGGGCCCTGCCAGTCGGGGGACGCTTCCGGCTGCGCGTCGGGGCCGCCAGCGGATTCGCGGGGGGTCTTCACGTCGCGCAGGGAGGCCTGGATGGCTGCACGGGTCGCCGCGTCAAATTCCGCCTCGTTCATGAGGCCATTGGGCCCCGGCTCGGCGGCGGTCGCGTCTGCCGGCGCGCTCGCCTCCCCGTCGCTCGACTCCTCCTCTTGAGCGGCCGACGCTCCATTCGTCACTTCTGCCAGTCACAGACCGAGGTGAAGTCGAGTACGCCCTCACAACAAATTCATCATGTTTCTCAACCAACCGGAGGGCGTTTGCAGGCTGGTAGCTTGCTATGTGCTGGCATAACATGGCACACATGACATGAGTAAACGTCATGAACATACGTGAAATGAGAAGACATGGAAGAGACAGAAATGATGGGAACGGGAAAAGAGGCGTACCGGAGGTCTCAGCCTGCTGCTGGCTGGCTGCGGCCGTCCGGAGGCGTTCCTGCTCCTTGTGTCGCTGCAGCTTCTCCCCCTCAACCTCTTTCCTTCGCCGCTCCAGCGCCGCCTCATACTCAATGTCCAGGTCCTGATCACAGCAAACATCTTTGGTGCTTCTGCAAAAACTGAGACAGAGATGCTCTTCTGCACAAAAGTATGCACAAAGGCATCCAAGCCACCTCAGGACAGGTGTCAAGCTATTGACGCCACTCAGCTGTATTAAGTAGCAAGCAGGTTGATGCTCAAGAGCGGTACCTTCTGGGACCCTTGCTGCTTTATCCTCGCAGCTGCTGCCGCTGCGTCTGTCTGAAGCGCCGCTTCATTCTCTCTTTCACCTGCAACAATGCGAAAGAGCTTGGGCTGATGCCTCCTGGAACTTGGACAATGTAAGTGTGCACAGTTGAGGTGCAGGGTACCAAGCACTGACCCTTTGGAGCCTTGCCAGCCTTCTTCTTCGCCTTGATCTTCTTTCCCTTCTTCTCCTCGGCAGCCTGCATGAATGCAAGTACCAAAATGAGATCCATGTAGGGCAATCATGATCATCAAGGGCCCTGAAGTCCCTGCCTCCCTTTTGCAACACCAGTTTGTACGCCCATCCAGCGGCAGAAGAGCTCCAATACCCCACCTTCTTGCCGGCATCCTCCAGCTCCAGCTCGAGCAGCAGCCGCGCGGCAGCTTCCTCCCTGTCGTGGGCGGCAGCTGCCTCGATGTGTGCACGCACCAGCTCCAGTGCCCTCTCAGTTATCTCCCCGGCCAAGTCCACGCAGGCCAGCTCCTGCGCATCAACAGCGGCAGTCTCTCAGCCGCCAGTGCGCAGTTTCCTTGAGTGCTTTGTCCCTCTCTCTGCATGGGTGCAACCGTAAAATCTTGTAAACTTCGTTGGTATTTCATGTGATGGTGAAAAGAGCTGACCTGGAGCTTGCGCCGAGCGTTCTCCAGCTCGTCCCAGAACTTCTGGATGTCGGACCTGAAGGCGTTGGTGAGCTGCTTGGAGTGCTCGGTCGCCTGCGCAAAGTCCCGGGCCTCCGGCAGCCCCGGCTGCAGGTATGGCCTCTCCGCGTATAGGTTGATGGCCTGCCATGGACAGCACACCCCCCCATTAACTCACAAGGCTGTCATCTCTGTTTCTCAAGAGAGTCATACAAGCCTCAACAGAGTCACAAATGGCTCAAGAGCTCAAGACTGCATAGACCGTTTAAGCCACCAGGCAATGGGCAGAGTGTCTTGCGGTGGCTCCACAAGGCTGCAGGGATGCGAGTGGTCCCACCTGGGCGACGTAGAGGATGCGGTACCAGGGCTGCTGCGCAAGGGAGGCGGCCTCAGAGTTGTCGGCGGCCGCCAGAAAGTCGGAGGGAACGCCGTCTGGGTTGAGCAGCGCGTCCATGGTGCAGCGGTGGTCCGTGCACGTGCGCAGCTGCGCCGCCGCGTTGTCGTGCTGCCGCTTCGCATTCTCCTCCCGGATCTGCATGCACATGGGCACCATTTCTACAAATGTCCTCTCACCTTCACATAGGAGAGGACAATGCATAAATATATCCCTGTATTCCACAGGGACTCTCCTCTTGGCTGGCTTGCGCAGGTCACAACATGTCATCAACAAGGCATCAGGTCGGGGAGGAAATTAGGGGCGTGTTAGAGAAAGAGAGAAGGCTCTGATGGCAACGGGAGTGGAAGAGGTGCACCACCTTGGCGGTGTTGACCTGCTCCTCCTCGGAGTTGACACGCGCGGTGCAGCTGTCGATGCGCGCCTTCAGGTCCGCCACCTTCTCCCGGTACTCCGCCTCCTTTGTAGCCTGCCCGGCAACACACCAGCATGTATCAAGCCACCACTCAAAGCTCTTTGCTGGGCCATATTGCCTTGCATTGCTCAGCAAACTTGCATCTAGCATCAGGTGCAAGGCCAATCATACAATTGCAAATCACGTTTATGGCTGCCTGACTCAATCTGCAACAGTGCCACAGTACCACATGCTGAAGGATGTTCAACTAAGAAATTGACACAAGCCCGCTGTGTTTTGGCCGCACCTTGTCGATGGGGTCGCGCTTGCGGTGGTTGGCGGGGCCTTCCAGCTGCACGTGGTTGAGCTCCGCATCCGCGTCGGCCAGCTCGGCCTGCGCGGCGGCCAGGCGGTCGGCCGCGGCGGATCCCTGCACGGCGCTCTCGCGCGCCTCCTCCGCCCACATCGCCTGCTGCAGCCCCAGCGCCGCCATCTCCCTGTCCAGCAGCGCTTGCGCATACCTGCGAGCCGGCCCCCAACCACGTCAATACCCCATTTTTTGCACTTCTCCTCTCGTCTGTATTGTCCTTCAAGCTTCAGGGTTCAGTGAAGAACCTTGCAGTTGATAATCTGCAGGTGTTTGGTGCGACGACGGAGAAAGAGTATTCCAGCTAGTTGGGAAAGAAGGGTGTAGATCAAAGGCTGACCTGACAGCGGAGGGGCCGGCGAGCAGCTGCATCTGCTGCTCCTGGGAGGGCTGCTTGACGGCGGCCTCGCAGAACTGGCGCACAGCGGAGGGCGCACAGGGCTGCCCCTGGGCCGCCTCGCTGGGAGGCAGCAGCGCCTCCACGTACTGCGCCGCCTGCGCCCGCAGCGACGCCGAGCCCCTCTCCTCCAGCTCCCGCACCTCCCGGATCGCCCGCTCCGACCCGCGCCTGCCAGAATCGCACAAAGCGCAACGCTAATGTGGTTCTACTACAATATGTCTGGCATTCTGATGCATGCAGGGCCACACCAGCAGTCCACAGTTTCAAGAAACTTCTCCAGCAGAGCAGTAGATCATGTGCATGCTTGAATGGAAAGGCGCCTTTCGGGTTATCGAATACAGGGCAGAATGCATTCACTGCTCTGGCAGTACCTGGCATGGCAATCAGCAGCATGCATCGTCCTCGTTGCTGCCACCTCCTGAAAGACACTCTTGCGCAAGTTGCTTCTGTAATAAATCTCGCAAGCTCCATACATCTTTCGCTGCACAGTAGGGAAGGTGGTCTTAGCGCGCACCGCAGCTGCTGCAGGCGGCTCTTCTTGGAGCCGAGCTCGTTGAGGCGGCGCCACACGCGTGCGATGTCCTCATAGAGGCCCAGCAGCGCAGCGTCGGCCGTCTTGCCGCTCAGCAGTTCGCGCCGCCGCTCCATCACCGCCGCGGCCGTCGTGTTCACCACCGCGCCGTACGCCCAGCGCAGCAGCCGCAGACCGACGTCCGCCTCCGCGATGCCGCCGGTGGTAGTGCCGCCGGGGATTTCATTTGTGTCGGCGCCCCTGGCCTCCAGCAGGTGGTTCATCCACCAGGGTTGCACCACCAGGCTTGGCTCCCCTGCCTCCGCCGTGTTGTCCTCAAGCTCTGGCTCCTCCTGGGCCCTGCCACACAGACAGATGCATTTCAGTACCCTGTCCCTCTGCTGCTTGTTGACAACTGCTCTGCATCTGGTAGGGTTAGAATGGCAGTCTATATATGACAGCCTTGGCACCCCTGTCTTACAGTCATAGGTAGAGAGTGGGGACGGCAGGGGCGGCACCTGATGAGGCGGGTGTCCTCCTCGGCGTCCTGAGTGCCCAGGACGTCGTCGGCAATGTTGTCCAGCTGGTCTGCGTCCGAGGGTGATGCGAAGCCGAACAGCGGCGGGCACACCTGCTCCTCGTCCCAGTCCCCCTTCGCGCAGCACCCACTACCCTCAGCACCTCAGCTGCTCACGCTGCAACTTCAGGACGGGTTCTCTCACTGCTCCCACGAGTTAGTGGAACCTGTACGGACTCATTCTGGCTGTATGGTCTTTGATAAGTAGTGCAATGGCAACAGGAGAAGGCACACCCCGTCGCTGCTGGTGCCGTCAGAGAGGGGTGGGCCAGTGGGGGGTACGACGCCCGGGCAGGGCCCCATCGGCATGTACTGGCAGATGTAGCGCAGCAGCGTGTTCAGGTCGCCCATGGGCAGCTGGCTCAGCGCCGCCTGCAGCAGTGTCAATAGCCCATCGATCAGTGAACTAACACAAGCCATCAAAGCCAGTTTATCCCACTATATCCCCTTCAATGCATAGCGACGTTGCAGTCTGTCACATACTTAATCAAATTAACCAAACGCTACCTACGCATCAAAATGTCAGTTTTGTGTTGCTAAGGTTGTTAATGCAAGATGCTGTGTGCACCTCCAGCTCGTGCGGGTGCTGCAGCGGGTTGCTGGAGGGGGGCAGAGCGGGCTGCGACGGCGCGGCCGCAGCCGTGCCGGCAGCGCCCTGCTGCTGTGCTGCGAAGCGCTCGTCCACGGCGGCGTTGGCGGCCAGCTCGTGGTCCATCATGCGCTGCATGAGGGCGGGCGCGCGCATGCAGATCATGTTGAGCGTGGCCGCAAAGTTGCTGGGGTCGACGCGCCACAGGTTGTTGATATACTGCATAATGTGCGAAACCAGCTGCCCCTCGTAGCTGCCCGGCGGCCCGATCTGGGCAGCCTCCATGGGCAGCATGGCCCCCAGAGAAGTAGGGTCCGGGTAGGGCGCGTGGATCATGCCCAATGGCGCTCCGCTGGCCGGCAGCCAAGGCATCGGCTGCATGGCAATCATTGAGGACGCAGCCGCATGCGGCGCAGTGCCATTCGTCAGAGCAGGAGGCAGCGGGGCCGCCTGCGGAAAGCACAACATCTTTGAAGGTCACACAGATGAATGGTGGGAACCCTGCAAATGTCTCAAAAGCAATGCACGCCGCTGTGTCCCCTGACATGCCCTCAGACGTCTGCATTGCAACAGGCAAGGCACTGGTTTGCGCATGGCACTACCTGCAAAGCACTAAACGAGAACGAGTGGCCCACTCAGGAAATGCATAGCAGACCACTTCTGGCACAGGGCAAATACCTCTGGTTTGGGGAAGCCAGCCTTTCTGACCCTGTCGGCATATGACAGCATCGGCGTGGAGGAGCCCCCGTTCTGGGCGCCCGCCGCCCTCTCGGAGTACGCGTTCCGCCACAGCTCCAGCTGCTTCGGGAACAGGCTCCTCCAGGGCGAGCTGCCGTCCATCTGACCTTCACCGCTGTTCATGCTCGGCCCGTTCACCCCCTGGCAGAACAACCGCTCGTCACTCAAGTGCCTGAGACGTTACCAGTAGTGCTATTCGTCACCAGATCAACGTCCTCACCCATCTTGCCACAGAAAGGCTCTTGACAAAAGATTGACTTTATTGTCTGCTGCAATTGGGTTTTGACCCCTGCTTACTTGGAAACGCATCCCTGCTCTTTTGGCTGCACGAGGGCATAAGATTCAACACAAAAGAAGAGCAGGCGGCAACTGACCCATGGATGCGAGGTTCCACTGCCGTCGGTGGCCGCAGCCGAGCTGCCCCCATCACCCTCAGCACCGCTCTCCCCACGGCTTCTGCGCGTGCCCCGCGGGGGCAGCGATACCCCTCCATTCAGGTGCGGCACCTGCTCTGCCGCCTGCTGCGCACCAGATGACCCTGCATCGAGCTGCACCGGCGCAAAGACCGGGTGCCCGAGCGCCATGGACCCCGGCGGCATCTGCTCCGGCTGAAGCACCTGCAACCCCAAGAATGGATGTCATCTTTCCTTTTAAGGTGTTTAAGAGCCTCAGACTATTGGGCGTGCTGCAAAATTTGGGTGCCACTGATGGATGATGCATCTACTTCATCATCAGACCAAAAGTGATAAACTGGTACATCTCAACAAAGCGACATGATTGAGTGACGCCAGACCCCATAAACAAGGTAGCGGTCAAGGGGGTTTACCTGCTGCCCGTCGGGCCCAAAAGGCAGCCGGCTGCGCATCTGGGCCTCCATGCTCTGATTCCAGTCGTCAAACCACTGCGAGGCTTCCGCGGTGCCGAACGGCGGCAGCGCGCCCGGCGGCAGCCGCGACCCCAGCGCCGCCAGGCTGTCGCGCACATACTCCTCGTCCAGACTCCCAAAGCTGCCGCGGCTGGAGAAGAAGTCCGAGTCATCCTGCACCAGCACGCATCGCCTCAATTCTAACCTCCACTCGGTAAGTAGCCCTGATCTTTGTATTTTAGTTGCATAGCAAGAAGGAACAGCAGTGGGGCGTGGGACCCAGAGCATGGAGGTTCTACTTTGCTAGGCATGACAGGGGGCGGAGGCAGAGAGGTCACCTCCCAGCCGCAGTGCAGGGAGGCGGGGTCCTGCGAAGCGATGCGCTCGTAGGACTGCAGCTTGGCCTGGCCGCCGCCCACCAGCTCCAGGTGGTGGCAGCGCAGGCAGAGCACTCCGCCCGTCTCTGCCGCTGCTCTGTAGTGGTCCCCAACAACCTGCCCCACAGACAAACGCACTCCTTCACAACCCACCAAACATCGCCAGGCATCTTCCCATCCCTATGACTGCTGCTTGGGTGTGCCGTGGTTATTTTGGCAAGCCGCAACGTGTTGGGCTGGAGCTTGGAAAGGGGGTAAATGTGCACCTGGCAATTGCAGCTGTTGCAGATGCAGGGCAAGCCGTCCTCACTGAGCTGGACGCCCTCGTGGCAGGCGTCCACGTGGGTGAGAAAGTCCTTGGCGCTGGTGAACTGCCGCGGCGCGCCCTCCTTGCCGGGGCAGAAGGGGCAGATCCAGAAGCAGGCGCGCATGTTGCTGTACTCCCTCAGCAAGCTCAGCCCATGCTCCAGCTCCTCTGCTATCTGCTGCCCATGCTCCCTCTGGATGACTGCGAGTGCAATCCACAGTCCGGCCTCAATATCAAGCCTAACCAAGCCCAAGGCACATGCAACAACGTATTATTAGAGCGAGGGGTTCATTGATATCCTCGAGGAGCTCATAACAGGGCAACAGCACCGCTGCTATGCATGGCAGCGAGGTTAATGCATCGCAGCAAGGGTAAATGGGTGCACACCCTGCAGCAGGCGCCGGATGGGGACTTTGAGCAGCTGCCGCCGCCGCGTGGGGCCCTGCTTCAGCCAGAAGTCCTTCACGTCCTGGAACCGCTCCTGCATGGTCAGCTCGTTGCGCCGCTCGTTCGCCTTGCGCGCCTTCCGCCGGTTCAGAGCCGTCGGGTCCTGCACATCAGGACAATGCTCAAGGATGCTCAACCTCAATGCTCCGCCCACATGTAGATGTGCATGTGCTGCACATGATCTCTAGACACATCTTCCTTTACGCATAGGACAGACATCTCGTGCACTACCGTAGATTTCTCTGCTCTGCAGGATTACACAATTTGTCACCACCGGCACCAAATCTGCTTCATACACATCTTCCAGTGTGCACAGGACGGAGCATCGGCGCAATATGCATTTCATGATGCTGCAGACTGAAATACAGTGTCAATCGGGCATGTGCAGCAAGGGCTTCAATGTGCAGGCGGGCGCCACCTTGCCGTAGTCGAAGTCGCGGTCCATGGATAGGCTGGCCTGGGAGGCGGGGCCGTCATGGCGGGGCCCCAACGAGGGCTGCGGCACGCTGGCCATTGGGCCGGCAGAGCGCGCGGCGCAGCCGTCCTGCGGCTTGATGCGCTTGATGAGGTCGGCCATAGCCTGCTGCTTCTCCACCTGCTGCTGCAGCGCCTCCAGCAGCGCCGTCTTGCTCAGCAGCAGCTGATTCGCCCATGCCTTCAGCTCCTCGTGGTGCGGCCTGTCCACAGGGAAGGCATCCTTCAATGGAACGCCCACACCACACGAAGGCATGGTCAACAGGCATGCAAAGGGCACCTTCAAGCAGGAGAGACGACAGTCTACCCTGCATGGAAGCTTCACGCTCTGCTCTGAGGCTGCTGTGACATGGGCAATGTGTATGAAGGGGAGCTAACTTCTCTGCATGCTTCATTGCAGCATGCATCAATACAATGAGGGGTGAAACAGGTGGCAGGCTCACTTCAGGATGTGCTGCAGCAGGTTGACGACGCCGTTCATGGGGATCTGCGTGGTCTGCAGCAGGGTGTGGCAGCTGCGCAGCACGTCCTGCATGTGGAGCAGGACCTCCCTCTTCTCATTAGCCAGCTCCTGCCACCTGCCCTCCTTCACCCACGCCTGCACCTGGTCCTGGATCCTCTGCGCCATTGTGGACAAGAAGTCAAACAACAGCAGTCGGTATGCACAGCACAGATGTCAGAGTCAATATCTCTTGAGCCGGCGCTCCTTGAGCAGGTGCATCATACGATGGGACCTCGAAATATCTGGGCATCACACAATTGCTGGTGAATGAGGAAGGATCCATTACCAGGCAGCATGGATCGCAAGTCTTCTGGGTGAGTGTAGATATGCAGATGACTGGCTCGTTCAGGATTGGTTGAGCAGCAAGAGATTTCTTGCAGGCTTCGTAAGCTCCCTGGAACTGCTGCCGCATTTCTTCGCACTCCTGACCGCTCGGCAATGAAGGGCAGCTTCCAAGACTTGCACACACCAGAGCATTGGTGACCATGGTCGCTCTGAGTGCTGCACAGCTGAGCGACGCAGGGCACAGGTCACTGGCCGTTTGCCCGCTGTCAAGCGCCTCTTGTAGCAAGTCCAGACGCTGCCTATTATTCTGAGTGGATTCTGCAGGATCCAGAGTGGCTGCTTCGTGGTAGAGCAAGCGTGCCTGCAACAGAAGACACAAATCATTAGCAAAATGCAGGACGCACGATAACGGATCGCCGAAGAAAGAGCAGAACTTACCAGGTATCGGTGTGGCAAAGGCGATCTGGGATATTCTTTCGCCAATCTTAGGAGCGCTTTCTTGGCTTTTGGCCTGCAACGGAAGGATAGGTATGAACAACTGACCTTGCATCAGTCCTTGCAGACTTTGAACCCTACACCTTGATTGGCATTCATGTCTACGTACCTCGCTCCTTGCACAAACCACCTGGCAACCGCACTGCACTCTAATGCAACTTTCGAGGATGACGACGTGAAGTCATCTTCAGGATTGGATTCTGCAGGTTTGCTGGGTGCGCTGCCAGCAGGCGTGATCTCTCTCACGACCTGTGCAGGCTGAGGGACCGCTTTCTTTGCAGCTTTTCCTTTTCCTTTCGGCATCTCTAAAGATTGACAAGAGACGTCTGGCTGCAAGATATATCTTGTCTGCCTGAACAACTAGGTGCATCAAAGTACTCGCGAAGTCTGTGCAGTCACATCTATACCTACCACAGCGATCAGAGATCCTCTCTTCTCCCAATCAAAACACTCTGCCAATGCTAGGCGAGGTTCTCCTGTGCATGTGCGCAAAGCTGCGCAAAACGATCATGCATCAATGCTTCCAAATTTGGCCAGCCAGGGATTCAAACGCAGGATTTACGTGTTGGAAATGCGATTCTCGGACAATCGAAGAATAGGTGCAGCTCAAGTGTCTATGCCACCCGAACAACATAGCAGCAATGTACAAAGACGCTAGACTGGAGGTTACTCGGTCCTATCCGGCAGGTGCTTGGTAAAGTCGTTGGAGACGACTGAGCTGTCTCGGTCTATGTTCCGAGCCTTGGGCAGGCAGGTCGCTGGTGGCCGTCACACCCGAAACAGATGTGCATGCATCGAGATGCGTACCTCACGATAGTTTCATGGGTACTTGGCCTGCTTTTGGTGGGCGCCGGTGACCCTGCTTCGGCCTTCTGGAGAGGAGCGGAGCCCCTTGATAGCTTTCATGGTAATAACAGAGGATCTTGCAAGATGATTCGATTTCTCATTGTCATGCTTTTAAGCAAGCTATAGTTGTTGATCAGCGCTATGACATCCTATCAGCCATCTATGCACACCTGGGAACAGGCAATACACCTTGAATTTTCTGAATCGCTGCTATGCATTCCTTCCAACAGGCAAGGAGGCCAATTCGATCGCCAGGCAACTCTTGCAGTTGACGCAGCGGTGTAACATCACCGTGGAATATCAGCTTCTCAGCGCCAATGCGACTACTTTTGCAGCAAACTTCACGCTCTCAAACTTGACACAGGCAAGTGTGAAGTAGAGCCTGTGTAAACCAGAATAAATTCCAATGGAGGATACTTTCCAACAGCACGGCTGCTTATTCTTTTTCTGTCCACAGGACCCAATCCAAGAATGGGAGACTTCATGGACATTGGGAGATGCCGTGGGGCAATCTGCCACGCTGACAACTGTCGAGGATGGCTTGCTGGCACAGCCTCAGGACAGCTCGTCGTTCACAGTCATAAGTGTTCCCGGGGCTGCTCCACTGCCTCCAAATGGAGGCAACTCGACATTTGGCGTTCAGGGCGTTGCGCCCACAGCAGGCCTCTTCACAGGGAATGCTTCCGCAATTAGTAATCTGACAGTCAATGGAGAGCAGTGCATTGCGTCCTCTCCTGCCACTGCTGCAGATGGAAGTGTGGCGCATGCAAAGGTGCAACCCAATCTTTCAACCAGCACAGCTTCAATGACTTGCTTAGGTTAAAGACCCCTACTGCTGCTTGAGTGCCTGGTACGTACAAGCTGACAACTGAATATGGATTTTACCAGGATACCAGCAGCCAGTGTGTGGCTGGAGCTGGCGAGGCATTTGAGGTGAACAGGCCCCAGTGCCGCATGATGTTCTGCTGCGGGCTGCCGGACACGGCACCCACAATGAGGGTATGCCCTTGCCGTGTATTGACTCATAGCAGACAGAATGACTCGCAATCTATTGGCATGTCACGGCAAGCAGCTTTTACTGGTCCCGACCAAGTTGCGGTGATCCATGCGCAGGTGCCTGCTCCAGCGCCATCTATTGACATGATGCCGTGGCCTGTGGCAATTGTTGCAGATCTGCTCGCCCCAGCGCCTGCACCGCTGCAGCAGCTGGCCCCCCTTGCAGCCTCACAGGGGCCCCTCACAGCAGATGCCTCACAGCGCTCCCTTGCAGCTGATGGTTCACTGGGGCCCCATGTGACTGATACCTCACAGGGGCACCTTTCAGCAGACCCAGCTGCGCCAGCCTCGGGTCCAGCAGTTCTGCCAATTGGTTCCTCGACTATTCCGGCTGGTGTACTGCGCAATGCCTCCTTTACAACCACAGCGGCAGCAGACTCGTCCGCACCACCCCTGAACGGACGCCAGATTGCTATCATCACCGCTGCATGCGTCATTGTCGGCATTGCATTTGCGGCAGCCATCCTGCTCACGTGTTGGCGCTGGCGTCAGGCAGCCCGCAGAATCGCCCCTACCCAGCCGGGCAGGTCGCGCGCATCTGCTCAGACGCTGGAGTGGCCCGGCTTGGGGCATGAGCTTAGGGCAGGCCACTCAGGTGCTCTGTCGCTGCCTGACACGCCCTCCACCCTGCGACCGCTGCAGCTGCGGCCGGCGGCGCGGCAAGACAAGCCGGCAGTGCAGATGCGCGGCGGCGCGCTGCTGCCTACCCACATTAGCCCTGCGGCCACGCCTACCTCTGCCGGCCATGCACAGCCGGTGATGACTCATCTCGTTGCCACCTCCACAGTGGGAGAGGCCCCGAGGTCAGCTTGGGGCCTGGCAGCAGCCGGACAGGGACCCCAGGCAGAGGAGGAGAAGCAGCCGCCGCTGGCAGCGCTGCAGCTGGATGCTGAGCGTGAGAGCCATCTGCTGCAGCCGACGCCCCTCACTCGGCGCTGGACTTGGCAGGTGGGCCCTGTGCGAGCCTAGGAAGGGGGGATGTTATATTCTAATATGGTATAAATTTTCCTGCTGGAAATACCCAAACCGGCAGTAGTGCATGCGCTTGCCAGGTAGCAAACAAGCTCGCCTGGGCCTGGCACTGCTGCCAATGAAACTTTTTATCCAGACCCTTGCACAGCACTAGACAAGCATGATGAATGTGTGCAGGAGGGGAGCGTATCTTCCCTGCTGCCCGATTCGCCGATCCAAGGCTCCCTGTGGCACGCCAGCTCTCTGCAGAGCCTTGCTTCCTCAAGCTCTGCAGGGTCGCCTTCTAGTCATGCTGTGTTGCCTAGCCAAGCAGGTGAGATATACTAGTAGTATCCCTCCGGTGCCAAGCCGTGGATTGATTGACAACTGAATATGCCTTGAAGGGCAGTGTGGATGTTGAGTGCAGCCCTTAAGGGATGCAGTGTTAAGCATGTGTGACCTGCACATCAGCTGGTCTCTCACGTGTCTCATTTTGTGGAAGTGGTATTGCCAGGAATCCCTAATGAGGCAAGGTTGTAGTGGAGCATTGATGTGGTCATCACTGAAAAGACCGTGGTGCACCTCAGGAAATGTCTTTGCTGTGGAGCGCGCAAGCCTGCGGCCTCTGCTGGGACACTACACAGCACCACAGGCAATCCACGCATCCATCAATGGGCATTACGAGGGGTCCCACCTGCCCCGTGCATTCAGCGCACCCACACCGGTACACTGCAGCACTTCTGCCACACAACCTCTCAAATGAATATGCTGAAATAAGCTAATCCCCTGGAGCAGAGCTGTATTTTGATGGGCGCCATCCATGCCTTTCGTTTAAGAGGCATATGCTGGGTTGTCACCTGTGTGCATGTCACTTGCAGGCATTCACGGACATCAACTTTGCAAGAGATGTGACTCTACAGGAGAAGATTGGCTCGGGTGCTTTTGGCAGTGTTTACAGAGGTAGCTTTGCTTCTGTTCCCTTCTGTCAAGTCGTATTGTATGGACTGATGGTTTCCAGACTGTATGATCGAGCGGGCGCATGTGTGATGCAGCACAATGGAGAGGAAGGCCGGTGGCTGTGAAAGTCATGACAGCCTCTCACTCTGAAAACGCAGCGGAGCTGGAAAGCTTCAGGCGGGAGGCACGCCTCATCTCCCGCTATCCCCTAGAAGCATTACCACCTTCTGTACTGCGCTTGCATCCTCAATATATCACGTGACAGCCTGACAAGCCGAATTGTAGATGCATGCATGCGCCCAGGTGATGTCACATGCATGCACGATGCTGCACAGGTGGAAGTGCTGAGTGGGCTCCAGCATGACCGCATAGTGCGCCTGCTGGGAGCCTGCCTCGCTCCCCCAACCATATGCATTGTGGAGGAGCTTGCCTTGGGCGGATCCTTGTATGACCTCCTGCACACCAAGTCAGGGGCGCGGTCCAATAACCCCATGCCTCACTCCCAAGTGAGTCACGCCTCCTCTACAGCCTGCATCGGGGGGATCTATATCTACAAGTAGCTTTAGATCACCCTGCTGCATATATACATGTTCATCTGCTCCTTGAGTGGCAGGTGGGCAAATTTTCGTGTCCATGCTGACCAGAGCTTCGCGTGTGCAGCTGCTCAGGGTGGCGATAGATGTTGCAGATGCACTTCGCTGCATGCACCACTTCTCCCAGCCACAGATACTTCACAGGTGCGCTCCTGACTCCTGCAGCCTGAAGGAGCAAGCTTGCAGCTGCTGGACATTGCTGGCTCGAGGCCTGTGCAGACGCCAACAAGCAGGACAGATTGGACTGCTTTGACTTACTTTAGTCTGTTGCTGCAGGGATCTGAAGTCCTCCAATGTCCTCCTGGACAGTGGAGGCCGCGCAAAGGTCTGCGACTTTGGCATTGCAAAATTCAAAGACAGGTCCGCAACAGCTCAGCTGTGCAAACTAAATTGTCAATAATTTACTCTTTCAACTGCTTGAACCCGCTGGGTCCATGTGCAGGACTTTTGTGTCGACCAAAAATGCCAACGCTGGGACGCCAGCATACATGGCAAGTGATCTCTTGGCTTTGTCACACTGAAGTGCCGACACCCTGCGCATTCTCAAGCTGCATGGCGCATCATATCATCTCACTGTGCTTGCGCTTGCAGGCGCCAGAGATGTTTGAGGGCAGGAGGGTCTCAGAAAAGGTGCAGAGCTTGATCAGAAGTTTACGGCTTCCGTGCACCTTGCATGCCTTTCTTTGCTTAGATAATTGCAGAAACTTTGATGCTGATGCTTGGGGGTGCGTGGCAGATTGATGTGTACTCGTTTGGAGTCCTGTTGTGGGAGATGCTGACCGGAGAACTGCCGTGGGGTCACCTCTCAACTCCCATGCAGGTGCAGCATGCCGTTGCACTACCAAGCCGTTCATGCCGATCTTCTGCATTGTCGTCTATGTGTTTCACTTTGATGTACACTACTGCATCTTAATTGATATGTGCGACGTCGAGTTTTTCTGCACAGTAGGTATTGGACTGGTTTCACAAAGCAAGACCCTTCGCATGCAGCAGATGACACATGACAAGGGGTTGCTCAATATTTTGCTGTGGGAGTGGGGCACAGGTCATCTATGTTGTCGGCGTGCTCAAGAAGCGACTTCGCATTCCCGATCGATGCCCTGAGACCCTGAGGCAGCTGATCACCCAGTGCTGGCAGGATGATGCGGACCTGCGCCCATCCTTCACCGCTATTGTCCCTTGCTTGGAGGTGCGGCCACCTCCTTCTCCTTTCTGCTAGTTAACTCACAGATTTCAATGAGGTCCCATTGTGCCGTTGACCATGCATGTTAAGGAGGTGCATTGTCAGCAACATGTATGCAAGCCAAGTTCCTCAGGATACTGATTTGACTGGTTGTGAGGAGCGGAGCTCAGATGTTGTGCATTTCAATTGGCTCGCAGGAGATTGCGCAAGTCCTGGTCGAGTAGCAACCCACTGCAGCGGATATGACACTACTGGCCAGTGTGATTCGCGGTGACTTGATGACGCTCAACCCCAGAGAAGGAGACAGAGGAGTTCCATGAGGCATATTGCAATGTAATGCAGTCCCTATTGCTGAGCAATTGTGTATGGCATTGGAGGCGCTGCCAGTGGGGCCGGCCATGCGGTGCCCCCACAGGCTGCCGCCACCAACGAGTAGTGCTATATAGTAATACATATACACAAACATATATGTAATGCCAGTCTGACATAGAGAGTACTTACTTGAAGGGCTTTCAAATTTGAAGAAAGTCTCAGCTGAGGCTGAAGCTTCCGAAGCTGATGAGTCATGCATGATGCATGTCACTAAGTAAGACATCTTTAAACTTATGCGCATGCGCATGCGCAAGCTCGAAGCTGGGCCAGTCTCCCAATTGGCAGGAACCCATCGAGGGACCTGCAGCTGCTCTCTTGACATGAAATTTTGGGCATTAATGAAGGCACGTTGCAGCTGCTTGGAAGACCTAATGGAGAAGCTGACCCCACGTGTGCACATGCCCCACATGGAACCCACCTGACCCGCACCTGCATTAGGTCTAGTAGTCCAATCATGGCCGAGTGTCCGTCATTTCAATCATAAGGGGTTTTTTTGACGTCAGTGTCTTTGACCGATTCATGTAAACATGGGCTCTTGTTGAAGGCTCAAATCGCCATATCTTGTGTCAAAAACACTTCAAGGTCGGGGGAGACACTCTTCCAAGAAGTGCAGCATCACTTGCTGAAAGTTGCGACAAGAGCTTGTGGCATTGGCGGCCCCTTGAATATGCAACCATTAAATCAATCTGTTGCGTCGCAGGTCCATTTATGGCTCTTTACCCAGCATCTGCTTAAGAACTGCGGCAATGCTATGACAGAGAACACTTTGATGCCTCCAAGAGCACCCACTCCTTAATTCACGATGGTGCTCTACAAAGGATTCAGGTGTGGATGATTTTTCTCCATGTTCAAGATCTGTGTCGTTTCTCCTGCACCCGTTGATTCTGGACAAATTTGCTGGTGCCGAATGCTCAGGTCGTTGAACGCAGAACCTTGACGATACACTGATTGTTGCCAGGCATGAGCGGTCCAAGGGGGACGATGGACTCCGCACCAATTACTGGTACCTGCAAAGGGTGGATGGCAGCGAGGACTTGGCCGTCATAGGCAGAGAGATCAAGGGCTCTGGGGGCCATTACAACTACAACTCGGTAAGCAGTGTTGCTAACGAGCTGCATCCTGTCTTCATGAACAAATGCTTTTCCTTAGCATACAAAGGGCGTTGTGAAGATGCAAATTTATTTGCAGTACAAGGTATCCAAGGGCGACTGTGGCTTCTTGCAGGCACCCCTCTTTGGAATGTTGTCATGGGTCAACTCTTCAGAAGTCAGGAGATGGCTGCAGACAAAGATATCAGACACAAATGCCTTGCGATCAGCAGCAGCGGCAGCTACGCTGCCAGGACAAGATGCACTGTACTCTGTTCCCCTGCAGAGTCATGGTAGTGAAGGCAATCTGCAGCTGGCGCAAGACTTGGGAATCAGAACAAGCAACGCAACTGGAGGCAGTGACCTGCAGTGGGTAAGTGTGAGCCTCCCCTCCTGCATTCTAGGTGAGAGAGGGTCAAGGCTTGGCAAGGTTCCATGCACAGGTGTTCCCACAGAGCACTTTATGGATAATGTGTCCTGCAGGGCTTCTCCTCTACCAGTAGAGCGTCCTTGGACGTGTCAGCTTGCATGGTAGGTGCTCCCACTCAGGGCACTGCCATGCTGGGCCCACTTGTGGGTGCACACAGCGGGGAGATGGGTTTCATCGCTGACAAGCACCAACGAAACGCTGTGATTGGGCACACTCTCGGCGTGATAGAGGGTCAATTGGATCTTCTCAGGTGGCCCTCATCCACCTGTCCCTTTAGACGTAGCATGATCTGTACATTGGTATGTCCGTCATCTGAAGTTCATAAGGTCAGTGTCTGGACTCGGGCACTTTTGCAATGCAGGCAACGGACGGGGATTGAATACACGATGACCCTCGTCACTCAGGAGAAGGAGCTGCATGTGTTGGGCTCCGCTGCCGTCACATTCAGGACAATAAGCAGCCAAGCCAGCACTCTCCCTGAAGTGTCAAACATGTCAGCCCCCCTCCTGCTCCTGTTACCTGCCTCCAACTGTGATGTCATGCATGCAGCAGCACTCCTGGGTCTCCCAAGCTTCTGAACTCTTTGCACAATTGGCATGATCAGGACGATGTTGCTTGCCGACAGTACTAGTGATGTCACGCATGCGGCAGCAGTCCTGGTTCTCGCTGCTTTCTGAACTCTTTGCACAACTGTCGTGAACAGGACAAGCTCGTTGGAGGCCCATCATGGAGCCTCAGTCAGGGAGGAGGGCAACGGCCATGGGCGGGGCCTTGTGCAGGCCAGCGTTGCGGTGTCATCAGGCGTGGACAACCACGGCCTGACGCAGGGGCCAGACCCAAACATTGAGGACGACGCACCCCCGCCGGCCTGGCAGCTGCAGACCAAGCGGGCCCTGACTGACCTGTGGAACCTGTCAGAGCTGGAAGACAGCCGCAAGCGCATGGCATCTGGGCAGCACACGCTGCCGCTGTCTGTGCCGCTGCCCTCCTTGCCCATGTAGATGGCAGCCCCCATCAGATGCCCCACACAGCCCAGAGTGCCAGACGCGTGAGCAAACCCCCACTTTTTGCTCCTGCAAGGGCCGATCTTTGAGCTGAGGCGCTGCGATCGGGCTGCAAGCGAATGACTGAGCATCAACGCCGTTGCAAACTGGTTGCAAACTAGTTGCAAACATCACTGGTCTTTTGTGTGACTCATCTCGTCATTCCGTGTGTGAGCTCTGTGTCTGGCTGGTGGTACAAAAATGTGACGACAGACCTGTTGAGATTTCCAGGATGCGCTGAGACCAGACAAGTCAAAGGTCAAGAAGGTAAATATGGTGTGTCTACTACTATTTGCATCTATTATTATCCTGAATTATTTTCGCACGGTGTCTCAATGAAGAAGGATTTCTTTCCGATTGCCGCTTTGAAACGGATTGGGCACTTAGCTGTTAGCAGCTACTAGCCCTCAAGCTTGCTCTTGCATCTGCGTATTGTGTTGCCGTAGTGGGCACAATGTGCTCATGATCCTGTATATCAAATCTGTTTCATGCTTTAAAATCAAGACACTCAGCGGTGGCCGCCTGTGGCATTCAAGGTACCCAAGGTGGCCTCAAGATATCTTGGTCAAGGTCTCAAATGAGCCCTGTACCTTTCGTTTGATGTGTTGGCAACAAGTATGCCCTGGCGGAAAGTGTCTAGGAAGATGTGGACACTGCCTTGCAGCTCAGATATAGAACCCTTGATCAAGGCAAGGCGCTGCGGCAACTTGGACAGATTTGAGTCTGTGCTAGCATGCATGGCTGCCAGTGCTATACGTAGTGTGCGTTGCCAAGCAGTTGTAGTCTATGTAGCTTTCAAGGTTTCAATTAGCTTATCATGATGACGCCACTGGTGTTTCTGTGCAACTGCCAGTGTCATGACAGTGACACTGGTGCACGTGCCGCCGCATGTGTGCGCATTCGTTATATGAGCACATCATGTCACCTGTGCACACTTCAAACTCATCGTGAATTATTCAAGGTAAATCTGTGGCTAGCTAGACCTTCAAGAGTAGAGAAAGGTACACAACGTTGCCAAATTTACACTGCGAGTGTTCCGAGGCCGGCCCGCGGCAGTTTCAGGAGCGGCCAAGGGGCACCCTTGGGGCCACTGGCAAAAGGCATAGTGCGGCAGTGTGCTTTCAGTGTCCGCTTGCACAGTGCAGTGACTGCCACTGGTGGTGTGCAAGCCACTTGCATGCAGCACCATCCTATCCAAACCGATTCTTTGGGGTTGAATGGCCATGCCGTGAGGGAACACCGCCATCCGAACGTGCCTAGCATTTCGGGAACTGTCTAGCTCGAAGCCGGTACTCGAGAAAAAACCAATCGGTTTTGAAGTGTGTCGACTTCTGCGCGATCATTGTGATATAGATCTCGTGAAAACAACATGATCGCCATGTTTCAGATGACCTTCAAGTCACAACAAGATCGAGCATTGACGAGTTGAGCAATATGAAAGCACGCAATGCTGCACTTCTGCTGTTGGTGTGCACGTTATTTTTCGCGTATAGCATTACACATTGGCAAGGATTGAATGTGTTGTCTTCGATCACGTTCATGCGCCCGAAAATGAGGTACGTTGGCGTTGTCTGGCCCGCCAATCTGTTCTAACTGTGATGTTGCATGGAATGGTACAGCCTTGACAATCTTAGAACTTTGTTTTTTTACTGCTGGAGTCTTTTGGGTGCAGCAAAACTGGGGTCCCAAACGCCAGGATCAGGAGCATCAACCGGCAGAGGCTAGCAGGGCTTGACAGAGCGAAACCCACCAGTCCTGTAGATTTGATGCTACAGGAGGTTCGCCCAATGCTCCATATTTGAACATGCAAGCTTCCAATAGACGCTCTTTTGGTAATGGGGCTCAATCTGCTTTGCCATGCTATACAGGTTGCAGGGAATGGACCTGCATCCAAGAAGGGGGGAAAGCATTCGATCATGACCACGATTGTGGACGCAAAGGCTGCAGAGGTGCGCTGATGGGAAGGAATTTCAACATCACGAGTCTCTGCTTTTGGTGGGCATGCAGCTCCTAGCTACAGATGTGCTTTACTTACTGCCTGTGGCCATGCAGATCCTGCTGCCAGTATTTCTGGAGTCGCTTCAGAAGGTGTCACGGCGCTTAGTTCCACGGGTGCTGGTGCTAGCCTCAGATGCCCAGGGCCTGCAGATCTGCAGGACCAAGCATGCGCACTGCTTGCCCTGGTTCCAACGCCTTAGTGCTGCGTGAGTGTTCTGGCCCAATCACACCTATCTCCCTGGAGTTCTGCAGCACCCCCTAGTGCACCATCTAGTGCAGAATGGGGCAGTTTTGGTTGCATGTAGACCGCTGTGTTGACAAGGTCTTCTGCTGTATTACATGCAATTGTCAAGGTGCTGCACAGGGCTTCAAACAGCTCGGGAGGCAGCCCAAACGAGGGCTTTCAAAGCTTTTCAGTGGAAGGAATCAAGGAGAAAGACATGGAAATGCGGGGGACGCCAAACAGGGGGCGCGGCAGCCTGACCGCAGAGGGATACATTGGAAGTGGGAGGAACACGAGCAGCAAAGGAGTTGCTGGAGGGGACTCCAGCAGCAGAAAGGCTCCCAGGAGCACTGCACAGGCTCCCGCTTTGCCACCTCTTTCTCCCGGCTGGCAAAAGTGAGGCCACTTGCTTTCTTTACACTATTGCATGGCCTCCCAAAGCACTCTTTCCACGCTGAGATGGTCAAGATGACACAGCGTGGACACAAGTCGACATGCATGCATGCGCCGATGTGTTCTGTGGCACGACAATCAGGTCTGACTGGAAGCCGGGGCTTGCAGGATCGGTGCTCTGCAGCAGCTGCTGGCAAAAAATTTCAATGTGCTGGCGGCGGATGTGGACATGGTGTGGCTGAAGGACCCTTTTGCCGCACTGGAGCCCAACCTGTCAGACTTCCTGATGACAGTGGACAGCACCAATAGCACAGATGACTCGCCTGCCCAGAAGCCCTGCGCCGGCCTCATCTTTGCGCGCGCCACAGAGCCGACAAGGTACCGTGACTGGAAATTGGAGGCCATTTCCCAGTCACCCGTGAAAACGTTGGCGTTGCAAAGGAAATGCGTGCTCCTCCTGCAATGGTGCCATGTGCTGGGTGTGCTTGATTGTGATGTGTTTCTTGCAGGGCGTTGGTGAAATCTTGGGTGGGCCTTGGGAGGGAAGGGGGCAATGTTGGGCCTTCCTCAATGTTTCCCATGGCGTGGGCCATGACTCAGAGCAGCTACCCGACACAGCTGCGGGTCTCCTATCTGCCCACCCAGCAGTGAGCTTCCTCCTCACACCATCCAAGGAACTTGCTGCTCCCTACTGCAAGTGCAAGTATCATGGTCCACATGGTTTTGTCTGTGCAGCACTGGATTCTCAGGCGTTGAGATATACTGCATGCTGTGTGCAGATTTCCAAATGGATGCTCTGAGAGCAGGGACAGCGAGACAGTGAGGTGGAATGCAAAGAACCTCCCTGAGGAGGCTGGGAAGGACTGGGTGATGTGGCATGCAGCATGCATAAAGGGGCTGCCTCAGAAGCTGAGCTCCTTGAAAGGATTGATGAACCTTGTGCGGGCTTTTTGACCCATTGCTATGTTTTGGGGGATTGTTGTCTTTCCTGCTGGCTTTGATTTGCTCTTTCAAAGAAGTTTAGTCATGTATGGGATCTGGAAGAGACTGTGGCGTGAACTGTCAAAATATGCACTCACTGAACAACACTGCGACTGTTACGTAATCATGCTCACATGGCAAATAATTCAAGTACAATCAATTTTATTTGTTCTCTCATATAAAACACGAGTCCGCACAGATGTGCTGGGCAATCCATGGGATATTTAATGAACTAGAGATTTGTGCCGGCAATTTTCTGCAGAAAAAAGTGCTGTGACCTAAGAACGCTGCTCTGCGTGACATCTATGACAACACATGACCTACAGAATGTACTAGCGCCTAGCTGGAAACGGCTTGGTCAGGATTTCTGCCGCTTGATCTTACAGTATAGAAAGACTGAAGGTTCAAGATATCGAGTGACCTTTCATGCAGCACCATCATCTAAAGTAATATTCCATATGGATTCACGACTGCATGTAAGATGGAACAGAAGCTGTGCCAATGATCAGGGAGTGCTGCCCCGGAACGCTGAAGTGGTCAGGCGGGGCAGGGACTTGCGCTTCTCCACAATCTCAATGCCTCTCAGGTGCTGAGACACCTTCCTCTCGATGTACCTGCGAGGCTCTGGCGGCCTGACTGCAGATGAGCCACTCATCCGGCACAGGACAACGTTCCAGCCCAGCTGCACCACAGCCACACACAGTCAGACACCAATCCCTTTTTTTTCAAGTACAGGCCAATACTTTTGTATTTCTGTTGAAAGTGGACATCGAAACCAAGTTGCAGCGTGGAGGTCATCCCAGCTGGACCATATCCATACATCCAGGCCTTGCCTACTTGCTTCAAGAACAAGGTAATCCATCTGCGAGCCTGCAGGAAATGACACTGCAAGCACACTCAATCTTAGCGGAAAATGCCCACCTGTACAAAGTTGACGTAGAGAATGCGCAGATCGTTGGGGACGAATTTGAAATTGATGATGTGCGCGAGCGGCCAGATCAGGTAGCCCAGAAGCAGAGTGCGAATGTAAGTTCCGCGAAGGGTCTCCAGCAGCTTGTGCGGCTGCCCCTCCAGTGTCTTGGTGGCGAAGAAAAAGGCCACCAGGAAGACAGGTGCCATCAGGAACTGGTCAAGCGCCATCTTGGCCAGCACTGCTCGCGTGCTGATCAGCGTAGACACATCAGGTCAGCACCCAGTTGTATCACAAATCACAAGATCAGTGCATATCAGTATACACACAACAGGTGAGATCCCACTATTATCGAAATGCAGGCTAATATGCAGCTAGGTGCTCTGTTTAGGGTAGCGAAGCACCTTGCTGGAGTCTCCGGGTAGACGGCCTGGCACAAGCACATCCCACATGCATGTGAGTTCACAGGTTGATCGAGCCTGGAAAAGATTCAGCTCTCACAGTAACAGCAACTGACAAAGATATGCAAAATCATGAAGGCGCACCTTTTCCAAATAGGTGAACCAAGCGTCAGCGACAGGGGCATGCATGAAAAATCCTATGGTCACAAATCGGAGTGTCCGCACAATGCTATGGGGGTCTCGACTGAGTATCTGTGCTATGCTGTCGCCGATCATGAAGCCAACAGCGGAGGTGCAGCATTTGGTCAGCAGGGGGTGGCTGATGAGACTATCCAAGTAAAAGACCCACAGACTCACAAACATGACGCCCCTTGCTCTCTTTCTGGATTCTGAGAGCTCAAACTTCCCATGTTACTGCAAAGCTACGGATCATGGATCTTTAGGGGACACAGGCTCGTGAACCAATAGGTCCAAGAAAAAACACCTAACTTCAGTAATATGCTCTCAAGCATTTGGTTTAGTGTGACATTCCTACAACACCCTCAAATTAACTCAGCACGGCATCTCGAGGTGCCTTCACAGGAAAGGGGATCTTATCAGGGAGTCTACTGCGTCAGATCAACAATTGCCGGAACTCAAGAAATTTCGAACTACGATATTTTGCAGCATTTAAGGGATCAGAAATTTCAGAAACACCCAAATGAAATCCAGGCTTCGTGATTATTGCAACTTTTAACTCCTACGAGATAAGGCTGAACATCAAGAACAAGCTCGCGCTCAAAAAGATGCACCAAAAAGGGCAGGGCATAATCTTTGGTTTCTGCCGACAGTTTCGGAGTTTTCCTGATGTTCGATTTAGCGTTGTGATACAAAAGAAGCAATACACTGCATGATCATTTGCGTTAATATGCTGCAAATAGAATGCTTGATGTGGAGTCCTTGCCGTTCTGCGTATCTTCTGCAACTTCGATCGCTCTTATGAATAACTAGTTTTGTGAGAAATTTGAAGACTGCGCCAAGATGTCCATGAAGGTTTCGGCTCCAGATGGAGTAAAGGTATTTGGTTGTCTATACAGCTTTGCACTGCCGCAAGCATCAACACATGCGCCTATTCACATCCTTTGAGTGCCTGTTTGCTCACAGGTATACAACGTCACCAGCAGCAAGACACTGCCACAATGGGTGTCGGAGAAAAAGAAGAAGAGCCTTCGCAAAGATGAAGAGTACAGGTACGGAAGGTTTGCAGCACTGGTGCCTGGTGAAGAGGTGGCTGCTGTGACCCAGATCGAGCTGACCAAAGTGCATGTCTCAGGCGGAGGATCGAGCTCATCCAGGATCTGGAGTTCCCAGCAGCTTGCCACCGCCTCAAGCTGACCCCAGATGGCCAGTACCTGTTCGCCACTGGCATCCACCCACCACGGGTACGGCTTTGATAAGTGCCCAGAGCCAACGTCTCATGCATGCACGGTGTTGTGATACTGTCAGTCTCACTAACACGTTCTTGTGCCACACAGGTCCGTGTGTACGAGCTTGGCCAGCTCTCCATGAAATTTGAGCGCCACTTTGATGCTGAGATTGTGGACTTCCAGGCACGCATCTGTCATGCTCAGAAACCACTGTTCGGGGATGCCCCAGTCTTTTGAGGCAAGCCCTGGAAGGAGATGGTGAGCCTCATTGGCATTTGCTTGCTTTGCAGCTCTTGTCAGAGGACTACAGCAAAGCGGCGTTCCTGTGCGCGGATCGCTCAGTGCACCTGCATGCACGCTATGGGGCGCACTTCAAAACGCGCGTGCCCTGCTTCGGCCGCGATCTGGCCTATGCACCAGAGTCTGCTGACCTCCTTATTGCCGGATCAGCCCCTGAAATACACAGGTGAGCCCAGCTCCCATCTGGCACGCCCATTCTCCAGTCCTGCCAGCAGAAGGATAATTGGGGAAAGTGAGCCAGTAGGCCTGTGAGCCTGATGCGCTCTGCACTGTGGCAATTTGTGCAGGCTGAATCTGTCGGAGGGGTGCTTCCTGACGCCCCTGCCGAGCCAGTCGCCAGCCGTGAATGCGTGTGCCGTCAGCCCGGCGCATGGCCTGTTCGCGGCCGCCGGCGAGGACGGGAAGCTGGAGTGCTTCGACCTGCGCCAGCGCCGCTCGGCCGGGGTCATTGACGCTGCTGCTGCCGCCGGCGCGGTGCGACTCCCTTCCAAGCATCCGTACTTTCTCTTCCTTCATCATAACGGCATACAGTAATCTGCCTGCAGCATGCTATAGCTGCTCAAAGGGCCTGAGCAAAGCACGAAATTTTAGAAATTCTCCTTGGCACACTCATTGTTGCAGGGGTAATGTTACTTTTCAAAGGACTGTGCTGGGATGGCTGTTGAGACTGTTAGAGATAAGGAATTCCTGAAACAGCATTTCCCTTGGCATTCCAGGCCGGGGAGGGGTTGACGGCGCTGCGCTTTGACGACGGCGGGTTGCAGTGCGCGGTGGGCACCTCCAACGGCCTGGTGGCCCTGTTCGACCTGCGCGCCTCGCGGCCCAGCATTGTCAAGGACCACATGTATGGGGCACCCATCAGGGACATCAAGTTCCACACCATCGACAGCATTGCAGGCACGGCACTCCCTTCTCAAAATAATTGCAGTACTAGAACCATGAACATCTGGACGAATCGCAGGACAGCGCATCCGGCATGCATGGGACTGCACCAACAGGACTTGCAGCTCATGATATAGTTCAGCCTGAAGGTGTGTAATCCCCAGGGAGTTGCAGAAGCTTGGTGCCGGAACTGGGGCATTGAGCTAAAAGACTGGGTGAGGTTGCAGGCGGGTCGACGAGGAAGGTGATCAGCGCGGACAAGCACATCGTGAAGCTGTGGGACGCCGCGTCGGGGGACACCTTCACCAACCTGCAGCCGCAGGAGCCGGGCATCAACGATGTGCTGCACTGGAGAGACTCGGGCCTGATCATGCTCGGCATGGACGCCCCCCGCATACAGGCACGGCACCCCTGTGACCCCCCACATGAGAATGATGCATAACTGGTAGACGCGCAATGATCTGCTTTGCGTTACCGGTGCTTCTGATGCATGTTGGTTTCTTCAAGCATTGCTTACTGTTGCATGGAGCAGGCTGGGGCATGTCCATCATGGGATGACCAGGATGTCAGCGTGGATATCGAATGTGGAGAAAGGAAGTTCGGATTTCTCATGTGACCGGATGGTGTCTCCATTTTGCGCAGGCGTACTTTGTGCCATCGCTGGGGCCGGCTCCCAGGTGGTGCAGCTTCCTGGAGGGCCTCACAGAGGAGCTAGAGGAGAGCGCCACGCCCACGCTATACGACGATTACAGGTGATCTTACCAACAATGACCCTCAGCTCCCTTCTTCTTTAAGAAATCAATGCGCATGCAGGGGTGTGCATGTATCTCCATCCTCCGCCGCAAGTTTTGCCCTTCCTGTGGCATGCTAGGAAGGCGGATTGCGCACATCTTTGAGACATGCTCAACCGTCATGACCTTGTGGTGGCACGGAGAATTTGGGCATGAAGAGTTTGAGCAGGAAGGCAGGGCTGTGTGCGCCGCCAGCATGCAAGAGAGGCAGAGACAGGCAGCGAACAATAACGAGAGGAGAAATACGGCGCAGGTTTGTGACGCGGGCGGAGCTGGACAAGCTGGGGCTGGGGCACCTGGTGGGCACGCCGCTGCTGCGCGCGTTCATGCACGGCTACTTCCTGCACAACCGCCTGTGGAACAAGGCGCGCGCCGTCGCGCAGCCCACCTCCTACGAGGACTACCGCCAGCAGCGCATCTCCAAGAAGCTCGAGGCCGAGCGGCAGTCGCGCATCGGCCTCGTGCGCAAGCTCCCCAAGGTGCCCCCCTTCCCCTGCTTCCTATCCGCATTCCAATGTCTCAGGCTGGAGGAGTCCAAAACTGCCCAAAACTTCCCCTCGCTGAAGGATAGCCTGGAGTTGCGATGATTTGCAGCAGTGAACCTGCAGTTGATTTGCAAGACTGGTGCCGGATGCAGTCTTTTTCTATCGCATGCCCCAGTGAGAGCCGGCCCTATTGAGAAGGTTTGCTGGCCCAGTGAAGGGGCCAAGCAAGCATGGGAGTTTGGCTGATACCACAAGGTGTGCATCCAGGTGAATGCCAGCCTGGCGGCCAAGGTGTTGGCGTCGCAGCATGAGGCAGAGGAGGAGGGCGAGGCTGCCGCCGGCAAGCGCGCCAAGAAGCCGGCCTCGGACCTCCTGGCGGACGACCGGTTCAAGTCGCTGTTTGAGGACAGGGCGTTTACGATCGATGAGCAGTCTGAGGAGTACAAGGCACTCCATCCCAATGCCGGTGAGCCCTCCTCTGTCAAGATATTCTTTCATGTACAGTTACCCAAGTCTGCTTTGCCATAGACGAAGCTTGCCTTTGGCAGGAACAACGTGTAATATTGCTAATATCAGCCATGCATATGCAGACATCCTTGTGTTTAGAGTGCATGGGGGTATGTATGTAAATGTTGGAATTGCTGGGATTGCAGACGCCAACCATCGGCAGAAGCAGCTTCTCAAAGAGCACTTTCAGGAGCTGGGCAGCGAGGGAGAGGAGAGCGAGGAGGAGGATGACAGGGAGGATGATGCCAGCAGCATGGAGGAGGTCTCAGAAGATGAAGACAGACAACAGCAGGTGCGCAAGATCTCACTGGCCGGAGCTCACTGGTCGATGCTATTCGCAACCAAGCGAAGAGGTTGCGAATAGCATCTGAGATGATGGCTATTCGCAACCATGGAATAGATTTTATGTGTCATTATTGGATTTGCTGATGCCATGACATGTCTGTGGCAGCTGATTGTCTGAAGGACTCGAGAGAATTCTGATGAGACTTGTGGTGCAGCTTCAGTGCATGCCACTTGGACCTAAAAGATTTGGCATTGAAATGGCTTGTGTCATGCAGAAGCGGCGGCGCGAGGCCGGAGGCAGAGCAGAGAGCAGCGGCAGGGGCAAGGGTCCCCGGTTGTATGCGGCAAAGAACGAGGCTGCTGCGGCGGCTTTCAAGGCCCGCGAGTCCCTTGCAGGAGTGCAATCGTTGCCCCTTGCGGATCGGCTGGCTGCTGCCGGCAATGCTGGCGCCCCCGGCCGACAGAGGTGGGCCACTTTTCATTGCGCTGCCCACAGCGGCATCCTCATTTCACTCTGCAGTGTATTGATCTGAATTTTTCTGAATGGGATCTTGGAGCTCCTTGGGCTCAGGATGATCACACTGATCCGGTGCACACTGCTCATGCCAAGTACAAATCAGGCGCAGGCACTGATTATGATAATGGGTGGCTCGCAGGGTCGGCGGGCAGCGCGAGCTGACCTTCACACCAAAGTCTAGCGGACGGGGCGGGCGGGGGCGAGGTGAAGGGAGGGGCCGAGGTGAAGGGAGAGGCCGTGGCGAAGGGAGAGGCAGAGGGAGGCAGGGGGGATTCGGCGATGCAGGTGCCAAGTTTTTTGGTGAGAAGCCCTCAAGAGGCGGCCGCGGCGGCCGTGGAAGGGGCGGCGGTGGCAGAAAGCGTGGCAGGCATTAGGCAGGGCTGTCCATGCATGATGCGTTCACGTGACATATTGTATTGAATTTGATGTGACATGATAGATCTGATATCATTGATATCCTCTGCTGAACAGTGTAATACTGACAATGCACGCATTTGCGGCTTCAGCAGGAAGCCACATTGCTTTCTCGATGAAAGGTACCAGTTGCTTGCATGACTGTAACGCAGCTCATTCCACACCCCAGCAAATTAGAAGCAGCTGAGTTCCCTGCCAAATATTATGGCATCCTTACACATCTGAATTTCAGTTTGATACGATCATTTGCTCCCATGACATTTTCTCAAACTTTTCCATGTGCACAGTGTCAAATGGCTTCTCTGATGCTGCGCGCAAGTGCTTCCATCCGTTCCAAGCCTTCCTTGGCACTGGGCGCTTCTCCAAGAGCCTTCACCAAAGCGCTCCCGACAATGACACCCTCCGAGCCCCATGCCATGATTTGCCGAGCCTGCAGGAAAACCACTCAGCTCCTTCACGTGTTGACCAATGGCCCTGCAGGGACAGTTATGGCCACTGTTGATCAGACATCATGATTCTACAGATCTGCACACACACCTGCTCTGGGCCTGAAACGCCAAAGCCCACAGCCACCGACTTGTCTGTGATCTGATGCAACTGCTCGATCAAGCCCTCCACGCGCGATTCCATGGAAACACGCTGTCCAGTCACACCTGCAGCAAGCCAGCTGTCATTTGCATCTGCTTTACGTGCAACACAAACCTCCACAGCACGCATGGTAGTCTGCAGCAGCACTAATGGTACGGAAAAGAGCCCACCTGTGACGGACACAAGATAGACGAAGCCCTGGGAGGCCTTGGCTATGGCTTCCATGCGCGGCTGGGGAGTGGTGGGCGTTGTCAGCAGCACCAGCTCCAGTCCTGCCGCTGTGGCCACCTCCCGGATCGGCCCTGTCTCCTCCAAGGGGATGTCCGGCACCAGCAGACCTGCGCTTTGTCCCAGGCAGCCGCTCAGCCCGACTGAGTGCCGCCTCCTCCGCTGTTTGAGAACACTGCTAGTTTTCTCCAGTGCCAGCACAGCGCAATTGGCCAAGCACCCTAATAATTCGTTTGGGATACTAGCGGACAGGAAAAGTTGCTTTGGTTCATTGGAGTGCACCTGCGGCCCCGGCAGCCTTGATCTCCTGGCAAAACTTCCCAGGGCCGCGCCTCATGATGATGTTGTAGTATGTGAACAGTACGATGGGCGCAGTGATGTGAGGCGACACTTTGCCCACCACGTCTATGACCTACACCCATGCAGTTTTGAGTTCACCACAAAACTTCAGAAGGAGCATGCTTGGATATCACAACATGCAGGAGGCTACAAATTCGATCCTTTGACGTCAAGCACTGCTCATCACCTTGTCAAGTGTGGTACCGCTAGCCAATGCACGTGTGCTGGCCGCCTGGATTGTGGGCCCATCTGCAAGCGGATCCTGCATCGTGGCACGACATATGTACTCAATTGCTGACTGTCTGGGTCAATACGCCATGCAAATTTGGATAGGTTGGAAGCGCCAATAGGAATCGGGTTGCACGTCTTTTTTTCCTAGAACTCACCGAGTAGGGCACTCCCAGCTCTATGATATCAGCTCCAGCTCTGTCAAGCGCTAGAAGAGCCTGCTCTGTTGTTTCAATATCTGGGTCTCCAGCAGTTATGAACGGGATGAATGCTCCCCTGCAAAATGCAACACATCTGAAGTGTTCCCACTTTCAAATTCTTGACATAGACAGAGGTCTGTGCATGGACGATCAGCATGCGCCAGCAAAATCAACAGTTGAAGCACGTGAAGATCACCTTTTCTGTTCACGCAGCTCAGCCATTCGCCCGCTTACTGAAGTAGTGTCGACTGCCATAGTTGCTGCAGAACAACGCGGTGGCAATCTTCGCAATGGCAAAGGGGTGCACCTCTCTGCAGGAGGACGACGGCGCCCTGTGTGACTTTGTAATACACCTTGTGCTCTGGTGTGTGTAAGATCTGCGAAAATGACTTGCCTGCCAGTCTTGAAATTAGTATGCAACATTGTGCTTGCTCTTGATCGGCACAACTATTTGCTCGAACTTCTTCCATCAAGATCGACCTTACTCCGACACCATCATTCGGAACGATTTACCCATCACCCCACTGCTTCTGCCCAATTGGAAGTTGCCCTGCAAAATGCCTTCACAAATTGAAGTTCGCACTTCCTTGAACATTTGATCAAATTTCTTTTCCCTCGGTAAAGCTGTGTGTGTGATTACGTTCTGCTGTCCACCATCAGTAGAATAGATTCAAGAAACATCTCTAGTTCATGCGCACTTTTTGATGGGTTCGCATTTTCCCAATTACAACGTGGATAATTCTGGAGTGCATTCAGATATAAAATGGTGTCTTGAACTATGAAGTGACAGTCTGCGTTGAAGCTCTTACACTGGAGACTCAGAGGGATCTGGGCTGATGTTTGGCCTGAGGAAAAGGAAGAACAGGACTTCTGGGGGTGGCGCCCCAACGTCTTCCAATGGCCTCAAAGCAAAGTAAGAAGCTTAGATGGTCTAATAGTGAGACGATGCGCATGTCTAAAGCACGGCATGCTTCCTTTAAAAAAACATATAAAAGTGATGGGCGTCCCATCACCCCAGGTTTTGTCAACCTGGTACACTTATTCCCGGGTGTGCTTATTATTGAAAGCATAGTATCAGAGATGATCGAGTTGAGGTTGTTAATATGGCCACCTAGGTCCCTGGAGAGGAAGAAGCCCCGCACCGCCTTCATTGTCTTCTGCCTGCTTGTGCCTCGTCTCCTCAGCTCCCTGTACAACATCATACACGACTGTGACGAGGTGTACAATTACTGGGAGCCGCTACATTTCCTACTGTATGGGTATGGCATGCAGACATGGGAGTACAGGTGAGAGCCCTTGGAGTCAGCATCATCCTTCAATAGTACTATCTTCCAAGGCAGAGATCCTGCGGAATTTATTGCAAACCAGTTAAGATGTTGTGTTGTGCGGTGCAGCTCACAATTTGCCCTCAGATCACATCTATATCTGCTGCTGCATGCCCTAGTGGCTGGCCCTGCAGCGCTGTGGCTGGGCACAGGTCCAGGTGAGCTGTCTCAAACTGCTGCGTCTGCATTTTCCTCAGGATTAAAATCTGAGACACATGGCTCACCAACGACTATCCTGTGATACAGGGAAGGTCACTGTCTTCTACCTCACAAGAGCTGTGCTTGCTTTGATATCGGTGTACAGCGAGACCGCCTTGGTCAGGTGCACAAGGGTCCCCTTTCCTGACTGATAAATCTAATCAAATAGCTTCTATGACACTCCCTGATCATATTAATGGAAAGACGGTTGATCAATTTCTGTGAGCTCTTGCAATGTTAGTGAAGAGACTGTGTGCCTCTCGTTGAATCCGACTTGGTCTGTTAGGGCCACGAGGGACTATGCTGGGGCAAAGACAGCGCAGCTGTTGCTTCTGCTGCTGGCGTGCAGCGCGGGCATGTACTCAGCATCCTCGGCCCTTCTGCCGAGCAGCTTTGTGATGTACTTTGTGACCCTGGCCGCGGCAGCCGTTATCAGGAATAGGCCACAGCTGGTCGTGGCTTATGCTGTTGTTGGAGTGATGTTGGGGTGGGTAGTGGCAGGTGAGGGATTGCTCTGTTTGACTTCTGAACGTCATGTACACCTTATACATCCTCTATTTATTCTCCACTTTTACCGACAGGACTTCTGATGACCCCGTCTTGGTGTGCAGGAGTGGCATTCCTGCCATATGCTTTTTACGTTCTGTTTGCGGCTCCATTCACAAGGTCTCTTGGCACTGCCATTGCCGCGCTCACCCTGACCCTTGCACCGCTGGTGGTCACAGACAGGCTCTTCTATGGGAAGTGGGCGGTGAGTGGCCTCATCATGCTCTTGAGCCGTCCCACCTCCAGGTTGAATGGTGTTGTTTGGATCTCAATGCATGCTTCAATGCTCCAATGATCCAGCTGCTGCTGAGCAAGCTTGACTGGTAAGTGTGTGCGGCAGGTGACATTGTGGAATTTTGTGAAATACAATGTCGTGGGGGGTGGGGACAGCTCTCTGTATGGGGTGGAGAGCAGCACATTCTACTTGCGCAATGCCTTCACCAACCTGAACCTGGTGCTGCCACTGGCGCTACTGGCTCCACTGTCTGGGCTTGTCTTGATGCTGCAGCGCAGAGGTGCGCATCTGATGTTGCCTTGCAAATTTTCACATCCTTGATGGGTCTGCCTCGAGAGTGCTGTGCTTCATTCAGAGAGTGCCTGTCCAAATCTGCCCAGAACAGCACAATGTATCCCAACGGCATCAGTGGGCAAACATGAGATGTGTCTGCAGGGATGAATGTTCGGATGCGTCTGCTCATTGCAGTCCTGCCTGTCTGGGTGTGGGGGCTCGCCATATCACTGTTGCCGCACAAGGAGGAGCGTTTCTTGTACCCAATCTATCCTCTGGTGGGTACGCTCAGACTGCTTTGGCTGCCCTGAAAGCAGCATGGAGCCAATGTTTCCTGTAAGCACCACCCGACAAACGTGCAAGGACCTTTTGACAGGGCACTTCCTAATCTTTGTTGATCAAAAATCCCCCAATACACTTCTTTGAAGGGTTGATGCAAACTGTGCTGTGCTGCGCAGATCTGTCTGTCTGCTGCCATGACGTTGGCGGCGCTGCCAGCGACAGTGAAGGGCTGCCTGTCCTGGCTGCTGCCTCGGCCGGCCGTGCACCTCATGGCTCGCGCCGCAACTGGAGCCGCCTGCTTAGCCATAGTAATCCTGTCCCTGTCACGATCCCTTTCGCTGCGGCTCAATTATGGCGCACCCATGCACCTGTACAGCCACCTGCCCCAGGTTAAGGCCCTCATTATTTTTCCTTCTGCCTGCTAGCCTCTGCAGTTTCCCAACTCTTGAGTGCAATTAACGTAGATATTGGGAATGAGAAAGTTGTTGCTTCCTGTGGCCTCATCAGCTGCACAGCTGCGCACCTCAGAGACGCCAGAGACTGCAGAATTAGCGCGGTAGTCTCATGACAAGTCGCTCGTGTGGCCGCAGGAGGAGCCTGGGTTGCACAGCGGCAATCACACATATGTGTGCATGGGGGATGAGTGGCACCGATTCCCCTCGTCGTTCTTCCTCCCAGCCCCTTGGTACCGTCTGGCGTTTGTCAAATCGGACTTTCATGGGCTGCTGCCAGTCCCCTTTGACCTGGACCAGGTGCATTGCTGTAATCCTCCTGCACATTGAATGCACATCCTCTTAAGTTTCCTGCCCGCGCACCATGGACACATATTATTTGGGAATGCATATGTGGACAGGCCCTTTTGACAGCACAATACATGATGGACTTCCGAAGCATGTCATAGCCCAAGGTAGTGGCATCCTCCACTCAGATAGAAAACTTGATCCTCATGGTTATTTGGCTTGAATGCAGGGTGGCACGGCAGCTGCACCCCCTCAGCTGAACAGTGGCAACCGAGAGGAGCCCGACAACTACTGGCCCGATGCTAGCCAGTGCCACTTCTTTATGGGCCTGCAGCATCCAGATGCGCCACCACTGCAAGGCAAGTGCTAGCACATGCATCCATCATCTGCTTCAGCATGCATTTTGGGTGTCGGCTACATAACTACAGCAGGAATGTGCTGATCTTCACGTGTCCGGTGTTGCACTTGGTGTCTGCATTCCTCTTAATCTAAAACGAGGTGAGTTTGTGTGCTTGGCAGATCCAGACAAATGGGAAGAGGTGGCTAGTGAGCCATTTGTGGATGTGACACGATCAAAATCTTCGCTCTTGAGAGCGTTCTACGTGCCAAAGCTGTCCAGAAGAAAAAACTTCTTTGCCAGCTATGTCCTGCTCAAGCGCTTGAGCTGATGCAGATGATACGTGCATATAACTCTGCGGCATGGCATAGCAGATATTTGTCATGGATCTTAGTGTGTCAACTTCACAGTAATGAGGTGTTCAGTGCTGCTATCAGTGATTCTATTATCCTCCAACGGGTAGGCGAGGTGTACATGCACCGTGCATGCGAGATGCATATGCGGATTCAAATTCTGCCAAGCAGATATGTGCACCCCTCTTTTACATAATGCATTGTGGATCTGTGGCGCTGCGAGAATTACTTGTCCAGACTCTAGGCTGTATCTGCTGATCTCATTAGCATACCGATCTCACTTCAATCTCAGCAGAACGAATGTTCTTTAGAACCCAAAGTCAAGTTCAAAGACTTTGAACTTCAAGCCTTTTGAGCTTCGCCTGCTGCAGTTGATGTGCGAAGCTGTTTCAGCAACTTCAAGTTGCGTTGCTTGAAGCTTGGCGAGTCTTCTGCACATTTACAATCCATTTCGCTGAATATTTAAAGGAACGCGCTTGGTGTGCAATTCCATGCAATTTCACTTCACTACAAATAATGCAAGGGAGAAAATGTGTCGATAATGGCGAAGGAACATGCTAAGAAGGTGGCTGAGAAGGTGCTAGAAGGTGGCTGAAGAGGCAGACGTCCTGATTTGGCAATCGGCCCCTTTTCAACCTCCAGACAGCAGCCGGCTGTTTCACAAATCAGTGGCATTTCTGCATCGAATGTAGCTCAGTATCGTGTCGAGTAGCTGTCGTCTCCATTCGGCCGGACTTCAAGCAAGCCATCCGTCATCACCTCAATCCGTCTGCCTCTGTCTCCATCAACAAAGCTCAATGGTGACTTGCTTCACGCAGATTTATGGCGTTCTTGTCAGTATAGAATCACTGTATCCTGTGGTTTCATGCACCCTTACCACTTGGTTGTATGTAGTTCTGTCAGCTGGCTTGCTGCGAAGGTCCTGAGTTTGCAAACCCCAACTCTGGCCGCCCAATCGTGCAACCTCAACAGGCTTCCAAAGAAGCCGGTCTCTTCACGAACCTCACTAATTGGATTTTCTGTTGCTGTAAAGGTTGCCGCATCCAAGCTCGGTGTCCGCGAGAACATTACCTTGCTATGGCGAAAACCCCGCATCCTCCTCGTCTGCGCTGCGGCGGCCTGCGGTGGTCTGCTATTCGGTTATGACCTTGGTGCGCCGCCTTCACAGTCCTCATGTTGTTCCATTGGGGTTTGTTGTAGCACTGTGGTGGCCGGGTGCTTTCAGCTGTTTCCGCATAGAAAAGTCGGTGCAGGATCTGGGTTCATCGGCGCCTGACTGCGTTCGTGCCGTATTGCAGGAGTTACTGGGGGCGTCACGGGCATGCCCACGTTCCTAGAGGTCAGCCGCCTTTCTCTTCTCCGTTTTGCTTTTCGTCCTGCCGCTGTCACTGGCTTCTGTCGGCCGATGCTCACACCTCTGCACTCCGTTTTCTGACGTATCTCTTTTGCAACGCAGAAATTCTATCCGCATGTCCTGACGAACCAAAAACTGTCTACCTCGTCCGCCTACTGCGCATTCAATGATCACCTCTTGACGCTCTGGACTTCTTCCATGTTCTTGGCCGGCGCCGGCGCAAGTGCGCACGTCCCCTTCCTCTTGTTTCACTTGCCCCAACAGCAAACCCCCATGCCTTCCCCTGCCATCTCAAAGGACACTTGTCCCCGCAATGCTGTGTGCGCCATGGGACTGCCTGCTCTTCCCGTTGTGTACCACAGCAGTACCCGCTGCTCTGCCACTGCCTTGAGAGATCACAGAACTGAAGCTCTGCTGTGTGTGTGTGTGTATAGGTATTGTGGTGCTCCTCCTCTCCAATCGCAGCCTGCCTCTCGGAGGTCTGGGCCGCCGTGGTGTCATGGTGACTGGAGGCATCGCTTTCCTCATCGGAGCGCTGCTGCAGGCGCTCGCGCAGAACATCGGCATGCTCATTGCCGGCCGCATCTTCCTGGGCATCGACATCGGCTTTGCCAACGAGGTGGGCCCCTTTGCAGCAGGCATGAACCTGCGGCAGCTGCTCAAATGTGCAAGCACTGGAATAGCGGGTGTTTGGTTCTTGCTTGCAGTGGAATAGGTGACAGCTCCTGCTGCTCGGCAGCCAGCAGTGCACTTCTTCAACTGCAGCTGTCTTTCCATTTTTTGAAATCAGTGCAGCGCTGACACAAGTGCCCTTGCTGACTGTGCAGGCAGTGCCCCCCTACATCTCGGAAATGGCGCCCCCCTCAATGCGCGGAGGCCTCAACATTCTGTTCCAGCTCGCCACCACCATCGGCATCTTCGTGGCATCCCTCATCAACTGGGGTGCGCAGCCTGGCCCCCTCCCTGATCTTGTTCTCAGCCAGCTAGTAGCCGTGGCGCACTGTACAGAGCCAGACAAATCAGATTTTAATCGCGGGGCTTGTGTAAATCTCAGCCCTTGCCCTGTTTAGAGACAGCCAGGAAGCCCCTTGCACATCACTGCAGCAAGGCCAGCAGCACTGCGACCAAATTTTTTTTCATGCTCTGCTGCAGCAGCCTTCTTGAGTGCCAGTGTGCGCACAGCGAACAGAAGTAAAATAAATGAATTTTAGTCATGCTGTAGTCATGTTGCCTGATGTAGTCATGCGCGCTGTGCAGGGCTCGAGGCCCACGCAGACGGCTGGCGCTGGTCGCTCGGCATTGCTCTGGTGCCGGCGCTCGTGTTCACCATCGGGGTTGCGCTCTGCCCCGACACCCCCAACTCGGTGCTGGAGCACGACCCTGACAACCTCGCCAAGGCCGAGGCGGTGAGCGCCTCAGCCTGCCATCTGCCTGTTCCCCCCAAGAATAATCTGGACATGTGAAACGGAAGAGCTGTGGTGCAGAGGGACGCATGTGCTGGGCATTGTCCTGCGGCCTACAATGAACTTCTGCAGCCCGTCTTGGCACGTTTTGCCCCGTCACAGTATTGCCTCCCGGGGTCACCAGGTGTACCGAGGCGTTGTCAGCCCGCCTCCGACTGTTTAGGCTCTGTTAAGAACATGATTGGTCTCAGACGGTGTTGCCTCTGCCATGCATGCAGGTGCTGGTGAAGATGCGCCCGGAGGGCCACGACATTCAGGAGGAGCTCATGGACATTCAGAGGAATGCCAAGGAGACGAGCGGGGAGTCCTTCTGGGCCTCGGTCGCCATGCTGTACAGCAGGGGCCACTACAAGCAGGCCATGGCAGCGCTGCTCATCCCCTTCTTCCAGCAATTCACTGGGATGAACGCCATCATGTTCTACGGTGCGCCCACTTCTTGTGTCAGATTGCCGCTCCCCTGCTGCCTGCCAGTCAGCATTTTCCTGGGGGCCGCGCAGGTCTTTGCATGGAGTCTGTTGAGGGTCCTCTAGGTGCTGAGACCTGCATGCTGCGCTGTCAGGTGCCCGGCTTGGTAAGCCCTTGTGCACGGCTTGTTTGCCTGGAGAATTCTTATTATAAAAGCGTCCACTGAAGGGGAGTGTGCTTGTGTGTGTGCAGCGCCCCAGCTTTTCCAGGTGCTGGGCTTTGGAGTCAAGGCCTCGCTGATGAACTCAGTCATCACCAACACAGTCAACCTGGTCTTCACCTTCGTAGCCATCGGACTGGTTGACTGGTGAGTAGCCCACTGAGAAGCACTATTGAGACTTGGCAGCTGCACTGCATGTCTGCTGCCTTGCTCGAGTGCATGCTGCAGCTGAGGCGAGTGTGGAGTCAGTCATTGATGAGTCATGAGTGACTCAGCAATTACTCATCGCCCAGGTTGTCGCCTTGCTGACTCTATCTTTCCCTTAAGTGCAAGATGTTGGTGTGGCAGCTGTGCACTGGAATTCTGTGTTGCCCCGCAGGACTGGCCGCAAGTGGCTGTTCTACGTGGCGGGGGCTATCATGTTTGGCATGCAGATTGCCACCGGCGCGATCGCAGCCGTAAACTTCAAGAATGGCTCCATCCCGGCACAGATCGCCAACGGGATGCTGACCTGTATCTGCATCTTCGTGGCCTGTTTCTCCTTCTCCTGGGGGCCCCTGGGCTGGCTGGTGCGAGGCATTCCCTCTCTGTCATCACTACTCATGGAATAATCATTGGTGACTCACAGCCCTCTGCGGTGACTCATCGCCCATGTCGTTGCCATGCTGACTGTCTCTGCCTGGCAAGGAACCTTCTCGGACGTGCAGAATGCTGTGAAGGGATTCTTCCTTAGACACTTGCTTGTTTCAGTGACGAGCGCCTGCCCTGCCATGTTCAGCTGTCCGCTGAGTCAGCCGGTGACTCATGCTCCTCTGCATGTGCACAGGTGCCGTCCGAGATCCACACAAACCAGACCCGCACGGCCGGCATGTGTACCACCGTCTTTGTCAACTTCATTGCCAGTTTCATCATCGGGCAGTGCTTCAACCAGATGATGTGCTCCATGGAGTACGGAGTGTTCCTCTTCTTTGCCGGCTGGGTTCTCATCATGACTACGTGGGTCGCCTTGTGCCTGCCGGAGACCAAGGGCATCGCTGTGGAGAACGTGATGGATGCATGGGCCACGTACGCATCCCCTCCCTTTCATTTGTTTTTACATACACCCCTTAATGCATGCATTGACACCCTTTCATCTCTGTCCATGCACCCGCATGCCTTGCATGCACCATGCAGTCTTCTGTTTGCAGTTCCTTGAGTGTCTGCGTGAAGGCATGATCTGCTCTTGGGTGTGGCACAAAGCGGAATGTGAGCAAAGAACTCTACTATTTGAACATGGGCTGATGGGTGATGCTTGCATGCATGCAGGGTGCCAAACTGGCCGTGGAACCAGAAGCGGGTGGACAGGCAGCTGCCGACCACCGCCGCTGAGAAGGGAGCTGTCACCCACGGCGCAGCCAGCGGCCACCACTGAGTGCTTGCACCTCGAGAGACAGCGCTGTTGCGAAGTAGCAGAGCATCAAGTTGCTCTGCAGCTGAAAGCACCTAAATGGTGCAAGAGGGACCACTGCGTAAACTGAAGCTGGCCAATGAGAGCACGGTTGAGTATGCATGTCAGAAGGGGTTCAAGAGTTGGACTGCTTAGTTGGAACGAGAGGCAATATCCCGACAGAGCAAGTCTGAGGAAGGTGGGGAATCAGTGAAAATTGGTAATCTGTAAGGTCTTAAGTGATAGTGAGACTGTCTGTACGGAAGTGATATTGTGGGCATGTTTCAGCTGGAATGCAATGAGATCAAGGCACTGCCGAAGTTTTGTAAGAGCAGGACTCAAGAACAACGCACCTCTCGAGAAAGCTCTACAGTAGTAAATGTAAGCGGGAAAGCTCAAGAGCAGTTGTGTTGTTCAGTGATGAAACGCTTCACCTTGAGATGCAAGCAAGAATTACCTGGCACCCTCTTTTAAAATAATGTAAAAGCCCTAAAATTGGTGTATTACTGTCCGATTGAATTTAAGTTGTTGCGTGCTGCTGATCTATCATTTTGGAACACTCTTGAGCCTGCTGCCAGGAAGTGGCACAATTATGCAGAGGGTCGTGAGTGTTTCTGCTGCACCAGTGAGTTCCATAATTTTCTGATCCCCGCCTATATCAGGACATGGGACTCTGATAGCAAGCACTTCTGAACTACCAACGCACTGCTTGACACCGTACTGACTGTTGGAGCTAGCGCGCGGTAATGAGCAACCAGCGCTGGAACAAGTCCCCAAGGCACAGTGCAATAGCAAAGCTGAGAACCGTGAGCGCTAGCTAGCACTTGCAAGCTGGGCAGAAGGGATGCTTGCAAAAAGATTGTAACAGTGACTTCTCCAAGTTGCCTTGCATTCCTGCATGGCACTCTTATACGTAATTCGTCCGGCCAATCAAGGGGAGCACCTGAGAAAGGTGAGACAGTCGTGTTACGGCCTGAGCGAGCTGTAAAAGCAGGGGCTGGGCGCTCGAAACATCAGCAAATTCAGAGATGGATGAAAATTGAAGACTAAAATTTCTCAAGCAAGTGCCGTGCGGACCACTCAATTTCGAGATATAGAAATTTTACAGAAGAAGACATCTCAGTCAAGACTTACAAGCAAATCACAACACCATCACGGCAGAAGTAAGCAGGCAGTTCAATGGTAGAGTTCTGTCGTTGACACAGCTTTGCCCCAAATCCATGTCATGAGCCTGCTTCCTTTGCCAGAGATGGACTTGCACAATAATGTATGTTCCACCCAGTTCAGTTCTTCTTTCCGCAGCAAGCAGCAATAACATCTGCCATGGGAGCATGATCGGCAGTGCCCGCGTCCTTATGCGCATACAACACCTCGGCGCCATCAAAGATGAAGAGACCTCCCTGAAAGAGTATATAAATTAATAAATAGACAACCCAGGATGGTAAGAAATGACACTGGAATCTGTGGCAAGCAATTTGGGTGCACCTAAATTTGAAGAGGCTTGAGAATTACCTGCTGAAAGGCATCATCATTCTTGGGTGGCTTTGTCATGTCAAAGGTGTAGCCCTTGACTGCTTCCTTGAACTTGTCAAAGTTCAATCCGCTGAGGGCCTGCATCACAGATGATAGCACATGTCATCGCCTTAGTCACTTTGCAACAAGCACGAGTACAGTACATCAAAGTTTGATGATGAAACATTTGTCAAGCGCTCAACACATTGAGTAGATGCCCACACCGCTGGTGTTGCACGGCTGAAGAAGGTCCTGCCGATGCCTTCGTAGAGCGCCAGCTCTCTGTATGCAACCCGATCAGGGTCAAGAAACAGCAGCTCCTCAGGGAAGGGCACCCGCTCGCAGAACAGCTTGCCCTTCTCTGGCACGCCTGTGAGACCACAGCTGTCCGTCGAAACAATCTCCTGGGAGGCAATGTAAAGGACATTTGCTGTCAGCATGCAGGACACGTACCCACGCTCAGCGCAACCAGATCAACGCCAGCTGCATCAAACTCCGGCTTGGCAGCAAGCAGGTCCTTCGCTTGCTGCCAGCAGAACTGCACAGAACACACCGAGTACCTTCGTCACTTTTCAGGTACAGGCAGAGCTCCTCAGGTGCAAGAAGGTTATCAATGATCGCAAGCACATCAGGCACGCGTGTGAGATGCTGAAGCCTACCGGTCAGCCAAGGTGTCGCAGTAGGGCAAAGACAGTGCGGTTCTTTGTGGTGAGGTCCTTGACACTGACGGAGTCCCCACGGACATTAAACACTTTGACCTCTGGCTTGCTGCGCACACATTTGGACCTTAGTGTGCACATCTATGAGGTGCTTTCCAACAAAGACAACATCCATGGGTCTTGAGCAGCTTACCTGAAGAATGGATTCTTCCCAATGCTGCAGCTAACCCGCTTGGGTTTCGCAGGGACATGGCATGTGCGCATCTGTTTGACTTGCATTGGAACCTGCAGACACATAGCAACGTGTTCAATGGTAAGACACATCCAGAAAGCCTTTGTTGCAAAATACGAAAGGTTAAAACGAGTTCGCTGCTCTTTACCATGAACGAGGCAGCCCTCGACTGGAGAGGGCGACCCATCATAGTGGCTCTGATCATTGCGATTGAAGATGCCCGTGCTTACGGGACTTTCTCCTATGTTGATCGCTGAGAACCGATCTTCCTTGCTCGGGGCGACGTGTCATGGTGGTTGACTGGACCCCCTCAAGGCCAGTCCAAGGCCTCATCTTGGATTCTTGATGCTCCAATCCGGGCGAAGTTCTTGCAGCACCAATTTCTTGCATTTAGAAATCTTTCGATTGAAATTCTTTATCTTGATTAGTACAAGCAGCCGAGAGATTGAATGTTGATTTGACGGGTCCACAAACGGGGAAATCTGTCAGTGACTTGACACTTGGCCAGTCATCAACACGATTTGAGATTCATCTTGCACAGACCTTGCATTAGAATACAGTCTCAAGGGGGAGCACTAGACAAATGGGGGCTTTGACGTGTACTAGGCCCTTGCATCCGAACAGTTCCCGCCATCTCCAAAGATTGCACAAACAGGCAAACGACAAAAGTCGGGCGATCACTAGAAGACGATGTGTCAACGTCAAGGCGTTTCGAAGCGATGTTGATGGCGTGATGCTGCCGATGGATGCGTATCGAGTAAGAATGCTGGCCTATGAAGAAAAGATGTTTCTGCATGGAGATGCACTTCTTACAAATGCATACATATTACCGCCGCAGTATAACAAGAATTATGGAGACCTTTAATACGTTGCGTCAATCAGGTCCTGGGGGTCAATCGGGCAGCAAGCAGGGAGACCTGTCTCAAAGCATCAGAGAAGTTGTTGAGCGATGTGGCAGATGTGGGGTACACACAGGTAACAACCAGCCCAGTCAAATTTGCTGGTATACGGTTATAGCACAATGCACTGCTACTACAAATTTCTAAATGTGCCTTCCTCAACCCTCGCCCAACACTGGTGCAGGAGATGGTTCTCTCTAGAGCGCTTGTTCTAGAGGCAACCACAAATGTGCTGACAGACTACACGTCTAGACGGGCCTATGACCGCTCTCTACAGATTGAGATTCCCTATACGCACCTCCCAGGCATGCTCTTTCTCCCACTCACCTGCACTCACACACTCCACAGAACACGGGCCTTCGGCCCCTGCGATGCCTGCATTGGGGGTTTAGCTGACATATGCTGTGTCTGCAGGCGCATTCGCCCTCATGCAGGAAGCTGGGGATGTGCAGCCGGTCATCAGGTGGGCCAAGGCCTGGCTGGAAGACAATGGCATGGACAGGCGGGCCAAAGATGTGGCGCTCACAGCCGCCCTGGCCCACTGCGACCTGGCAGGTGCGCCAGGCTCTTCAAAGTATACCTCATGAGAGGGATGATCTGCTGCGTGAATAACGGCTGAGCAATTGTAGCAATGGGCATGCCTTTTCCCCCAAAGGTTGATGAGTGAGTGTTGCGAGGATTGTGAGTGTGATGGTGGAGCGTGCTGTGCAGCGTACTGGCTGGAAGAGAAGGGCAAGGACAAGGTGAGGGAGTGCTCGGGGCTGCTCAAGGCCGCCCTGGACATCCTGCAGCAGTACAGGGCCGCCCCGGAGCTGCAGGCCGACATTGCCGCAGCCCATGAGGCGCGCTCCTCGCCTGCTGTGAAAAACACTCCCAGCAGAATCACTGGGCATGGATATGTTGTCAGAAATAGGAAAGGTGGCTTTATAAATGGTAGTCACTTGTTTGGTTACTGGTATATGTGCCTTGCAGGTTCTGCAGATATGTGTAGCATGATGCCTGGATGTTCAGCCGCTGTTATATGTGCATGATGCTGCGGGTGTATCCAACAAGTAGCACAGTGGTCCTTCACAATTACCTTCTGTACCCTGAGACATGACAGCGGCCGTTGGGTGTTGCAGGAGCTACAGGCGCAGGTTGCGCTGGAGCTGGTGGGCTTGGAGCTATCGGCGGAGGAGAGAGCTGTCGGCCTTGAGGCGCTGCCAGGGGTGCTGTGGCAGGAGGGGCTGCCCGTGCAGCGCTTCCCGCGCCTCAAACTGGACCGCGCCAGCTACCTGAAGCAGCTGCGCAGCCTCACCACCCCCGCAGAGCAGGTGCCCTCCTCACTGCTCTGTACGCCGCGCGCCGTGCTTGGTCGCTGCGAAGCTAGAAATGCTTGCAGGGGAGCTTCCATGGGACACAAACGGTGCAGTGCACTGACAGATGAGAAGCGGCCTGTGCAAGCTTGTGAGCATCTGCCTCTGCCGCAGGTTGCTCTGTACGGCGGCGCGCCAAGCATGGAGGCCATTCCGAGTCAGGAGCGCTACACTGCGGCCGTCGCCTGCATCGCCGAAGGCGTTGCCTCCCGGAAGCCCGCGCTGATCAGCACCGCACTCCGCTACCTGACCAGCTACCAAGCCGCCGCCCCCGACCTCGGGTCCGCCCATGTTCCTACCGCTCGCAGACCTTGCATGCAATCTGATGTGATCACTAGTGCTCCTGGGCCGGGAGATTGTTGTGTTTTTGATGCACCATTGTTTACATAGCGAGGCAGCCCTTTCCCCTACTTTGGCGCTCGCACTGACTTCCATGTATGCATTCTCTCCTGGATTATTCCGTAGCCGGCTCTGACAAGACGGCAACTGCAGCAGCGCTCAGGAGATGCTCCGGCTGACGAGAAATTGTCTAATGGATGCACAGTGAGGAGGCTGCGGATGTGCGAGTGGAGCTGGCGGTGTGCAAGCTGCTGCTGGGCCGCAGGCAAGAGGCCGAGGCCGAGCTCTGTCTCTCCGCCGACGCGCCGCAGCCGCCCGACCCAGCAGTGCAGGAGTTCATCCTGGTGCGCCCTTCGCCAAATCCCCAATTTCACAACAAAAGTGGATCCTCAATCTCAGAGACAAATTGATGACGATCTTGGTGTCAAGCGGCGTCCTCCCTTTCTTGTACCTTTCCACGTGTGCAGATCTTCCAAGCAATAAAAAAGAAATAGGTGCTGAAGCCGCAATGATATTGGCAGGCCCAGGTGGTGGAGGATGGGGACATGCTGCCAGGACTGGTGGCGCTGGCGCAGTCATGGCTGGATGACGTCGCCTTGAGCAGCTTCCGCAGGTCCTCCAACCAGGCCGCGGACCTGGACACCTGGTTTGCCAACCCCCAGGTCACCCTGTACCTCAAGGTGACTCGCCGCCCCTCACTGGTCCCACTGCATCGTTTACTAGCTTGCCTATCATTGCCAGATTGTACCCCATTCTTGCTGGCCCAGTGCTTGGAGCCCGCGTGATGGTAACAGAATACTCTGCTACAGGAGATGCACTGCCCGTGACACTCAGGCGTGTGTGATGTGGGGATGCAGTCGAGAGGCGTTGTAGATGGTGTACTGGGTAAACTGGGCGGCACGGGCAGCCTGGTGGGAAGGGGCGCGCGCATGCTCCGAGGCGGCGCGGTGTCGGCCGCCAAAGCCTCATGGAGGGCCGTGAAGGGCCTTGTGCCAGAGCGCGCATCTCCCTCTGAAGAGCAGCCCTCCCCTGTGAGCACAGTCAGTCTCCCAGCTATCTTATCCTTTTGTGATTGCACGTCCATCCAATGCACTGTCATGAGGTACCCGGCGGCATTTAACTGGTGTCTATGGGGGCTGGTTTGTAAGTTGGAGCGGTTCAATTCTGTGCAGGAGGAAATTGAGCATGGGAGTGCAGCTGAGCCAGAGGCGTCTGACAGTGGCTCAGAAGCGGCAGCCCTGCCACCTCTGGATCTAACCACTGAGAGGGCCGCTGTCAGCACTGCTACCTCTTCTTTCAGCGCAGCAGAGAAGGTAGGCCCCTCTTCCATGCCCCCAGCTCCTGCATCTGCCCACTCTTGGAAATGGGCAACAGCGTGAATGGCCTGGCATTGCAAGTGCAGGTGGCGCCACCTGCTGAGGACGAGGCAGCCAGCCGCCACAGCAGCAGCGGGAAGCTCAGGAGAGCCATCGCAGCCTCGGCAGGCGCCGCAGCCGCCATGCAGGCGCCGCCCCAGTCGCTGCCGGAAGTGGAGCTGGAAACTGCCAAGCAAGAGCCAGTCGGCGCCCTGGTCAGGCGCTACGCAGGCAAGCACCCCAGATCCAACACTCCCAGGCTCGCTTTGGATACCATCTGTGATCGTGGAGAATGTGATTACCTTCTGCATCACCACCTATTCGTGCCATTGCTCTCTTGAGGTGCATCAAGTGTCAAGACTCCCGGCAGCATAAGCCTAGCCGCCCGCAGGGGTCTTGCCTGCCAAAGCCGTGCACGGCCCGTCGAAGAAATGGGTGCATGCGCAGGGGAGCTGCCGGTGACGGCGGCAGCAGCGCCGTTGAGGACGGGCGTGCCGGGGGCGGCCGGCCGCGCCGGGAGCCGGGAGCCGCGCGCGGACAGCGACGACGGAGTGGTGGAGGCGTGGGGCGCGGCCAGCAGTATCCCCCCGCTGGAGCCGTCGGGGCCGGCGATGCTGCCGCTAGACATCGAGCGCGAGATGTGGCAGTCCTTCGCCGCCGTGCGCCAGCGCCGCGCCATCCGCCTCGCCAAGCTCACCCTCGGCCTGGTGCTGCCTCTGCCCCACCTCCCTTCCTTGATGGATGATCAGTGCTCAGTAGTGTGAGGCCGCAGGCACTTATCATGTGAATAAGGTGTTTTGTAGAGCATCTGCAGCCAGAAAAGCGCATTCTCTCTCCCCAGGTCCTGGTTCTTCAGACGGAGCATGGCTGATGCCCCAGGGAATCACTGCTGTTCCGAGCAAAAGAGGGTGCTGCACTGCAGGCGGCCATCGCGGTGGGGATCATTGGGTGGAGGAAGCCCGAGGCGCTGCGGCCGTCCAACATCGCAGCTGCTGTGACGGCGCCCGGCCGAGCGGCCGTGGGGTGGGTGCAGGAGACGCTGGTCCCCCCGGGGCCGCCGCTGGCCGTGGAGGACGCGCGCTCCCTCGTGCTGCGCTGGCAGGCCACCAAGGCCTCCGCCCTCGGTGCGCACCCCCGCACTCTCCACGAATTCATGGACAAATACAACGCTTCAAAGCCTTGCCACAGGCTCTCCTGACACGTTCCATGCACGTGGCCACCCTGCGTCGGAGGAAGACATTGTATCTGTCCACATTCTGTCAGAAGATGCAAGAGAGGCAGATGGGGTCTCAATGCTCAGGCCGTAACTATTGGATGCAGTCAGAGATTTAGGTCCTCAGCAGAAGAGGATGTCTCGTTTCTTGACTGATTTTGGAAAAGCCTGGAAATAGACATAGGGCAAGGGGCTGCTGGGCTGAGCGGGATGGGGTGGTGTGCCAGGTGGCGACCATGACGTGGCAAGCCTGGACGGCATCCTGGGCGAGCGCATGCTGCAGGCCTGGAAGCTGCGCGCCGACGCCCTGCGCAAGGACCAGAGGTGCGCCCCGGCTTTGCCATGGTCATGATTTGTTGGAGAAAAAGTGGAGGAATTGAAGGCCGGATCTGCAGATCGCGCTGGCATTCTGCAGCAGCCGCTGCGGGGCGTCAGTGCGGGGGCGTCACTGCCTCTCTCGAACATAGGCACTTTTTGCAACACCTCAGTGCTCTTTGGCGGCATCAACACCCCCTCAGCTGGAGTCTGTGGGGGCCCTGTGAGGCCCTTGGAAACTTATCTTCTTTTGGGAGCAACATCAAGGCGACTCACTGAGTGACTTGCGAGAATGCCAGCTGAGGGTCCTGCACAATGGAGAGGGTGTGATCTTGCCTCGGCTTTTGAAGCCTGGGTGATGCAACGCGCGCAGGCACTGGCGGTACGATCTGCGCGAGGTGACGATAGACCGGGTGGAGACTTCGCGCGACGGCAGGCGGGCGCTCGTGGAAGCCACTCTCACGGAGGGCGGCGAGCTGCTGGCGGCCGACGGCACACTCATCGACTCCTACCGCGCCACCTTCACGCAGGAGTACGAGATGCGACTCTGCGGCGCCCGCGGCTGGCGCCTCGTCGCCAGCAAGCTCGTCTTCTAAAGCTCGCACAGCCGGTGCTGCAGCAGCAGCAGCAGCAGCATGCTCAGTCACAAGTGACGGATATGAGGAATATGAAAAGGCACATTCTGTTACTGAATAACCCTTCATTGGGTCTGAAACCGACGCATTGGTATTGATCTGTGGCATGCGCAGCACAGCATGGGCGGCATATCCGATATGATACGAGAGTCTCTGACATGCATTGAGATTGATTCACCCTTGTGAAGCCAGGAAGATTTGAATTTGTAATGACGGACTTTTCAAAAGTTCTTTCCTATCTGGTGACTGAGACAGCTCGGAGCTGGCCCACTGGGGTAGTGAAAGCATTGTTGACTGACACGGGCCCGCTGGCAAAATAACTATGTGAGGGCATACTTGTAAATTAATGTTATCAAGCACTTTGATTAGCTCTGTTTGGCAGTTCTCTTCAGTGATGACGGTTCCAGGGTTTTGCAAACCCCTCTGGAGATCACGGGAACCCTGTTTGAAAAGAAATTTGATGATCGATCGGAAGCTGAGTCATCCCGGGCGGGTGCCCGGGATGACTACCTGCGAAATGCAAGCCGCGGTAGTTCAACGAACTGGAACAACGAAGTATCCATCCAGAACGGTAGGGATTGTTATAAAGCCGTCGCATCGCACGTAGGAGCATAAAGGACGAGCATTTAAGAGGCTGCTTCAGCTCGGGTCAGCTGTGTAACCGAGCGATCTCTCGTGCACAGGACCGACTAGAGCGGGTTGGCAACTTCCTGGAGTCTCAGCCAGCGCAGTATTGACCTAGACTTACAGCGAGCCTCCTCATAGTTTGATGGAGTGAGAGGGAGCTCAAGGGAACAGCTCCGCGATGCAACGGAGAGGGCCCTTCGCGGCTCTGCTTTTTGCAGCGCAATGTGTCAGCTTTTGCCTGCTCTTCGCTGAGGCCGACGCTTTGGTACGGCCAACGCTCATTTTTGCCCTCAGTTCAATTGCAATTCGCCTGTTCTGCTGCCGAGGGGCAACCCCCAGGGTGCTCTATTCTTTCGTTGCACTTGCCGTTTGGTAATCCGAACTTCTTGATGTCGGTCGTTGAAGGTGTACACCAACATTCCGTCTTGTTTGCTTTGTTTTCAGGGATCAACGGGAGCTTCAGGTCAAGGTGAGATTATATCTTGGATTCAGCAGACAATTTCGTGGGCCAGGCTTGGGAATGCTCTGCTTTCGATTACCCTTACCGTCAACAGCCAAAGGCAGAATTTTGGAGATGAAGAGATGTAGAGCACAGAAGTTGTGTCTTCAGCCAAGATCCAACGTCTGTTCAAAGAGGTACTGAAGGGATTGATTGAGCGCAGGTACTCTTGGCAACAATGAGATCATCCAGCTCCTCCAGGACATCCCAATCACGATGAGGAACACTGACACAGTGGCATGCCGGCTCCCAGTCGTTTGGAAGTAAGCCCACAACCTCCTGGCTGTCTCCTGGGTGTTTCAGCCTCCACACAGGACTTGCAAATGTCGCGAATCCATTCTGCAATGCTGAGCAGCATGTGCCTCGCAGGGACGAGCTCCTCACAAACTGCAAGGAGGCCACGAAGATCAGCCCCACCCCCTGGTGTTTCACCGCCGACTACAACAAGCGCCGTGCTTGCACTGCTGAGGCCGGCGCCACCCGCCCCCTCTCCTGGTTCCTGGCAGCCAAGATGGTGCGCGCCCTTTGGCCCATTGACCGGCAGTATACGCCAGCCCTGCCATCTTTGCCATGCACAATTCCAGTGCACCTTTTTTGCGCTGTGTCTCCTGAAACCCATGCGCAGTCCATGAGGAGTTATGTGCAATAATCTGATGCCCCGCTGATGGTCTCATGTATCTGGGAATGTGCAGGCGACAGACGGCAAGCCGGGCAGCCTCTGTTCGATGTCCGGCGGCCCGGTGGCGGGCTACAACATGAGCGCGTGCACGCAGCAGCTGGTGTGCGCGCCCATGAAGAGCGGCAAGCTCGTCGGCACCGGCATCGGCTTCTGCAACCTCACAGCCCCCGGCCAATCGGTGCGCTGCCCTGGCATCCAATGACTTTCTGCAACACTTCTTTGCAAAGTATTCCTTGCATCCCCCTTCCCTCTACATTCATCAGAGGGATAGGGAACACAACTTGTCGTACTGGCATTTCCCTGTGATCTTTCTGCTAGGAAAGATGCTTGCGCTCACTGCAGATTGTCTCCTTGATTGATACGCTGCTCAGTGCTTGGATGGTGTTTCTGACGGGGAGGTGATCTGTGTGGTGCAGTACGAGGTGGCCCTCGACACGCGGCCGCAGTTCCTGACCAACGGCCTGGAGCCAGTGATGACCCCCGCGGCGCAGGCCAAGACCGTGAACAACGACAACACCGGCTCCACTGTGGGCGCTGTCAACGGCCTGCAGGACGTGCTGGTGTACACCAGGGTCACCACCCAGGGCACCCCCTGCAAGCTGCCCCTCGTCTACAAGTGCGTTCCCAGGCCAAAGCGCTGCTGCAGATTGTTTCAGTAATTGTTCTGCAAGCACAATGTTACATTATTGAGGTGTATACACCTCAATAACGTGTGACGAGAACATCTCTCTTTTAGTGTGTGCTGCACAGCCTGAATGCATGATGGCTCAGTCTTTGGTCATTGCCAAAACCTCAACGGTCACCAAGAGGTATGCTTGGGACCTCATCAGTCCTCAAGATGACTCATGCCTGATATGAGCGGGGCGCCTGCACGCGGCTGAGACTGACGGGCTGTGGCGGCTGCAGGGGAGCACTGCTCACCGACTGCATCGACGTGAAGGGCGAGTCCTCCTGCTTCACCGACAACCTGCAGACGCTGCAGCCCTGCAAGGCGCTGGAGGCCGGCAAGGTGGCAGACACGCAGCCGCTCTCAGACGTGCTCGCCGACGGCACCGCCGCGGCCGGCTCCCATGGCGACGTCTGCAAGCTCTACGCTGACGCCGGTGCCAACATTGGCGCCCTGAATGTCTCCTCCTGTGCCGACAAGCTGGCCTGCACCCCTCTCCAGGTACTTGACTGACTTGACTGTACTTGACTGACCCACTGGCCTGCCTGTGTCAAAAGTGGGAAAATTGCCCAGCTGAGAAGCAACAGACGCTGCTGCTTCTTCAAAATTGCAAAATGGGAAGACAATATATTGGTGCTGCTTCTCTGCGGATGGCCACAGTTGCTGCACCACTTTGTTGGTTGCAAATTTGCTCTGATAGCTGCAATGGCAATCGCATCCTGCAATGTGCAGAAATGATGACAACCCTGCTGCACTGCAGGTGGCTCCCCTGGTTGGCTCGGGCTTTGGCTACTGCGCCAACGCGACGGGCAACACCACTGGTGAGGTGGACGCTGCCCTGCCGTCCTCGGCCGGGGGCGTTGCCTCCCTCTCCGAGTACAACGTGGTCCCCAGGACGACCATCATCAACGAGAAGTGCCGCCTGCCCGTCGTCTGGGGGTCAGTCTCCCATCCCTTGCGCCCTGTTGCATTCTTTCTTCTCTCTGCAGCTGTGCCCAAATGACTGAGTTCTAACAGTAAGGAGTATTGGGCAGCAGGTGCACTGCTGTGCAATGCATGAAAAAACTCGTCGAAATTGGTGTCTGATGTGGAATTCTTGTTTTGATGTGTGCGCTGCTGGGGTTGGTGCAGGGACAGCCTCCTGCTGGACTGCGTGCCTTTGAGCTCGGGCAGCAAAGTGCCTGAGTGCTTTGTGGAGGGTCTGAGTGTGGTGGACGAGTGCAAGCCCTCCAGCGCAGCCCCCTCCTCCCTCAAAGCCATGCTGGACGCCGCCAATGGCACTGACCGCAAGGCCGGCTCCCTCTGCTTCATGTCCAACCCCGCCGGCAAGGTGAGAGCTTTGTCAGCAATTTCCCCTTGCTCCATTAGCTTCACACATGACCTTCTGCTCCCGTGATGAAAGCGTTGGGCATGTCAAAAAGCTGGGGGCCAGGGCATGATTGGTCTAAATTTGAACTTAAGATTTAAATTCAGTTTGAATTTGAAATCTGAAATCTGAAATCTGAATTGGGTGGGTGCAGGCGTGCGAGGGCGAGTTGTCGTGCATGCCGCTGACGGGTCCGATGGCGGGCGCGGGCGTGGGCCACTGCACCAACAATGACACCGTCAAGGGCCGCGATGCCGCCAAGGAGTACTACGTCGCCAAGCGCCACACAGTCAGCGGCGTTCCCTGCCGCCTGCCCATGGTTGCCGGGTGCGTGCGGATTTCTTTTCACAAAGGATTACTCTTCCTCTTGCACAAGACAGGCTCCCCAGAAGAGAGCATGCGCAGCCACACTCACTGGGCTGCTGGAGAATAGTCGTTCTTGTTTGAGGGAGGAGGAGTGTTGCTGTGGGCAATGGCTGACTATAATGTTGCTGCCTCCAGGGGAAACCTGCTGCTGGACTGCACCAAGTCAAACGGCAAGGAGGTGTGCTTCCCCGAGGGCTCTGAGACGCCCGAGGAGTGCGCGCCCGATGCCAAACCCGTCACCGCCGCCCTCTCCTCCCTCATGAATGCCGGCCAGGTGCTTTTTCCACCCTTGCCACAGCCTCTTACAACCCCTTTGCCTGTGTTTTAAGCTTATTAGTTTCTTGGTCTCTCTGCTTTCTAGCTATGGTTTAAGTCAATGGCCACTTTGGCCCCGAGATGACCCCTCTGACAGTACAACCTGCCACCTAATGTTTGATTGTATGGAGGATCTCTCTGACTGAGGGGTGCGGGTTGACAGGCAATGGACGGGATGAAGAACAGCATGTGCACGGACACGGATCGCTTCCGCGGCAATAAGGTGGGCTGCAACACGCCGCTGGCCTGCGAGGCCATGATCGGGCCGCTGCTGCACTCGGGGTACGGCTACTGCACCGACCTCAACATCGGCAAGTTTGGCATGACCGGCGCCATGCGCGCCTCCAAGGTTGCCCAGCGCCGCACAGTCAACGGCGTCCCCTGCCGCCTGCCCCTCATGTACAAGTGCGCCCCCGGCCCCTCTTGTGTTTCTCAGATCAAGGTGCTCCCATTCTGTGCCTCTGACGGGAATGGGCAATCCGTGTAGCCCACAATCTGGTCCTGTGTGTAGAAGGTATCCCTGCACTCAGCACACATTCCCATGTCAGAATCATGCCCTGCTCATTACACGCAGTTCACATTGAGCCCTTTTCATTATGAATGACTCATTAGTAACCATATGACTCAGCCAGGTGACTTTTAGGGGGAAGAAGGGAGCACCTTTTCCTGCTTACCTGACTGACACACAACCTCTAGGTGGGGGCCCCGCCGTGGGGCACCCTTTCACAGCATGCATAGCAGGGATGTGTAAAAGACAGGCATGGTCTGCATTGCGGCTGTGCAACGTGCACAATGCTTGTTGGGTGCCCTCTGCTGCACAGGAGCATGGTTATTGAGATGGGGTGTGTGTGCACGCCTGCAGTGGGCAGTTCCAGCTGGACTGCACCAAGTCGGCGGACGGCAGGACAGAGCAGTGCTTTGTGGCGGGGCAGACCACGGCTCAGACCTGCGACCCCCAGCCCTTTGGCGACCCCGTCAAGCTCCCCATTCTCATGGTGCGCTCTCCTGCTCATGTGAATTTCCCCTACAGCTATTTACTTGTGAACGCCAAGCCCAGCAGCAACGCAGTTCTGGCTTTAAAAAAACTATCAACACTTAAGAGTGTGAAAACTTTTTGAACTGAGCTTGTTTGGGACTTACGTTCTCAGCCTCAATCTTTTGTTTGAGCGCAGGCGGCCGGCCAGGCGGGTGACGGCGACCTGAACTCGATGTGCGCGCTGCCGCGCAACGGCAGCGGCAAGAGCGACTGCAACGAGCCGCTGTGGTGCACGCCCTCGGACGTCCCCCCCCTGCATGGCTCCGGCTACGGGTCCTGCGCTAAGCAGCGCCCCGTGGCCCCCGCCGCCCCCGCCATCACTGCCAATGCGCAGCCCAAGGCAGCCATGGCTCCGGCGTCCCCGCTCGACGGCTTTGAGGTCGCCGTTCGCTCCACCCGCGAAGGCGCCTCCTGCCGCCTGCCCCTCATCTACAAGTGAGCCCTCCTTTTTCGTCCCTTGCTGTTGGACCACCCGGACTTGACCTGCAACCTCCTGCTCTGCAGTGGCTCTGTCTGGCTTTCATTCGATCTTGGCTGCTGCACTGCCCCTGATGCTGCCTGCTTAATATCAATCACAAACTGTTGGCATCAGCAGCAAATGCAAGGAACAGCAGGTCCTGCCAATACAGTATATGCAAGCAAACAGATGCACAACGAACACTCACTCGCTTGTATCGGCTGCAGGGGCAACCTGATCCTGGACTGCCGGGACTTCAACAGCTCCGGCGTGGAGCAGTGCTTCACCAAGGGATCCTCGGAGCCCAAGCCCTGCAAGCCCGCGGCCAGCGGCACGGTGTACCCGCGCCTCACGGACGCGCTCGCCAACGGCACCGTCATTGACGGCGATGAGGGCAGCCTGTGCGTGCTCAACCCCGGCCCCGGCCGCACCGCCCCGGGCAACAAGTCCCCGTACATCCCCGCGTCCGCCGGCGGCGGCGGCTGCAACCTCGGCCTCAACTGCCTCTCCCTCAGGGTATGCTACCGCCCCCTTTCCTCTTCTTACTACCTTACTTTTTGAATTTGAATTGGCGCTGCTAGCGCTGCAGATGTGCATGCGGCTGTGGAGTAATCTTAATGTGCCTCTTGCTGCCTCTCTTTGCAAGTCAAAGTTGAGCTTGCGTTGCTACCCTGCAGTGGTGCGTGTGGTTGAGAAACTCATGGGACTGTGCTGCAGGGTCCTATTGACGGCTCTGGCTATGGGTACTGCGCGCTGACGCTGGACGGTCAGACTCCGGTGAGGACGGGCAATGTGGCGGGCGGTCTGGTTGGCGTGCGCGTCGCCGAGCGCCGCACCGTCGACGGCACCATTTGCCGCCTGCCCGTCGTCTACCAGTGCGCCCCTTTTTCCCCCCTGCTCTCTGACCTCAATGGCAGTCATCCCCCTGGCACCCCACCAAATCCTGGCCATGTATATTACACTTGTCCCTGAGGTGCCAGCTTGGCCTGCTAGCACATGAGAGGCATCATGCGCTCTGGAACATGCGCTCTGTCCTCAACATCCCTATCTGTTGTTGTTGCTTCAGGCTTGGACAATTGCAGGGCCATCTTTTGACATCACTGACCTGGGCTGTGCATGTCTGCAGGGGCGAGCTGATCACAAACTGCCGCAGCCTGGACGGCTCGTCGCCGTCGCAGTGCTTTGTGGAGGGCCTGGTAACGGTGCAGGACTGCGCCGACACGCGCAACTACCCGACCGAGCTCATCTCCACGCTCCTCTCGACCGGCAAGGGCGCCGATGGCCAGGACGGCTCCCTCTGCACCACCATGCTCTCCTCCGGCACCCCCTCCAACTCCAAAGGTGCCCCCCCATCCCCACTAATCCTGCTTTTTTCATTACTGTTTCTCTCTTGTTATCTTGGGCACAGATCTCACTGTTTCTTGCATCGGGATCAATCATGGAGGCATGCTGGCGTGCCTGAGAGCCCCAAGCTCAGCCTTGCAGAGGCTTAGAACAACAGCAGTTGTTCCCTGTCTGAATCTATCAAGATGAAAGGATGTTGTTGACTGGGCTGGTGTGGCTGCAGTGCTGCCCTGCAACACCCCCCTTGCGTGCCTGCCGCTGCAAGCCGGCGGCGACGCTGGATCGGGCAACGGTTACTGCACCTTCCTGGGCCAGCAGCCGCACGACGGCGCAGCCGCCATCCAGGTCTCTAACCGCGTGGCGGAAGGCGGCATTCCCTGCCGGCTCCCTGTTGTCTACAAGTACGCCCACCCCTCCTCCCTCAACCCTGCTGCCACTTTAGGACTTAGCTCCTGTACTCCCAGCATGCAGAGGTCAAAGTGCCTTGGTGTTGTGCATCTCTTTTTTTACAGCATGGAGTAACAGGTGGGTGTTGCCTGGCGGAAGGAGAAGGGTGCGGAGAGGTTGTGGTGTGCTGTGCAGGGGTGAGCTGTTGACTGGGTGCGTGCCGGTGAACGGCGTGGACAAGTGCTTCACGGGGGACTTGGCAGCCGGGCCCGCGACGTGCGCCAAGGCCGTCGGCGGCTACAACCTGACCTCCTTCGCCGGGCTGCTGGCGCAGGGCAAGGGCGCCGACGGCCGCGAAGGCTCCCTCTGTGACCCCAAGGTGCGCCTGCTGCACCCCTTTCTACGTCCCACTCATACTCCTGAACATTTCCTATCACAAGGCGCGGTGGCACTCAAGGAAATGCATGCAGCAGAGTGTAGTTGAGCAAGTAGATGGCTTTGACGGAAGCTTTGGAGGGGACAGGATGTTGAGTGCATTGCTGTGTGGCTGTGGAACAGGCGTCTGGATCGGCGATGCTGGGGTGCAACAAGGGCCTGTCGTGCGTGCCAATGAGCAAGGGCCCGCTGGCGACGGCCAAGTTCGGGTCGTGCCTGGGAGGGGAGGAGGCCAAGAAGGCGCTGGCCGCCATCGGCTCCGCCGTGCCGGCGCCGATCAAGGCGCCCGAGTGCGGCCCCGCCTGTATCGCGGGCGCAGCCGTCGGAGGCGCGCTGCTTGCGGCACTACTCGTTTCAGGAGCCTGGTGGTTCAGCGTCCGCCGCACACGCGCAAAGTGAGTTTGCAGCCCCCTCCCTCCCCTGCTTGTTGTCTTTTTGTTGACATACTCACCTTGCCCAAGATAGAGTAATACCTCCATGATGGGCGGCGCATGGCGGCCCTTTTGGCCGGGGGCAAGAGGTGCACCACAAGATGATGCAAGATGTGAGGTGCCACCTCCAACCCCCGCGTCGCTCATGTGCCTGGTGCGCCCCTGCCGCAGGCGACGCAAGTTTTCCATGTTCGACGACGGAACGATGGTGATCTCGGAACAGAAGTGACCGAGTCCCCGCCCGTCGCCGCAGGCGCAAGTCCATGTTCTCCAAGTTTGACGACGCCGAGTTCGCGGACGTGGCCGCCGCGTTCGGCGAAGGCGCGGCCAAGCCGAAGCCCAAGACCGTATCCATCGCTCCTGCGCGCTCCTCCGACGGCATCGGCGCATCCCCGGTCCACAAGTCCGCGCTCCCAATCCCCGCCACCCGCCCGCCGCGGCCGGCCGCCTCCAGGCCTTCGCCGTCGTCGGCCGGTAAAAAGCCGGCGGCGGCCGGCGGCGACGGCAGCGGCGACACCCCAGCATCGCTGATCGGGCCGAATCTGAGCGCGCTGGCGTCGCCGCGGTCCTCCAACCTCACGGACTCGTCACCGTTCGCGCAGACGCTTGAGCGCAAGAGCTCGGCTGCGTCCGCGCGCTTGGGTGAGGCCGAAGAGATTCCCAGCCCGGCCGGCCGCGGCGGCGCGCGGTCGCGGCAAAGTGCCTCGACGGCGCCCAGCGCGGATGAGGACGCCGTGGGGGCATCTGGGGACTCTGCCTCGTCCACGCGATCAAATGCAGCCCTCATGAAGAAGGACTGACCATATTGTAATGCGCTGGTCACGGCTTGTTTGGATCGTGCCGCGTGAGCCGAGAGGGGCCACACGCTCCAACACTTTGATTTCGTCAATAGAACGTCCCGCAATTATTTGCTTGTTCTCACCTCTTCTGTCAGCCGCCGAACATTGTGAAGCGTGTAAATGTATTGCAATCTAGCTATGCGGCAGCCTGTGGGCACCCATATGGTTAAATCCCAGCACGTCATGTTTGTGACAACTAACTTGAATGGTAGGGGCTCAATGAGGAGCAGCAGAAGTGGTGATCAAATGTGGGATTTACTGAAAGCTTGCAATTTTGATGACGTTAATAAGAGTTTGATGCACCACTTATATGGGAAGCCTGACAGCCTTGGCAGAAGAAATATGCTGTGCAGATGAAACGTGAGTAGGAACAAATGCTACAGCATCCTGAGGCAAAACATGTCTCCTCGTTCATGCAGGAGGCAAGGTTTTCACAAACGTATGTAATCTAATTTACAATCTAATTTACAACTATGACGTGTTCATGGCACAATGTTGCCACATCCAGTCACAGCTATTCGACACTCATTCCACATCAAACCATTTTACTATTTCAATGTTCCTTCCTGGCTGGCTTGAGTTATGCAAGCAGCACAGAACCAATCTGTAGGCCAAGACTCTCATTATTTTGCACGCTGCTTCAGCTCAAAAAGCCGCAGAGCTCCCCTGGAATGAGAGGCACTACGTCCACCCGCCACCTCCGCACAGTCCGAAATGTCTGTCACGTCCCACAGCTTGCGTGCTTGCTGAAAGAACAGCTTGTCACTCTTCCATCGCCTCACATGTGACAGAAGTATCCTTGTCCCGGGGCTGCCTGAAACACCACCTTCACTTCATAATTTTGTTTATAGCGCGGAACAGGCTGCTGCAATGACGTGTTGTGAGAAGAGGGCCAGGGGCAACTACATGCACTGATGGGTGTTTCTGTTGGAGTCCCCCTGCAGCTATCTACCAGATTTGAGGATAGCTCCGCTTTTCTATGTGCCAAGCAGGGGTGAATGCCCTCACACCTAGCGCTCTGAGGGCGTGCAGCAAGGGCTGGAAGAGCTCTCGACGGTACACCACATCCGCTGCCACAATCAAGTCTGGTGTGCGCCACTCTGGAGGGAGCTCTGACACCTCTGTCTGGCCCCAGACAAACTCGCACGCTGCTGCGCTGCCTCTGGCTGCTCTGATGGCATCCTCATTGAGCGCAATATTGTCTCGCACAAGATTCTGCAGGTCAGACAAGAAGGCACTCATACCTGCAGAAATTCATCCCATTTGCAGGCAAGCATGGCGTGTAGAGAACAAAGCATCAAGCCATAACACGGCCCAATCGCAGCTGACTTTGGGATGTGAGAAGGATCAGCACCAAGGGATCTGGAAGGTCTGTCAATAGAACTTCAGCACCCAAAGCAGCGAAGCAGAGCCCCACAAGCCCACAGCCGCATCCCAGTTCAAGGACTCGCACTCCCTACGCTTCACAGGACCCGAGCCGGTGAGCTGCAGAGAAGAGGGTGTTGGGCGCTGCAAGGAGGCGCAGAGACGCAGCAACACTAGATAAAGCACACACCTGCCAGCAGTTGGGCCTCTGCTGGTGCTGGATCTCTGCATGTTTTGCCAAAGTGAGCGATGATGGCCATATTTGAAAGCTTAGCCCCTGCACCAAGGCACCAAGCTTGCCCATCTGTCCTGTGAGTGCGTGCCATGCAGATGACAGGCACTACATTCATTGCCTGAAAGCCGAAAATTGCCAGGTTGTGTGTTATCTTGATGCACCTTCTCGGGTCTGTGCTCCAGATCAATGTGTAGTATCGGATCAAGCAGCTGGGAGGTGTATCTATAGCGGCTGCCAGTCAGCGTCACAGGATCTACATGAGATGTGTCTTTTGTATCATTGTGGCAGTCATCAAAACAATCAATCCTTCCCAGGGGATCATCATCATCAGAAGAAGGTGTCATTGAGACTAAGGGCCATCTTCTATGATCCCAGGATCTTCTTGCTTAAATCCATACCTCAATGCTTAGCTCCTAAATCGTCTAGGGTAAATCAGCACATCGTATTTGTCGATTTGATGAAGAATGGTGCACCAAAAGCCGTTTTTCCTTTCGCAGCAACGATGAGTCATCAGGACTGCTGAGGAGGCTCTCTAGGTTCCCGACACAGACTGATCTCAAGAGTGTGTTCCGGAATATCGACCGACTATTTCGACTCTCCACCCTCTCTACCCTTGTGAAGAAAGAGTATGCACAAGCTTCACCTGCGCGCAAACGCAATATTTGAGCAGCAGCACCTCCAACTGACCCGAGAAGGTCTTTTGTTTTGAAGCTAGGCTGGGGGAAGCACCGAAGCGATCCAAAGAGAGTTGGCGGTCAAAATATATGTAGGTGAGTGTTATGAACATAACCGTCCTGTGCCTTTCAATTCGAGGATCTGCTCGCAAATTTATACCCCACCTAACGACACCGTTACGTCAGAACTTTATAAGGACTGGCTTGGACTTTGTGCTCAACTTGAGATAGATTCCGCGTGTCAGAGGATTTTTTTTCGTGGTGATGGAAACATCTTTGAATGTTGCAGGTGACTGGAGCTCTTGCAGTGTTTTGGTCTGGCAAGCACCCAGTTGCGCACTAGCAGGACATTGACATGTCCGGAAGATCACATGAGACGTTGGGGACTGTCAAGGGGCTTGAAAGCCTTGGGGAACGTGTCTCGATGGACGACAGCAATCCTGGCAATGAGCTTGATTCTCCACCCCTGTGCAGCTTCAAGCCTGCACCACAGACTCACAGCTCGATTATTGATCGATGATGCACGAGCATTCACTGGCGGAGATGAGGTGATTGTGACGTCCTTGCCGCCTCACAGTTTACCAGCCAGCATCAGCATCCCTGCTGTAGCGCCCAGCGAGCAGATAGATGAGGATGGAGGGCCGCTAGGAGACTACGGCTCGTCCTATATGGGCAGCACAGGCGCCCAGAGGCGGCCCTCTCCAGCTATGGCTCCCAGGCAGAGTGCTGTCCCAGCTCCCGCACCAGCACAGCCCTGCCAAAGTGGCGTAGGGCTCATCGGTGGCCCATCAGTATCGGTGTCAATGGCACCGGGTCCGCGCATGGGCGCTGTTGGGCAGCCTGTGAGGGCGCCGGTTGCAGCGCCTGCTGCGCAGCCCGTGCAGCTGAAGAGTCCCTCCAAGGCGCTGCCCCCGGGTGTATTCCAAAAGGCAGTCCCTGCACCAAAGGAAAACTTGGCCTTCAAGTCAAACTAGTGAGCTAGTGATGCGGTAACGAGAGCCAGCCTTCGACTGACTGATAACTCAGGCTGACTGTAGTGGGCCGTTATGGTGGCATCAGAAATGTAGGAAGTTCAGTGTGAAGTTCAGTGTGTGCAGACAATCCACAGCCCGTATTCATCCTGACACGACCTGATGTTTTGAGCTTGCAGCTCACCCCTGGAAATGACTCTGGAACTGCTGCTTGAGAGTGCTCTCGCATGACTCTACAATGTGCTAGTAGTTTCATCACTGCTTTTTGTCTGGCAAACTTGCACTGCAAAGATCGGCGAAAACAGAATGGGTGAGAATGAACTTTTCTTGAACTTTTTGGAAGAAAGTTCCATGCATGAAATTTTGACCACAGCCACCTTGCAAGGCATATGAAATACTAGAAACTTATGGGTCTTGACAAACAACCACTTGTCTCATTCCTTCCTTACAGATGCATTTTATTGCATTCAAGCAATTGTCAAAAATTAAAAGATCTCATGGCACATCTAGTCCTACACTGTTTATAGAGCAGGCAATTTAGCGAGCTGCACTGTGTAGCAATGTGCTACTGACAAAAATTCAAACCATTGATCGACACACACATCCAACTTAGCACTGGGCAAATGCGTGCATGTGTCAGACAGCTAGAGTTAATTTGCGTGGCTGAGGCTGCTTGACGGCTGGCACAAGCACTTCCGCAGTAAAAATGTATCGAGGCTCACTCCAAATCAAAATTACTTTCCTCAGCCCTGGATAGAGCGGCATGTTCCTCACAACCTTTGTGAGAGTCTCCTTCCCCCTGCATTTGGGCCGGGCGACCGCGCAAGCTGCCCCAGCGAAAAAGTCTCCACACTAGAAGGTGCGTCCTTCAAAAAATTGGCAGACACCGGGGAGCTCGGTGGCACCCTGCTGTTGGCCGCGTCTGGTGTCGGCTTGAACACAGTGTCCGCCAGAAGCTGCGCCTGCGAGGACAGGTTCTGGGACACCACTGTTGCCGTGCTCACCGGCGGCAACGCCTGCCCACTCCCTCCACCAGCAGCACCTGCAATCACCCTGTGTTAGCCGCAGCCAAGCAACCTTGCAATGTGCATGATTGCGAAAAGGCTTTGGAGGCAGACTGACATAGCAGGAAACAGAGGAGGCACCAGCACAAAGCCTCGGAAGTAGTGGAGGCAGATCTCATGGCGGATGGATATCCAAGAGTTTCCAAGGTGGGGCAAAGGGTGCATTTGGCCCCACCTTGATCCACCGACAGAGGAAGGGATGTGGCACCCAATCCGCCCCTGCTCAGCTGCGTGGTGTCGCCAGTTGGGCTCTGCTCCGGCCCTGGGCCCGGCTGCTGCGGAAAGACAACCACAACAGGCTGCTGCTGCTCCCCTGAGCTGCCTGGCGCGCCCCTGCTCTGAACAGTGATCGTCTGGCCTCCCTGGGTGATGACAATGGGCTGGGGCGACTCGCTCCCCGGCGACGGGCTGACCGCTGCTGTTTCAGGCGCACCAGCCGGGCTCGCTCCAACAGCCGGCGAGGAAGCAGGGCTGTCTGGGGATGGAGAGGGGCTGTCTGGCGAGGGCGAGGGGCTCTCCAAAGGGGAAGGAGGGCTCCCATCTCCCCCTGGTGACAGCGATGGGCTGTCAGGCGGTTGGCTCTCTGGTGATGGTGATGGGCTGTCAGAGGATGGGCTGCCCGGTGATGGGCTGTCTGGCTGCGGTGATGGACTGTCAGGACTTGGACTGTCTGCTGACGGCGGTGGGCTGTCTGGCGATGGTGATGGGCTGTCAGGTGAAGGGCTGTAAGGCGAAGGGGTCTCAGGTGATGGCGAGGGGCTATCAGGAGATGGACTGTCTGCTGACGGAGATGGGCTCTCCGGAGGCGGACTGTCTGAAGATGGGCTGTCAGGCGATGGGCTATCAGGCGATGGTGACGGGCTGTCCGGTGATGGTGAGGGGTTGTCAGGAGCTGGGCTGCCTGATGGCGACGGTGAGGTCTCCGGAGATGCGCTCTCCGGAGACGGGCTGTCAGGCGACGGCGGTGGGCTGTCGGGCGAGGGGCTGTCGATTGAAGGCGAGGGGCTTTCTGGACTTGGAGATGGGCTGTCCGGCAATGGAGATGGGCTCTCTGGTGAGGCTGACGGGCTCCCTGGCGCAGACACACATAGAGTCTTATAAGCAAGTGTAGTAAATTCCTGCGTCCCACGACCATTGCAAACAGTGGCCACGCAATTCCCACAACTAGACAGACCATGTTCTTGGGCTGAAGCTCCAGTATCACAGCAATGCAGAAATTTGGTACCTCGCTGTGGGAAGACCACCACGATGGGCTGCTGCCGGGTGGTTTGGAGGGTGACACTTTGGCTGCCCTGTGAGATCACCACTTCGCCTGGCGGTGCCGCCTGCTGTGCCGGCGATGCCGTCGTGACCTGCCTAAGCTGTCGCCCCAATGAGCGAGAGACATGGGTACTCAGTGACCGCTCCAATGTAGCAGGCAGGCTTTGAGAAGTGCTCAAGGTGGCCGCAGTACGTATGGCGCTCAAGCCCGCTGCATGTCCCAATTGGGAACCCCGACTGGGACTGCTCCACGACTCCAATGCCGTAGAGGGCTGCTGGCTCGAGGACGACCCCGATTGGGGCTTGCTGCAGGGACTGCTGCTGGCTGACACCGATGAAGCACTGGCTGCCAAGGGCTCCGCTTGACTGTCTCCCAATGGCTCCCTGGCTGCGAAGGCCTCCGCTTGGCTGCCTCCCAATGGCGCCCTTTGGAAGCGCGCTGCAAGCTGCAACAGAAAAGGCACAATTTGGGATCAGGCACTGGGATTATGCACTGCATTAGGTCAGAGGGACAGCCACACAAAAGGATCTTGACAGGGCGTACCTTGAAAACTACTGTCTGGCTCCGGAACACTTCTGGGTACTGGAACGCCTGACCGCTCCAAGGTCCGAAGCAGAGCAGCATAGCTAGACATAACGCGCTCCAACTGCACAGCAGATGCAACTGGTAAGAGTTTTTTCAGAGCTTGTAGGTGGTTGGGACGGCATAAGACGGCACAGAATGACGTGGAGCATCGCAAACGGGTGATTGTCTCTACAACGCACATCTAGTAAAGCCTCACCTGCATTGTGGTGTCAGCCGCATCTCCCCACAGAGAGGGCCCCTGAAGTCCGTCCGTTGTCTGTTTCTCCTGCCTCAATGTACTACGCCGCTGCCGTAGCAGGTCATGAGCGCCTACATGCACCCAATGAACGTTGGGAAACCTGCAGCATGGAATCCTGCGCGCGCCTTATGATTATTACCTGTATACCTCAGATGTCTCACCTCTCGGTTCAGAACCCTCAAGCGCGAGAGCACGGTCTGTCTCTTGCTTGCACCTGCGACCTTTAGATGTCGCCAGGCCACTTGTATGCCCAGGTGTTGGTCGATGCGCACAGTTGTGAGCCTACAACCACACTCGAAGTTCGATTCACGACCTTAGCTTGTCAAGTTGCACAAAACGCCTGTGACCACCGAGACCGGTCCATCGTGGGATCATCTCCTATCGATGACAGAACGACTTGCGATGCAGAACGGGCTGCTTGGTATTGGGTTCTGGCTTGGGTTGCACTTTTTGGGCCTTTCTGGTTACGTCACTCAGCTACCGCGCGGCTTCTGACTTTGTGATGGATGACGGTTGGTCCCTCTGCATCATGTGAACAGCTCAGGCCAGATGAGCGCAGCTAGGAAGGATTATAATATGCTTTGATATTTTGAAGTAACAACAAAATTCCTGGTGAATGTTGCAATGACCACAAGGAGGTAGCGTTCGGATTTTAGTGATGTGAGCCATGAGATGCTTAGGTAAAAGGGGAGCCAGTGTGCTGCAGATCTGGCGAGACGCGCAGACGCGCATTGCACCCACTTGTGCTAGCTTGTGTGGATCACACCCAAGTAATATTCCCAGGTATTCAGTGACCACTCCGATGGGACATTACTTCAGTCCATGCATGCGGATGGGCAGCAAGGAGAGATGCCAATAAGATTTTGCAATGAATGTCTGCAGATTGGATCCCACTGATGCAAGGGATGGATGGCAGCTGTACCACCCAAGGACCAAGATCACCGTGAAGACCACTACAAAGTCCCAAAGATTCAACCTCGCAATCAAGCCCGATAGGGAGGCTGCAATCAGGTACTTGATGACCTGTAAAAATTGGCAGGATGCATGTGGCCTGATGTTCAGACCTTTAACACTACTGTCACTCATGCAGGCAGTTTTGGGAGGAGTCCCGAGGAGTGGAGGATCTGGCATGCTTGCATCGATTTGCCAATTTCGCCCGCATATACCCTCGCTACCGGGACCTGGACTACCTTCGGGCATTCATGCCACAATGGGATTCTGCCATCGATCGCATCATCGTACACGACAGGCATGTGGAGCGTGCATCTTTCACATCTGTGCCTCGCGTGCAGAGTACCAGTAAACAGGCAGACGTCTGGTTTTCTCATCATATTGGCTTCAGATATGGTCTCCCATGCTGTGTCGTGCAGGGGCATGCATCCAGCAAATGAGCTTGCTCGAAAGCATCCGTTCATCCTCAACTGCAAGCTGGAGCCCTTGCGTTGGGCAAAACTGGCGGTGAGGGGTAGGTTGCCTGTGTACACCTGGACCACGGTCCTGGCTGACCTGAAACGCAACACAGGTGAGCAGTCCAGCTAACATGGTCTCTTTTTGTCTTTAACAGCAGTTCTCAGTTCTCTATGCTTTTGCAATGCTGCCAGCAAGGACAAGGACACTGCGTGCCATGCTGAGGCAACACTCTTGTATTATGTAGGTCCAATAAGGAACCATCTTAGGACATCTTTTCCGATGTGTCTGATGGCCAAAGCCTTGTGAATCAAAAATGGCTAGCGGCTGACTCGAAAACCCCATGGGTGTCCATGACAAATTCCTAATCGCAGTGGTCAATACCGAGTTTGTTCTGATTCTTATGCAGGTGTGGGCAAATCCTGCATCACAGATACACACTCCAGCACCATCAAATTCAAGAACCCAAACCGCGACTGGCAGCCTCCTCACATGCTGCAGCCCAGCAAAGACCAGGATGCCCTGGAATCTGGCGATGATAATGAGGCAGATGACCGCTGGCTGGAAGCTGCAGAGGATGCACGCCGGGAGCTTCAATGAATGCCTGTGCCTGGATGTCAGTCCTTCAGATCCGCTGAGGCGCACCTGGCAATTGGGGAGTTTGAGTGTGTTTGAGAAAGTCACAATGCAGTGAGTGTTTTGTACTTTTTACATGCCGTGGGTGTTGAGAGGTGCAATGAGAATGCTGCTTTAAACTTGATTGAGAGACGCTTGGACTGTGTCCAGGTGATGCTTTTGATAGAATTGAGAGATTGGGAAGACTGACACTCAGCAATTCAGCACGGTGCTTGTGTTGCTTTGCCGAGCACGCCAGCAAGTTATACTTTCAAAGTTCTTGTGTAGCTACATGCATGGGATTTGGACTGTTAGACTGGTCATAGAGGGTCCAGCACTGCACATCATATTAACAAGAAGAACAACTTGTCACCTATGGCGCATGTACTCTCATCAAAACGGACAAATTGGATCACGGCTATCTCATACATACAATTGCCGCGCTCAAGAGCTGCCACTTATTTTGAAGCACAGCAACGACTCAACAATTTCCAGGGAAGAACGCACTGAAAAAACAGATACGATAACTGTGTCTCACAGCAGAGTTGCTAATGTCGGCTCAAGCTGCTCTCCCAGTCAATGTGTGGGCAAGAGCAGAGGCACCGGCTTGTTGGGCCTGATGCTTCTTCATGTGGCTGCCTCGGTGGCTCCTGCATCTTCAGCTACTTCTTCAGCTGTTTCGGCCTCCACAGCTGGCTCTTCAGCAGCTGCCTTGCCCTTGGCTGCCATGTAAGCATCCATTTCGGCGTCCAGGCGCTGCGCAGCCGTCTTGCTGTCCTTCATGAAGTACCCGTCCAGCTCAGCGTCCAGCTCGTCCTTGCTCTTTGGCTTTGTGCTGCCCCCACGGCCGCCTCTGCCCCCACGCCCGGACCCTCTCCCTCCGCGGCCACCCCGACCGCCGCGTCCACCCCTGTCACCTGCGCTCACCAGTCCCCAGCGCTTCAGTTTATGGACAGGTCACTATGCACACCATCCAGGACAATATGGCGGACCATTACAGACATTTTACATACAAGTAGCTGAAGGGATGATCTATTACGACACGAGGAATATAATTGTATGTATATCAAGGCAGAGCAGGAGCTCCACAAAAGGGACTGGCTCGAGATCTTGGATTAAGGAAGTGCTATGTACTCTCTTTGTTTGCGCTCTTCCTCAATGGTTGTGCAAATGCTTCTACAGCCGCCTATCCCTTTTCTTGGCAAGCTTTGATATATGCCAAGGCATACAGCTTCCTTGCAAAACGCTGATCTGAATAGAAAGTTTGCCATCGAGATATGTCCTTGCCTCCACAGAACACTTCCTACAAAAGTACCTGCAGATGATTGTAAGGGAATACCTCTTCCTCGTCCCCTGCTGCTACCTCTGCCTCCGCCCCCTTTGCTGGTCCCTCCGCGGGCACTCAGCTGTCCCCTGCCTCCACCTCCTCCTCCTCTACCTCTCTGATTGCCGCCTTCTCCCCGTGGCTTGCCGTCTCCCGGACCTCGTGCACCTTTCAACAACGCCATACTCGCAAAGTTTATTCTATTGTAAGAGGTGAAGATCTTCATTTTCCTCTCCAGAAATTGTGCAATTATAGCCTGACATTTGCATGGGCAAATTCTAACCTCGGTCGAAGGCCATGAAGTATAGAAGTCCATCCTCTATTATGCTCATTTCCAGTCATATTTGCAATTGATCGACAGTCGATTCAAGTGTATTGAAGACACACAGAGAATATTAATCATTTTCACTTGAGCGTCCACCGATTTACACAGCTGGGCCCGAGGCCCTTCTCATGATGGCTGTTGGCCTTCAGTATCACATTCATCCACTTTAAATTTAATTAGATTTGGTATGTCAGGGCATAGGATGTCCCTCGGGATGGAAGGACGAAGGTGCCCTGACAATGCACATGTCAGGAGAGGATGTCCGCAAAGTTAGGCCAGATGAGCGTCCAGTAACCAATTATTAAGGTGATATCATCACAAAATAGCATGTCGGCAGAAGGCAGTGCCCTGGTGGACACTATGGAGAGCCTATTTGCCAATACAGAGGCCCGCATCATCATGGCTTACAAGGTTTACAAGCTTTCCCAACTCCACCAGGGCCATCCCAAAATAATTCTCTCGTGTTGCTGGATTTTGGATCTGGGATCAACAGTAATTGACGTGTGAGCGTAGGTCATTAAGTGCACACCCAGCACCACCTCAGCTTGGACAAAGAAAAAGCAACCAAAGGTGTGTAAGCAACCTGTTTCGTCGAGTTGTTGTCTAAGTACGTCATTGCAGAGATTGAAATACTGATTGGCTTCCTGTCTTGTCACAGCCCACTGGGAAAGAGCGGGTGATTTGCTTCACTGCCGAGAGAAGGCATAAACGGCGTGGTTTCAAGGGATCAATCCACACTTGCAAACCCACCGTGCAAGGTGGATATCAGGTGAGTATTAGACACCTTGTGCCCGTTGGCTGGCCATCGGCTGTGCCTTGTGCATTCAACAATCAATCTCTTGTGCTGGTGATGGCAACTCTTGACTAATGGGCCTTCTGACGTGCGCAGATCCGTAAGTCGTGGCCCTTGAAACAACTGTCAAGGGTGGAGGCATTCCCCTCATCTCGTCCAGACGGCCGGCCCCTTGCTGTGGAGCTCTGGTTTGTCAGCAATGCATTCAGCAGCGAGGCCAAGCTTGCATGCGAGGCCCACACTCCTGGGGAACTCTTGGACCTGCTGGGGACTCTGTACTTGTTTTGCAAGTGCGGCCCCAAACCTCGATGATCTGCACCAAAAATCTCTCACGCCCACGCTCCTAATCAGACATTGTTTGCTGAAGCACAGGTTGCTGGATCATGATAGTTGTGCACTTGTTTTGCAGAAAGCATGAGGGGAGGACGCCCACCATTGTGGGCTATGACCTGTCCGAGCTGGAGCACTGGGGAGTCTCCCAGGCTGAGCGAGATGCTCTGGAAGGTAGACATTCTATTTTCTCCCCTGTTGACCAGCTTTGCACCCACCCACCAACTGCTTCCCCACACGCACGGCAGCCTGCGCTGACCGCAGCTGCTGATTGGTGACGGCTGCCTGGCCTTCATGCCAGGAACTACCCCAAACATGGCGTTTGAATGTGCAAAATGTCAAGCATGCACAAGGACATAGAGGAGGTCAAAAGTCTCGCGGCATACGCAGGGGTGGGTGCTTTTGGGGCGGTGCTGTTGGGAGATGAGGGGCAGGGGGAGGAAGAGGGGGGCTTTGGAGCGTCCAAGGCTGGCCCTGGGGGCTCCCTGGTGAGCGCCAAGGAGGAGCGCGACCTGGCAGCACTGCTGGACCTGTTTGCCCTGGGCGTGGGCGACGTGGAAGAGTTCCAGGACCGCCTGCAGGCCGAGCTGGCCGCCCTAGAGGTGCCATTCTCTTTCTCCTTAATGAGATTAGTCCAGATATGGGTGTGATCCTTGCTGGCAGCGATGTAGGCTACTCCGCTGTTCAAGTACATTGGTGCAGAAAGTTCAGGCCTTCCATGAGTGTCGGGTCGCTCTTATTCTTGTGCAAGCCCCTCCTGGAGCTCTGGCCGTGCGTCCACATACAACAGGCTGTAAAGGTCAATGCCAGCCCCCGTAGCCAAGCCACCTGCAGGGAGCGGACATGTGTGAAACTGAAAATGTACACCTGCGCAGGCGGCCAACGTGCATGCGGTGCTGGAGGGCGGTCCTATGGTGGCCTCGGTGCTGCAGAGGGCCGGCGAAGCCGCGAGCTCCGTGGACGACCTTGCGGAGTCCCTGGCCATCTTCGACCTCAAGCTGCGCCACATGCGCGAGGTGATTCAGTGCAACGTCACCCTCCCACACCAAGTGCCCTGCTTGGCAGCAAATCACATGTGGAACTGCCTTGAGCCATAAGAGGTGGTCGATCATCCAACTTTGACTTTGCGGCACATTGGAAGTCTCTGTACTACGGAGGATCCCCAAGCATGTCATGCATGCTTCTGCCGCGGAGGGCAGGAGTGATGGGTGAGGGTGTGGCCGGCAGGACATAGCGGCGATCGAGGCGCGCAACAACCGGCTGGAGCGGCAGGCGCGGCACAACAACGCGCTGCTGGAGGCACTGGAGCATCTGCTGGACCGCCTGGTTCTGCCGCAGCACACAGAAGAAGTCCTCGCCTCCAACAACTTCTCCTATGCCATGTGCGCCGCCCTCTCAACCCGGGTTCAGGGTCATGCTTTTCTGCCTTTCCTTCTTGCGTGCTAGGTGCCGGCATTGGCAGCACTGCACACGAGTCCCCTCACGACCCTGCTGCCCTGCTGCAGTGGTGAAGGAGAGAGTGTCCGTTCTTTTTTTCAGAAAGAGCCTGCATTGCAATTCTTTCCTGCAGAAGCATTTTGAAATGCATTGAGAGTGGGCCAATCTTTGCACGGCCGTGTAAGATGTTCGTGTGTGGGTGACGGTGATGTGGGCTTCCTGCAACCCTCAGGCGAACATGCTGCGTTGCCAAATTACTGCAAAAAGGTCTCAGATAAAAATTTCATGCCAACATCCAGGCTGCCGGCGCTGGCGGAGGCGGGCTGGGATGTGTGGGAGCGGCTGGCGGCGCTGGAACCTGCGGACGGCAAGCGCGACGGCGGCCACGTCGCCGGGCAGCTGGAACCCGGCCTCGCCGGCATGACGGCCGTCGTCGAGCAGCGCCAACGCCTGCAGGTTGGCCATCCAGCTGTCGGCATGGATCATGATCAGAGCTGCCCGTAATGACTAACGGCACGCTGCAGAGAAAAGCATATTAGTGGAATTGGATTGCTCAGTGTCCACATGCATCGACTATTGATGGTGTCGTACTCTCACCGCGTGCCACAGAAAGCCCTCTCCCGCCATGACAATCACGCTCGGATAGAGGCCATGTGGATTTTGTTGCGGGGGTATTGCTGACTTGTCCTTGTTGTTTTACTTTTGAGAGTCAATGTGCGGCAATTTAGGTTCTGTCTGCGACTGTTGCGCGCAGACGCTGTCGCGCATCTGGGTGGAGAGGGCGGCGCGCTTCGTTACGGATGAGCTGACGCGGCTGGCGGACGGCGCAAGCTCGCACACCGGCTCGGCGCACAGCGCGGCGCGGCTGCAGACGCCCGACCACTCCGCCTTCCACGAGCGCGCCGAAGCCCTGGCGCCCCTGCTGCAGGTCCCCTCCAGCACACCACCCCTGTCCTGCCAGTCGCTTGGACTTGCATGCCCTTTCCAGGGAAATTGTGTGGTCATCTGGATCCTAAGGCCAATCTCAAATCTAAGCTAGGAAAATGTGGCCAGTCACTGCTTGATCTGTTGTTTTCCGGTCTAGCAAGCGTTACTTCTTTGCGCGAGTTGCAGCTCCGGGGTGTGCAGTGTAGTGTCTTTTGCGCCTTGGGTGTGATCCTTAAAAGCTGTTGGGCTGGGCTGTGCAGGTGGTGCAGGCGATGCGGCCAAGTGCGCTGCCGCCGCTGGCGGACAAATACTGCACCGCCATCAACGCTCTGCTCCGGCGCGAGCTGCACGCGTACACCAGCGAGCTCAGGCGCATGGCAGGCGCGCGCATGGCCACCGCCCCTCCCGAGCCCGACATCCTCAAAGGCTTTAAGAAGGTGCGCATGCTGCTGCTCTTTCTCTTTCCACCGGGTGCCAGTAACTGCCGAGCAATATGGATGCCAAGGACAACTGGAGTGACTACTATGTGAGGCGGGTGAATGGCTTACATGCGATGATGCATTCGTTGAGATTGTACAGGTAGTCCGGTATTTTTGCTGGTGGCAGCATAGTGGCAGCAGATCAATGCTGATTCATGTTTGGATTGGTTGCAATGCAATGCAGGCTTCTTGTATGAGCTCATGCGAGCTTGCCCGACAAAGCAGAAGAAATGAATGCAGGAAGCGGGGGAGAACAGGCTACACAGGCTGGCCAGCTCGAGCCAGTACGATGGCAGCGGCCAGAGCGTTAGCGCTGGGGACATGATGCCGCACACGGCGCTGCAGCACTGCCTCAACGAGTGGGTGCCCATGCTCGTGGACGAGTGCGACTTTGCAGCCGCGTTCTTGCTGCTCTACCGCCCCAACGAGGAGGCCGCGACAGCTGCAGGTGACCTGCTGCTCCCTTCTGGATGAGCAACTGCCGCCTCGGCTCGCTGTGTCTCAAAGGTCACCAAAACTTTTTGACAGGCATGCATCATTCAATGGAATATAGCATGATTGCTGGCGCGCAGATTTGCGTTTCTATGCTACTGTGCATGTCTGATGACTTGCTGGCCAGATGTGCAGAGCTGTCAAGACCAGGTCCTTGCAATGGGTGAAGCTTGTTGAGCGCAGGCACTAGCCTGGCGGATGCGGGGGTGGGTGAAGGGCAGGGGGAGGAGATGGATGGCGAGGAGGTGCATCCCCCGGCAGTCCTCACAGCTGAGGGCGTGCGCCAGCTGGGGGCGCTCATGGACGGTATCGAGCATGATGTCCTGGCCATGGTGCGGGTTGTTTAATCTCTAGTAACACTAGCCGACTGTGTCATGATGAATATAGGAGTCCCGGAGCCGCAGATGAGTTGGCAAAGCCGGCAGACAACGAAGTAATTAGGATTTCAACCTGAAAAAGGCATGTCAATTAATGGTGTCAGGAAGTATGGGGGTCCTGAGCAGACTTACTTTGCGGTCTTGCCGAGCGATTGCAGTGAGACTGAATGCAGATGGGCTGTGCGCAGTTGGACCTGGTGTCGAAGCAGCACCAGCTGCTGTGCATTCCCATGATGGCCGAGGTGCTGGGCTGGCGTGAGCGCGTCGCCGCGGAGCCGGTGGCAGAACCTCTCGCCCACATCCTGGACGTCTGCTCCGAGCGGCTGCTCGCGCTCTTTGAGCGATACATTCATGACTGCGTGAGACCCAAATCCATGCGTGCCATGCAGCAAATGCACCCCACGTCAATTTGTGTATGGTTTGCAGAATCATCGACACAGGCTGTAAGGCATGGGCAATTCATGCTGAGGATGTTGCTTGGGGTCACAGGTGCTGGCGATAACAAGGTACGATGGGCGCAACGCCATGAGCATGCAGGACACGGTGAAGAGCCAGCACATCCTGCCCTTCTTCCCCAACTTTGTCCTGCTTGCCACGCGCCTGGACAATCTCCTGGCCGGCACGCAGGGCCACTCCCCAGGTGACCCCTCCTTCCCTGCCCTACTCCCATCCCAGCAAGGGCGTACTGAATTTCATTGGTTATACTTACTGCGGTACTTTCCCAGCTCCGTGCTTCCAGACTTCCCATGTCTTTAAATCGACTGGGCTGGTGCTGGCTCTAGTAGATCTCAACCTCTCTCTAAAAACATTGAGGAGACGGAATGTCACAGAAAAAATGCAGAGGAGGACCTTTGTTCTTTTCAAACATGGTGATGGTGCCCAATCACAGAAAGCTTGCCGAGGAGGGTCTCACGTCTGCATGGTCTGATCAAAGATGGTGACGACGGTCAAGTCCTATGCAGAGGAGATTCTAACGGGTGCATGTTCTGTTCGAACAGTGGCGGGTGGGGATGGCGGGGGCCACGACATGGCGGGGCGGGTGATGAGCGGCAGCGCGAGCACGGAGAGCATGGCGCGGCTGGAGCAGCTGCGCTATGACAGCTACGCGGGGCGCGCCGGCTGGGAACCCGGCCGCCAGAGCGCCGACGGCGGCGGCGGCAGCCTGGACGACATAGACTACATGAGCGAGGAGGAGGAGGGCGCTGACGAGGCGGACCTGAGCGCCGACGAGCTTGGCTCCGGCTCCGACAGCCTGCGCCCCAGCTACCGAGGCGGCAGGCGCGCACACACGTCCCTCCCCTCAATGTCCCTGCTCCGTCTCCCAATGCAGCACGTGCCAGCCGCTGTGATGAATATGCCCCGTTCTTCCTTCAGCCCAAACGCAGCGCCACATACAGTAGTTCCTAAGTCATGCCTCGTCTCCTTGATTCCGGTTTCTCTGCCATATTCTAAGGCCAGATGCATGATCTGCATGCCCTGGAGCTCAAGGGTGACAGGCCAAATCGGGTGTGAAGTGGAAAGAGGAGGCTGAAAGGGCGGGGTGGGGGTGCACAGGCAGCCGCCGACGGAGTCGCTGGTGAGGCGGCTGGAGATGGTGGAGTCGCTGGGGGCACCCAGCAGCGGCCGCGCCTGGAGCGAGCGCGCCGGCAGCCGCGGGGGATCCCCCTCCCGGTCCCCTACGCGCAACCCCAGCGCACTCAGCCCCTCCGCGGCGGCGCTGGGTCCCGGCTCCTTTGGGGACGGCGGCATCCCCGACCGCATGCCCTCCGCCGACGGGCTCACCTCCGTCAGGTCTGCTCCCAGAAAAGTTGTGCGAGTGCACTCTAATGTATATGCCTCAGTCCTTCTCTTTGGCCTATGCTGCGCCACGCCGTCAGTTCTCCGAGAAGTGTATGTGCATTGTGTGCACAGCAGCGTTCAGTGCTCATGGATGCATGCACAGAGTAGGCACTTCAGCTAGTTCTCTGCACGCGTTTCACTATGCTGAGCACAATGCTACACAACCACTGGTGTGCCATGTGTATCTGCAACGTTCACTCCTGGGTTAATTTATTCTTACACCGAGGTGGAATGAAATTGGTGTGTGAGGGGGGTGGTGCGTGCAGGCAAGTTGTGGATGCAACGTACGCGGTGTTGGTGCGTGCAATGTTCACGCAGCTGGAGCGCACGGCGGGGCCCGACGTCAAGCACGGCGACCGCCTGCGCCTCGAAAACTACAGCCTCCTGGAAAACGAGCTCAAACCGCTGGCGTCCAGGGTGACCATTTTCCTTTGTTGTGTCTGTATTATTCTTGCATGGAGCTCTCAGGATGTCATCTGCGACAAATTGAAGCATCGTTAGGGCAGGGCTGATGCTGCAAGCTGTGCTGGGTGCAGAATCCCGTGCTGGCCTTTTTCGTGGCGGCAGCGGGTGCGGCCAAGGAGAGCGCGATGCTCATCTACGTGCAGCAGCAGCTGGAGTATGCCAAGCTCTGGAAGCTCTTCGAGTTCTCTCAGGTAAACTTCAATTTTCTGCCAGCAGGCTACTGCCGCCCTTCTCCTTGCTCTTGCACGCCTTTTCTACTGCCCAACATCATGCAAGTTGGCAGTGTCCGCCCTCGAGGCTTCTCCAATGCATAGTGCAGTTCTGCATGAGGGTATTGAATGTTATTGTATGGATTTCAGGGTTTAGGATAAAAATAGACAGGCTTATCATTTTCATCGGATAAGTGTCTGATACACCAATGTTTCCACTGATGGCCTGCAAGCCAATCCAATTTTATTGTAGTTGATACTTTATAGCATCCGGCTTTTCTCCAACCATCTCATATCATTGCCTCTGACAATTCAGATAAGAGCCCTGTGGACACGTTGTGCAGAGGGTGGATGCTCTGCTGGAGGCGGTGGAGGTTGAGGAGGTGGCGTTCCAGGCTGGCTGCCAGGCTGGCGAGCTGCGCGCGATCATCACCTCCGCGCTGGCCAGCCCTCAGCGCAAATTGGCCGCCATGCACTCGCGCATCAAGAAGCACCTGGGCGCCACCGCGCCAAAGCTGGCCGCGCAGGTCAGACACCTCTCCCTTTGTCACCCCCAGGCCTCTCCTTTTTGCACAAGCGGTCTGCATGTGAGGAGCATGGAGTGTGCCTGACATCTGCAGCACTGTCAACACCCTAGAGACAGCTGAGGCAAAGCCGTTGAATAGGTGCGGCAGTAGCTGTGGGGACAGTGTGCTTGACGGGTAAGTGTGGTGCGCGGTGCAGGTGTGGCAGCGGCTGCAGACGGAGATGCTGAGGCGGTATGTGCAGCTTGAGGAGCAGATGGCGCTGTGCTACCCCTCAATGCAGCTGACGCCCTCGCCCCAGGAACTCGAGGAGCTCTGCAAGAGCGTTGCAGCATCCTGACCTGGGAACAAATGGGCCTGTGCAGGACGCTGTTGCAGCTGAACTCATTGAATTGGTAATTTTGAACCCATGTCATCCGGACATTGGACTGTTGAGAACTCTGATGCGTCAGGAACTGAAAGATAAGTGCGCTCAAATGAAGCTCTTCAGGGAGAGACTTGTTGAAATGTACATGAGTATGTTGCTATCCTAGGAGGGTGAGACATAGAATTTGCAAATTAATTGACCATAAATTTGATCAGCATGTAGCTGAGCTGATTGCAGCTGATATCGACTTAGAAGTCAACTCACAGAGGCTAGACTCGGAGGCGAGGCTCAGATCTCAGGCTGCCACAGGTTGTATTCACAACTGATCTGTGCTTGATGTATTTGATGGGCATATGTGAAAGCAATTATCATATTCAATGGATCATGCAAAATACGAAGGGCGTGTCACCTACTTTGAGGAGCAATGTCTGCATCGGGCCTTCTCATCCTCCATATGCTGCCTATAGTGGCAGCTGCATGCTGTCACTGAGGAAGCTTCTCTCGAGATATTCCTTCCACGATTCGACACCTCTTCGCACCATGAACATGTCTGGCGCTTTGCCGATGCATTTATTAACAATTTCTTAGATACCTGTAGTACGACGTCTACAGCTCTGGGAGAAATCGATGTTTCTCTCGGAACTATCCCACACGTTAGTCAAGCGATTGTAGGAGATCCAGAAGCAAACATTGGCTACACTTTGCAGCAAACTTAAGGACGATCGACCAGAATATTTGTTTCCTAGTATCCGCATCAACAAGATTCCTCGGAATTTCTCTGAGCAGTACCTCTTCACGCAGGAGTATTTTTCCTCTTCCATACTACAGCTAAACTTAGGGCCCATCGATATATAGCTAAAAACCCAAGCCATCGTTGGTCAACCATGTGGGGTCAACAGCCTCAGTATCCCCCTCAGTATCCTCCTCAGTATCCTCCTAACCAGGCAAGCTATCCCCCAAGCCAGAGTGGCTATCCTGGCGCCTCGGCTCCACACATGCCCCAACAGCCTCCAATTGGCAACCCATATGGTCCTCCAGGAGGACAGGTGTGCCTCTCTGACCCCTGGGAAGCGTTGTATGCAAGGATCTTACGCTGAAGCCAGCTCCCTTGTCATGCAAACTGGTCTAGATTCTGCTGAGCTAGGTGCTGTCCCTGCAGGGCTTTGCATTTCCTCCAGGACCAGGTGCAGCCACTGGCACTCCAGTGGCTCCATACCAGCCTCCTGGCGCGCCAGCTCCTGCCATGCCCCCACCTGCACCAGCCCATCAGCAGCCGGCCCCTGGCCAAACCTACAACCCCACTGGGCGCAAGAAGGCGCTGCTCTGCGCGTGCAACTACAGGTGCAGCTGTCTGTGCTAATGGCACGTACTCTTTGATATTAAAATAGTGCTGTCTGCCATGCTGTGTGGCTGTAGAGGACCTGTCTCGAAGAGTGATGTGTTGTGTGGTCACAGGGGAAGCAGCTCTGAATTGCGAGGATGCATCAACGATGCACACTGTCTGCGGCATCTTCTGACATCGCGCTTCAATTTCCGGGACAGCGACATTGTGATGTTGACAGATGACTCGCCCAATCCCCAGGCCTGGCCCACAAGGGCCAACATGCTCTATCAGATGCAGCTGCTCACCTGGAATGCCCAGCCCGGCGATTCCTTGGTGTTCCACTTCTCAGGTATGGTACAGTTCAATGTGCCGCCAAGCAATTGCTGCCGTACATTGTTCTGCAACTTTCTTCTGATGGGATCTAAGAAGTGAGTGGGCACAGGGCATGGAACCCAAATCAGAGATCAATATGGAGATGAGAGCGATGGGTTGAACGAGACCATCTGCCCATGCGACTTCAAGACGGTGCCCTCTCAGTCCTCATCATTGCATCTTGGCTATTATTGATTTGTGTCCATGATTGTGTCCTACTTGCTCTGCGATGAAAAAGAAATGCTGCTTCTCATGGCATGCTGAGGGCTGACGAGGAACTATTGACGCAGGCCGGCTACATTGTTGATGATGAGATGAATCGACTGCTGGTGAATCCACTGCCGCATGGGGTGCGGCTGCATGCAATCATCGACGCTTGCCACTCCGGGTCGGCTCTGGACCTCGAGTTCAAGTGCAAGGTTAAGGACACTGGCGTCAGATGGAAGAATGAATTCACACGCCGTCCCAGCATCTATAAGGTGCTTGCCTCGAGCTGTTATCACTCTTCTGCCCACTGCAGAGCGCTTGGCTGCACCTTGCCAAAATCAGAGGGTTTAGGACGTGTGGGGTGTAAACTAAAGTATGTTACCTCAGGGGACAGCTGGCGGTGAGGCACTGCAGATTGGCGCAGCCAGGGACAAGCAGACAGCAGCCGACACAGCAACCATGTCTGGGAGTGTCAGCACCGGTGCAGCCACCTTTGCATTCATTCAGGTACGATATACATTCTCCCACTGGCCAGTCAAGGTCTTCCTGTAGCTCTGGAGGTAGCTACTGCATTGCTATCGTGAATTGCAAACACAAAATCTGCCCCAAAATTTACTGAGATTTGGCTGTCTGGTGCAGGCCATAGAGAGACAGGGCACCCACATCACATACTTGCAGCTGCTCTATTCCATGACACAGGCGCTGGAGCAGCTTCATGCAAGCACTGGGAGCAGGCCGCCCAAGCTGCCTCCTAAAGTCGGCGGCCTCTTTGGCGGCCTTGTCAGCAAGGTGGTCAACGGGGCTCTTGACATGGCGGGGCTCAGCGGACAGACTCCTGTGATCTGCTCCAATGTACCGTTTGATCTGAATCGCCCTGTGGCCCTGTGAGCTACAATGATCTTTGCTCTGGAACAGATGAGAACTCACATGAAGTGCTTCGTCAGCTCGTTGCATTTGTGTGGTCCCGCTGCATGTGCATGTTTTTCAATGATGTGTATCTCCCATCAAAATACGCTGACTGTTTTTGTAAATTTACAATGTGAAGTGTACCTGCACAGCTGTGAATCTGTATCATTGTGCCTTACAGTTGTGTTGCATCTACAATTTATTTGACGCCTCTTATTAGAATTTGCACATAGTGTAGGCACCCAAATGTGATTGTTACTGCTGCCAAGGGCTTCAAGAGCACAAGCTCTCAAGAAAACTTAAAGCCTTCTATCTTGACACTTTATTGTTCCTTCAGCCATCTATGCAACTACCTCTTAAAGAAACAATTTAGCGATAGACCGAGTCAGACCAACCAAAACAAAAATATGTGGACAGAATCCAACTTGAATGGACATAAAGACCTGTCTGGGAAAATATGAAGGTAAACTATGAGACAAATACGATATGCGCCGAGGAGAGACTAAAGGTCCTCTTCAGACCGCAGGTATTCGCCCACATCTGACTGGTGAAATACCACGATGCCGCTGGGATCCATCTTTCTACACTCGCTCGTGGACTTGGCTGTGACCCCAAATCCCAGGGGCACATCTGTCATGGAGTACACAACAACTCCTGTGTAGGCTGGCGTGCTCTCTGTGATGCGGCCCAGCCCCGATTTGAGCACATGGTTGCCATACAAGAACTGCATCTCTGCTGAAGGCTTCACCCACACCTGTGAAGCATTGTCTAGACTTCAGCAGCGGCAGGTGAGCGTGATCTATATAGAAGTCATGAGATGAGATCGTTTGTCACGCATTCACATTCAAAATGCAGTAAGGCCCTTCAGAAATATACAAATCAGCATGTTCTATCTCAGTTTGAAGACTGAAGTAGAGTATCTCATCATCAGGAGCCTTGATGTCAGCATCTTGCAGAAACCTTCACGCTTTGAAGAACAACAAAAGACATGACAAGCAGCACACTTCTCGGAAACAAATCAGGTACCCGTAGCCAGGGCATGGTGGTACCATGCGCGGATGTACCTTGTACTTTGCATGCTGTGCAAGCACGTCCAGGGCTCCCACTGTGAGGCGGAATTTGCCGCTGTGGGTGAGCTTGCCTATACATGTTCCAAGGTGCACCAACTTCTCCCGAGAGACCTGCAGCAGTACACAGTCTTACAGGGCCTGTCACGTCGACTGGAAAGCAAGATCACTTTTCCTGAGGTCTGTGAAGGCTGACTTACATTTGTGGCACGACGCATCAGGCTCTCTCGCACATAGTATATGCGATTTGAGTGCATGCGGAGGACATAGTCCTCGTCTGTTCGTTCCACCAGGTGCCTGATATTCTTGCCTATGAATTTGTGAAGCTTCTGAAACACAGCTTTTGTCTCCTGCAGATGAAAAAAAAACACGAATCAGGAAATGGAACATGAAAAGTTTCTAAGAGGGTCACTAGACACAAGACGCGGTTGCCTTTGGAAATTGAGTTATAGTATGATCACCTCCTCGGTCAGTGGCCTCATCCCGCCACACGGATGTGTACGATCAGGTTGAAATCTTTAGAGATCTGCAGTCGAGACAAGTTCGACAATGAAAAATAGAAATGGGGATGTTTTGTACTAGGTGCACAGTTGTGTCCTCCTCTTGCGAACCAAGTGATCTGCAAGTTAGTGTCGATTTCTCAAATTAAACTGAGCTTATCTTGCTGAGGGGAAAGTGATCGCGAGGAAATTTTTGGCGCAGGAAGCGGCCGCCCAGCAACTTTGTCGCGAAGTGTCCGTGTGCCGACATGTCGCCATCACGTGCCTCCATCAACACATTTCTCGGCAACAAAATCCACGCGTGCTTCAAGCCAGTGAAAACAGAAACTTTGAGGCTAGCTCACAATGGCGAGCCACGGCATGCGTGCCCTGATTCAGGCTGCGATTGCACCAAAGAGTTCTCCGAGGATGGCCCTGTCCAAGTCACGTTGCTACTCTGCTGGCCCCCTCTACAGCAGAAGGCAATCCGTAGGCCTTCTGTTTGCCCCGCGGTCGCTCGGTGTAGGTGCGTGGCTGGGCCTATGTTTGCCGATCAGCTCCAGATCTCACTGATACTGAGGCCCTTTCGTTTCCTGCAGTCCTGCTGCTGATGGTTCCTGCACTGACGACCTGTATCACTCCATCAGGCGAAGCTAGAACCTGTGCATCCGACATCACAACAGCTTCCAGCCTTGTGGACAAAGTGAAGGAGCAGAACGCAAAGCAAAAAGTTGTTGTGTACAGCAAGTGCGTCCTGTCTATGCTGACCATCATGTTGTGTTGCGTTGGAATTTAAAATGCTGCTTTTGACTGTGCCAATTCTACACAAATGGCAAGTAGAGGGTGAGACTGTGTGGTGTGTGCAGGACGTACTGCCCTTACTGCGCAAGGGTGGGCCCCAGCCTTTCTGATTTTCAGGTGTTTGCTAGCCATCACACCCTGTATCTTGATCTATCATATCCGTGAGCCTCACTGCGCAACTGTGATGCAGGTGAGAGGACTTTTCAAGGAGCTGAACGTGGATGCCAAATTCTTTGAGCTAGACGAGATGGGTAAGCATCTGCAGCATGCTGGATGCAGCCAAAGACAACGCCTTCCATGAGGCAGATAAGAAAAACAATGATCAGAGACATCATGATGTGGCTGATGGGTGTGGTTTCCCCTGATTGCAGCGGATGGGCAGGATGTGCAGGATGCCCTGTATGATGTGTCGGGCAGCAGAACAGTCCCTCAAGTCTTTGTTGGGGGTACGTACATTGGAGGTGCTGATGGTGAGCGCCTCTTTCACTTGCTCTCCTCCCTTGCCATTCTGGTGGACCGCTGATGCCTGGTGGATTGCCGTTGTGTTGTTTCAAGGCTCCTTGTGCGTGCTATTAGCTTTTGATGTAGAAGATTGATAGTACTGATGCACAATCGTGACATGCTCTTCCTGCCATGCAGACACACACAGCAAGTACAGATCGGGGGAGCTGAAGAAGATCTTTAGTGATGCCGGAGTGAGTGCGAGCTTGTAGAATGTCATGCCGCTGTGGCAGCATCTAAGTGCACTTGCTGCATTTGCCAGTCATACAAGGAAGCATGCAAAATTCTTCCTGGGCAAGCAGGAATCTGGAAGCATGGGAAACAAATCTTGGTTTTGGTACTGTAGATCGTGGCAACTTGGACGATTTTATTTGCTTGCTCAAGTTGAGGCATGATGGGTTGTAAACAATTCGCTGGCGTCGTGATCATCATGAGATGACTCATGTCGGATAGTCCTGAGAAGCCTTCAGTCCTCGACTGTGACGACTGTATGCCTGGCTACACTGTGATACAAAGGCATCTTAGTATGTGTGATCATACCTCCAGACTTGGTGCATTTGAGATGTGCTCGATTGCTCCTCCCTTTGCACCATCACTGCTGCTGCTGCCGCATGAATATGGCAGTCTGTGATGCTGCATACGGTATGCATCACAGCCGTGCAGGCGTTGCCACCAGTCCGACGAGTTTCTGCACAGGCTGATTCAGCAGGAGCGCGAGAACAGGCAATTCAATGCACCACAGGGAGGTATCCTCCATCATGGGTGGGACAGATTTGAGGGGGCCATTGCCATGTGGCAACAGGAGTGCCAGATCACCCACGTGAAGCACGGCTACACAGTTTCTGATCTCCTGAATATCAATTCAATTGATGTTGACATAAATATTGTTCGCACTTGGAAAGAGAAAGGATTGCGTTTCAATCATCGACATGTCAGACGGGAGCAGCGATGCAGCAACAACTCTAACACCGACCAAGAATCCTGCTGAAAGCAACCCGGAGTGTTGCTTGGGCGTTCTGTATTTCAGCCAGGCGCTTCACGAACGAGCCAGAACTCCAGTAAGAGTCCCAACATTTTGATGAGACTCTCAGAGGTGCTGAATTGTGCAGCGAGCTCGTAGATCGATCCTGATACTGACTTGTGTATATGGTGGGCGTGTAATGTAGGTCTGCGCAGGGCTGAGGAGGAAGAGTGCTGTGCCACACATGGATGAATTGGGGCAGCCAGATGCTGTTCCTGCAGGAGACTTCAAGGTAGGCCCTCACAGTGTTGCCTAAGTGTGTGTGAACGTTTCCTCAAGGGCTATTCAGGCTGCTAGGTCAATCAATGGTCAGTGTTCGGCGGGTCTTGGGCTGATTTGCTGATGTCAGCGCTGCATTGTCTGCTATCACTGCCTGGGCAGCCGGGATGCGCAGTAACTGAGTGCAGGTGCTTGATCTGGTTGCAGTACTTCTGCGTGGGAATGGGCATCTGGGATGGAGAGCGGATGAAGCAGAACAGCAAACAGGCGAGCAATCCCACAGACCCAGTGGAGCTGCCCCACTGCGAAGGGCTTGAGATCATATCAGCAACGCAGCTGCAGCAGACCCCTGTCGTCTTGGCAACAAGTGCCGCCATACCCAGCACATCTGAGCCACCCAGGGAACCGCAGCGGCCAGGGCCTCCTCAGAAGTATGAGCCTGTCACCTATCACTTTGCCCTATGCTGCACTGAAGTCAATGCAGTAGTCTGAAGGCAGCCATGCCTGTTTGCACAGCTTCCTCGTAGCCATGCTACTCTTGTGGCATTGTAGCTTTGATCAGCCTGAGCAGAGGTGATTTGAGCTCAATACAACGATCCAATGTGGATGTGTGGTGTTTATTGCAGGAGCCAACCGCAATACTTTCCTGGAGCAAGCGGAGTGGGTGGCGCAGTGGACTGGGGTACATTCCCTGACAAGTTCCAGCAGAGCGCCAAGAAGATTTTGGTGAAGATGCAATCAAATGCTTACCTTGTAGCGGACAACATGAAGAGAACGGTAGAGGAGCTTTTAGGCAGGAATAGATAGTGGGACATTCGCCAATAAGTGTAATTTTTATTGATGATGCTTCTGACAGTGTATTACTGCCGCAGCTTCATTGCATGTGACAATATGATTGAGGATATCTTGAGTGTTGCTCTAGCTATCCAGTCTGCTCTTCTTATTCCCATGCTGTGGAAAGGCCCTTTGCGAAATCTGGAGAGTGATCGTTACAAGCACATTAAACTATTGCTTGCCTGTACACACTGCGTTGCTCGAGAGAACGCTTTCAGGAGTACAACAATCCGCACAAATCCTATCTTTGCCATGCCCAGTGCCTGGTGTCAAGCTGTCTGCCTTCTGAGATGCTTGTTGTAGCGGTTGCTGACCGCGGCATTAGTAAGCACATCCCACACCGCCACCGTCCCTGCAGCTCCAGCAGCAGCAAGCAGCCAGGGCGCCTCCCTGCAGAAGGCGGCTGTGAAGCAGGCACCCACCTTCAGGTCCTGCGCTGCCACCAGCGACGGCTTGTTGTCCGCCACATCCCACAGCTTCACCTGCGCACATCCACCCAATTTCCTCACACACCAGTCCTGTATTCACCCTGCTTCTGCGCGTAGCCGCTTGGGTACACGGGCCTAGAATATTAGCCTTCACAAGCCTGCGCTGCACACTGCATCTGCCCAGCATCACTGTGTGATGCCTAGCAGCCTGCCCCACATAAGGGGCACACCTCGCCAGAAACGGGATGGGAAGGGGCATCCAGCCCATACCACCAGGGTCCTCGCCCTCTCAGCATGGGCACTGCTGCCGCATCGCACACACCTCAGCTATGCAACATGGACTACAAAATAACATCCAAGAGTATGCATGGCGTAGCAAGCGCACGCCGGGCGCACCATGTTGTCGGTGGAGGCGGTGGCAAGCAGGTTGGGCGCGGCCGGGTTGAAGGACAGTGCGCAGGTGGCGGCGTCGTGCGCGGCCAGCCGGAACAGCGGCTCCGAGCCGGCCCCCCCTCGCGCATCGTACGCCGACACCAGGCCGTCCTCCGAGGACACCAGGAAGATGGTGGGCGCGTGCGGCGACCACGTCAGCGCCTCCACGTCAGCGCTCACCTTCCACGTCAGCGGCTGCCCATCCGGCACGCGCACGTCCGCCTGCAGGCAGTAGCAAGAGTCCATTTACAGGAATAGGAAAAACCCCCGGTTGTTGTCACATCTTCTTCTGCCACCTCCTTGTCTCAAAGGTTGCACTCATGATGCCCCGCGCGGTGCTTTGGCAATCTATCCAATAATTCTGTGCAGCCGCATGGGCCTGAATGCTGTGCAACAACGCCCTACATTGTTCTCTTTGCTGTGTGCTGTGCATGCACTGACAGTGAATGTGGCGAGATCAGTGAAAGACAGTGATAGACGGTGACGCCAGAGGGTTGTGATAGCAAACAGTGCAGCAGCAAGGGATTTGAAGGAGAATCACCAGCGCGGCAACCTTGTCAAAGGCGCCAGACAGCAGGACGGGGGCCTCAGCGGGGTTCCATGCCACTGCCTGCACCTTGCCCTTGTGGTGAGTCAGTGTGTGCTGGCACTGCTGGCTCGCCACATCCCACACCTGCAATCCACCAAGCCCCTTGTTCAGATACAAAATGAGATACAAATTTGAACACAGCCAGGGGATGGTGAACAGGAGCACAGCTGGTGCGAGGAAGAGTTGTCTAAGGACACTCCTTGGCCACACCTTGACAGTCTTGTCTGCGCTTGCGCTGGCCAGGACATTTCTGAAGTCCCTGTTCCAGGAGAGGCCCAACACCGCATCCTCGTGGCTCCCCTCCTTCACACTCAGCCCCTTCTTCTGCACCAAGCACAGCACAGCATGAAGCACAGCTTCATATGTTTGTTGTGAACCTCAAATCAGTGTTTTCTCATTCCCAAGGCTTGCGCTGGTGTGAGATCCAGGGCGCTTCATTGCCTCGTGTTTGTTTAGTACCTTGGACTTCTTCTTCTTCTTCTTTATGGCTGCGCCCTCAGAGGCTGATCCATCTGCTGCGCTGGCAGCTGGCGCCTCCCCACCAAGAGTCACCAGCGGCTCTACTGCATCCAAGACATCCAAGTCCCAGATCTCAATTGCTGGACTGATGCTTCCCACCTGCACAAGAAAGTAGCATCAGCATGCAATTCGTGCAGCCGGTTAGCACCTGTACAGTAAAAAAAAATGATGTGTTCCGCTAGGATCTGGGGCAAACAGACATGCAAGAGAGGCTCACCGCTGCAAGATTGGCAGTTGCAGTTGTGTCTGCAAGATTGCAGTCCATCCACGCCAAAGAGAGAGGGAACGCTGGCAGGATGATGTCATGGTGCACATAGAGATTCGATTCCCCTGTCTCATCCATGTCTTCATACACCCATACCTGCTCAGCACAGCATGCTCCGCTTCACAATTTCAGTGTCCAACTTTCTTGCTCTTCTCTGTTGTCAGCAGATATGCCGATAGAGAACTTCTGGTCTCACACACCTCCAGGTGGCTGACATCATCCTCATTCCTGGCAGCCAGAATGAGGAAGTCTGTCTTTTTCAGGGTGAGTTCCTCGTCATCGCTATCAGAAATGTCCTTTGCCAGGTAGGGATCATCCTCAGCCCTGCTGTGGTACGCCATGCCAGGATGCTTGCCCGTCCCAAACAGACCGGGCACATCTCCTTCCTCATCATCATAATGCTCCATGTCTAGCTCTGCCATAGCAGCATCAATGTTGCCGAGCCCTGCAGAAGTGCTTGCTTTGGCATCATCATTGCCTGCATGGAGCAGACGGCCCATTCAGAAGCTCTCCCCTAAGTCATTGCGACGGAGACATCATGTGACACCCGCATGAAGTGACAGCATCCTGTATCTGTTGCAACATCGGACACACCTCCTCCAGAGGGCCTGAGCATTTCTGCCATTGCTTTAGCTTTCTCAACCTGCGCTGCCTCGTCCATATCCTCATCGTCAGACGTGTCCTCCTCGTCGGCATCGATCTCATCATCGTCCTCATCTCCTAGATAAATGGGAAAACATTTATGATCGACAACTCATAATGATTCCCAAGGTCTAGTAAAGCGCCCACCCCAGCCAAGTGCACACCTGCTCCGGCCAGAGCTGCCTCTTTCAATTCCTTTAATTCTTCTTCCGTCGGCTCACTTAGAACTGGAACATCCTTCGCAGCTTCTCGAGCAATCCAACACAAGGCCGAGATCATCCTCTCAAGTTGAGAGATCTGAAATTGGTTGGCGCCACCAAATTTCGTGCCCGGCTTGTACTTTTGCCTCAGTAGCCCTTGAATAACGCCTATATTATTTTGAAGACAGCACAGGGTGAAGGACGCCACTAAACTTCAAGTCTAAGATGCCGTCTTGTGCCAGCGCAGCAATTTTCGGTGATGGTGTCACGTGGTGTCCATGCTTATCTCCTGCATGCCCATGGAATCTGAGTGGCACCTTGGGAGGCAAGGAGTTTGGTAGACTAGATGTGGGATAGGAACATGCTCGACATGTGTTTGGATGCTGGCAATCTCCACCGTGATCCAATGACTGCTGCAATGACTAGTCTGCTGGCCCGACCGCGCCCCGGGGCCCTTGGACCAGCAAGGATTTTTCTAAAACTCTTGAAACTTTAATCGAACTTGAACCTGGTCCTTATATCAGTGTCTGCACGCATATTGCTGTGACGGCTGAAATCAGTAGACAGGCAGCGCTAATGACACAACAGCCTGTTGGGCATGAGCAGCTGCAGCATATGCACGATCCCAATCATTAATGGTGTAGCTCAGAAATCCCTGGCCAGTGGAAAGGCGTCGGACAAAGCAACCGATCTCAGACTTTTAGAGCTGCGCCTACATCAGTGATGATTAGAACGAATGTCTTCTTCGCTAAGCTAATCAACTTTATTTGAGGTACATCATAATGATTATCAGCATCATGATGACTCCTATCATTAATCGAATGTCCTCATGCATGTCCTGTGAGTTCACTGGCACTGACTGGCACTTATCTGCAGCAGCATTTTACAGTCAGTCAGCACGTCCAGGGAGGTGGTTCCTGGGAGCTAATCTGGGACCATCTTTAGCCACAACTGCCCAGCGCGCATCACGACAACTTGTTTTTTGAAATCTGTTGAAGGTGTCTAAGAGCACAGACACAATTCTTAAACAAGTGCTGAATCGACATGTCAGGCTTTCAAAACCCGCTAGTTTAATATCGAGCAGGCAAGCTGCCAATGCCTGTTTCATGAGCGCAGTTCAAACTCAAAAGCCTATCCCCCATGATTGCAGATCCAGCCCTGCTACGTTCCATCTTTGGAACAAATCCTGCCCTACAACACTCGGTCCACCTGCAAGAGTATTCAGTGAAGCATCAGCAGTGGAATAACATGGGCAGCTCGGACTTGCAAACTCAGGAGCAAAGGATTGAGCACAGGCGTGCATCATCCAGAGCGCACCTATGCTGAAAGTCAGCGTCCAAGGCAACAGGATCGCTGAAGCAATGAGAAATCCGACAGCTGATCCCTGTGTGTCTGCACACGGAAGCGTAGCACGGCGTTAGACACGATCAGCACTGAACACTGCTACTCCTGAGACAGTTAGTGTGTGGAGGCCCCCGGTCGTACATTTTCTGACAACCGGGTCCCCTTGCCGCTGAAGATGGGGCCAGAACAGCCATGCGTTGGCAAACCACAGCCAAGGAAGCAGCGCAAAGCCTCCAAGGAACAGTGCTGGTACAAACAAATGCACTTCAGGATTTATTTTTAGCACTCGTGGTGTGAGCAGTTGAGTCATTTTGACTAGACTTTCTAGCACAAGGAACGGGACTAGGACAAGGTTTAGGGCACTTATATCGTCTGCATAGGCTGCGAGCTGCTGGCGACTCCAAGGGATCACCATCAACTGTCTCCACATATTGTGAAGAAGTGCTTGAAGACGGATCCATTCGACTAGCTCCTTGACTGCCCTGCCTCTCCTCGTCCATCGCCAAAGCGATCAGGCTCCCCAAGAACTAGCTGTCCTTCGAAATACCTTCGTTTCACAATGATTAGTTGGTTGAATGACCCGCTTGCATGTTTCTTCGCCTAAAATTGTTACTCTTTGCAAAAATAGATTGGTTGATGCACCCCACCCACTCTCAGTCAGTGGCACGTCACTAGCGTGCTTTAGGGGCAGAAATCGCAGAATTCTTTCGTGTGAATTTGAGGCCCAAGGTTGTCATGTTCAAGTCAATGTGCTGGAATCAACATGTCCATCATGGCATGACACATGTCGTGATGCGGGCAGTTCTTGGGCAGAAGGGGCGTTACCTGCCGCAGTGCGCACGCCGTCTTGCCCGAAGCGGACACCTGGAAGTCGGACTGGAAGTCCTCACCATCGCGCTCGCTCAGCCCTTTCCCCACAAATCTTCAGCCGCCTCGTGCCCAACTATCAGCAAGGTGCGTGGTTGAATCCTTTGTCTCACACTGGATAAGATCGCGAGCTCTGCGGACTGTCTGCTGTTCAGGCAGCCAGGCCTAGTATCGCAATAATACTAGTGATTACCTACGTGTGTGAACGTTCGATCAAAGCTATGCCTGCTTCACATCCCTCGCTCCTTTGGTTCGCCTGTGTTTAAGGCTCATCACATGTGTATGGGGTTCCAGTGAGCCAGTGAGATATCTGATTAGTCGGGCGATGCAGCCCTCGCTATTGAGGCCAACAAGGACATCGTACCCCATTTTAATTGGGGGCCTGCCCTTAATTCTCTCTGCCTGTTTATTGCAGGATGAGGTCCGTCTACGTGCTCCTCGCCTTCGCGCTCGTCCTGGCTGCTGTCGTTCCTGATGCCTCTGCCGAAGGTATGTGTCTGCCTCCGCCGGACGAAGCGTGATCGCATTGTTGTCGATCTCGTGCTGACCACCACTCGTGTGTTTGTTGCCGCATAAACGCTTGGAGTTCGGAAGCCGAGCTCGTCCATCCACCAGAACTGCTTCAACTTCTGCAGCAGCACCCATGTATTGAAGACCTACTTGGCCTCTACTATGAATTCAGCAAAGGCTGTAGCATTTGTGCGTATTCGTTTTCGTGGCATCCATGTGGAGTTACATGCTTTGCACAGGCCATGAGCGGAAGCTGGCACAGATTGACTTGGGCAACCTGGCCAACCTGGGAGGTGGCGGCCTGCCTGACATCTCTTCCATAGCTGGTGGCAGCGATGGCGCCAGCAGCCTTATCAGCACTGTGACCTCCCTGGCTGGGAACCTGGGTGGCAGCGGAGGCAGCGGAGGCATTACTGACTTGGCCAGCAACATTGGTGGCGGCTCGGGAGGTCTGGGAAGCCTTGCAACTCTGGCAGGTGAGTGGGCATATGGGTTGATGTAGTGACTTGAGTGAGACGGAAAGGGGTCGCCACCTTTTACTAATGTTGCCCACCAACGCCAAGATCGTAAAGTTATTTGTGGCTGAGTGTCCCTTGCAAGGGAAGGTGCATGCAGCTCATCTTTGATGTTCTGTGTCGACAGGCGGCCGCAAGATGCTGGCGACCGAGTGATGGGTGTTGCGATACATGCACCTCACTGATCTGCCAACAACAGTGCCTATTGGCGCTGGCAAATGCAATGCAATCGGCTGATCCACATATTAGGAATGAAACACATTTGTACCTGTGATTTTGTACAATCTTTTGTACAATCTTCAATTACTAGGATTGTGTATCTTCCAACAGAGGACGTGGGAGCCTCTTGAGAGTGCACACGGTGACGCTGCCATTGAAGTATTATGGAGAGTCTCCTGTAGCCTGCAGCCCATGTATTTTCTATGGTACCACTAGGGTGCTTATTTGAACTATTTCATTTCGTCTTGTACCCAAGACGCTCATTTTCAAGGAAATAATATAAGGCCATGGCTGTACTGCATGTGCGCTGTGCGAAGTATGGAATTGCAAGGTAACACATCAGATTGGAGGTGTCATATAATGAGTCGTGAAGAGAAGATTTCTTGATGTAATGAAGTGCTTGTTCCTGAGCTTTTTTCTGATTTGCTGCACACTCTGGCAGATGAGAAAGGCTCGTATATTTGTCATGCACACAAAGCCTAGTAGATATTCATCATGAATATGGCGATTAGGCGTCACACAGCACTGCACATGCTGCATGTTAATTCAGGACAAGTTTCAACCAAGTTCGTGAAACAATGGGACGGGTCAAACAACTGAAACTCTGCTGGCCAAACACATCAGTCGTGTCGTCTGCGTTTGTGATCCTTATCATCGCTCCTCTCCCCGTGCCTCTCCTTGTGCCTGTCTTTCTTGTGCTTCTTCTCCTTGTGCTGGTTGTCTTCCTCGTGTTCCCTGCTGCTGTGCCGCCTGTCTGCCTCCTGCCTCTCCCTGTGCGCCCCTTTGTACCTGTCCCCGTCCCCATTCCTATGCCTGTCTCTTTCCCTGTCCCTTTCCCTGTCCCTACTGGAGTGCCCATCCCTGCGTTTGTCTCGGTGTTCACTGCGGTCTCTGCCCTCCCGCCCACCGTCTCTGTTCCCCCTGTCATCCCCGCCGCGCCTGCCTCCCTCGCGGGGACCCCGGTCTGCGCCGCCGTTCTGGTGGCCCCTGACCTCCGCTCGGCCTCCTCGCGGGCCGGCCTCTTCCGCATCGCCATTCAGCACCAGATCATAGCCCCGCCCACGAGAGCCACCGCCTGCATCAGTCATTACACAATTATCATCTTTCCGTGGTCCTTGCCTTTTGGCAGGAAAAGCTTGTAATGATAATGATCATGAATGGTCCTTCTGCTTGATGAAACAGTCAAATCTCATGCAGCAAATCACTGCGCAGATGATGGAAGCATCTCAAGTGGCACACGCAGAGAGGGATGCGCGTTGATCACATGCAGGGGATATTTTTTACTACTGTAATGATTAGCATCCCTTGTCAAAGTGCGTTGAAACGGCATATTATTAAGGGCAGGTTCTGTACCTGCTGGACCGGCATAGACTTGCCCGGCGCCGGGCTTGAGCTCTAGGCGACCGGGCGCGGCCGGCCGCTTTTCCTGGCCGCCCTGCTCTGCCGCCGCGGCCGCCTCCTCCGCGCCGCCGGCCTTGCCATGCCGCCGGAACTGCTTCCATAGGTGGTGCACTGACTGCGAGAAGTCCACCTGCCATGACGCATCAAGCACAATTCAATGGCGGAGATGTAGCATCATTTGGGTCCCTGAGTCCATGATATTACTGCTGCGTCAGAAGATGGGCTTTTGGAAGTGCATTTGAGAACGCTGAAGTCTCAGTGCTTCAAATTCAAAGGGTCAGTGAAACAATGGGGCTAAGGTTGGGTCCGACATTCCAGCCACATACGCAAGCAAGTAAGGCCAGCGATTACCTTGATGCGGCGGTCGTCAATGAGGCAGTTGTTCATCTTGAAGTACGCTTCTTCACAGGCCTGGTCCGAGTCAAAACCGATGAAGGCGTAGCACAGCGAGTCGCCAGTCTTCCAATCCCGGATGATGTCACATGACGTGATGTTGCCAAAGCGCGAAAAGATGATCTCGAGGTCCTGCACCAGCACACCAGGCATCTCCTCATGGCCTCCCGCAGGTCCATGCATGACTGATCAGCATGCTGCAGGGAGGCGCATCAAAGCTAGAAGTGTTCAGCTCACAAGTGGATCTGCAGAGGGCAGTGCTTGGAGATAGTGCCAGCTGCTCTTTGCTGTGCGCACCTCTTCGGTGGTGACTGGGTTGAGCTTGCACACGAAGAGCATGTTGGAGGGCGGCTTGGCGTCCGCCTCTGGCAGGTCGCCGATCATCTCCAGAACCACCGCTCGGTTCTCCGCCTCGCGCTGCCGGGTCTCCCGCTCTATCTCCTCTATGGACCGCCCGTCCTCCTGGGGAACCCAGTCATCCTCCAGCCTGTCATCCTGCGCAACACCAGCTCAAGTCAATCCACGGCAGCGCAGCCTCCAGGAATTTAGCCTCTTTGCCCAAGAGGGATTTTGGGCATCTGCAAAGGCGCCTTGGACTTGCACAAATTGCTTCCAGGCTGGCAGATGTGTCTGCTTGAGTCCTGCTATGCTCTCTGACATGCAATAAAAGGCAAATGACGTTCCTGCTGCATGCTGACAGGACATTTGCATTCCTCTGGACTCTACAGCCTCAGATTACCTTTTAAGTGGTGCACTCCATCAAATGACATGCAAACCAGGGATGTCAGAACCGTTCTGGCTCAGTCTTTGCGGCAATCAGGACAGTTGCGTGCTTGCGCACCGTGGCGTAGACTGGCTCAGGCGAGCCTTCAGGGATGTGGTCGGCCAGCTGTGGGGGGTCGGGGAAGGGGTCGTCCAGCAGGATAGTGTGCCGGATGCGGATGTTCTGCAGGGGCCGGCCATTGGCATCGCAGATGGCCTCGTTGATGGCATCCAGCACCTCCAGTCCCTCGCTCACCTGCGCAGAGTGTACCCGTCTTACACGCTTTTTGGCACTGAAGGGAAGGCTTTTAAACATGAGTAGGCAGGCTGCCCTGGAAAATGTTGCCTGGGCAGAGTGTAGTTGTCTCACAGCTTGCCCGGGGCTGCTGTGAGCGCTGCAACTCATGAGATGGCTGCCTTGAAATGCTGTCCGGGCTAATCAATATGTGCGCACCTCGCCAAAGATGGTGTGCTTTTCGTCCAAGGAATCCAAGTCCTTGCCCAGCGTTATGTAGAACTGAGACGCATTCCTGTCCTCGCCAGCACCTGCATGGGCATCATACTACGCAGATGAGTCCATTGGTGGACTGGACACCGCTGTCTTAGGGGGAAGCAAACAAGCCGGGCTATGAAGCAGACATCCTCACCAGCCATGGCCACCATGCCCTTCTTCTTGTGCCGCAAATGTGGCCGTATCTCATCCTCAAAGAAGTGGGCCTGCTCCCCGTACATGATCCTGACCCCAGCCAGGCACTAGATACACTAAGCAAGCCACAGTTTTACACGCAAGTATGTCTGGTCCATGCAATGCAAGCTGCAAGTGAGCAAGAGCAAACAGATATATACCCGTAGACTGAGTCTCCTCCGGTCCCAGTGCCAGTGGGATCACCGCTCTGTGCAATAAAATTTTGCTGCACGTTGTGGAACAGGACATTGTTATAATACTTGATCCTGCAGGCAGCAGCAAGAAATTATGTATAGGAATTCTCAGAGGGTCTCATTAAACATACATTTGATTTCTTTCCCTGCTGTTCACTCGATTATAAGAAAATGACTTTCAGCAAACAACAAAAGAACCGGTGAGGGCAGCCAACTCACTTGCAGAGCTTGACAAAATTGCGCGAGGCCAGCGGGCATTCTTCAGTGAAAAGATCAACGACGATGTCGCCCTTACTCGTCTCCAGCAGGACAGCCATCAGAAACAGATCTCCTGATGTGTTTCTAGATTAAGCTCGATTTTCTCTTGGTAAAGAGATGGTGTGCGCCGCACATTATGAAACTCCTATGCAACATGATCTGATATTACCTGTCGAGTTCCTGCGCATTTGCTACTTGCATGCAAGTCCTCCCAAAACAAGGAGGCCAATCATCAAGAGGTCCAGTCACCTCATGAGTCAGCTAGAAGTGCATCCCACCACTGGGCCAGGACCAGAAGGCTCAAGAAACGCGACATTTTGCTCGTTTGGCAACGGCCTGCTGTCACCCCGGGCAGAAAGTGGACACATCGATCTCCAAGGTGGGCCGAGTGCAGGTGCGCGCAACCTTGACCTCCTTCCCAAGGCGTAGCGGGAAAGCATGACACCGGAGCGCTTTCGAGTCCAAGCAAGGGTCTGAAGGCCAGGCATGCATGATCATGCCGAAACATTAGTTGCATGCAAGTTAATGGGTGGCTTACAGGCAGGGCCGAGGCATTCCGCGCGGCCTGTCTGGCCCATGACACAGCCACAAAAAGCATGGGATTACGGCCTTAGAACAAGAAATGCAGCAACGAAAGCCCCTTGTAAGATATACTCAAGCTCTTAGCATCTCTTAAATTGTTGGGGACTCTTTGTGTGAGACCAAGGCACGTCTGGCAACCTTAACGCAATCAGACTTGAGATGTGACACGGTGTCTAGATGTGAGTTCGTGCTGCCACCGGATTTTAGAGGAGTATGAACCCAAGAAGCAGAAAGATTTCTCTATCATTTCTGTATGTTCCTCCTACATGCTTGCCAAGCTTGAATGTTGTGCTGCTCGCGTTTGCGTGTGGCCCACGCCTGCAAGCAAGTGGGCAGTGCAAGCCCTATGCATGCATGAATCACAGCACTTTCTCATCTTTGATCGGGTGGTCCTCCTAAGTGCAAAATGGCTGAGGCCCCTCTGCTTGCTTAGTCCTGGAGAAGCAGGGTTTGCAACAAGGTCCTTTGAAACCGCAGGCAATCAACATGGACGAGGAGCTGAGGAAGCTGCGCCAGGATGTGGCTGTCGACTTGTCACCATCCAGTCCGGCCGTTATTCCGGTGAGAATCTGCCCTGATTTGCCCTAAACATCTTTACAGCATGGGCACTTGCAACTGCATCCCAGACAGGCGGAGCGCTACCACAGTGTTGATGGACGCATGACGGCTGCTCCTTGCTGCAGGCAATTCCAGAGAATAAGTCGCCAATCAACGAGCAAGATAGGAAAAGTGAGGAGGACAGGGGCAACCCAAACACTCCTGCTTCAAGAGCTTCCAACGAGTTCCATGAATGGGAGATGCTCAGCAGGCACTCAGCCCCCAACTCCCCAAGGTGATGGAGAACCCACCATAGCAAAGAAAATATTTGTCTGGAGTAGTTTGTTGAGCTCCCAAACTCAATGCATGTCTGTTGTTTTCGGACAGATCATCTACGAAAGGACACTTTGAGGATGACTCCAAGATTGAGGTTGCGCCGCTGGCGCCAAGTGAAGACAAGGGACCCCAGGTGACCCCTCCTTTCCCTCATAAAGCCCTCATTCTATTCAGATTCTTTCGTTCTTGTTACTCAAACCACAGGACGTGCTCTGCGTACTCAATGGTAGCGGCACATTCCTGACACCAGCTTCCGTGGACACAGGGGCCAGATGAGCTGAGCGGCGAGAGTTCAGGCCCTGAAGGATCTCCTGTGGAGGAGTTGCCTTGCTCCAAAGTGGCCATGCGAGATGAGGAGGATGATGTTGTCCTGCCCCAAGCTCAAAACGCCGCTGCTGATCCCGCCGATGTGGCCGAACCCTCCGATGCCATTGAGCAGACAGGCAAGAGCCACCGCATCTCCTACGCATGAAAGCCATATTGGCCATTCTGCTGCACTATGAGGAGCACAGAGAAACCATGAAATGGTAGCAACTTTCTTCTGACCTGTGTTACCCACTTCTGGCAGGCGAGCATGCCAGCCCAGTGAAAGAGGCAGATGCTGAGGCCGAGCCTGAAGACCACCAAGACATGCCCGTGGAGGTATGTCTGCATATCGTGGGACAACCTATCGTTGAATCTATTTGTTTGATGAACTGAGTGCTAAGGGGACTTGCAAGAGTCTGATCTCCTAACAGATACGTTTGCATCAGATTTTAGGAATCTCAGCATAGTATAGGCTCTTGACAGTGTGTGATGTGAATGTCATGTCTCTCGTGCAACATTCTGCCTTTCACGTGCAGGCAAAGGAGGAGCCCAGCCCTCCTGACAGCCCGCACCTGCGCTCCGGCACATCCTCATTCAGCCACATCAGCAGCCCTGCCTCCTACCATTTTGGCAACAGCGACGACGAGGGATCTGACTCGGACAGCAGCCAGTGGACCTCCGACGGAGAGGTGTGCACCCCAAGTCTTGTTGCATTGGAGCAACGATGTGGCAAACACTTTTCCTCTTAATGGTTGAAAATTTCATTTTCTGTGTCCCCTTGCATGTGCCAGCCTTGATCATGTCCGGTGTAGGGGTGGATTTTTATTACTCATGAGATATGAAGAATATTTGCATGGGCGCTCAGGAGGTGGCAAGCAAGGGGCAGGGCAGCCGGGCGGCGCGGTCGGAGGCAGACAGCGAGGAGGCGATCCAGGACGTTGTGGCAGTCAGCCAGGAGGGCAGCCTGGGCAGCCTCTCCGACAGCGACGCCGGCTTCCGCCGCCTCTCGCGCGCCACCTCTGCCCGCTCTGCCCCCTCCTCCGGGTGCGCATCCTGCCTCACAGATGCACCTTGCTGAGACCTCTGTGAGTCATGATGCATTTGAAAGCGGCCGGTAGGGAACTTCCCTGCCAATCTTTGGACAGCCTCAAGTCAGGTTATGTGCTTGGCAAATGATATTATCCTCGATGACAAGCACTTGGAGATTGTGATTGGCATGCAGAGCAGGTTGGCTTGCGTGTTCTGGCACTGCCAAGAGATTGAGGGGAGATGCTGAAACACAGTTGCTGAGGCGTGGCTGTGTGCGCGAGCAGGGGTGCAAGTCTGGTGGGCGGCTCTGGCTCATTCTCCTTCCCAGAGGTGGCCGCTATGGCGCTGGACCTGGCCTCTCTGGGCTCCGTGTCAACGCAGTCCCCGCGCTCTGCCTCATCCCTGCAGGGCAGCGTGACCAGCTCTGATGGCACAGAAGTAACCGCCGAAGCACCTGACACCGCTTCTGACGAGGCCAAGGTGTGCTTTGACCTTGTGACACTTGATCAGGATAAGATGACCTGTAAAGAGATGTGCTTTGCACATGGGCAGCTGTGATGGATGAGGGCATTCCAACCGGGCACTCAATGCATCATGCTCACAGCCTGTCTTGAGCTGTAGATGATTACTGCATGACCTGTAGTGAGGTGCCTGCTTTTCTGAGCGAAGTGCAGTTCAGAAGCCGATCTGTTCTTATGTGTGTGCTGTGTTAAGGCCGCGGCCGATGCTGCCCTGAGGGCGGCTCAAGACATAACTGCAGCGGTGGCGGCCGAGTTTGGGGAGGACCGCGCAGAACCTGTTGATGACGTGGCTGACACAGACACTGCCGTCCGCAAGGTACTGCGCCAGCCTGCCTCCGTTTTATGCCCTGTCTTGGCACCCGCTCGGCACTCTGCAGATGATCAAGTGATTTTCTGCTCCACCAGAAGCTCTGTGGGTCATTCAAGACATGCACACACGCTGACGGGCAGCCTTGGGTTTCAGGAGGTCCCTGCGTTTGAGGAGAAGTACCCGAAGAAGCCCCGGCGCGGCGACGTGATGGGCGCGCTGCGAGCTGGCATGGACAAGCTGGCGGCCGCCACTCAGAGCACGCTGCAGTCCATCGGCTCCACCAACGCCACCCAGCGCTTCTGGGTCTGCCTGCAGGTGCGCGCACATGCCTTCTTTATGTCTACGGTCATCAACATGACAAGGGGGTAGACGGGTGCTTGTCCCTCTAGCTACCTCTATCTCGACCGCGAACCCGTGAGTCTGCGAACAACCTTCCTTTCAAGGATATGGCGTCTGAACTTGCAGTGTTTGCAACAATAAACGCAGCACCAACTGCTGGTGGTGTAAGATCGACAGAGGACTTGTACGCGGGTGTGATTGGTGCAAGCGGCTAAGTGGGTGTGGAACTGTTGCAGGAGTGGGCGTCTGCGCTGATGGCGTGCCTGCCGGCAGCGGAGAGGGCGCGCGCTCGGCTGCAGGTGGAGTTGGCGCGCATGCGTGCCCGGGCTCGCTCCATCGGCTGGTCCCAGATCGCGCTCGCCGCCAGCCTCGGCATCATGGTGCGCGTTGCCTCCGCCCATCCTCCCTCTAGGCATCTTTATGTTCCTCCACAATTGATGAGCGCTCTGTGGCTTTGATGGACATACCTTGATTAGGAATGATCCTGCCATGTGCTCCTGCAATCTGTCATAGGGATCTGGGTAGTGGGCAAACAACCCAGGCCTGCAAATATGTAGAGGCTTGGTGCGGGCTGAGCGGTGTTGTCAAACGCTAATGTAATTTTTGCTGCGACGCTGACGCTGAGTGTCCTTGTGCAGGCTGTGGTGGCCGGCTGCGCGCTGGTGAAGAACGCCGCTCTGCACCGCGCCCTGCGCCGCAAGGACAACGAAATGAACCAGCTCATCCTCATGGTGCGGCCACCACACATGCGTATGCATCTCGTGGAAGCTACAAGAACCTGTGTTTTGTCGCCCTACATCTTCCTCTGGGGTGGCACATAAATTCAATCCTGTCAAACTCACGTACGTAACTTTACAGCTGTGACATAAATGTAAAGCAAGTCGCTGTGCCTTTGCAGGTGTTCAATCTCCAGGAGAGCCTGCAGGGAGCGACGCGGGCTTCGCGCGTGCCCATAGTGCGCCACGCGTGCGCTGTGTCATCCTTCTCGCCGCTGGCCCACATCCAGCCGGCCAACATCGTCTCCTTTGAGGCCCTGAGCGCCACCAAGGCTATCTACTGCTGAGCCATCAGCAGGCAGCTCAGGAGGGGCTGTCTCTGGCAAGAAAGGATGAGAGGTCATAGGAAAAATAAAAAGAACTTGTTGCCTCTGCTTTCGCAAGAGTGAGCAGAAGGAAAATTGCTGATCCAGCGGTGCATTTGACAACGGACTGATTTTGTCGGCCCAAATTATGAAAAGGAAGGAATCTGTGCTTCTTGAAAAGGAAGGGACCTGTACATCATGTGACATAATGTGTTCTTGGACGTTGAGGCAGCATGGTCCTCACGGATACTGTGCTCTGGGGTAAGGAGGCAGCCGTAAATTGTACATTCTTGGCCATTGTACACTGTGGGGATCACATAGGGAAGGCCTTGATGGCCAGAGATATTAGCATTCACCTTCTGGCAGGAATTCTTGGCATTTTATTGCCCTTCTCGGTTCTGGAGGTTATCTGCCAGTAAGCAAAAGATATTACAAGCGTCTGTCGCCCCAAGAATTACTCGGCATCTGCTGAAGGTCCATGCGACACTTTGATGTTTCTGGTTGTGACAGTTCTAATTGTCAAGTAGTACATGTACCTAAGCCTGGACGCTACTTGTGAGCCCTTTTTGTGGACTCAGCAGGACTGTCCTGATGTACCAAATCAGACACAGCTTGGAAGGCACAGCAACGCCTGCAATGCCATACAATCAAGATATACTTGAAATGTAGTACTTGTTGAACAGCACCATTATATATCGATTGCAAGAATGGCAGTACACTTTGGTGGATCAGTGCACTGGGCTTCGGCTGAATGCCTGTTGTGGGATAAGAAGTGGGGTGTACATTGTGTGAGCGCTCAGATGGGCTCATGATTGCAGGGTGTACAGTAGAGGAATTGAGAGAAGCGCCTGCCTTCATGGGAACAGAAATACCTGGTGCATCTTTTTTTGTGGGTCTTGCATGTCATGTGGCTGGGTGTGATTCCAAGGAGCATGTATTCTTGCCTTCTGTCCAGGACTTGCGAGCTTGGCACTCTCTTCTGCGCAGATGACAATGCGGGTACTTGCTGTCTTGCAAGTGATTAATGAATGCAAGGGGGAAGATCCCTCAGTCAATTGTGACTTATTGGGATAGACTTGTACTGTCCAATCTGCAGCTGACTGCATGGCAACACATTGCAGGTGTATTAGAAGGGAGCAGTTCCAGGCAATTCACATGATGATATATGGCGCTGATGCAGAATATATTGGGCACAGATGCATGTAATAGTATTGGTCAGTCTGAACCCTTTGAAGGCGCCAGCACTATAGTTTAGCTAATGCTTGACTTCGTTCTCATCATCAATAAGCTCATCTGCACATGCATGATGCAGATCTATGCGCACTGTACACACCCCTCGCAACGGTCTCCCCCTTCTGACCCCGTATTAAATCCCATAAATGTGGCGCCAAGGGATGTTTGTACTTCCATTTATGACACGGTAGATATCTGCACGGTGGAGATCTAAAAAGCGTCAAGATTGATAAAGCAAACGCAGCAAGCAACAAAGGTATCACTGCCTATTATTAATACACTTTCTAGATCTACAGTTTCATAATCTGCTTAATCCCGGACAGCGCTCTTCCGGAGCATGTCTGTCAGCAGGAATGTCCAGAGCTCGTAGGGGCCAGGGTGGCAGAAGTGGGTGCAGTCCTTGTCCCACATGTGGAACTGCCACAGGGGCACCGTCTCATGGTAGGCATCAAATATGGGGATGCCGGCAGCGGATATCAACGGCGTGGCCACAGAGTTGTACCAGCCTCCAGCCTTGATCTCGTCACTTGCCAGCTCCTCCTCAGACAGTGGCCTGCACCTCTCATGCTTCTCTCCTGCCGTTGTGCCCTTCATCGACCCATCCGCCCACCTGCGAGAAGCACGCATGTCACTCATCCCGTCCATTTCTGCCAAGAGCCCTTGTCTACACTCCGTGAGCGCGGTGGTGGGCATGGTGCTCGAATTCGCCTGAGTGTCTGCGTCAAGTTCCTGTTGACTCTGTGTGTGGGCTGAGGTGAGAATGATAAGCGCACCAGAAGTAACCCTTCTCAAATGTGAAGTGCTGTGGGGGTGTGTCCTTCCATATCAGCAGCGGGAGGTCATCCTGATGCTGTGCAACAAAGTCCAGGAAGAATTGCAGGTCCTCGGTGTACTTCTGGGTGCCACCGATGCCATAGTGCAGGCCTGCGTTGACCACGGCAATGTCCCTGTGCAGGTTCTGCACTTTGCTATGCAGCACCCGCAGCGCTGGGTATGCCAGCTCATCCGCCTTGTTTATCCTGATGTTGCACACCCTTGTGTTGTCCTGCACACACCCACATGCACGATCAGAACACCACACCTCCGCGGCCCTCCATCCATCCATGGATGGCACTGCCTCCTTGATATCTGTAGATATCAGGAGTCCGGCCAACACTGGGGAGGAGCTCGACAATGTGAGGGCACCCGGATATGGCCTGCGAAAAAAATTTGCTCAGGTGTCACAGGGCTTGTCATTCGTTGCTCAGGTAAGGTAAGGAGGTCAGATGAGTACCTGGTAGTGTGCGCAGATGGCAGGCTTGGGTGGAGCCCAGAAGCTGCCCCGGTGCTGCAGCCGCTCATCGAGGTTCATCAGCCACAGGTTGGAAGATGTGTCCTGCAAGGGTGCAGCGCGAGCCTCCTCCACCAGGAACTCGGCCAGGAAGCATTCAACTGAGTCATACCATCTCTCTGTCTGGGAATCCCCAATCAGCCTGCGCCAGCCAAAGATTTGGTCAATTCTTTTGATTCAGAGCAAGTAGGAAGGTAAAATAAAGATGCTGAGGAGGTGCGAGTCAGTCAATTGCAAGAGATTTTCACTTCGCATGTGGGTGAGAAGCAGGAGAGCGCACCATAATGTACGTCCCTTGATGACCTCAAACAGCTCCTTTGCCTCAAATGCTGCCAGATCCATGCCCCTGCTTTTGAGGTCTGACATCAGGTTGCCCACTTCCCTCACATTGCATGGGGCCACCCACGGCTGTCGCTCCACATTTTTGTACCTAGCAATTGCCAGTCATCGTTTAGCATGTGAGATAACATTGTTGCACCCAAGCCCCATAAAAATAGTTACAATCGACTCATAAAGTGCACGATTTGTACCTGGAACAAGAGCTTGGCTTCATGCTACTGCACAACATGCGCACCTGAGATTTTCCCAGAAGCCGCACATGCCGCAGCATTGGGGACCTAAAGGGTGACTGGGATTGCAAGGAGCACAGCTCTTATTCCTGATATCACCCCTTAGATGGATCGCCATGTCCAACAGCGGTGGAAACTTCTCGTGGCTGTGCCTAACGGCCCCACTGCCCAAGTGAAGCCCTGCAGCGAGTTGGCAAGAGTTCACAATCTTCGTTCTTATCTTTGTCAACATGGCATTACAGCTGCGATCAGGAGCACAAATTCTTTATTGTCAAAGAATAGAGACTGACTCGCCTTCTTCGCCTTGCGCTGTCGCAAGCACTGCAGCCGCTGCTATTAAGATCCATATTTTCCTTGTCATCAAAATCATACACAACAATCCTGCAGATTCTATCGATCCACGAAGAGCCTGGCTCCTCACTCTCAGCCAAGGATCCTGACAAAGTTCCAAGGTTCCGGAATTAAAGCCCCTCCACGAATCGAAGCTCTGGAGGATCAGAGAGCTGTTCAGATTGTATGCTTAACAACTTATTATTTGATAAAGCTGGTCAACTCCTTCATCCAACAAGTTATCTCCATGTTTTAGCTGCCTTGATGGACATGCCGAAGAAAGATCCGCAGCGCAATCAGTTCTTGTGCATTCTAGCCAGCGATTCGAATTGGATAGTTTTTAATTTACATCAATCTACTGCTTAAATCAGCCTTGATGGTCGTCGTTACTCATCTCTGAAGGCATCCTTCCCCTTCCCGAGTCCCGGTAGACTTTCAGGGGACCCCCCGGTTGCGGACCGCGCTTGAAGCCGGCTCTTGTTTTTTGGCAAAAAAAATGGAGGAAAAGACATGCATCCTGGTGTTCGAGAACGTGGGGACCGATGACAGACTATAGTACTTCCTGTTGCTCGGCAATCTTCTCGGATAACCATTTGCATGCATGCATGGCTGTCTGAAACCAAGCCTGGTAAGTTACAGACTAGTCAGTACTGTCTTACAGACTGTCATTTACAAATCATACGCAACAAATCAAAATAGGACTCTGTAGACCTCTGTAGCTACTGGATATCTCTAGGGCTGACATTACTGGATATGGCATCGCCTACATTGTGTACATGCTGCAGAACTAGTCTCTCAGCTGCAGCCCTTTGAGCAGGTCGCTCAGGAGGTACGTCCACACTTCGTACGCGCCGGGATTGCAGAAGTGCGTGCAGTCCTTGTCCTTCATGTGCATCTGCCACATGGGCAGCGTGATCTTGTAGGCATCAAAAATAGTGACGCCTGCTTCCCTCATGTGCCGGAACGCGATCTCATTGTACCAGCCGCCCGCTGCAATCTCCTCGCTCTGCAGCTCCTCCTCTGTGAACGGCCTGCACTTCTCTGGGGGCGGCCCCACCGTCTTTCCCTTGCTGTTGTCCAACCACCTGCATTGCAGTTTCTGATGCGCTCAGACAGCTCTTATTTGACCCTGTCAGGCTCCAACTGCCTGGCCCAAAGTCCTGCCTTTTACTGACAAATAGTGTAAGGATGGGTTCCTGCACCTCGTGCAGTTGTCACCAATTGCAAACATTGCATGTAACACAAACTCCTTGGAGAGCAACCGCATGCATGGATTTATGTCAGAGCAGGTGCGCGCATCTCTGTGCAGTAAGGAAAAGTTGCTCCTGGCATGAGGAGGGGTTGATCAGAAGCATTTGATGGGGTGCAAACGTGTAGCAGGTTTGCATGCATGCGCACCAGTAGTATCCGTTCTCGTACTCAAAATGCTGCGGCGACGTGTCCTTCCAGATGATGTGCGGCAGCTCGTCACGGTGCTCGGCAATAAAATTTTTCAGGAAGGCGAAGCCCTCCTCGTATTTTGGGTCGCCGATGCCGTAGTGCAGGCCGGCATTGACCACCGCTATGTCCCTCTTGGCACCCGGCAGCTCCCTCTTTATTGTTCGCAGCACCGGGTGCGCTATCTCCTCCACCAGGTGCACGCGTGCGTAGCACACCCTAGTGCCCTCCTGCGGCAGAATTTTCAGGTCCTGTTTCAGGGACTGTCATTGCAAAGGGCATGAAAGTTTTTTGATTTTTACAGTCCCTTGCGCTCCCAACTAGATGCATGTGTAGCCTGATGAAAGCCCTCACTGGATGAGCGTCCTCTGTCTTGAACGGCATTGAATGGATGGAAGACTTCTTCCAGCTGGGTAGCCAGGTGTGTCTGAGAGCAGCGCCTTGTCCCCACCATTTGGGCTTTGATGTCTAGGCCTGACAGTTCAGGATTATGAAGAGCCGGATCCTGCCGGATGTCTGAAGCTTCCACGACTTCCAGCGAGAGCGACAGAGCAAAGAGGAACAGAGAAGCGTTTGAGAGCCCTTCCTGTTTTGTCTTTATCCTGCTCGGCACGCCGTGGAAACACAGGCCCTACTCATAGGCGGTGAGGATGGTGAAGTGCTGGTGATAATGCGTACCTTGAGCACAGCGCAGATGGCGGGCTTGGGGGAGGCCTTATTGCTGCCCTTGAGCTCCTGCCACTCGTCAAACTTGACCAGCCACAGATTGGCCGCCGAGTTGTTGGTGGGCGCCGCCCTCGGCGCCTGCGCAAGGTACTCTGACAGGAAACACTCCAGCGCCAGGTACCAGTAGGATGTCTGAGAGTCTCCTATCAGCCTGAGCACATACAATCCAAGAACATGAGATGCAGCCAAATGTGAAATGGCTTGCTGGGTCTTGCTTGGATCTGGCGAGTTCCAACAAGGAAAACAATTTTGGTAGCCTTCACCTGCAATTCATCTGCAAACGCACCTTGCCTCTCGTAGGCAAAGCGTGTAAGAATGATACTTATAATCGGAGATGCTCAAGGTGAACTGCTCCTGCCAACATACTTCATCCCAGGGGCTTAAATGTGAGAGTGAGGCTGAGGCTGAGGCAGGAGCGCACCACAACGTGCGGCCTTTGATCGTGTCAAAGAGATCCTTGGGCTGGAAGCTCTCCAGATCCACCCCCCACCCCTTCAGGTCCTGCAGAAGCTGCGCAACCATGCGTTCATTGCAGGGCCCGTCCCAGCTTCTTTTCTCCAGTGCTGACTGGCTCCTGCCATTCTCCTGCGCAACACAGCAGCACATCATAACAGCCGAACAACTCATGCACAGGCTGCCTCCAAGATCTGCAGCATCACACAGCCACACATGGGCATTCCAAAGAATGGCAAGTTTGGGAGCGGTCAGGCACATTGGCAGGGCGCGCACCCAGAATGCACACATGCCACAGCACATGGCTCCCAGGGGGTTCAGATCGTCGCAGGGCTCACAGCTCCTGTCGCGCAAGTCCCGGCTGGGATTCACGGACATTTCTAGTACCCAAGGCATGGGCTGCAGAAAGTTGCTGCTGCTCTCCTCTGCGCCTGTTTGGAATAAAAATTAGCTTGCTTGTGGTCTCACGAGGTTCAAAGTGACTTCCTTGAATGAGTCATCCTCGTGCATCTGTTGAAGGGCAGGGCGCACCTGAGCAGAGCGCTGTGCATGAAATGATAATGAGAAGCGCTCTGACGACCGTAAGAGCAGTACTGCTGTAAGGATACGTCATATCTGCGGTTGAGAATATGAATTGAGGCGACCAAGTGCAGGTAAATAACAGTGCACATGTGTGAAATTCGAAAGTGCTAGAAAATAGCATTGACAGCAGAGCAAGGCTATTGATCTATCTTGTAAGGCTAATAATGTGGTAAGATTTGAATATTAGGCCCAAAACAGGGACTAGCTGCCTTGGCTCACCTCGAGATCGCTGCATCTTGGACTGTGGCCAGCAACAGATTTGGCGCCCGATCCCTTGTATCAATCCATCTTCGGCACTCAGTGGCCTATTGGAACAGAAATTTCACATCCGATCCTTAACGCACTTTAACAAGCAGCCGCGAACACCCGTGCGATTGTCACGGAGGCAAGTTGAAGGTTCCGAAACAGGTTTGTGGGGGACCCTTGCTAGCGGGGGGACAAGGTCATTCGGTCCGATCGCAACATTTGTCGGTCTCAACAGTACTCAGTGAAGAGTGCATTCTCATTGTATGTGTGTTGATCTATGAGATTTCTCCCAACCAAGACCAGATCTTGATAGAGCACAGGAGCGCCACCTCGGAATCCCTTAGGATGCTTGCTCGACAGACGAGCAATTCACAGACTAGCAGCTCCTCTCAATCACCTTTTGTCCTAGCATCGAAATTTTGCCCATTTAGGCAAAGAGCATGTTGGAATCACAAGAAGGTACACCGAACTGTAGTGCGGTGAATATGCACCGTGCATTCTTGGATACCTATATGTTGACGCTCCATCGGTTATAGATGGTGAAACTCCATGAGTGATCAATTTAATACTTCTCTGATGGACCCAATTCTGAATGACTGGACCGTCAAAGCTCAAATGTGCAGGTATCACCACCAAGGTGTAGAGGCAAGCCTGTGCCCGTGACAGCAGGTGCAGCAGATGTTTTAGGAGTGTTAGCCTTTTCAGCACTGCCTTTTGCGGCAGTACAGGCACTGGCAGACAGTGATCTCGGCAAGAAACTACAGGTGCGCACAATCTCACTGCTTGAGCCTCGCTTGCATTTGATGTTGTCCCCATTTTGTATGTGAGCATGATGACGCTGCCATCACCGGTGCTGATTATGGTATGCATGGCTTGATGCAGAGAGATTTGGAAGAGAATAAAAGTGAGTACAAGAGGGCTGAGCAACAACGAGAGAAGGAACTTGCAGCTGCGCGCGATGAGAGGTATTGGGCAAAACTGTCAACCTGGGCAATGTTCTGTATACTTTTTCACGGCTCGTTTCGGTCAATTGCCTCGCCCAGGCTGATTGCGCTGCTTCCAATGCTTTGCGCTGTACATTTGACAACACAGTAACAAGTCTCTTTCTTGTCCATCACCAGTCCATGGTACGGAGAGGAACGTCCCAAGTGGCTAGGGCCTCTCAGCTACGACTACCCAGCATATCTGAGGGGCGGGGCACCTGGCGACTATGCATACGACCCTCTGCAGCTGGCGCAAGACCAGGCCAAATTCGAACAATATTTTGAATTCGAATTGTTGCACGCCAGATGGGCCATGTTGGGCGCCCTGGGAGCCGGCATCCCAGGTACAGATTACTCCAGCCAGTGCATGCATATCATTATCATTATCATTATTTTTTCATTACATGCTTTATCTGCCAGAGGCAAGGTGCGTCTGCAGAGAAGCTGCACACTGAAATTCTGATGCCATGGACTGATGCAGCACTGAGCAACGATCGCAGCAGGAAGGCATCATCACACTCTTGATGGAAGCAATTTTTGGTAGCCTTTTCTTGCTTCGCAGAGATACTGCAGTACAGCGGCGTGTCAGACTTTTTGGAAGCACGGTGGTGGGCAGTGGGGGGCGCCAAGCTGAAGGGGGAGGACCTGAACTACCTCGGGGTCTCCGGGCTGCGCATTGCTGGCGGACAGGGGGTTGCCATCATTGCCATTTGCCAGGTTTGCCCCCTCCGATGCAGTGCATGCCTACAATGCCAAATTTCTGCCATTCGAGTTCCAAAGATATGTTGCTTTTGGGGTACATCTTTGTCACGATGTGCTGCTAAAATCTGGATGTGCCTCTGGTACAGGTGCTCTTGATGTTTGGTCCAGAGTATGCTCGTGCATGTGGCATTGAGGCCTTGGAACCACTGGGACTCTATCTGCCAGGCGACAAGAACTACCCTGGTATGCTCAGCCACTACGATTGACATTCGCTTCAATAAAGTCATAGCCAGGTGGGGTTTCAGGAGAAATCTGTGAATTTTGACAATTGGTCTTGTGACACCTTGCAGGTGGCGTGTTTGACCCACTTGGGCTGTCCAAGGATCCTGCAAGCTTTGCAGACCTTCAAGTCAAGGAGATCAAGAATGGGCGGCTGGCGCTGGTAGCTTGGGTTGGTTTCGCTGCACAAGCTGCTGTCACTCGCAAAGGGCCGATTGCAGACCTTCTGGATTTTGCAGCCGACCCAGTCCACAATAATATATTTGCTTACCTGAGATGAGAGACATTTGAGAGTTTGAGAACGTGCAGTTCCATGCAATGTTTGGCAAAATGGTTGTAACTTTTACTACGGGGAGCTTACTTGCACATACCATCGTGGCATTGCAACAGATTACATTCTTCAACAGTTCTACAATACCAAACGACGGTGGTCAGTCAAATTCAATGCAATTCACAGAAAACCACTTTGCACAATGCCAATTTACACAAGCTGCTGCTGGCCGATGGTTTCCAAGAGGATCTCGTAGGTGTCGGTGCGGATGCGCACATCCCTCTCACGCATGACATCCATGAGGTCGGCCCTCTCCCGCGCACTCACCACATCCCCCAGGGACACCAGTCCATCCATCCACAGCGCCTGCCCATGGCCACACAGCATTAGTCGCCCATTGCATTCACAACAAGAAATTCATGCAGCACCTGACTCAACAGCATGAGCTGCAGTGAAGCAGTGGTCTTAAACAGCACAGGATGTATATTCTATGTACCAAGATGTGGTCACTCCCACACCTTGCACCAGGGGCAGGCGTGGATGGCACGCAAGAAGACGCGGCGCGCCGCCTCGGGTCGTCCCCGCTGCAGCTCATAGCCGATGTAGGCCCGCCACAACAGCGCGCACTGCTGCGTCTGCTTGGCCGACAGCGCTCTCTCAAACAGCGCCTGCAACACACATTTGATGAGCACATCATGCACATGGAGATCAATTTCCATACACGGGCGGTGATCACCAAGCCATTTCAGCCTGAGAGCTATCTGGCGATTGTAGTGAGTGGTCACCGAACGAGTGCAGGGAAAAACGACAGAGACAGCGACAGAGACAGAGAGGAGGGGCACCTGCACGCGGTGGGCGCCGCCGGGCAGGGCAGCCTCACAGCGCAGGGCCAGGAGCCACAGCTGCGGGGAGGGGGCAGCCTCCAGCATGGAGCGCAGGTCGCGGCGCAGGCGCGACACAGTGTGCGCCCGCATCTCCATCATCGCCAGCAGCCCCAGCAGGCAGCTGTTGCGCGGATACACCTGCACATTATCCTATCGTCTCAAGTGTTTCTTTCTTTGATACCCAGCTTGCATCCGTGACTATATGCATGGGCGAGGCTGAAATGGACAAGGGAACCGTGTGGGCTGGATGCGTCACCTTGAGTGCCTCCAGCAGGCTGGAGCGCACCCACCCGGGGCTGACGACCAGGTTGCCGGCGGCGCACTCGCGCGCCAGCACGCAGCACAGCCGCACCTGCAGCGCCTCATGCTCCGCACTCTGCATCCTCACCTGCGCACAGCACCCGTCAACAGAAAGTCCACCTTCCAATACCTCAGACCCTTTCTGATTAGCGCCCTGCTTCATGCCAAGCTCGTGCTCGCTTTGCGAACCCATCCCCAGGTCTGCAGGGTACGTATATGCCACATGCAATAGAGCACTTCTTTGATTTGCGCGACTTTCTGCGCCTGTCTTACGCGGCCATACCTCTACGGGCGCCATTCCTAGAGCGGCTTGGAACACGGCGGCCGCGGCGGGGACGCCGGAGGCTCCACTGCCCAGCAGCGCCAAGACGGCTGGGCCGCCCACGGCCAGCAGCAGCTCCTCGAAGAGCGCCGCGCAGCTCACGAGCGCTGAGGTGGCACCGCTCAGCGCCCCGTCAGCGCTGCTCAGCCGCGTAGACAGCATGTCCTGGTAGCCTCGCCGCGCCTGAACAAGCCTGCATCCCCCCAAGGACCTCTTTCAAAGGATGGGAGGACAACAACGACGGAAGGAGTCTTCAGAATGATAGATGTATTACCGGAACGACACTTCTCAAATGTACCTTCTCCGAATGGGTGTGGCAGGCTGTACATGTTACAAGCCAAGATAATCTCATGCAGCACACTACCAGCAGGCCTCTCACCTCTCGGCGCTGAGTCCTGCGGACGTAGAGGCGTCGGCGGCGGCGCCTGCCGAGCTGTAGCGCGCGTAGGGGCCCCCGGTGCCAAGCCAGGCGAGCACGTGCATTGCGCGCGCTGCGGAGTCGGATGCTGCGCGGTCCACCTCTGCCGCAGCGTACGCGAGCACCACCGGGGGCGCGTAGAGCACATAGGACTGCGGCATGGCCAGCAGCCAGCCCAGCATTGTGTCAAACACCTTCCGCGCAGCCTGCATACGCACAAGGCATCATGGTAAGACAAAAGAAGGCATAAAGGAGAGACAAAGGAAGGCATGCATGCAGCTGCTTGGATAGAGCAGGAAGCCTCGTACCGTAATACAGCAGCCCTGCGCTCAGCAATGATTGAGTGCACAGTAATCCAACCATGCACGCCAGGCGTGCACTGGCTAAATCACCTCGGCATGTCGCAAGCCATGGACCATTTGGCCTCTAATTCAAGGGTTAAATAGTACTGCACGCCTGGTGTCTAAAGGAGGTATATAGGTCTTGTGCGCAGAAGGTTGATGGGCTGACCTTGGTTTGGTTCGCGGCAAGGAGCTGCCGGGCGTACGCCTGCCACAGGGGCAGGCTGTCGCGGTGCTTTGCCAGAAGGCGCTGTGCCGTCGCCTGGGCTCGCTCGTGGTTCTGCGCTCCGCTCAGCTGTGCCTCGGCCGCCTCTGCGCTCAGCAGCGCATCCGCGACCCGGACATCGCTGCTGAAGGGGCCCAGGGCCAGAAGCTGCACCATGCGCACCGCGAACTGCCGCCGCTCCTCACTCGCCAGATACCACGGTGTCGGCAGCTGCGCCTGCGTAGCGTCTGCCCTTGCTTCCGCTGCCGCTGCTGTATGCCCTGATGCTGCGGCGGGCAAGGAGGCTTGTCCACTCTCGGCGGACGGGTCTGCATCTCCACTTTCGGCGGCTGTGTCTGCGTCTGTAGCCGCTGCCTGGTACGCGGGCTGTGGAGAAAGCCAGCCGAGCTTTGCCGCGATGGCATCAGCAGGGGCTGCTTGTGCAGGCTTTGCAGCTGCAGCGTTGGAATCAAGATGAAGGGTGGATCGGGCGGGCGGCATGCCAGGCGGGCGCCAGCTGGGCAGAATGGGCGGCAGCTCAGGCAGCAGCGTGTCGGCCAGGCCAACGCAGCGAGCTGTGGCTGCGGCGTTGGAGCAGTCCCAGGCCTCCCCTGAGAGCCCCAACAGTGCCAGGCAGCGCAGCACCAAATCCTGTCTCGCCTCCTCGCTCTCTGCATGGCGCCAACCACACATCCATCACCCTTCTTCTTCCCACCATGTACTTCAACCTAGGGTTGAATGATCGCAAAGATCGTGGCGATCGCTCTGGTGGCAGACGTCTAATGATCAAGAGGCAATGGCATGTGATTAAGCCAGTGAAGTGGACATGTTCTTGCCAGACTGAGCCTCACCCAGCGTGAACAGGAAGTCGTCAATGTCTTCAAATTCCAGCACCCGCCCGATGGCGGTGTCCGCGCCTTCTGTGTCGGGCTCGGGCTCGCTGCGCAGCGGCTGCCACTGGTCCCTGTCGCGCGCGCTCTCCTGGGCTGCCCACCTGACGGCCAGGCGGCTATCCAGGGCCTTGTCGGCGTCCAGCTGTGCCAGCTCCTCCTCCAGCTTCAGCCCCAGCCTCGCCATCAGCTCCTCCTCTGTCTCCTCTGCTGCCAGCTCACCCTCTGCACAGCACCAATCCATCGAACAACAAGCACCGTCGAACAATTTCCTCATGCACATCTCGTGGATACCAGGATTTGACGGAAACACAACATTATCAAGCTGACAAGTCAGCTGTTGCCACCCACTGACACCTAGTGCCAATCCCCATGTGAAGGCTCCTGCCATGGCTGTGCATGCATCCCGCTATATCATGCGATCAGCAGTGAGTAAGCACCTTCCAGGAACATGTCTGCTTCTGCGTCGTCGTCGTCATCCTCATTGTTCTCGCCGTCCTTCTCCTCTGCTGGATCTTGGTCCGTGTCGCCTCCGGGCGGAGCGGCTTGTGCAGACGCGGGCAGCTCCTCCCAGCCGCCCCAGCCGCCGCCATCCTGCTCAATTTCTTCTGCTTTCGGCTCTGCACACCCGACAGCCGACATGTGTGAGAAGTGACTTCCTAGAAGCTGGTAATGCCGCTGATTCAAGCGAGGTGCAGCACTGGCTGAGTATCAGCCAGCACTCGTCATGCAAGCACAAGATCCTGTGCCGAAGAGGTGGCGTCTCCAAAGCTGTCTCGAGGCTTGTGCATTAGAACGGCATTCCAAGGTTGGCAGAGCACCTTCTGCAGCAGGAGCCTGTTCGGGCAGCTCCTCAGCCTCAGGAACGCCGTGGAGCAGCCACCCTCTGGCGCCCTCATCCCCCACCAAGGCAGCACCGCTGTTCCAGAACGCGCGGAAGGATCGCAACTTGGACGGAGCACCTGTCAGCCAATTACTTCACTCGTGAGCTCCAATTTTGATTCTTCCAACAACATGAAGATTGCCAGATGATGTCAAATAGACCTGCCAAGCACTTCGCGAGCAAGAAGCATTGCAAAGAAAAGCGTCAGAACGCACCATCAGAGTCAGGGCAGAAGAAGTTGAACTCCAGCACAGCCTGCATGCATGCAATGGCCTGCTCTGTGTGGCCGCTCTGGAGCTCGAGGCCAAGGCATTCGACAAACAACGCCGCTATGTCCCTCTCCACAGCCGCCATCACATCAAGAGGCGCCCCCTCCCTGCGCCGCCGCGCTCGCTCCTTCACCAGCGCCTGCACAACATTGACAGTCTCTCATCAAGTCTATATTAGTGAATCAAACAGGTGTAGGATTGCTCTGGCACATCAAGATGTCACACTGTCAGCAGTGAGCTGGGTTTTCGTCGTGAAACATAATTTAAGGGACTAGGTGCGCACAATGATGGCATCGCCATAGGAGACGCGCATGGCGGAGCAGGAGAAGCTGCCAAATCTGGCGCGCTGCCAGGACAGGAACGCCTGCCACAGGCGCGCGCTGCCGCTGTGATGCGCCAGCACCCGCCGCCACCTGAACCCATCCCGGTCAATGGGACTGTTTTTGGTGTGTTGCAACAGCAAGCCAAACAGCATCAATGCGTAAGCAAACAAGTCTTGCAGCCTCAGGGACACAGGCACAGTTTTGGATCATTGTGTGCTTAATTATCTGAAACTACATCTTATGGTTTTACACCGCATGCGTTAGACAGTCACCTCTCCTCCACGTCATCGCCGCTGATCACCACTTCTACGGCCCCCAGCAGCGCCAGCAGCAGCTCGTCCGAGCCTGGATGATGCCTCAGAGCCTGCTCTAAAATTGCAATTTTCTTCTCGGCCACCCCCGCCCCTGACGCTCTCCGCCCACCCCTGCAGGTACCAGCTTAACTTTGAAAACTGCACACGTTTATCTCCATTTTGATCGGTGTAGGCCGCAATCTTAATTGCATGGAGAATGCTGGGTGGTGCAGCGCACCCGCCGAGCTCGTCCTGGAAAGCGGCAAAGTCGAGCCAAAGCTGCAGGTCGTGCGGCCGCTCCCTGACCGCCCGGTTGAAGTCGCGCGTACGACGCATCATGTGCTGCTCCGCCGTCTCTGCCGTCTCCTCCTCCACAGCTGCGTCAGCCTCTGAGGGCGCTTGCTGCCCCGATCCGCCCTGCTCCCGACCTGCGCATGCATGTACACTGCAAGTGATCAGGCAATTATTAGCGGGGGTGACCATCACCTCAATTTGTAGGGACAAGGTGCAGCCAAATAGCTGTGAGTATCATGTCAACTTTGATGCGGGCAAGGTGCAGCAAATAGCTGTGATGTACCAAGGGGTCTCACCAGTGAAGTGCTCAGAGGCCACATCCAGAGGGATCCTTGACAGCTGCCCGAATCTGGAATGCGTAGCGGCTGACTCTGGCAGCCTGAGGTGGTCGATGCGCCAGCGCCTGAGACGGCCGTCGCGCTCCCGCCGCAGCACGGCCGCCAGAAAGTAGCGCCTGCGCTTTCCCCGCTGGCTCCGCTGCCTGTCGTCGTCCACCTCCGCACCAATTCCCCTGCAACACCCAACAATCTTACAACAATAATTTGGAAGGGACAGGATCCGTTCAAAAAGGTACTGCTAATGGTATAAAGCACACCTGGGGCCGTACACATAGCCATAGCGAGGCCGCGTGCCCTTGGCGACGCCGGTGGGATCCAGGCGGCTATAAGCGGCCACATTTGCGCGGTAGAGCCCGTCAAAGGCCAGGTTGTCGCGGTCACCATGCGTGTCTATGTAGGAGGCGGCGTGCTGCTCGCCGCTAGCCCAGTGCTTCTTTGCTGCTTCCCTGGTCAGCTTGCCAGCGGCTGCCTCCCGCCTCTCCAAATCAATAATCTTCTCGGCATCGCTCTTGGGCCGTTTCGCCCGGCTCCTCTCCTTTTTCTCCCTGCATGCATGCCACCTCAGCACCTGAAGTGATTTACAGGACAAGCACAATAAAGCATGAGGAGGGTAATGTACGTACTTGTGTCGTTTCCTCTTCTTCCTGTCGTGGTGCTCAGCCTTGTGTGCAGTGCCCTCATTTTGCATGGAAGGTTTCCTGGCAGATGCCTCTGCACCCTCATCGCTGCTTTCAGAACCTTCATCGCTTTCACTGGAAGATGGAAGGAAGTATTCTGCAGCCCGCTGCAGTTTGGCCTCTGCACAACACAATACTGTCTCAGTCCGAGCACGTCTTGCAGAAGAATCTTTTTTGCCTGACAAGCACGATATCTTGTCACCTTTCCGCGCGGCGGCCTCCTGAGCACTTGAAGCACTTTCTGAATGGAATGCCTCGGCGTTGAAACTGGTAAATCCACGCGCTTGTGAGCGCTGAGCAGATCCATCCCCAGAGGCAGGGACGTGAAGGACGGGGAACAGGGCATCAGACGGAGTGTTTCCGTCCATGGCAAGTATTATCACATTTGGTTGCAGGATTGTTGTTCCTCGTCCATCAATGGTACGTAGTTGGTCGCTGCCAACTACATCACCATTGATCTGACCCACATCTGTCGATCTGTGAACGTTTGAGCCTACCCTAGAAAGCTTTCAACATGGTAATGTGGAGACTTTGATATATAGATTGGAAGAGATGGATGGTATTAGGAGAATGTCAATGTCCAATGATTGATCATGGCTAGGTGGCAGGAACGCCGTGCAACGCTTGAAATTTATGATAGGGTCGATGGTACATCTAAATGCAGCCGCCCTGAATGCTCACAAGCTTGCAAACTGCACTGATCCAGCCAGGTCTTTCGTGCGTGACATTGGAGATCGTTGCCCAGCATGGTGAGGCATCCGTCGTTTGCTGGTTCTGACATCGCAGTAGTGCATGGCCTTGTTCGAGGGGGCCAGGATTGCTTTTCTGCTGCTGGAGGATTGCATTTTTTATGCAGGCTTGCATAAATTCTTGTTGGCGTACAGGGGCGTGTCCGCACGAAGACAGTCAAGAAGGCGTCCCGCGTCCTCGTGGAGAAGTACTATGGCCGTCTGACTCTGGACTTTGACACCAACAAGAGGGTGGCAGAGGATGTTGCCACAATACAGACAAAGAGGCTTCGGAACAAGATTGCGGGCTTCACCACGGTAGATCTCAATTATGCTCATTGATATCAATTGTGAAAGCACGAAGGGGTGCATTGTTGGTGCACCTGAGTGGAACGTGTTGTTGGGAAATCTGCAGCTGTGCTAAAGTAGGCTGTCGTGCCTTTGCTGATTCTCCTCGATTTGGTTGGCTGCAGCATCTGATGAAGCGCATCCAGCGTGGACCTGTGCGTGGCATCTCCCTCAAGCTGCAGGTGCGAGCGGCTGCACTCCTGGACAACACTTGCAGACTGTCTGGGCCACATGCGCGCTTATTTCATAAATCAGTCTGCATTTGCCTGAGAGCAATCTCACTGGATCTCTCCACACACAGGAGGAGGAGCGTGAGAGGCGCATGGACTACGTGCCCGAGGAGTCAGCAGTGAACACCGAGTCCATTGAGGTGAGGAACACAGGAGGCTGCTTGATGTACTGATCAGCATCAGGCACCTGATATTCTGAGTTCCCTCATGTTCTGTGTACTGCCATCTGCCTTCTGAGCTCACACCCTTGGGAATCTCTTAGAAGGTTGCAGCGAGCACCAACTAATTTAATGCTGTGTAGGTGGACGCCGACACATACGACATGCTCAGGAGCTTGAACATGGCCAACCTTCCAGGTGTCAAGCAGCAGCAGGTGAGGGGTGCATCCTGCCTTTGCAGGCAGTCTAGCTTTGTGGCATGAAGCGGGCAGGGCAGGCAAGCAGTTATTGGGGCAGTGCTTCTCCTCGGGACATTGGTGTGAAGTGGGGGGAAACTCAGTAGCAGCTGTGATTTGAAAGGCTTTTGCGACATATGCAGTGGGAGGAAGGGCGCCGCGGATGTGAACATGCAAAATAGGGCCTGAGGATCTGCTGTGACGCTGTGCAGGTGCAGACCGGGAACCAGGGGATCCCAGGCGCAAACTATGGCGGCGACCGCGGCGGTTACAATCGTGACAACAGGCCACGCGGCGACCGCCCGCCACGCCAGTGAGATATGCTGCGTTGCAGTGTTCGCTGGAGGCTGAGGGCATAAGCTTGGGGGTTTGTCATTCAGTAGATCTGCGTTCGAGTGCAATGTATGGGCAGGAACATGAGTCTAGCTTGCGGTGGCAACTTGCTGTGCAGCGTCATGCCATGTAGCACCTGAAGTTTTGGTAGCTTCAAACTGCTGAGTGTCTGACACTGGCAGACGTGGGATTATTGTAAGCACGTACCGTACTGTGACAGCCCATGGGAGGAAGGATTGCTGGCGTCACGAGTGGACAAGATTTGCCTCAGTGAGCGTCAAACAGCATCACATGTTCATGGCCTTTGGCAATCGGTGGCATCACTTTGATGGTTGTGACAGAGTCTTGGCGCAGCACTGTATTGCCCAGCTTGCTGGACATTGGGACTAGTCAATGGATCTATTTGCCACAGAATTGCACACCAAGCTCCATCGTCACTGACTCTGGATCCTCAGTGATGTTTATTATATCCATTCCGAGCGCTGCTCTAGCCTCGCCAGAGTCTCTAGCTTAGAGCTGTACATCTGTAGCAGATCTGCAAACTGGAGCACCGGCGGCACCAGCAGTCCCACACATTCAGTCTGCTCCGAGGAGTCCTGCAGCTGTCTCTGGGCTCGCCCTCCTCTTCCAGATCAGCAGCAATGGCAAATTTTAGTCATGGGGTGAATGTGGTGGTACGTGTACAAACAGCAGAAATTTGATGTATCACTTCTATTATAATAATTCTCAATTGTTTTGGGCCCTCCCAGAATGCCCAATCACGCCAGGTGTCACGAGGGAGTCCCAACTGGCGCCTGGGGTCAATCAAGTCCAGCTAGGACGGGAGATACTGTGCCTTTACGATCTTTACGAGCTCTTTACACAGAGGCATTTTTTTTCGAACAAACTATACCAAGGCTAGTGGCACGAGTGTGATACAGGCTAGGTGTCTAAGTATACTGAGCAATCACCGGCAAGCTTGTGCAGGCAGACTTCTCTTCGCGCGATGCAGACGTTCACGCAGACGAGCTCGATGGTCAGCACTTCGAGGCCGTGCCTTCGCCAAGCCTCTTTAATAAGAAATGCAGGACGTCTTCCGATGAAGGTTACCGCTACATACGCTGCAGAAGCACCGCCAAGCGCGAAGAAAGCTACTGCGAAGAATCAGCTCGACGCTCTGAAGGAGATGTCGAAAGTGGTCGCAGGTAAATCTCTCGATCAATATGCCAAGAATATCAGTAAGGTTAGATTGTGTCGAAGCGGTGCGTTCACTGGGTAGCTAAATGCAGCATTACGAAGTGGGAGGACATTCATCTTATAACCTCAAAGAGCAATGACTCGCAGACACCGGGGAGATCGATTCGATCAAGAGCTACAGGCCCTACGATGTCACTACGAATCCCAGGTAGCTTTTTGCATAATTGCATATCGTATCACTGACGATTGACTTTTCCTGAGAGGGATCCCTGAGTCAGAGATATTTTCGTCGTAAAGCGAGTAGCCTTGATTCGAATATATCTTGAGGTTTTATGTGTTTCTCATGCAGTCTGGTACTGAAAGCTGTTCAAAATCCTCAATATGAGCACTTGCTTGGAGAGGCCCTGGCGATGGATGACCACAGCTACCCAGCTGCCAGGTGTGTGAGTGTCTGTGACTTTTCATGACTGGGAGGTGTGGTGTTTGGACTGCCAAAGGTTTCTATAGGCCTGGAGAAAGCGAGCACAGTATTGCAAGACGAAATGTCCGGTCCAAGGTACCTGCAGGCAGTGTTCCAGGTCTAACAACACAAATTGCCTCTGTGTCCAGGCCACAATCAAATGTTGCCGACATCCTGGCTGTCAACATCGGCGCTGACCTCTTGAAGATTGTTCCTGGACGGGTGAGAAGCTTCCATGCTGGTCTGCTGAGGAAATGCACTTTTATTGCGGAGAGTTGGTTTTCTGTTACTGCAAAGGCATTTGCAAAGCCTTGGACGCGCTGTTGTGCAGGTTTCTACCGAGTGTGATGCTCACCTCTCCTACGACACTCAGGCGACCATTGAAAAGGTAAATGTTCGCTCCCAACAATGAGCAGGCAGACTTGCGCAACAGAGGTGACAATGGAGATCTGATATGCCTCTTGGTACGGGCAGGGGCTCAGGATCGTTGACCTGTACGCAAAGAAGGGCGTTGACACGAGCAGATTGTACATCAAGGTGAGTTTTCACGCACACATTTGTCTGTCAGCCCGAAATGTTCCTGGCGTCTCCTGCAACAAAAGTGTCGCGACTGCACCTGATCTTGTGCTTTGGTGCCCCAGATTGCATCGACCTGGGAGGGCATCCGCGCCTGCGAAGCACTGCAGAAGCAGGGCATCGAGACCAACATGACCCTCCTGTTCTCCTTTGCCCAGGTCTGTCGCCTGCTCTTTCTGCTTTACACCGCGCCCCTCTATGTTTCAAAGTGCAGTTTCTGAGAATGCATTGGCCTGAATCACCTCAGCCATGATGCAGCGCTCTGCATGCACCAGCTTTGAGATGTTGTGGTGGTATTCTGTGGCCAGGCTGCTGCATGCGCGGACGCCGGTGCCAGCCTGATATCCCCCTTTGTGGGGCGCATCATGGACTGGTACAAAGCCAAGGAGGGCCGCAGCTTTGCGCCGCACGAGGACCCGGGCGTCATCAGCGTGCACCGCATCTACAAGTACTACAAGCAGTACAAGTACAACACGATCGTGATGGCCGCGTCCTTCAGGAACGTCGGCGAGATCCGCGAGCTGGCCGGGTGCGCCTCCACCCTCACAACATTGCCAGTGGAATCTGTGACCTTTAGTACTGCACTCCTTTGAGCTCTTGTAAGAATGGGTGATGACTAGCCCAGATCATGTGCAGCACAGCAGATTCTGCGGAACACCATTTCACTGGAGCATGTGTGGCAGAATTTGCATGCAAAGGTGCAGATGACATACACACAACCTGGCTCGGTCTGTGAGAGACCATCTCGGAAGAGGCCAACATGATTGTGGTGTGGTTTGGCAGGTGTGACAACATCACAATTTCACCTGCGCTGTTGGGCGAGCTGGAGGCCTCGACAGAGCCGCTGCCGCGCAAGCTTTGGCCGGAGATGGGCGGCTGCAGCGAGCCCAAGGTGGATCTGACCGCCGAGTCCTATGACCTCTTCAAGAAGCTGCACGGCGAGGATGAAATGGCGGTTGCCAAGCTGGCAGAGGGAATCCAGGGCTTCTCCAAGGATCAGGAGAAGCTGGAAAGCATGGTGGCCAAGCTCGTTTCCTCTTAAAAGCTGCGCCAGTAGAAGAGAGGGTCCAAAGCAAGGTAAGCTTGCATTGCCATGCCTTCATCCCAAGGATGAGCAGCAAAAGGTTGTGTCTGAACCAAGAGCCTCAGTGGTGCACAGATTGGCATGCGATGCAGGGACTTGCTGCTGCTCAGCTGCCAGGCATGTTCTTGTATACTCGTGTCATGCCTCACTTTTGTCTCCTGAACAAAAGAATCGTGCTTTCAGTGCCATTTTTGGCGATGTAGTTGCTTTTTAGTACAGTGTCGTGGCACTGCAATTGATGTAACAATATATAGCAGAAGGTCTTGCCCTCAAGGCAGGTGTGTTAGGCTCAGGAAAACGCTTGGATTCCTCCTTGTGAGATTGTGCCAGGAAGACTGTGATAACATTAGATTGCTGCCATCCCCACATGATCTGCGCAACCAAACAAGCATCCTTTTTGTCTCTGTGTCTTGCACAAGGCGAGTGTCTGCTACTTTTGGATTCAGAGTGCACTAGGCGCCTTTTTTAGGCTGGGTTTTCCCACTGTTGCCCAGCAGCTGTTGAATGCATGCAAAGAATTACATAGCTACCTATCTTTTTGGCGTCACAAATCAACAGGCCTGGACCTGTTAGTTTCCAGCAGTCTCGTTACTTGTAGCCGTTCGTGACGAGAAGAAGAACAAAGTTATTCTCAATTGTAATGGATTGACGTGGGTATCCTTGGTGTCTGCTTCATCAATCATGATGGCAGTGAATGTGTAAGAAGCTAATGTGCATGTATGAACATGGTACTGCAAGCTTGAGAAGAGGTGGCGCATGGTATACGTATCCACGGCACAACTTAGGTTGCAAGCCGCTAAGCACACCCTCTCATTCACTTCACTGCTGTCGACTGGTACTGCTCTTGCAATCTATCTTCATCTTCTCTCAAATGATCAGTACAGGCCAAGGAGCTCAACATGCTGCACCGCAAGTTGGGTCCCAACTGAAAAATTCCAGATCACTCCAAACCAAGGACAAGTAGCAAAGAATAGCAAGAACAAAATTTGTCCCTCAGGAGAGCAGCACCAGACATAAACAAAACGACGACACCAGAAGAGACCGATTCAGTGCTGTTGGGTGAACAGGGGGAGCACGATCTTCTCCCAAGAATCCTCCCATGTCACAGCACCAGTTCCCGCCACTGACTCCTGCAGCTCCTTCAGAAGGGGGTTCTCTGTGTGTGGGAACCCCTCAAAGAGCTCCACCAGCTGTGCAGCGAGCTTGCTTGCGCTGTCAAACAGGAGGCCATTCGTGCCATCCACTACCAGCTCATTAATGCATCTGTAGTCTGCTGCGCACACAGGTAGCCCGCAGCCAAACATGTCCACCACCTACACAGGGCATGCGATGCTGATTCGATGACTCGCAGCAATATTACACCTCTTCTGCACATCGGCATATCTGGGATCTGTGGCTGCAAACTTCCAGGCTTTTGAACACCACTTCATTATTCACAAGAAAAAACCAGTGCAAGTGTGCCCAGATTTCTGGCAGTGAAGGGGCAACGGGGGCGACCTCTCTTTCAATACATTTAAGCCAAGAGAGAATGCAAACACAAAGACACAGCGAGAGGAGACAAAGGGAGGAAGGGCTGCCTCGCAGGTGTAGCACAATGCGTCAACAACGCACTGAGAGAAAACGGTATGCAGACATCAAGGCAGTGCGAACAACACAACTGCAATCACTTACCTTCATTGGCAGGTCAAAGCCAGAGGAGGAAGTGTGCAGGCAGACACCCAGGTCAGCTGAGCCCAGCAGCAGCGGATAGTCTGCCGCCTCCAGCCAGGCCGTGCGGAAGGCCACTCGCTGCAAGTCCAGCCGCCGCATGCCCTCTGTGTACGCCGCGCGCTGCGGCCCCTTCCCCGTCACCAAAAACAGCAGCCGCGGCAGCGCTTTCGGCCTCTCCACAGCCTACATGCGGACCACGCTCATGTCACAGATGCTTCCGACTGCACTCCCAACACGCTTCCATTTCTACTAGAGGGCATGAAGGCAGATGTATCATGAACAAAATACCATGCCGCGCAATTGGACATGCCTGAGCTGTGGCGCGCAATCCAGGATGAATTTAGAAACCACGCTTGAGTATGTCCTAATGGGACCTCGTTCTAATTCTGCAGGATGAAGGTTGACCAGCTGCGCGCAGGACTCCCTGTACCTCGGAAGCAGAAATGACAGACTTGCACAGGATCTGATGCCGCACCTGGGCGTCATACTGCTGTGCCGCATCCAAGAGGATCTGGAAGTCTTCGTCCGGTGTCCAGCTGGTGCTGCTGACTATGAGCGCGGGCCGATCTGCTCGCAACCTCACCCGACCGTCCGCGCCGCCCAGCCGCTCCGTGCACACCGTCAAGCTGTGCTCCTCCTCCCGCGCCCTCGACTGCTCTGCTAGCACCCGCAGGTCCATCTGTGTACGTGCAATCCCGGATCAGCCACACCTCATTCTTCATCTTGCATACTCTGGTAAGTGATAGAACGCTGCTGGCAGTTACCTCTAAACAAGCGGGGCAACCACAATACTATTCCTGCTGATTGTGCAGCTGTAGGTGTGCCTGTTGGTTATTGCATGCCTGAGGGAATGCCAATGTGATGTTTGACGCAATATTACGGCCAGGAATTCCCAGAGTACCCACCTGGTCTATGAAGCTTTTCAGGTTGTCGTGGGAGGCAGAGCTGGCCCTGCGGCTGACAGGCAGCGGCCGCATGCCGCTTGAGCTGGCTTCGCTGGCGTCATGGCCGTTCTGAAGAGCGTCCTTCAATGTGGGCAGTACCCCACAGCAGTCCCTCGGGTGAACAGGCGCGTCCAGCACAGGCCCCAAGCGCAACAGCAGCTCGTGCTGCAAACAATACATAACCCTTGCTCAGTGACAATGAGGTGTAGTTCCAGAAAATTCTTCTGAAGTATCAAGAGAGGAATCAACAATCCCAGACCCGTTGCAACAACATTTTGGATCACCTGCTCCTTCAAGGGGGTGGGCCTGAAGTGTGAAGGTGGACGGTCATAGAAAACGGTGGCCTTAATGTGCCAGCTTCTCTCCAGCTCTGTCTGCATTGCTTTGCTGACACACAAGTGCTTGTGGCCAAAGCGCCCCCAGAAGCGCTCGTACAACTTCGCCAAAGCCACCTGGAGCGTTGAACATCCCTCCGGTTGGTGCGAATTTCTGGGGATGCGATTCAAGATGTCATGAAAGCACTGTGTGTGTTCAACAGGCTACAGGAACTCCATGCAGCAGGGCATCCTCCTTGTTCCTCACCAAGGGGTGTTTGTGGGTCATGGACAAAGCCATCAAGGTGTGTGCAAAATTGTGCCAGTCGATCATAAAAGTGGCGCGGTGCCAGACGCATGCCAACCAACACATCACCAATGTTGGTATGGCAGGAGGTACCTGCAAGGCCCACGAAAAGTGACAATAGAGTACAGAAGAGCGACCATATCCCTATTCAACCATGAAGTTTCCAATGATCCAGAGAATCAGCGGTCAGAGTAATGAGAGGGTCACACTTGCAGGAGCAAGGTGTCTGGGGATGGCAGCCAGAAGATCATCATGAAGAGCAGCATGAAAGCCTGGAAAGCTGCCTTGATTATGAGCGCAACAGAGCGGGGCAGCACTTGCGCAAGCTGACGCCTGCACACCACATTTCATTGAGATCATGTTGCTGTCCTGCCTCGCATGCTGCATCCAAATGTCTTGAAGATCTGGCATTCTGGACGTACAGCTCAGGTATGGTGTGGACTCTGATATTCTGGTGCTTAGTAATTGCTGCATTTGTCTTGCTCCCTCCATATGCGATCACATGCACCTGGACTCCAGCCTGCATGACACACTCATTCAGCAACACAAATGGAAAAAAGCGGATCGCCAGAGACCCTCGGGCAGACAGATCCACAACCTGACTCACCTGCTGTGCCAGGGAAAGGGCATGATTCTGCATGCGGGGGCTTCTTCCAAAGTCACCAAGGACAACAACCCAGACCCTCCCTTTCCGCATACCCCTCTTGAATACGAAAATCGACAATATTGCTACTGCCAGAAAGAAAAGGAAAGCTTTGAATGAAAATTTCGTCACGTGCACATGCCAAAGATCGTCTGAGATTGTGGCAGAATCAGTGTTCTCTGTCATAGATCATCAGCCCAATAGGTGACATCTTAATGAATTAATTGGACCTACAATGAGTGCGTCTTTATTGAATTGCACACGTAGATATCTAACATATATATATTGAACATCTCACGGCTTTGACTGTGTAAGTCTTTGCTTCACGCTTTTCCGAGATCAAGATGGCGAAATCCTGGGTTGCAGTTCAGCAGCCAATATAGCTATTCTGGTATTCACAATCAATATTCTTGGATTGTGAATCTTCCTGACTAGCAAAACTTTGCTGAGCCCATCACATGCCCCAAACACTCCTCTCTGCTTTGTGCGAGTCCCCCGATCTGCAAGCTTGGCGGGATGCGGCGGGACCCCCCTCCCCTTCTCCCAAGACACAGGACCAGGACGTAAAGCATACAAAGCCCTTGCAATGAGAACCATTCTGTAAATAATTAGGAGAACTTTGGTGGAGCTGTTTTGTCACTATTGCTGACGTCCTTAGTTTTCCCAAATAGAGGATCCCACTCCCGATCACCGTATGTTAGGAGCAGTGCGAAGCACCTTGGTGACGATTCTCGTCCTTAAAATCGAATATAATACTCTTTCATAGCATGCAGAGATAGACTAGTGGCAAATTCTTTGGAAAATGTCCACCATGGCGAGGGTGGGCGAAGTGCCAGGAAGGGCGCCAGGTCTAGGGACGAAAGAGCTGAATGCCCTAGATCTTCTCGTGCAGCGCACGCAGCGCTTCGATGCTCTGCTGTTCTGCGTTGCTTACGCCATCATGGTTGGGAAGATTCTCAGGGACACCATATCTGGAACTGGGTAGGGAGACTGAATATAGCAGCAAAATCCTGTGATTTGGTTTCTGCGAGATTGATTGTTATTGATCATGTCAAAAAGTATCCTCACGAATTTCATGGATGTCGCAGGAATACCTACTACCTGAACATGAGTATCTTCGGTGGCCTTGTTGTTGCCCAAGTGCTGCTCTGGCTGTTTGGGATATGGATGATCAATGTGAAGTGCCTGGTGGAATATCAGAGCTGCCCGAGCCCTTACAGAGCCACACATTGCAAGGTGAGAAGCGCCCTCGGCAGCCTCGCTGTATTAGTACTTGCCAATCTGTCATTCATTTCTGGCTCTCATTTGTGGTTTCAGTATGGATCTCTTGTGCTGGCATCAGGTGGCAGCAGCAGATTTCACAGGCAAGAAGGAGATTGTCCCGCTGGATCGAAAGAAGGTGGAGGATGGTCAGCTCGAAATCAGCTTCGAATTCAGGAAGCAGCGATTCCATTATGACGCTGAGAAGAACCTCTTCGAGAAGCTGGCGTATCCAGTGCAGGTGGCTTCTTCATGCTGTGTGCTCAGCACTAGACCTGGCAAGCGCTGCATCATCATACAATACAACTCTGCTGAATGGGACATGAAGAGATGGTGTCTCTTGTGCAGGAAACTTTTGGGCAGTATCAGAGGAGCTCGGGTTACGGCAATGAGGTCAAGGCAGCCGCTGCCTTGGATAGATGGGGGGAGAATCGCTTCGAGGTGCCCGTGCCGCAGTTTGGCCAGCTGCTGAAAGAGCAGCTCCTGGCGCCATTCTTTGTCTTCCAAGTCTTCTGCGTCGGCCTATGGTGCCTGGACGACTACTGGTGATCTACCATCTCTCAGCTCCTGAAATAAATCCCCAAATGTGATCCTTCAGCTGAAATGCTAGGTGCATGGCCTCTCTTTCGGACGCGCAGTTCTGGTCCAACTCGACATTATAACAATGAGTAAGAATCGCATGCGCAGGTACTACTCCCTGTTCACGCTGGGCATGCTGGTCATGTTTGAGTGCACAGTGGTGGGGCAGCGGCTGCGCAATCTGAGGGAGCTGCGCTCGCTCACGACGCCAAAGCAGGCGCTGCAGGTGTACAGGCAGGGCAAGTGGGTGCAGCTGCCTGGCGATGCTCTCCTGCCGGGCGATGTCATTTCCATCGGGAGACCATCTGGCGGTACATTTCTCCCTTCAGCACTCCCAAACCTCATGATCATTGTTTCCATCGACATGTGGCAGATGCTTTTAGCATTGCAAGAGTGTGACGAGGTCCACTATGATTAGTATTGATGTGCTCCCCTTGATTTGCAGGTGTGGGGCAGGAGGAGCGAGTGGTGCCGGCAGATGCGCTGCTCTTGGCAGGGACATGCATTGTGGAGGAGGCCGTGCTGACAGGGGAGTCCACTCCCCAGTGGAAGAACCCCATTGGCACTGGCTCGACCAACGCAGCAGCTGCCCAAGAGGGCTTGGATGTCGCCAAGGTCTGCTGCACCTGCTGTGTGTGCTTGTTACCCTTTGTACTATGGCACAGAATGTTTTGGACCAGGGGACAATGAAGAGTGAGGCCTTGTTGCCATGCAACGCAGGTGGATCCTGAGTCCCGCCTGAGCATCAAGCGCGACAAGAACCACATGCTGTTCAGCGGCACCAAGATCCTGCAGCACACCGGGGACAAGAGTGCGCGCATCCGCACTCCCGACAACGGCTGCCTGGCTGTCGTGCTGCGCACCGGCTTTGAAACCTCCCAAGGTGATTTTTTGTCTTCACCCTCATGCGGCATTGATGTCCCGCGACAACAACAAGTGCGTCAATTCCCAATTCTTTGGAATTAATCACAAGCCTACCTATTGGCAGGTCAGCTGATGCGGACCATCCTGTACTCAACGGAGCGAGTCACAGCCAACAACTGGGAAGTGGGCCTCTTCATCCTCTTCCTGCTCATCTTTGCTGTTGCCGCTGCCGCCTACGTCCTCTACTATGGACTGCAGGTAAAATCTCCTTCCCCTCCCTTGCAGGTTCCCACATGCGCCAAGCAATATCGTCTGGTTCACATGCCTGCCAACACCATGCCTTCAGCAAAAAGTGCAGATTCAACCATCATTTTACCGGTTTCACTGGAAAACTGAGTTGTATCAGCTTCTGAGTCGATGACGGTTGACAGACTGTTGCCTGTACTTTCTTTGTTGCGCTCGTTGGCATGGGAGTGTCGCCTTCCGCATGACTCGGTCTGACATGATTGCATGCTGGCTGCAGAATCCCGACCGTGACCGCTTCAAGTTGTTCCTGAACTGCACCATGATCATCACCAGCGTCATCCCCCCAGAGCTGCCCATGGAGCTGTCTATCGCTGTCAACGCATCTCTGCTGGCGCTCGCACGCAAGGCCGTCTTCTGCACCGAGCCCTTCCGCATTCCCCTCGCCGGCAAGGCATGCCCCGGCTCCCACCTGCTCTGCTCATGCGCCTCCGTCCCTTATGTCAAAGTGCTAATATCACCACCCTGCTCAATGAGCAAGCATTGCATCCGGAGCAGTTCACTCTTCATCATGAGTCCCTGGCCTGCCTGCTTCATGATCCCCAGAAAAGGTCCAGCAAGACAGGCAGATGCGCATTCGGCGGCATTGGAAACATGTTCAGCTACATTTTAAGCCACGACGCCTAAACACTCAGCGGCTGTGCTGGCGCGCAGGTGGCGGTGTGCTGCTTTGATAAGACGGGGACGCTGACGTCGGACAACATGGTGCTCAAGGGGCTGGTGGGCCTGGCCGGCCGCGCGCGCGAGCTGGTAGCGGATGTGCGCGAGGGCAGCCGCGAGGCCGTGCGTGTGCTGGCCGCCTGTCAGTCCCTCATCCAGGTCGACGGCGCCCTCGTCGGCGACCCCCTCGAGCGCGCCGCCTTTCAGGCCACCGGTGCGAGCACTTCTTTTCTGGTGAAGGGAGAACCCAGGACATGAAGGCATTGCCAGCGCTATACTAGCAGAAAGGGTTGCCTCGCAGTGTAAAGAGAATGCATCAAACAATACAGACATATTTCCCTCCAGCTCTTCAGAATACATGCATCTCTTCCTCTTGCACTTACCAGTAGCAGCTCACGGGATTGCAAATTATGCTATCACAGAAGTACAGGCGCGTGCATGCAGATGCCCTTGTCTTATGCTCTCCTAAACAGCCTGATTGATTTGGAGGCCGCCCATTTGCCTCGTGCATACTGGGTTCTTACATGGCAATTATGGGTTGTGGTGCTTGTTGCAGGCTGGACGTATGCTGGCGGCAACCTCACAAGCGGCAAGCAGGCAGGCGGCAAGGAGGTCACCACCATCCTGCACAGATACCACTTCACCTCGACCCTCAAGCGCATGACTGTCATTGTCAAGGTATGCTTGAAGAATTGCGCTAATAAGAGGACGCTCCTTGCTTGTCTGACCCAGACCCGAGCAAAGATGACAGCCACATCATCCAAGATCTCCTGTGTAAGTGAGTGGCTGATGCTGGTCTGCAGGTTGAGGATGAGCACTCTTCGACACCAGCATACTGGGCCGTGGTGAAAGGAGCTCCAGAGGTGATCCAGGGCTTCCTGGCAGCGCCGCCAGCTGAGTATGAGGCCGCTTACAAGGAGTATGCAGCACAGGGGGGCAGGTATGAGCGCTTCTATCCCTTACGCATGTCTAATTAAAAAATGTTATATCTAGGTCCTTCAGCTGGTATTGATGGGTGTAATGTTATCCAAAAAATCTGTCTTGATAGCTTGGCATGAATTTGAAAAAGGCAAGTTTTGGATGCTGCAGGGTCATTGCGTTGGCTTACAAGAAGCTGGACGCCAAGCTGAGCCCAGTGGAGATTGGCAACCTGCCGCGCAGTGAGGTGGAGAGCAACCTGCACTTTGGCGCCTTTGCCATCTTCCAGTGCCCCCTCAAGGAGGAGAGCGAGCCTGCCCTGCGCATGCTCAAGGTGCCCCTTACCTTTTCCTTGGACGGCCTTGTCTTTGCAACATTGCTGCGCCTGACTCTTGGAATTACTGCACTCCATGTAGTGATGCGTTATGATGATTGGATGGCCGTTCAGGATGCGAGTCACCAGCTTGTGATGATCACCGGCGACGCGCCCCTGACAGCATGCCATGCGGCATCCCAAGTCCATATCCTGGACCGGCCTGTGCTCATGCTTGTACACAGGTATCCTTCTTGTGACTCTTTTCTAACATGCTGCACTGTCCCCCATCACCATTGCTCGCCAATCTCATAGTGAGCTCTGACCTTGATCCAGCAGATGCGCTGTCTCGGTGTGTCCATGTCCGCGACTTGACCTTCCTGGGTGCATACCTGATGTGTTGGTAATTTGAATCACAGGGGCCCAGCTCTGACGGCAGGCCATGAGGATGACGTTGAGGATGACTCGAGGTTCGAATGGACCACGCCAGATGAGGCGCTGAGGCTGCCCTTCCAGAGGTCACGCCAGGACGCCGTGTCACTGGCTGCAAAGTGGGACTTGTGCATATCGGGCGACGGCCTGCACCACCTGCACCAGATCGGCGCCGAAACAGACTACATCCCCCTCACCCAGGTACTGATCCAAGCTGGTCTACCAGAATCATATATGCTCCTAGCCCACACACCGGAAACCTCTCGAGGCGCCAGAAACCTTAAAGCCCGTCCAGCTTTTCCTCTGCAGGCATCAGTCATGTGTCATGACAATGCTGCAGTCGTCAATGACACACTGCCAAGCATGCTGCGATAGGGTGCCTCACCCACAGGTCATAAAGTTACTGAAGATCGCAGGACGACGTAATGAATTCTGTGGGCTTCACAGGTGTTTGCGCGGGTGTCCCCGGACCAGAAGGAGCTGATCCTGCGGACTCTGCGGACCGCTGGCTGGACCACGCTGATGTGCGGGGACGGCACCAACGATGTAGGCGCGCTCAAGACGGCCCACGTGGGAGTGGCGCTGCTGACGCCGCGGCCGCCGGCGGCCAAGCCCAAGGACAATGGCAGCGCCCCCGCGGTGGCCGGCCCCTCCGGCCGCGCGCTGCCGGGCCGCGGCGGCGCCGCCGGGCCCGGCCCCTCATCGCTCGCCGCTGGCCGTGGCCGCAGGTATGCATCAACGCCTCTCACGCACTCTCATGCTGATATCGGTTTGCAAGTGGCGATGGCCGGCTAACAGGGAATGTGTGTGGCTGCAGGGAGGTGGGGCCGCACGGAGGGCGGGGGAGCGGGCCGGAGGCGAGGAACGGGCCACCCATGAAGCTAAAGGCGGGCGCGCAGATGCTGGAGAAGATGCGGGCGGCCGGAAAGCCGGTGGACGCGCGCATGCAGAAGATGGCCAACTGGATGGACAGCATGGAGCCTGACGAGGGCATGGTGCGCTGCGATTTAATCTTATCAGCTGTATCTTGCAAGCTGGCAAGAACTCATTTGTGCAGATGGTGGCCTCCGTGGCAGCTAGGCGCTGTTCTTGAGTGAGTCGGTGCATTATCTGAGGGTAGAACGAGCGGGTGTCTGAGAGCAGGGCGTGGCTGCAGGTGCCCATGGTGAAGCCGGGGGATGCGAGCATGGCGTCGCCGTTCACGGCCAAGCTGGCGTCAGTGATGCCGTGCACGGACATCATCCGGCAGGGGCGCTCCACGCTTGTGACCACCATCCAGATGTTCAAGATCCTGGGCCTCATCTGCCTCTCCACCGCCTACTCCCTCTCCGTTATGTACCTGCAGGTGTGGGCCCATATGCTGCCGCCAACCCCCATCCCTTCTTCTCTGCCCCAGCACATCTGTGTCATGTTTTCTCTGTAGCTTCCTGCTTTGCTGTGGTGGCCTGCAGCAGATAGTGTCGGATAGCTGGTTGCCTACGCACTTAGAGAGCTGGAGGCAGAAATAGCTGAGGGAGAACCAACCAGTCTGGGAGAGAAGTGATTTGCACATATTTAAATGAATGGGTGTGCGCAGGGTGTGAAACTTGGGGACTTCCAGGCGACGGTGATGGGCATGCTGAGCGCAATGCTCTTCTTTGTAATCTCGCACGCCAAGCCGTTGGACCAGCTGTCGCCACAGAGGCCGCACCCCAACATCTTCTCCGCCTACGTCTTCCTCTCGCTGCTCGGCCAATTCGCCGCGCACATGGGCTTCCTCATCTACATGTACTACGGCGCCCTGGCAGCCATGTCCAAGGCACGCTGCAGCCCCCTGCACCCCATCTATCACCCCCCTGCTTTTATGCAGCCAGGGGGTTGTTTAATGCAACCCACGTATGTAGCATTTCCCCAGTGTAGGAACCATGACCGCAACTGGCAAGGCTCACGAGCACATAGTAGCATAATTCAGCATGGCGAATTCGCTCTGCCATGATGTTGTGTGTGCCATTAGAGGCTCCCTCGATAAATTGCAATGCTTGTGCCATTGGCTGGGCCTGACAGACGCCACAGACAGCTTGAGCATTGAAGAAGCTCCTTCAACTTCCGCACTCGATCCGCCTCGATAATTGAACATATCTTTCTCTGAATTGCTGTGCGCTGACGGAGTCAATTCCTGGTGGGCGCAGGACGAGGTGCAGGAGCCCAACGCGGACTTCAAGCCCAATCTGGTCAACACGGTGTGCTTCCTGGTCCAGTTCATAATCCAGCTTATCACCTTTGGCGTCAACTACCAGGGGCCCCCCTTCAACGCCTCCATCCGCGACACCAAAACGCTGCGCTACACCTTCTGGTGGGGGTCCATCTTCTGGGCCGTCCTCTCCCTCGACCTCGTCCCCGAGCTCACCCAGCTCGTCTCTCTGGTGCGCCCCTCGCTTGCCTCCTGCATATGTAGATAGCGGACTGCCTGCACGGATCACATTCACGCAATCCTGTTACAGATCAGGGGATCTGCAAAGCATACAGCACACAACTGTCAACAACCCGCATGTGCTTCCACACAACCTGGCTCGTCTTTTAGAACTCCTCTACCCACGAAGTGACTGAGTGCCCCTGAGTGACCCCTGGGCCAGGATTGTCTTCGAGCGTCCCTGCATGTCGTGTGAGGGGTTGCCCCACTCGGAGGTTGTCTGAGGCAATTAGGGCCCAAAGGAATGCACGCTGAGCTGGCCTGCCAGCCGCCACTTCTCCTCAAATATCCTGCCGTGTGCATGAGCTTTGTCAAGGTGAATAGCTAACAAAATTAGAAAGATGTGGATCGCTCCAAAGGCCTGACACGATCTGACTCCCTCATTGAAGAGCAAACGTACGAGTTCGGGTTGCATTTGGCCTTTATTACTGAAATAGACAGCCTTAGGGGCAAATGCATGAAAGATGGGAGGCTGCATTTGGGGAGGAGACATGCCAATTCAGGGTGCGCTGGGGATGTGCAGGTGAGCGTGCCGCCCATGCTGGGCTACAAGATTGTGGGACTGGGGCTGGCTACCTTTGCGGTGACATTTGCATGGGACCACGTTCTGCGCGCGGCGTTCCCTGCGCCCTCGCCGCCCCAGAAGGGCTACCTGGCCTTCAAGAAGGAGCTGGCTGTCCTCAAGAAGCAGGAGGCCCGGCAGCAGCGGCGGCCCCATGCCGGGTGAGCACTTGTTGCATGCGTGGCTGCCGCAAATGCCATGCTGGACTAAGATGTTGCAGATTCTTGCAGAGTGGTCTAGTAGTGTCCACCAGAATTTTTTAAGGTGTCAAGAATGGTGTCGTCACAGTGACCAACTTGTCTTTAGGTTGCTTGTTTGAGTCAGTGAACGTGCATTTGAAGTTTCAAGGATTGCACACAACGGATGGATGGCACAACACACCTTGCTTTCCTTTAAACAACCTTGTATATGCCGATAATATTTGTGAGATGCAGTGCTTGAGTATACAATACTTTGCATCCAGTTGCATCCGTCCGATGCACTATCATTCAAGGTTTCTCCTTGGTCAAAGGCGTGCATCCGCCTCCAAGTCGTGCAAGTGCAAATTGCACTCGCTCAGCAACTTGCTGTCAGCGACGCCTCTCCAACTTTGCTTCAGTCCCACTTTGCTTCAATCATTGAAGTTAAAAGTACAGTGCTGTGAGTGCTTCAGTCCTTGAGTCACAGTACAGTGCTGTCAATAGTATTTCCGAATTCGCAGTCACAATTAACACGGCACTCAATTTGCCCCGCACTCTGCCCGATCCAGCAGTAGAGAGGCATCTGTCATGGGAGCCCAGAAGGCCTTGGACCACCATTGCACGCTGATCAGCGGCCACAACCCGCCACAGAACAGCGCCAGGGATATGCACAGGGCCACCACCGAGTCAAACCACCAGAGCGCGCTGTTAACGCTGTAGAAGATCGTGGACATGCAGATGGCGGCTGACAGCACAGCCACGGCCCCAGACGTCAGTGCATCCTTCCTCAAACTCTCCGAGCGCAGCTTTCTCTGCAGGGACAAAGTTTACCTCTTAATTTTCATTCAGCTTGAGCAATATTTGGCTGCTGCAAACTTCCTGTTCCTCATGGATTGGAGAGAGATACAATGAAAATGGTCGAAATTAGGCACAAGAAGCACCAGCTATAAACATTCATACTTTTGATGAAGGCATGCATGATAATTACGAATGATAGTGATGATAATGAAATTTAGTCCAACACCGCATGTGAAGGCAAATGCTAATTTCACTCCAAAGATTCTCAGTGCGCACCGAGAGGTCGAGCTTGAGGCCGCAGAGGACGCTGAGCACGACCACTGAAGAGAATGCAATGCCCAACAAAAGCCCAGCCTCCTCGGGGCCCTGTCGGCGCTGAATGTGGCCTATCGCCTCCTTTCCCACAACAATGCTGATTCCCAGGAACTGCACAGCCACAGCACAGCCACACTAGTTAGCCATCGCTATCAGATTGCCAATCAATCATACAGATGCAGCAGCCGCCAAAAGCCACTACTACATGCACGTTCATGGATGGGTGCAGATCGCACCGAGAGGCTTATGCCGAAGCTGGCATACTTTTCTCGCTGCAGGGCTGTCCCAGAAACGTCTGTGCTCCGATCGTCCCAGAATCGCCAGAGTACCAGCAAACTGCTCCACACATCCACAAAGGACTCCAATGCGTACCCTAGCACTGCCGCACTGGCCACAACACAGCAGCACTATTCAGGGACCTCCATCATCTTGAAGTCACATTCAGATCCCCCATTGATTTGTCTATGTATCGGCTGCACACCTGTCGAGTGCAAGGGAAGCCATGATCCCCGCCATTCCACCAGCCAGAGTGACTGCCAGACTGACATATGTTACAAGGCGAGCTTTCTGGACGAGGCGTATTCGAGTTCTGTCTGACATTGTCAGAGGCTCTACGTCGTCCAAAAGAGATGCTGATCGTTCAGTGTAGCTGGAGGAGGCCTGCAAGTGTGTCACCTGCAAAGCCATGTTCGACCAGGTAAACAACATAATGCAGTCACAACCCCAAACTTCCTCATGGGTCAAGATCGTTTGTATTTAAATATGATGCAGTCAGACTTGTTACGATCTTTGCTGCTTAGCCAAGCAAGGGAAACGTTCCCCAAGATCACCGACAAAGTCAGCCTCAGCCCATCAAGCACGGGGTTGGCAAAAGATGCGATCTGCAAAGCTACCTGTCTCTCTTTAGCTTCAGCATTGCCTTCTTGCTCAGGAGACCAAGTTGTGCTGCTACGTTTGAGGCCCTTCTTCATTTCTGATCTCACTGAATTGCGACGAAGGTTGATTGGTCTGCGATCTGTACGTCAATCACCAGATGTCGCTACAAATCTGCTTGTGTTTGGATCAATTAGGTTGATCGTGAATCGGTACCGGCAATAATCGGTGGTCCCGTGAGGATCCAATTTCGGAAGTTCACTAGCGCGTTTGCAACGAACAATTGGAGACGCCAGTTTAGGCTCCTCATGGACTCCATTGCAGCCTGTTGAATGGCAAACTCTGGCTTGGTGATTGTGGGGGGAAGACTGATGTGGCCACTAATGACAATGCACCGCGCAACAGGTGGGCGCGCAGGTGATAAAGGGACCTGGGTCAGGAGGTCATGATTATGACGCCGGCACCGGCACTCACCGGCCCGGGTAAGTGCTGCCAGCTGCATGCCATCATGATGCAGTGCATGATGCCCATCATGATAATGATGATGCTAGGTTGGAGATGGCCGCACATCTGTTCAAATATGTTTCCGGTAGTCACTTGCAACCCGACTTAGCCAAGTCCTTGAGCTGGGCCAACAAGAGCGTGTGGGAAGACTCTTCGAGAATGTGAACAGGGACAATTACAGAGACCTGCAGGATTGTCTGTTCTAGCCTTCTCGGCCGCTGAATTGCTACTGGCATGCACCGTGCACAAACTCTGATGTGACCCCAACCAGGACACACCATGGCCACTTGTCAGAAAAAAATTATCCCTTTGCTCACCCCAACCTAGATGGACCTCAGGTCTTGCCATGACTCCTCTGACATGATGTTGCATCGTGCCAAGGTAAAATGTAGAAAATGCTATGGCAACCGCGCGTTGTACACTAAATTGGAGAACAGGGGAGCTAAGTCCGCCTGTTGCTAAATTTTTGATACACAAGCCGCATGTTGAAAAGAGATCTATGGATATATTTTGGTTCTGGCATTGTGGACGCTCAGTCCTCTCACCCTCTGCCTCTTCTTGGCTCCTTCCAGCTGATCCAAAATCAAATGTCATCAGGTCCTCTTAAGGTGTGCCCCTCACACGCTTGCATGCTTGCCGGCCGGCTGTGCTCACTGCACACACCTTGCCACCAGCAGCAACACCGCAAAAAAAAACAAAGAAATACTTCTGACGGCATTTCGAATTCGAAATTCAGACAGCTCCCACGACAGCACTTGACAGTGTTGGAGCCACAATAGCGTTTCACATCCGGGATCAAGCAAATACTACAGGCGCCACAACGGTGCCACAAGCTTATGGTGACTTCCCAACCCTCACAAAGCCTTTTGAGCCTTCAAAACTGACATGATTTCTGCTCTCCACAGCACGGGCTCTTGCAAGTCAATTGAGCAGGTGAAAATCACCAACATTACCCAGCATCACTCTGCTGCACCTGCAGGAATCACAACACCCATGGTCAACAACTGACATGTCACTGCATCATTAGTTCACACTTCTTCCAGACTGTTCTTAATAAGAGGAAACGCAGATATGAAGGCAAAGAGAGTGCCTTCAGAGTTTGAAAGAAGGAGGAAGGGCTGCCGATTACGCATTTGCAAAGGGAGGAAGGCGATAATGAACGCTGCTCATGTAGGAACAGGGTGGGGCTCACCAGGGTCGGCCAACTCAGCCTCCTGCTCGTAGCGGTTGGCAGCAGCCATGAGTCGCGTCGCCAGCGCAGCCGCCTCCTCAGCCTCCGCCACCGCCTTTGCAGCTGCTTCTGCCGACTCCACCGCCGTCTGTGCACAAGCATGAACCCCTCAACTTCTCATTTTCCCCCATTGTAGCCAGGGAGGGTTTTGAGCATCAGGCAAAGCATAAGGCAGTATCTCCAGCAAGCGTGTGATTGTTTACATGCTGCAGACACCTGAGCAATAACACAAACGCAATCCCTTTACTGGGACCCCTCGCCATTGGGCTCTCTTTGCGTCCTGCCTTTCCTATCAGGTGTTTTCATGTCTAGGAGGTCAAGGTGGCACCTTGAAGTCCAACCAAAGTATTACAGTTGGGCAGGGGACTCTTGGTGTCAAGCATTATCACTGATTGCTTGCAGATGCCTGGACATGCAGTTCTCTATAATGCTAGCGGTGATTGTGTGATTAATTACATGTCTGCAGCACTCACCCTGGAGTCGAGGGGGGTGGAGCCTGGTTTGGCGCGGGGCCACTCCATGCCGGCCTCCTGCGACAGCTGGCGCACGACGCCTCCGAGACGGAAGAGGTTGATGTGGTTGGGCACCGTCTCCAGCCGCCCGGCCTCCACCATCCGCCGCAGCGTCCCTCGCACCGTCCGCTTGAACGACGGCGTCACCGCGTAGTGGCTCTGCCCACACAGCAAATAAAAATTAGTGGCGTGAAGAGGAGCTTGACAGGGGCAAGCACGCTTGGAGGTGGGAGACACCGGGGAAAATGCCCTCAATGGCTACGGCCCCCAGTTGCCGTACCATTGGAAATAGTGACGCAGTGACAAAGCCTTGGGTATGGTCAAGGAGACAGAGGTGAGGGTCACCGCATAGTGGCTCTGCGCGCGCAACATGCAATCTGACTCCACCCAAAGCCAAGAATCTTGGTCCATTCAGCTGATCTATCTTTTGTATCATATTTGGTCATCTTCGTGTCGAGCCTTTTGTATAGAGGCTCCCATCAAGTGTATTTGGGTCCCTCACTGAGGGGCCTGTTGCGAGACAGCAACAGCCAAACATGAAATTATATGACATCTTTGGAGGCTCTTCATGTCATGAGGCTCCAAAGACGGCTTTGGAGCATAAAAACAAGGGAAAGAGCATGGGGCGCACCTCTATCCAGCGGCTGATGTCTTCTGGGTGGGAGCCCACTGGGTCCTGCAGGCTGATGATGGCCGCCACCACCATGTCATCCGGGCTGCACCACACACCAGGGATGCTCAGCCATCCCTACCGCGCCATGCACACCTTTCTGACCACACTGCCCTCTCAGCCGGCTCAGCCGCAATAATTGCCTTGACCAGCAGCACCACACTACATAGAACAACTAGTGGCAGCTGGTGGCAATCTTGGCAGGTCTCATCTGGACAATCCTTGTACTGTATGCCCAGAATAAGTAAATCTGGAAAGACAAAGACTGAGAAATGCCGAAAAGAACAAAGGGCTGGGGGAGCGAGGGGGCGACTGACATGGGGCCAGTGCGGCCGTGGGGGTCGGCCGCGGGCTCCTCGCCGTTCTCTTCCTCCTCGTCTTCATCGTCGTCCAGGAGCGCGCGCGGCTTGCGGCGGCGGCGGCGCGGCGGCAGCGGGTCGTCCATGTCGGGGCCCAGAGCGACCTCCTGCAGCGTGCGCAGCGCGCCGCTCGAGCCCCGGTAGGGGATCGGCGCGTTGGCCTCCGGGGCGCGCTCCGGCCGCCGCTTGCGCTTGCGCTGCCGATTCACCAGCACCTCCTGCTGCCACATCAGTGCCTCGTCAGCCCGCCCCATTAGTGCCATGTCAGCCTGCCAGCACAGTGCAGCTGCATGGACGAGTCCAAGCGCAGGCAGCTTCAATGTGCCCCTACATGCCTGTGCTCGCTACACGCCAGATACTCCCCTGAGCAAATCAAGGCAGTGATGAAAAATGAAGCGCTGCTCATGGCATGCACTGCGCACGGGTGGACGGGCTGCAGGGACCACACTTTTTCGGGCGTGTCTAGGACGGGCGCTGGTGCAGCAGCAGGCTTCTGCCGCGCCTTCCCCCTGCCCTTTGCTCTGGATCCCCGCTTGTCTCCCCGCGACCCGAACACATCCATGTTCAGGTTGCGCCACTTGTCCTGGGAGCACACAGACAAGCATTGCTTTGTGCTTTCTAAATGATGTAATGTTCACCAAGATGCTCTGTTCAACGCAGTGCCACGTGGCTTGGATCAAGGGTAAACACCTTCAGGTCCACATTGGATCTGTTGATCAGCTGGGGGCCCAGTATTTCGTCCTTTTGGATCAGGCGCCACTTTCCCACACCAAACCTGTGAGCAGCATGGTAAAGAGCAGTTGTGAGGATCTTACTGATTGGCTGCTGGAAAAGTACAGGTAGTACATAGTGTTCAGCATCCTTGCTCAGTACAGGAGGGGCAGATGTGTCATGTCCAAGACTCGCACCTCTCCACTCCTGTGCGCAGTGCCCTCTCCTCTTCCTCTGTCCATTTCTGTTTTGACACTCCAAGCCTGCACAAATGGGTCCAAAGGCACAGCTTAAGGATGATCTGAATATGATGCACAACATTTTTAGGGACTATCATGTCCAGATAGCAGGGCCACAATTAGGGTTGTGACACTTGTCTGACGAAGCATCCCCTCGGTGCCACTGAGGATCAGAGGACACCCCCTCAATCAATCTAGACCAATTCAGAGGAAATTATTGGCCACCAGATGTCTGTAAGAATGGGTCTATCAGTCCACCCTAGTGATGACATAACGTGACACCCAAATAGGTGTCTTGTAAAGTGCACAAGGCCGCACCAAAAATGCGACATGCATTTGTCCTAGACTGCAATCTGCTGTTAGTAAAGCCTCACCTTTTGACCTGGCTCATTCTCAGGCGCAGCTAATCTACTTCGGACCATTGTCCAAGACAGGCATACTGTGAGGTTGGACGGCAAATTCGATCCCCGAGACGGTCGACCAATCAGCATTCAGATGATTTGGAGTTCTGGGCAACCTCGGAAGGCCGCCTGCATCACGTTGCTGGCGTCCCTTGGTGCCTAGCATCACATGGTCAAGTTCCGGCAAAGACCCGAGCTTTATAGACGGAATCGATGATTGAATTCTTTTTATTTACGAACTGTTCTTGTCGCGATTCGTCTCTTTACCCTACATTAAATACAGCGGTTGACATTCGGCATCGCTTAAAGCCCGACAGTTAGGGCAACCACTTTCAGCTCGAATAGCCTAGTGGGCGACCTGGAATTGCCTGTGTTGTAATCAATGACACGATCTCATGCCACTTTGCTATATTCCTATACTCCCGACCCGCCCGCCTCTTCCATCCGCCCTCTGGAAAGGTCGGATACCTGGGCGTGCGAAGTGTCATGACGTGGTTATGAGTAATGTCACGTGGTTTCTCCCTTTTGGGGTCCAGTTTTCTTGGACATGTTGAGCGAGCTTCTCAGGCACTGCGATAATCCACAGACCATGCAGATCCACTTTCGGGCGCTTCTCAAGCATATTCTGGTTGCATGCCTGTTGCTAGCCTTCACAAGGCCTGCATCAGCAAGCCAGTGCCCTGGTGTGCCTTGTCATAATGCGAACCCAGACAATCGATCCGCATGTGTCTCGGATTGCTGTGCTTTTCCGAATTTTTGCCTGTCCAAGAGGCATTTGACTGGCGAGGTTCTCCCACGTTCTGAGGTGGGTCCTCGACCTCTGGCATGGACGTGCTGATACACTCTCTGTCACTTTACTAACCGAGCTTTTAAGGTGATGATGCGCTTTGGGAAACATTTAGTAAGTTGACAGCCGATGCTGTCTCTTCTGAACGTATTTCTGTGTTATCCATCAGGAGATCACCATCACAGTTCAGCCTGATCTGGAGGTTGTCTTAAGGCCATCGACAGGCACTATTTCAAGACTCTCGCCCTTGGCCTCCAGAGACTTCTCATTTGTCCCCACAGACGGAAGTTTTGGAGCCAATCGGACATTACCCGGTTTCAGTGCCCTTGGTGATGTCTCCTTACGAGTCAGACCAGCCAGCCTGCAGTCCACCACATTGCCGCCCGTGGCTTACCTCCAAGAATACCCCCTCTACACGTCTCTTTCAACTGCCACTGCTGACCCAGGTAAGCGCTGCTGAAGATCTCAAATCCCTCAGTGTCCTGCAGAGTCTCCCATGCGCACCCATCACTGAGAATGACGTGTCTTGCCACAGAGTCAGCCATTGCGGGGATCACAAAGAGACCTTGGGAGATTGCAGCGCACAACATCACAGGCCAGCTTGGTCTGCCCCCAAATACAAAGATCCACCTTCTCAGGTGCCACACATTGCACTCGCTGTCTTGGGTACTTAAATGCACATTCCGCCTCTTTGATCAAAGTGCCTGGCATGACGGCCACAATTGCAGCAGTATGTAATGCAGGCGGTACTCACAAGCATGGGATAAAGCTGGGGGCCTGCTGGTGACTTACACCTTGACCAATCTTGACCCCTTCAATGCCATTGAGATCGGGGCTCTCAGCATCCCACTTGTGTTCCAGGTGAGCAACGCATGCAGCATCCTTAGGAATGTAAGGGTGCTATTTAAGTCATTTGCATTATCAGAGCAATCAATCCAGGAACTCTCTTGCCCAGCTTCATGGAGCTTTCTCCGATGGGGAGCAGGGTCGCTGGGATGGCCTCACACTGGAGCAGATGGCGCAGCAGTCAACCTTCACAGACATGCATCTGGGCGCGCACCACGGCTGGGTCAGCGTGACGCGCATGACCGGCCGGGGCCCAGTGCTCCTGCTGCTGCCCGAGAATGGGACCAGCTTTGAGGCGTGGCGCAGCGGCCGAGAGGACGCCGCGAATGCTGGGCCGCTGTGGACCCCCCACATCATGCTGCACTCTGCATCATACCGGGTGCGAGGCGGCTCAACCTGCAGCAATATGCTTGATGCTTGATCTGCTTGATCCCGAGTATCGTGGGAAAATAAGGCAGTCTATGACTGTTGCTAAACTTCCATCTGCCTTTGCTGCCTGGGAACCTTCGGGGTCAGCACAGCGTAGAGATATGTCCTGCACGTGGAAGATGTGCAGCATAAGCATGCTGGAGGGATCCCTCAGACTTCACGTGTCCATGCAGGAGCTGGAGTGGTCCGCTGGAGGAGAGCCGTGGAACCCTCCGTCCAGTCAGCTTGTCCCACCAAATTCCAGCTACACATTCGGCTTCCGCTTACTCACAGCTCCAAGCATCAGAGATCGCGATGCAAATCTTCTGGCAGCAGGAAAGGTTGTGGTCCATGGTGTGCCAGGTATATACACTATGCCCGCAATCCTCTGTCTACTTTGCCGCTTAAATGTATTTGCATGCAGCTTGATAATAGCTCTGCACAGTTTGTGCCGCTCATGGATGTCTCCGGTGACCGCCGAGTGGGGTTCAGGATACACCATTGCCACAGACATGGATGCACAGCTGCTAGTCACACTTCCAGAGGCGATTTCCCACATCAGTGGTATTGATGTCGTTCCAAAGGGCGCAATCTCCATTGGGACGCCCCAGCAGGCCAGGTGCGTCAGACATCTGGCCATGATTCAAACATATCACGGATTTCACGGAGCAGAAAAGTGCATGCAATCACCCTGCCAATGCTCCAAAATCCTGGGGACTGCAACTCTGCTCCATGCTCATCCAAATGCCTTTTTTCCAGCGGACAGTTGGCAGGACCTTGTTTTTAACAAGTACCACTTAGCTTGTTGTTTACCTGTGGACAGCAGGCCCTCAGCCCAATGGGTGGTTCCGCTGAAGGGATTTCATCACGGCCGCTGCCGAGTGGACCTAAAATTCTCCGACGGCTCATCGCTCGCCGTCCATTACTTTGTGCTGCCACCCTTCAAGGCGCATGTGGACAAATTCGGCGCGTTCCTGGCTGGCCGGGCGTGGCTGGGATCAGTGCAGGGCGTTGACCCCTTTGGGCGCACCCACTCAGTCATGCCTTGGGACCGCGACGTGCAGACCTACGTCATGCAGGATCCCCGGTCAGTACTCCCATAGAGTAATCCCTCCTTTTCCTTGTGCAACATGTGAGCCTATTTTTTGCTGATCTCACAGCAGGTTTTGTTCTGAGATAGAGCAGTGCACATCGTGGTGCTGTGAACAACAAAGCGTATTGTTTGGGTGTAAAATCTGCATGCAGAAGGTGTCAGCTGGTGCTTCTTGCATGTGCCAGGGCGTTTGTGGTGGGCCTGAGTGACGAGGCGGGCGCGGCGGCAAATGTGGCGCTGGCTGTCAAAGCGCGCCACTCGCCGACCCGGGAGCAGGCGGCCAGGCTGGACGAGTATATCCAGCGCACGCTGTGGGGCGTGGAACAAGACATCCCCTTCCCAGTGTCCCTGCAGGACCACGCCACTGGCGGCATCCGCGCCAGCCTCTTCTGGGTGCCCACGCCGGTCCGGCTGCCTCCCTCTAGCCACCACCCCCAAGAAAAGATATATTACCGCACAATGTCGGACAGATGTTTGGACTACCAAAGCTCGCGAGCCCCGATGCCCTGCTTTTGCCCTGTGCCCAGTGATTGCCAAGCACACCTGAGCGCCAGAGTGAGGCAGTCAGTGTTGCACGTGATGATTGCCATTTTTTGCATCATAAGCATATTATATATTGTTTAGAGGCATAGTGTGTGGCAGGGGACCTCGGAGGAGCCGATGCCAGGGTACACCTACAAGGCAAGCTCGCTGTCGGGGTGGATCTGGAACCGCACGAGGGCTGTGGAGTCCCTGGGCCGCGCGTACAACTACCCCCACCAGACCGCCGTCTACCACAGCATGTACCGCCTCGCCGCCGACAATGACCTGGCTCCCTCGCAGCGCCCTGCCACCTGGTACCTGCAACAAGCTGCTGCCACCATCAAGGTGCACTCTTTACATCTTGCTCATTGCTCTTCCTCCTGGACATGAGCACTCTTGGTCTGAGGGTCATTTGAAGCACTTTCTGCGGATGTCATTACTGGCATTGTCACTCTCAACCAAGAATCTTTGGCCCGAAGTGCGGGATTCCTCCAGGGTGTGTCTAGATGCGCCCTCACTATCAGGTGAAGTATTTTTGGCAATGCTTCATGTTCACTGTGGTGGGTTTCTGTTTCAGGGCATGTGGACAGTGGCCAAATGGTACACCCAGTTTGGGTTGATGGTGGGGACGGTGTTTAGGGAAGTTCTGCGCGATCTGGAACTGGAGGGGTTGCATGAAGATGCCGCCATGGTCAGGGGTGAGCAGCCGGCTTGTGCCTTTGCATTTTCATCGTTTTTGGCTCTCTCTGTACCTTAAAAACCTGCCAAGCGTAACTGACAGATCTGCTTATGCAGAAGTTGTGATGGGCTAATAATTTGTCATGAGCGCATGCAGACATCATGCACAATCGGACGGCAGTGGGGTTTGTCTACAATTCTTCCTCACCCTGCCCCGACCCGCCAGGGCCTTGCAGCTGCAGCCAGGCAGCTTCAGGGCACTTCCTGTACAGCTGCAGGCCATGGACGGCCAATGAATTTCCCTTTGGCAGCGAATTTGCTTGGGACTCCACAGGCCAGGAGGAAATCTACATCTGGGGAAGGTGATACCCTCATTCTTCTCATTTGGTCCCACTGTGAATTGCTATGGCCCCGGCTGGCGGGAGGCGGTATATATAGTGAGCACACCTGTGTGCCATTGACGGGTTTTGCTTAAATCTGGCAAGTCCAACAAGGAGGTGGATATGCGGCAGCCTTTACCTGCAGCTCGTCTGCAAACGCACCTTTGCCTGGCAAGAACAGTATTTACTAGTATGGTGAAATTGCTATAACAGTAAGTAAAGCCTCCAAACTGTCATCATAACAGATGTCTTCCTCTGTCAGGTATTTTGGCAAGGATGAGGTGGCTGCGACAGCCTTGGATGCCATTCTGGCCTTCATGCCAAATGTCCCCAACTGGGCGTACAACGGCGCAGCGCTGGGCATAGGAGACTTCTCCAACAATGCCAAGATCACCCCCTGCGGCGGCTGGGAGCGCGTCCTGCAGCACTACCGCGCAGGTGCACCCGCTGCCCCCACCTGCTTAATGGAGAACCACTCTGTTGCATTTTGATTGTTTTAGCCCACTGCTGATTAGCACCAGGGGACTCCAAGTTAATGATAGCAATAAGTAGCACTTAGCCCACTCTTGATTGGCATCTGGCGACCACTGGCAACTGTTGAGAATGGGTTCCATTGATGGCACTTCAAGTCTTCAGGGGTTCAGCTTTGGGCTGCAACTATGCGCTGAGGCCTTTGTATCATTCTGGGCTTCAGCTTGCGGCGTGAAGGGGTTCCGGGGAACTTTTGCTATCCGTTTCTGTACAAGTGTGACAGGGCAATAATTCACTCATGTGTTGTGTGCCAGGGCTGAATGCCATCCCCCTACTGGAGGAGTATCGTGCGTCACCACAGGGCAACGTGCACCTGCTGCTGACGGGGCTGGGCGCTGTGGCGGGGCAGCTCACCAACCTGGACCTGCAAGGGCAGCCCTCCATGGGCTTCCACGGCGACCCGGCCGTCATGCGCCACGACCCCTACAGGTGCCACCTCTGCGCATGCATGCATGCTGGTCCTGCCCTGGCACAGCTGATCAAATCACCTGAACCCCTCTTGTTGTGGACAGAAGCTGCCATGAGAGACCCTGTCCTTTGGTGCTCTACCGCCGGGAGTGTGCACGCTTGCTGATGCTTGGGACATGATGTTCCCATGTCGTCCAAGGCAAGCTCGCATTTTCCCAGCAGAGCAACCTCAGACAGGATCAAGCATCATCAAGGTTGAATGTTGCTCTCCAGTGCTTTGCTGAGAATGCGGGTGTTGCCTGTGCAGTGGCGACTTTGGAATTGGCTTCTTTGGGCACACGCACAATGCTGGAGCCTACCTGCTCTACAAACAGCTCGGGGTGGATTGGCTGTGCTTCCTGTGCAACCACGTGGTCATCAGCCAGGATAGCTCCAGCGCAAATGCGCTGCCCAGCTCTCATATGCCTCGGCCTGTTGACACAGTCATCCGCATGACACCCCGCGATTCCTACCATCAGCGGATCTACATCCAGCCCCTGGGGCTTTACCTTCTGGCAGAGGCAGGGGAGTTTGACAGCCTCCAGATAGACTTTGGCAGCCAAACGGCAAATGTGTCCTTCAGAGCTCTGGAAGGCACTCTCACCAGCAGACACCGCATGCGAGTTGAGACACCCGGCAGCTCACAGATGCATGGCTCCACTGTGCTTCAGATAATTGCAGCTTCTCCCAGCAAGGGGCCTTGCCAACTTGGAGGGGCAACCGATCTGTCTCGTGTGCATGCTGAGTCGGATCACGCGGCATGCGCAGCATGCAAATTGGTAAATGCTGAGTCAGAAATGGTTCAGGGGAGGACGCTCCTTGCCAAGTCGAATGTTGTCTTACAGGACAACTTGAAGTGCTGTGTGAATTGTCCTGCATGCGTGAGAGGTGCCTACGAGTTTGTACCCTGCAATTCAAGCAGGGGAGCATGGCTGCAGTTTTATTGGGACACTGCACAAGAAGTGTATGGTGCTGTAAAGTGAAACGCCATGTGACATCAGTCACCTTTGCGAGGTGAAGGAAAGAAGGAAATTACACATCAACTCCAGCCGCCCAGGGTGATGTGCTTTTTCAGGGTGGCTTGCATGTCGCCCATCTGGATGGAAGCTTCCTCTCCCTTAAGCTCACCGGGAGAAGCTGGGCCACGTCGCCGATCCGAAAATAGTAACAGGGCTTTTTGAACCCGCACACCAACGCACTCGCGACAGATTAATCTTTGTGGAACAGTTGCACACTCGTATCCACATATAAAAATCAAAGTAAAAAGTACGTATCGATTTCAGCGATGGCCATGCAGACTGTTGCAATGACGACACCTTTTGCGACACAGATCAGACCCACTGCGGCACCCAGGTTGCGGAAGTCTATGCTTCCAAGCCGATCACACACTGTCGTTCCGAAGGCATCTAACACAGAGAACGACTCGTATCAGGTACGGATGGTTCTGTCATATACATCAAGAGGTCGTCCTTTGCTATCTGCTTCGGCATCCTTGTCTTGAAATGTCGGGTGCTGAATATTTCTGTGTTCTGCAGAAGCTGGAGGCTCCTGTACGAGAGGAGTTTCCGGAGGGAATGCAGGTTGGTCCTGATGTGAAGGACAGACAAACACTGGTGAGTTCACGCCCGAGCTTCCTTAACAACACCTGCCACGCGAGCCTATATGCCGTGATCGATCGATACTTTACGCTTCAGAACAGTTGTTTCTCTCGTGATGAAGAGTTGTCCTTGATGCTGTTGCAGGCAGATGATATATTCAAGAGCGATGCAGCGAACCCAGACAGACAAATTTTGAACTCAGACGTTGGCTTCCTTGAGATGATGCGCTTCAAAGGTGCTGCCCAACTGCATGTGCAATTTTTGCACTCTTTGCCACAAATAGTGTCTCGCTGCTCTAATGTTCCCTTGCAACAAAGTATGCAAGTGTTCCTTGGTAAAATGCATTGCATGTCAGCAGTCAGATGCTGATGTCAACAGAGTCAGTGCAACTGACCAGATCTGTGTGATGAATGAACAGGAGCATTGCCAGAGGTGCTCAACAGCAGACTGGCCATGCTGGGCTTCTTCTGGGCAGTCATCGCTGAGAAGCTCACAGGAAAGAACCTGTTTGAGCAAGTCAAGTCACAGCCGCTCCTCATTGCCACAACTGTGGTGCTGATCACTGTCGCCTCAGCAATCCCATTCTACAAGGGAGTGCGCCGCTCTGGCAACTCTGTCTTCACACCTGACGCAGAGCTTTGGAATGGCAGGTATTGTGCTCATCTCTCTGAAAAGCTCTCTGAATGCTCCTAAGCCATGCCTGTACACCCCAAGCCCGTGTCAAAGGTAGCCTGTGCAACATGCATGTCAAGAGAACCTAGTGTTGCAGTGTTATATTGCTCAATCTACTTGGATAAAGTATGGGGAGTCTCTTGCTTTCTTGACAATCTTGGTAGAAGCTTAACTGCAGTTGTCATGGTGTGGCAGGTTGGCGATGCTGGGAATTGTGGCGGTGATCATCAACACATGGAACCGTGGCAGCATCTTCTGAGTGATCACTTATGAGCCATGTGGCAAGTGTGGTTGTGCTTCATGAGCACTGCATGTATCAATATCAAAGGTCTGAAGAATATTGGAACAGATGTTTATTGTCACGAAAATGTTTGAATAAGTGGTAGTCCTGCGTGCTTGTTGTATTACTTATAGGGAAACTTTGAAAAGACTGGCACACATCAAGGCAGAGTGAGCGGCACAATTGTTACGACTATTTCAGTTACTATGTAGATCGCAAATGCATAAACCCTTACAAAGAATTGTCCGTCATACAGCATGATACAACATTACCGTATTGCTGGGACAGCTGTAATTCATCACACAATACCACAATTTGTGCATGCACAAGACACATGGTGTAAGCATGAAAATTGCCAGGTGTCTTCCAGGCACACGGACAGGGTTTGAATTTGAGGAAACTGGGGTTTTGCTTAACACCCATAACATTGATGCTGACTCATCACTATTTTAATGGCCCGCTGCCCAGTTGGGCGTTGAACATAGGGCAACCACTTTCTTGGAGGACCCAATATCAACGACGTAGCCTTCATCCCCCATAATGTGCATGATGCTTTCTGTTGAACCTCTACGTACCACATCACTGCTATGCTATGACTGTGTCGCTGATATGATAAGTCTCCATGGCCAGTGAGAAGATCCTCTTCAAGAAGATCAAGCGCACTGGACTTGATGCAAAGCAGGTCACATTAATGGGCACATGTTATTTGTGTTATAAATTAAAGGACTTTGGTTCAGCCATAAGTTTGGATAGCGATCTTCATGCATGTGTACGTGTGACGGAAATGCATATGCACAACACATGCATGAAGGAAAGCTTGCAGGCTGTGCTGGAGGGTTGCAGCTGCAGCAGACAAAGTATTTTGGTTGCAATGCAATATCATGTCCTCTTCATTGCAATTGAGTTCTGCCTGGGGATGTTACAGCACTTGTCAGGCATCAACGTTGACAATGTTAACAGCACTGTAAAGCTGATCAGCAAATGTTAAATAAGCTGTCAGCATCAGCCATACCCACATACGAAACGCAGCAGAATTGAAAAGAGTACTGCGCATGTTGAAGATGCTGCTCTTGCTAATGCTAGTCCATACTTTATTTCAGGTTCTTTCCGACTAGAGTTGACAGTCACAGGTGCAAACAGACTCTGCCAGTACCTTACAAAACAGCAGTGTCTTGTCCAAAGGCCCGGTGCTGAATCTTGTTGTTCCACTTCCACGTCTTGATACTGTTCTGATCACCTTGAGCGAAAAAAGACTAGCCATTTGGTCTTGAGAGCGCTGGCAGCCTGTCAGTCCAGGGCTTCAACAGGCGAACACAAATGGGAGTGACTTCTTTTCCTTCAGGGTGTCCATCCGAGACATGCTGAGGCCCTTTGAAAGCTGGGGAGTCAGGGGCGTCCATTGCTGGCCTGCTCCTGGGGTCATGTGCTGAGCGCGCTGAGATGCAAAAGGACTTGCGATTGGCTGCTGCTCTTGGGTCTGGCCGGTGTTTGGCGCTGCTGTGCAAGCCTCCTCTGCCTGGCTGCCTGACAGTGAGAGCCGTGCAAAGAAGCGGCCGTGGTGCAGCGGGCTTGAGCCCTCCGTCACGTGCCTCTGCTGCTGGTTGTCATCATCATCATCGTGCAAGCCCATGCTGCAGTCCCTGCAGGCCACAGCAGCATGTCTCAGAGGGTGCACCGTGCGCATGTGGCCCCTCATCCTGCAAGCAAGCAGCTAAAAAAAGCCCAAAAGCAGAGCAGCACAGCTTCACAATTACCTGCTCAGCTGGGAGGGGCTCGCATGCTCATCCCCAGCGCTGCAGAAGGGGTCTTGGTCATCCAAGCAGAGGATGTCTGCGCCGTCATCTGCGCGGCTGCCTGGCAGGTCCTCGTCGAGCTGGAAGCTGGGGCTGTCCTGCATGTCATCCGGGTCCAGGGAGAACGGCCGCACTTGCCCGGCCGCCTCGGAGCGGTCGAAGGAGCACTCGCGCGCCCAGCGGCTGTGGTACACGAGCGCCGTGCTCCCTGTGAAACTTGGCGTCGCGGCCGTCGACGGCCGGCGCCCCAGCGATGGCGTGGCAAAGGGGCTGCAGCCTGCGTTTCCAAGAAAAAATTCTGTCAGTCAAGGTGTCTCCCAGCTCTTAGCTGTGCAGCAAGGCAAGGCAAGAAGTCAACAGGGTGGGAGTTTTTATAATTCACTGGACATTCCGGCGCCAGCCAGACGTGCTGAACATGAAGGCACCTGACAGGAAAGGCTGGCATGCAAAGACAAGCCTGCTCAGACATTGTTATACGTTGTATACTAGGTACATGTGAGGGCCTGGCAAGGAGTGCACCTGCTTCGCTGAAGGGCGAGAGGAGGGTGGGGCTGGACACGGACAGGCGCTGCTGGAGCAGGGACGGGCCGAAGGAGGGCGCTCGGGTGGGCGTTCCTACGTCCGACGCATCGTGGGACATGTCGCTGCTGGATAGTGTCCGCCGCCAACCGGCCCCGCACATAACGGGGGTTGACACCGCGGATGGGCTGGGCGCGTCGGGCAGCGTGAGGCTGGGCAGCTGCGCCAGATTCAGCCGCCGCGGTCCGGGCGTCGGGCCGCTGCTGCAGGTGGCTGTCACGCTGCTTCCCCCTGGAGATGCACGAGATTTCATCAGAGCATGAATATTAGCTTCACAACAGATGCCTGACTAGCAGTGTTGTCGATGCACGCATGCAGTCTCGGACAATGTTGTTGACGTCAGCTTGCCCAGGAGGGCAGAACTTCATCCTAGCAGTAGACTCTTTAAACTCATGTGAGGTGAAGGGTAATACCTGTGCTGGGCAGGGCATGATCCAGGGGTCGGTGGGAAGGTGTGGCATATGCATCCTGGGGGTAGTCAGCCTCTGAGCTGGGCTGTGCATCTTTTGCGGATGCACAGGAGCTCACCGTTGCGCTCAGCCCAAAGGGAAGCTGCAACATGCCCACCTGCATGCGAAACATAGCACCTCAGTGATCTGTAACGCAGGACGTGTCTTGATATGTGAACAAGTTCTGTCTTCTTGGGAACAGTAGAGATGGAGTAATATGTTCCTCACCTGCTCTACCAGCTCCTGAGCAGACAAGCGGCTTGAGGGATTCCGTGAGAGCATGCCCTGCACTAAGTGCTGCAGAGCCGGCAGCCTCCCAGGAAGCCGAAGGTCTCTGCAGTTCTGCCAGGACCGAGGCAGCTTCTTGCCTGCATGCACCAGCGAGAACTGTGAGATGTAAGAGGCATGCATAATCTGTTGCCCACTTTCCAACCTCTAAAATTTGATGTGAATATGACAGCTACCACACATTTCACACCAGCGGCGCAGAGGCAGGACGTGAGTGCACCTGTTGCACACTCGTAGATGGTGGCTCCGAGGCTGTAGATGTCAGCTGCGGGCGAGGGTTTGTCATCGCTGAGGAGCTCTGGTGCTAGGTAGTCGCCATCGCCTTCCTCCCAGTCCTGTCATTGCAGTATGCACACATGCATCAGTAGCTTGCATGAATGCGGCATGTCATGCATGCACCCCTGCTCCCATAAGGCACACCCACCTGGCTCTTCATGCATGTCAAGTGCCATGCAGGTCATGTAGATGGATGTCATAAGAGCTCACCCGCTGTGTGCTGCCCACAACTGCCAGCCCAAAGTCGCCAATCTGGAAGGTTCCATTGCGGTTGCAGAAGACGTTGTCAGGCTTGATGTCCATGACAATCACGTCGTGCGCATGCAGGAATGCCAGCCCCTGTGCCACCTCCCAGAGCACTTGCCACACCACAGGTTCCGGCAGCAGCTGTCCCTCCTGCTGTCCCTGCATCTCATGCAGGCAGCTGCATCGATACGGACACTAAATGATTGCCTGCTTTCAGTGCCTGCTTCAGTGGGTGTCAACCTGGAACATGCAAGACTGCGCAGACAGCTTCGCACCTGCCGCAGAATAGAGCCGAGGCTGCCATTCTCGGCGAGATCCATCTGGATGTAGAAGTGGCCCCGCTGCTGCCATGCGCGGTGGAGCGTCACAACATTGGGGTGGCTTGGAAGAGAAGCGACTGCTTGGATCTCGTGCAATGACCTGGCAGTCAGCAAAAGAGTTGGTCACATTCTCTGGGACACACGAATGGGAATTGAGGGTGTACAGGGCCAACAGACTGGGCTGATGACATCAGCCTGATGTGCTCACCTGTCTCTGTCGCCCTTTGAACGAAATCTGCGCATGGACCGCTTGACAGCGAAGAGCTGGCCTGTCCCACGATGCCGTGCACGGTACACCTCGCTCAACGGGGACCTGCCGATTACTGCCTCGAAGGAGAAGTGGTCCTCAAACGCAAAGAGGTTTGGAGACATCACGGAGGGTGTTCGGCGCAGCAACGCAGCAGACGTGGCCATGAGCACCTGTAAGGCAATCATCAGGTTGAGGGTGCACCAGTACAGCGATTTAGGTCCTGCATAGGGTACGACAAAATACTAGAAGGACACAACAAGTACCAAGGTGTACCCTAACCTTGGCGACGTAAAACCGGGATATCGCGCTAACGATGGTTTCCGATAGAACAAAAAACGCGCTTTCGTCCAGGATGTGGGCAACTGAGCTGAAAGAACACACCTTAGAATCGTCGAGAGTATCTTCAAAATTGGGAAGCTGAGGTAATCCTCTTCCTTTCCTCCGGAAAGCTTTGGAAGCCGCTTGATCAGTCGTCCCAAATATCTGTGGTCCTTCTCTGTGAGACATTCCAGCACTGTGCTCCTCGTTCCGTCTACCCTGTGCCGCAGTGATTTGGGGAGAAGCTGCTCCGCGACTTCGAGCCTTGGCCCACCCAGGAGTAGCCAGGAAGTCTAACACGCTCAGTGGACTCTTCTCTGTCATTTTGTCTGAGTCTAGCTTCCCTAATGATCTGCTGTCTGCTGTGATGGCTCAAATGTATATAAGAAAGATTGCGGCTCGGCAGGTGCCGGCAGCCTCTACCACAGTACACTAGCACAGCCCTAATTGGACTGAACGATGCCTCGAACCTGACTTGGCAGACTTGTCTTGGCAGCAACCACAATAAACTTTTGCAGCAACCACAAGAATACGGCAGAGAAGTCAAGGTTCAGAAGTTAGGGTTCGAGGGAGTTTGGGGAATATGCGAGGGTCAGTAACACAACAGATTGAGCCGCCCAGTGATGGGCATCCAATGATTGATTGATGATTCTCTGAGTAGAAATCATACCAGCGGAGGTTCTTTTGTCTGGGAAACACTGTTTCCAGCATGGAGCAGCTCGTTCTGAGGCCAGGTGGTGCTGGGCCAAACAAGAATCCTTTTGCAGGATTCGGTCGTGGGGCTGGAGCATCATTGCCCAAGAAGGTGTTTAAATGTCCCCTATTCCTACCTCACGCTTTCACAAGTTGCTCCCGTTAGTGTGACCAGGTTGCAGTATATGTAACGTCTAATATTTTTTGTTGCACCCAATCTGTGAACAGATTCAGGAAGCAGGTCCGTTGAGGGAAGAACGGAAGAAGCCGCCCGGAGAGATTATCAGATACACGGATGAATTCCTTCTAAAATTCCGAGAGGTGTGATCTCTCAGCTGTGAGGCTGTGGTCGTCTAAATCAATTATGGACTCCCATCTGTTGTGGTTACTCTGTAAGTTACTCCTGGATGTTGTCGATGATTTGCTTGTTGTGGTTGCAGATATGTATGTCTTCACCTCCGGAGCTAGCAGGGCAGCAGGAGCTGCTCTTGGATGCTCCTGGTGCCACCAAGCCCGCAGAGTCGGTGGATGCACAACTGGTACGCTGAGTATATTGACATGTGCGAGATTTACTAGTGACTTCAAATTTTCAGGCTCGAAGCTGTCACTTTGTACATGTGCAGCCGCGCCAAGCTGAGCAGCCAGATACACGTGACTGGCACACGCGGAAAGAGCTGCCTCCTGCCCCAGAGAATCAGCGGGAGGGACAACAGCAGCAGCCTGTGCAGCAGTGGGCGCAAGGTGAAGCGCAGGCACAGAGGCAAGAACGGCCTGCACCCCAGCGGGAGCGGTCACAGCCGTCAAGTGGGCCAAACTCTCACGCAGGGCCTTCACCAGCGCAGCAGTCCAACGGACCAGCTCCCAAGATCCAGAGGGCAGCAGACGTTGGGAAGAAGGCCTGGATGCCAGGCACAACAACCGGCGGCCAAGAAAAGGTGACAATCACTGGATTGTACTCCCATATGCAGATACACATGCCGCCACACATGGGTCGTTTAGTTGGCGAGGTTCTGCACCATTGCTAGGGTGGCTGACAAATGTTGTTTCGTGCAGGCGACGCGGCAAGTGAAGGGCATTCTGAACAAGCTCACGCCGGAGAACTTTGACCGCCTGCTGCAGCAAGTCCTTGACATTGTGAACGACGCAGAAGTCCTGCATTCCACCATTAGCCTCGTCTTTGAGAATGCAGTGGCACAGCCCACCTTTGCCTTCATGTACGCGCAGCTTTGTGATCGCCTGTCCAAGGTGAGAGGCGCAATCACCTTCCATCCAATCATGGTTTCCACGGGGCTTTTCGTTGAATGGCCAAAATGCAAAAGATGAATCACACCAATCTATATGCTTACACCCTGACGATATGTGGCGGCGTCTTTTGTAGGGACTCCCAGAGTTCCCACCTCCAGAGGGTGAATCGCGGCCAATGACGTTCAAGCGAGTTCTCTTGAACACGTGTCAGGAGGAATTTGAGGGGGCTCAAGAGGCCCGTGAGGTGGACTTCGTCACACTGTGTCCTCCTGTCAAAACAAACTGGTGCTGGATAGACGAGTAGATTATACACTGTCCCTTGGCACTGCACCTATCCAGAAAGGTGCTGGGAGAAGGCTTACTGAGTGTGGCAGTGCTTTGTCACTAGGCGCTCCAGACGACTCCAGATGGGGAAAGGGAAATCGCAGAGCGGAAGGTGAAGATGAGGACACTGGGCAACATTAGGCTCATTGCAGAGCTGTACAAGCAGGAGGTCGTCAGCGAGAAAATCCTGCATGCCTGCATCCAACAGATGCTTGGCGACGGCAAATCTGATCCTGCTGAGGACGATGTGGAGGTGACTCACACCGTCTGCTTGTCAAATTGCAGTATGAAATTCTGGCCTGTCTTTGGGCCTCAAACGGTTGGCAAAGCATCTGCAGGTTTCACAATCTCTGCCATGTGTGCGCAGGCAATGTGCGAGATGCTGACCGTTGTGGGCAAGAAGTTGGAGGAGGTGACAAAGGACAAGAAGCGCCTGGATGGATACTTTGCCATCCTGGAGAAGTGGGCCAAAAACAAGGTACGTCGCCAGCCGGGCCTGGCAGGCTGCTTATCTCAATACATCACCTGTGCCTCTTCCTATTGACTCTGAATTGAATTTGAAAGGCCTCTAGCAGTATATGGTGAACTTGTAAGGAATTAGGGATTGTAATGTGAAAGCATTCCGGAATGAGAGCCTGGCCCTTCTCGTCATCAGGAAGATCACTGGATTTGCAAGGGAAGCAATCTGTCTTCAGGCAAGAGCATGCGAGTGTGCCGATTGGATTTGGATTATATGGGCTACAGGGCTGATCGTTGTGTGGTGTGGCATGGTACACAGGCGCTGTCGGCGAGGGTGAAATTCATGATCCGGGACATAGTGGAGCTGCGCAAGTCCAAGTGGGTGCCGCGGCGCCAGAAGGAGGAGGCCAAGAAGATCAGCGAAATCCACGCCGCCGCGCATGCCGAGCTGGGCATGATCCCCTCCGCCGTCCTGCCCGGCCTCGCGCCGCTTCCGGCCCACTCCCGCGGCGCCGTGCCCGGCCTCGCCGACGACGTTGAGCTCTTCCCAGCCTTCAAGGGCGACGGTGAGCCCCAGTGCCTTCACGAGCACGCATCACCTAGATGTGTGTCCAAGAGGATCTTGCCTGAACGATTCAGGCTGAACCTCTCTGTGCAGGACATAAACGCCATGCTGGTTGAAATTACATGTGCAGCTCATGCTGCTACGCTTGCAGCAGAAGGGCCCTACGACTCACAGTAGGGCTGTCTTGAGACAGGAAAATTCGCCACTTGGATGGCTTTCTATTGCGTCTTTGCCCAGTTTAAACATTGTGAAGATTATAAGCTTAGTGAACGTTTGCATTGAGCAAGGTTATTGATGTGAGCAGATGATGGCTGGGAGACGGTTGGCCGGAAGAAGGGCTCGGCCAAGATTGGCGATCAGAGCCACACGAGCGCGTTCCTGGGTGAATACCACCCGGTCGCAGCCGCGCGCTCCGCGCCTGCCGCAGCCGCCGCCCCAGCTGCTCCGGCCCCCGTTGCCGCCGCTCCTGCTGCTGCTGCTGCTGCTGCGCCTGCACCCAGGTACACCTCTCAGTTGTGACTGCAGTCAGATCTCAAAATTCGAGTTATTCTAATGGCTGCAGCCCTGACAAGAGCCACAGGATAGATTTTCCACTGCTACCAGAGGAGTGTTCTGCAAGCAAGGATGTAGTGAACCATGCAGTGTCTGGGCTGGTGATAATCGTGCGGTTCCCTTCCCAGTTTTGGCAGTGCAAGAAAGCCGGGATCTACTAATCGCACAATAGCAACCCAGGCGGCAGCAGCCACACCGTTTGCTTTGTCTGTCTGGAGCAGCCAAGGCACAGCTGCTGTGTGCCGGACAAACGCCACTGATCCCTTCTTAAGCATACCTTGGGTCAATCCTCCAGTGCACAGCATGCTGGTAACAGAGGACTGCTTGGATGTGTGCAGGGCAAAGAAGGTGTACACCGACGAGGAGAGGGAATCGCAGGCGAAGTCTTTGTTCAGTGAGTTTCTGTCTGCTGGAGACCATGTGGAGGCTCTCACACTCGCGCGGGAACTGGCTGCACCCGGTGAGCCGACACCACCTTTCTTTTGCCTTGCATTCGCTCACTCTGTATTTCTCTGAAGACCGAGCCAGACATATCATCCAATTGTCATTTGCTGGCGTTTATAGTTTGTTGTCTACTGTTGCGACCCTAATCTATTAATCTTGGATGCGTGACTGAGGCAGTCCCCACTATCAGTCACCATTGGATGCCTGCTCTGATGCCACACCAGCAAATAGCTTTGGGACATGCATTGCTTATGGTTATGTGAGTGTGCCCTGATGGATGAAGGGTGTGCGCTGCAGGCTTCATGCCCAAGCTGGTAGACATGGGCATCGACGCGCTGTTTGAGACCATCAGACCGAAGGAGCACGAGATGCTGACGGACCTGCTGGTGTCCCTGCTGCGCCGCAACGCATACTCGCTGGAAGACTTCGTCACCGGTGTGAAGCTCAAGACGGACCTCCTGGAGGACCTGGCGTGAGTGCCTGCCCACAAAAGCCGAGATTGACAGTCCGTACATCACCTGCCAAACTTCCAATGTCCGGGATTTAGTGCTCCAGAGCATTTCAGGGACTCTCTGGACTTCTCTTCCAATGGAGTTGTGGAGTTCCATTACATGTGCATGGAATTTTTCTGAAGCTACCTGCTCCACAGTTCTGGATTCTGAGATTCGATATGAGGGGGACTTTCTGGGTGCAGGCTGGATGTGCCAAAGGCGCCGAAGCTGCTGGGGTCGCTGGTGGGGCTTGCGATTGCAGAGGGAGCTGTGCCGGCAGGGAAGCTGGTGGAGCTATATGAGAAGGTGGAGGACACAGAGACCAGGCGGCGAGGCGTTGCAGAAGCCCTGCGCTACGTCAAGGTGCGTCGATCAGCATGTAATAGAGTGCAGGTTGATCCGCTTCCCATGTTTTAGAGGTATCGACCAGGATCTGGTCTTGTCAAAGCCCCTATTGGCGCTCAGAATTGAGTTGTATCTCCTGAGCTTTTGGAAAAGAGGGCTGGGTTGTCGGATATGCTTGGCAGCGCCTCTCTACTGCGCTAGAATCCTGTCATGCACCTGTGTTGCATTTGTGTATCAGTAAGCAACGTAAGCCCTGTTTCCATGGATACTGGACAGCCAATTGAGTGGACATGCCGTTTGGGTTCTGCAGGGAAAAGTTGGGGAGGCAAAGTTGGGACAGCTGTGCACAGAAGGAGGGCTGCAGGTGGAGAAATTCCTGGCAGCTGATGCGGAGTTTGATGACCCTGACTTTCAAGATGTCGCCGCTTTTCTGAAGCAAGAAGGCCTGAGTGCTGTTCCCTTGTGATCATTGTTACATCATCATGTTGATCCAAGGCGCAATGCTTTGTATTGTGCCATATCAATAAACATCAAGCCCACTGTCTACTTCATGGTGTGCTGTTAGCGGCGCCTCTTCACATGCAAAGGGCAGAATAGCCCTTGTGTGTGCTGCCTGCTCAGGTGTCATTGCACCGTTGCTGTACTGTCTGCCATGTTGAAGACGTGGAAGTATCGATGCCCGCCAGTGCTCATTGACTCTTCACGCCAAGGACATCTTGCAGCTGCATAAGTACACATCAGAGTTCAGTACCAATCTGCATTAAGCAGCTGGCTTTCTGCAGCTCATGAATCTGGCTGGGTGGACTTCATTTGTACTCACCTCTCTTTGGCATTCAGAGTATGCTGCCCCAGCTCCAAACCCAGCACCAAAGCCAGCACAGGCAGCCCTTGCACCACCTCCTCCTGCAAGGATGGGAGATCTGTCATCTCCTCCGATATGGATGTAGCCACCAACAAAGAAGATTTTTTTCGAAAGAGATATGTGCCATTTATCTCCAAGCAGCTAGGAACACCTTTTTTGGGGCATCGGATCTAGAAAGTGACTTACTGAAGAGTATCAAAGCTACTGCTCCACCGCCAAGAGTGCCGTACACAACTCTGCGCAATGTTAAATCAATGCATTTGTCCCATTTTTCATTTATGTAGAATTCTGGAGGCCTCTCGCTGTTTGCCATCGGTGTACCTGTCAGTTGATCTGCGGGGGCCTACGAGAAATATATATTTTCCTAGTCAACGCTGACACGAGGACAGATCAGCAAGTATGTTCCCTGATATTTATTGCAGTTAAATGTCTCTGCAGCACCTTGGCTTGCCAAGTTGGTGAGAATATGCAGGCGTGTTGCCTGTTGAGGCTGTCCCAGCCTGTCTAGCTAGATTGAAGCTGCCTCACTCTTTAAAGGAATATGAATGTTGTTTGAATCCATGCAATGCCATGAGAGGATCTTAAGCCCATCCAATTGGGTCCATTGCATGCAGAAAATCCGCGCAGCCGCGTGCGAAACAGAGCACTGGCAGCAGTTCCCAACTTGACTCGAGTCAAACCTTGACGACGCCATGCAGTGAATGCTGATATGATCATGAAAGGATTGGGCTATATGCCTTCGTCATCTGTGCTGCTGTCATCTGCAGCACTCATTGGTCAATCTCAAGGTCTCTGGCATCCCAGTACTGGATGCATGTCCATGCACAAGTGCAGCAGTGCTGCAGCAGCGCGCAAACCATCGTGGATGATTGCTTGCAGTGTAGTGCTGCCAATGCGCACCGTTGCAGGGGTGACCCCTGTCTGTTGGGTCCCCTAAGAGATCTTGCTGACCTGGCAGGTTGGTCCCACGTAGGATTCAGGACAATAAGATACTATTGCTACTGCATTGAATGTACACAGTACGATGATGCAAATGCTGCGGGACCGCCGCCTGCGTCAGACAATCAGGGACTGTACGGAGAGCTTTTTAAGCCTAAAAAGGCTGCCATGATCATTTTATTTTTTTCACCTGCCCATTTAAAGTCCCATTCATGAGTTTGCCTGCGCTCATCCACGACCTCACAACGCATTCCTTTACAAGCACTACTTGACAACTTGTGGGTTCTTTGCTCCCTTTCTGTCTCAAAAGACTGCATCAGATTTGTTCAGTCACACATGCCAGCTCACAGGCAATTGTCTTCTTGTAAAAATTCACACTCAAGTTCGAAAAGGCAAGTTTAAGCACCCACATATAAACAAGGGAACACGCTGGTCCGATCAACAAAATTGTTGCACATGCAGAAGATCACATGCGCTAGGACCTGTTACTGAGGCCAGCTCTTGGCAACCAGCCGGCTTCAAAGCGGTCCACTCGAAGCCACTTTGTGGCGCTCCACTTGTCTCCCTTTATTACAGGGCATCCAGCATGGAGGCTCTTCTCATCCATGCGCCCATCGGGGGTCAGGCTGTAGAAGAACAGCGCATCCCCCTTCTTCGGCTTAGCAGCCGCTCCGGCTTGCGCGCACTGTGAGAACTTTGTATTCCCCACATTCTGCATGCCAAAACGGCCTCAATGATATGCCTTGGATGGATTGGATGCCATACAAGACCTCTGGCAGGAAATTGCTCGTTCATCAGATCAAGCATGCATGGCAAGGGAATAGAAGCCATACCGGCTTGTCCGAGCTCTCGGAGAACACGGTCTCTCCACCATCCTCAACATCCGACAAGTATATGAGCATTGTGGCGATGCGCTGGCCGCCATTCTGGGTGTTGAAGTTGTCATGGAAGTAGTCGAAGTGGGGCCTGTATTCTTCAGACGCCTGCATCCATGATTATGCTTTAGCAGGCCCAGCTCCCAGCAATGATTTATTTACTGATCGCATGTGGCAGTATGCTGCAGGAAAACCAATGAGGCTGTGTGACAGAAGAAGAGAAAGTGTCAAGCACCTGGTAATGTAGGATTTGTAGGCCCTCGCCGTTCTCCTTTGGGATCGCCGTGTACTTGGCGATGCGCGCCTCAATCCGCTCGATGACATCATCTTCCCCGCGGTTCAGAAACATCCCCGACGAGGTGCGCACCCTGCAAGTAGATCAATTGCAATGAACACAGAGGGGTCTGCAGAAAACCCCGATCATGTTACCCTCAATCCATTGCACAGTTATGAGTGCAATCAGCATGCTGTGATACGTCCTAGGCTGCAAAGCACCATGCGCATATGACATAGCGTCTGCCCTGCGCACAAAGAAACATCCCCGAGGATTGTGTCCTCACTGGGGGGCAGTCTTACTTGCTGGGTGCGCTCTTTCCTGTCTCATTGTCCACCACCTCCGACTTCTCCATGTGGGGCTTGCCCTGCATATGATGAAGGACCTCGTTTGGGTGAACACCTGCCTTTGCATAGCAAAGCAGTACAAAGTCCCTTTCGAGGTCATGCACGCCTTCAAAGATCAACAAGTCAGTCATTGAATCCATACCTTCTGCACCAAGTAATCGGCCTCTGCTTCTGTCAGGAAGTTGTGGTACAAATATGCACGTGGTTCCCAAGAGAGGACCTCCATGTATACACCGCCATTCCCCCTCTCCCAATCCTTCTTTGCGCTGTTCCTGCAACATCGTTAGCGCCGTAAACCTTCAGGCTCCAATTTATAGCACCACCGAGGGTTTGTCACAGCCTAGTACTCCACCTAGGCAACGTTCCATAACACATCTGCAACACCGGCTGTGGAAGAAAGGTGCATCAAGATACATGGTGACGCTTACATGCTATTGCCGCTCGAAATCAGCTCCCGAGCTTTCTCTCGGAGCTTGGACTTGCGCCCAGCTGCGAATCCCATCAAGGCCAGACACAACAAGCAGACACACAGGAAATTCATAGCTCGACGCCGCCATGATCCCGGTGGCGTCATTTTGATGGATCAAGGAAAGATCAGGCTTCGATGGGGAAGTACGAAGCCGTGCGAAGGCGTCTTGCTTCTTGCATGGGTCTCCTGCCAGGCTGGAGGTTACGTGAGCGGGTGATGTCACCACCCGCGCTCTGACCATCACTGTGATTTCCGAAATTCATAGATGTAGTGGATAATCTTGAGGATTTGACCGATCTATTACTATCATGAGGCATCTGAGCAATTAATTGTACAGTGAAGGAAATGGATGTGCTGTCGTTGACGATTGCCTCTCCATCCTGACTTTGTATTCGATTGGGACGCACAAGAAAGGGATCGTCTTCGTCAAAAAACAGACTTTTCCAACGCATCATAATGTGGAAGTCTTTGAGGGCGGCAGTGGAAGATGGGGTCAAGGAGTTTTCGCGTGAAGCCCTATCAGAGGCAACCACCACACTGAAAGATGTATGTTTTGGGCCATTCAGACCAGATGTGCTCAGCCTGATTGAGGCTCTTGATCATTTCCTAAGGAAAATAAGTGCTCAAATTTGCCTCATGATTAGGACGAGTATCCTTCAGTTCTGTGTTTTGTGACTTGGAACACCAGAAGAAATCAATCAAAGATTATTGAAGCCATTGATTATCTTGCCATCGAAAGTTACTTTCCTTGTGGGGTGCCGCAGGTGAAGCAGGGTGCTGAATGGATGGACACCAAAGAAGTGGCCGGACGAGCTCGCCCGTTTGTGGATGGGTGCGTGCTACCCGTACATACTTGACCATTCTCTGTGTTGTCTGTGAGATCTGTGCCTGGTCTGATGTGAGTCTGCTGACCACCCTCAAAGAGCACCGGTTTCTCATCGCGATTTCCACTGCAGGCGACTTCGTTCCGATGCGGCGAGGCTCTCAGACACAGGCAGCCAACAGCAGGGCAGCGGAACCTTGGATGACATGCAGATCCCGATGCTAAGGTGGGACTCTGCACTGTGACTCGCCGTCCTGGCATCATCACGCAGTGTTCGCTATGGCTGCCTGACCAGACCTGTGTGCATCTGCAAGCAGCAACCCGATGTTTGAGAGCGAAGGCGCGGGAGGGGCAGAGCCGCGGCAGCGGCGCTACTCCAGTGACTGGGGCAGCGTGAGCTTGTCAAGGGCGGGCTCCAGAGTAGGCTCGAGGGCAGGCTCGCCTCGGGAGATGGGCCCTGGGCAGCCAAGCGCAGGGCCCCCCTTCAAGTCTCACAGCAGCGATGACATCGGCAGCTCCTGGATGCGCACGGTGGAGTCTGGCAACAGCGGCGCTCAGTCCGTTGCCTCTGACTGGGCAGAGTACGACGGTGAGGATGCAAAGTTCTGATCTACTCTTCCATAATTGATCACCAGGCCAGGGCATGCATGGAAGCCAAGGATCTTTCTGCACATATGCCAAGCCTATGGGGAAGCATTCCATCTGAACGGGCTTGAATGCAATAAATATATTAGCATCTATAATTTGGCATTGCTGATACAACTTTTATTTGGTTTCTGGCGGCGCACAGGGTATTCGGCGCCTGATGTGAGGGAGTCTCCATCATACAGAACTGTACAGCGGGTAAGATCTGCTTTCAATTGTCCTGACAATTATCTACAGTGCAAATCAATGAGCAGAAGCATCGCATGCAGTTTTGCTTGTCCTTAAGCCCCATCGATTTGTTGTGCTCAGGCCCCCTCACCGGGCCCACAAGCACCTTTGGAGGGTGCAGGGCAACCTGCACTGCACAGCCGAGGTGACAGCGACGGCAGCTCGCCTGCGAGAATGCTTCAGCAGGAGGTCATACGACTTCAGATAGAGCAGGATGACATGGCGATGAGGCTCAAGGTCAGCACCTCACAGATCTCACCCTCCAGCTTCCCTCACAGAGCATCATTTGCACAAGCGTGACACCGCGGTACATCTTCTGCCCGAGCTGCCATATGCTGCCATAACCAACCGCTTCTCAATCAGGAGCACTCGCTTGACTGACATGTCTGGTGCTGTGACAGTCTGAGCAGGCGCGGACACGAGAGGCAGAGGCAAAGCTTGCCGGGCTGTCATCCACCCTTCAGCAACGCCTCCTCCAACTTGCCACAGAGGTGAGGCAAGGGCTTGAAGAAAGAGCAGCACACTGAAATTCATGTATTCTTCAGAATAAGTTGAACAGCATGACATCAGAGTGATTGGCGGATGCACAGGTGGAGGCGCGCGGAAGCGCTCTGGAAAGGCTGAGGGAGGAGAACGAATCTTTGACAGAGGACTACAACAGACTGCGCGCCCATTCAGCCTCTCTAGAGGAGCAAGCGCACGCCAACATTGCTGACCTGGAGCGCCAGCTGGCAGATGCACATCGCAACGCTGCTGACGCCGGTGTCGCTGCGGCAGCGGCGCATGCGCGCGCCCAGCACGACAGCTCTGTGAGCATCCTTTCCTTCCATGCATGCCTGGCTGGACAACCCCTTAGGCCTGGTGCAGTTGACTGCTCAACGAAGATTCCATGACCGCAGCAGTAACAGTGCCTGTTGGACATGTGGTCTGTGGTTATCTCGGGGTTTCTCAGACGGCTGATGTGCATCTGATGTGCCATGAACCAGGCGGAGTCGCACGAGAGCAGGTCAGCCAGGGAGGACCTGGAAGCGCAGCTCGAGGCAGCCCAGACGAGAGCACAGGCGGCGATGACTTCAGCAGCCGAGGCGCAGGCGCGCGCGGCAGTCGCAGAGGCGGCCCGGGACGAAGCCGAGCGCGGCCGTACGGCGGCCGACCGCTCCCGGCGCGAAATTGAGGCGCAGGCGCGCGCCGCGGCGGAGGTGGCCGCGGCCGAAAGGGACGAGCGCGCAGCCGCGGAGGGGCTGAGCGAACAGCTTAAGGCGGAGGCCGACCGGCGCGCCAAGGTGTTCCACAACGCCGTCAAGGCCGCCATTGGCAAGGTGCAAGCCGAGCTCGAGGCTGAGCGCGACGCTCTGGAGGCCCGGTGCGCCCCCTCCCTCCCCACCTTCTTGTCTGGAGTTACCTTTGGATGCTGCGCAGTATAGAAGACACTGGCGCTTTGCTTGCGCAGCTGTTTGCTACTGCTTTTTTCGCAAGTGCTCACGAGAGGTGCGCGGCGTGTGCTTCATTTGCGAAGAGGATTGCACTAGAATCAAATTGCGATGGTGTGTGGGACTGCAGGCTGAAGCAGGTGGAGCATACGTTGGCAGAGGCTCAGCAGGAGGCGGCTGCGTCTGCTGCCGCTATGCAAGAGGCTCGCAGGGAGGCGGCTGCGCGCATGCGCGATGCCGAGGACGCCGGCAGTCTTGCTGTGGCCGCGCAGGAGGCTGCCGACGCGGCGGTCGCGCGCGAGCGAGCCGCTAGGGCCGCAGCTGGGTCCGCTGAAGCTGCCCTTAATGAGCTGCGAGGGTGAGTATTGATGCTTGAAAATTTGCCTTGGACAAGGAGGAGAGACAGATAAGACCGACCAGTAGGAGAAGTAGAGAGGCCCTTCCAGGAGATCTGCCAGGAGGGATTGTTAACAAGGCAAAGATCCTGTGTGCAGGGGTGCTGTAAAATTAGAAGGAGAGGTGAGAGAGGCCAATGCCCGCGCACAAGAGGCTGAGGCTGCTGCTGCCAGAGCCAAGAAGCAGCTGGAAGAAGCGCAACAGAAGTTGGCTGCTGCAACATCCTCATCACAGGTGAGCTGCCATGGCTGGTCTTCTAGTTTCTGTAACACAGCATCACAGCACAACAGCCTTTGAGAACGCTCATCAGGATGTTGTCTATGTCGCCTGATGAGGCGAATGGACTGGCGCAGATGGACATTGCGCGGTGGCAGAGCCGGGCAGAGGCAGCCGCTGCGGCAGCGCGCGAGACGGAGGCGCGGTGTCAAGCAGCCGCTACCTCATCTGCTGCAGCCGCAGACAACGCTCTGCAGGACGCTCGCACAGCAAGGGAGCAGGTTAACCATGCAGCCCCTTTGTGTTCTATTTGTTGCAAGGCAGAGCAGGCTTAGTTGTCTGCCAGACATGTGCCCAGTGCGGGATCGTTTTCCAGATTTGGGGGCGCATCTGCAGACTTGTGACAGTTGACATGTCATGCACGCATGCATGGCACCCACTTGTCCCACGCTGTACAGGTTGCAGCATTGGAGCGTGAGCTCGCAGAGCTGAGGCAGGCGCGTGGGAAACGCGCGTACGGGTTGCCGTCGCGAGCAGACATCATCTCCAGCCTGGGCCTAGACAGGTGTCGGGAAGAGCGGCTGCTGCCAACCGCCAGCTCAGCGTCCTCGCTGGACATTGAGGCAGCCAACAAGAAGGACAAGGCGCTACCAGGTCTCAGGTGTGCGCGTGCTGCAGCTCTGTTTGGACGTAAAACCAACAACTGGCATCGCAATCATTGCGACGCAATGGCCTTCATGTGCCCCCTCATGTGGCCCTGATGTGCATACTTCCTCCAAATCTTGCATGTCATCAGAAGAGCATGTTTGAACACATGGCCGCCAGCGTGGCTTTGCCATGGCAGCGGCCGTATCCCTGCAGGAGGTGATTGTCCTTGAGTGTGTGTGCAGCAGCGACCCTCTGCACCGCCAGCTCTTTGGAAGGGATGTTGGGCCTGGGGCATTGCGGGGCCATGTCTCACTGCGGACCTGGATTGTCATCGTCTATCTTGTCCTGCTGCATGTTGCTGTCATGCTGTCATTCACACGACAGCATGACGCGCATGCAGCTTGCCAAGAACATGTGCTCCCTGGCACATGACGTGTACCAAAAGCAGGATCATGTATAAAAGCATTGATAAGGTTTGGGTTGACAGTTGAATGCTCTGTGCCTTCGGAAGCTTGCGCATGTTGAATATGGTTGATTGCCAAAAATTAGATGCTGTTGAGCATTATTTTTGATTTTTCTGGTTGAAACCTCACATACGAGTGAGTTCTTATGCATGAGTATGATCGAGTGAATCAGTCGATCTCGGGAGCTCCCTAAAAACTTTCCGAAACATGACTTGCCTCAAGCTCTTCAGTGGCCAATGCTTGTTTCTTTCAAGTGTTTAGCCCCAAGCTCAGCATATGTTTGTGCACTCTTGCTGATGAACGCAGCCTCCTCTGGCTTCAAATGCCTCAGCAGCTTCGCTGGATTCCCTCCCCAAAGCTCCCCAGATGGGATCACTGTGCCTGGAGACACAACCGCCCCTGCTGCAACCTGGGCCCCCTTCTCAACCTGCATTGCAGATCCCACCAAAAGTAAGTACTACAAGATCCATTGGCAACTTTGTGCAATGTGAGCTAGCTTCCTACATCTATTGCAAGGAGGTACGGCCTCCGACGTAAGAGTGGAAACCCCAACAATCAAGCATGGGGCCTAGGCAATGCGACCACACCTTCACTCCTTCAAGCAGTGTGGCACCCATGCCGATGAGTGCCTCATCCTCAATGGTCACAGTGTCCAGCAAGACGCTGTGACCCACTGTCACGCTGTTGCCAATGCTGGTGGCGCCAGCGTGGCCTCCCAGGAAGGCTTTGCTGGTCCGTACAGAAACATTGTCCTGCAAGTTTGTGTTGTCCCCAATTTTGATTGCGCCCTCATCGCCTGCAAGTCACGCACAAAGGTGCAGTGGAGGTGCATCCAGGAAACGGCACATGCTGCTTCAAGCTCACATATATTAGATGAGCAATGAAGACAAACTGATATTCATAACAAGCAAGGAGGACAAGAGCTTACCTCTCAACACTGTTCCATACCAGATGGAAGACCTCGTCCCTAGAGTGACATCGCCTATCACAGCTGCACTGGGTGCAACAAAAGCCCCATCCCCAATGCTGGCTTTCTTGCCACCCAAACTCATCACCGTCCGGTGCTGAAAGACTGCACCAAGGGAGACACACGAACGTTGGCTTGAAAGGATCTGGAGCATGACTTCAGGGGTTGATGAAAGTAGCATGACGACAATGGTTGTTAATGAGGGATGGCCACAAATTCTGCTTCATGTTTAACAGCAACAGTCACTTGCAATCTTGCGTGATGAAATTAAGCAGGGGAGAATACCATCTTCCAGAAACGCATTGTTGCCCTGCAAGCGGCAGCCAAGACGATCCAAAGCTTGCCCGGTTTCGCGTATGATGAAACCTAATCTCTGAATAATGCCAGACATTGAGCAGCGCGCGATCAAGACCTGTCCTCCACTGCCCAGTACTCTGCTTGACCTACTGCAGACTTGCGCCCGACACCTTTGCTTGTCAAGCCCTGGCAATAGAATAGCGCATTGATCTGAAGGATTTGAGTCTTAGGAATGTATGCCACTGAAATGTGACATGATCCAGGAGCTTGGAAGGGACTTTTTCAAGGCAGTCTACAATCACAAGCATGCATCTTAGCCGCGCGGCTTTTCTTGTGCGTTCCTTAATTCATTGCACCTCTGTTGATTCAGATACCTTTGCAAATCTTGCAACCGCAAATATTATGCTAAGGAAGGCGTAGCGAGGTGTAGATCCATATGGTGGGCGACAGCACATAATGTGCAGCGTTCACTACTACAGGATTCAGTGCAGTGCTTTCCCATTCGGTGCCAGATCTCCTGTTGGACGGTGTCATTCATTAAGATTACCGTCCCTGTATCAAGTTCGCCGCTCATTAGCAGAGCTCACTGCTCCGACGCAGGCTACAACGGTGCAGGCAGCCATGGTTGCCCAGGAACCAGACGCAACAACGCATGGTCAGAGAGGTTGGGAAATGTTCCGGAGCTGGGGATCTCCCAGATATTTTGTTGCACCGATGGTTGATCAGGTATATATGTTCCCATATTTGCTATTTCCTTTGCTTTTTCCTCTAGTACCCACACCAGTCCAACGACGATGTGAGGGTTTTCAGCGACCTGATTTTTTGTGTGTTGCGACTCTTTAGTCGGAGCTGGCCTTCCGCATGCTCTGCAGAAGGCACGGCGCCACTGCAGCGTACACTCCTATGCTACATAGTCGTCTCTTCCTGCAAGACCCCAACTACCGAGCAGAGCACTTCAGCACTTGTGAAGGAGACGGGTGGGAATCTTGTGTATGCTATGCCTTCCTTTACTCCCTCTCTCTGCTGGAGAACAACGGTGGCATTTTATTTGGTGCCCTCAGATTCTCAGTTGCTGTGGCTGCGCAGGCCTCTGATGGTGCAGTTCTGTGCAAATGATCCGGAGACGCTGCTTGCTGCTGCACGCATTGTGGATCCACATGCTGATGCCATAGACCTGAACCTGGGCTGCCCACAGCGCATCGCCAGGAGGGGCCGCTATGGTGACATCCCCCTGCACCTGTGTGGCTCCCGATTATTCTTGTGCTGGTCAAACCGATTGCCAGTGGCTGCTAATTCAGTGAGGCCAGTGGAATAGCATCAGGCACAGTGCATCAGTGAAACAGCGTTGCATGGCTGCAGGGGCGTTCCTGATGGATGATCTGCCGCTAGTGGAGAGGATAGTGCGGACGTGCGCGGAGGGTCTGAGCGTGCCGGTGACGGTGAAGATCCGAGTGTTCCCTGACCGCCAGAAGACGGTGGAATATGCGCGCATGCTGGAGCGGGCCGGGGCCAGCCTCATTGCTGTGCACGGGCGGCTGAGGGAGCAGAAGAAGTCCAACGGCCCTGATGCCGACTGGGATGCCATTAAGGTGCCCCCCATGCTCCTTTCTCAAGTTTGACACTTCCCTCGCATTACATCCATCGCATGGTGCCATGTCAGCGCCTGTCTTGAACCGCCACTTCCTCTGTCACTTCCATCGCACGGTGCACTTTTGGGGCAGTTGCCGGGCAGCAGATAAGATGAGTGCAAGAGACAGCGTGAATTTACCGTCAAAGATGCTGTTAGCTTAGCGCAAAAGTGCATCATCCTAAAAACGAGCACGTGCATGCACAGGCGGTGGTGGAGGCGGTGGGAGTCCCAGTGCTGGCCAATGGAAACATCCGGACGCTGGCGGACGTCCACGCGTGCATGGCGTACACGGGGGCGGTGGGCGTGCTGTCGGCCGAGTCGCTGTTGGAGGACCCGGCGCTGTTCTCGCCGCGGCGGCTGCAGCCCGGGGGCGCCTTTGGGGGTGCCCAGGGCGCGCATCTGCTGCTGGAGTACCTGGACCTGGTGGACGCCCACCCATGCCCCATGCGCATGGTCACCGGGCACGCCTTCAGGATGCTCGGTGCGCACGCCAACCCTTGGTGCTGCTTATCACCTATATTCCACTGGACCCTAGAGTCGGTCTGACCTCTAGGTGGGGCATCCTATTACATGATATACATCAGGTGTGCGAGAGACCCGGCTTGGTCTGCATTGCTTGAAGCGGTTCTGAGGGGAATTCTGTGAACACATCTGCTGCCCACAGCCACAATGCCTTCAGACAAGTAGCAGGTGTATTGCTTGGGAAGTGGTGAAGGTGGCAATGTTGTAGCATGCTTGCGACGATGTTTTGCTGTCCTGATGCTGCAGGGGCATGGCTGTCAGAGTTCACGGATCTCCGCGACCGGCTCAATCAGCAGCACAAGGAGTTTGGTGTGGAGGATATCAGGGAGATAGCGCAGGACGTGATCAGCAGAATAGAGGGGCTGGGGCGCGACTACCCTGTGCCCAAACTGTCTGAGCGGGCTCTTGCGCGCATGGAGAGGGAAGCTGCCATGGCAGCGGCCATAGCAGAGCAGAACAGAGAGGAGTCTTCTTTGCAGCGGATTGCAGCGAACAGGGCAGAAAGTCTTGGGAATGTAGAGGCTCGCCGAGTGCTTCAGGCCGCGGCATGACATCGTGATGATGATAATTGAAAGGCAGATGACATGATGCCTGAGAAGTCTCGACAGGAGTCCTCAGGCTGACTTTTACCTCCGAGTGGAAGGTTAACCCACTTGAACCGGTTGACCGGCAGCCTGAATGCTTGCAGCACTTGTGCGCTGGCACAAATGTTTGTTGGATTGTAATTACACTGTTCTAGTAACCTATTGAAGTTGACACTGTGCTTCATGGCTGTTGCATTTGAAGGCTCAGCTTCCATCGTAGTTTAGGCCTGAATAGGCAACCTGACCTCACTTTTTATGAATTCCAAGGTCAACAGCAAGGCACACCCATTCTTGGAGAGAACTTCTCTTCAAGCTCTTGAATTGACCACTTCACGCTACTGTCACTAGAAGCAACCAATAAAACTTGCAAAAAAGATCTTCGAAGCTTGCCTGCAGTCTTGCATGTAAGTAATCTGCATATTTGTGACTTGCAAAGATGGTCGATATCCAATCGTCGCAACTGTGGGCCTACGATGACATCTTCTCGTTCGAATCCACACAACTCAGTCAGCCAGAATTGAAAACACAATTTGGGAAAGCTCCAGCTGCTGCTTTCTGCCCATCGTGTGGAGCGCTCACATTGGACGTGGCTGACACCGAAGTAGGCAGAGAGGCACACGTACGAAATTGCAGAGATTCAGGGGAGCCTGATGCAGATGAAGCACACTCTGATGGGGAAGACAGCCCTGAAGATACTCGTGGGAGCTCCTCGGGCACAGTCCAAAGCTCCAGCAGAGATGCTGAAGAAGGTTCACAGCCGAAGCGAAAAGCTACTGATATCGAGTCTCTCGCTGAGAGTGATACCAGAGATCAATCAGATGATGTACCCAGGCCATGCCGAAGAGCAGACAGCAGCACTGCCAGTCCTGCAGACAGTCAGGCTCAGCAGCAAAGCGAGAGCACTGGCTCAGATGAGAACAGAGTACAGCAGTGGCTGCAGTACAACGGACTGGCAGACCAAGCCGAGGCATTCACAAGGGCACACATAACCCCAGACCTGCTGAAATTTCTGGCAGACGAGGACTTGCGACAGATGGGAGTCTCGGCCTTGGGCCCTCGCAGGCGCATCCTGGCTGCCATCCAGAACCTCCCTGCCAGCCAGTGCGGTGCAAATTCCGCTGACAGCAGTCACAAGGTGCCGCCAACACCCATGCATGCCTTTCACCATCATTTCATCGCCTCTCCAGTAAAGAAGCACTGTCATCATACCAGTGCGGCTCTGACGCATGTGTGAATTCGTGTTTAGGAGCAGAGTAAAGCAGGGTCCAGTCATGGAGGCTCCAAAATCACCAGCTACTTCCAGCGCAGTGGACCTCCTGCGACAGGAATGCCAGCATCTACCTCTGCCCCTCCTGCCAGGTATTTCTGTTGTAAATGCAATGCAAGCTCTTGTAATACTGAAGACGCGCGCATTTCACAACACTGAGCAGAAGCTTCTGGGTTCTAGGAGCGGCCTGCCACCGTGGCAGAAGATGCCAGGCTTGCCATTCCTGGTAGATCGCTTTGGCAAGGGCACTGAGAAGGCGGCGTGCAAGTCGTGGTTCCTGACGCATTTCCACAGCGACCATTACAAGGGCCTCACATCCAAGTTCAAAGCCGGTGCGCTGCAGTATGTTCATAATGCTCAGCTGAATCTGCGCATCCTGTTCAACCTTCTGGGGTCGGGCAAATCTTAACGTCACTGAGATGTATCCCGATGGGCCATGCAGGCGTCATATACTGCACGCTGATCACCGCCAAGCTCGTTCACCAGCGCCTGAAGGTGTGCGCGCCTGCACAATCCTCGCTGCATCCTGATCCCTGCATTTGCGGCTGCCAAATGGAAGACCTATAACTTCCACCAGAAGGCCTCTATAGAACACCTTTGTAGCGGTCTCCTGAGATAGCATGATATTCTAAGTGAGTTTGTGACTGATGACTGACTGCATGCACCTGCGTGCAGGTGCCTTGGGAGCGGCTGCGCGTGGTGCAGCTGAATGCGGCGCAGCTGGTGGAGGGCGTGCGCGTCACCTTCGTCGACGCCAACCACTGCCCGGGCGCCGCCATGATCGTCTTTGAGCCGGTCGGCCGCGCACCCATCGTCCACACTGGCGACTGCCGGTGTGTGCATTGATTACCTCGACAACTGCTTCCAGGCAATTGCACTACCGTGATGACTCGATCTCATGAGTTGCTAAGAGCATGATGGGCCCGGCTGGCAGGGGGGGGTATAAACTCTGAGGACCGTGCCTACGGCTGATAGGTTCTTGCTTGGATCTGGCGAGTCCATCAAGGGGTAGGATTTTGGCAGCCTTTCACTGCAGCTTGTCTGCACACGCACCTTGCCTCTGGCAGGAAAAGCGCGTAATAGATTAGTAAGAGCATGTAGGGGCTTGGAAGATTCATGCGCGGTGCAAGTGTAGTCCGGGCTCATGAGCGCGGTGGCACGCGTGCCAGGTACCATGTGGGCATGCAGCAGGAGCGGGCTTTGGTGGCCGTGCGCGGCCGCGCGACCCTCATCCTGGACACGACATACTGCGCTGCGCAGTACAACTTCCCACCGCAGCTGCAGGTGCCCGCCCAGACTCCTGGTCTCCCATCGATCTGTTGTCGATCTGGTATCGATTTGTGTTGCAATGCCAGACCGGGACTGCCGTTCGCCCTGTTCAGCAGCTGATGGAGTACCATGGTGTATGCAAAAACAGGTGCTTCAATTCGTGCTGGAGGCCGTGAGAGCTGAGGCTTTCAACCCGGCCACGCTGTTCCTCTTCGGCAGCTACACGATCGGCAAGGAGAGGCTGTTCCTGGAGGTCGCTCGCATCCTGCAGCGCAAGGTCAGTCCTCACCATGCTTCCCTGCCAAGTCACAGCCAAACCATCCGACGGTGGTGTCGCTGCATGTTCCCACGAGGCACTGATGCACAGTTGTTTTATTCATCAGTGTTCCCACAGCATCCCTGCCTTTCCTGGCAGATTTTTGCCCGCACTTGCGGTCTTTAGTCACTAGGGTCCATAGGGTGGCATGTGGGGAGTCAATGCCAGAAGAGAACGCCATTGCAAGCAAAGGAGACAGCGGGAGACATTCTGCGCGCGCAGGTGTATGCGAGTGTGAGCAAGCGGGCTGTGCTGGACACGCTGGGCCTGCCGCCTGAGTATGAGGCGCTGCTGACTACGGATGATCGGGCGCGGCTGCACGCGGTGCCGCTGTGGCGCGTGAGCCTGAAGCACATGGCGCGCACGCTCAAGCACTACCGCGGCCGCTACACCACCATCGTCGGCTTCCAGCCCACCGGCTGGTCCATGCACTCAGGTGGCCGGCCCCAGCTTGAAAGTCTGTTGCTTTCTCAAAACTTGATGAGTGGTCATGAGTGGTCGTCGGAGCCTGATAATGATCCTGGTACCCATGCATTCCCATTCACTTTGCGCTTGCTACTACTGGGTAGGTGTGCAATTTATTGGCTGCGAGGCAAATGGAATGAAGAGATAGCTGCTGAGATAGTGCATGCCAGGTGATATGCAGATTTAACAGGCGGTGCCATGCATTCTGGGAAGGAGTTCTGGACGCCTTTATTTTGTTTTGATGGGGAGAGATTCACGTGAGCGCCTGCATGATTCAAGAGGGAAGCAAATGAATACTTGCGTGGCGTTGCAGGCAAGGGGCGCGCGCCGAGGGGGCGCAGGAGGCAGAAGGGCACGCTGATAGTTTACAGCGTTCCCTACTCGGAGCACTCCAGCCACCAGGAGCTGCGCCAGATGGTGGACTTCCTGCGGCCCACCAAGATCATCCCCAGCGTCAACAACGACGGCGGCAGCAAGGCCAGCCACATGGTGGCTTCCCTGCAGCCGCCCACCTGATGCGCATGCATCTGATGCTGAGCAGCTTGTCAAGAATTTCCCGCAAATTTTTGGATGACAATTTCCAACAATTGAAGTAATGATTGATATAGTGCCAATTGAACTCACTGACAGTAGAAATATGACGGATAAATTGATATTGTATCGGATGCAGTCATTTTGGATCCTTCAAGATGTTGCCGAAAGCAATCATGTGAGAGAATTTTTCTTGTTACACATAGAAAAGTAGCAACAGGCTGATCCTTGTCGTAATGCACCCTAGGGCCTGGAATCAGTGGAATCACTGACACATACACAATTCTGCCGAGCTTATGAACCAACATATACATCACTAAGCGTCAACAGAGACCAGGGCTGGCTGTGGTACGTTCATTTCGCCCAGATCAAGGTCCAGGTCCACAGCGGTTGCATGCGGTGCATTCCTGCAAATCAAATGAGAACAATGGATGCTTTACCCTCTGGCCATCCATCGTTCAAAAGCAGAAAGCATGGTGTGCACAACAGAATGACATAGAGCAGTATCATTGAGAGCAGTACAATGCAGATGAAGTCTTGAGCTGCCGGGGTCGCACTTGTGCTCGAGGTCGATGAAGGTGCTGGACTTGGCGGCCAGCTCGCCGATTGCGACGCGGCCGCGGCTATTGACATAGTCTGCGACGGCGGCCATCTCTTCGCGCGAGATGTAGATGAACTTGCCGCGATCGTCCATGACCCCTGTGATGCGACCCTCCTCCTCCAACGCCTGCACCCTGGCAATTGCATCCTGCAAGCCACACCATGACAGTCATGAGGAATGGAACGAATTTGACCATTTTGGTCCCTTGCACTGGCAAGTAGAAATGATTTACACTTGCGTAAGTCCCTTTTTGAATGCCCGTCCGCAGGACATCTGCAGGAACTGCCCGGGTGTGCAGAGGACATGAACAGACTGCCCTGTCTGCTCAGGTCCGGGCATCATAGGGGTTGTTTACTTGCGGAAAGGAGAGAAATAGCATGGGCTGACCTGGACTCGCAGGCCGAACTCTGACGCCAGGTCTTCCAGGTGAACGGTCTTCCGCTCCACGATGTAGTCAATGAAGGCTTGCAGGAGGCCCTGCATTTGCAGCACAATGCCTTAACTTTCATGAATTCACAGTGTGTGAGCTAGAACAGCCATGCAACGGCTCCTGTGAGCAAACACAGATCCTGACAGGTGCTGTGCGGCAAACTCACCTGAGCCTGCTCCTCAGACTGGGCTTCCTCGCCCTGCTGCTCCACAGCAATCTGTCCCATCCACTTGGCCGCCTCTGCATCCTCCCTCGCCTGCTTCTCAGCCGCCAGCCTCTCCGCCTCCTCCTCCTCTGCTAACTCCTTTGCCTCCCGCTCTGCATCCCGCCTCCGCCTCTGCTCATCATACGCCTGCGCGCAGGAGAGGGCAGCCCAATTGTGCCGTGCTCTTTGTCCAGGCCGTGGAGCATGTCTAAAGCATTCTGTGATCAGAGTCCTTTTGATATCCGTCATCCAGGCATCCGTCTCTCTGGATACAAGACAGCATCAGGACACGAGGAGACCCCCAAAAACGGAACAATGCACTTGGGAGTGATTATGATGGATGTGTCACCTCCCGCTTGCGCATGCGTGCGTCCAGCACGTGCCGCTCTGCCTGCCGAGCCTCCCGCCGTGCCTCCCTTGCGCGCCTTCTCCCTCCCTCGCCCCCTGCCTCCTCCTCAGCATCTGCATCCTGCGCGCAGCAGCGGAGGGCCCTCATGGGTGCATGGGGCACATGCTGAATTGGCAGATCGACAAGTGATGCACTGTTGTCCTGAGGGACAGTGAGCTGAAAGAGAACTACGGTGTAACGGAGCACGTAGTGGCAGGCAGTGCTGCGCGCACCTCTCCACCGCTGCTTTCCCCTCTTCCAGAGCCGTCGTCAGCCTCCTCTGCTGCAGCCGCTGCCGCCGCCGCTGCTGCCTGTCGGCGCCTGAGGCCTGCCTGCAGCCGATTGCCTCGTGGTGCTGCCCTCCGTGGCTGTCCTGCTGCAGGAGCACCTGCTGGCTGCACCTCCAAAAGCAGCACTTATTGCTATATTGAGGCTGGATCCCGGATGTACGTTGCATCTTGGCAACAGGCTGAGAGAGTCGGCGTGCATCCGTGAAAAGTATGCAAAAAGAGATACTCACTCTCCCTTGATGCACAAATATGGTGGTGGATATCGGCCAGCTCACCTCTTCTTGCTGTGAGGCAGCTTTCTTAGCGTCTGCCTTACGATTTGCGTCCCGTATAGCATATATTAGAAGTCCACCGATCGCCCAAGTCAGAGCCAGGAAGAACGCTGCTATGATGACAGATTGCTGCTGATTTGGGTGGAGGTTGTCCCACCATGTCGCAAGTCCATTTGCCATGAGGTAACTTTTTCCACTGAGCGTGTAGAATTCTGGACTACTGGTGGCTGTTCCAAAAGGTCAATTTTCTGTTTCCGAAGAAGACAGTTACTTACAAACTAGACAGTTCGAGGCGTGGCCGAGATGAGCCGAAGGAAGTCTTACTTCTTCTGAAGCTTGCCCTTTTGGTGTATGTTAAACCTCTGGCTGAAACTCCGGCATTGACATTCTGATCAGGGTCGTTCATGCATTGCTCAGCTGTTGCAGATTACTCTGTGCATGCTGCATCCGGCCCTATAGCTATCTGTGCAGACGCCAGTACGGTATATGCATATGTTTGAGACCTATTATAATTATATTATAACACGCTTTTCCTGCCAAGAGGCAAGTTTGAGACCTATGGTGCATGGAAATCTAGAAAATCTAATTTCATCTAGTGCATCTGTCAAGTTCTGTGCTGCTCCTCTGGATATAAAGTGCCCAGAACTGCAGAGACAGTCATTGAATATAGATCTAGAGCTGGGGAGTGGCTGTGGCAGTCTTTCTAGGAAGGAATAGCAGCGCTCGAGCGATTCGCCCGTGAGCTTATTCTAACTGTGTTAAGCAGTCTCGCACTTATAAGTATTAGCACAGTAATTTCACCTTACATACCATGCAACAACAACGGAGGGTGCCTTGCCCTAATAGGCCCTCTGCTTAGCCCAGGTCTTAGCCTGATTGAGATGATGATCAAAGCAGGTATCGCCTTCTTGAAAGGTACCTCATGGCAAGTTGCCCAATTTTGGCCGCCAGCTATACTTCCTTCCTAGAAGTATCATTTATACATAATTATCCTGCCTACCGTCATGAGTGCATTCTTGAAATGCAAAAAATCTCTAGACACACTACCATATTTTGACTCATTCAGATCATAACTTCTCAGCGCCACAATGTTTGTACTGCTACATCAAGCTCGGCACTGTGTGCAAATCTAACTGGAAAAGTCTCCTAATTGATTAGTTGTGCCGATGGTGAACCTCTCAAATTGCCTAGTTAGTAATTTTCGAAAATACATGTGCAAAAGAATGTGTGCTTTAATCAATTTGTATGGATCAAAGCCATACAACTACCCTACGTGTAGTACAGCTGCAAGCCTTTTAATACAAAGAACAGGGCTGGAAATATTTTTCAGCAGACACGATGATAACCAGTGTCATGCAAATTCCTCGTCATCAATGCAGTAACAAACTTGCATACATTGGTGTTTGCCACAGCCCGCAACAGCAATTCTATTTTAGATCCTGTAGTGATCCCTGTTTTGCCAGCATGATCCTGTAGGCTGCCAGTTTTGCGGAGCATGGTGTGTGGGAGCATCTAGCCAGCTGCTGTCAGGTTTCCCCATGCGTCCTTGAGGCTGATCAGGGCCACCTTTGAAGCTATGGAAGGGCTGAACAGCGCTGATGGCTCCACCATCATGTGGTTTACGGTGAATATCTCACTCCTGACTTTGTAGTCGTGCATGGCGCATCTGATCGCCTGCAAGAAGTACCTGAGACCCACAGCATGCCCTTAGTAAGCATACATTATTACACTCAGCGCCCGTACTCTTCCTTCATAAGCACAAATTGTCTTCTAGTATTACCTGGATTCCAGTGGATTCATGATACCTGCAAGCATGCATACGCAAGTGGGACAATGGCCTTTTCAGATGACACCCACCAGTTGATGAATGTCTCCCCAGCAGTCTTCTTCTTGGCCGGGAGCTTGCCGAGCGCCTGGAGGTGCTTCTCGTCATCGCCAGTGGCGACTGTCCAGGGAAAGTCTTGCAGTGCTGCCAGTGCCGCCTGATACTCCTGCAAACCGCAGAGCAAATATACATCAGACACCCCCGCTTGCGCATGCAGGCAGTCATTGATATAAGGAGTGCTCATTCTGCGAGTCATGATACAATTGTGCAAGGTAATCCTACTTGCTTCACGTGATTGGATGATTTTCACGTGAATGGAGAATTTCACCTTGCCAAAGCCTTGCAGAAGCTCAGTGCGCTTGTCTGTTGAGAACCTGGCGCCCGTTGCCAGTCGCTTCTGCAGCAGGTCCCTCAGCAGAATGGCAGCTTTGATGCCGACGGTCATGCCTTGGCCATATATGGGGTTGAAGGATGCTGCTGCATCTCCCAGCACGCACACCCCGGCTGGCAGCTCAACCTAGCCATGGGAATCACACGAACAAATGAATGAATTTGTTCTGATCCGGGTCAGCTGACAGACCTCAATCAAAATGGCAGACTTCACCACATTCGCCATTTCAGTGTACAGTACCCTGGAAGCAAAGCACATTAGAGGTTTCACCATGAGACGAAGCCAGGTGCTCACCTTCTCATATCGCCGCCTGATATTTTCTGTGCGGGAGTATGTGTACACAGGGCCGATTGGCTCGGCCTGCCTGATGGCATCATAGATGTCAAGCTGCGGCAGGGACCGGGCAAACTCCAGGTACCCCTCCTCATCGGTGGGTGGATGATCGCCTGCACAGCGATCAAGCTCGCGTTGAAATGAAATCCTTTCCAAGTTTCTCATGCCCACTTGGCACATTTCTTCATCTCTTTCTTTCCTCGTTCCACAGAACGACAGGGCAAGAAAAGTGTCAAACACTTTATTTGTGAGTAATGCATGCGCACCAGCCATGCCGGTCATGATGAGCTGCCATCGGTCATCCTCCACTGGCAGCAGCAGCCCCTGTCGCCCAGAGTCTGGCCTGGGTGATATGGTGGCAGCCTTCCAGCCCTGCAGACACAAACTCTTACTCACAAACAAGAAGGAATATGACAGTCTCACAGAGGCAGATGAATAAATCATGCCACGCAGGACAGACCCTCACGTTGCTGCTGAGCTTGAGAAGTTCTACCGGCCACATGTCAAACAGGACCATGGTGTGCTAGACACAAGGTAAGAAGTTCACACAGCTGGACGCACATGCTCGCGGAACCAGTGCTCTGGCATCTGGTAGGTGCGCGTGCCGTAGCCGAGGCCGGAATTGATGACCTCCTGGGGCGGCGCCGAGTGACCTGAAGCTTGCAGCCACTCTGACAGCTTGCTGTTGCGGCCGCTCGCATCAACCACAAAGTCTGCCGGTATCTGGTCTCCATCTTTTAGCACCACACCTGCATATATTCTCCAAGCATCATCACAGGACTGCAGCACCTTGTGTCAACAAGATGGCAAGTTAACAAAATGTACCAGCCACGACATGCACGATGTGCACTGCGAGGAAAATAATAAAGTACCTGACACTGTGGCACTCCCGTCAGAGTATCGCAGTCCGCTGACAACAGCTCCACCCCGCAGAGTGATGTTGTCCTTTGTTGAGACTATCTCGCGCGCTGTGTGCTCCATCAACTTTCTGGTAGCCCCCACGGACTCGAGGGGCGATGGCTCGTCCTGCGGCATGGGTTCCATGTAGCCTCCAAAGTCCCACTGCAGCCACACCACAATTTACCTCCGGAAGGCAGCAGTCATAACATTCAACACCATTTGCTAATAATAAAAGCAAGGTGTCTCCTTGAACACACAGTGGCCTCAGGAAGTCAGACATGTGAAGCTCACCACAGAGCAGTCTTTGAGCCAGTCCACATCTTGGGCTCCTGCTTTCCTCAGGTTATCCTTGAACCCCCCAAAAAGATCCTCACACAGCCGCAGGCCCCCACACAGCATCACATGGGGTTGCTGGAACTGTGGCACTCCACCTCTCTTTGCTGGCAGTGCCTGCAGTCGGCCACATGACATTGCTACATCAAGGGAGCAATTAACACGGCTACAACAGTCCACTGGTCCGATTGGGTGCTGTGGAAGGCAGCTTCTGAAGCAACTTCTGCTGGGACCTCCACGCACCTCCACTTGTGCTGGGAGATTGTCTCGCTCCAACAGAATGACCTCGTCAAAGACCGACGATAAAGCGCTTGCGGATGCCAACCCAGCCATGCCTCCTCCAATCACAATAGCTCTTGATCCGTTAGTTGAATGCGACAATTCATTCTGTGCCAGGCAGTACACGGTGCATGTTCTCGTCGCTAAACTGCTCGACGACGTCAACGGAAACGTAGACGAATGGCTGCGTTTGATGCTTCCTCGGAGGGTCGGGGAGGGGCGATGGTACACCAGACTTCGACCGTCCTGGCATTTGCAACCTTGGATTGGCCTAGCTTGTGGTGAGATGCTCTGCAACATACTTGTTTGTAGCATTTTGGACGAAGTAATTTGTTCACCTATCTACATCAAAGTATTTGTCCTTGCATTGGTTTTGGTCTTGGGAGAGCACCCGACACCGTGGCACGTCGAACAGCAGTTTCCTCATAAATGTACTGCCTGCAGCTGACGTCATTCCAATGTTGAGATATTTTCCATGCCCAAGTTCCCAGGCCATCTCCATCAAGACATTTTCTTCTTTTTTTCGCAGTTCTCTTGTGACATGCAATGTCATGACTACATACACCCTAGGACGCGGCAATCGCGGAAACCCTGCCAAGCGCCACGGCCGCGGCCGGGCCGTGAATTTGGGGCAATCATTGCCCGGCAATGCCTACCAGTGGTTGCATGACGACTTATCATGCAGCTTCTTAGGTCAAGTCAATTAATGTATACAGCATTCAGAAGAGCCTCCTCATATAATGAATAAGTCATGACTCAGCTGTCACAGAAGCTTCATATGACATGCATATCAGCTCAGCAGACTGACTGTCCGAAGGCCAGAAGGACCAGAAGGCACTGCGAGCTGCCCCTCCCGCAACATGCGCTTGAATGCCCGTTTCCCCATCTCTGCCAGGCCCTGTTCAGGGCGCTTGCGCTTGCCGCGGCCCAGGTCCTCTGAGTTGGGCTCCTGGGCAGGCTGAGCGGCAATGCGCGCACTCTCGATTAGCGCTTGACTCTCTTCCTCTGTCGCCAGCCTTGAGTACACGTCTTCGCCTCTGCAATCAGCTTGCTGCTTCAGCACTTGTGACTGATGAAGTGCACATTAAAACACGGGCCCATGAGCACGCACTGCAGGAGACCTAGAACTACAAGAGTTCATGAGAAACATGTGACAAAAGAATGCAGGAGTAGGTCTGACCTGATAGCACGCATTTGCCGCCAGGTGTGCTCTTCCCGTGCTGTCATCCTCTTGTCATGCTCTGCGAAGGTAGCTGCTTCACTGTCGCTGCGCGCTGCCAGCATGTGCAGCTGCTCCTCTGTTGTTGCATCCACAGCCCTGCCAAACAGACTTGCATATTTGCGCCCACCCCAATAAGCACAGGAACAGGAAGGTCAAATTCGACCTGCACTTGCAGACACAACGGCTCTGGCTTCAAGGGCTGAATTAATTGAAGTACCTGCGACTGTGTGAAGATTTCTTGCCCAGAAGCTCAAGCAGATATGCCCTGCGCTCTTGCGCGTCTGTTTTGCCATCAAAGAATCCACCGGTGATGGAGCGGTCAGCAATGTTGCGCTTCTGGGTGGCGACATCATAGATGTGCTCCTCAATGCTGTCTGCTGTCTGCAGCCGGAGCACCAGAACCTGCATGCATGAACCATCGGCTGAGGGGTGAACTGTTGGAAATATAATCTGGTTAGGCACATGGACAATTACGACAAGAGCTTCAAACACGTAGTAATCATTTATGCAGTCATCAGGTTGGAGTGTCTACCTCTCTTGTCTGGCCAATCCTGTGCGCTCTGGCCTGTGCCTGCAGGTCAATCTGAGGGTTCCAGTCTGTGTCATACCTGCATTGCACAATGTCTTGTCAATGTCCATGAAAAAAACCTTCTGTGCACACTTCACTGGTGCATGAAATTAATTGAGAAGTGCAGTAGATGCACTCACATGATGATGGTGTCAGCAGCTTGCAGGTTGAGGCCCACTCCGCCTGCGCGTACGCTGAGCAGGAACACACTGCACTTGCCAGCAGGGTCGTTGAAATCCCTCACCTGCCAGTGACACACATCCCATTTGCATTAACTCTCACGCATGAGACTCCAATGCACTGGCACATTAGAAATGACCCTCACACATCAGACTCCAATGCACTGGCACACTAAATTCACCCTCACACACCAGACTCCAGTGCTCGGGCACAATATACTTCACCCTCACACATGAGACTCCAATGCACTGTCACATGGGGCTGATAAGGAAGACAGCGCACCAGCTCGCCCCTCTCGGCAGAGGCAGTGCTGCCGTCCAGGCGCAGGTGCTCGATGCCGCGCCAGTTCAAATGGTCCTCCACAATGTCCAGCAGGCGAGTCATCGTGCTGAACACCAACACCTGCAGCATCACCCATCAGAGTCAGGCCAACATTCCAAGCCTCCAAAAATTGTCATGACAGCCAGCTGACAAAAATATTGTAGACGTCGATCATACTGACCACTAGCTTATTGTTGCCCCCAACTATTCCTGCAAATCATGTGCCACTGCCACAGTAGGACTTCAGTAGACAACAAATCACAGCAAGAATGTCAGGAAAGATGAAGAATGATCTAGTCATCCTAAAGCTGGACAGTTCTTGCCTTGTGGCCTGCCGCAGTCAGTTTGGTGAGCAGGCTGTCCAGCACAGCCAGCTTGCCACAGAGGCGCAGGGACGCGGGCAGGGGGTGGGGTGGCAGCAGGGACTCAGAGCCCTCCGGGTGCAGCCGCGACAAGAAGGGGTGGTTGCAGATGTTGCGCAGCTCCATCACGCTGTTGCTGACCCCCTTGACCCCCTGCTTCTTCTGGGGCTCCCTCTCCAGGTCCTGCTCTATGAAGCTGCACAGGAAGCGCTGGTATGGCGTCGCAGGGCAGCTGATGACATGCTCCACCTGGATTAACATAGAATGCAGCTTAAACTTGCATGACTTAGCTTCACACTCTACTATCATAATTGCAAGCTCTTCCTGCGGGAGACAAGGTGCAAATGCAGACAACCTACATGTAAAGGCAGCCATATTCTTACTCATTGATGGACTCGCCAGATCCAAGCAAGACCTAATCAACCGTGGGCACGGTGCTCAGACCACCCCCCGCCAGCCGGGACTTCTGATGGAACGCTACCCTAACATGCAGGACGCACTGCAGACAAAGAGTGACACGAAAAGAGTGGTGCAGTGGGGTACTATATTGAAAAAGAAGTCTGACCTTGCCAGGCAGCTCTGTGGCAACAGTTTCCTTCAGCCTGCGCAGCATGAAGGGCCGCAGCGCCTGGTGCAGCCTGTTTGTGATGAGGAGCATTTCTTCCTCGGTGAGCAAGCTGCCTTGGGGCTGGCCTTGGCCAAACCACTGCTGGAAGTCCTTCGAGGAGGTGAAGAGCGTGGGCATCAAGAAATGCAGCAGCGACCACAGTTCATCCAGGTTGTTCTGCACTGGTGTTCCTGTCACACATCAGCTGCATCTCAGAATGCCAGTCAGAATACAGATTTGGCAACATGCAAGCACTTGTGAAGACCGTGGCAGAGAGCAAACCTGTCAGGAGCAGACGGTGCTGAGTGCTGTACACTTTCAGAGAGACGTTGAGCTTGCATTCGCTGTTCTTCAGTCTGTGGCCTTCATCGATAATGAAATGGTGCCAGCGGATCTTGCTGAGGAAGGGCATGTCCGCACCCATCAGCGCCTCGTACGTTGTCAGCACCACATTGAACTTGCCCCGCATCTGCGGAGCAGAATACAATGTCAACCCTAGAATCCAAAGCGTGGAAGCAATGCATGAACTCAGTGCAAGTGCAGAACACACCTCAGTGGTGGCAATGCGCAGCCGTTCCTGTGGATTGCCCCTGAACGCCACCACTTTGAGGGCGGGCGCCCAGCGCTTGAACTCAGAGTCCCAGTTGGGGAGCACAGAGGAGGGCGCAACCACCAGGTACGGTCCAGCAATGCTCCTTGTCTCCACCAGGTGGGCTATCAGAGCAATGATCTGGATTGTTTTGCCCAGGCCCTGACGAATGAAAGGGCATGTGAAAGGAAGTGATCAAGTTTGAGCAAAACAACAGCTGCGCACTTCCCATGCAATGGGCCTGCCATGCAGATAGAGGTGAACAAAAAATGTACTTGAGTACTCACCATCTCATCTGCTAGGATGCCATTGAGCCCATGGTCATGTAGTGAAACCATCCAACGCAGCCCCTCCAGCTGATAGCTGCGCAGCTGGCCTCCTTGCAACATGCGGGGCTGCTCTTTGATTGCCGCTCTCAGACCGTTGGCCAGGTTGTTCCACTGACTAGTGCTCTCTTTCAATGCTGTCAGATCACCTGAAAAGACACAGACTATAAGCAACGTCCCAACCTGTAGGGGATTGCTGCATGCGGAACAGGTGAGGTTCTTCTCTTGCGGCATGTGTCTTACCGTCCATGTCTGATGATTTGGCTCCTGGGGCCGCCTTAACAAGCACTGAGGAGGCCAGTCGGAGGCGGTTTGACAGGTGGCGGAGGCATGCATCGGTGCTGGAGAGGAGCTCGTTCAGCCTGCTGTTCTTTGCATTCTGGGCCAGGCGCAGGTACGCCTCAACATCATTGGCCCTCAGGAAAGCCATGCGCTCTTGGGTGGCTCTCTCCCTGCACCGCACATGCATGTGGTAGTACCCCGCTGGTAACATGTGCAAGAGAGGTTTGCATATCAAGCGCCATGAGCGTGATCTTTCTGTGGGTGCTAGTACCTGGCTGCGTTCAGCTCTGCTGCATACTGCGCATGCAGCTGCAGCACTCCCTGGTTGCAGTATGCCAGTCTGCTCGAGCTTGGAGTCTTCTGCTCATGATCAACCTGAGAGGCAGCACTTGTGCGTCTGAGTAGATTGCTTTCTGTTGCTTTGCATGTGAGCTACATGGCAAGGAAACTGCAGTAGCTGGATGGCTTACTTCTTGAGAGGTGCTGAGCACTGCTGCAGTGAGGAGTCGCATGCGCAACCGCCTGGAGGCATTGACCGCTGGCCTTGGCTTTTGGATTGCCTGATTCTTCCTGCTCATGTCATGGTCAGTGAGTACCCAACCTGCCGCTGAGTTGCACGTGACACATGATAGCATTTCTGATCAGCATGTCCTCACCCCTCCCTCTGAAGATCTCTCAGCACTGCCCGGCGGCTGAGTGCCACTCTGCATGCCACTGCTGCAACCTTGAGCTTCAGGAGGGACGGCAAGTCAGGCACCGGCTCTCTGACGGAGTTACCGCCATTTCTGCTGCTCAGAGTCCCAATGTGTGAGTGCCCCTCGAAGTGCCTGCCACAGGTTTCGGACGACAGACTGAAAACATGTAACCATTGGTCAGAGTCAAATGTTGGTCGTAGTCACCAGCTTCAGAGCACAAGGGATCCCTCTTGATTGATGGCGGCAGCATGTGATTAGTGCTACCTGGGTTGTTCTGAATGCTGCTGCTGTCCTGGGGTGCTCATCTGCATGCAACAAGTCCAGAGTGAGGTGTCATGAACGGTAATTTCTCAATGGGCGGCAGTGTTGGAAAGTGACAGGCCCTTAATGACCAGCAACCTACCTTTGACATGATGTCAGCCACCATAGATGCACTTGTGCTGCTTGCAAGGCTGCTGCAGCTACTGTGAGAGCTGGCTGTTCCAGTAATTCTTGGAGAAGAATGATTGTCCATATGGTGATCCTTCAGCACAAGAGCACCAACAGCCCTGCCAATGACAATGACGTTCAAGACTCTTGTGGTCGTCGTTCAAACAGGCTCGACTGCAGAGAAAACCTCTCACCTGCCCAAGAGCACTTTCTCCAGGGGCTTCACGCCTCCTGGGGTGCTGTCCAAGAGTGTGAATGCCTGTCATCATAAAGGGAACGCTTGTGAGGACGGCTATGATACTTCAAACGAAGGGACCATTTAACAAATTTGTAAAGAGACAGCCACACTGACCAGCTGGAGAAGGTTGTGCATTCTTGGCACTGCGTCTGCAACTGCTGGCGTCTGATAATGAGGAATGAGCTTCTGCATTGTTGCAAGCCACCACTTTGTTGACGAAGGTGCGGCGTTGGTCCTCTTCTTGACATTGCGCAGCTTGGTCTCCCTCATTTCGATGTCACTTATCCTGCCTCTTCTCCAGCGTCCTGCAATGGAGCCGTGGTCTTCTCCTAATTGATTGGAACGAGTGCGAGAGAGATCCGTCCGCCTACTGTCCGTTGCGTTACTCACCCCTGAACGCATGCATGCACATGTGCCCCTTCATGGCCAATGGCATATCTGCCTCATTGCTGGTGCTAGCAATCAGGCCTAGAGGCTGGATTTATGTAATCACCCTCTCTCTGGCACTCAAGAGCACCAGGTATATCACTTAATAGCTGTACACACATGCATGCAACAATTTAAAGCTGTACAGCCCCTTCACCAGGCTTTGATTTCACACTCATGCACATGAGATGCATGTTGTCTTCGTAACCAATGGCATGTATTAGTGCTAAAGGTTGAATCGATTTACACCCGCTTGTCTCAGAACACAAAGAATTTTTTTCCACGACTTGCAAATATTCTCCCTCAGGATCCCTCAGACAATGCCCCAGACAACAGATCTAGGCATGTCACAATCGGCACAGCATTGCATCAATTTGGAAATGAGATCTAGACTGAATGCTGCATCAAAGAAAGAAAGAGAAACTCTAACCTGCAGAGAAGATTGATTTACAATGTATGTGTGACAAGAACTGCCAGACCAGCAAAGTACAGAGCAACCAATGCCAACGTCAATCGATGCCCCATGATCTTTATACTACTTCTCTTAGTCTCCACTCCAGAACGCCCCAGCCCATGCAAACTGCATGAGCCGCATGATCACCAATTGGTTGCAACCTGAGCATGTGCTTTCGCATGTGCCAGCCGTTATCCTGCTGCTTACATCAACATGGGCTGAATCAGGCAGCAGTCGCCGGCACCAGATCCCCAGAAGAGGCCTTGTTGACGGCCTCCTCAGAAGCCTCCGGTGTGAAGGACTCTGAGGGGGGAACCAGCTGCCAGAAGCGCGGCAGCACATTCGCCCAGTCGGCCAGCAGAGCAGCCCCCTTGGCTGAGCCTGTCAGGTCCACATGGTCCTGAATCAGCTTCTTCAGCTGCTGCTCCCCAGCCACAGTGCCCACCCTCTGGATTGCCACAATCTCCGTGTTCACCTGCACATCCCCCACACCTTCAGTTGTGAGGACCTTTCTGCATGCATGGCAATAATGCTGCTTTCAGAAACTCTGTACCTCGGCAAAAATAAGATCCATACGGTGGATTGCAGCTGCGGAATGCAGACACTTAATACCGGGTTGCATAAAATACCCATGCATGGGAGATGCACACACCTTGTCAGGGAAGTCGCCCTCCTCGTCGTAGAAGTAGGCCAGTCCACCGGTCATGCCAGCCGCGACGTTGCGCCCAACGGTGCCCAGGCACACGACTGCGCCGCCCGTCATGTACTCGCAGCAGTGGTCCCCTGTGCCCTCCACCACCGCCTCCGCCAAACTGTTGCGCACCGCAAACCTCTCGCCTGCACACATCATCCTCCGTCATATCACTGAGTAACCTGCGCCTCAGGCGCCTACGCATTCAACGGGTTGCATGTACCCTGCATGGCTGGGAAACAGGCAAGGAGGAAACTGCATGCATCCAAATAGAATGCAGGTACACTGTGGTTATCACCAGCACTATTGGAGACCCACTTGCAAAGACATGCAGAAACAATGCAGCTACATTGTGGATGTCACAATCAATAGGGCAGATCCTCTTGCCAAGACATGCAGAAAGCATGCAGATACATTGTGAATATCACCAGCAGCATGGGAGACCCTGTTGCCGAAACGCACCAGCTCTGCCGTTGACAAAGAGGCGGCCGCCGGTGGCGCCGTAGAGGCAGGTGTTGCCCACGAGGCTGGCCTCTTCGGCCTTGAACTGCGAGCCGGGCGGCGGGATGATCACCACCTCGCCCCCAGCCATGCCCTTGCCCACGTAATCATTCGCCTCTCCCACCAGACGCAGCTTGATGCCCGCCACCAGGAAGCATGCAAAGGACTGCCCTGCGCTCCCCTGCTCACCCAGCACAGTGCCTGTCAGCCGCTAGCATTGGTCCAAAAAGACTCAGAACTGCTGCAAACAAATAAGTATGTTGAGGAAGAGGTGTAAATATTTAGATGAGTGTGATCTTTGCAAGTGAAGAAATGGAGTTCAGTGTGTGCACCTCCAGGTCAAAGGAGAGGGTGCCAGCGAAGCCGCTGTCGCCGTGCAGCCGGGCGACGGCTCCGCCGACACGGCCGAAGGCGGCGCGGTCAGTGTTGACGATGCTGAACTTCCTGTGCACAAAGCCCTCCTCCTTGATGGCCGCCTGCACCTCCGGGTCTGCCAGGACCTCATCATCCAGCACCGGCCCATTGCTGTGCACCTGCGCGCACCAAAAATGGCATTATGTCTAGGAGCAAAATACACCAGGGTGACTATGAGAGAAGATGAAGCTGAAGAACTGTCTATACTCTGTCATTTGCCACATCAAATGCATGTCTGCCTGCCAGCCTAATGTGGCACTGAAAAAAGGGCTCCTGCTGCTCCCACATTGCTGCACGTTTTCCAGGCAGGCCACTACTTGTTTCAATACATGCATGTGACCCCAGGTGAACTGGCGAGGTGGGGGTGTTCACCTCCTGGGCGCCTCGCGATGAGGAGGTGGCGGTCTCTCCGGCGTAGTGGGTGAGGAAGGAGAGGTCGAGGCCCTCGGTCTTGGCCAGCTTGATGGAGCGCTGCCGCAGCAGGTCGCCGCGGCCAATGAGCTCGTCCATGGAGCGCATGCCCAGCGACGCCAGTCCTGCGCGTACCTCCTCCGCCACAAAGTGGAAGTAGTTCACCTGCACCAGGACACCACCACACATTCAGCCATAATTGCCACCAGACCTTCCTGACCCTTCTTAACAATCACTTGAATCTTCAAAACAGTACAAATCTTTTGCATCACATGGTTTATTGAAATTTGTACATCAGCAAACAAAGAAGAAGTTTCCGGCGATGCATCTCCTGTGTCGCCCAACAGGCAGCGCAGGAGGAGCACAGCAGACCAGCAGCAACAGAAAATGAATAAGCAGATGAGTGAATCAACAGGAAAGGGGTATGCACCAGGTCGGCGGGGGCGCCGGGGAAGCGGGCGCGCAGCTCCTCGCGCTGGGAGGCGACGCCGACGGGGCAGTTGTTGGTGTGGCACACGCGCGCCATGATGCAGCCGGTCGCGATCATGGCCACCGTGCCAAAGCCGTACTCGTCGCCGCCCAGCGCAGCCACCAGCATCACGTCGCGCCCGTTGCGCATGCCGCCGTCCACCCGCAGCACCACACGCTCGCGCAGCTGGTTCTCCGTCAGGCTCTGCGCGCCAGCATCACCCCTCTGTCTCAAGCTCCCTTCCATTTGTTGCGCCAACATCAGACTCACTTATGACGTGGGGAGGAGTGCGTCATCAGACAAGCTGAGGTTGTTTGCCGCTTGGAGCCCTCCGTGGTGCCATGCATTTCAAAGAAACAAAAGGCATAGTGGTATGTCATCAGGATCAATGCTGAGGAAATCACAGCACCAGTTGTTAGGATGTGCAACTCGCAGAAGAGAGGAAATGATGACTGCCAACTAGTGTGAGGAGGGGTGCATGGCGGCAGCACTCACCCGGTGCGTCTCCACAAGGCCCATCTCGATGGGGCCGCCGGCATGCTTGATGGAGGAGATGGGGGATGCGCCAGTGCCGCCGTCGTGGCCGCTGATCTGGATGACATCAGCGTTGGCCTTGGCGACACCCGACGCCACAGTGCCGATGCCCGCCTGGGCCACCAGCTTCACGCTCACCTTGGCCGTCGGCGACACCTGCACACCCAATAGAAATTCTTGTCAAGGATGCTTAGAAGAGGTGCGCAGATGGTACACACCACCTGAGAATATACTCTGATGAAACATGATGAGGCACAGGAGCAATGATCCTGTTCAGTAGCACTATGAATAGGTCCAGGAATAAATGCATAGACACTACAAACTGTGTGAAATAAATCCTGACAAAGGATGATGGAACAGAGCGGCAATTTTCCTGTTCAGTGCAAGGAAGCCAGCGCAGGAGAGGCATGACTGGTAGTGGACAGTAGTGGGATGAGAGTTCTTACCTGGTGGAGGTCGTAGATGAGCTGCGCCAGGTCCTCGATGGAGTAGATGTCGTGGTGGGGCGGCGGAGAGATGAGCGGCACGCCCGGCTTGCTGCGGCGCAGGTTGGCAATGTACGGGCTCACCTTCTTCGCCGGCAGCTGACCGCCCTCACCTGCGCAACAACATAGCCCCATTGAAGCTTTTCTGACAAACCTGTTCATTGCCCGTCCAAAAATATCCAATAAATACAGAAAAGCAGGACAGATGTCATAAGAAAGGTCATGGTGAGAACGCATAGAATAGCGGCTGCATTAGGTCTTCTGTGAAAGAGCTCTTTGTTGCCCCTTTCTAGGTGCTGCAATCACCACAAGGGATGCAGGACAAATGTCAAAGACAGGTAACATATTTAAAAAAGTACAACAACTCAAAATAACTTGTGGGCGCACCCGGCTTGGCGCCCTGGGCGATCTTGATCTCCAGCTGGTCGGCGTTGACCAGGAACTGGGGGGTCACACCGAAGCGACCGGAGGCAACCTGCTTGATGCGCGAGGAGGCCACGTCGCCGGACTGAAGGCCCTTCAGGTGCGGGAAGGTGGGCGAGTTGCCGTCAGCGTCCACGTCAGACAGCAGCTCCCACCGCTGCGGGTCCTCTCCACCCTCCCCGCTGTTGCTCTTGCCTGTGGATAACATGCAGGCGCTCAGAAGGGCATTGTCATTTCCCTCACTCATGTGCAGCATTAAGAAGCACATTGTTAATTCCCTCACTCAGAGTACCTCAAGTGAGCCATTACAAAGAACTTCTCCTGCCAAAGGACAAATAAGGGTGCCATGACACCAAGGGGCGGCAGGTGTTCTGCAGTGCAGACATGCAAAGAGACCTGGTCAGTCAGCGCTGGACTTCTGAACAGCGTACACCGGTGGGAATATCCCTATAGTTTTCAATAAAGGGAGAAAAAAGTACCTCCGATGCGGTTCATGGCGATGGCGATCGTCTCGTGGGTCTCGCGGCTGATGGCGCCCAGGGACATGCCGCCAGTGCAGAAGCGCTCCATGATGGTTGCAGCGCTCTCCACATCCTCCAGAGCCACGGGCGGCCCCACGGGTGTCAGCTCCATGCAGTCGCGCAGGAAGGACGCCGGGCTGTCCTTGAAGTGCTGCTGGTAGGCCGCATAGGCCTCCTGCACACATCAGCCACGGCGTTCATGAGGCCGCAGATTGTCTCAGGGCTTCAGAAGTATGCTCACCTGGACCAGATGCAGCAATACAAGGTGGCGGTGCTGTGCAATCTGAATTTGGCCAAGATGAGGGATGTGCTGGAATCTGGCATGGTATGCAAAGATTGTATTGACAGGTTGCGCATTGAAAGCAGACTTCCTGGGGCTGTCGTGGCAGTCCTTGGCTTACTGCATGGAAGGCTTGCACTTGAAAAAGTTCCAGAGATGCCAGAGGTGCAGAGAAGTCACCTGCGGGGCGGCGCCCTTGTTGCCGAGGCCGATGGCCTTGTGGAGTAGCTTGGACATCTGCTGGTTGTTGGCATGGTACTCGCCCTTGGGCCGCGACTGGATGAACCCAAAGTCCTCCAGCTTGTTCATCGCCTTTTCCGGGAACCCCTGCACGCCATACATTCAATTTCAAGACTACAATACAATATCTTGAGTCATGATTCCCGTGTTTGTTGAAGCTCAATCACTGACAAACACAAAATGGGAGACAGCCAGACGATTCAAGGGCTGCACCTTGATCCAGAAGGACTCGGCCTCGCGCTGCAGGTCGGCAAGAGACATGCCGCCAATGCGCGAGACGCTGCCCTTGAAGGCAAAGTCGACCACCTCCTTGCCCAGGCCGTAGATCTCAAAGATCTGCGCGCCGTGGTAGCAGGACAGCAGGCTGATGCCCATCTTGGACAGGATCTTGAGCACGCCCTTCTCCAGCGCCTTCTTGTAGTTCTTCTGGCACTTCTCCACCGACACGTCCGGCAGCTTGCCGCTCTTGATCAGCGCCGCAGTCCTGTCCCATGGAGCAATTTCAGCCTCAGTCAACGCAACTCCCTTGCTCCCACAGACATGAAGTTGATTGGCGTGAAACACTTCGAACAGTGCGTTGCACCGCTGGCGCGCATGCAACATGGTAGAGAGTCACAAGATCATTGTGAGCAGGATATGGGCGCAGTAAACACACGCTGCACAATCACAGTAAGAGTGTGCACAGGTGAGGTAGGAAGTGAGCAGCAGACCTGGAGGAGGCGCGCCACTGGCGGCAGGTCTCGAATGCGAGGTAGGGGGAGACCGCGTGCGCGCCATAGCCTACCAGCAGCGCCACGTGATGCGTGGAGAAGCACTGCGCCGTCTCCACCACGATCGACGTCTCCGTGCGCAGCCCCTTCCTGCTCGCACCCAACGCAATTCCCTCAGCTTTGTCCAGTCAGCATTGTGAGCAAGGCAACGGCGTGACTAGTGAAGGGAACACAATGCTTGCATCGGCTGTTGCAAATTAAGCCCCCGTCGTGCTTGTTCACTCAGGCGCAGCCGCCATCTGACTTTGTGAATATAATCTGATGGATGCACGATAGTGCAGAGACTCGGTAATCTGCATAATGCACACGAGGGGCAGGAGATGATGGCGCACTTGATAAGGTGGTGATGCACGGCTCCGACGGCCAGCAGGGTGGGGATGGGCGGCCGCTCGGCATCCAGGCCGCCTCCGGCCAGGCGGTCAGACAGCACCACAATCTCCGCGCCCTTCTCAACGGCCGCCTCCACGTCAGCGCACAGCTGGCGCAGCGCCTCCTCCATCGCGCCCGGCTTGCCAGACTGGTAGTGCAGCGTGAAGCCCTGCATGCGTGACATACAGCAGAATTGCCAGGCAGCGTAGGCCCAATTATTTCAGGCCATGCGCATATACTGGTGGGGATGCAAGCATAAAAAATGCAGGCAGCTGAGATGGTGGGCGCACCTTTGTGGTGAGGCCGGAGGAGGTCTTGATGGCTTCCAGCTCGTTCTCGAGCAGCACAGGGGACTCCAGCAGCAGCTGGCGGTAGGCGCCCGGCCCCGGCTGCAGCAGGTTGCCGCGCTTGCCCAGCCGCATGTTGAGGCTCATCACCAGGCCCTCGCGCAGCGGGTCAATCGGCGGGTTTGTCACCTGGACGAACACACGCAACCCCAGTCACACCAGGCAAACCGGTAGAGAAAGCTCGCCAAATACACCTCACTCCACCTGGCACACCAGACACAAGTGACCTGCCAGAAGGAGTCTGCCAAAGCACCAATGGCAAGGAGAACACAGACATGACAGTGCAGCCTTTGGACGAAAAAAGTTCGTCAGGGAAAGGAACATGCAGAACAATGTAGCATTTTTAAACGAGCTTCGTCAGGCAAACTAGGTGGGGTGAGGGGCAAGCGGGTGCTGACCTGAGCGAAGCGCTGCTTGAAGTAATCGCCGAGCTGATGGGGTCGGCTGGACAGCACGGGCAGGGGGATGTCGTCGCCCATGCAGTAGGTGGGCTCTGCGCCGTTGGTGGCCATGCCCTCAATGATCATGGTGCTGTCCTCCTGCCCAAAGCCATTGGCCGCCTGCAACTTCAGCACCTGTGCACCCGTCCCACACCTCAAAGTTGCGCCCATAAAGTAAGAAGCTTAAAACAGAGACGTCCTACGAACTGTAAGGTGTGATCGACAGGCAGATCGTGGCGAAAGCACTTTGCAATAAAGACCTCGTACTTCTCCTGCAGCGATTATTGCAGCTGCTGTGGAGAAAGAAGAAGTCACCACCGAAATTCGGACATGCAGGACCAGCAGGCACATGCGCTCGGCAAGATCAGAGCGCGCCAGGCGAGGGGAATGATGACAAACTCACATCTGCAGGGCTCATCTGCGGCTCGCTGGTGTAGGAGGTACCACCCAGCTCGGCAAGGCGGCTGCTGCTGCTGAGCCACTCCTCGTAGGGAGCGCGCGAGCCGATGTCCTTGGCGATCTGTGCGTGCTCCTTGAACACGCCGTTCGTCAGGTCCGCGCACACCGTCTGCCCGGGGCCCAGCCGCCCCTTCCTCACCACGTTGCCCACATTTGTCAGCACGTCATTCAGCACTCCCACCTGACCACCACACAGCTCTGCCACGTCATCCCTGCTCCCATACCCACTTTTGCCCTTGCAATGACTGCAGAAATACCTTTCCTTCCGCCGGGTCTTACATGCAGCCGCTTGTGCAATACAACTGAGGCAGATTGCCCTGGCAGCAGTGCTGAGACTGAGGTCAGAAGCAAGGTTCACTGGCCAGCATTCATGGGGCAAAGGAAGATTGCAGACTCTCAATAGGACCAGGCAGCATCTCCGGCAGGCACCATGCAGATGTGCACCCCTCCACACCTGCAGTCTGTCTATTTGTGGGGTGGGGTGCGATGGCACGTCTTTTGCATGTCTCAAACCTTTGATCTAGTCAATTCAATGCAGGGGTGGGGGCCGCACCTCGCTGGCCACGTAGACCATGTCGTCGGAGGTGACCCAGAAGCGCGCGGGGCGGAGGCCGTTGCGGTCGAGGCGCGCGCCCACGTGCTCACCGTCGCTGAACACCAGCAGCGCGGGGCCGTCCCAGCCCTCCTGCAGGCCCTCGTAGAACTCGTAGAAGCCCACCACCTGCGCGCATGCCCCCCCCACCTCGGTCATGCCTCCCAACCACCATGACATACCTACAATGCCTTCATGCTTCATGCAGCTCAACAGAACACCACTCCAGCAACGCAAACACTAGGGCGACTCTTCTGCATCTAAACCCCATCATTGGCCCAATTGCCAGCAGGAACCTTTGCCCCCCCCATCACCCCCCCTCCCGCCCCGCGCCAACAGCAGCAGCGATAAGGTGGTCCTCAGGACCACACACACACACACACACACACACACACACACGCGCGCGCCAGAAACCAAGAATAGCAGCAGCAAGGTGGCTACAAGATCGCATGCAGTTCGGAAAATCCCATTAAGAAATCCCATTTCAAGTGTTAAGATGTTAATAAACATGCAAGATGTACCTCGGGGTAGGCCTTCTGCAGGTCTGGGTGGTTGTCGTAGGCCTCCGGCACCAGGATCATGAGGGCCTCCTCGGATGCCACCCCCGTGCGCATCAGCAGCTCGGCCACATGGTCCAGGTTGGCGGAGTCTGACTCAGCCGCGTTGCACAGCGGCAGCAGCTCCGGCTCGCGCCCCTCCCACACCGGGTTGCTCAGCGAGTGCTCACGCGACGCCACCCAGTTCAGGTTGCCCTGCAGCGTGTTGATCTCACCTGCACCACACAACTTACAAAATTTCAGCATGCAGTACCCAACTTTCTGCAAGTTCTGTAGTCAGTAATTATCATGACTACAGCACGCTATTCCTACCAGAGGCAAGGTGCGTCTGCAGACAAGCTGCATGCGAAGGCTGCCAATTCCTACCCCTTGTTGGACTCGCCACATCCAAGCAAGACCCAACCAGCCGTGGGCATGGTGCTCGGTGTTTGTACCGCCTTTCGCCAGCCGGGGCCTATAGTCAATGTTCCTGCTATTCCACGTGCTTTCAAGGATCAACTCCCTACTCATGCATGAACTTCACATGGTGCATACTGGATACTCCACGCGCACTGATGGGTCGACTTACTACTCATGCACAAACTTCACAGGGTGCAGGCAGAGACGTGCCGTTGTGGCCGAGGGTGCGCATGGGCTGGGCCAGGGGCCAGCGGGGGGTGGTGTTTGTGGAGAAGCGCCTGTGGTACACTGCAAAGGCTGTGGTGTACGCCTCATTGCGCAGGTCCTTGAAGTACTGGGCCACCGCCACAGACCTCAACATTCCCTGCGCGCCACAGATATTGTTGAAGATGTGATAGAAGTAGGGCAACAAAAGCACAACATCAAAGAAAAAAGTCCTAGACACGATCCAGGTAGGCGTACCTTGTACACAATCAGCTTGGTGGAGAGCGTGCAGATGTAGAAGTCCGATGCGTCAGCTCCCTCGGTGGCAAAGCGCGCATCCTTCTCCTTCTCAATGAGCTTCCGCAGGATGAAGAACTCACGCTCCAGGTCAGAGCCTGCCAAGCCGCTGTTTGACTCCACAAACACCTGCCGACGCACCAGATAACTCAATAAGAAGGAGAGACAGGATGAGAAAAGACACACCACGTTTAGCAGAAAGTGCAGAGAATAATATTTGTTGCTGGCTGTACTTCAGCAGAGACAGATCCCTGCAAAACGACCGCGGCAACAACATGAGGGCATATGCACCTGGACGATGCGCGGCTCTGTGGCGCGCGCAAGAGGCCCAACAACCTCCTTGACAACGGGGACATCACGCCAGCCCACAATGTGGCAGCGGCCCTCCGCCTTCACAACATCCTCCACAATCTGCTTTGCCAGCGCCGCCAGCTTGTCATCATTGGGCAGAAAGAGCATGCCAACCCTGTCGCCAACATTCACAAAGGCTCAGCCTCAGCTCAGGAGTTGCCAATAAACAAATGCTCAGCCCAACAAGCACTCCGAATGAGCCCGCTTCAAATCATGCAGCATCATTGCTGCAGGAATGTGCAACAAGCAGACATGGACGCACCCAGTGGTCTTCTCGTTGAGCTGGGGGAAGTCCTGCTTGAAGAGGTCCCATGGGATCTGGGTCATGATACCCGCACCGTCCCCGGAGTCATTGTCCGCTGAGCATGCCCCTCGGTGCTCCATGCATCCAAGGGATGTGAGGGCCTGGATGCATCATTCAGGCAAAGCTTTGTATGCTACCGAGGCTAGGAAGACTTCATTCAAGTAGCAAGAGGAGTGCATTTGTGCAACTGGGCAGGAATGGCCATGCATGTAATTGTTGAGTAGGTCACTCATAGGCTGTACTGGTCTTACCTGTTCCACAATGACATGGCTCTTCTGGCTCTTGAGGTTTGCAATGAAGCCGACCTGCAAGGGAAGACACCTTTATATCTGCGTACCCAATGAAGAATGCTGTCGAGAAGTTCCCAGCAGCTGTACCCAAAAAACGTGACTTACCCCACAAGCATCGCGCTCCTTCAAGATAGTCTCTAAATCAACTGCCTCGCACTCAGGCCTCGAAGAAGATTGCTCTTCTGGGATCTTATCAGTCGTGGAAACAGCCGCAGCTGACTGAGCTGACGCTTGAGACGCGCGAACTGACGGCTGGGACCATCGGCTGGGTGCAAGCACTCCTTCCGCCTGTGCAACGATAAGCACTCAACACGCCAAGTAGTCAATGAGCACATTTTCATGCTGGGTTACATCGGTTTCCCCCGCTCACAGACCTACTGACAAAGGAAAAGTGGTGAAACAAGTACAACGATAGAAAGTCTCCACGTCTACCGAAATGGGCGATCAATACGCGCTTTGACCAGGCGCAGGTGTGACGGTATATAAGAACAATGTCAAAATCCTGTCCTGGGATCATCAGCTCACCTGCTTCCGAGAGGAAGATCGGGGGCGACGGAACGAATGTACTGGTGCAGCAGGACTGTTCACACTTGGCAATTGCGATCGTGTACGAGGGTTGGTTCCGGCTAGAGTGCTACATGGGCCTCCGTACGTCTTCTCCATGCTAACGCTCCTTGTTGTGTTCTGGCAGAGCAGCAGAGATTGCAGGCCTCTTGTGGCCCAGAGCCAAGGTGGGATTTGATCACGTGATCAAATGCAGCCCAGAAAGGGCAGAGGAGGGCATGCAAGAGCGACAGAGTGCACAATAACGAGGACTTTCTTTAACGTTAAAACCTTTAAAACCTTTGAAACAACGAGGACTTTCTTCTTTCTGTCCTGCAAGAGCAGAAGGTTGTCTGTGACATGAGGCAGTGTTCAGCACACAGCTTGTGGCCTTCAAGTTTAAAGTCCAATGTGGAAGCCATCATTAACGCAGCCTGCATGCACTGTGGGCCACTGGCCGCCAGCAGTGCGGCACTGCTGGCAGCCCGATCGGGTACCACCAAGGACTGCCCGTGCACTGCCAGTGGTCAGTGCCAGTCTTCTTGGAGATCCACTGGCGATTATCAACGCATGATAGGCATAAAATGCTGCAGTACAGGCAATGCTGATGTGAACAATTGATGCTCCGTCATGGGATCATCCACATGATGTCATTACAAGCCTAATAAGGGATCCACTTCATCAGCAATCAGTGACATCAGTACCTCCAGTCACTTCCAGTTCAAGGCCTAACCTTCCAGCCTCGTCATAACAGTATGACCATCTCAGAATATACGATTCATCTTTACCAGTGCTTTCACTGCAATGGCTCGTCTAGGAGCTGTCAAGTGCAAATTTTGTAGATGTACATGCGTTTCCTGCGGTTGAACAGCAGCTACAAATGGACCAGCAGACCACACTGACAGCATTGCTCCATCTGCCCGCGCACCAAACAGGCCGCCCTCATCAGCAGTTCTTGCCGACCACCTTGTTGGGGGTGATCTCCAGGACAGATCCTGGCTTGCCTGGGACAGATCCCTTCACCACGATCGCTCCCTTCTCAAGATCAATCATGAGCACCTGCAAACAGACAAGCGCATATTAGACACTGCAGTGCTGTCCAATATAAAGATAATCGTGTCGGTTGTCATCTCCTGTCCCAGAACTTTTTGTCAACCGCTTTGTGTTTAAATGCCGTGATCTGTAGAGCACAACAAAGGTTTTGTCTGTGCACATTAAGCCCTCACCTCGAGGGCCTTGATAGTTTTCCGCTCATTGCCCATCTGCCCAGCCATTTTTAACCCAGGGAACACACGACTGGGTGTGGCTGACGATCCAATAGACCCATGTTGCCTCTTGGACTTGGATCCGTGGGTCATGCTTCCTCTGTGGTGGTTCCACCTTTTGATTGCACCTGTAAAACCACCATTGCATGAGCAAACCACCCAAATGCTTGGGACACAATTCTGATGCAGACAGATTGCGTGTGGCGTTCGCTTTATGTCTCTGCGGCTGCTGATGTTAAGGGCGCACCTTGGAATCCCTTTCCAATGGAAGTGCCCGCCACATCCACTATGTCCCCAACCTTGAAGACCTCCTCAACATTCAGCTGCTGACCTGGCTCATAGCCCTCCACCGACTTCAACTGTACCAGACGCAACACAAGTCAGTTTCAGCAAGGAATCACCCACAAGTCGGCAAAGATCATCAATATACATCCTTACAGATGGCCTGTTGGGCATTCGTCCTGTTGGTGACCACAACGCACCCTGTATTCCCTGAGGTTCTTCATAGGAGGTGCGCCGGACTTCTTCAGGTGGTTGAGTTCAGGCTTTGTGATCTTCCTTTCCTTCACAACCCGATAGCCAACCTGCACGGCGCTGTATCCATCCGTAGCCTCGGTCTTCACCTGTAAACGTTCACCTGCTTTCTTAGACACTACCTGGCTCATACACTACCCCAACTATGAAAGGCAGTAAAGAGACAAGATTCTCTACTCATCAGAGGATAGTCACAACTAAGCTAATTTGCAAACGATAATATTTCAAGACCAGGACCTGGGTGACGATGTTGCCCTCCTCCAATGCAAGAACAGTAGCTGGCAGACACAGGCCCTCAGGGGTGAAGATCTGCGTCATGCCGGCTTTCGTCGCCCACAATCCCATACCAGCAGCATGTGCACGGGCTTCGATGGACAACTGTGCTCTCCTCTGCCTCGCTCCTGCTGAAATGCGAGCAGGGGGTGCAAGCTGAGGGCAGCTATTGCACAGCCCCCGTAGCTGACCCGCCAACGGCGACGAGAGGCTCCCTGCCATCTGTGCCATGACAGGTTCAAGTAAATACAAATTCTTTGGTTGCAACACTCGATCATGGAAAGGCTAGCCACAGCCGCTGCCTTGAGAAGTGGCCTACTTAGGCTCTCATCATATCCACAATACCGATCACGTCACCGCCCTGTTCTGGAGCCAGAACTCTGTCGGTTTGTTTCCCACGCTTCTCAGCAGAGGTTTCAGGATTCTAGTCGCATCAATCTCCTTCACTTGCTAAGAATGGCAGTATAGCAACCTATATAGCGGACGTGTTCTCATCAGCGCATGATCACCTCCATGGGATACTAAAAGATGTCACGTTCTTTGCAATAAGTCGGTTGTTGACGTATTAATTTTCATTTCAAAGCATGAGACGCAATACCGGTGCCAGAAGTGCTTCCCAGGTCCGTTTTGGAATTGGTTGAGCCCATGTACATTTCAATGCCTGGTGGCGTGATGCTGATGCCTTGGTTGTTATCGCAGACCTTCGTCACAGATGATCTAGATGGTGAGCCATTCGATGCAAAACGGGAACGCGACAGGGAGAGGCAGAGATGCAAGACGCAGCTATGCAAGTATCATCCCAACTGCGCTCGTGGAGACAAATGCTGGTTCTCCCATAATCCAGATGCAGCAGCACAAGCACGGGTGCGCCCAATGACTTGCTCTCTCCCAGCGCACCTGTGAGGAGCACACATTTGTTGTCCACAAAATGCGTTTCCTTTGCTCGGAGGACGTGACAGGCACCTTGCAACCGATCATCTCAGCAGCCCACCTTGAGCAGTCAGTCGCTTGCACTTCCTCTGTAGATCACTAAATGTTGGCTTGTCAACAGGCATCCGGTGGCCGTGGGGTGCGTGCAGGGTCTGATGTGCGGCCCAGGTCGAGCACGACTGGATCACAGCCAGCAGAGAGGGCTTCCTCCGGCCACCAGAGCAAGAGCAAGATGTGCTCATACCACCTGCAAGGGCACTGCTCAAAGGGCTCCTCCTGCCTATTTGCACACAGCCCCCACGAGCTGCAACATCCTCCAGCTCCTACAGTGGTGTGGCCAATTAACTTCCCATATAATGTGCTTACCATTGTTCCGAGCCAACAGCTTGTCTGTATTAGCTATGAAGATAATGCAGCCAAGCCCTTCTTGTAACCTCACTTGAAGGCTTCAAAGGTTTTTTCCTCTGAAGCCTTTTCTCTTTTTGTGCTTGATTCGTGAGCATGAAGAGCTGAAGAGCATGTGCTGTGCAGCGCAATGGAGCCTCGGCAGCAGCAACCCACAGCACGCCCTCCAATGAAGCCCGCGAGAATGGTCATGTCAACGCCAGGGAACTCAAAGGGAACATGGCTGCTCCGCCAGTGAACGCTGAACCCTTCGAGGACGATGAGGCACCAGACTCGTTCTGCTGCCCCATCACTCATGTACGCAGCTTCGACATATTACTTGTCACGGTGTTGTGACCATGTACTCAAGGGCTCCATGTGCTGCCTGCACTGTTTATTGTCCTCGACATCACTGCTCTCATTTCTGGCACATTCAGTGCAGTTGCTGGTCTAATCATTTGCTCGATCATGCAGGAGATATTGCGAGATCCAGTCGTCGCATGCGACGGGTACGCTCCCTGGTCCTCAATCCTACCCCTTGTTGACTTGTGTTCAAAGGGCTGATTGTGTGGCAACTGCACAGTCAAGAAAGGCTCTGCTCTGCCTATTGTACACGAGCAATATCGACTGCACCAGTGCCACCTGACAGGTACAGCTATGAGCGAACAGCCATCGCGGACTGGTACCGTAGCCACGACACATCCCCAATGACAAATGAACCATTGGAGAGCAAGTACTTGGTGCCCAATCGTGCTTTGCTGGCTGCAATCCGTGTCTTCTACAGCTGAGGAAGCTGCAATCCTGGCTCCTTGCAAGCACAAACCTTTCCAGTGTCCTCACAGTACAGCTCTTTCCGTTGGAAGGACGCATACACATTATTGGGTAAATTTGTTCCGTTGTGTCATGCTGATGTTGTACTTTCCATTGGTCTTTGGTTCAGGAAGAGCAATTGAGACGCTGCTTTAGTAGAGTCAGCTGCAGGATCATATTGCTGTGCAGGGGTGCACTGTAGAGCTTCCCCAAATGAGCGCATTCTATTGTATGTGTCTTCCGTTATGTCTTAATTTTATTGCGCCGGCACATCTATGGCATTCCAAACATAGATCTACATGCATACTGTGAGATGTACTACCAGAGCAATGCGTTATATACGTGTTGTGATAACATCAATTTAACCATCAGAATGCTGAGGCTGATACTGAAGTTTGAGGGAAGGTGATGTGTACTGTTTTATGTGTTGTGATTGAACTGCAGTGGTACTACCACTTAGTAAGCGTGTAGGCAGTATAAGGGTGTAATAGAAAACGAGCTGTTGCATGATAGCACTTCGAGTTTACATTTCAGTCCAACCTTGAATTTCGAAGCTCGCAACCTTTGGCATCGTTCTTGGCTCCCATCATTCCAATTATGATAGCACACTGTCATTCACGGCGCCCTGCATGCAAGAGCAACACAGCTGTCCTCTAAGCAGGGTACCAGCCCTGGTTTCGACCTTCCAGACGACCAGCCACACTAGCAGTCCTCTTAGTCAACACATGTTAATTTATCCTGTTACTCTGTCGACAGTCTGACGTCAGTCCTCGTCCATGGCGCCCGGTTGGGGCGCTCTGGGCCCGCCGGCCTGCTTGGCCATGATGATCTGGTCCACGCGCAGCACCGTGCACACCGCCTCGGCCGCCAGCTTGAGGGCCCACCACTTGGTCAGGTACAGGTCGAACAGGTCGTCTTGCGCAAGGTCCCTGGGTTCCCCCGTCTCCACATCCACGCCCGCCGATGCCTGCCCCGACGCATGAGCCGCCGCCAGAGATGCCACTACGTCCGATGCATTCAGCCCCGAGTTCTCCGCCAGCGTCCTTGGCACAACCTGCACAGGAGGGGGGTGCAATTTTAGGTGATACATCATTGAACCATGGCCCAGTCTTTGCATGTCCTGCTCATTGACAGGGCACGGATCTCAGTCCTGCACCCAGGAAGAGCAATGCCTTACAGATCAAACAGCAGTCTGCTGGAAGCATAAAGCTTGCAAGGGAGGGTTGGGCCCACCTCGAGGGCCTCGGCAAACTTGGCGATGGCGTACTGCTCCAGCCCGGTCTCCTTGCGCGCCAGCTCTGACAGCTGCCGGGCAATCTCCATCTCGGTCGCGCCGCCGGCCGGCAGCACGCGAGGGTCCTTGCACAGTACCTGCACACCATTCAACCCGCTCTTTTGAGGCATCACCACCCATTCCATTCAGGGAGACCTCACGCAAGCTGCTGCTATGTCATTCCTGAGGAATCACCAAACGCACCACCCCTCGGCCTTGTGCCCAAGGACTGATGCCACAGTGCGTGACGGAATGCAGATGTCATGGACACATCTGAGTGGAAAAATGCACCATGCACCGAATCAGGCGCTTGGCATTGCCAGAAAGCTCTTTAGATAAGCACGGGAGGGTGCTGCTGTGTCATTCATTAGAGGCCCACATGCACCATCCCTCAGCCTCATTTCCAAGGGCTGCTATCACAGGACCTCAAATTGCAAAGTTGTGGCTCATGCTCGGGATTGCAAGGCACCCGGTAGGTGTTGACGCCGTCGTCGATGGCGCGCTCAAGATCGTCCAGGAGCTGCTCGGTCGACGCGCGCAGCACCACCGTGGACACCGCGCCCGCGCTCGCGTCCTGCTCCAGCTGGATCACGCGCGTCCCGCCGATCTCCACCACGCGCAGCGACTTGGCAAAGCCCAGCTCGTCCGCCGCCGGCGCGCCCAGCTTCACCAGCGCCGTCGCCCCCGTCGCCCTGCAAGCCATTCAGCCACCGCCCCGTCAGCCGTCTCACCCGGCCACTCACAGGGCTCTGAAAAAACAATGTCTTGGGCTCCTTCCGCCCCTGAACTGCCTTAAAGAGAGAAAATGTTTTGAAGGAGCGCCTGACAACATTCCCAGGGGGCAAGTATGGTTTCTCCCCCAGCCCCTTCATAGCAGACAGGCCAGTGGGTCTTCAACCTAGGCCCATTTGAGAAGTGTGGTGATGCTTCTTGATGGCAGGACAATAGAGGTGCGTGGTCCAGAGAAGAGGGGAGAGAGGCGGGCGCGCCTGCAGAAGCGGCGCAGGTCGAATTTGGAGGGGATGCGCACGGCCATCATGCCGTACTTCTCCACAAAGTGCAGCGCCATGTCGCCGATGGCGGAGCCGGCCACGACGACGCGCGCGCCCGTGTCAGCGATGCCCTTGATCAGCGCCTCCAGCCGGTCCTCCTCGCTGCGGCTGTACCCCTGCAGCTCCTCCGCGCTCCGGATAAGCACCGTCCCCTGCGCCCCGCCACACACCGATTCGGACTGCTCTCTTCAACACTAGAGCATTGATCAGTGCAGCCCAAAGACACATCACTTTGGTGACCTTACTATGGTGCAGCATCACCATTTCCAGCACATGAAGGTCCAAGATCCTTTGTGACTTTTAACCTGGAGTCCATTGCCAAGAGATTCTGCAGGAAGCAGAGCCATGTGCTCCTGCTGAGGCTGTGGCAGCGCAATCAATGAAGTTGTAAAGCGCCACATCAAAGTTTGAGGTATTGGACTGATGTGTGGGCCGGCACCTTGGTCTCTGTGGAAGCGGTGTCGACGCCCTGCGCGAAGACGGCCACCTTGGCGTCGGTGACGTCCTTGATGCTGCCCTCCGTGCCGCGCTTGATGACAACGCCCTTCACCACGCGGCTGTCGTGCGCGCCGCCGCCCGCGATCTTCACCACCCTCACGTTGTCGACGTTGAAGTTCGCCGTGTTCTTCGGGACCACGTCTATGCATGCCTGCGCACCACCCATTGCTTTGAGTATATTAAGCGCCCTTTGTGCATGTGGCAGAGGTGGCCTGGCTGAGGTGAACGCTCTCATAAGATGTCTGAGTCAAACAATATCGATTTAGCATCTTTTGGGGGGCCAGAAAGCACCTGTGCGATGAGCGGGGACAGAAGGCCCTCATAGCCATACTGCTTGGTGCAGACAGAGGCTTTGATCCTCTTCGTCACCTGCACAGAGATACACATTGCATCATCATTTGAAGAGGTCTTAATCTGAAGCGGATCTCTCAGGCAATTTGTGTCCAATGCTTACCTCCTCCTTGTCCCTGACATCTATCTTGTCGGATCCAGGAATTATAAGACCCTCCATGATCTCCAGGGCCTGCGCAGCACAGCATTAAGTTTGAGATCTGTCAACAAATTGTCCTATACCGATTTTGCCTTCAGCTGTTGATATCATGCACCATCTTTTCAACTTATCATGTTGATGGCCGGGGTGCACCTTTGCCGCAGCCTTCCCATACCCTTCCGCAACCTCGGAAGTGTGCAGACCATCTCTTAGGAGCCCTTCTGCTGCGCTAAGCAAGTCACCAGCGAAAGACACAACCTGTGCAGTCACAGATTGCTGTGATCAAGCAGAGATCTGTTGGGCATTGAGCATTATCCTCTCGTGAATACGGGCGATAGTTGTAAAATCGACAATCACAGAATTCTGATACGGCAGTCCGATCTTGAATAACAAGAATACCGACTTCGTTTTTTGAGAGATTGATTGCACAAAGAGTCACAGTGGCTGCTCACAAAGTTGGTGCCATCCCCGATCTCCTGTTGCTGGGCTTGGGCCGCAAGCACGAGCAACTTAGCAGCGGGATGCTCCACTTCCAACTCATTTATGATCGTCGAGGCATCGCTCGTAACAAAAAGCTTTTCCAAGTGATTGATCACCATCTTATTCATGCCTGCGTTGCAGTGATGAAGACCTTTCAAGAACGCCACTTGGTATATTATTGAGATACTTGTTTAGATGTGGAAGTACGTGAGTCTGCTTATGCCCTGGTCACATTGAGGAGGAGGCTGCGTTTTACCGTTGGGGCCCATGGACGTCTTTGCGATCTGTGACAGCTGCTTTCCAGCCTCTATATTCTTGTAGACGGCTTCATCCAGGCCAGAGAAATGTTTGTGCCCCTCTTTGAGCATGGCTTGCAAGCCGTAGGGCATGCCACCCATAGCGCCCATCTTTGATGAAGCAAGATCTTACAGGATCTTGTTGATGCTTTGCTACAAATTTATACTGCAACAAACAGAAGCGATGCAAACATCTATACTTTGTTGGATCAGGGATTTTTTCTGGCAAACGACTGGGTGAAACGTCCCAACGCCAAAAGAGTCGCCTGAATTGGCACCTGGCAGCCATGCAGCTGCAGGTGTTATGGTGCAGAACTCATTACGTACATTTTATGGAGGCAACAGAAAAGGCACTACTTCTCGTGCTCGATAGAACCCCACAGATGTAGGATTGCTGGCATCTTGTTGAATAAGCTTACCACGTGCATGAAAAATCCTTGCCTGCATGAAAGAGTGCACTGATCACTGGCAGCTAGAGCGCAGTGCTTCCTCGACCAAGTGACACCATGATCAATCAGAGTTCTGCACCGCAAGGAGGTCCGCCATGCTTTACAAGACTCAATGTACTTGTCAATGCCAATTGTCTGTGCAGGCTGGCCACATCCACCAGATCAAGCTTCATGGAGCTCATGCATCCGATGAGTCAAGGTGTGGGCACCATCCGCCATCACGCCGACACACATTTGGAAATCCGCGTAAAGCTGCACAAAGCTAAAGCACTGGCAACACCAGGGGAACTGCAATATACCGTAGATTCCCAATCGTTCAAACTAAATTATCAACATGTACACACGAGTTGCCTTACAGGCAACCTCACTCCACCACTCTGTGTTATTCTCCTGCCAAACGAAACTCAACTCTGCAACACAACAAAAAGACTGCTCAGGCCCTTACAGCGCCATCACAATGTGCTATTATCCTTGCCCCTTGGAAGTCGATGGCGATGCAGCCGCAGAGGGGTTGCGTTTGGCTGCCGCCATGCTTCTCGTGGCCCTGCTCGGCCGCCCAGGGCTGGGCTGCGCAGCACTGCTGCTCCTGGTGCCCACTCCCCCGGCCTTGGGCGACGATGTCACACATGCGGGCGCAGCAGCCGCGTCAGATTGCGGCGGCTGAGGCGCGGCCGGAGCCGCCGGAGCCTCGCTCGACTCAACGCCGTTCACGAGGGCTGGCGTGCTGGGCGGGGCGGCAGGTGGCGCCTTGGCCGGTGGGGGCTCTGGCGCAGCTGCAGCAGGCTCTTCCTTGGGCGGTGGGGGCGCGCTGGGATTGGGAGCAGGCTGATCTGCCGCTGCTGGGGAGGGCAAGGGCAGCTGCTGCGGCGGCGCAGCTGCCGAGGTTTGAGGCTCGCCTTTCGGCTGCACAGGCGCCACCGCAGCCGGCAGGCTTGGGGGCTGCAAGGTGCTTGGCTGCGCAGGCTGTTCCACGATAGGGACTGCGATGGGCGTTGTGACAGGCTCAAGCTTTATCACCGCATCAAGGGTCGCCAGTGGCACTGGTACCTGTGGCGCGGCTGCCGGCACGGGGTTGCTGGGCGGCGGCGGCGGCGCAAGCGGCTGCGGCTGCTGCACAGGGGCCGCCAGCGCCGCTGTGGCCGATGCGGGTGCGGGAGTCGCAGGTGCCGGCATCGACACCACAGGAAGACCATTGGCCGGCCTGTGCGTAGGCGGCGGCACCGGCGCCGCAGCACTTGCGGCAGCTGTGCCACCAGCGGGCATTGCCGCGGAAGCCGGTGGCGGCAAATGCTGCTGTTCCAGCTGTGCGGCCTGAGGTTGCTGTTGCAACTGCATAGTCTGTGGCGGCACCTGCTGCGACTGCGCTGTCTGTGCAGGCTGCTGCAGCTGGGCTGGCGGCTGCAACTGCGCTGGCTGCGGCTGCTGCTGGGCAGGCGGAAAAGCAGGGCTGGAGTCTGGCAGCGGCAGCAGGGCTGGGGCCGACACTGCGGGCAGCGCTGGTGCTGCCCCAGAGGCAGCTGCTGCCACAGGCGCGCTGGTCGCCACGCTTGGCGGCGCCATGCCCGCGCTGCTGCCCTGCTGCCCCAACATCGGACCCGAGGCCATCCCTGCAACGAACGCCAGAGTCACTGTGTCTGTAAAAAGACAATTACACAATCAGCACGGAGGTCATTAAAGTTAGGAGACACTGGTTGCTCCATAATGCCATCATGAAAGGAGCGATGTAGAAAAGCACCTCCAGATGGCGGAACATAGGGAAATTGGCACATTCCGTTGGCGACTGCTTTGGGGAGGAAGTTGTTGGCGAGTTCCACATTCAGCCGCACTGGCAACGGCGGCATCTGCTGCATCACACCCTGCATTGCACAGCGCACCCATGAGAACAACAACCGGGCAATGCTTCAGCCCGCCTTTGTTCTCTTTTTGCATCCATCTGCCGCCACTAGGACACCCCGCCAGCTCCTCTGCCCGTGTGATTCAGTCTCTTCTTCTCATCTTTTGTGGGATGTTCTATTGCACAATCGAGACCGTGGAGCAGGCTACGTCTGGGATTACAACGCATGCATCCAACGAGCTTTGTTGCGTGCTGTAATGTCGGCCAGATACCCGTGATGCGAAGCAGAGTTGGGGTGGCACAGAAGCCTGGGTGGGGAGCTCACCTGCATGGAGTTCATGTGGTTGAGGACGGTGAGGATGTTGTCCCGGAAGCGCACGAGCAGCTCGGTGTTCTCGTTGACCTTGTAGGCGGCCATATTCTGCTTGAACTGGTTCAGGATGGCGTAATTCTGCTCCAGCAGCTGCGCCAGGGGGCCCCCCACGCCCCCCACCGTGCCGGCCCCGTGGTCGTCTAATTGCGGCATCGGCGCCAGCGGCACCACCGGCTGCGCATACGCCATGCCCGCTGCACAGCCCAGACACAAACCACCTGTCAGCAACCGACGCCCTGCTGCTCTCCATCACCAACACTTTGCTCAAAGCCGACACTCTGTTGTCCTATTGACGCAGCTAGCACTAATTTGTCAAATTGCCTCTGGATGGCACTGTCACTGGCCACAACTGCAACGTGCCTGAACATCACTGCTACTGCAAGGGAGAAATCATGGCATGCAATTGAAAGCACTGTGTGTGCCGACAGCCAGTATTCCCATTCTTTCCGGCCCATGCGCAGCCACAGGGCAGATGTCTGCAGAATCTATTAAGGTAGGAAGAGGTCTGAGAAAGGCTCACCGTGGGGCTGCACAACAATGGGGGCTGGCATGGGCATGCCAGAGGCCATACCCATGTTGGGCCCGGGCATTGCGGCCAAGCTGGCGGCCATGGGGTGCCCCACGCCGCCGCCCATGGGCTTGGGCTGCACTGCGAAGATGCTCTGCCCGCGCTCCCGCCGCACCTGCTTCTTGCTGTTCGCCTCGTCCGCCATCTTGCGCTTGCGCGCCGCCGCCGTCGCCCGCAGCCACGCCACCCGCAGCGCCACATCCCTCACATTCCTGCGCCGGCCAGGCCGCCTCAACATGCGCGTTCCTGAGCATCTTTTGCGCATCACAATATCAATAGTTCTCATGGACAGAGCTTCGTAGCCTCAAGCCGGGCTACGGTCTGCTCAGGCTACCCCATGGACTTCTTGCGGCATCTTGCTGTGGCTGCATTTGGACTTATCATCCTCACTCATCTGGACTAATCATCCTCGCGCAGCTACAACCTTGCCCGATGCGCTGCACACGCCAAGCCTGTGGGAGAGAGAGAGAGTGCTGCTCCGGCTGCTTCTCTCATGGCTGGCAGCGTGGAGCACACGAGAAAGGAGTAGATTGTGCGGCTGGGGGCGCACTTCTTGGGGAGGCAGGCTGCGGCGCGGACGTAGCGCTCCAGGGGAGGGTGGCGATCGGCCGGGAACCGTGCCAGGGCCGAGTCAAGCGCCGCCTGCTCCGCTGAGTCCCACTCCGTTGTATACGCTGTGTCGCCCCGCGCTTGTAAGATCGTCTGCATGAAGAAAAATGCAATATTTTAGCATGCATTCAGGCTAAGACCACATCAAGAGGCGCACAAAGCAGAAATGAGGCTTCAACTCCTCTTTGGTATTCGAGTCACAGAGCTGCAGCTCCAGGCTGATCGCTAAAAAGGCAGACAGTTGCATGGGAAAAACATGGCACCTGCCCACTTGGCCCTGGCGCTCCACCATTCTCTCCCAACTGAGGCTGCGCTATGATGAGCCCAGGTGGCGCCAGGGAGCCCATATGCGCAGCAGCAGGAGTGGCTCCACAGCTTGTGCTGATGTGAGCACGTTGCAGCCCGCGAGCTCTGGAAGAGCAGCACAGAGAGGCGCTTGACTCAGGCTTCATATGGCGTGACTTTATGCTGAGTCATAACTTTGGCGATCAAGGAAGTTACGACAACGTTGTGCACAAAGTGCGCTCCCATCTCTGGTAAAACATTGCGCAACACACCGTAGAACACTTTAAAATAATGGAGATACTCATCATGAAGAGCATGTCAGGACAACCAAGTAGGGTCTTGGACTCACCAAAGAGAACAACACGGCCAGCCGCCCTCAGCTGTATACAAGGATCTCCTCAGCCTGACTCACGATAAGCGTCGCAGCTACCTCCTATTCTTAATTTCACAAAGGAGTTTACCAACCTTAAGAAATAAAACACTTTTTGGAAACCTTGATCAGCCCAAGATTGTACAACGAAATTTCCCTGTCATGTTCTCGCAAGTAAGCTCCTGTCTTGTAATAACCTGAAAATCTAAGGAAGCAAGTTTTGCCTCCCCATCTCTAGACGTTTCAATGTTTCCCCCAAATTTGATGACTCTCGACCTGGATAAGTGCGGATAGGGGTCAGGATACCGGCGTTCCTGTCGGTACTTTTCCTGATGCACCTTGGTAAACATGCATGCTGATTTGGAAGTCATAATCTCAATTCTTTGCTTTGAAACTGATTAGATACATTCAATTGCAGGTGGATCACCAAGTAGGGCGTTGTCTCATGGCTTGCACTTTCACAAGGATAAATTTGGTTGATTTGGACTATTTCAATATTGATGTTGAATTGGTACCACCGGTGTCACACCTGGACGGTCACACCTGGATAATCCAGGTTGCTGATGCATCCTGCGCAAAGTGTGGAGGCCTCTGTGCACCTGCTCATGCAAGGCCATTTCACTATGCTAAAGCCGCTAGTGACAGCCGCTGCCGCTCTGCGGCAGAGCGGTACCTCACTGGCCTCAATGATCGGGCACATCTTTGTACTTACCAATGGCAATCAGCGAGTGACGCAGGGAACAAAACTACTATGTGAGGCACCCCGCAGGTATCAGCCGGCCGCGACTCACAGAAAAGTCCTGTGCCGTTTATACAAACCTTGTTGAACAACCTACCTTTACCTACTGTCAAGACCATGCATATGCATCATACAGTAGAACACCATATAATACATGGTACTGTACCTGCCTATGCCTATGCCCTGTGGCACATTCTTCTTCTTCGCAGACAAGATCAAGAATCAAGTTGGAATCAGATCTGACCAAGTAACAACCTGGCAACCAGTATCAATTGGATGTTTCTTGTCTGAACGCCGCAATGACAGATCGGCACGACTTTCTTCAATGTTCTAAGATTCACAACTGTTGAGCAGAGTCTGATAATGCTGTGCCTTTCACCATCTCAAACACCATTGAGCACACCGCCCAGATCGAACGTCTGTGAGCAACAGCAACATGATCCTCTAACCCATCAACATTCCACCTGAGGCATTGCTTGGTTCATATCATTTCAGAGGTCCTGCCATGCGCGCACTGCCTGGCAGATCCTTTTAGCCCTCTTCAGATGCCTCAAGTGCAGCGTCAGCTGACCAGGAGTCCTGCTCTGAAGGCCTGGCTTCCCAAGAGGTAGCTGCAGGCTCCGCTGTGTCCCATGCATTCTCAGGCTGATCGCCAACATTGGCGTTCTCATTCCAGGCCTCTGGCTGCTCCTGCTGGGCCGACTCATCGGTCCACGACTCCTGTGCTGCCCACTCATCACCAGAGGCCTCCGAGGACGACCATGAGTCATCGGTCTGACCGGCAGGGAGGTCAGCGCTTTCACTCCCTTCGTTCACCCATTGTTCATCCTGGCCCTCCCACTGCTGTGAGGGCTCCACCCATTCTGCGCGCTCTTCTTCCCATTGGGCGGCCTGGTTGTCCCAGTCCTGGCGTCCCTCCACCCAGCCAGCCTGATCCTCTTCCCACTGGGCCGTTTCACCGTCCCATTGCTGCTCCGGCTCGGCCCATTCCACCTGGACCTCTTGCCCTGTGGCAACTGCCTGCTGGGCGGCTGACGCTTTGCTTTCATCCCATTCCTGGGCTGGTTCCACCCAGCCTGCTTGGTCCTCTTCCCAGGTGACAGCAGCCTCACTGTCCCACTGCTGTGCTGGCTCCGTCCATTCTGCCTGCTCGCCTGCCCAGACAGGCTCCTGAGGATCCCATTCCTGAGCTGGCTCCCTTGCTTCTGCTTGGTCACCTTCCCATTGATGGGCTGCCGGCTCCTCCCACTGATTTGCGTCTTCCCACTGCTCTGCTGGCTGCACCCACTCGGCGGGGTTCCCCCCTGCATTTGGGTCTTCAGCTGACGCCACCACTTCTGCTTGATCTCCTCGCCAGGTGCCTTCATCCTGGGGCCACTGCTGGGCTGGCTCTGTCCACTTGGCCTGATCCCCTGGCAGGACAGCATCCTGGTTATCCCACTGCTCTGCTGACTGCACCCAATCTACTGGGCCCTGCTCCCAGTTGGCGTTGGCATCCTCGCCAGTCCACTGCTGGTCTGCGGCCCAGGTGGCGTCAGGGTTATCCCAGGCTGCCTCCTCAGAAGCTGCCTCGGGGATCCAATCTCCGTCAGCATTTGTTGATCCGTCCCAGCTCGGCTCGGCACCTTCGCCAGTGCCGTCCTCTTCAAACCATTCCTGCATGCCCACAGCAATGTGTAACCTCATAGATCTTCAAGACGTGTGCACAGGCAGGAACCAGCTCTCAGATATAGGAGTATATTTGCAAAAGATGCATGCAACGATAATCAAGATAGGTAAGGTTGCGGTGTCTGGTTCGCACATCTACCAGCTCATCGTCATAAGGGTCTCCCCACGACCAGAAGGTGCTCACGAATTTGCTGCCTGCATCCCGTAACTTTTCCACCTGCATGAATGAAGCCAATCTTCAGCAGTGTTATTGGAACTGTCTATACAACAAGATTGGAGAGGCAACCACTAAGCTTGACGATCTCGCGTGCAAAGACAGCCCACTCTTCGGATTGCAAGTACTTTGCAATATGGTCTGAATGAAGGATATCGTGCAGTTTGATAAATGTGCTCATAAAATCCTGGTTGTGGAGCTCTGCTACGATATAATATAGTGGAGCTCAATAGAGCAGAATAAAAGTGCGTCAGGCAATAAGGAGGGACTTACATGGCGTCCGAGGAGACTAGTAGTAGAATTGTCATCTTTGAAGGCAATCAGACCGGTGCTTCTGATGTGTGCACTGTTGGTGCCAAACATTGACAGGAAAAGAGACAGGATCGTCACGCCCACAACAGCGTAGCAACATGTCCGCACCCACCACTGCTGTGCAACGAGCTGTCTCTGCAATTTCTGCCATGTGTCCATACTGTCAGCGCAATACAATTGCTTTCTCTGTATGTCACAGGAATTGGGCACAACTCGACAGACAATTCAAACGCCAAATACAAGATTGGCCAAACCGAGATCAATCATTTGTTGAAAACTCTCAAGTATGGGACACCGATCATCCCATCTGTGATCAGCGCCTAGAAGCTTGATGGTATTGCCGCCTATTCAAATTGAACAGAAGCCAAAATTGGTGCACACAGTCCAAGAAAATTCGGCACGAAGTTGTGAGCTTTAATATATCATGAAGAGGTATAATACAAGGTGAAGCTGCTATGGATTTCAGTATCTTCAAAGAAAGGAAGCACTCATTAGCGGGGTCTTCCTTTGTGATTTGACAAGCAACAAAGCAATATTTTATCCGAGGTCACCTTGAAACCTTGGACCTTGGACGATTGATCTTATTTTCCAAGCCGATCCCACATCCATAAATGCAGGGCAACTATGTTCCAACTGCCCTTTGTATTCTTTTTGCAACGTCTGTGGCAATCCTAGTACTGCAACAGGAGCTGCTAACCCTCTGGCCAGCCAGAAGCAGCTGTGCAGGATCTGGCTCTCTCTGCAAACAAAAGTTGCAGGTCGATACTTTGCTAGCAAGCCGAGCTTTATTGCGTAGATTTGGCCTCTGAAGATGCATATCACAGTCTTTTCCAGCCATCTTGGTGGCTGCAGGGCCCTTCACATGACACAAGCCTCCATGGAGTCAGCGCTCCATACAGGCAGAACAACCTGCACAAGAAGGGATCAGAGCAGTTTCCTGGCATGGAGGAAGATATCTCAAGGAGATGCAGAGGCACCAAGGGAAAATTCTGTCGGCATTACTGGGAACAGACTCCTATTGCAGCCTCTCCTGCACCTCGAGGCAGTCAACAGTGCCCCAACGACTGCTCCGGGGCGGGAGTATGCAATGCAGACACCGGAAGATGTGCTTGTATGGCCGGTAAGATGCCTCCCATCTGCCTCACCTACAACATTTCACTTCAGCGACGGTGAGGCTGCCAGGAAATATAGTGACAACTCTGTCAGCGGCGCTGATTTGAAATGTCCAGGCTGGGACGGTGGAGACTGCTCTGTCAGAGACGAGCGCCCCTGCACAAACACATGGCGAACCACAGGCACCGCGGTTATGAAGGCACCAGCGTCCCTCTCAGAGCCTGGTTGGACCGCATCCAGATGTGGAGGTGGTTCCCTTTCAGCTGCATGGCTGCAAGTGCCTGTTTGCTGCTGTGCAGCCTGTCCTTTTTTTCCTGGGGATTTGGATTGGAATATCCTGTTTTGAATTGGAACATCCCTATTTTGCACCCAGCATGGTCACATTCCCTTGTCGCTGAACAGGTGTGTGCGATACGAATCTTGGAGCATGCTATTGCAATGGCACAAAGGGTCCTGTCCCAGCAGCGCCTGACACTCTCCCAGGTATGGTCACCCAAGCAATCTTCAAGTTTAATAAAGTTGTTGCCAATCACCCTTTATGACCTGCATTTTTACCAGCAATCTTCTACATGCAGGCACATTGTTCTCTCAAAGAGGCCGCCCAATGATTCTGGGCCAGTGCAACCCCAGCAAGGTGGTGTTGTTGGCTTGTCTGAAGGTCTTGAAGATCTTCTGTTGCTGAGGTTAAAAGACGAATCACCATCTTTGCTCTCCTTACCGATGCGCAGATGCCCCCACAGTGGTGACTTGGCATGCATGACTTGCAGGATGATGACGGCAATCCCACAGACTGGGCTTTTGTAGATCCTGAGCTCCTGTACGGCTCTCAAGGCTGGTGTGAGGCCGATGAACCTGTACATCACTGTGCTTGCCTGATTGATGGCGTGGCTGGGCCCACCTGTGACGAACCCACAGGTGCTTCTACTTACAATGTTTAGCACAATTTCTGCACAGATTTTGGCGGGGCAGATGCCGCACCGTGCAAGAAGCAGAGACTGCAAGGTCTCTTTTGTGAAGTGAATACAATGACTGACTGGATTTGTGCACAATGCAATGCTTGCGCAGAGATGTTCTGTCCCAATCAGTGCAGCGGACGTGGGGAGTGCTGGTTTGGATTCTGCAGATGCCATCATGGCTGGTGAGCATAGTGACATTCTTTGGGACTGTCAGGCCATGGATAGTGCAGTAATCCTCGTTTTGAGCTGGCCTTGCTCATATGGCTGAAGCCCCCTGCCTGTGCTTGCAGGTACGGGCATGATTGTGCCCAGCTGGCATCGGGAGCCCCAATAACAGGCAGGCTCTTGCACAAAGCTGTCCAACGCTATTTGCAAGACCTGCTAGACCAATGCTAGAATTGCATTGATAGTAGAAGCGGAAAAGGGTCCTAGGCATTATGATGACCACTTGTCAGCGCAGAGAATGGCAGGTTGAAGCCCTGGCTGGAAGACGTGACTGTGGAGCCCTCTGTGTCAGACAAACTGCCAGAGAAGGATGCAGGGTTGCGCATGCGCCCATTGATCTACATGGTTGAACTGCCTCCAATCTACAACTCGCGCATGCTGCAGTACAGAATCCACAAGGACACCTGTACATGGAGAGGCTTTGACAGCGGCAATGCTTCCTTCATAACTGACTGGACTTATCAGGTACACAATTCAGACATCCACCTGCACAGGATCCAAGTCATAGATTTGTCATGGACAGGATTGTGTGGCCTTGCTCAGCAAACTCCATGGGCTTGTTACTTCTCTATGCCTTGTTCTGTGTGCTGTGGTCTGGGATGCCAATTGATTGTATCCCTTCTGGTGCAGATAGAGCCGGCATTGCATGAAATGCTGCTGCAGAGCCCACACAGGACGCTCGACCCTGAGGCGGCTGACTTCTTCTATGTCCCAGTCTACACCAGCTGCTTCATACACCCTGTCTATGGCTGGGCAGACACTCCTTGGTTCCACAACCCTGGAAGTCCGTCCTAATCTGTCTTTAACACAATTTGGACTGTCAAGACGCAAAAAAAAACAACTGCGTATTGGGAGTCATCTGAAGCGTCAGTGCCTGGCAGGTCCTCGAGTGATGCATGCAGCGACAATGCTGTTGGAGGCAAAGAGGTGGCTTGAGACAGAACTGCCATACTGGAACCGGACAGGGGGCAGGGACCACATCTGGCTCATTTCCCACGATGAGGGCTCCTGCTGGGCACCCTCAGAGATCCGGCCTTCCATCATCCTGAGTCACTGGGGCCGAAAGGTGCTGATCCTCTGTCTGTTGCATGTATGCGCACGCGTGTATCAGCCGCTGCTTGTTTTAGCCTCTGTCAGATGCCGCTACCTTGGCAAAAAACAGTTGAGTGAGGCATGTGTCCTGTGTGCTACAGGCGCTGGACCACGAGTCCTATTCGGCCTACCCTTTTGACAACTACAGCGACAATGCAGTGCACCCAGAGTGGCGGCCGCATGGGTGGCGCCACATCATCGAGGGCCATCCCTGTTACGACCCTGACAAGGTCTGCTTGGTCGGCAACATTTGCAAGCAGAATGAGTCTCCCGCTTAAGTTAAGGCTGCTGCTGAAGCGCTCGGTGGCTGATTTGTGCATGCCAGGATCTCATCATCCCAGCATTTGTGCCCCCGGCTCGCATTGTGCCATCGCCGCTGACAGGAGCTCGTGAGGATCCACGGCCCTTACTGCTCTTTTTCAGAGGGGATGTGGGGCTCAATCGGAGGCCCCATTACAGCAGGGGTATTCGCCAGCGCCTCTATGCTCTGTCAAAGGTGCGCCAGGCATCTTTTGCTGGTGATGTTAACCAGATCATGTCGCATTCATGATCATGCTGACCTTCTGCTGCATCAATCTGCTGCTCTCAGGGGAAGCGGTGCTACATAGTCCAGGAATGCTTAGTATAGACCATAAGCTGTCCTGCAGGAACAGCGCTGGAGACAGAAGTATAGAATCTGGATAGGCACAAAAGAGGACACCCCAGGAGGCTACTCTGAACTCCTGTCATCTTCAACGTTCTGCCTTGTTGTGCCAGGTGTGCATAGGGTTTCAACGATCAAGCAAGCATGTCGGGTGACCTGACACATATTCTTCAAATGAACATTTCCCGAAGTGCGGCTCCTACGCTCCAGCAGTCACTTGAGTTACTGTGACTGGATCGTTGGCAGGGGATGGCTGGAGTCCCAGAGCAGAGGATGCGATGCTGCATGGGTGTGTGCCGGTAGTGGTGAACGATGGGGTGGATCAAGTGTTTGAGACACTTCTGGACTGGGAGGAGTTTGCTGTGCGAATTCCCGAGGTGAGTTCTGCTGATGCCTGGGACTTAATTCCTTGCACACACTTCATGCTCCAAACGCTACCTTGCATGGGGATCTTCCTGCCCCTACTTCAAGCCACACTTTTTGGAGGTCAGAAACCTGACACCTGGCATGTGCACGCAGAGAGAAATGGAGTTTTTGCCAGAGATATTGCTGTCAATCTCGCCCTCAAGGCTTCAGCAGCTGCAAAAGGGGGTGCGGCGTGTGTGGCACCGGTTCATGTACAGGGCGCTCCCCCTTGTCCGTCGCGAGTTGCTGTCACTAGGTGCTGTAGATGAGCAGCCTGAGCTTGGCCAATATGCCTCACAGATTGATCCACGTTTGTTGGCACAAGTTGGAGAGGATGATGCCTTGACTACTCTGATGCAATGGCTGTATGAACGGATGAAACAGGAAGCAAACATTTAATCTGTATACGTACTTGCAATTCAAGATGGTCGCTACTCTACCAAATGCACAGAAGTCACTGTACTGTTCAGTTGTTCACAAAATCCGAACTCCATGGCCAATATCAGCTTTGCAAAACCGTCTACCACAGATCCAGTGAAACGGGTCTTGCTGATCCGGACATCCAAAGGACACCTATGGTACATCTTGCACATTAAAAAACCACGTAGAGAAGGCGCCTTTGCCTAAATCTTGAGCAACCATGGTCCAATTGTAGGGTTGTGTGCTTCTGCCATATCATGCAAGTCAAATCAGTGCATCAGACAGTTTTCAGAAAGTGTTCCGGATCATTGCAGGCCAGATGCTGACTTTGGCAACACGCTGACAATCCGCTTCCATGGATATTTATTGGTGTGGAACTTGACAGATCCATCCACCAGAGCAAACAGTGTGTGATCCGTCCCCTACAAGGACACATTCACGCACGAGTCAGCAGCATGCATCATCAAGTCAAGAGGATGCAAAAGGCGAAGGCAGAGTGAGCGCCAGAGGATCTGCGCCTCTGTATTCACCAGTGCTTGAGCAATTGCTGAGTGGTGTTGCACCCGGCGCTCACAAGAAATGGGAAGCTGCGCACCATGCCCACATTATGCCCAGGGTGAAACTCTGTGCCCCTCTGCCGGATGATGATGTTTCCTGCGTGGCAGCTCTGGCCTCCATACAACTTCACCCCAAGCATTTTTGGCAGTGACCCTCCGCGATTTTGTGTGGAGCCTCCTTGTTTCTTGGAAGCCCTGCAGCACAGAGTAATACTGGTCAGACCGGCTACCCTTGCATTGCTGCCTTTGTTTACAGAGCTTCATCAAAACACAATGCAAGTAGTTTTGAACACTGCCACCTCGAGTCATTTACCCACTGAGGGTTGAAATACCCACCAGCGCTTCTGATGCAAATCATGACTTTGTACGTTGCTGCATGATTCTGCGCAGCGGGATCCTGCGTGGCAAAAATTTGTCATGGAACATTTTCTTCCATATTTATATTTGCACACTGCACTCTAAGAACACGATCGGCTCACCAGAAGCCCCTTCACAGGCCGCCAGCAATCTTGAAATTACTCCATGCGATCGACGAGATGTCATTGTCGCATATTATGTTCAAGAAAGCCCGAAACTGAAAGGACGAGTGCACCAGGAACGAGAACTCTAGTAGCCAAACTGCAGAAATATCTGACTCGGCTGTGGGGGCTCAGGCTGACTTGAGTGAGGGGCAGAAGATCATGCAAACATCGCGGATGCTTTGTACGGGACAATTTTGAGGGTAGACTCAGCGTCCTGATCCCCAAGACATTTGATGAGGCATGGTGGTGACATGGATCCGTACAATTGGACCTGGATCCGTAGAAAGTTCCGAACGACGGCCTTGCCGCAATTTCTTTACAATGTGGCGCTCGCACACCCTTATGGTCTTGCATTCTACCTTGCCAGGACAGAAGGCAACATGCAAGGCAAACACGAAGAGAAGAGAGCAAGCGCAATTAAGGATCAAAAGGCTGTCTCCCAGGTGTCCTCCCGGCCCAGCTGGCCTGACATGTCCTAGGAACACTTGTATTCAATGTTTGCAAACATAACGTGGCACAACTTTCATCTGAATGAGCAAGGAGTGTGGCATCAACTAGTCCTCCAAATGTCTAAATGGTATGCCTCAGCAGGGTGTCGAAGTCAAAATGTGTACAGCAAATCATTACACACCAAGATCACATGATGTTTCTCCAGAGCACTAGCTCAGCAGCAAGTGGTCAGTCATGACACACTTGCAAATACTTCGCAGTGCAGCAGCAGTATCGGCAAGTTCGATCACTGTTGGCGTCAAACGGAGTAAAAAAAGGCAGAGGCAGCTACAGTGTACATTATTTTCCAACCTTTAAAACCTGCTGAAAAGAGCACAATCGTCTCCTGTACGTCTTCAGATCAGGACAATCAAAACTACAGCATAGTAGCAGCATGCACTTGTCTTGCAGACACCGCCTACACCATCGTGTGTGGTCACCAGGATAGCTGCCAATGCCACTAACAGCACATGACCCAGTCCGCACAGCATGGTGTCCTGCAGCATACAGCTGATGGAAGCAGCAGCAGCAGCAACCTAGAACAACAGGTGAAACAAGACACAAGAACACTGGCACACACAGAGAAGATCACGTTTGTATGACAACAAGATGAACTGCTGAAGATGGGACGATCTACACTGCACAGCCCACAGCCGACAGCGCTGATCACACCCCGCTGCATTGATGGCACCCATTTCAGGAAGAAAATGGCATCAAAATTGCCACAGCGACGTCTCCCACGCCGTGCTGCCAAAAATTGCAGAGTCTCCTCTCACACCACTCTAACTCTCGCCCTCGAATGTACAGATGGTGCATGGTCACACCAGTCACGCTCCCGCTGCTTCCATTTCTGCCTTGAGCGCGCTGTCCTGCCTGTTGATGCGGCTGTGGCAGGCCTTCTTGGGAGTGTGCTCTGCAGATGCCATCCGCTGGAGCGACGATGACCTGTGCACTTTCCTGCTGCCATCCTGCTTGTGCCCGCCCTGCATTCATCAACAGTACATTTCATTGTCACGCGCTGTTGCTCTCACAGCATGCTTGTGCACAAAAAGCAAACACCAAAAGCCAAAAACCCCACAGCTGTCGGACATGCAATTCGAGTGCTGTGCAACCCCGCTAGGAGCAGCACCATCATCTTGTCCAGCAGGCTGTGACTCCTCACCTGTGGGGCCCCGCCACTCTATAGAAAAGAAAAACCTTTTCAACGCAAAAATTAGCATATCAGGCAGCGCACCTCCTCGCGCAGCTGCTCATTCTCCCTGCGAAGGCGGGCGTTCTCCTCGTCGCGCTTCTTCATCTGCTTCTCAAGGTCCTCTATCCGGTCCATCAGCGCCCTCTTGTCATCATTCAGCTTGCTGATCTGCATCACCGCAACAGGACGGTGTCAGCCAAAAAAAAAAGGAAGATCTGTCCAAGACATTGTCGAGTTGCATCGGTATAATGAGAAGCAAGCCAGAGAATGCCCGTGGCGAAAAACAGCGCACCTGCCAGCAAAGTCTCGCAAAAAACAAAGGATGAAAACAGCAGCAGACAATCTGCATGTGCCATTTCTAGGAATGGACTCATTTGACGCTATTTACTTGCACAGCAACACACATTCCAAGGTCAGGCCTCCCACCTCCTCTTCCAGGGTGCTCAGGTGCTCCTGCTTTCTCCTTCTTGATCGCCGCGCAGACTCCCGATTTGACAGCATCCTGTGTTGTATAGCCATGATCAGCGGCCATTAGTAAACAGAGAAACCTGGTGCAGTGCAGGTGAGAAGCAGACTGCAAGATGTGAAAAGTCAGACAGTACCTGCGTGCCCGCCTGAGCTCTGCTTTGCCATTGGTCTCCTTGTCCGAGGGTCCGCAATCGCTGGTGTTCCCAGAGCTCCTGACCTGCTGCGGATGGATCCCGTGGAAGTTGCCAAGCTGCAGCGCTGCTGCCACGGGATTGACGTTTGAAGATGTCTGGGGCAGCCCGCTAGACAGAGGCACGCTCGAAAGCAGTGGCATCGTGGCAGCCACCGAGCTCACTGCGGGTGCTAGCTCGGGCTCTGTGGACCTGATGCCCACCTCTGCGCGAGGCACGTGAGCGTGTCAGGAAAAAGTGTGCAGGAACACAGCGTGCCCAAGGTGACAAAACGACCAGCCTCACCTGGCATAGACGTGGGACCCTTGTGTCCCTGGGGACTCAACGTCTGATTGACCTGGACGAGCTGGCGCAGCAGATCCAGGCTGGGCACGCGAGGGATGCCACCCACATTCAATCCTCCCACCTCGCCCAGAGCGCCACCTGACCCGGCGGCGTGCAGGCCAGCCTGCTGGGCCTGCTGAAATTGCTGAACTTGTTGCTGCAAATGCAGCTGCTGCGCCTGGTCCAGGCCCTGCGCCTGGGCAGCGAGGTTGCTCGTGGAAGGTATCCTTTTAAGAAAGTCTTGAAAGGCCGCCTCGGAGTCGGTGCGGGGAAAGCCCGCCATGCTGGCTCCCAGCTTCCAGAACCCGCTCAAGTTGTTGAAGTCATCGACCGAAAACTGCCTTTGCATGGCTGGTCCTAGACCCACTTTCACAGTCAGCTTCTCTCTAATGATGTTTTCCAGCGAAGAACCGGGTAAGCGAGCGGCTGACGAGGCCTCGATGCCAATATTGGGCTTCCTGCCGAATGGGCTCAACCACGCCGTTGGATATGTGCATTGTAGGGTTTCTCATACCCCTTAAACTAGGGTTGAAACCCAACGTTAACCCCTTGCCAGGGTGAGTCCCAGCCTGAGGAAATTAAGGCGCTCAACTATCAAGAGGAGCAAAACGGGCGCCATGGGGTCCCTCGACAAGCTGAGCGACTCCATCAAGGATGCCTGGGACCGGGCGGCCGAGTACTCGAAGGACAACAAGGCCGTGGTGGGTGTCGTGGGCGCGGGCGTCCTGGTGCTTGGTGCGTCCTGGTTGCTTCGACCTTCGAAGGGCAAGAAGAAGCCCAGCGCCTCCCAGCTCACGGGTGGAGGCATCGGCCGGGCCAGGGTGAAGAAGGAGTTTGACGAGTACTCCAAGTCCTACAGCACAGACGCGGGAGCTGGGATCATAGAACGATCCAAGACCACTGAGCTCGTGGACACCTTCTACAACCTAGTGACGGACATCTACGAGTGGGGATGGGGCCAGGTATCCATTTTTTGTGCTCTCTGCATTACAGGCTCCTTTTCAGTTCTGTGAATTTCTTTGATCACTTTGTGATGCCGATGTCAACTGATGACTTGCACTAAAACATTCCTGAAAGTTTTTGGTGCATCATTCCCTCACGAAAATGAAATCCACTTTTGTGTGTCCATGCCACAGAGCTTCCATTTCTCTCCACGCCTGCCAGGCAAGGACTGGGCCTCATCAGAGGCAGCTCACGAGGCCAGGCTAGCTGCTCTGCTGAAGCTGGGGCCTGGCAAGAAGTGCTTGGATGTGGGATGTGGTGTGGGCGGACCCATGCGCACCATTGCCTCGACCAGTGGCGCTCATGTCACTGGCATCACCATCAACGACTACCAAGTCTCAAGGGGAGTTCACCACAACACACGGGTGAGTCCACTGTGCACCCAGACCTGATGTAATACACCATCAGCTGCTCCACTGCGTTCACCAAGCGAATACTTGGCGTGCCTAATCCCTATCTGTCTGATGATTCTGCTGCTTGGTAGATGATGTCAACAACTCTTCCTGCCTGTTGCAGCTGGGGCTGGAGAACCTCTGCCAGCCCACACAGGGCAACTTCTTGGACATGCCCTTCGAAAACGAGGTCTTTGATGCCGCGTACGCGATCGAAGCAACGTGCCATGCCAACAAGGTGTGGAGATGTGACAGGAATATTCTGAACAAACGAATGTGTTCAGCTCCCCCAACAGATGGGCAATACATGATGCCCATGTCCTGATACAGATGCTGTTTGCGGGTTACAGCTGGAAGAAGTGTACGGAGAGGTGTTCAGGGTGCTGAAGCCCGGCAGCTACTTCGCGTCCTATGAATGGGTGGCCACCAAGGATTACAACCCCAGCAACCCTGACCATGTCAGGATCATGGACGAGATCAACTACGGAAACGGCCTCCCGGTAAACGACCTGCCAGCGATGCATATCCTGCTGTCCTTTGTGGGCCCACATGCTCGGCTTCATCCTATGTACAGGTCGGCCAAGAGCAATCTGTGTTTCAAATGCTGGCCGTGCTGCCTGTTGCAGGAGATGCGGACTTACAAAGAGGCAGAAGCAGCTGGACAGCATGTTGGCTTTGAGCTGGTGACCAGCATTGACATCGCCACCGCATCACCTGTCGCTGGCCCCTGGTGTGCATGCTTCCTTGCACATTCTCCCATATTATCATGGGCCCAAGCATGCTGAATGCAACAGCGCTCGGCTGGCGGCTGCGTGGGGAATTTTGTGGCTAACAACGGTGTTGTGTGGTTGGTCAGGTATGGGCGCCTCAAGTGGCTGCGCGACTCGCACCTGATCACCGTCAACAGGGTGCTGGTGAACATTGTGTCAGCGCTGCACATCGCGCCCAATGGCATGTACGATGTGCACGAGATGCTCGTGAAGGTGTCTCTGAGCCTCGTGCAGGGCGGCGAGTCGGGCGTGTTCTCACCCATGCACCTGCTGCTCTTCAGGAAGCCCGAAAGCCCGAAATCCCAATGAGAGATTGAAGCAGGGAGAGTTCTGGGTGCAAATAACTGCCCAAGCAGGCTGCCTGAGTTCTCACGTTCAAGGCTGCCTTGGAACTTGGTCTGGCACTGCAATATTAATATGGTTATTATGAGAGTCACAAATAGCTAGCTAGCTTGCAAGCTCATTTGTATTGTTATAATCCAATACTATTGAGAGCAAATTTTGGTATTTGGTTTCTCTGTGAGGGAGGTACTGCGCACAGAACGGTAATGGCCAGGTAATGCGACGTAACACTGAAGACTGTCAAAGTTGAAGGATGCTTCCTAATCAACATGGGCATGCAGAACACCCGCAAGGAGATGCCACCCTTCTTCTGACTTGCATAATGCAAGTTGCATTTTCTTCTCAGATTGCGCTTCACATGCTCGCACATATGGTAAACTCCAAGGGTCAAATCGGATCTGGCAGCCTGTCTGAGACTCTGCGGTGCAAACAGCACCGTGCAATTGATTCTCTGCACACTGTGGTCATGGCATGCACTCAGCCTAGATTCATGATCTGAGAAAAGCAACATCCGATCACATCAGAATAGATTCAAATTGAGTTTCTTCAATCTCTCAGATGACCATGCATGTCTTGCATCTTGACCATGAATCTCTGAAGAAGCTGGCCAGCTTCATGGTGGGGTTGTCAAATAACATGCTCTCGGAAAGTCTCGGAATCTCACATATCAAAGTCTCAGAACTCCCGTGCTCAGATGTATAAAAGATGTCTATCGATCCTGAAAGTGAAAGAACTATTGATGCCGTTGCTGTGATCCGTTTTGTCCGGCAACTGCTTCCTGACGAAAATGTGCACATCTCTGACGACTTGAACAGTGAGCTTGATGCGTACGGAGAACAGACTGGTCATGAGAGAAAGCAGGAGAATGCAGGATGTGTGCTGTGGGATCTCTCCACCATCAGAGAGGCTGCATCGATCATGGCGGTGAAAGCAGAAATTCATTTCCTAGGCTGACAGATGTGTGATGCAGAGGTGTTCATTTTTATTCAACGCACACTTTTGTGATGCCAGGACAATCACATCTGCGAATTGTTGCCCGTCATCATAGAGCATGGATCAGACCGTCTTGCAGAAATCAGCACAGGAATCTTGGGCAACCTAGCCTGCCATGAGGCTCTGCTACCTCAGCTCCTGACAGCCACTCTCAGACGAGCTGTTCTGGAGCATGCTCTGTGGAGGGACGACGCAGCCTGCCTCACAGAGGTTGTGCGCCTGTTGGTCAGCCTTGTGCCAGCACGTGGAGCACAAGAGTGGCTCCAAACTTTGCTCCAGAAAGATACCATGGAGCGAATCCTGTGGATCATGGACAACACTTTAAATAACTCTCTTTTTGAAAGGTGATCACCATGATGATCACCATTTTTGCTGGCCCGATAAGAGTGCATGTGACTGGGATACAACTCACTGACGGATATAAGTCGCATGGACTCGACTGAAGCAGATCCTCCGTCTTCGCAGAGCCTGTGAGCTCCTCTCCGAGATTGCGAGCACTGGCACCACAGCAGTGTCAGCAATAAATGGACAGCCTTTCCTAAGCATGCTGTGCGACACGCTGCAACAAAGCGCAATGCTGACACCGGAGCCAGAAAGGACTGGCAACGAGTGGGACAGCCCTAGCACAGCGATAGATGACTATGTCTTCCCAGGACCTCAATCGACACAGGCTGCCTTTGATGTGCTCGAGGTACTACGACCCATGTAGCTCATGATCCACTTTGAGGCCAAACCTTGCTTACACCACGATCTATGCGGTGATGATGGCCCCTTTATATGATGCAGGCGATAGCAGAGGATCCTGCAGGGGCTGCTGCTCTGGAAGAGGATGAGCAGGTCGTGGCAACAATGCTGTCACTAGTGCAAAGGCCTGCGAGCATCTCCATTCGAGGACGCGCAGCTGCATTGCTTGCTGAGGTCAATGCAGAGACGTGTTACAGGCCCTTCGTGCAGGTGGGAGCTGCCTCGGTCGCTGTCTTGCCCTCGCATGTCTAATGGCAAGCCAGAGGCAATCTTCACATGATGCCATGTCTGAAGGACAGGCATCTGGATGAAATGGCTTGATCCCCTTGAATTTCCTTTTGAGGTGTTGCACAATGCTTGTTTGCAGGATTCAGATGCCATGGACAACCTTCTCTCGTTGGTAGTGACGTCCAGCTCAGACGAAAACTATGGCGAAGCATGCTGGGCACTGATGGCAGCTGTCTCTCGATTCATGCTGACCGCAGACACGTCTCTGCAGGTGAGCGTGTCCGCTACGCAATTGTTGATAAGTTGTGTAATCTGCGTAATCTGCTACAGGAGTGGCTGCCATCGGGAGGCTAAGTCCAGGGGTCACGTTGTGCAGGTGGTTGATAAGATTGCTTGGAGGGCAGAAGAGCTGGCGGGAGCAGCACTTCAGCAAAGAGAGATAGAGCGAAGCACGGCGGCTTTGCAGAGGGTGTTGTACGCGCTCAGACAGCTTGCAGTATTGCTGGAGAAGCGTGAAAGCCAGTCCGCTCAAGTGCATTCACAAAACTCAGAGTCCTGCAGTCAGATGGGATCTGCGGGGCAACGTTCAGATGACCCTTCTGAGGTGCAACATGAAGTGGGGCAGGAGCCTGGAAGCACCAATGCTCAGGACCGGAGGCAGAGCCACGAGCCTGAAAGGGTGGAGGACTTGTGCAGAGCAAGAGCTACTTTCCGTAGAGCGGCTGAGAGGATTTTGCATGTGCAGAATTCGTGCGAGACTAATGAGCCCGGTTAGAAGGGCATTTTGGAACTCCACATTCTTCAGAGCAATTGTTGTACATTTACACTTTGACGGGGCAAACGTCAGTAGATTGCCTTGAATCCCAGATATCAGAGTCACAAACTGAATCTACGTATTGCTTGATCAATGCGGCATGATGTAATGCAGGAAAGAATTCATACAAGTACTCACTACCTATAATATGTGACAGCCGTTGCACTGCTGCATTGCGTTCCAAAATATGGCAGTGCTGCAGTGCATAAAAAATCTAGATCCTCCTGAGAGGGCAGTGTACAGTTTCAAGAATTTCCATCCGAAGGAATGAGATACACCAACGGAAACATGCTGACTAGTCTGAGCACTGGATGGCTGCCTGTGCCAGCCACTGTCGCCACCGCCAGTGCCGCCGAGGCAAAAGCTCGCTTATTCATCCAGCGAGGCCGTCGCAAAAAGAAGCGCCTTTCCCTCCCAGTGTTCTCCCCCGCAGAAGATGCTTCCTGGGAGGTGGCTTCGAGGGCTGTCAGCCTCCTGTCTAATGCATCTTGTGTGTCTCCCACGGACCGCAGCTGCAGCTGCACGTACCTGGAGCACGGCACCTCTGCCATTCACATCACAGGCCCATCCGAGGACACTAAGGCTTGCAATAGCACAACAACAGGTCATGATGATATTCCTACAGACATGCGCTTGAGCAGGATGTCCTTACTTGAGGGTGACTTCTCGCAGCCGCGCTTCCATTGCAGCTGCAGATTTGCGAGCCACCGTGCCGCTGCCAGGGAAAAGGAGATGCTCGCACAGCGCCACAGCTGCAGTGCTGCCGAAGCTTGCTTCGACCAGGTCTATGATCTGACTCCATCTGCGCTGGCCACAAAGCTCTCACTGAGAGTTCTCATGCTGCAGCAGAGAAAGCTTGCACTAGACATCTCGCGATGCAGCAGGCACAGCAATGCAAGGCAACGGAGAGGGGGGTTCTGCTGAAGTACCTCAGAATTAATTGGCCCTCGACAAAATCCTCCAGCTGGCGCATGGCTGTGTCATCCACCTCTCCAGGGAGCTGGGTCCAGCACTCCAGGCAGGCTCTCAAGTGAGCACACTGCTGCGCCTTGTCCAAGCCAGCCTGCCATGTGGAAAGCCCCCCGTACACAGTTATTTGCAAACTCCGTCATTGCAAAAGGGGGGTGCCTTTGTGACTGCAGAACAGAGTCGGGGAAATGATGCACAAGCTCATGTGAAGGTCTTAGCTGGTGCGCACCGTCAGGAGGGTGCCATAGACGGCAGCGGCTTTGACTTTCCAGCCAGCGGAAATGAGCCCTTGGGCAAACACTTCCATGACTTGCACATCGCAAGCGTTGGACGGGTGCGTCTTCACATACTGCACGCATTCCGGCGACAGGCCTGGAACTGACAGACCCTCTGCCAACTCCACAGCACGGCGGACATACTGAACCTGCACCATAACAACGTTTCGAGTTAAAACCTAAGTCCGATTTGGTCAGCAGAGAAGCATTTGCTGTGTGATATTGTGTGACATGCAGTTGGGAGCAAGATGACCGCGGGAATTCCCGGCCAGCTGAGTGCTTACAGGATTGATGCAATCTGCAGAGCAAGCTGCCTCAAGGCAGGCGGCAGCAGCTGACTCTCTGTATTCTGCAGCGCGCACTCGCAGGACATAGACTGGAGTCAACTGATCGATGCGCAGGGGCAAGCGAGTGATTGGATCGTTGTGATTCTTTTCCACATGGCTGGTGATGGCATGTCGCTCATACACCTGCAGGAAGACATTGACAGCAAGTGCTTGACAATGGCACTCTTTGCCTCACAACGCTGGGTATGCAAAAGTCTGGAGAATTTGGGCAATTTCCTTGCAGGTTTACCTGGCCTGAGCTTGAGATCACCGGATCCTTAAAGATATGGAGGGTGATCGGGCACACAAGATCCTGGGGTGTGTCAAGGAGAGCATCCAGCACTGAGCTATTCCTTGGAAGTGATGCCTCCTCTTTCGGATGAAAACTGAAAGAAGACGTCCTGTCTTGCTGCAGATGCTGTCCTAACGGGCTGCTTAATAAATAATTGGCATCGATGTCGCTCATATGCTACTTCCAATACCTGTATTGGGTCCCCGAGTGGCAAATTCCACGACTAGTAAGATCGTAGAGGATCTGTCGATTTATTCACCGTGCATCCAATGCTTAAATGCTCAGTACGGCAGATTGTATCATCAGAAATCCATGATTTTCTTCACAAGGGACAATTGAGCTCAGAAATTGGGCAACAGGTACTGAAGTAGTCATCACGTGGCACATGAGGTCCACGTGCCGGCGGTTACACGCACTAACGGCCTCCCCGACCATCTTGGCTTGCGCACCACACGCTCGTAGTTATTGAATGTCTCTTATCAGGATGGAGAAGGACCCGAGCAAACTTCAGCAGGTTTCGAAAGAACAAGAACCCCCCGTGCTCCCTACACTTGTCAGCCTCGACAGTCTAGATATATTTGGAGTTCCAGAGCTCGCTAAGCAGCCAGAGACCTTGGAAAGCATCTACCAAAATTTCGTCGCCCCACAAAGAGATGCAGGAATAGGCGTGAATGAGCCAGCAGGGCCAGCAGCACAGAAGGCGCAAAAGAAATCACCAGAGGCAGTCACTGTGATAAAGCCAGAAAAGGTCGTACAGCTTCGACAAGCGCGCAGTCAGGCGAATGGCTTGCCCTCGCCACGGAAGAAGGACGAAAGAACCTCAGGTGGTTCGGCTGGTGTCAGCAGCAGCCCAAAGCGAGTACCTGTCTGGGAGCAACAGCCTGCCTGGAGGCAGAATTCACAAGAAACCATGCCAGACAGATCGCCCAGGTCTCCAACCTCGCAAGGGGATGATTCTTCCGTGGCAAAACGGAGAAATGCTCCAGCAGAGACACTGATGGCCAGACGGCCGCGGGAGTCATCCTTGAAAATGAGAGAGCGCAGAGAAGCAGCCCGTGTCAAGGAGTCAGGCAGTTTGTCCAGGGCTGGGTCAGCTGCGGCAGCTGTGCACAAAGGCGGGCAAGCTATCAGTACTGATGCTGCAAAAGATCGAACAGGTCAGGCGTCAGGTAGGCACCCGCTTCCCATTAATGACTAGGACTTTTTGACTGACTTGCAATGAGCTTGCGCTTGTGAGGGGAAAGTGAGAATGATGAATGTCAATGATGTCCTGCTGCCTGTGGCAGGGAGACAGATGGACATGGACTCCAAAGACGATCCTGCGCCACCCAAAGTTGCAAGCACTGCAGGGGAGCGCACAGATGCAGCTGCAGGTAATAAATTACAAGAGGCCTTCCATTCTCCTCACAAATTATCGCAACATGCACCTAGGGCTGACAGGGTCCAGATGGCGGAGCAAGACTGGACCCAAGAATCTTTGATGATTGACATGACTCTTGCGCTTGCGCTTGCAGATGGCACACCCAATACCGGTACCACACATAATGGGCAGTGGGAGGGTGCAGTGGCGTCGAAAGCAGATGATGTCAGCAGTGTGATCCAAAAGAAAGAAAGCATTGTGGACAGCATTGCAGATGCTGGCGCTGGTGTACCTGGAAAGGACAACTTCCTGATCAAGTCTGCCTCGAATGAATCCACTGCAGGCACCACAATAGTCCATGGAGAGGCTGGAGAGCCCACCGGCCCAGTCACGCAGCCTTCAACTCCCCAGCAAGGAGCCAGGGATAAAGTGCCGCACGTGGACCCCAAATTTCTGGTAAGCCGATTGCTGCCCAAGATCAAGATCAGGACGAAGAGCGGCAACAGCGATGTGAAGGGCAGCAGAAGCGTGCAGGAAGCCAGTCATGATCAGAAGAAAGTCTCAATCTGGTGCTGCTTTGGGATGTCCTGAAGCTCCAGTAGTGTCGAAGTACACTTGTTGCAGTTGTGGAGACCATGTCAGCTTGCACATGTCGGGTGTGAAACGTGCCTTTTTCAGAAACATCTGCACAATTATAAATTTTACAGGTCCTGGCCATGCCCAGATGCTGCACATGTATTAGCTGCACTAGACCAAGCACCTGCTGTCTGTAGCATCTTGTAGTACAGCAATAAGTTAAGCATTGGGTTTTGAACATTTGAAATAATAGAATGGTAACCACATGTGGAGTATACCAGAAATCTACAATTGACAGTCAATGTGACTGCTCAAAAAAATGAGAACCTCAAGTGAGATCATGCGTTTGTAACTTTCCGAGCCTCAGGATTGTAACAGACAGCCACATCCTGAAATTCTGTGCCCTCTTAAACTTAGAGAGATGACTGCCTGGTCAAGTCACCATGAATCAGCAGATCTGTCCTGTCATTCAACCCGTTTCCGAGCTTCATGCCAGTCATCCCTGAGTATTCGCCCTTAGCATATGCTACACAGCAGTCCACTATTTGTTTCCAGATGGGTCTGGAAGCCTGGAACGGCATGGCTGCGTACTCTGCTAGTGGCATCCAGGCCACAGCTTCCAGCTCATCCTCTTGCATGACAAGCTCCAACTGACCAGGCTCTGGCCTGCACATCCCAAAATTATTGACAGCATTGAACTGAGAACTAAAGATGGTTGCTTGCAGAGTCAAATGGGCATGCCATGCAGCTGTTGAACATCAAAAGGGCGCAGCACTGCTGCACCCAAATTGCTTTGCTTTGTTTGAGTGCTGATGAGTGCGCACTTGAGGGCCACAACAAAAAAGAAGTCCGACTTGCCAAAGGCAAATCCGTGGGCCTGCCGCAGAGCAAGGACAGCGGAAAACTTGGCCCTCACGCCTGTCTCCTCGAGAACCTCCCTCTCTGCAGCAGTGCTTATGTCCTCTCCAGCATCCACCAGACCCGTCACCAGCTTCCAAACACCTGCAGGAGTGATTATGTTGCTTCAAATGTCGAAAAACATACTTGCGTTGCAGTGTCCTTGCAGTACAGCTCTTAAAGCAAGAGGTGCGCAGCCCAGGCTTGTCACCTTTCCCCTTGAGGGGCCCGTTCCGCTCTTGTACTACCAAGACCTGACTGTATTCATTCACCACAAAACAGCCAACGCCCACCTGTGAATCATCGAAGTTACTAGGGAGTTGCAAGCCGCGCATTTGGAAGGAGCATCAGTAGGGCAATAAAGAATTTGGGAGGGCGCCTCATCAGCCCAACAGACAAGCAGGTGGGGATGGAGACAAGTTGTTGCCTGATGGGACGCATTGGCAGGCAATTTGCTTGGATTTGCTGATAGCCATCGAGTCAGCTGCACATAGTCTGGCTCGGCATGATGGAATATGAATCCCTGTCTGACAGCTTCCTCTACCAGAGCCACCTTGCTGATGGGCACTTTCAGCCAGATGCCTCTCCGATCCTGATCTTGCCAGGCCTGCATTATATGTGATTGCTGAGCATATTGTTACATGTCACATACAACGTATACCCTAATTTAAGTGTGAATAGTGCTAGTGGTCCTTGGCCTAAAGTTGGAAGAGCTGACCTTGAGTGAATAATCAAGTCGTTCACTGAATTCCTTGGGATCGGTCGGTAGCTGATCTTCATCCAATATGATCCCTTCGTATCTGTCTTCCTCTCCCTGCAGCAGTGTCACCTTGGCAACAGGTAGCTCTGCGGTCATCCTCGAAGTCCTGGAAGTATGTATGTTGCAGCGTCCTTGTGTGGACAAGCAGAAATATTTTGGGGGACTTATGTATTTGAGTCTAGGTGATCGCCCTGATCTATTGCGCCAAAGTCCAACACTGCTGGCCAAAAGGGCATCCCACTTTCCTCTTAGACTTCTTGTGCTTTGTCTCGATGAGACAAGCGACTGTCCCAGCTTCAGGAGATGCTTGCACATTACCGATGCTTTGCCATCAGAGAATTTCGATCCTGACTGTGAAGACGAACGCACGTGCTTCCGAAAGCTTTCGGAAATTTTGTCTGCGGGTGCTGTGGACCCATTTGTGGTGAAGATCGCAGAGCTCAGCTTTCGAATGCGTTCATTGCAACATCTATGTAGCTACCTTACTTTGCTTGGGGTACTTAATTAACCTGCACGCATATATAAGAAGCGTATCGCTCTGTTCCTCTGCTTTTCTGATGCGATATCCTTTGCGAATGATCAATTTCACGATGTCCAATCCACTGCAGAACTGAAAGTGTAACGTAAAGGAAGAAAAGAAAAGTTTCCAGGTGTTAACATTAACGCGAAAAGTGTTTCTTTTGTCCCATGGCCAGTAGCATCATTGGCTCAGCGCCTCCAACTCTGCTGCACCTGAGGTAATCATGCAAGCCTTATAGATTTTGTTCTTCATTGCCATTTATCCTGGTGCCAACAAACGATCGCTGGAGGGATGAGCTGAAGTAATTATGTGATTTACTAGGTGTCCAACCTTTATCCACCGCCGTGTGGCTGCAGCAAATGCACACGGGATGTTATCCTCGTTGAGACTTGCGCGCAGCAGTAGCAGACGTTTCAGCTCTTTGTACGTCCAGTGCAGCGCAGCCACAGCCGAGCGCCCCCCTAAGGCATCAAAGGGGTCCTCAGACAAGGACAAAAGGATCACTCCGAAGTCAACTGACTTCAGCAGGTACTGGTGCCTGGCACGGCAGACGAAATTACAAGCAACATCTCTTCGGAGGCTGTGGGTGAGCAATGCTACCCTCGAACAGGTGGTACCTGGATGTGGTGAGGGATGCGGAGCTGGCAGACTATGGCCCGGTGCGGGGCACCATGGTCATCAGGCCTTACGGCTATGCCATCTGGGAAGGCATACAGGTGCGCACGCAGCGCTGATATCTAGTAATGTACACTCTATGGCCCTCTGGGCTCTGAGTTTGCCATCATAAAGATGGTTATATTCTTATTACCCTCTGGCCGGACGCGCATTTTGCTGCCGAGACGGCACATGCATGGCTTGGCGGTACAGGTCTGCATGTCTTGCCCAGACATGCATTGCCAAGACATCGCATGGCTGGCTGCCAGCAGGAGTCTTGTGTGTTGAAGTAGCGCCCAGTATTGATTCATGCGCAGTCGTACCTGGACTCGCGGTTCAAGGAGTTGGGCGTGCAGAACGCGTACTTCCCGCAGCTCATCCCGCTCTCCTTCCTGCAGAAGGAGGCTGATCACGTGGAAGGCTTTGCGCCAGAGCTGGCCTTGGTGACCAAGGGTGCGCTGCTGAGCCTGCACACCGCATCAGCCCTAACATGAGTCCAAGAGGCTTTGGGATATATCTGCACAAATTTGCCTCTGCAATGATGATCCTGCTGATATCCCTGCCATCCTCAGGCCTTCCTCCGCCAGACTCTTAAGCTTGGGTGGGTTCTCACACGCGAGGCACAGGAGTTTTCCTGCAGAGCTGTTGCTCACATGCTAGCAGGGCGTACTCATACCATATGAATCATTCTGTAGGTTACTTGTACTGTGCAATTCAGCATGCTGGGCTTGGGCAGGGGGTGGCAAGGATCTGGAGGAGCCGCTGGTGGTACGGCCGACGTCTGAGACAATGGTGAACCACATGCTGGCGCAGTGGATTCAGTCCTACCGCGACCTCCCCATGCTGCTCAACCAGTGGGCCAACGTGCACCGCTGGGAGCTGCGCACGCGCCCCTTCATCCGCACCCTCGAATTCCTCTGGCAGGAGGGCCACACCGCCCATGCCACCGTGCGCCAATCTCCACCCTTGTTTGTTCATCCCCTTGCTCCTGCTCTCTCTCCTCTCTGGTAATGTCAGGTGGCATGGTTGCGGTTGTGCTTTCGCTCACATAGTTGCCAAGTACAGGTGGCATTTCTCATGGCCTGCATACTTAGTCACTGACTCAGAATCATCCATTCTGGAGTTTGTGATCAATGTCATAATTTCTTGACAGCAGGCAATGGATATCGTAGCTCTGAAAGATAGCAGTGTGGCTTGTCTGCAGGCTGAGGAGGCAAAGGCCATGGCCCAGCAGATGGTGGAGGTTTATGCTGACTTTGCAATCAATTGTGCAGCCATGCCAGTCATTCCAGGTGCGCTAGATTGCCTCTCAATGCTGAAAGCGGCGAAGGCATGCAGTGCAGTCTGTCCCAGAAATATGATCATGGTGCATGGATGTATGCAGGCCGGAAGTCAAGGATAGAGTCATTTGCTGGAGCCAATGTGACCCTCACCATTGAGGCTATGATGGGAGACAGACGAGCCCTGCAGGTCGGATCCTCTTCAGTAATTAACCACCTTGCACTTTTCTAATGGGCAAAGTAGTAGCGATCCTGAGGCTGTGCACCATGGCAGGCGGGCACGAGCCATGATCTTGGCGACAACTTTGCGCGGGCGTTTGGGACTCAGTTCCTGGACGAGTCTGGTGAGCTGGTGCACCCGCGGCAGACAAGCTGGGGTGCCAGCACACGCCTCATTGGCGGCATCATCATGACACACGGTGAGAGGCCCCTATGGGAATACACTTCCTGTTTCTATATCCATGCAGCCTTCGATTTGCCCTGAACTTGCCCTGTCGTGCTCACCAGGCAGCGTGTGCACGTGCAGGAGATGACATGGGGCTTCGACTGCCACCAAGACTCGCACCCATTCAGGTGCAGTGCAGGAGTATCCATGATGGGGTCGTGTATAGAATGGGTTGCATCTGCCCTTTCTGCCATTGTCCCATTGCCTGAGTGAATGAGTGGATGGGCAGGTGGTGATCGTGCCCATCCTGAAGAAGAACACAGACACAGAGGCGGTGCTGGCAGCTGCAGACGCCCTGGCCGAGGCAGCCAAGGCTGCAGGCCTGCGCGCCAAGGTGGATGCCGGAACGGAGAAGACCCCCGGCTTCAAGTTCTCCTACTGGGAGATGAAGGTGTGCTCTCCACTTACCTTATTCCAATTGGCATCTTCTACTCTTGGAGGCAGTCAGGACCGCTGCCTCCAGTCCACCATTACTTGCATGGGGATCATAATCTGCAAGTCCATGCCGTTGGGAAGGAGGGTCGAACAGGGTAGGATGAAATGCGCAGGGGGTGCCGGTGCGCATAGAGGTGGGGCCGCGTGACGTGGCGCAGGGGACGTGTGTGGCGGCGCGGCGGGACCGGCCCGGCAAGGAGGGCAAGCAGTTTGGCATCCCCCTGGAGCCCGCTGGCTTCGTGGCCAGCATGCGCCAGCTGCTGAACGATGTGCACGTGAGTCTTTCATATAAGTCAGTGTGTCTTGATCTGCTCACTAGGATGATGTCCACCTGCGCGTGCAACCCGCTGCCGTGAAATGGAATCAGACTGCTCTTAGACCCACTGACTCCACAGGGCCTGTCCTGCTGGAAGTGCGGAAAAGACAAATGCCTCATCATTTGAGAAAGCATGAGGCTGCGCTGGCACTTTGTGTGCAGGATGGCCTCCTTGCGGAAGCAACTGCGTTCCGTGACGCCAACATTGTCGATGTTGAGTCATATGATGATCTCAAGGCGGCGATCGAGGCTGGCAAGTGGGCAAGAGGGCGTTGGGCAGGTGTGCTGCCAGCAACAGATTATGTTAAGGAGTAATATTGTTTCTGTGATTATCTCTTACCTCAGCAGGATTTTGTGCCATTACTATTTCCATGGCAGTAAAGGAGGCATGTGTTTCATTTTGACAGGGTCCGATGACGATGAGAAGCGGATCAAGGAGGAGACGACTGCCACACTGCGATGTATTCCCTTTGATCAGGCTGGCGGCTCCGGCCCATGCTTCCTGACAGGAGCAGATGCGGCCGAGGTGGCCATATTTGCCAAGGCATATTGAGTGAACCCCACGCAAAGCAGAGCCAAAACTTGTGTTGTACCCTTTCTGCTTCCAAACTGATAGGCACTTTCCTCGAGGACTGAAGCCATGCTGTTTGTGTGTTTCTTTATAATTCAAGCTCTTTCTCTAATCCAAGCTATGTAAACATTTGACAGGCTTTCAGGACTGATGTTTAGGCCTTTTGTTGAGGGCATCTTGCATAAAAGGATGATCCTAGTCCTCTTCATCTGCGTCGCCTGCATTCTCCTCGCCTGCTTCCTCTGCGTCATCATCTGCCCCATACTTGGAGATGACGCTGCGCTCGTTGCTCCCCAACACCCCACTGCTTTCCGAGCCCACGGCAGCCGTCGCAGGGGCGGCCGCCCTCGCCTGCCACACCACACACAGTGACACAATGCCCACAATGTGATATACTGCTGCTTGGACACAGCAAGGCTACGCCAACATCAGGCAATTATTGCACATTGAACAACAGTCTCCCTGGCAGTCAACGAATCACTATAACGTAGAATTGAAAAGTTCCATTCATTGGTTTGCAAGGGCAAGTAGCACAGCGGTAAGCATGCTGGCAGTCTCACCCTGCGGGCGCCTCTGCCGTCCAGGCGCAGGATGTATCGCACGGCGTTGAGGGCTGCCGCGGACAGCGGCCGCACGAAACTGGCAGCGTAGAAGACGCTCAGCAGCAGCAGGAGCGCTGCCACCGTCTGCAGCAGCGACTTTGCACCGCCCCCCAGATCCCTCAGGAACTTCGCCGACCACTCTCGGAAATTGAAGCCGCCACCGTCCTCCCCATCACCACCGCCCCCCCTTCCACCCTTGCCTCCCTGCAGCGTGTGACCAAGCTTGGATGTCGGCTCTATGCTGGGTTTACTGACTGCACAAGAGGCTGAAGATGCCATGCCAAGTACTCATGCATTGCGGTTCAGGTCACTGGAAGGAGAGGAGATTGGACAGCAGGCCACACCTTGCCTGAGCCGCCACCTCCAGCATCATAGGCTGCCAACATGTCCTGCTTCCCCTGGAACATTTCTTGGAGCGCCTTCTTGGCCGCATCCTGCAATTGCACCCATCCAGTGAGCCTAGGTGACTCAGCATAGACACCAACAAGGAGAGAGCGCTTGTCTGCCCTCTCCTGCACCTACCTCTTTCTTTCTGTTCCTGAATGGGTTGAATGAGCCCCCTTGCTCTCCGCCTGCAGCCATCATCTTCATTGGGCTGCGACACCTCGCTACTTTTGGAGGCCATGAGTGCCGTTGACACCTATATCTATGAGGCTGCATATATATCTGCATTTGGTATGAATTGCACGCCATCTCTGTTGCTCTGTTGCTTAGATCCGAAGCACGTGTTTGCTGCATAGTTCCGACTGTTCAAGTGGGAGGATTGCAAACTGCTCTGGAAGCTATAATTCTTTACGACAATTGATGTGGCAGTAACGATATTTCTCAAATTCCTAAACTTTGTAATCCTATCAACTCAATGTCAGTGGATTGCTTGTGGAGCTTGATCAAGTCCAGCAGAAACTCTATCTGGAAGTTAGGGTTCCTCGCTGGACCCTATCTTGTTTGCATCTTCCACGGAAGGCTTCGTTTTGGGATTGTGCTGTAGAAGCAATTTGTCGACTTGAAGCATATGAAGTGTTCCTTGAAAGTGTCAACAATACATCTCATGCATGCCCTACACAACCAATCTTGAAACCAGATCAGTGTGATCTGGGATGTCTACCCTCCCTCAAAATCTCCAAGGATACTTTCGATGGATACAGAAATGCAATGGTGGCTTGAGAGGAAAAGAAAAATACCATCCTTGGACCGTTGGTAAGAGCGCAGTGGGATACCTTCAGCCATGGCTGTTCCAGAAGCTGCAGGCAGATTTCCCAGGTGTATTCAAGGTGAGCCTTACATGCCCACAAAGTTCTAACAATGATTGAATCAGACTTAAGAGATGGCGCCAGGTCATGCATGTATCTTTGAGATCGACTTTGCATGGGTCACCGGGTGACACAGGTCTCGACCAAACCTGAGGCTGTAGAAAGCCTCATTCTCGACGAGAGCTTGACAACTTGCGAGGAACGCAGTGCAGCCCTGGCAGGTACTCTCCTGCCAGTCAGTAAGATGGCAAGGCTCAACAGGCAGTGCTTATGGCCAGTTCCCTCTTGCATGTCAATGACACCCGCTGCAGATTGAAGTGGCTGCACAGCAAGATCGCATCATGCATCCTGCGTACTGTGCAGTGCAGGCGTGCTAGCGCAGCTGAGGGATGAGGGCGTCCTGACCGGGTGGCGCAGTGAACTCTACCCAGTGCTGACCTCCTTCCAAGGGCAGCCGCTGGCTCTGGTCGAGCGTGCAGCCGCCGTGCACCTGGGCATCAAGGCATATGGCGTGCATGTGAACGGCTACGTGGAGACAGAGAGGGGCGTTGAGCTGTGGGTGGCCACGCGCAGCCGCAGCAAACCCACCTGGCCCGGCCGCTTGGACCACATTGTGGCTGGAGGCCAGGTCAGCGACTGCACACCATGCAGCTTGATTTAAACCACATGCAGAGCTCCACAAGCTGACACTGTTATACTCGAGTAAGATATCCTCATTATGCCCGGGTTTGATAATGCACAATTATTTACACGCCTGAATGTGCTCTTCTGTGTGCAGCCGCATGGGCTCAGCCCAGGGGCTAATGTCACCAAGGAGTGTGGTGAGGAGGCCAGCATTCCAGAAGAGCTGGCGAGGAATGCAAAGCCTGTGGGTGCCGTGAGCTACGAGGAGATGCAGGAGTCGGGGCTGAAAAGAGATGTGCTGTTCTGTTATGACCTTCAGCTGCCAGCTGACTTTGTACCTGCACCCCAGGTTAGAATCTGTCCCTTGGATTTTGCATTGTCATGACCGGTTTTTGCAGCTCCTGACACCCTGATGTCATTCTCCTAACAGTCAGCTCAAGGGTGCATATTGCCTGTGACCAGGATGGAGAAGTGGAGTCATTCCAAAGACTTCCTATTGAAGAAGTGGCCGAAATTATAGCAAACACAGACAAGTTCAAGGACAACTGCAACCTTGTCATCATTGATTTTCTCATTCGCCATGGATTCATCAGGCCTGAGCAGGAGGGCTACCTTGAGCTTCTCGCAGGATTGAGACTGGGGCCATTGTCTTGACATTACCGCTACTTGTACAGAAGAGTATATTGTTCATGGCAATGTCAATTTTTCAATGTCAGACCATGTCGAGTCATGGAAACTCTGGTTGGGACGCTATCATTAGGATTGTAAACGCCATCGTCCAACATCATCCACACTCATCCAAACACCCTCTGCATGCGTTGTACAGGTTGCTCCGGATTCCGGGAACATACCACTAAATTGCATGTCCTCCTGAAACCAACTGTCAAGTGGCCTGCCGCTGTGCTCTCAGCTGGGCTGCACGCTCACGCCAAGAGACTGCCGCCTGAGCTTGGACCGTTTCGGAGTGCATTCGTCGTTCAGGGCTGAGCTGCTGCTGGGGCTCTGGAGACGGCTGCCGTGCACCCAGGCCTGCATGCTGTCCCACCCTGGGCGGGCTCACTTGAGACGCAGCTGCCGGCAGACCAAATATAGCAGCCTGCATGACAAGTTCAAAAAGCAAATCCTCACCAAACGTCTACTCCATTCCAGGCTCATGCCTGTCACTTCTGGCAAGTAAAGCAATGAATATGGCTGAGCTGTATTGCTCATCTCACACTTCACTTAAATGCTAGTGCTGCACAGTCCTGTTCAGCCACCCAACAGGTCATTGCCACACATATATCACTTGCAGTGATCTTGAGGAAGCACATGCCTCGTGGGCCTCCTGTGCGCTCAGGATGCGCTCCTCTTGGCGCGCTTGTGCAACAGGCACCTTCAAAGAGACGGCATTTGCTCCACCTCCAAATGCATCACCAGGCTGAGCACCCTCCTCATCCAGCAGGGCATCCTGCACAGGCAGGCATTTCACCGGTAAAGCAATACTTGAGGGCCACAAAGTTGTCACAGAAATAGAAATTGGCGCTGCGTAAGTATCACAGTGGACAGCGTGCACAGCAGGCTCATCACCTTGTTGAAAACAAAACGGGTCCACTGTTGTCTGCTGTCTATGTCCTGCGCAGCAGCATATACAAGAGTCTACAGCTGCATGTATGAAGGCTGCCTTGAGCACAATAGATTATTCAATGATCATGGGATGAACAACTTTTGAGCAGAATTGGCAAAGGAAGGAGCACAAGTTTACCTGCTTGTTTGTGCGTGCCAGGAGCAGCTTGGTGCGGGCCTTCATGCGTTCTCCAGCAGACATCTCTTCGTAGCCGGGAATGGCTTCTAAGTTGATCTTCTCAGGTCTCCCAGGGCCCTCTTGCGGGCCAGTCTGAGTGTCTCCGCGGCTCTGTTGCCTGCTTCTGTGACTTGTATCATGATCGGCATGCCCACCTTTCCGTGCTGCACGGTGCTCTGCATCTCTGTGCTGACGGCTTCCAGAGCTATGTTTGTCTGCGGGGGAGGCTGTCCTTTCACGAGCAGAGCGATGTCTTCTATGCTCTCGTCTGTCTCTGTCCCTGCTCCTGTCTCTGTCTCTATCTCTGTTCCTGTCTCTGTCTCTATCCCTGTCCCTGTCTCTGTCCCTATGCCTGTCCCTGTCTCTGCCCCTGTCCATGTCCCTTTCCCTGTCTCCTTTATGCTGTCTCCTTTCCCTGTCTTGGCTTCTGCTGTCTGCATACTCATGACTTCGCCTGCGATCAGAGTCCCTACTCCTGTTCTCTGTCCTTCTCTCCTCACAACGGTCTGTTATGTGCCTTGACTTCCCATCTCGCTCTGTATCCTTGAGATGGGTCCTTTCATTCCTCTCCCTCGTTTTTGGAGTCTCCTCTGAAGACTTCTTCAGGGGTTTGGCAACCTGGTGTGCCAGTGAAGAATCGTCTCCAAAAGGCACTGAGGTAGACTGAGCAAACTTTATGAATCCCTGCGCATGCCGTTTTGAGGTGTCCTGCACCCCTGTATCGAAGCCAAGACCCTGCAAGGGAACAAATGGTCATGGGTTGTGTTTTAGATTACAAGCGATCAATATAGCAAATCAAATTCCTGTATCTTTTACCCTTTTTTGTCTCGCGCCAGCATCAATGCTGGAGAACAACGTGAAGAGATCATGAGCTTTCTCCTCTTCCATACTTTTGATGTCAGATCAGATCATAAGGTCAAGGTGAAAGCCAAAGTAGCTGATTCTTCTGGAGGCATACTTTGATACGATATCAGGTTTTAAAGGGGAATCGACGTGCAAGAGTAAAGACGTAGAGCTTTCGATGTCCATTTCTACAAGAAACAGGGACAAAACGTGGGCAGATCACAACAAACAGGCTAGAGGTCCAAGGTTACGCCAAGAGGGAATCCATTGCACATGACGCGAGGGTCAAAATCGCAAGAAGGTTGGTGCTTTCACTGTTTTGAAAGATTACTACTGAAACCTGGTTGTTGCGCATCGGCCCACAAGATGCAAATAAGTTCAACATCCATATGTCACAAGTGGCGGTCTCCGAGAGTCAAGTATTCAATCAAAATCCCAACTAGGCGCTCGGTCTGCCTACAAGTTGTATTTTATTTGCATCTCTCTTCTCTTTATCTTTCTCTCTTTATCTTTCTTCTTTTATTCACAAACCAGCAATGCCTGCTCTGTGGACTCACAAAGCCAACATCAAGATCTAGTCATCCTGTGCAGAATTGGAACCTGTACGTCATGAAATGTTGCACGCCCTGTTATAGCTGTCACTGTCCGAGGAAGCGTCCAGCCTGAGGAGCGTCCCACCCGATCCGAGGACCTCTCACTTTGGTAACACAAGAGTATCCGACAACATGAAGGACAGGTCAGGCACATCAGTATCAGCTGCCGGTTCTGTCTCGACCTTCCTTTGCTCCTGGCCAGCCAGCATTGATGATGAGCGGGCCAGCCGAGACGGCGAAGCACTGCTGCCTCTATTCAAGCTCCTGCGCGGCAACCCACCCTGCTCCAAATGGGTCAAGGCTGCACTGTCCGCGAGAGGGGCTGAGCCACCGTGCTCCCAAGCACTGCTTGCGGTCGTGGGCGCAGCCTGTGACCGGCCGGAGAGGTCCCGGGCACTTTCAAGGCCCGATGCTGCCTGTGTCAAGGAAGGGCTGGCCTCGAGGCCGGTGCCAAGTGGAAGACTCATCCCAGGGATCAGCGTCGGGTCTGTTGCCCAGGCCCCAAAGCCAGAGGTGTCCAAGGCTGACTGACTGGGCAGCTCCGCAGCTCCTGATACCTGCCTCCCATGGCCAGATGCCATTGCAGCACCCTCCACATGATCCCCATTCCCCACAGGAGCTACCCGGGTACCTGAAGGAATGGTGCATTCTTACGATAAAGACAATTTCCTGCTTATCAAGAGGCTGTCGATGTGAACGGCACATAAGAGGAACAGCAAGTCGCGCCAACATGCCAGCAAACAGATGCGGCTGGACAGAGAGCTCTTGCCTGAGCTACCAGCCATGTAGTGCGAGTCTAGAACGACTCCAGATGCTGTGAAAATGTTGATTGCAACTCCTGAAACCTCTGCCGGTGCGTCCTGATTGCCTGTAGCAACAGATGTCACACATTAAGAAATTGCAGTTCATCGTCAGCATAGAGGCTTGAAGGGGCATTAGACCAGAGGGACGGCGAGTCGAGCAAAGTGCACACCAGATGCTTGCTCGCCAGCTGATCCCTGTGAAGCCTTCAAGTCAGGCGGCTGCCTAGCCGATGGCTCCAGTTTGCTTTTGGGACATCGTGAGAGGAAGCGACTCTCTGCCTTGCTGCCCTCCCACATAATTGGGGTAACTTGTTTCTGGTGTATCTGCGGAAATCATACCATCACATCATTGCTTGCTTGGGTTGTATATTGGTGTCAACATGAAGAAATGTGGGCCATGCAGGAAAAAGGATCAGTCACCAGATTCAGTACCTCCACAGCACCGATGTGGGATGCCTGCTTAGCAAGCTGAGAAAGCCCAAAGCCATCAGGGCTATGTGTCCTCTGAAGGTGATCGATGAGGATGTCCAGAGACACGATATCAATATCTTTGCCGGCTCCACGGTCATGTGTTGTCACAGATTTCAACGGACATAGCATTTGTCTGACCTGCAGTCCATAGGCAAACAGATTGAGGCGTTTTGGCTATGCGTGCAGGCCATTGCTGCTCCAGAATGTCAATATATGTTCTGCTGATATCAGTTCTTTAGATCAAGACATCCGGTGCCCCCAACCTGCTCAAGAAAATCTGCCTTGCTTGAGATGAAAATATCATGATGGCTGCCTGCAGATTGTTGGTCTGGGACCATTTGTTGAGTTCCACTTCCAGAAGTTGGTTGTGCGGTTGAGTCCACTACAGCGCTGTCCTTGACTTGTGGAGCCACTGCTGTACTTCCTTCAGCTGCCTCCTCAAACCCTCCAAAACCGTCATCGCTGTCAGCATCATCTGAGGCATCTGCGCCATACATTCACATTAACGAAGCCCTGTGACATTAAGGCCTCGAGTGTCATGCCTTGATGGGATGCAGATGCACAAGGGCAGCACACACCTGGACTCTGGGCCACACCTTCTTCCACATCTTCGAAATCTCCGAAATCATCAGAGCCATCATCCGTTGGACAGTTTGCTGCCTTTGTGCTACGTTCAGCTGAATCAGGGTCATCTGTGAATTGACCTTCAAGCTCTGAATCCTCAGCTTTAAGGGCCTCAGCTGGTCTGGCAGGTTCTGCCATGAGACATTCCTCCTCATGTTGTGCCGATTGGACCATTTGTTCGCCAGAGCTCTCCAGCAGGCTTGAGGAAGAAGGCTGCACGTGAGGGTCAGTTGCATCTGGGCCCTCATCCTCTCCTATGCAGCCATCTGTGGAAGGATCGAGATGAGTGCCATTTTCTGTACCGCCAACGCTACTTGTGGGGAGTTCCTGGGACGTTTCGTGAGGCACCCGTTCTCCTGGCTCTATTACAAGTACATTGCTGATCTCCGTATCTTCCTGAGGCCCTGAGGGCTTTGAAATATTACTCATGCTGCAACAGCTATTGCACAATTCGCAAATATATTAGAGCACAACACACTCTGCAGCGTTTCTATGCGGTGCTATGCACAAAGGTGGTCACCAAAGCATCCAGCACTAGTGCTTTCCCCAATGTTCTATCAATTTGTAGACGAACCTGATCAAACAAATGAAAAGTCGAGTTAGGTCACCGTAGAGGATCAAAAAGAAAGAGATCTGGAGGAACACTGCGACAACTAAAAGGCTAGATTATTCAGCAACAGAACCTGACGACCTTATGAACCTATTATAGATAGTTGTTGTGTCATTTCAACTTCTTCTTTGCGATCACGAAGGAAGGGAAGGGATATTGTAGGAAATGCAAGGAGGTTGACTGGCCAGCTTCGCGGTTGCGGGAAGCTATGGACCACCATGCTGCATGTGTTCCGAAATCGGGGGTAGGTGGGAAGCTCGATGTTGCGCATTCAATTACAGAGCTATTGGGCTGAATCTTGGATATTCTAAACTCTGAATTCCGAGCAGTATGGTAACGATGTTTGAAATTGCATTGGAAGCGTACCGGGCATCAAGCAATCGTCTCCTTTGAAAGCAATATCTTATAATGAAAATGAAGTTATGCATTTGGATGGGTTGATGGTTTTCACTGCCTATTCGCAGCAGTTGAGATGTGCCGAACTGGCATTAGAGGAGGAGGCAGCGGTGGGCACTGTGCAGCACAATTTGATCTTGAAGCAAAGCGCAGGGAATACATCCTGCCAGCACCAGCCTGGGCACAAAGCATCATACGAAGCTTGCTCAATGACCCCCGAGATGAGCCTGTCGCCTTTTTGTTCCTCAACGTACTGACACTGGCTGTTCCAGCTGCTGCTGCGCTGTTTTTCCTGCCCCCATCCCACAGCCTGGGAGCCGCGTACCTCGCAATCAATTACGGTGTATTCATCACCAGATTTCTGGTGGCCCTTCTCCATGTCACAGATCATCGGCGCCTATTCAAAGCAGGTGGAGTCCAGTTGACCTCTGCCAAAGAGCTATCAAGCAATTAATCAAGTAAATCATGGCTTCACTGGACGCAAAGAGATGAGCTTTACAAAACTTTATCTGGAAATTGCAGAATACAACTACTTAAATAAAATTGCGGTGCATTTCTTGGCTCCATTCTATGGTGTGCCGAGTGGACTGTACAGTCTCCACCATACGAAAATGCATCATTCGGTAAGGAAAAATATTTCTTCATGTCCTAAAATATTTTGGAAAAATATGAAACCTTCACTTATGTCAGCAAACCCTGCAGGAGAGCAACGGTGCGCATTCTGACTTGTCATCCACTGAGCCGTACCAGAGAGACAATGTGCTCCATTTTTTAGTGTACGCCCCCCTGCCCTCTGCGCATACTAGGAAGATCTCAATTCCTGCTCCAATGCTGCTGATACCCATGTGATGCGCTGTACCGAAACCAAGTGTGGTGTTAGTGTGGTAGTAAAGTGGTGGTAGTGTGGTAAAGTGGTAGTGTGCGAGCAGGTACTGGATCAGGCATACTGTTGGAGCCTGGGTGGAACTCCTGGTGTACGCGCTGTACCGGCGACGCTTCCGGCTGTTTGGGATGTGCTTTCTGACGGAGACGGCCTACTTTGCGGGTGTCTACCTGCTGTGGCAATGGAGGCCTGTGGCCACCCTGTGGACACTGGTCATCCCATACTTGCTGAGCTCCCTGGCGCTGATGTTTGGAAACTGGTGAGCTATTTATGTTCTTGCTGCACATTAATCAATTTCATTCGCGAGTCTTCACACACTTGAATGGCATGTCTAAGCAGCTGGTTTGGCTGCTTCAGGAGCCAACACATCTTCATAAACCCAGAGCATCCCAGTAGCGCCTATGGCATGGCCTACAACTGCGTGGCCTGTCCTGACAATGCCATCACCTTCAATGATGGCTACCACATCCAGCACCACCTGAACTCAAAAACCCATTGGTCTGAGCTTCCGAAGCGCTTTCAGGAGACAATCCTTGAGCATGCTCAGCAGCAAGGTGAGCTGCCTCCCTGGAAAGTACCCCATGATTTGCTTTGCAGTCTGCATCTCTTTTGCAAACCCCTGCAGTTGTGCAGATGACTGAAAAGCGTGTCAATGGATGTGCAGCGCTGGTCTTTGAGGGCATTGGAGTGTTTGAGGTGGGTCTGGGAGTGTTCCTGGGCCGATTAGACTCCCTTGTGAAGCACATTTTGATCTGTGGGCAGCCACTTGCCTCAATGGATAGTGAAGCGCTGGTGGAGCTTTTGAGGAGCAGGCTCAAACCTGTCAGAAAGGGACACGATAGAAATAAGATGTCCCAAAAATAAGTGGTCCCTCCTACCTTCAAGCTGTAAGCAAGGATTACTTACAAAAGCTACAATACGCACATGCATGCAATGTGATTATCAGTGCTCCTGGGCCGGGAGATGCTTGTATTTTCTAGGCACTCTTGTTTACACCAGGCAGCCCTTCTTCCCTACTTTTACGCTCGCATTGAAATTCATTTATGCATTCTCTCCCGGATTTTAATGCACAGAAGAATCTTATTCCCAATTTCTCTGAAATTCAAAGATGCTCAATTGGCAACACCTTATGAGTCATAAGCCCTCATGCTTCGAGTGATCGGCGTTGCCGTTACTCTGGTCAAACATCCCTCGAGGGTTTCAGCACCATCACTATTTGCCTACATTTACAGCTTTATTACTTTTGTGTTCCTTAGGTGCGGGCGCTGCAAGACCTCCTCTGCTTCGGCAAGGCTCACATGTTCTATCTGAAATCCAGCATGTTTCAGGGCATCTACAACACCCTCCGTGACAGCAGATCTGGCCATGAAATCCTTCAGACGGCACACAAAATCCAGGTGCTCCCGGCCCTGCGCAGTGCAGACAAGCTCTTGACGAGCACAGCCCCATCAGCATGGGAAGTATCATAACTGTGATCTGCCTCAGGGCATGAAGGAGCCCCAGATCATACCGTAAACTTTCATGCAGTAAGAACGCTTACCGCACGATATTCCGGCACTCGCTCAGGGTGTTTAAGCAGGGCCATATTTTCAGGGTCAAAGTCCCACAGCAGAGATGTGTGGTGGAGCCAGCGCTGTTTAGTGATCGCCTGCGCGTTGCCACCAAACTTGCGCTCACCGAATGTGTAATCTGCAGACAACACGCATCATCATGTATCCATCCAGCATGCGCAGTTGATACAAACATGCAATATGTGCAAATTTGTCAGGCAACTCGCTGACTATTAATAAGACTGACATGACTTTGTGTGGTATGAAATTTTGGACACAGGTCTCACCGTGCTCTCGCAAGCTGAAGTCGCCGTGGGGCCCGAAAATTGGTCTGTAAAAGCCCTCACTCCACTGCATGACTGGCCGCGGGTAACACTCTACGCCTTCGACATCCGATGCATTGCAAATCAGAGTACTAAACGTTGTGTTGTGATCCACAACTACCGTGCCTCCACCTGTGAACCGCTTGATGACCTGCACTCCCGTGGCCTTGGCAGCCCCAATGTGTACGAGCGCTTCAGGTTTCCTGACCACAGATTTGAAAAAGCTGTCATGATCTGAGCACACATGTATAACTCAACTGCTTCCACTACTGTGAGACCACCTTACCCTGAAATGCCTATCACAATGGCTGGGTCAGGCGTGCCCTCGTTAATGATGCAGTAGTTCGCGGAGTCTGCACGCAGGAGTGCTTCTTCCAGATGCAGCTGCCGCAAAATGGGCACCCCTCTCATTCTGAGGAGCCTGCAGATTGCCATAGGCTCTGCCAGGCCCTTCGTCTAAGGGTTCTACATGTGCAGTTCCACTCAGCACAAATGAAACTGCATATAACTAAGAAATCCAGGCCAACGGGGGAACCAGGTCGCTCTTACAAACTTGGCATCAACAAGGCAAACCCTGATCATAACCCACAGATCCTGCAGACTGAAACTGCCCGAATGCCCTGATCAAACAGTACTAATGCAGGTGAAAAATATATACAAATTTTGACGGTCCAAAGTCACATTGTTTGTAAATCAGCATCTCATGATCGCGCTCATTACCAAATTCCCTCATGCATTTCCTGGAGGATTAGGTTTAAACCCTTTGAAAAGGGTTGATGCGATATCGATCGGCGGCGACTAGGCCGCTCTCCGCGACCTCATTTGTCCTCTCTTCAACTCCAAATCAGCAACACTATCAAAGAGCAGAAGCTCGATCGTTTCGGGGAGCGTTCCGCTTACCCCACTTATATTTAAAAAAGAGGCCTCTCCCGCAAGGAAGGTTCTCACCAAAAAAACCACCCAAAAAAAGGAGGTCTCAGTAACCGCGAGGAGCAGATAAATCTTGAGCCAGATATAAGCAACAAAAAACAGCATGGCAACGACAACAGCAAATGGTGGTGCGGCGGTGCCGGAGGCTGCGGCAGCCACGCCTGTGCACAACTCTTCTCTGTACGTGGGAGACCTGGACAGGGACGTGACCGAGGCTCAGCTTTTCGAGATTTTCTCCCAGGTGGGCCTCTTGTAGGCTCGGCATCGACGTGTACTGGGGCCAGGTGTACCTTTGGGATACTGAATGGCTGTGGCGAGTGCCTCCAGTTGCTCCTGTGTTTCAGCCGTCTCCGTGCTGATAACTGAGCTTGGCACTGCAGATCGGGCCTGTGGCTTCCATCCGCGTCTGCCGCGACGCTGTGACACGCCGTTCGCTGGGCTATGCATACGTCAACTACAATAGCGCTCTGGATGCCGCTGCCGGTGAGTGTGGCGCTGTTGTAGCCCTGATTGCCAGCTGGTCATCTGCAGGAAGCTAGGCTGCGTTGTTCTGCATGGTTTTGCATCCTATCGGATATATGGGATCGACTCGTGTACAGTATTGCTAGGGAGGTGTAGAGGAGAGCAAGGCAAAAGCGAGGCAAATCTTCAAGAGAGTTTTTGCTAGTTGATCTGGAGCCTTTGCAAGACGTGCATGTAAGGCTCCCGTGTGTGTACGCGTCATTAATCTTCTTTGAAAAGGCTGACAAGTTGCATCTGTGTGTTCACAGCTGAGCGAGCGATTGAGGCCCTCAACTACACCTCTGTGATCCCTGGCAAGGGTGATGCTCTGATTCTGCTGAAAGGAAGCCTTCTTTGGTTTTCTATGCCTTGACTTCATCACTTGCATTGGCTGATGAAGATATTTGGCGCATCACAGTGTTCACTCACAGCATTATGACAGTGGTGAATTTTGCTCGGCAGAAGGTAGCGAGGACAGCAAGCCCATGCGCATCATGTGGAGCCACCGCGACCCCGCCTTCCGCAAATCAGGAGTGGGCAACATTTTCATCAAGAATCTGGACAAGGACATTGACAACAAGGCTCTGCACGACACCTTCACCGCCTTTGGCACCATCCTGTCCTGCAAGGTGGCCACGGACCTGGCCGGCAACTCCAAGGGCTATGGGTTTGTGCACTACGAGAAGGAGGAGGCCGCGCAGCTCGCTATTGAGAAGGTGAGAACTCTCCTGCTTCAAGGCACATTTCCTGATCTTGAACCAATATAAAGCAGCTTGAGCGCTGTTTCAAGATTTCTGCTCACTGATGTTGTGCATGATGTCCCACTGGGAAATACCATTTGTTGATAAATGGGGTGCCCGCAGGTCAATGGCATGCTGCTGGAGGGCAAGAAGGTGTTTGTGGGCCCTTTCCTGAAGCGCACTGAGCGGCCTGTTGACAAGGAGCAGCACTACACCAACGTCTTCGTCAAGAACCTGAGCGAGAATCTCACCGATGAGGAGGTTGAGAAGATGTTCAACGAGCATGGCATGGTATGCAATTTCTCCTGCAGATTTAGGGAAGTGACAGCTGGATGTGACTGCTGGAAGCCTTACAGAATGCCAGCATGTGCAGGAGTAGCAGCAAAGCACTTGACAGCTGAGTGATTTTTCCGCTGTCATGCAGGTGACGAGCTTTGCCATCATGAAGGATGAGGCTGGCAAGTCCAAGGGCTTTGGGTTCATCAACTTTGAGGATGCTGAGGGAGCGCACGCGGCTGTGACTGCTCTGAACGGCAAGGAGATTGACGGCAAGGAGCTGTACTGCGGCCGCGCGCAGAAGAAGGCCGAGCGCGAGGCTGAGCTGAAGCAGAAGTGAGCCCCTGAACTTCCTTGTTCTCTGCATACCTCTGTACTGTCATCCAACAGCTGCTGCAGATGCATTTGGGTTAATAGTGTATTTTGCAAGCATGCCCCTCACCCAAGAACTGCTGGGTATGCAGTTGTTCTTGCCATCATCCGCTGCGAGGACCTGTGCTGTATGGCTGAGATGGTGTGGTCGGGATCTGAGTATCGTGCGATCTGAGTATCGTGCGCTGACTGCTGCTGCAGGTTTGACGAGGTTCGCCAGGAGCGCATTGCCAAGTACCAGGGGATGAACCTGTATGTGAAGAACCTGGTGGACGAGGTGGACGACGACCAGCTGCGCGCCGAATTTGCGCCGCACGGCACCATCACCAGCGCCAAGGTCATGAAGGACTCCGCCGGCAAGTCCAAGGGCTTCGGCTTTGTGTGCTACAGCAGCCCTGAGGAGGCCACCCGCGCCGTCACCGAGATGAACGGCAAGATGCTCCTGGGCAAGCCCATGTGAGTGTCCTGCTCCCTCCCGGATGCAACACTACTTCATGCATTGTTCGCATGGACTGAGCATTTTGATCACCCTTTTAGAGTATCTTTCTGCTGCCGTTGCTTCTTGGCATTGTTGTGGTCAGTGCTTGAATGCTGATGCTGTGTTTTGCCATGCACAGGTACGTGGCCCTGGCTCAGCGCAGGGAGGTGCGCCGCCAGCAGCTGGAGCAGCAGTACACCCAGCAGCGCGTGGCTCCCATGTCCGGCCGCCCCAACGCTCCCGGCCCAGTGCCCATGCCTGGCGTCTTCCCGCCAAACGCCGTCTCCTTTCCGCAACAGTACTTTGCCCCGCCCACCAACGCCTACGGCCCCGGCCCCCAGCAGCGTGGAGGCCCCCAGGGCCCCTACGGCGGCCCTGGCGGCGCCATGTACCAGCACATGCCGCCCTTCGCGCGCGGCCCTCAGGGTGCCGGCCCGCGTGGCCCTCGCGGGGGCTACGGCCCGGGCCCCGGCCCGTACGGCGGCCCGCAGAATGTCGTCATGGTCGGCCCCGGCGGCCGCCCGCACCCTGGCCGTGGCCCGCGCGGCCCTCGCATGAACGGCCCCATGCACGGAGGCCCCCAGGGCCGCGGCCCTCGCGGCCCGGGCCCAATGCACGGCGGCCGCGGCCCGCGCGGTGGCCTGCACGCTGTCCCCAACGGCCCCAACCACGCCCCTCCCCCGCCGCCGCCCCAGCCGGCTCAGCCCCAGCCTGTCCCCACGCCGTCGGCCGTCGTGCCCGGCCAGGAGGGCGGCAACCTGACCACTGCCATGCTGGCGGCCGCCGCGCCCGAGCAGCAGAAGCAGATGCTGGGCGAGCGCCTGTTCCCGCTGGTGCAGCGCCTGCAGCCTGAGCTGGCCGGCAAGATCACCGGCATGCTGCTGGAGATGGACAACAGCGAGCTGCTGCTGCTGCTGGAGTCGCCCGACGCCCTGGTTGCCAAGGTGGACGAGGCCATCACCGTGCTCAAGCAGCACAACGCCCTGCCGGAGGGCATTGCAGTCAACAACGAGCCCGTCGCAGCCTGAGCGGGAGACACTGCAGAGAGGGATTGCTATGCATGACGCACAGTGCTTTAATCATGCTGTCCTCGATTCATCCGGCCGTGAACATGTGCTGATGGACTGGGCTGCCAGACTTGCTCCTGCTTGGTGTGACTGGAATGTTGCAAAAAAGTGGGTGCAATCAAGAAAAAGTAAAAGAAAAAAACCAAAGAAAGTAAATGAGAGTATCATCAAAAGGAGGGGAAGACAGAATTACTGCTCTGCTGATGTGTAAATGCGAGCTATCTGCGATACGAAGGTGCCTATTGCAGTCCTGTGTATACAGTGTCATGCTGTGGAAGCAATCTGCTGAATTGCGAAAGTGACAAATGCACTGGACATGCAATACTCATCAGCCATCATCATTATTTGGGAAGACATCATGTTGGCAAAGGTGGTGAACAATGGTTTGTGATCTTGGAAAGACAGCAGCTTCTTACATTCAGCCATTGACCCTCACTGGGAACAAACAATAGTGAAGATGTCGCCACCACAATTTTGGTTGGACGCAGTCTCAAGCATCAAGGCTTATAATCTCGAAGTCGCATTAATCCATTGGATCCTATGCGCATTCATACAGACGTTTGGAGGCAGTACTTCTTTCGGGCTTCTAAGCCAACATAATGACGCGGAATAATTTCAATACTGGTCTGTCTCTACAAGGGAAATCATTCTCTTTCACATCCCCCGGGCCCAAAGATCATGAAACGATTCAACCTGATCACCTAGCCTTATTCCGCTGTGGAAAGCGCGGTTCTGTCCTGGTCGGCAGAAATGCAATGCGGCGGTGTGGGTAGTCAAAGAGCGTAGTGCAGCGGCTGAGCAGGCCTGCACAGATCGCGCCCTGGGTGTAGCAGCTGAAATCCGGGCCGCCAGAAGCGCTGGCCGCTAGGCACAGCACCTCATCGAACATGGTCCCTGACAGTCGCAGCCAGGGCAGCCGCGTGCTGTGCATGTTCAACGCCTTCTTGTGAGACCCGCCAACGCCCTGCCGGCATCACCATGCCCATTTCTTTTGTCAGCTGCATCAGCTATCCTGGCTCGGAGAAGACATATTGCGCGAAGGTCCTTGTATGCCACATGTTACTGGCTCCTTCGCTTTGTGCTCGGCGAAAGCGACATGCACATTTGGGTTGACCTTTTGTATGGCATGTCAATCTCACTGCCCAGGAGACAAGTGTGACTGGGATTGCGCATACCTTGAGCGTGTGAGTTCTGACATGGGGCGCAGAATGTATTTGGAGCTCTTGGGCTGCTCGCGCATGCAGCATGACTTCCACGCCGCCAGCCCCTGAGTCCAGCAGGAATAGTGCTGACGATGGTGTTGTTTCCTCCTGCTTCTGCTGCTCCTTCTGCTGATGCCGTGGCCTCTCAAACTCCGCCGAGACATGCGGCAGATTGGCCAGCATTTGCAGCTCCTACAATATGCGCTCGGGATCAAGATCAAGGTTCCACATGGGAGCCAGGAGAAGTTCTAAATGCACCAGTTGGTTTAGGAGGATCCACCTGCCAGTGCTGGGTTGCTCTGGAGTCCGGCTGATATGTCTCTGGGTCATGCATCAGCATCCTGACTGACTCCCGCATTGTCTGCCTGCTGGGCGGCGGCAGCTCAATGACTGCCCTTCGGAACACATCATACCTGCGCAGCAAGACAGCCTGCATGACTCCCACATTCCACACTGCGCGTGTGATTAGAAAGACAGAAGACTTGAAAGTATTCGCACCCGACTATCCCAATCACCGGCCCAGGCGCCCCGCGGATCAGCCCGCCAATTCCCATCTCCCTGTGAGCAACTGTACGTGTGAAAACACCCATGTGGCAACATTGGCATGACCAGAAAAATAGCATGCAAGAACACCTGGCATGTTCTCTCAGGGGGGCCACAGGCAGGCCCGACATACGCACATGAAAAGGGGTCTTTCAATGGTGAGAGGCCCCAGAGACAGGGTCCTTGCTCTTCGGAACCTGCTCTGTATTCGCCCCGCCATTCCTGCCACAAAGAGCTCGCCAAACCCCTCCAAGCCCAATTTGTCTGCGGCTGCCCTCTCAATAACACAGCCGCTGGCTCCTGTTGGACAAGCACATTGTCAAAGTGATTAGGGGCAAGAATCACAGGACATGACGGATACAGTACCTCTATCAATTGGAATGTTCATATACACAATTGAGTTTATCCGCAGGTGAGGTTCACCTGTGTCAAGGATGAAGAAGCCATGGGCATCTGACCCATTGATGCATGGCCGCACAAGCACATGCCCGCTGGCCTGACAGCACATGCTTCACAATCTCATTCGTTGGCCTTCATCAAAGCATCATCAAGCAATTCTTATCTTCATATGATGACAAATGATAAGAAGATATTGCTACGCGCACCGTCCACCACGCCTGGGTGACTGGCGGGGCTGATTCCTCATAATGTGCATCTGGCGGCCGCACAGGGCAGGGGGGCATCAGGTAAGACTGCGGAGCGCTGCGTGGCTGCCAGGAGACGTTCACGGTAGCGAAAGAGTTGTTGCCTCCTGTTCCTCCCCTCTGAACTACCAATTTTGGATGCCTGATACTGCACAGCATCCCCAACACCTTGCATGTTCAGAGCTATCCATTACGTGCAGCAGAACGACTTGCAGTCCCATAAAGCATACGGGGTTTGTTTTGATGTAGTACCTTGGGCCGGATGTCTGCCAATCAGTCCAGTGCTCATAGGTGCTCGTGTCGAGCTGGCCGCACAGTGGGCATGCCAGGCGCAGTGGCTGCCATGTTCTTGTGCACACCCACAACAGTGCCTTCACCTGATCGATGCCACCATCCTTGCTCAGCGCTGTGCCAGCTAAAGGTCGAGCTGGGAAGTCTGGACACGGTGAGCACTGCAAGCAAGCAGTGTGCACCCATCAGGCCTCACCTTGCCTCTCCTCAATCGCAGGCTCAAAAGAACACTCTCTTCTGTGTCCTGGGCGCCCAAGCCAGAGGTTGAGGGCCCATCCTCTGGCACATGCACTGACGACAGCCGGCTTTCAGACGCCTCTGGCGCCCTGAGCTCTTCCCTCTGCAGGCACTCTCCCTCTTACCACCCTCAAACAGCAGATTGGTGTTGCACTGGCTGGAGCAGACGTAACAGGTGTCATTTTTCTCGATGGCCGTGTGCAGCACCTCGGCCTCTGAGTTGACGCTTATTGAAAGATGGTCAAGAGCCTGTTCAGTCACCCAAAATCCCGTGCGGACCCAGGCTTGGATGAGAAGCGCCTGCAGCAGGAGCAAGACGCTATCACTTCAGGTGCATGCATGCATGGCGGTCAAATTGTGAGGGCGTTGCAACCGTTATATTCACCTCATTGTCATCAAGCTGCAACTCCTTTGGCAGATCATCCCACTCCATCTGCACAATATGAAGCAGCAGTCATGACAGGGCTCAATTGCTGAGCATTGCATTTTATTAGTTGTGTGGTCATGTATTGCATCCCCTCACTCACCCCCCAGGTCTGTGCCGTCCTTGTGCCTGTCGACACGCCTGGATGCCCATATTTGAAGCTGAGATGACGGCCTCTTATCTCCTCAATGAATGCTCCATCAACACCCCGGCAGCGGAGCTGCCAGGACACTCCCATCCCCATGTGGATTCCATTGCCAGAAAAGCATGCCTGTGTATGAATGATCTCATTAAGGACATTGTGTCGATGGCAAGTGATGGCAAAATTTGAGAACTGTGAAGTCCTGGTGGGTACCTCCTTGTCTTCAGGGAACGTGATCCCAATTGCTTTCTGGACACCCTGCAATATGTTGCCTAATGATGGCTTCCCCTTTTGGTTTTGGGAAACATTGACCTTTTTTAACGCCGCTGAACACGCTGATCGCTGGGCTCCATTCTTCGAAATGGACAACCAAAGGGGTGGGAATGCTCGATGTGGTCTTGCCTGCACTAATCTGCTGTGAACCTGACGGATCAGAAAGGGACACCCATGCTGGCGGTGATCAGAACGGAAGAGAAATTTCAGCCCCATGCTTTGCAAGTGTTAAGTTGTGAACTGGACCCCATGCGGATTCAGCGTTGGCATACGAATTCAGCAGTCCATCATGGTGCTCCTACGATAAGCTACTGAAACAAGTACTTAATGCTGTCTTGATATATTGAAAGTGCGAAGGGAATGCTGAAAAGGAAGCCGCTCCAAGTTTCCATGCATGATTAACCCTGCACATGCATGGGTTAATCATACATGAGGAAGCTGCCAAGAGGATGCCATCAGGAGAATTCTTCAGAGCTTTAAAAAATACTTATTCCTCTGTGCAGGCCATTAGTAAATAAAAGAGCCTAGCAATCTTTAATTGGTTGAGTTCGAAACAGAAACGATGTTCAACCTTGCGCATTGGTTTATTCATGGCGAGGTTGACTGGGAAAATTTGCAATCGAAGCTAAGGAACATATCCCCATTCCTTTCTGGAGCCTTGTAAGTCACTCAAGATCTTGAAAGTGCAGGAATGCATCTTCATTCTTCGTTGTATATCGAATTCCACACAATGCATCTAGGCATATTTGCTGCTATTTGCAGGTTTGGAACTGCTTGGGCCTTCTGGATAGATGCACTTGTGTACACAAAGACCGTGCTGCATGAGAGCTATCCTTTCACATACAATCTCCCCGGAATTGTTGCTACACTGGCTTTGTTAATGATGAACCTTGTCAGCAGAGATGATCTCTCAGCAATGGGAGACATGTACAATAGTGATGAAGGCTCTGAGGTGTGTCCAGATCCTTTTCGAGCGCAGACTGTGCGACTGCACGCATGTGGGACATGATACACACACTACAGCCACAGTTGATGCTGCTGAGTTTGACTGGTTGCCTGAAGAAATGTCTTGGTGTGCAGGGACGAGCCAAGCTATGGCTTTTCATATCATACTGCGTTGCATTTGGGGCCGTTGCAGGAAGGTACGCATTCGGACCTTCTCCCCTACACATCGTTCCTGCCACATGACAGCATCTCCTTGTAATGGAATGCGCTCTTACGGCCTGTCCTTCTGTGCAGCATTGCGGTCCTGGTCACATGTGTCCAGAACGGGAAGAATGTGGAGATTGGAGTGGTGAGTCAACACACCAAAAGACCAGATTTTCGCCTGCAGTGCTTCGCATTCCGGAGGTGCTGTGCATCACAAAAAGCTTTATATCGAGCTTTCAGCTATGGCAGCTATGTATGAATGTGTTCTTGCAGGGTGGGTTGGTGCAGAGCGGGCTGATCTTGGTGGCTGCCCTCTTACTATGGGGCTTCAGGACGGGAGACGAGGGGTATGGCTTCATACATTGAGATGAGCCGCTCTTGCTGCAGCAGCATTGAATTTCGCAAACGGCGCACAAATGGTCCACAGAAAACAAGCAAGGAAAATGCAATAATACAACAGTGCACAGTAATGTACATCACAAAATGCAGCGATAAAGCAGGCAATCAAGGCGTGCATAGCTTGCAGTGCTTGTGCTCAATTTTGCCTGAACGATGTGCCAGTGAAATGTACCATTGATTCAGGGCTGTCATCATGATACGCAGTGCACAGCCTCTGTAGATCGGAGGGGTTATATAGGGGCCATGCGACAGCCAGAATGACTTGAAAGTCATCATCCAAATGAAATAAGCATCGGAGAAACGCATGCGAGGGCCAGTTTTACAAAGGTCAATGGACTCAAAGGAGGTGGAAAACTGTCTGCGACAAGTATCATCATACAGGAAAAATGTCGCATGCATCAATTAGCATGACAGTCAATCACAGCGTTATTGTCGTTCTACCGGCGGCCCCGTGCCTTCTGCTTGGAGTCAGACTGCTGCCACTACTGCCACAAGTACTTGAGCATCCAGTGCTCGGGGTTGGGTATCAGCCCAGGGTTGACCAGTCAAAGTCCTTGGGCAAGCGCATGCGCCGATTGCGCTTCTTCTTCTGCCGCTGCGCGTCGACGTCATCCTCGCGCCCGCCTTCTGGGCTGTCCCCTCTGCCGCTCTGCGCATGCGCCTGGCCGCCCAGCTGGCTGCACATTCACTGAACATGCGTGCCGTACTGTTTCTTGGGTCCGAGGCTCCGAGTCAGAGAGTCATCGTGATACCCTAGTGCCTTACCCTAGTAGGGCTGTATGGGCGCCCATACAGCCCCACTAGGCCGGCCGTGACGTCAGTCGACTGCACTTGGGTTCAAGATATGGCAAGTCCGACAAGGCATCAGAAAGGAAGAGGGCTACTGAGGCAGCAGCAGACATTGGCTGCCATTGGCCTGCAGCCTGCAGCCTGCCAGCCAGTGCAGACAGTGCTGATCGCACTTGATATGGACGATAAGGAAGAGTGCAACTGAGGCAGCAGCAGACATCATTCATCATCCTGTTCATATCAGTTGTCTCTTTGACCCAAGAAGGATTCCATGACGCACCATATGGGCTTCTTTGATAGTCAGAGAGGCTGAAACCTAAATGATGATGAGAATTGCCTGCAGCTGCTTGCATGCTGTGCGTGAGATGCAAAAATTTTCCATGTTTTTCTATGTTGTAGGAGATAGGATAGTTGCACCGATTCCGTGTTGAATATGTGCCACATGCGATTCAGAATTTTTTATTGGATATTTTGACTGAAATCCCTAAATTTTGGCAGCGGCGTTATCAGCTCAAGCTCCCGTCATGCGCAAATTTTGTCAGTGGATTGCAGACTGGGCCCTTCGCATTCTTGCAAGCATCATAGCTTGGTGACATTCTTGATTACTCACAAAAGCTTGATTGGTGCCAGCAACAGTGACATGCCACGCATGCACGAGTCCAGTCAGCCAAAACAATGTGCACACAACATTTTGCTACCCAGCTAAGGCGGATATAGCTGCCTTACAAAAGCCTTGCACTATCATAACGATAAAATCAATTTTATCATAGAACTTTTATTCCTCCTATGTGTTCCACACGCCAAGTATACTGTGACTCAGTATAAACATTAAACGCGAGTGAACTAGCGAGTGGTGTAGTGCTATGATGTCACGGATCCCCTGCACTTTGGCTTTTCTCTGACCATCCATGACCACTAGGATTGACAAATCCAAATGCGGGAGTGCTATTTTACCGGCGGCCCTTCTTCTTATTCCGCTGAGGGCCTCCTCCGCGTGGCGCTGCAGCAGAGCTCTCAGCAACATCTGCATCTGCCATGGTATTCGACCTGTCCAAGGCCTCATCGACCTTGCCGGCTCCCTGGCTGCCCTTGACTGCCTCCTGCAGTGCATAACCCACATCTCGGTAACATGTCCTTCCCCGCCAGATTGCAAGATAGATCCAGCGGGGGCGAACACGAAGGGAGCAACATCCATTCTGGCGAGGTTAAGAGCGCCGCATTCGCACGTCAGGACTGAGGGTGTTCAGAGGATATACCTTGTCCTTCCGGCGAGTGCGCTTCTTCTTGAAGTCGGAGCGCTGCCACTTGGGCATCCAGCGCTCGGGGTTGGGCATCGGCCCGGGGTTGGCCGTGTCAAAGTCCTTGGGCAGGCGCACGCGGCGCTTGCGCTTCTTCTTTTGCCGCTGCGCATCATCCTCGCCCGCCTTCTGGGCTGTCCCCTCTGCTGCTCTGCGCCTGGCCGCCCAGCTGCCTGCATTCACCAGCATTATACCTCTGTCCTGATGCTCTCTCTTTGACACACGACACAGCGCATGATTGCTGCACTACAGCGCAAAGACATGCAGCATGCCATGTATGCAGAGCCCTGAAGCAGTTACACAGCCAGTAGGGATGACACGTCACCTGCAGCTGCGTCCTCAAGCTCGTCGATCTTGTGGGCAGGCAGGCTGTCGACAGGGGGCAGGCTGCTCTCCAGCTGCGCCACTTCCACTCCGGTGCCGGCCGCACTGCGCCGCGCCAGCTGCCCCATCAGCTTGTACACGCCCGGCGCGCTCTTGCCAGACAGCTTTACCGCCTGCTCATAGCTCTTCACCGCCTCCGCAATCTCCCCTGCCTGCTCACATGCCACAGGACTGCTTTCTCGCGACTACAGCCACACCCGGCACCAAGTTCTCAGTCCTGGAGGTTAGATATTCAGTTGAGCAGACGTGTGGTGCCTTGAGCACTGCCTCATGTCAAGCTGCGAGTCAAAGTGCTCAGCTCAAGAAGCAGGTGCCAGGTGAGCACCTTCAGCTGGAGCTTAGCCAGGCTCTGGAACAAATATGCCTCTGCACCCGCTCCCTCCTTGCCAGGCTTGGCCTTGCTGGCTCCTTGCGCAGCGATGGCGTCCTGCAGAAGCTTGCGCGCACTGTCGACGTCATCCGTTGCCTCCAGGAAGTCAACTTGCGTGGCCACAACAGCGGGCCGCTTGAGCCATGCCGCATCTCCCACTTGTTGCAGGGCCTGTGATGCCTGCGACATGACATGGACTAGCTCACTAAACTCACACTCTCAGACTATTCCTAGGATGCACCTTGCCACATCAGCCATGCCAAGGACAGTTGTGTCCAAACAATGCAATTAGTCATCAAGCCGACAGCATGATGAGTCACCTGCTGCGTGTCGCCAGCTCCAATTGCCAGCTGTGCCCTTGTCACTGCACAGGCAGTTGCAGATGATGAGGCCAGCAGAGAAGTTGCGTCCTCCACCTTCCCATCACGAGCCAGCATGGCCGCCACAGCCAGCAGCACGTGCTCTGACTCGGGAGCCCTGAAGAAATAGGTGCAGATTCAAAGGGCAGTCTGACAGCCCACGCATGACTCCATGCAGCGCATGGGTTTGTCCTGAGGCAGATTCTTGTAACAACACAGCACTGCACTCTGCCGCTCATATAATGTTAGCCTTTCGCTGCCACAGAACGCACCAGGTCTGCAGGAAGGTAGTGCATTCGCGCGCTGCATCGTTTCGGCCGGCCAACATCAGCAGCAGGGCATAATTTGCATACATGACCTCCTTCTGGGCTTGTGATAGTCGCCTCTCCAATGTCGCTTTCATGCGCAGTTCGCGGCCCTGCGTGCATTGCACGACGAGGAAATCTGTGAAACGCCGATGATCCCCAGAACCACTGCAAGGTTTCCCATCCATCAAGCAGCAAAAGAAATGGAAACGTTTCAGCACACTGTTCACCTTTTCGAAGAAGCCCTCAAACTTTTTGAGCAGCTCTGCAGCGAGCTTCTTCGGAGCTGCATCTCCCTCTGAAGCCAGGCGTTCAGCCACCCAGTTGTTGCTTGCAACAGCAGTGACTGCATCATCTTCCACCCCGTCCTTCACAATTCCCTGCTTAGCACAACACCTTCACCACCTTTTCGGGGCTTATTCAGCCGCAATTCCAGGCCAGCGCCTCACTGCAGGTCAAGAGCCTCAGGAGAGCAGAGACCTCATATGTTGATAGGGCCTCTGCAGTCCGGCCCAGCTGCGCTGCTGTGTATGCTAGCTGCACTGTGACTGGTGCCAGCTCCTCCTCCACTTGCTCCTCTGTCAGCTCCTCATCTAATAGAGTCTCTCGTCCTGAGGCAATCACAGATGAGATCCCTCAGTGCAAGCTTGCCTTTCTGCTCAAGTCTTTATCAAGCCTTCATCTCAGGGTGATTGTTGTGTGCAAGCAAGTGACCCTCCAAGGTTGTGAAGGGAAAATGCTCTAATTAGCCAAGCGGACCAAGCTGTCAAAAGACACCAGTACAATGGTTGGAAGATCACGTACCGAGCCGGCTTGCATGTTCAAGCTCCTTTTGAGCGAGCGCAAAGTCGCCAGCAGCGACAAGCCCGCAGGCTGTGTTGAAGGCAATCTCAAAGCTGTCCTTTGAGCTGATCTTCATAGCCTCCATGACGGCAGGCACCTCATGTGCACGGCCTCCGCTGACATAAGCTGCTAGCACATTTGTCCGAAGCTCCAGGGAAGAAATCTGCATGGCGTGATGTTAAGAAATGTGATAAGTCCAGCATAAGAGAGACACTGCATGTGCACGTGACAATGTTGCATGGCATCCGCTCACCTTGTGATCCTTGAACAGCTGATGGTAGATGCGTATGGCATCGCCGTTCCGACCCATCCGATAGTACAGCTGGGCTTCAAGCTGTAGCCTTGCGACCAGCTGGTTCGTGCTGCCAGCTTGCAAAGCAGCCAGGGCATCTGTGAAATTTCCCAGACGGAACAAGGAGTACGCCTGTTGTTTGGCAGAAAGCAGTCAGACTTGTCTTGAGGAAAAATACGACGAGGAAAGCAGGCTAAGAGGTTAGGCAGGACAAACCTTCTCAAAATCGAAATCTCCTGCTGCATTGCTGCTGTCAATGGCATCCACAGCCTCCTCAAACCTCGATAGCTCGATGAGTGCTACCACTTTCGACTGGACTGCATCTTTGTCACCAGGGCTGATAGCAAGAACTGCATCGACACCTAAATTGTTAGATTTACGGACGAATCGGGTATCACACAGTATGTATGGTGAGCAAGTCAACCGAATGATGGGTTCTGTCCTCACTCTCATCCACCAACTTCAGAGCTTTCTTAAACTGAGACTTCTTCAGCTGAACATCCAGCCGGGTGAACAAAGATTCCAGCTGACTGTCTGTGGATGCCTCTGCCATCCTTTCTCTGCCTCTGCTCAAGTACAAGTGGAGGCTGATCTGGCCATTGCTTCTCACTTGTCTTCGTCGACGTCCCCCTGCCACAAAACTTTGATGCAGCCTTAATTATGCATTGCAATGAAGATACCGATGTGATCGTCGCAACACTGGTGTTTGCAGGCACAACATGCCATTCATCACCTTCGAAGTGACCTATTGATCCACCCTACCCGAGGGGTGAATCTGTAGGGCTTAGTCATCTTCGAATAATTCTGGTGAACCCTGGCTGCTGCTGAGCTGTCTGGTCCTCCAGCCATTCCTGACATCGTGTCTTGCCAACTTCGATCCAGAGTTTTTTGTGACCGAGTCATTCTAAATTCTGCTGCTTCTTGTCGAATAGAGCTCGATAAGATGGATTGCTTAGCTGCAAACGCTTTGGGGCCTCAACTGCATACTAGGCCTGCACAGAAGGTCACCCCTCGCAATGGTCCCGTCCAGGTTTCTTCGCAATTTGGACTTGTGTGTCTGCCTAGAAAGAGCCGCAGTGCTCATCGGCTTGTCGTGAGGGCTGAAGCTGACAACTCCGATAAGTTGAACACACAACTGGTACGGTGCCTTGCCTACCAGAAAGCATTTGCGCATCCAAACTTTCAAAACATAAATTGTGGGCATTAGCAACGGCTTCTCTGATTCCTGGCACATCCAGCAGATGCAGGCCTGGAGATTTTACTATACTGAACGCACCGATGCATACTGTACAATACCATACCTTGATCATCATCTCCCTGGCGCTTACATGATGACATTGTGCAGGCACCTGTGAAACCGCGCACCTCCCATGGCGAGATGGTCAACTACTACCTCAAGATGGAGCCGCACTTATTCAGGGAGGCAGTGCATGGTCAGTTTGAGAGGATTGTTCAGGAACGGGAGGCTGCTTCTGCAGCTGCCAAGGCAAAGGGCAATGATGCTGCCTCTGGAAGCGACAAGAGCGACCTTGTCTTGTACAGGTCGGTCCTGTACTTGCTTTGATCAAGGTCACCAAGGTGCATATTACTGTATTGTGGTGGGGACAAGGTTGCACTTTGTTGGAATATATTATACAGCACTCAACTCAGAGCAAAAAGTATTTGGTCTTCAGGCGGATGGAGGAGGTGAAGAGGAGCGAGCAGCGCGCAACCGTGGAGGATCTCATGTATGCGAGTGTCCTGGAGAAGTTTGTGGACGTTGGAGTGGACATGCTGCCCCGCTTGGAGAACATCATCGAGTCACCTGCAAACCTCAAGGTGCGTGATCGTGCATTTTTTGCTTCCCCTGCTTTGCATTACCGCATGTGTCAGCCTTTGCAGCAGAACAGAGGATGGATACTGATGCTACGGAGCATTGCAGGCCCTGACAGAGGGCATCCACACCAAGGAGGCGCTGGATCTTGTGAGGGAGCATGTGCGCGGCATCATGGGCCCAGCAGCTGTCGCGTTTTCCAACGCCATGATCAAGATGTCCAGGCTCCAGGCTGCCCAGGTGAATTGCAGGATCGATGAGGTTCACACTGACATTGCCAGTGATCAAGCTAGGAGCCTTCCTCCTTCCTTCATCTTCTTCGTACAAACAATAACAGTCTGATGCTGTGTGGCAGGTGTATGCAGCAAGCATCATGTTTGGGTACTTTGTGAGGCGTGTGGACAAGCGATTCCAGCTGGAGCGCTCCCTCGGCCTGCTCCCCCAGAACACTGAGGAGGCAGTTGCGCGTTTAGAGCGGCTCTTCTCACAGGTGGGAGACACCTCTTTCTCTTGAAGAACAAGGTCTGTTTTGGATGGCTGGCTTTGAATGCATCTGAAGCGCCATGACTGACATCATGGGCTGTGTACCTGTTTGCAGGCTGAGAATGTGGATGCTGCTGAGGATCCAGACTCAGCCCCATCATCTCCAAGCTCAGAGTCATCATCGTCGGCTGGCCCAGCTGACATCCCATCTGGAGGCCCTTTGGGTGGATCCGGTGTCTCACAGGCAGAAGCAACCGGCGACTTCCAAAGCCTTGGCGCGGAGAAAGCAAAGAAGAAGAGCGCTCTGAGAGAGTGAGTGTGCCACGCTACAATCCAAATTTAGCGAAGTTCACGACCTGCTGTTAACAGAAGCACCGATGGCAATCAGCACTAAGAAGGGTGACACCTTGAACTTCTTGTTTTGTTCGTATGGCAGGTATGTAGAAGCCTTTGATCAGGAGACAATGCTGGAGATGACTCGGGTGGTCAGTGCGGAGGGGGCAGCCCTTGTGGAAGCTCAGACCAGTGCGCTGTTTGGCGACCTCAAATCGTTGCAGCGGCAGATGCAGGTGCACCTTTCCTCCTGGCGTTGCAGCCCAGTTCTGCACAGCTGCGCAGGATGTGTTCTCTTGCAACAGACATACCTTCCCTGAGCTTCTAGAAGTTAGATTTGTTCACAGAAAGAGGAATGGACTTCAAGGCAGAGCAAGCGTTGAAGTCAGGAGGAAGGGCTGCCTCGTAAGTGCAAGTCATGCATTAACAATACAATGATGCCCGGGTCCAGGGGCACTAAGTTGATTTGCAACTGGGCAGGAAGCGGTGGGCACGGATGCCAACTCTATGGAGGAGCTGATGGAGCGCGTGCAGTCGGCTGTGAACAGCGGTGCTGTGGAGTCTGTAACAATCACAGTCGGCACGCAGCGCCGCGCAGTGCTGGAGGCCGTGGCGTTTGGCACCTTCCTGCGCGATGTGGAGACGCATGTGGACACAGAGTATGCGCTGCTGACTCCACCCAGCGGGGACGGCGGTAGCGGCGGTGGTGGCGGCCAGGGTGCTCGCAAGGGCGGATCCCCTCTGGCAGGCGTCTGATGTCTAGTCTCCTGCCCAGGAAAATGCTCCTACTTGCCAAAGTGCACAAATGTGTTGCACCTTGATGCTGGAAGCTGTGGAATTATTTGCTCGCTATTCTGAATCAACCTGACAAGTTGCACATAGGAATTGGCCTGCGTGCCAGGAAATGCAATCAATGATATATTGTTGCTGTTCCATGGGAAATATCTGTTCCAGTGTGCGGGATGTTTCTGTTGATTTTGCAAGGTATCAGAACTGCACTTCTTGCGCAAGGCATGCAGAAGGCTTTGGCATGGCAGTATCCAATGCTAGCTGGTGCCTTAATTTATCTCAATACTGATCAGCATCTTTGAAGGGGCCTAAGCGTGTGAAATGAAACAGTTGAGGCGTGTAAACGAGTGCCCCTCCGAGAGTCTCTCTGAGGAAAACCAACGATTCAGTAAACCTCTCAATTGCTTGTTTGCTCTACTACTCTTTAAAACGAGTAATTGTGGGTACATCCTTGCTGACATCATGCGCCCATTGGTAGCTATTTTGACGTACATCTCCACTCTCAATCATTGCTGTTGACTGATTCTCTGCAGGCTATGATGGTCTCTGTGCCTCCTGTGACTGTCTCTGCAGAGCATCATCTGCAAGCACCCCAAACACTGCCTGCACACTCTGCAGTTCGCCCTGTGCTGCTCTTTGCATTTCCCTCAGCTCAGCCCCCAAGCTTTCGTTTTCCATTTGAAGATCGACGATGGCTTCCAGCTGCTCCTCCTCACTTGTACTGATGTCTGGCAGATGAGCGATAAGATCGTCGAGCGCTTTAGAAGCACTGACGATTTGCTCTGCCATGGCACCCACTTGCGAGGCTGTGTTTTGTGTACCAACAACCGGATCGACAGGCTCTCCACGCACGCTCACTGGAGGAGCATCACGCTGTTGCATGCACCACAAACTTCTCAACAGTGCTAAGCATGCCCTGGATCGCAATCAGGTGGTTTGTGTTTTCAACTACGTTATTTAAGAGGTAGGATCATTCTCCTTTGTCGTCAACACACCTGAAGAGCGCCGGTGAAGTTGAAAAACAAGGCACACAGGGCACTTAGCTGATCCTGCAGTTGGGATACAAGGTCTGTGCTCGCCATACAGCTTAGATTCTGTTTGATACTATCTGAGAAGAGTTTTTTCGCAAAGACAGAAACACAGCAACTTCTGGAACCGGTTCCAACGTAACTCTTAGTCAATAGCTTCCTTCGGAACGGAAGCTATCCTGGAGAGGTTTCCTTCGTGAGATTGCAGGGATTTGGCCCTCACAGTGCATTTCCAGCTCACAATGTGGTGCAGGATGTGACTCCGGTGACAGGTTGCCCGATTCTTTGAGATGGGTTCAGAGCAGGAACTAGCTCGAATTGCTCCTCGCACAGCATCAGATCCTCACAGCGATGACATGCACGTCGATCTTGTTGATGGGAGACAGTCCCATTCGAACGGAGAGATCCACAACTACAGTGGGTCGCACTCAGTTTTGAGAGACGCCCTTGTTTCACGGTGCGGCAAGAACAAGCATCGCACGACTTACATATGCTTCGGCTAAGACCTTGATTGCGATCTGCAGTCTTGCCAGGCGCGATAATAAGCTCCAAGAGGGAGATCTAAACCTTGGAAGATCAATAATATTGCATTGGAATTGCAGGAGAAGAAACCGATGCTTCACATTCTGGGCTGACTATCCACACCCAATTTGCAACTTCCTGACTCTTGGTGAGTGGTACAATATATTGAGTGCCTGGCATGAGGCGTCATCGTTATTTTTCTTGACAAGTGGAGGTCAAGCTGTAGCGCTTAGCTGAACGCGGTGGGACATGCAGGCCTCTCTCTAGCGACAATATCTTTGGCGATCGTGCTGCTAGTTGAGCACTATGACGCCTCAGGTCTTGGGAGCTGGGGTTCCTTCAAGTCTGCAGAGCCTCTCGCTTCTGTGGATGATAGTTCTTCGTCACCTGAGGGTAAGGTTTGTTGCAATGAGATGCTTCTCATCCCCTTGCACTGCCGAAGGTGAGGTGCCCGACATGTGCCACGTGGGCGCAGGTGCTATTAGAGGCAACCTGGGGTTGACACAGGATTGGCGAGGTCATGCACGCGAGGTGTTTGCAGCGTCAGGGACAGTTGCAGCCGATCACGGGCGGTGTTCAGACATCGGTGAGCAGTCGATCGCGGCAAAGAGTCAGGTCTTCCTGTGGTACATTTGCGCCGCAAAGAACTGGTCACTGCCTTGGAAACTTACAAGTGCTGGCAAAGTATCGTGTTTGGTCCTATGCAGGGATGCGGGTCCTACAAGATGGAGGGAACGCAGTCGATGCTGCTGTTGCAACAACACTGTGCCAGGGGGTGATGAATCCCATGGCCAGCGGCATGGGAGGGGGAGGCTTCATTCTCATAAGGACAGCAAATGGTGACACGGAGGTGATAGATGCGCGTGAGGTGGCACCAGCCGCTGCATCCGAGGGAATGTTCCAAGGTGTGCTTCTCCTGAGAGCCTCCTAACAATTCCTCTCAGAGTTGCCTTGGAGCTGAGGGATCGCCATTGAACATGCACGCCTCACCTCCTGCACCATGATAAATGTCAGTTTTGCCTGTGACCTCTTTCCACAAGTGACACCTTCACATGTGCTCCGTGCAATAGGAAATAAGAATGCATCTTTGGAGGGCGGACTGGCGGTGGCAGTGCCTCTTGAATTGAAGGGGTTGTGGATGGCCCACCAGCGCTATGGGCGGCATGCATGGGGCAACCTTGTCGCTCCAGCTGCCAGCCTGGCACGCAACGGCTTCCCAGCGCACCCCTACCTCATCAACGCTCTCAATGACACATCTGTTCGAGCACAGTAAGACCTCTTTCCTGCTTCATGCCTGCAACTCAAGTACTAAATCTTATATAACAAACAGTAGAATGCTCCATAAATCGGAATGCTGGCCAGTTATAAAGAGGGCCGCACACATTTGTCCTGCTCTTGCTCAGCCAGCCAGTAATTGACAGAGCTGACCTGCAGCATTCTACTCAACCAGGCTCATAGCAAGGCCTGGCTTTAGAGATATTTTCTTCAAGCCGGACGGGAGTGGGGGATGGCGGGTGCCAGCCATCAATGAGACATGCTGTGCTCGACCTGCATTTGCCAACCTCTTGGACGCTGTTGGAGCTCAGGTAGCACTTCTTCTTGTCATTGCTGTGGTTGTTGGCATGTAGCTTGCTTGCTACTGGCTTGCAGCATGATTGCAGCTTCATGCATACCGCTAATTATCCAAATAATCATGTCTTCCTGACAGTGCATGGTGCTGAGCAGGGCCCTGATGCGCTGTATCAGCGGCACAGTGAGGATTTGGCGGCGGAGATAAGGGCGGCCGGCGGCATCATGACAGCAGATGATCTGAGGAGCGCAATGCCTCTTGTCAAGGATGCACTAAGCACCCAGGTGTGAGCATGCAACACTTGTTGCACGACCTTTGCCAGACGCTGCTCCTTGTAGCCTGCTGATTGGCCTGCAGGACGCGAGTAGGTGGCCATTCTGTGTAGAATCTTGTTGAAACAGACCTTTATGCTGTGGTTTGCCATTTTCATTTTGGCAGGCCCGTGGACTGCACTTCTTCACTCCTCCACCACCGAGTGGCGCAGCAGCTGTTCTAGCAGCTGTTCAGATGCTGGCTGCTTTCCAGGTGCAGCAGCTCACATTTCATTTGCCCACCAGCATTAAACATGTATCTGGTCCTATTTTGCACCTGGTCCAAATATGATGCCTACTGTCACACAGTACATTGTTGATGTATATTTTCCTGTTGCAGGCACCCATCACCTTTGCAGGCTATGCGAGTAATGGCAGTCTGAGCAAGCTCGTGCAGGCGCCGCTGGCCTTTTCTGGCCGCTCAAGGACACACCGGGTGGTAGAGGTAGATCTTTGCACAGCCATGATGCTGCCCTAGTGGCATCAGACCTCCAACCATCCTCTGGGGAAAGGAGCACACACGCTGGGACCTCAATGTGTGGACAAGGAGCACTGACAGCAGTCAATGCGCTGAGCACATGTTGTGTTGGGTCTGCAGGTGATGAAGAATGCATTTGCCATGAGGTCAAACCTTGGGGACCCGGGCGTGTGCAAGCCAGGACATGTGCCAGGGGATGCAGGTGGCACTTGCTTCCAGGACTTGGAGGAGCTGCTGACAGCCATGCTGTCTCCAGCATACGCTGACACGCTGAAGTAAGTCATGCAAGGCATCTCACCTGCATATATCCACAGGGGATGTCCGGATGGCAGCTGTTGCCAGGTTGGACAAAGCGTACACACAAGAAGAAAAAAGTGGGAGTCCCCGTCACAGAGTTTGGTGATTGCTACTGAGCAGGAGTCACATAATGGACAATGGCACACAGCCCTACACGGAGTATGGGGGAGAGTGGACGGTGGCTGGCGCTGTGGAGGACCATGGGACCAGCCACCTGTCTGTGGTAGATGCTGAGCGCAACGCGGTGTCCTTCACCACAACTATCAACACGTCTTTTGGGGCCAAGCTGCTGTCAGAGAGCACAGGCATGCTGCTTCCATCCAATCTGTGTGTACATTTCCAACCATCAATTCTAATGGGTCGATGGATTCAGGGTTTTGCACATCATTCGCAGCATTGATTGAGTAGCGCACGAACAGAATTTGCTAGTGACAGGTCAGGATATACCACAGCCAGTGCTGAGAGGAGCTGCTCCATGCGCAGGGCTGATCTTGAACAATCAGATGGACGATTTCTCGACGCCGGATCAGCACAACGGCTATGGCCTGCCGCCATCCAGGCCCAACTTCATCCGGCCTCTCAAGAAGCCGCAGTCATCCATGTCGCCCATGATCGTCGTCACTTCTGACGGCCGCCTCAGGGCAGTCATCGGCGCAAGCGGGGGGCCGCGGATTATCTCTGCCCTCATCCAGACCCTCTTCAGGTGGCACCTCATTCCATTGTAAGTGTTGGGATATGTGGATTGTTGCACACCGCCAAGAGCCCTGTAAGGGGTGTGGTTGCCAGCAACATAAGTTAGGGGCTGGGGTTGCAGCATATGCATGCACAGGCCTGTCTACCGTGGTGGGCCTTTAATTCTTGTTGGTTAGCAAAAGCGCAGTTATAGGCTGTTTTGCTTGGCTGACAGATGTCTGTGTGACCCTGCAGGCTCATAGACTTGGGCGAGGATCTACTGACAGCCATTGCGCAACCGCGGGTGCACAATCAGGTTGTGCCAAACAGCACCTATGTGGAGAATTGGAGCGCTGGTGCTGTCAAGTTTGTTGTCTCCCAACAGGAGGTTGAGGTAAGCTCAGACAGATTCTGTGCCTGACTGCTGCACTGTGTTTAAGCACTGGCGTTTAAACCACGGTTACAGCGTTAGTGTAATGTGATGCGTGCTTGCAGGCCTTGAGATCACGTGGGCATGATGTACAACCCACGTCTTGGAGCGCAGTTATTCAGGGCATTCTCGTAGACCCCAGTGATGGCACCCTAACTGCTGTTTCAGACCCTCGGAAGGACGGTGCTCCAGCTGGTTACTGATGTTGTCATTTGGGTTTCTTATGTCCGAGTGTACTTCAAAATAAAACAAACTTGAGAACTCCTTGAAGGGATTCCGACCTGACAGAATCCTATTTCTAGCAAAACGGCATACTGTAATGCGGCATGGCAACACTTGTTGGCACTATTAGGCTTCATCAGAATTCTGATGAAGCCTAATAGTGGACAGTGTGAACGCACTGCATGCCAGTGGCATGTTCTACTGTCATGCTGGTTCCCAGGTGGCATGCATGATGCAGCCCTGATGTCATCATGATGCTGCATGTGCCAAGCCGCAATTGCAACACATGCCAGTCATGTGATGTGATACCAACAAGTAATCCCATGTAGATGCTTTGAAATTTTCAAGGAATGTTGATGGAAAGTTGCGTCACCAAGAGCAAAGATTGCACACCGTGGAAATGCATGCGACATGCATGCAGTCACTAGGGGCCGGGCCGTGGACTCTTTCACCTTTCCAATTGTAGCGTCATGAAAGCCAGCCGTGGTTGTGGAGGTCAACATGCGCGAGGCCTTTGTCGCACTCTCCTCCCACTAGGCGATCCCTAGAGCATAGTGCAGGACGCAGGCTACCTAGCTGGCACCGTGTCCGTGCCAAAGCCGGCAGGGCCGCCTTGTTTGGCACTGCCGACAGGCATACTATGTACTCATGAGCGGCCATCAATGATCTATCGATGCGCGGTGCGCTGCGCGTTCGCGCCATCCGAAAATTCAATGATCAATGTCACGCCTCTAAATCACCAGATCAAATTTTCCTTGATCCTGGCTTCCCAGCCCTGCCAATATTGGCCTATAGTTCACGGACCCACTACGGTGACTGCCTCTGGCTTCTCATGTTGTCGGCCAGGTTCCCTGGCACATTGATCATTCCTCCTGAAGGGTAGGATTGATCGTGAAATGTACAAGTAGAACACAACATTATATCTTAATCAGCATGGCATCACGAGAGGAACAGGAGAAGGAAGCGGAGAGAATTTTTCTAGGCATCGGGTTGGCAGAGAAAACTGCAGAGTAAGTTGAATGGACTTTGCAACCAAAACTATCCCAACAAAGACTTGCATAAGTGGTTTGTGTTGAAGTCATTTTTCGATTCAGTTTCTATTTTGCTGAGTGCTGATTCTGGCCAATGCTGCAGGACTGCTGTATCGAAAAAGAAGTTTCGAGGAATACTACTAGAGATAATCAAGGAGGCAGGTCTTGAAAATGGATGTGATAAGACTCGGGGAACTCTCCTGTATTCATCAGCCAGCACGGTACGGCTTTGGGGGTTTCCTACTCCACTTGTGGTAAGCAATGTAGGGATCTGCGACTATTGTGGCGACGATCGATGGCTTGACAAGATGTGTGTGTGTGTGCAGTATCCAGACAATGCACGGGCACACAGGTCTCATTTCCTGCGCGAGTACATCAGCAGTGGGAAGTTGAAGGTATGGCATCAGGCCATATTGTGCATATGCATTGGCTTAATGTCTCACCCTTGTGTAGGCCTTCATCAGAAAACTCATCCGCCGCCAGCCTAATGGCTCCAGTTCCATGCTTGCAGTCGAGTGAGCAGCTGGAGGCTGCGTTCAAGGTTTTGAGCAGCTATGGGAGCGAGCCTGTGGACTGGCAGAAGCTTGAGGAAGCAGCTGGCGTTGGTGTTGTGGTGAGTATCATTTGAGTGACATCTGTTGAGCTTTGTGCATTTTTCATGTTGCCATGTTCAAATATTCTGTGCAACACGCAGGTGACTCCTGAGGAGATTGCTGCAGCCGTGGCCAGTGTGGTCAAAGCCAATGAGAATCAGCTACTGACAGAGCGGTAGGCACACCACTTGCTGATACAGAAACCTGGGGTGAGTAACGACAAGTGACAACTGACATGCTCTCCGTCTGATGCCAGGTATCACACTCCTGTCGGCAAACTCCTGGCGAGCGTAAAAGCCTCCTTGAAGTGGGCGGATGGATCCAAGGTGAAGCAGGAGCTTGATGGCCAGATCCTGAACCTGCTAGGGCCAAAGACAGAACAGGATCTTGTCAAGCCCGACAAGAAGAAGACCAAGGTACAGAGCCTGATAGTTTCCGTCAACGAATGCCTTGAAAAGTCAAGGACTGCCTCGAAAAGGAAGATGGTGCTGAACATAACCATCAATTGTGACTACCAGGCTTTCTTGCTGTGCAGGAGAAGAAGCCTGCAAAGGAGAACGGTGCTGTTTCTGCTAAGAACGCGGATACAAAGGCTGAGGACACGGAAGCCTGGCGCCATGCAGACCCCTATGCTCACTTCAAGCATCCAGCAGACAACAACGAGGTCAGCGCTATTTTGTTTCAAAGTATATTTACCGAGCAACGCTGACTCTGTTCACCTGTCTCTGGGTACATTTGATATGTCTTTTGCTTCAGAGGAGTCCTTCCCATTATTTTCTGCTCGTGTTGATGCTCAGGTGCACACGATTGTGGATTTCAGCGATGGCAGCCAGCTGTGCATTGCAAACAACGCAGAGAAGCTGGCAGAGCACCTGAAGGTCACAGGCGGGAAGGTGGTGACGCGTTTCCCGCCTGAGCCAAATGGATACCTACACATTGGCCACGCCAAGGTAGGCACGGAGGTCTCCGTACTCCCTCTCAGCATCAAACTTTGACACCCTTCATGGCAAGGAAGGGTGTTTGCTCCTATATCCGTTGCGCTGATGTGCTAGCTGTGCTGCACAGGCTATGTTTGTTGACTTTGGCTTTGCGGAGAGGTACTACGGGGACTGCTATTTGCGCTTTGATGACACCAACCCCGAGGCTGAAAAGCAAGAGTACATAGACCACATCCAGGACATCGTTGCCTGGCTGGGCTACAAGCCCTGGAAGGTCAGGACTGTGCTCTCAGCTCATGCCACCATGCAATCCAGCTGGATGAAGGCCGCACTGCTGCTGAGGAATGCCCTGACTTTGTGTGACTGTGGCGCTGCAGGTGACATACAGCTCAGACTACTTCACGGAGCTGTACAATTTTGCCATCCAGCTCATCAGATCAGGGAACGCGTACGTAGACCACCAGACAGCAGAGGAGATCAAGGCCTACCGGTGAGCAGGGTCTCACCCCGTGCTGCCATATTTCTTTTTGTACACGCTGTCATGTGTAAGAAATTCACCAGAATCACAGCCCTGCCTTAAAGAGGGTGCTGACAGTAGCTGTGATGGTGCCAGGGAAGAGCGGAGGCCGAGCCCCTGGCGGGACCGCCCTGTGGAGGAGTCTCTGCAGCTCTTTGAGGACATGCGACGCGGGCTCATCGACGAGGGCAAAGCCACCCTGCGGTACGTGCAGCTGCGCATGCCATCACCTGTCACACACCATATCCAATGGATCATGAAGCTACAATGATTCTGGACAGACGGAGCACTGCATTTTTCCAGAATGTGTTGTGAGTGCTTAGGCAGCGTGAGAAAAAGCGTTGGCGTGGAGCACCTCGTTTCTGACTGTTGAAACTCATGATTGCCACTGTGCAGGATGCGGATGGACCCCAAAAATGCCAACTACAACATGTTTGACCTGATAGCCTACCGGATAAAGTTCACCCCGCACCCGCACGCCGGCAGGGACTGGTGCATCTACCCGTCCTACGACTACACCCACTGCCTGGTGGACGCTCTGGAGAACATCACCCACTCCCTCTGCACGCTCGAGTTCGAGTCTCGCCGCGCCTCCTACTACTGGCTACTGCACGTGAGCCGCCTGATCCATTGCAGCACTATCTGACATGCCACGGTGCCTTTGCCACAGCCGAACAAATATCAAGCGCAGAGAGGGTGCCCACTTGTGTGGCAGGTATTCTGTCCTCCTGTGGGCCATTGAGACTCTGTGCACGACTGCAGGCTGATCTGCAGGCATGGTTTGACTGAGATGACAGATGATGTGTTACTGGTGTGACAGGTGCTGGACACGTACAAGCCAGTGGTGTGGGAGTACGGGCGGCTCAATATCACGCACAATGTGCTGTCCAAGCGCAAGCTCAACCGCCTGGTCACCGACGGCTACGTGGACGGCTGGGACGACCCGCGCCTCCTCACCCTTGCCGGCCTGCGCCGCCGCGGTGTCACTCCCCAGGTCTTGTGCCCCTGCAACTCTGATCCACCCCTCTGTGCAACCCATGCAAGAGCTCTCTTCAGGTCATGCCGAGTCGCCTTCCAGTAAGGTGGTGCAGAGAATTTGCTTGCTTTGCACATGTCGCAAATTTCATGGTGCGGATTATTGAGTGATTGCTAGCGCTCCACCGCATGCAATGGAGGCTTCCTTGAGAGCCTGCTTCCTGAGGCTGGAAGGCATTGCGGCTGCTGTTGGGAGCCTTGCAATGATCGTGCTGGTGCACCTCCCAGAGCCAGCCAAAGATGCGTGAGCTGACACATGGAGGCGGCTGCGCGCAGGCGATAAAAGAACTGTGCCAGGAGATCGGCATCACGCGCAACGACAGCGAGATCCACCTGCACAAGCTGGACCACCACATCCGCACTGACCTGGACGCCACGTCACCGCGCGCCCTCGCCGTCCTCGACCCGCTGCGCCTCGTGCTCACCAACCTCCCCGCCGACCACCTGCAGACCTTTGACGCCAAGGTGATTGTCATTTCCATGCACATTCCGTGATGCTGGATGAGGACGTGAGACTTGCTTTGACCATACTGTGGAGAGAGCCCTCTGAGAGAGGGCTGATGCAGCGTTGGGACTCTAATTCATGCATGTCCATGTGTTTGGTTGTGTGGATCAGACACCAAAATTGGTGTCCGGTGTTTTCACAGGTGTTCCCTGGCAGAACGGAGGAGACATACCCGGTGACGCTGACGCGCGTAGTCTACGTCGCTGCGGAGGACTTCAGGGAAGTGGATTCCAAGGGCTACTTCGCCCTGGCGCCGCAGAAGGAGTGCATGCTCAAGTGCGCCACAAAACCTTAACGACGCCTGAATGACTTAATAGATGTGCCTGCCAGCTGAACTTGAAAGCTGCTAGTCTATCAATTTACTGAGATGTTCATGTCAGTGGCACTCATTCCTGATGCAGGTATGCCGGGATTGTGCGGTGCACCGGGTTTGAGAAGTCCGGCGGCAAGGTCACAGAGGTGCATGCCGAGTTCAGGCTGCTGGAGAAAGGGGAGAAGCCTCCCAAGGTGCCTCTCTTCTCCCAGCCCCTCCCCCTTCTGCTCTTGAGCTGTGACTGCAATCTCAAGAGCTAAAAATAACCCTGGTGTTTGCTCTTGCATTGACGTGTTATGCACCTGGTGACTAGCATGGCGATTGTGAGGTGGAGAGAGTGTGGGTGGGCAGGGTGTGCTGAGCTGGGTGGGGCAGCCGATGGCGGGCCAGGAGCCCACGATGTTTGAGGCGCGGCTGTACGACGTTCTTTTTAAGACGTCCTCCGTGGCGGACACCGGGGACGAGTGGCTGCAGGACCTCAACCCCAACTCGCTTACCCTCAAAAACGGCGCCATCTCCACTCCCAGGATCACCCAGGCCGCGCCAGGCTCCAGGTAAGCTGCAGGGCTTCTTCTTTCTTATTACGCAACAGGCACTTTGCTCATCAAGTCAAGAGAGAATGCTCACTTTACATGTTGTCTTGCATGAGAGACAAAAACTGCTTTTTGTCCAGTGGACATTGGCAAAATGCATTGCGATTGACTACGCTTGCTTTGGATGCAGGTTCCAGCTGGAGAGGTTGGGGTACTTCTGCGTGGACCCGGACACCAGGGTTGGCAAGCTGGTGCTGAACCGCACATGCACAATGAAGGAGACAAACTTGGCGGCTCTGAAGGGAGCATGAGAGTCTCCTGTTGCGAACTGGCTTGGCAGCCTTTGAGAGTGTGGGACTGCCTGATCATTTGCCTGTTCAGAATATCTGTGCGTTGCTGCTACTCTGCCAAGGTGCTTAATGCGATTTGCAATGTGGAACATCAAAGAGGCGTGCGGCACCGGGTCGTCCTCGGGTCTCGCTGGCAGCAGCGCCGCCGGCATCTGCGGCCGCCCCGGCGAGGCGCCTGCGCAGGCATGCCCCCGCACATTAACCGCTTCTCAATGAAGCTGCACGCGCAGTGCTTGCCGTGCCAAAGACACAACGGGTCCAAACAAGGCCAGGAGTACACCTCAAGTGCAGGGCCGAATGCATGCGTAAAAGAATCACGTTATGCAGGAGAAGCACCTGTTTCCAGTCACAACGCTTGCAGATAGGCCATGCATCAGTTCTTTAGCGCCTACGGCATGGTATGCTGGTGCAACACAACATGAGGCAGGGAGCACCCCCCCGACCCTGGTACATATCCAACAATGACATAAGAGAGCACTTAAGGCTTCAGGGTCTTAGGGTCTTAAATCTAGGGGGGGAGTAGGGAACACCCATTTTCTTGCTCACCTCGACAATCTTCAAGCTTGCATCGAAAATGGAAAAGGACCAAAGGGTTGTGGTGTTTTTGGCACAGCCTTCATATACAATTCAGACCGCGAGAAATGCCATGTAATGGCTTGCGACAATTCCTTCTCGATTTAGGACGGGAATTCGCTAAATATGAGAAAGACTTAGTAGAAGGTGGTCTTGACACTGTTGCACGCATAGCTGCTGTCGCACAGAGCAAGAGGACCGCTGCATCACGAATTGTATCATCTGCGCGCACCAAGGATGTATCTATCGCCTTCGATCACGCTGAAGAAATGTGGCTGCAGGCAGTGTGTGAAGGTGAGTTGTCTGGTCGAAAAATATGCACTGCTAAAAGACTGTTACCCCTTAAATGAGTTTTTCGTGCTGCTGTATTGCAGCTGAACTGAAGGGAGTAAGCAGAGATACCCTTCGCCAGTTGGACAAGTACATCTCAACCCTGCGGGGACGTTTGACCTTGTATGTCAAGGATTTGGCAATAGGCGGGTACACAACCAAGGATGCCATCATATCGGCAGGGCAAACAAAGCAGGATGCTGCGAATGCAATCGTCACGAGGTGCAATACAGCTGCATTGCCTATGAGTCTGCTGGACGCTGAAAGAATATGGCTCCGGGTAATGGAGAAAGGTGAGGTCCTTTTCCTAGGTGTGGAAACACTTGAAAAAACAACCATTATAAAAGGTATAGCTACTACTCTGTGACACGTCGGCACGAATAGGTGCACTTGAATATTTATTATATATAAAAGGTTTCAGCTGACACAAAGTCACGTTCCTGAACAGAGCATGGTAAAGCAAGCTCTGCGAATTCTGAAGGAACTGATTCAGACACTGTCATCAAGACGGTGCGTTTCAACTCAAGTTCTTGTTGGAATGTTTTCCGGACATAACATGCAGCGGCAACAAGAGTTGGAACAAAGGAAGCTGATAGTCTGGGGTTCTATTGCAGCCTCCCAAGAGTGAAAGTACACAAACTTTGCGGCTGAGGAGAAGCTTTAAGGCGGACGCAGTTGGAAATTCTGTCCAAGGAAACCAATCCGTTGTGACAGCGCAATAAGTCTGGGTCCGGCCGCAGATTTCTAGTCTATGTTTGGGTTTCTGTGAGGTTCGCATGCTTGTGGCAGCACGTATATGGCTTGATGGCCAGGCACAGAGTCCAAAAGTGATGTCTTGGGGTCCCTGTGAATCTGGCAGACACCTGCAGCTGCTGTGATGTTTGTCTGCCACCTGACTTTGTGGTCAACAGCGGATACTTGTGCAAGCAGAAAAAAGGCAGCAGGTTTTGAGCTGACCTGTGCTCGGCGTATTTGTGGAGATGGCTCCTGGCACTCATGCATAAAAACCTATGAATGTGCTGTGTAGTTACTGGGATTGTGAGATATCTACAGGGGAAACCAAGGGATTCGCATTTGCATGCATTGGTGAGAAGCAAGCACAGTAAGGCTCTTTCAATGGAGGCAGCCCTTTCTCTACTTTGGCCCTACCTTTGGCGCTTGCTCTGCCTCCACGTCTGCAAACCCTTATCTCTAGTTTGGGCAATGTGAAATGCTGCGACTATAAATACTTTTTACTTACGACAAGGATGCTAGCGCTGCAGCGCTGCCAAATGGGGATTTTTGGGATATTGTCTCAAGTTTTTGGTTGTCTTGATGATGCACTGCCATGACACTACCAATACCAGGGGCCTTTCTGGCTTGTTTTGATCGCAATTCCGGCAGTGAATGTGGTTTTTCGGCTTGAATCGGCCCCTTCTGGCCCCCATATGGCCTCCAAATAAGCCCGTATTATCCACGGTGTGACTAAGTCACACCTAGTTTGCAGTATATGGTACAGTACAGTACAGTATATGATGCCAGCATGCAACTTCTAGGATGGTCCAGGCTGAGCTGATGACCTTCTCAGGATACCTCCTCTGGAAGCCAAAACTCCACCCAGAAGAGCGAGGCTGCCACTACCATTAGTGGCATGCGGGGAGGTTCATGATTAAGCCTCCTGTTCAGTTTGCTGCTTTGTGAAGCTTCTGCATGGTTTTTAACATTCATAAGGAAAGCGCAAGATAGAGAAAGTTGGAAGGCTGTCATAGAAACGCTGCTGCGACGCACCTGATCCTCGTGGACTGGAAAGGCGTATAATAATAATAATAATATTATTAATTACAATAATAATATGTATTGACTAGTTCAATATATGCATTGATTGTGGAAATCAATAATGCAACCCAAACCAATGTGAAATGCAGTACATAAAAAGCAGTGCGAGCGCCAAGAAGGGGGAAAGCCATAGATGGGCTACACGCTACTCTAGTGTAAGTACACGCTACACGTACACGCACTGTACTCTAGCGTAGGAATTTTCTGGCCTAGTACACGCATTCCACACGCAAACTCCTATTTATGGGGGTTTGGAGCACTTCTAGGGCACCGGAAAGCCTTAAGGTTGCCTCGCGGTGTGAACAGAACCTATACCTGACTCCCTGCTGTGGGCTAGCCTTAGCGCTTAGATTAGTCAGATGCCACAACTCCAAGTTGTGAATCAGTCACATTGAGTCACCATCTGCGTCACTTTACATATGTTCGGTTACATCATGGGCCCAGTGCATTTCCACTGATTCTAAACCACCTTTGCCCACAGCATGATGCCGCTGTTATGGTGGCTCTGAGCTCGCGATTTGGGGCCTTGATCAAGGCGACGTCGGTGGTGGCTGGATATGGACGGCGCGCTGCGACGCCACATATGTTCACAGACTCTGCGGAAGGGAATAGCCAGGATCTTTTCCTTGCAAACCCTTTTTAGATAGTAGTATTCCTGATAACATGTATAGCATCAATATTTTCAGTTTCAAGATGACTACAAATTTAGATAGCCCTCACTCAGAATGGTATGATCACCCCTGTCTTCCACGGCAATTCAGCCAGAGGGATGCCGACGCCAAATTTGCGAGCGAGTGAGCAGCCATTGGGACCAATATATCATGTGTCTGGATGAAGGCAAACCCATACACAATCCCCACAACTGATGCCCAACCCGCAAAAGACCAATTCCTGCCGCCGCTGTTGTGCAGTATCCCAAAGCCCACCCCAGCTATCACGACACCTCGCCTGCAGCCATGTGCATCAGTGATCATAACTTATTCAGAAATCTCTGCAACCTGATCATCTTGAAGGCAATAAAGTGTCAAGCGCATTGCACAATGGTCAATCTAGCTTGGGACGACCTCGCACCAGTCTGGGTACAGAGATGGAATGAGTGCTCCACGGAAGAGCAACTCCTCGCTTATGCCCGGCAGGAAAGACACCCATAGCAGATCGAAGGGCGCCAGGTTCTGAAGCACTTGCTGATTTGACTTGTCTGTGGCCTCTGCAAAGGCCTGCCACCTCTGTAGCAGCAGCAGGCGCGCACCGCTTACAACCGCAGCGCATCCCAGTGCAACAGCAAGGTGGCTGACCTTGAAATCGAAATTGACTGCAATCACACATGAAAAGTGAGTACACATGAATAGATTAATACTTTGAGCCACTTAAATGAACACAAGGGAAACGGCAATGAGAACATTGTGTGCCCAGATTCCGGTGCGTGCAAGCTCACATGCGAGCAGGCGATTGACTTCTGCAGGATCAGTATGGAGCACTGCAGCGCTCAATGCACCCGCTCTCGTCCTCAACAGAAAGGCAAAAGCCACCAGCACAGCAGAGGTCTGGAAGCATGCTCCAAAGACCCTTCCCCTGCTGACTGGAGGCAGCTCCTCTTGGTCACGGGCTACATCAGCAGCTTCCTGAAAAGGATACAGCACCTGCAGGATGACAGTCATGGTTGCTCGGCATCTGCAATGGATTTGATCCCCGTGGCAGGAGTGTGCCCAAATCCCCATCCAGAACTTACCTCCTGCTGAGCTTCATGCATGGCATCGGTGGTACTAGCACCGCTTTCCTCGTCCCTCGGGAAAAGCTTCCATCCAATTGGTTTGCCGCTCTTTGACAATTGGACCCCTGGGTCCTGTTCTTCTCCCACTACTACATTGGACTCCCTGTGACCTTGACACTCTTTTCCCCCTCCGAGTGCATCAACATCAGATCTGCCTGCTGCATCTCCTGCTTGATCTTTTCCTTTTCGGTTTATATCCTGGCCCTTTTTCCGCTTGGCTGATACTCTGATGGCTCTGGATTGCTGAAAATGCAAGGATTTGGAGGCAGTCATTCGGGCTGCAGATAGGTGATGCGGGCAATGATGAAGGCAACCTAAGTTTCTCATATTATTCATTGAATAAGATCCAGCAAGTCTAGCCTGGACAGGAGATTGCCAGGGCTCTTAGAACGGCCCACTTCTGAAACACCGAATCACTCTCGCGGACGAGATTACGGTCTTGTAGGCAATGTATACTTCGTGAATAGAACGTGAAGATGTCAAAGCTCCGACTGGTGCAGTGCTCATCGTAGATTAGGTGCGTCTATCAGGGAAGGTGCACGTGGGACTCATGCGTCATACAGAAGACGATTGAGTGAGACATCCTATAACAGAACAGAAGGGGAGAAGGCCGATCGGAAAAGGATGATATAGCGATACAAAGGACATTGCAAGTCCTTTATGGTGATGGGCGCATGCGTGCATGTGCATGCATGGCCATGGGCTGCCGCTGCCGCAACCTTGCAATATTGCCAATTACTAATTGCCAAGATGACGTGTACTGGTAAACCTTTTACCATCTGCACGGTGCAACAAGAAACAAAGATGGTTCACCCCACACACCAGTAGGTAGCATGAAATACAGTACCTAGAAATGGAGGGCTCCTGGGCGCTCAGCGTGATATTATCGATGATATCATGCCTACAAAGCCTGTGACAATCTGTGATCTCCAGGTGCAGATGGCACTAGCAGAGGCTGCAGGGGCTGCCTGCATATCCTGTATACCTATGGCACAGGCAGCATGGAACCAATATTGCTACCAGAACAAAATACTGCATATTGTCTTGCTTCAGTTGTTGTCAGTTGTCTACAGAGCACGCACACACAGGGTGCTGCCATGTCAGGGCTATCAGTGGTGCAGTTCAGGTCGACAGCTAATCAAGACTAGCAAGCGCAGCGGCCAGGCACAGTGGCCCTGGCCAAAGAATGTCAGTCTAGTGTACAATACAATACAAAGAATGTATGGATGCTGCCAAAGAACGGCGCTGGACATCTACAGGAAGACATGGTGCATTCCTAGCGGGGCTGCTATGGCAGCAGCCTCACAAGCAGCCTCTGGGCGCTGATGAGCGCATGTGCGACCTCATGTGAGGAGCGCTCCGCAATGTATGTGAAGACAGGCGAGTGCTCAATCCAGGGAGCAGCCATTGCCACTGTGTCTGCGAGGGCGACTGTTCCTGCCAGGATGCCCAGATTGGAGAAGAGCGAGGTGAGACCCTTTCTGCCCACCCCCTGAACAAGGTACCCGATGTCGCAGCCCTCTGCATGCAGACATGATCCAGGTTGACTTTGTCTTGCCAAGTGACGCATCACAAGTGTATGTGGCAGGCCTGCAAACGTCGAAGCTGTAGGGTTAGTGATATGGGCATGTCAGGGTTCTGAGGTAGAAGAGTGCAGACCTGTGTAGATGATCTGGTCGAAGCTGTGTGATGCGCCATACACGAATGTGGCAGCCAGCAGCTTGTGCCCGGCGTTGATGGCCTCCGACACCGCATCGCCAGAGTCACCAGAGCACAGATTCGCCAGAGCTGCGTCACACAAAGAACCCCGTTTTGCTTTGCATATTTCTCAAATTAATTCACACCTTGAACTTCTGGCATGCTTTGAACAGAGTTTGTGCAGCAGTCGCAATTACTATTGTAGTCCATGACTGCTCACGTCGCCTCGTCCGGATCGCCTCTTCCACACAGGGATGACCAACGGACGGTGTGATTGTTCTGCAGCCCTGATTAGAGAGTAAGAAGCGCACCAAGCAAGCCGGTGGTGGCGCCCTGGAGCGCCAGAGCCATGCCAGCGGTGGTGGCAGCATTCATGCAGGTGCGTAGCAGGTACCTCTCTGACTTGGTGAAGGCGTACTGGGGGAAGCTGCAGTCCAGCGGCTCGTCCGCATGGTTCGTGCTCAGCTTTGCCGCCATGTACTGCTGCAGATCCTGTGCGCAGCACACCTTCAACTCGATCTTCCGCGATCAACTTTGTCTGCAGGAGTACCCAATCTTATATGCGGGAGTGCAGTCATGACGTGAGCCATTGATTATTGGCAGGCATTTATTGTGCTAGGATAAGACATTGATGCTGAAAGGAGGTATGCATTGAGCTTGGTAGAACATGCCAGTCACAGTAATATCAACACCCCAGTTGTGAGCCTCACCAGCTCGGTGGGCTCCACTCCGCCAGGCTCAAATTGCAGCAGGTGGCCGAGCGAGATGCTGACAGCAAAGCGGTCCCACCAGGGCATCTCAGGCGTGCAGATCTCTGCGAGGGGCGAGTTCTCGCAGCCCCTGTATGCTGTCAGGGTGGCCTCAATATCATCGAGGTGGGCCGCATGTGTGTTCAGCACATACCACATCGCCGCGGATCTGATGACTGCCGCGGCAAAGAATATGGCAGACACGTATGTCACACTCTCCGGCCACTTGACAGCGGCTTCCAGCGTGGCAATGGTGCTGACTGCCAGCGAGGCAATCACCAGCTGATTGAAGACCAGTGTGAGCCTGTCAATCCCCTGAATTGCAGAACGGGAAAATGAACAACGTCAGGCCTATACGATATCATGATAAAGTACTTACTTGATCAAGAAACACAAGAAACGCAGCAGCAGGCGGGCACTACCTGGAAGACAAAGGCCAGCTGGCGGGTCTTTGACTTGACCGCTTTCTCAAAGGGGATGGCACTGTAGACTATGAGACCGGCCATGAGCAGGGTGTCAACAGGTCTCGCCACGCCCCCGACGGTAAGGTGGTTGAAGAATGATGCAATCACTCCCCAAACCCCAGAAGCCTCTTCCCCGCTCTCAAACTCCGTCTGTACATTGGTGAGATGCAATTTTGCAATCCAACTGATAGAAAATGTGAGTTCACTTACAACTTTTGTTATTGCATTTAAGAGTCACACGCATTGGCCTGGAATGCATGCAAGAAGGGCTTTGGTCGGCCAGGCAAGCACCTGTATGAGGCCTGCAACTGTAGCTGCTGAAACAACAACAAAAGCGACACCGCACTTTCTCATGGTTGTGTGCAGTTTGTGAAAGCGCTCCTGTTGCTTTTCACTGAAGAAATACTGCCCAACAAGTTCCTGGAAACCCATCAACGAACGCTCAAAGTGCTGCCCTACTTGCCCACATCAGAAGTAAATTTTCCAGATGCATCCAGCGAGTTGATGAACCAAACAGTGTAAGCGTAAACAGATGAGAATACATTGCGAAATATTGTCACCTGTTCTAAGAAGGTTTCGGAATCTGGAGTGGATCCGTCGATTGAGCTGGATACTAAAGGAGCCATCAATCTGTCGACGTCCCTTTGTGAGCAGACTTGTGTTGTCTTGATAGCAGTTCGGCGCATCATGATGATCTCATTGCAATGAGTAACGTGCAAACAATTCGAAGGGGAACTATTCGACCGACTCCAGGTCCTCAGTGAAGGCAGCGTACAGCTCACCGCCATCTTCATGCCGATGCGAAATGCACGATGCAACAAACGTATCGTTCCTAGATACCTAAAGAAGGCACAACAAAATGCGGAATTCAAGAGAGAGCTCAACCGAGGAGGAGGAGTCCAATTTTTAATAGAGGGCTTTTCCCCCAAGATTATTTGGCATGCCTATGGGCAGGGAAAAATCCCTGTGCGTTCACTTTGGCCATTCAATCTATACCCAAAAAGAAGCACTTATCTAGTGGGTAAACCTCAGGAAGCTGACGTGATCTCGGACCAACAATGCAGAGCAAGGCATCTCTGCTTTCGTCAGCGCGTGGGACCCGTGCTTTCACGAATAGTACTGTGAGATCACATGGACTCAGACTGACCAGCAGGAGGGAGCGATCGTCTTGTCTTCTCGTGAGAGCTGAAAATGTCCTTATCATCAACACAAAGGGTAGGCAGCTTCATCCTGGACCCCCATCTTGGCAAACTCGTGAGCATGTACTGTAGTAACTTTGATGTCTGTGTGCAAACACGTGCTCGATCTCCTCCGTCCATTGAGGAGGCCCCCTTTGCACCAACATCCAACATATGATAGCTCTAAGGCATGTCTAAGCATGCAAATCACGGTATGCAGGAGGAGGCCACGCTGAAATCGGCCTGCACCTAGCCAAGCAGCTGCTAAGCGCAGGACATTCAGTCACCATTCTCAATGACGGAGAGCAGGTACAGATCCGTGATTGCCTTGTATTCTGATAGGTCGCCAAGGGATCTGCACCCTTGTGTGGGAGACAAGTTGGTATTATTCAACTGACTTCACATGTGTGGCTCAGGGGAAGCTGGAGAAGAAGACCCCCTTCAACCAGTATAAATCGCTAGAGAAGGCCACGGTTGTTTGGAGTAACCCCACTGACACAGCCACCTATCCTTCAGAGAAATTCGATGTGGTATATGACAACAATGGGAAGGATTTGGACGCCTGCAAGCCGGCCATCGACCATTTCAAGGTAGCCCTGAGCAATCATTTTTTCCTGGTGGCGAATTGTGTAGCTCAGTCACATCAATGCAATCCAAACGTGGCAGTGATCAGGATCTCGGATCTGCTTGACGCTCTCCACCAATGTGCGCAGGGTAATGTGGCGCACTACGTGTTTGTGGCTTCAGCTGGAGCCTACAAAACCAACAAGATTGAGCCGGCTCTGGTTGAGGGCGATGCACGGAAGGAGGCTGCCGGTCACGTGGGTGTAGAGAATTACCTGGTTGAGCAGGTGCGCTACACTGACCATGCATTGCCTTCATCCCATGAGATGTGTTGGACAATGTCCAGTGGCAATTGATTTCTCATGGGAAGGGGCACGTTCATCAAGCAGCTCTGTGCTGCAGGATCTGCCCTACACGATCTTCCAGCCTCTGTACATCTATGGCCCCTACACTGGCAAGGACTACATGCCTTTCTTCCTGGATCGCCTGCTGCGCAACCGCCCAGTGCCCATCCCGGCCCCAGGCATCCAGCTCACCTCGCTGTCACACGTGGAGGATGTGGCCTCCCTGCTTGCCAAGGTGCGCGGTCTGCACCTGGCACATGCTATGTGCTGAGTCATGCATCCGCAGGTGTGCGAATCCTATCTCTTGCACGTCATCTTGACACCCTGGTGTGCGTCGTAGGTCCCTGGGAACGCGGCAGCCATCGGGCAACATTACAATGTAGCGTCGGACAGGTACATCACTTTTGATGGCCTCGTGAAGGCGCTGGCCGACGCAGCTGGAGTTGAGGCCAACATCGTGCACTACGACCCAAAGGCAGTGGCGCTGAAGAAGGGACAGGGGTTTCCCTTCCGGACTGAGCACTTCATTGCATCCGTCGACAAGGCAAAGAGGGAGCTGGGGTGGACGCCTACCCACAAAATATTGGAGGATGTCCCTGGGCTGGTAGAGGCATACAAGAGCTCTGGACTCCTGGATGCTGATGTGGACTTCAGCACAGACGACAAGATCCTTCAAGCTGTGGGCCACAAAGTGCCCGCGCTTGCCTGATCTTGTGGTGACTTGCGTGGGCATGGTGTAGGTTGAAAATCCATACCATGAAGCCTGCTCTAAGGTGTGCGTTCAGCATGCTTGCTGCTGTATCCTGGGGGACTCTGTGGGGGCTGATAGCAAGGGTGGTGCGCTCTGGCATCTCCATCACGTACCTGTTGTGGCCTCAAACAATCCTCTGTATATGCTGGATAGAAGTTGAGGGTTGCCTCATGGTCGGCACCATCAAGGCAAGGCATGTTGCACTGCATCATTGGACGTATCTGGGGTGCGGTGTCAGGAAGAGGATGGTCACGTATCGTTATATTATGCACAAATACAAGCTCTGCTGGTGTTGCACAGCAGCCCTGGGCCCATCTCAAGCATTCATTGACCTTAAAATTGGGTGACCTAAATTGGGTGACCTAGAGAAGCAAACTATGTCTGTTTCTGGTGCGATCTTGTCTGTGGACGGCTCCTTGTCCGACATTGAACATCGCTACATAGTTATATCCCTCAAGATCATCCAGTTGGGAGGAAAATTTGAAAGCGCACCGGGGAGGGGGCGATTCTGGGCATGAGGGGTGTGACAGCTCAGCGCAACAGCTCCAAAGCACAAATTTGCCAACAGCTGGTTTTCTGCAGCCACAGTTGAACCCCGCAGCCGTCTCCTCAGATTAAGAGACGTACAACAGGAGCGGCTGGTCGGTTGTAGAGGCAGAGCAGCGAGTCAAAATGGCATTTGCAAGGCCTGCACTGGTCTCAGATGAGAATGCCCGCGAAGTGCGGGCAGCCGCACCGGCCAAAGGCGTCCAGGCGCCGCAGCAGCCCGCTCAGAGACGGTTTGTGTCCTCCCTTGCCGCTACTGGCTGCCATGATGAAGTGTTAAATTGCCAAAGCACACGCAGCTGGGTTCCCCATGAAAACGGTTGTGCAGAAACGAGCATGGGTGAACGTTTTGCTGGGGGGTCCTGCAGAGCACTGGGCGACATCGGCAATCTCGTGGGGCCCTTCAACAGTAGATGCAACGTCGGCAAGGAGAACGGCAAGAAGCCGGCCGCAGAGAAGCCTGAGCGTGTCCAGGTTGGGCGGACGTCTACTTGTTGAACACTGCCTCTGCACCGCCTCAGCCGAGCCGTGTGGTTTCTGTAGCATGTGCTTTCACTCTGGGTTGTTACGTCACGACCGCTGCGGCACCAAGGCTCCTTGTAAAGGACCCCATGCGATTTACCTGGTCATAGGAATAGAGACTTGCTTCACAGAAATCATGAGCCTCACCAGTATGCTTGATCATATCCTTTTGCATGTAGGTCCAGAACCACGCAGGGCCGCTGACAAGGAGGGCTGCTGCCGCAGCTGGTGTGGTTGTTGATGGCAAGGTAATTTCTCTCAGCCCTAGCCACACCTCAAGCCAGTGCGATGTTCTTTTCCCGTATTTCCTCCATGCTAGAGATTACAATTATTTCCCAGCACTGATCGGCCAAAGTGCCTTTTGTGGTTATCCCACAAGAATTCTCTGTTACCATGTCAACAAGGGGTAAGAAGGGAATGACTTACATCTGCTGCGGATGAGCTGTTTGCGCTTGTCCCACAGTGCAGCAGACCTCTGCATTCGTTGATCTGCCCCAAACACTTGCGCTGCTTTGACTGCCGGCCTGAATCTGCTGGGTCTTGGGCATAGCTGACGGTTTTGCGCGTACTGTGCAGGGAGGATGGGCAGCCCCAAAGGTGCGCACGACTGGGCCCCGTGGACGGGATGCGGACCCTGCAGCATCTGCAGCAGCAGATCTGGCGGCCCCTCGAGTATCAAAGATCCCCACTGGCAGGAGCATGAGTGCCCTGCTCCAGAGTAGGAGTGAGGCAGCAGCGGCGATCACAGAGAGCAAGCAGCAGCAGCAGCCTCAGTCGCCAATGCCCGACATAGACTCAGAGGACAAAGGCAATGAGCTTGCGGCAGTTGATTACGTAGCTGACATCTTCAGCTACTACAAGAGGGTGGAACCACAATTCCGTGTGTCACCCACATACATGTCGCGGCAGGTGAGTGACAATAATGCCAGAAAGATTGACACAAGAAATATGTGTTGTGTCCTGCCGTTCTGCAGGGCACAATCAGCAAGAATGCATGTGCCCACCGCATGTGCCCACCAGGAGCCTTCAGTCCCTGCCCTTTTCTGACAAATGGAACATGTTGCTCGCCTCTTCTTGCTTGCTTATACTGTGTGTGGCTGTCGCAGACGGATATCAACGATAACATGAGGGCCATCCTCATCGACTGGCTTGTGGAAGTGCACTACAAGTTCAGAGTGAGCACCGTCTCACCCTTGCATGTCTGTTTTGTGCTGATGCTTGGATCCGGTATCATCGTGTCTGAGGCCTGATTGTGCTGTCTCGCAGCTGATGCCCGAGACTCTCTTCCTCACAACAAACATCATCGACCGCTTCCTGGAGTGCAAGCGCGTCTCACGGCGCAACCTGCAGCTTGTGAGATCTCCTCTTCTGTCTTTTTCGTCGTACTTTTTTAGGAACCTGGGCGTGCACACCTTATGCTGTAGAGACACGACACTGACATGGCCTTGCATGCAAAACCTGCAGGTGGGCGTCACAGCCATGCTGGTGGCATCAAAGTATGAGGAGATCTGGGCGCCTGAGGTGAAGGACTTTGTGTACATCAGCGACGAGGCCTACTCGCGCGAGCAGATCCTGGAGATGGAGAAGATCATGCTCAACACGCTGCGCTTCAACCTCACAGTCCCCACGCCCTTCAACTTCCTCTCGCGCTTCCTCAAGGCAGCCGGCGCCAGCAAGGACACCCTGGTGGGGCTGCTGTCCATCTCCCAGTGACCTGCTGTGAAAACAGCATACGCCGGCTCCAGGGGAGAAACATTATGCATGTCTGGAAAGCAGGTCTTCACGCTACACCTTAAGAAAAAGGCTGTTGCACTGCAAGCTTCACATGTTGCCGAGGTAAGACAGCCATCAGGTGATAAGAAGTTTAGCAATTGCACTGACAATACGCGTTCTCAGCAAAGAACCTGGTCATCTGAGGGGTTGGGCTGCTGTGGTGCAGGTGGTTGCGTATTCCACATACCTGATCGAGTTGGCCATGCTGGACTACAGCATGCTCAAATACTCCTACTCCATGCTCGCTGCCGCCTCGGTCTTCACCGCAAACACGGCACTGGCGCGCAGCCCCGAGTTCCCGCACAGCCTCAAGCGCCACGCAGGCTTCACCGAAGAAGGCGTGCTGCCCTGCGCCATCGCTCTGGGTGAACTGTTCCGAAGTGCGCCCTCAGGTGGGTATAAATCCCCTGTGCATCTAAGTCCTCACCCTTGCTTTTTTGAGACTTCTTCTGTGCACATTCCGCATGAGCTTGACATCATAATCTGGTATACAGCATACACAGGAACACATGCTGGTCCATGATGTTAGGTGTTCTGGGTAGGACCTGCCAGGTTGCAGGAGGTATGCCTGCCTTGACTCTGTACGCTGTGTGCTGCAGCAACGCTGCGGACCATCTACAAGAAGTACAGCCATCAGCAGTACGCGCGCGTGTCCGTCATGCCAGCCGTCGCGCCGGAATCCGCCGTCCCTGCCTTCTGAGCTGCCTCCATGCCCACACCCAAATCTTTAGTTTGAGGCGGCAGCCAGCTGTGAACAGCAGGAGGCAGATGAATGATGTTGGACTTCTTCATCATCTTTGACGGCTGGGCGGCTCCTGAGTATATGATGGACTGATGCAAACCTTGATGAAACCTGTGCAGCATTGATCATGATCACTTAAACCTTTGTGGTGTGTTTTTGCCCTGAGCCTTCATGAAAAGAGAAGAGTTGCTGCGCAAGGCTGGTGCAGATTCATACATATAGGCCTGCAGCAACCAAGAATTTGAACTCCCCCGGAACCCAACATTGGACTCAAAGTATGAAAGGCATCACTGATGTGGCGCCATATTTCATAGATATAGGATAGGCTTACATTTATTGCTATTGCAATCATAGATGATGTTTGATCATCATTTGATCTGCAAGCGCTATAGCTAGTAATACTAGATGTGTAGAAGTGGCAGAAATGCAATATGATGCACCATAGGTGGAGGTCGCATCACTGTTGCAACACTTGTGATGAGTGCGGAGCAGTTGCCATGGTATTGAACCTTCCTGCATGTGCATGTGGACCTTGTAAGTACATACAACACTTGACATGTCCAAGGTTGCTGCGCGCGTCGTCAAAAGAGAGTTCAACAAAGTTGCGCACAACTCTGCTGCTGCTTTTCAACATTTCAATACCATATAATTGCAACTTTCCGTTGCTCTCCGTCGCAGAGTGCCAACATCAACTGATTGCAATGTCCCATTTCCCACACAATACTCAAAACAATACGGTGCGTGCTCTTTGCAAGTGCTGCATATGCTCGCTCGCCTCCAATTCTTCTCTTCTCTCGCTGAAATGATCAGCTACATTACTTCTAAATTGCCCTCGAGAGATGCGCTGGTCAGTCTTGAGACAGGTTAGGTGTCTGGGGGTTGGTCACGCCAAAGCGCCCAGGCCTGCCCCTTGTCCCACTCCCGCCGAGCCCCAATCGGATGTTCTTCTGCTGTTTTGCGATTGAGCCACCAATCCACTTCTGCTCCTGCAGCGCTGACATTGACAGCGACGCGTTCCTTACACTGGACGCCGCCCTGCAGCACCCAACAAGAAGTCTTTGCTCAAAGGCTTGGACCTTATACACATGCTGGCCACCCAGAGGCATACACCTGCCGCGATAGGCAGCTACAGACCCCACTGGACACTAAGCTCGGGCAGTCTAGTCCATGCCATTGAGAGCAGGACCCACCTGTCGGCAGCGCGCAGCCAGCGGACGAGCTCCTTGCCGGGCACGGTGATGCGGCCCTCGATGGCGTCCTCCACCGCCCACAGGCCGATGCGGCGCAGCATGCCGGCCACGCCCAACCCCGTCTCACTCAGCGCCCTCTGCTCCGACTCCCCTCCTGTCTCCTCCGCCATCCGCCTCTGCTCCTTGCCCCGCGCTGACCTGCGCCACACACACCCCTGCCTTGCTGCACCGCCCCTCTGCTTTTCCCTGGCACGACACCGCTTTCATGGCAACCCTGTGCTTTCCTGCCACCCCTATCCCATCGAGCCTCCAAACATGCACGAGGAAAACGGTATTCCGCAGCACATATCCTGTCATGTCCCGGGGCAGCCAGCAAACTGCACAAGGGCCTGAGCTGGGCACGCACCTGAGGGATGGGAAGCTGGCCGACTCCCTGGCCGGCTCCGGCTCGTCGTGGCCATAGGAAGGCGAGAAGATCTCGGCCGGGTCATAGGAGGGTACCATGATGATCAGATCGCTCTCTTTGTTGGGCTCGGCACCACGTTGCATGGCCGCCACAATCGCCAGCACATACACCTGGGACAGTCAGATTCTAACATCTCCAAACTGCCCAACAGACTACCCATGCTGCAAAGTATCTTCACATCAGGCACTGGTAATAAATTCTACAGTGGCCGCACAAAAATAAGACAGTGCAGTGATCCACAGTTTGGAATGGGGATATGGCATCCTCCAATCTACGCAACTGCAGTAGTAATGAAGGAGCAGCAGCATTTGCAGAAGAAGACGACGGCAAGAGGAAGTTCCAGGCAAGTGTGATTGCATGCTTCAGTTCTGGTGCAGCAATGCCCGACCCATCGTATGTGACGACGAGTCCCTATTCAAGAATTAAGATAGCCCAGTGACTACCCTTGTACCAGCTCGATACACGACACAACTCTTGTAATCTTCAAACTTTATGAACGACAAAGGACAAGGCGGAGCAGGGAGATAAAGCCGCTCATTCAAGCCAGACAGGTGCTTCTTATTGCGCATCAAAGAATCGTTGGGAAAGGCCGCCCACCTCAGCGGTGCAGGGGGGCACATAGCGCAGGTCGAGGGGCTGCGCATTGGCGAGGCTGAACTGCGGCAGGGCGCCCAGACTGATGGCCTCCTCCAGGATGGCCACCGCGCGCGCATCAAATATTTTGGCCGGGTTGCGGCTGTTGCTCTGCAGCATTGCCTCTGCTGCGTGGCCCTCCGCCGCCGCATAGCTGCCCGCCTGCTCCCACCACACCCAAATCCCCGCCCCCTTATACATCAGGAATACACAAGCCCGTGCACACTCATGGACAATTGGAGAATTTATCATTGTGTGATAAAATCTCTGTCTTATAAAATCTCCACTCTGTCAAGAAGTAAAGAGCGAGTCAGCAATGCCCCTCCTTGTAATCTAGAATTGCATGTAATGCCAGCGCAGGGTCAGTACGGTCATCCATTGTCAGGGCCAAATCAAATCAAGCCCACATAGATGCGGGTGCAACTTGGCATGGCCCTTCTTGGGATGGCAGGGATAATAGTAGTATAGGCCTTGGAAGGGGTGGAAGTCAAGAGAGAGAAAGGGCACCTGGAAGGGGGCAGCAAAGGCGGCAGGGGCGGCGGCCTTGGGGATCTGGGGCTGGCGCAGGCAGGCCAGAACGCGCTCCAGCACGTGGTGGCGCGGCCGGTAGCCGGCCGACAGCGCCTCACGGTACACGTCCACCGCACGCTGCGCCCACACCGCCTCCCCGACCGAGCCGCCTACGTGCTCGTTCCCAACGCTGCCCAGCGCTCGCAGCAGCGCCGGCCCCGCCGGGTTGCGGCCCAGCCTGCTGGCCTGCACTTTCCAGACAACATCTGTCAGATATTATGACATTCCCAGCAATGGCCTCATGCTGCTGTCATGTAGGACACCTAGTCTCTAGCTTGAAAGTGCTTTCCTGCTTTGTGACCTGCTGGACCTCATCTTGCTGTAGGACCATAGCGCCACCTGATATTACTACTTTTCCAGGAATACATACACGAGACAGGGTCAATGCCTCAAGAAGTCATGAACAGGAGCAAAAGCACGTGTGTTTGAATGGTGGAGGCAGCGCACGGTCACGCTGGACTTCTTGGGTGGGTAGCCGCCCGGGTACCAGGCGTCGCGCAGGCGGTTGTAGCAGAGGCGCACCAGGATGAAGCACACCGCCTCGTCCACCAGGTGCCCCCGCTGCTTCAGGATCCTGCCACAACACATGCAAACATCATGATCAGCTCTGATTGTTTCATGTTTCAGGCAGGCCTCAGATCACATTCTACACATCACCTTCAAGCGAGTCTTGCATCACATCCAGCTGGACAGAAAAGGACATGTTCGGGGTCGATGCAACAAAAGAACAGGAGCATGCACATGCTTGGCTGCAGGGACATGCCAACATCAAGCTTCAGACAGACGTACAGGCATCAGTTACCCGTAAGAGAGGCATGCAACGCATGAGCGATTAAGAGTGTGAAGGGGAGGCGCTCGCCTGTAGACATCAAAGGCGAGCTCGGCCTCGTTTGCGCGCTGGCATGCGTTGAGGATGGCGGCGAAGGTGAACGCGTCGGGGCGCATGCCCGCGGCCGCCAGGTCCTGCACGAGGGACACCACGTCACCCAGGCGGCAGGCGCGGCCGTGCGCGTTGATCAGGTTGTTGAGCGCCTGCAGCGACGGCGCGCGGCCCTGCTCCTGCATCGCCGCGTACAGCTGCCGCGCGCGCTCCAGCGCCCCGCAGTCTATGCAGGCTTGGATCAGCGCCGACTGCGTCAGCTGCAACAACACCCAGCACGCCACCCGTCACTTCATTTGCCAATGTCGACTGAAAAATCTCCATGCTCTCCGTAATCTTTAGCGCAACAGGTCGTAATGCACTCTGAGGGCGGTAGCAAGCGAGTTAGGTGTGCAGAGTTAGGAAAGAGATAGTCAAGGGCTGAGCAGGGGCTGGCATAAGAGAGTGGGAAGCGCACCTTGGAGGGGCGCAGGCCGTCCATGACCATCTCATCCTGCAGGCTGAATGCCAGCTCCAGGTTGCCAGCAGCGCCCGCCACGCCCATCAGCGTCGCATACAGCCGCTCGTCCGGATCCACGCCATTCCTGGATGGACCCCCACCGTACTCCCCTCAGACCAGGCTCTCACATTAGCAGCACAGCACGCAGCATGCAGCCTGCCATTTCTGTGGCACCGTCACAGAGGCTGCTCATGGGCGCCACAGGGACATACAACTGCTGCTGGCATGATTTGCTTTGCAAATTCGCCGTTGGCACCGGCATTAGCTGCTTGAGCACAAGTGATGGCTCACCGCTGCATGTCGCCGTAGATGTCCATGGCGGTGGTGAGGTCCACCGGTTTAGCGGTGCGGCAGGCAGCGATGGCGGACGCGTAGACGAGCAGGGATAAGTCGCAGCGCTCGCGCAGGGCCTTGTGGTACACCCGGATCGCCAGATCAGCGCGGCCCGCCCGAGCGCATGCGTCCACTAGGGACGCGTATGTGTGCGCGTCCGCCTTGCAGCCGCTCCCCTGTCGCACCAGGAAGGCCCCTAAGCGGGTCAGCACTGACATGGTGTGACGGTGCCTGCTCCTGGCAGCCAGCTGTGCACGTACTACAGTTGTGCCACACAACTGCTGCAGACAGGAGATCGACCGTATATTTTCCATAGGATCTTTTGGCAGAAATAGCACGCTGCCGTCGCATAAGATGGGCTGATGCTGAGAAGTGGCCTCAGGAGTGGTTGAGAAAAGGGATCGCGCCTGCATGTCCTCCAGGGTCTGGAAGGCGCCCTGCACCTGCCCGGCCCGGCCGGCGGCGGTGATGAGCGCGTTCCACAGAATGGCGTCCGGCCGCAGCCCGTTGGCACGCACCTCGCCAAGCACGCCGCGGGCGCGCTCCAGCAGCACCAGCTGCACGCGCCTGTTGGCCGGCGGAGTGTCCAGGATCTCCCGGCTGCACGCCGATATGAGCGCCGTGTACACCTGCAGCAAAACATACATTGCACCCACATCGCTTTTGATGGATGCTTGCACTGATCGCACGCTGTGAGATGGCAGGGGCCTGAGAAATAGTAGGTGGCCGATTTCCAAGAATTGGATCGAGTGCCTTCATCAAGAGCTCGCAGGGATTCGCAGATTCGTCACCTGAGCCTCAGTCTTCACAGCCTCCGCTTTCATGGCCGCATACAGCTCGAAGGCTGCATCCGCGTTCCCCACAGCAGCACACACTGCAGGCCAGAGAGCAGATTTCAGCTCCTGTGACAATGTAATAAAAAGTATAGACCTTGACAAACTCCACGTGTAAGGCTTACCGCTGATAAGGTTGGTGTACAGGATGGTGTCCAGCTTGCGTCCGGTGGACTTCAGCATGTCGGCCGCGTGCAACGCCTGAGTGAGGTCCTTTGCCTTCACGCACACGCTCACAAGCATATTGTACGTGCGCGCGTCGGTGAACTTCCGTGGCAGCACCTGTGATGCAACAGAATCCTCAGATTGCACAGTCTTGCTGAGGCGTCAGCTCGACTGTTTGCATGCAGACACCACATGCCAAGTCGACACCCAATCTTTTGGGTCAGCAGGGCAAACCTGGACGAAGCGCATGGCAAGCTTTGTAGCCTGCTGCTTGTTGGGGCCGCACGCTTGATCAGCTGCCATTCTGAGGAAGTGGTTGTGCCGAACCCTGCGAGATTCACACAGACAACATTGGAACAAGCATATGCGCACCAGCCAGCAACTCAGTGGCAAGACTGCATCAGCGCGCAACGGCGAGTCAGCAGTATACAGCTAGGCATGTGACATTACCTTCCAAGGATGTCATCCCTCTTTGCGCGGACTGCAGCCTCCACGATTTCTAGAGCAGCCTCGAGGCGTCCTTCATGTGCAAGGTCGCTGAAGAGGTTCAAGACTGGAATGGCATCCACATCTGCAATCTTCTCTTGCGCCTCTGCCACGCTGAGACGGCCCTTGCCAGACTCACCGTTGCCATGAGACAGCTGGTGCCACTCCCTTCTTTCGCTCCCCTGATGCATGACAACAGCTGGTGAAGGTGGGCACCTGAGAAGAGAAACAATGGCCGCTCCACATCAAATCAAGAGTATCATCAAAACGAAAATTACCTCAGCAGAGCGTCCAGAGAAGCCTGCCCGGTGGTGCTGCCTTGATCGATCCTCCTCTGGTCTGGGCGCCAGGAGATTGGGGACATCTATGCGGAGGAGGCTGTTGGCTGAGTACCCATTTCGGGAGGCTGGGCTGCTTGGGGGACGGGCACCATTGTGCGCTCTGTCTGCACGCTGCTGTCGTGGGGTACTGTGCAACTCATTCAAGAAAGACCTAGCCTTTCGCCCAGGCAGCACAGCTCCCTTGGGGAGCTGCACCTCTCCACCTGAAACATCTTCACTTGTACGTTCCTGGTCTCCCGATTCTGACGCTCCAAACGCTCCTTGCGAGCCTCCCGACACCTCTGCCTGACCGGATGCGTTGCCAAAGAGGGTGCCTTGTTGAACAGCCTCCCCGCCGAAGTGATATGTTACTGTGCCGTCCCTGTTGGTAGTGGTGCTGACAGCGGCTAAACGGACAGAAAGACCCGCAGAGCATCTGCATGACAGGCATGGAAGCTATTTGAGAGACATCCAAGGGCAGAACAAGCTTCTGATGATAAGAATCTCACATTTTAGCTACTCAATGAACCAGATATGCCCTTCCTAGCCAGCGTGGCTACAAGTGGAACGCGCAGTACTCACTTCCTCGAACTATTTCGAGAAGATAGACATCTGTTTCTGTTGCAATTAAGCAGACTGCTGACCAGGCTTGTATTGCCAGAACTCCATGACGCTGTGAAGGACACCATCAGCTCTCCCAAAATTTAGGAGGCCCAAAAAATACCTAAGAAATCATACTGTGCAGTCCTCAAAGCACGTTGGGCTTTGCATATATTACACAATGTTGCTGGAAGCATTGCGCAGCAAGCGATGTAGATGAGCCTGAGTTGAGCCACAGCAAGATGGCGCCAAGTTAGGATACAGCAGCTGCGCCCATGGGCCATGGCCATGGGGGCAAAGCACCTTCCTCGACACAGTCAGTAGCATAGAGTTGAAAGAGGTTAACTTCTCTGAAAACATCTTCAAAAACCGCTAAAGTTCGGTACATGACGTGAAGGACACATGCAGTATTCTGTTGTATTCCTGACGGACGAATACTCTTTGCTAGATGTCCGATCGTCTCAAGACACAGGTATGCTATATTTAAAAATTGTGATGTTTTATCAAACCATCGTACATTTTAACAAATGGGTGGAAGTGGAAACAGATGAGCAATTCACGCTAGTCTATGATGGAATTGCTGAGCTTTTTTTCTTATTGGTTCCTGATTTCACAGGCAGAGGAACATAACGATGTTAATCTGCTCTTCAGCCAGCTTGAGGGAGTGTTGAAGCGCCTCGGAACTGTCTTGGGACAGCCTCCCCTGGAGCAGCTCTTGAAAGCACAGGGCCAGATCGAGGCAAAGCACAACTCTGAGCAATTTGCGGATTCAGGCCTGACAGCAGGACGGGAGCCAGCATTTGCACAGCGAAGTCCTAAGCGCGAAGGCCGCAAGTCTTTCAAGATTGGTCAGGCAGAGGCCAGGGATCAGAAGTGGGAAACACAGCTCCTAAAGTCAAAGTACCTACGGGTCTCGGGCATCCGCAATCAGGAGGGGAGGACTATGTGGCGCACTCAAACCACTTTTCCCGGGAAAAGAAGCTGGGATCCCCATTCGGAATGGCTCTACTTCCCAACAGGTAAACTATGTAATAGCTTTGTCTGTTCTAGTTGGCAGGCATGCAAGTCCCCCCAATCCTGCTCCAACGAGCATACATCAGACTATCAGTACTGCTGTCATTGCAGAGACAGAGGCGGCGCAGGCAGCTGACCTGGCCATCATGCGATTCGCCCTTGCACAGCCGGACAGGGCAATCGAACTCATTGGCATGCTGAGCTTCCCGTTGGCGCATTACGTCGCGTTCGGAACGATCGAAGAGGAGGCGACTGCAGTGGGGCTGCTGGATGGCTTGCTGCGGCTGCCAAAGCTCTCACCCAGGAATGGGCAAAGGGTCGTTGATGCATACATCGCCCTGCGCGCCAAGCGTGATGCAGCGAGCAGAGGCGGCCGTGCGGCCGGACCCCCCGACCTCTGCAATATTGTGCACCCTCGGAATGGGTTGGCAGGCAGTCTTGCAGATGCAGCAGCACAGCAGGATTCTGATCACTCATCAGGTTTCTCAGACCTCCCAGATGGGGTCATCGGGGCAGCAGAGACACAGCGAGGCAGCTGCAGTCCGAGGAGGGCTCAGCCCACGAGAGAGCAGGGGCAGACAGGGCAGCAGGAGCCTGCATCAACTCACAACAGAGATGGAGCAGCAGCTGGGCATGGCTCTTCAACCCCAAGCATGTCTGCGGATGAACCAATGTTCACCGAGCAGGATATTCAGGGGGGTGGTGAAGGGCCAAGCGATGCACATTTAGAGGCTGACAGGGACCCAGACATCACTGCTAGCAGCAATGACTGGCATGATACGAGCAGCGCCCCGCAGGACGACAGGGTTGATGGTGCATCCTGCGCCGCAGATTCAGAAACGCCGCAAGCTGAGGATCAGGCGAACGTGCTTGAAAGGCTGGCGGAGGCGGCTGTGGAAGCGTCAATGCAGCCAAATCAGCAAAGCTCCTCCCAGTCTCAGGCAGAGGCGGCTCAGCCAAGGACTGGGCCACCTCCTCCGCCACCACCATCTGCCTCTCTGCTGGATGAGGACCCCTTGCAGGCTCATGGCAATGCAATGCCAGAGCCAGAGCCAGACCAAGGTGGTGGTGATATGGAGGAGGGTTTGGAGGAAGCAGCCTCTGAAGGCGCGGCGCCCGATGTTGTGCCTCTTGAGCAGCCAGAAGCTTCAGGGCAGCCGTCCACCACATCGGATCCGAGCACCTCCTCAGGGTCCTTCAGCACCGGCAGCAGTGACTCAGGGCTGCGCAACAGGGAAGGTCAGGTGGCCCATGACAGCGAGGCGCAGTCGAGCTGGGGAGCTCGCAGCGGGCATGTGAGGGGAGGCCTAGGGACTGGAACTGAGGCAGATCCAGTGGTGCTCTCATCAGACTCGGATGAAGAGGAAGAAGAGGAGGAAAAGGACGAGGACCAGGTGTGTTCTCTGTCACATGCCAGTCTGTTCTGGTTGCCTGCAATGAGGATGGGCAAGGGTTGCGTGGCAAGGGGCGAAGCAGACGTTGAAGCACAGCCAGTAACATTCAAATTATGGCCTGACAAGAAGGAAACTGTGGTGTGCAGGCATTGAAGCGCAGGCGAACAGAGACCTTTGCCTCACCCGGAGTAGTCAAGCCAGAGAAGCCTGTCCCAAAGCAGCAGCCCACCCTCGCCGACTTGTTGCATCTATACAGGGATCCCCGCAGTGGCGCACAAGGGCGGCCTGGCAGCCTGCGCCGGCCCAGTATGCCATTGTTTGAGTCTCTGCGGAGGCCACCTCCGGGGGTACGAGCATTCCCTCATCTCTCCTTGAGTTCCCCGCATGTAACAACAGCCATGCGGCATGCATGACCATTGCATGTGGTTGTGCGCATCCTGTCATTCCATTGGAAGGTGATGAATACATGATAAGCAAGCATGCTGCAACACACAGCTTCTGACTTTGCAGGTGGGCGGGGATGGCGCTGCCCTTCAATTTGAGCAGGGCATTGCAGACTCAAGACAGCAGGCTCCTGTGTGGCGGGCCCATGTTGCTCCTTCACCAGCGCCCATGTCTGGCCTGCGATCTCAGGCGGGGCAGGTGCCGAGGTATGCAGGCCAGCAGGCCTATGCATCGCCTGCCACACCGGCCATGCCGCACAGACCGTTTGCATCAGCTGGCAGCCAGCAGCAGTCGCGGCCTCCAGGAGCTACACCATTTTCGGGCATGCCCTTCAGTGCTTTCAGGCAGGCGCCTGCAGGTGCTTCTGCGCCGTGGGCCTCAAGAGCCCAGAGCACCAGGCCTCCGCAGCAGACGCTCCATGCTGAGGCTGCCGCAGGAAGGCGCCCCTGGCAGCCGTCGGGCAGCTTTGAATTTGTTGACCTGGACAGCAGTAGTGGGGAGGGCGAGGGTGGCAGCTGGCGTGAGGATGGCGGGGCAGATGCAGAGTCAGCACCAGAGAATGGCCCACAGCCCCAGTCTGCAAAGTCCCACCAGCAGCCCACTCCACCTGACCGTGGTGCCCATGCACAGGGACCACCTGAAATGCCTCAAGCCCCGGTGCTGGCTCCAGGGCCCAACGACACTACCGGGTGCTGCCCTGACTCTTGCCTGCACATGCCTCCATGGTAAAAAATACGCACTTTGCAGCTTGCAGCAGAAGTAGCTGTGAATGCCCAAAGCTATGCAACCAGGATGTGGACATACCTGCCTGCATGTGCAAGGATTCCTGATTGGGGAAACGTCACAATTGCTAAGCTCTGTGATCGGATCAGGGTGTGACACCATGGTTTTCCCCGTCAAGTCTGTAATAAGGAATAGCCCATGTGGCTGATGCCTCTTGACTCAGACTGTTGGGCGCTCGCAGGCTTGTCATTGAGCGGGATAGAGCTGCAATGGCGGCAGTGGAAGCCGAAGAGTGGGAGCTGCGGCGGGTGGAGATTGAGAGGCAGGCTGAGGAGGCACGGCGAGAGAAGAAGCGCCGCCGTGCTGAGTCAGAGCTTGCCGTCCGTTCCCAGGTGCTTCCTCAACTTTGGCCCATCACTTCTATGCAGCTAGTCATGGTGTCTGACCTGTTCAGAGCACCAAGCCGGAGATCATTGGTTGAATGAAAGACACTTTTAGTTCAGCCGGGTGGCTACGTGATAAGAGGTGTGTGCCCCTCGTCCTCTATAGGGACCTTACGCTGCCCAGGGGCAGGCACGACACAGGGTTAGGGCATCGGCGCATTTACCTTGGCCCCTCACTATCAGAGATGCATAGGGACAAGAGCATTGTTGCCTGTGGGCATGCAGGCGCGGCTGGAGGATCACCGGCGGCTGCTGGCGGCTCAGGAGTCGGAGGCTGACGAGCGTGAGCGGCTGCGCATGGAGATCCGGGCGCAGCTGGAGCTGCGCGTCAGATATGCCAGGTCAGCGGAGAGCAAGCTTCGCGCGCTCAACATTCCCCTGGAGTACGACCCAGTCACTCGGCTGCCCAACATCAGCAAGGCTGTACGCAGCTCGCTCCGCTTCTACCATCCTGATCGCTACCAGGTGCGCTGTGCTTTTGTTTGGGTCGCTGGATCTATCCTCAATTCGCTGCTGATGGTGGGACATCCTGGGAAATCCTGCCCCAGATGGGAACTTGCCTGCGCTCATTCAGAAGTTTAACAGAGGGCTTGACCATTTGGTGTTTGTGCAGAATGTTGGGCTCCGCGCTCAGGTGGAAGCAGAGGAGATGTTCAAGCTTGTGTCGCGTGTGCGCAACCCGTGAGAATTCAGTTTTCACCGTTTCATCATGTGTGTTGGGCTCTGGTGTCCTTTTTTAGTCTGCATCAGCCAACATGTGATTGTTTGGCATGCCATGTACATTAAATATCAGATAAGTTCCTGCAAGCCAGGAAATCACATGCAGGAAGTGGTTTCTGTATTGCTGGCCCCTTGCCTGAACAAAATTGAGAGCTCGCATGAACATATGCTGCTGATGTTTGACGGACTAAGCCATACATTGTGCAGCGACGCAGTTCAAGAGCTGATACAAAGCAGCAGCAGGATACTGTCCTCTGTCTTCCATGACAGTGGAGAGGCCAGTATATATAGGATGCAGTGTAGCAAGCATGTCAGTTCAGGTCCACCTTGAAGAGTAACAGGCCATTCAAGATGAGCCCAAAACAGCCAATGACTAAAACGAAAAGACAAGTCTACCTCTGGCGACTCTGGTTGTACCTGGCACCTGCAACTTGAAGCACCTGATGGCATGCGCATATATATATATATATATATGAATATTTATTCAGGTCCCATCCATACCAAGCAGTATATGAGTGAGTCCCATTCTTACAACTATGACATTACAGCATTGATTTTGGAAATATAAGGCAGCCTGCTACCTATAGAATGCCGCCGTTCCATGCAGATGCAAACAACTGGAGTTGCTGGGCTATACGTGACACTCCAAATGACAAATCACTGATTAAGCAGGTTCAAAAGTGTTTTTTATATGAAAGCTGCAAATTGACAACTCCACAGTGCCAGATGGCTGCCTTAGTGCCACAGTGAGAAGCACCGCGATGCATTCCACCCACATCATGTAGCTAGTTGACACTCCTAGGCTGCCAGACGGTGTCCCCAGATGGGACTGGGCATGAGGCAGGGTGCACTCTCTACTTTTCTGCTTCGAGCGGCGGCATCTCATCATCATCATCATCACTGTCATCGCCATCATCTTCCACAGCCTCCACATTGCCAATGCCGCTGAGGCCTCCACCCATGCCGCCTCCGAACGCTCCACCTCCAAAGTTCTGGAAGTTCTGCAGGTCGCTCATGTCAAAGTCCTCCTTCTTTCCCCCATCCTCTTCTTCATCCTCATCCACCCACTTGTCCCAGTCCACCTGCGCAGGAATCAGGCTTCCATGAGAAATTTTTTGTTAGCAATATTGATGTCCTTCAAGGCACAAATCACTGGACCAGCCACATGAACATCAGCAATGGGATCGTAAGGTTAGAAACACACCGTGATGTTGGTAACTTTGCCCTTGTTGTGAAGAAGGCGTGGCCAGTGCTCGCTGGCGTCTTCAGCTTTCATGACAACTAGGAAGATGCTGCGATCACTGATACTGATCTTGCTTTGATCTGGGTCCACACCCTGCACACATCCAATTACGTCAGAGCAGACCACCAAACATTGGTCTAGCGTGTTGTAATAAATCTATTTACATTCTCTGCAACACATAAAGGGACAGAAAGGAAGGCCGCCTCTCGATGACAGTTTTGATTCCTCGAAACGGGGCAGTAAATACAGATGATGCGCCGGAGTTCGAAGCACATCGGAATTGTTTACAATACTTTGTAATTGAAGAGTGACAAGGTATGCTGAACATTGCGCTTCTCTCGCCCGTACGCATAGGCATGACGATCACCTTGTACAGATCAAGGTCCAGCGAGTACTGGTGCTTCTCTGCTCCGGTGGCATGCGACCTGCCCTCTCCCTTGAACGTCACCTTACCAAATTTTCCTTCTGCGTCGTTGCTAATGTCTACCTTTGGCTCCTTGGCATCCTGCAGATCGATTGTAAGGTATAGTCTGTCTGCTCGCTGTGCCCACTGCACCTTGGGAACCAAAGCCATTGTGGAAGAATACTTGAGCAGTTGTTCTTGTGGATTCGTTGAAAATGTCCTCAGTGTGAGTGGACCTCAGTGTATGAGATGCTCAGAGCTTACCAAAACAGGCAACTCCTGCACAAACTTACCGTCGCCGACAGGCAAGCGACAGGAACAATTGTTGCAAAAATTCAAGGGTGGCACTTTCCAGATACCTACAAATATTATTAGTTGATCTTAGTACTAGTAAAAAGTCTTTTTTTACGTCCAGTGCTGCAAAACTTTTGATGGTGGGCCACTCCTCTGCTCTGTCTGATGTTTTTTATTGTGTTACATCTCTGAATATCTGTGCTACCAGATATCTGATGACTTACATGCATTTTCCTGCATCGTAGGTGTGGTTCGAGTGCACAGGTCGATCATCCTCCTCCTAAGTGGCGGTGTTGTGACTCAACTGTGTTGACTGCTTAGTTTCTGCTGCTTTCCAGTGCATAAGTTGAGTGGCATATTGAAATAATGAAGTGACGTGTGTGTTTGCTTGATGTCCGGCAGATTGTGGAGAGTCATTGAAGAAGGTGTGCCCCTTCCTCCCCTAGTTTTACTACATGCATCAATGTAGTAACTCTCTGATGCAGTGTTGAGAAAATTGCTCTAGGCGGATATGGAGAAACATGTCTTTCTTGCCTGCAGCCAAAGGTGCAGAATCACACATACTCCTGCTCGGCGTCTGCCTTCAATTGCATCGACTGCGGTCGCACATTTGACCGCCATTCCGTGAAGGTGCGGCAGTGATTAATTCATGTGCTTGCGTACCTTCACCAGACAGTGGCATTATCATGATTAAGGCAGTACGACGGCCTGAAGCCAAGCGGTCATGGGCCACGGTTATGGGCTGCTATGATGCTCAAACACTGCACATGGGACGCGCAGGAACACACCACATGTGTGACAGAGCATGACAAGTATGCAAAGGGCGCTACAAAACCCGGAGGCTTTGCCGCGCAAGGCTTCTATGGCAGCGCTGAGAAAGCAAAGCCAGAAGCGCCGGCGGGGCCATCCGGGCTGGAATTCCTGGCGACCCGTGCTCCCTGGAGGTGCAGCGTGTGCAATGTGACATGCACCAGCAGCGAGACCCTCATGGGGCATGCCGCAGGCGCAAAGCACAAGCGCAGGGTGAGCTGACCAAATTCCTCTTTCACCATGATGTCAGGAAGGTTGGAAGAAGGCCTCAGTCATCTGGCATCTTTGTAAATGTTCACAGTGTAGGGGCCCACATGTGTTGTGACACGCTGGCATGCACATCTTAGGCGAGGGCTGCCAGCAAGGGCCAGGGAGGGAGTGGTGGCAGTGAGGAGCAGGCGGGTGCAGCTGCACCGGGAGATGAAGCTCCTGCACCGAGCAGCCAGGGGGCACCCAGCGTGCAAACTGTCACCAATGGCAAGGCAGCAGGAAAGAAGCGGAAGCATGAGGCGGACGCACAGAGCTTGCCCAGCGACTCTAATATGCCAAAGGGGGACTTGCCCAGCACCTCGGGGGCCCAGCAGGGCTCTACAGCGGAGCACACCAACGGGGTCGCATCCGGCAGCAAAGCAGAGAAGGGGTACAAGTGGAAGAAGCTGGCGGAGAAGGTGCTGCAGGCCAGGGGTGAAAACAAGAAGATGAAGGTCCGCAAGCTGCAGCTGAAGGTTCTTGCAGCGGCTGGGCTGAGCGCTGATGTCATAGGCAGCCATGGGGATGCCATGCTGCAGCGATGGCAGAAGTCCCGCAGCCGGTTCTGTGTGCAGGATGGCTATGTCAGTCTGAAGCAGCCTGAATAACTTTAGAGATGTAGCCAGCTTTGATTAGCTCGGAGCACTTCAACAGTATGCATGTTGGCTGTTCCAGATATACTGCAAAACCTGTTAGCGGCGTCCATGAGCAACAAAAGTATGACCACTGCAGTATGCATGGTATTTGGGGCCTCACACTGCCGTTTAGATATTCTTACTGATTCAGACAGACCAGGGGTGCCTGGAGGCAACCACAATGCAAAACTGTGCTTACCGCCTCCGTACAGAGTTCTACTCGAGTCTACTTGGCAAGCAATCGCAAGACCACTGCCGCAGTACTGCTTCAGCTTGCCAACCACCGTGCGGCCGCCACAGTGGGAGTCTCAAAAAATTTGAGCATGTGCATCATGCCTCATGCGGGTACTGATACAGGGGTATTCCGATGCATGGCAAGTTCGATGAAGCACTCTCAAGAGTTCCAGCTTTCCAAGGCCTAAAAAAATGCCAGAGAACCTGTCATGTTCTCATGCTGAGTCATCATGGGGCGTCACAAGATGTCAACTTGGGATGGGTCCAAAAGAACCAGCATATCAAATGTCTCATTTCGATGATCAATTTCCAAAATTTTTAGCACACAGCGCGCAGTATTTGTTGTCTGCAGATGCATTGCTGACTCTTTGGCTGGTTGTGGTCATGCCAGAAATTAATATGCATGTCCTGCAGACGCCATGATTTTTCGAATGTCCAAGGTGGCAGATCGATCTACATCTAGAACATAGACTATTATCTTAGATCACAGCCGAGGCTAAAGCACAAGCAAAACTGCATGGGCGGGCTCTTTTCCAGAAAAGTTGGTTCTGACCCTTACTATGCGAGCTATGAAAGGTCTCTCGAGAGCATCAAATCGGAGACTGACAGATTGAAGGTGAGCTCCAGGAGCGGTGCAAATTGCTGTGCCTGAAAATGTTTCGTCCAAGGTTGATACTTTCAACAGGCCAGCTTCTAAGAGCCTTCATGGGACTTTTGCAGGTGTCCTTGTACAGACGAAAAAATAGACAGCAGAACGTGCACAACAAAATCTTCTTCTATGGCGCAGCAGGGTTTGCCTTGGCTGTTGCAGGAGCTGCCTGGGTGCGGTGCCAACCTGTCCAACGAACCGAAGGACACCTTTTGCAGGAAAGGATGCATCACGATTGAAAAGATGCACTTGTCACAGCTATCAAGACTGTGGATTGGCTCTGTAGGTTGTACGGCAGCCAGCTGGGACATACACACCACAGCAGCACTCTCTGCGAGTGGCTCCCCTATTCTTGGAACCTCTGCTGGCGTACCTACTGTACTACATTGTGCTTGGCTGCCTGAGCCTGTACCACAGGCGCGATAGATTGAAATTGGATTCCCTGAACAAGAAGCTGCGCAAGATGGTCACAGAACTGAAGGTTGGTCCTTCAGACCTCATTCTTCCCGAAAGCTGTAGAAGTGCATGGAGAGGCCAACGCCTTGATGCTGAGATTGTTCTGCTCTGCCAGGATTCAACACACTATGAGCAGACCCTCAAGCTTCTGGAGAAGTTTGATCCTGATTATGTGCCGCCGACCCCGCGGAAGCAGCAGCAGCCACTGATGAGGATGGGTCCGGGGACGCCAAGACAGCTGGCGGATCCTCAGGGAAGGGTGGGTGCACTGAGGATGTTCTCCCAGCTTGTGCAGCTGCCCGATTGGGTCCTTGGTCCAACTTTCCAGGCACATGTTACACGACAGAAAACACAGCACTCTTCAGAGCTTGTGCATGTGCGCAGGGAGGAGAGTTGGTGGCACACCGGCGGAGCAGTCTGGGACCGCTGCAGCACATGACAGATGCGGGCAGGACTCTCATGCCCGCATTTGACAAGCTCGCCAACACCCTCATCGGCGACAACCCAGCACTGACCCAGGCTTTGAGGTATTTGCCTCTCTGATTGCCACTCTGCCACCTTGCTCATGTGGGCTCTTGGCCCCTTTGTGTGGATGGGTTGCACTGACCAGGCAGGAGTACTGCTACCATATTTTGCCTCGATTACCGTATCTTCTCTAGCAAGAAATGTTGGGTTCCGAATACTGTTGTCGTCTTGGACAGGGCGGCGCAGTTGGAGGTGGGGGAGCTGAGGAGGAGGAATGGTCAGGCAGAAGCGCGCATTGCGGAGTTGCAGAGGGACAATGCAGAGCTGCGCATGCGGCTGGGGTTGGCGCCGGAGGAGGATGGTGCACCCAAGTGCTTGCCGTGGCGGGAGGGTGCAGGATCAGAGCATGGGCAGCAGGACGGTGGGGGAGGTCGGCAGGATGCTGACAACGGCGTGATCATTGAGGAAGCTGAGGATGCCCTGGAGGATGCAGGGGAGTGTGCTGCAGAGGGGGGTGTGGAGAAGGAGGCACCAGTAGAGATTGACTAGGCTTCTGTGTCAGATCTGTGGATTACATTCTTGTACACGGCTGGCCCCAGGCTTCACTCTAATAGCCTTCAAGGTCAGATGTAGAAATGCAAGTAGCCAATATCGACATACAATTAACCTCCAGCCCTCTGTAGTTGTGGGTTGTCACTAGTGTACTGGTCATGATGTGGCATCCTGCGTGGTCTGCAATTTGGAAGACTTGGAGTCTTTGCAAAGTACCACAACAGCTGCTAACGGCACTATCGTATTAGTGTTCAAATCACCTGCAAGCCTCCAAAGTCCCAAAGGATTTCAACATACTATATAGTAATCCTTGTAATGTCTGTCTGTCTCAGGCTGTCTGAAATCATTTGTCGGTTGTCAATAATTGTCTGTTAAAAGACACAGTGAGTTATGCCCCTGAGGTGCATTGCCGCACTGCGCAGTCACTGCCAGTGGTGATTGGTACGGTATACCAATTGCACGTACTGGCAATTGCACATGCGCATGCCACAGTGTGCATGCAGCAGTCGCTGATCAGGTCACTGACTCATGGCATGATTAACCTTGATTGAGTCTGACTGTCATCTAATGATGCCAGATCATTACTGGCATGCATATGACTCCTGAAGCATAGGACCTTCTGGCAGTCCTGTTCTCTCTTCATGTCCTTCTTTGAAAGCATTCTGTAGCCCTGCATGGTATTCCAAGGTTGCGTTGCCTAAATTGGCGGCGTGATCCAGCGGCCGCAGGAAAGGCACCTAAGACTTTGGGCTCGTTGATGTGGGGAGATAAATGGGTGCGCAGATGCTAGGGCAATTGCGAGGCATCTACCATCTCCCAGCTTATACAGGAAATGGCTTTGCCGTGCTCCCAAATAAACTGGTCTTCACCTAGTAGCAGGACTTCACAGGAGACTTCTTCGTCTTACTCTTACTCGAGGTGCGTCGACTTCAACTTTATTCTTGTTGTCATACGATTTTTTAATCTATTTTTGACAGGCTGGATCTTTGCAATTACCAGGAACGAATACCATCACAAAGGGCAGGCCCTGTTCGGGAGGCATAGGAGCTGCTCAAAATCCTCAAACAGATTAATAGCAAGCAGCGATCGTAGTAAAGGTAAGGAAGAATGCAAGACGCAGCCTTCGTGCCCAATAAAATATGCTGTTTGGGTTTGTGGATGCTTTGATCTTGCAACCTGTAGGGTGTGCAAGCAACATCTCAATGTATCATTACCTACCAAAATTGACATGTGCAATCTTGTTGATATCAGGGGATGGGCTATCTGTTCGTGCTCTATCTGGAAGGAAACCAAGTAAGCCAAGGACGCCCCTTCCAGGCAACGACTTGAATGGTGCGTAACAGGATTATGAATATAACGATCTGGACTTTCGAGATCAACAGAGATATACAGCAGGTATCCCACTCTCTGAGATGCCCTGGACGCACAGGGGCAGGACGAGGGCTTTTGGAAGTGGTGGAGGGCGACCTGTTGCCACAGCGGGACTTTCTCCATCATGACAGGGAAGCAGAGGAGCTGGCGGCTGAGGGGGTGTGAGCCTGTCCAAAAGATAAGAGCATGCAAGAATACGCTGATTTCCAAGATCACTTGTGCGCCCGTCACTGTGTGTCTGCCATGCTTATCCGGGTACGGCCTTAACTAGGGGGTCATGTTTTGCAGGCGCACTTCATGGATGCGGTGGTCAAAGTGTACTGCGTCCACACAGAGCCCAACTTCTCGCTCCCGTGGCAGCGCAAGCGCCAGTACGCCAGCACATCCTCTGGATTCATGGTGCAGGGCGCCAAGGGGCAGAAGTGGCTGCTCACCAATGCACACTCCGTGGAGTACCACTCACAGGTGGGCTGCGGGGTGGAGCTGTTGCCTGGCAATGAGAATTTCGGGGACGTGACGCTTTATTGAACACATGCATCCGTTCTGTGCCCAGGTGAAGGTGAAGCGGCGAGGGGATGATCAGAAGTTTTTGGCCGAGGTGTTGGCCATTGGGACAGAGTGTGACATAGCTTTGTTGACAGTGGCGGACGAGGCATTCTGGGAGGGAGTTGTGCCTTTAGAATTGGGGCCCCTGCCACGATTACAGGTGAGAGCAGTTGCAGCTTTTCATTTCGCAGGTTGCTCACCGTGCACCCATCACCATGTGTCCTCTCGACTATGTCCTGGTGACTGTATTTTACCGCAATCGTGAGCATGTGCTTGCATGATAGAGCGGTTGGTGGTGTGCAGGACGCCGTGGCAGTGGTCGGCTACCCAATAGGAGGAGACACAATCAGTGTTACCAGTGGCGTGGTCAGTCGCATTGAGGTAACCAGCTATGTGCACGGCAGCACAGAGCTTTTGGGCGTCCAGATTGATGCTGCCATCAATTCTGGCAACTCAGGTAGGCAATAAGTTCCATGCGTGGGATGCGAGTTCCTTACACTTGTAAACGTACTTATCATATGGGTGTTGTGCCTTATAGATTGGTGCAAAAGCTTTTATGTGGCTATGCAGGCGGGCCCGTCTTCAATGAGATTGGGCAATGCGTTGGGATTGCGTTCCAGTCCATGGCTGGCTCAGATGCCGAGAACATCGGCTATGTCATTCCAACCCCAGTCATAAATCACTTCCTCACAGACTACCAGTGCGCCACAATCCCACTTTTAAGTGCATCGGCCATCTTTGCTCTTCTTTGTACCTAATATTATTTTTGAGACACTTGGGGCTTACCGGGGACTGCTTGTGTTGCAGGCGGAATGGCCGATTCACCGGGTTTCCAGTGCTGGGAGTGAAGTGGCAGCGCATGGAGAGTGCTGGGCTGAGGGCGTCCTATGGGCTGATGCCCCCTTTGAAGGGGGTGCTTGTGCGCAGCATTTGGCCCACCTCCCCGCTGGCGGCAGTTGCCGGCCCCGATGACATCATCATGCGTTTTGATGGCATCCAGGTCGCATGCGACGGCACCGTCCCCTTCAGGTGTGCCTTTTTACCCCTGCAGACGAGGCACATCCGGCACTAGCAAGTCAATGCAATCATTGGGCCCCAATGTATTAGCCTCATACGTGATGAGGCTGGTCAGCATCTGCTGTGACTGAAGGGTTGTGACGTGTTTGGACTACTGCTGCAGGACGGGGGAGCGCATCCACTTCAACTACTTGATATCCCAAAAGTACACTGGGGAGCATGCGCAGCTGGACCTGCTCAGGAAGGGGCAGGAGGTGTCTCTGCGAGTGCCCCTGGACCGGCCTCATGCCCTTGTCCCTCTCCACCTGGGCGGCCACCAGCCCAGCTACCTCGTCGTCGCAGGTGCTTCCTGCTCCTCTTCATATCAGCACCTGCATGTTTCTTATGTAGTACAGTGCGTTATATTGTACGTATCCTTCCTTGCAACTTTTTTTTTCTATGATTATATTCTGGTATTTCTTTGCGCTGCATGTGGTCGCGCTGGCAGCGGCATTAGGCCAATTGCAGGCACACCCTCTGGCAAACAATTAGGTATTCTTCTTATGGAGAAGCTGAAAACTGAGGGCGCTCGCCCGCGCAGGCATTGTGTTCACGGTGTGCTGCGAGCCGTACCTGGAGAGCGAGTACGGTGCGGATTACATCAGCGAGACGCCCGTGAAGCTGCTGGACCGCCTGCTCTATGGCCAGCGCGAGCACATCGATGAAGAGGTGACTCATCGGCATTTCCTGTCTCCCTCCGTCGCCTATGCGCCGCCAGTGTCATTTTTTACCTCCTTCGTCGCTGCTCCTTGCAATGCAAACCATTGCCTTCTGATGACAGCATAATCTGCAAACTTCCTGACAAGTTCTGTGGGTTCTTGGGCTGCAGGTGGTGATCCTGTCTCAGGTGCTGGCCTGCGACGCGACTCTGGGGTACGAGGATCTGTTCAACACGCAGGTGCTCAAGTTCAACGAGACGCCCGTGCGCAACTTGAGGCACCTGGCGCAGCTGGCCACTGCCTGCTCCGACCCCTTCATGCGCTTCGACCTGGAGTACAATGTGCGCCGCACACCGCCCCTGTGCTCTCGAATATTTTAGAGCCATCGTGTTAGACGCCCAGAAACATTCTTTTTATTTGTCACGCTATAATATATAGGAGTATGGGGGACCTTGTCATGGCCGCCTTTCAGCGGATGTCATTAGATTCATGGTTGTGCAGGAGGTGGTCATCTTGGAGACGAAGAATGCCCATGCAGCTACGAAGGAGATCCTTGCGCTGCACTCCATTCCAGCTTCAGTCTCGAAGGACTTGCTCGACATTGTCAGCGCCCCAGAGCAGATGACTGTGGCTTGAATCGTGTGATTGTAATTAAATAGACTTCATAACATGTGTTTCTATCCGATAGATTTGAGCAGACCAGATCTGAGCAGATGCTGTCAACAAGGAGATGTTGCGTTTCAGAGACAATAGGCTTGACTGATGTCTCAGAACATCTTGTAGAATTCTTTTGAGAAACACAGAAGGCCTGCGCGTTGTTTGTGAGTGCACAGGCGAAAATGTATGGATGGCATTGTTTGGAATTCCACAGAACCTGCTTCTGAGGCATGTCGTCAGAACAAACCCATTTGTATCATAGAACTTTATATTATGAACTTACAGTATAGCAATGTGAGGTTTGTAACAGAGCTTCGTTAGCAAAATGTTCCTTTAACAAACAGCTGATGTACATCACTTTCCTTTTACCAGGAGACAAGATAACAAGATGCCTTGGTTCAAAAACGGCATTCAACAAATTCTGGACATGGTCATTACTCTCTTAAATTTGAAAAGCCCTTGTTCAATGCAGAGCCTGCAGAATTGGATTCTGGCACTAGCGTATTTCAATGAACTTTATAACAACACGAGTGGGTGAAGCATTGTTTTCACAATGTTTCCAGGGTCTTGGGATGGAAGCTAATACGCCAGAAGTAGGCGTCTGTGGGCTCCAAATCTTTGGCAGCCAGCTCTTCCTGGGAAGGCAGACTTCCCTTGAATACCCAGCACTCGTACTCGATGTTCTGCAGCCGGCTGTGATACCGGCCAGCTTTTCTGAAAAGCTCCTGCTTCTCTGCACCCTTCGCTGCCAGGCTGACAGAGGCGCGCCCTTTGTCCCGAGCCAGCTCTTCCTGTGGTGCAGTCATTGGAATGGTGAGGGATATTAATAGAATGGTCATCACAACCAACTGGGATTGTGTGATTGTTTATGTGTCTGCATGCACTCATGAACATGCAGGGTGAGTTGATTCCCACTGCTTGCTGAAAGAGCATGGGTGTCAGTGGCTTGCAGGGCCATGAGGAAGGGGAGCACACCATGTCTTCAACATCATGGAAGAACCCATGCTCTGCCCACTTGGTCCCATCCGGCAGCTCGTACAGAGCATGCAGGTCGGACCAAGAGATGAGAGGGGAACCATCGGGGCCCATGCCGATGTTGAAGCAGGCCCCGTGCGCTGTATCTGCCAAATCAAAACTGTACTCCTTCTGACCGTCGTCCGGATCCTGGACTGTCACTGCCTGGTAAAATCGGACGCCTGCAGAAGCGCATGCACCCCAATACATGTTAAAAGCCATCAGAAAACTTCTTAAAACATGTGACGCAAGATCCCAAAGCCTCACCTTGCAGGGAGGGCAGCTTGTGCGCTTCCTGCACAGTGTTGCCTGGAGGCGGCTGCTTGAATGGTTGCAGCAGTTTCACGCGAGCATCTCCTCCGGTGCGATCTGTGCAGCGCCCGTCAACCTCCACAACTCCCACGTGCCCCTTGTCAGCGCCCCCATTGCCAGCCTGCTTCTCGGGAGCGGCCGAAGAGGCGTGGGCAGCAGCTCTGCTGTCGATGCTACGCTCCAAGGATGCCAGCCTGGATGTGTCTGCAGGGGGTCGCTTCTTGCTGCTCTGAGGCGTGGCTGCTCTGCCAGGAGGCCCATCTGAAGGTCCTGGCGAGGACTGCCTGCCATTGGCCTCCCAGGCATCCTCTACCCTTTGCCTGGCAGCTGGGGTCGGCTGCAGCACCGGCAGAGGCACTTTTCAGCATGACCTCAGGAAATGAGAAGCACTGCTTCTTCTACTGTGCAATGGAGAGTGCGTTGCTGGGACAGCAAAAGAGGCAGAGGCACACACCTTTGGCCGGAGGGTGTTGGTGTAATGCTTGCGAATGGCTGTGCTGGATCGGCCAGGCAACATGCTGGCAATCTCTGCCCAGGACTTGTTGAGCTCCCTTGCTTGCAGTATGAGGTCATCTTCTTCGGGTAGGTAGCTGGTGCCGGTTGCTGGAAGGACTTGGGGCCTGGGAACATGGGTGTCCGTGATTCTTGACGCAGGTACTTGTGCCTCCTGGACCGTCTGGCGTTTTGGCACAAATAGGCGAGAATCCAGGATTGACACCCTCTGAACTGTTGCACCTGAAGCAATCATGCGCCGCTATGAAATCTAGAGGTGTCGTTTACATTCATTGAACACTTTTGTGCAGGCAGGTGCAGATTTGTTAAAGGGTGGTGCATGTGCTTACTGCGCTGTTGAGCGACTGCATACGCGAGAGCGGACTGCACTCCGCAGCTGCGTGATCTCTTTGCAGGAGGGTAAAGTGCTTCCCCATAAAAGCATTCTCCTCCCTCCTGCTGCTGGATCAGTTGTGCAAGTTGCCACCCGTTTGCATCTAGTGAAGCAGGCACAACAAATTCAGGTCTTTGTTGTGCGCGTTTGCGTCCCATATACGCAGATGCAGCTGTTCAACCTCTGAAGCACATCTATTCACGCCCCCCCAAAAGCTTTCTGAGATTGACAGTCGATAAACTTAGTCGGAGCTTCAGGGGTTCATTTATTTTTAGGCACGAAGCAACCCTTAACTTCAAGCTTGCTAACTATGGAGTCTCAAGCACTTTCTCAATTCAGATGTATTCCTCTATCATGTTCTTCCTCTTCCCCGAACTAGCTTCCGCCTCCTTGGAAGCTGCAGGGAACGCTCAGCAACACGCTTTCGGAGGCTCCGGAACGGTTGGCTTGCACGACAGATCGAGCAAGATCGGCTGTGTAAGGATGGGAAGTTAATATACGTCGTCTCATAAGGACTCATTGGTTTTGTTGTTATTCATGACATCACGCATAAGTGTGCCAGGATTTGTGCAACACACTCACCAAGAAAACTTGCCACTCAGACACCTGCCAATTCTCCAGAAACCCCTGCATATCCATCTAGGATCCCACAGTGAAAGGCAAATCAGCACCTGTGCTCGCCAGAAGAAGAAACGCTTGGGCCGCTCCGCACATCCCAATGAAGGTCCTATTATTGACGCAGACGATTTGCTGAAGAGTGCTGGCGAAGATCCATTTCTTGAGGAATGTCCTCCTGGTCACCGAGCTGGTCAGATGCTCACCCATATTATACTTCATAGACCTAGCTCTTCTTTGTTGCCTGGTGGACCCCTTCTAAACGTGACATAATGCATGGATCTGCATGCAGGTTTTGTGGCAATAATCGGGAAACCAAACGCTGGGAAAAGCACCCTGCTCAATGGTATCTTGGGACAGAAGCTGTCCATCGTGACACCAAAGGCACAGACGACGCGCCATCGCATCATCGGCCTCCATTCTGAGGAGAGCTTCCAAATCATCTTCCTGGACACTCCTGGTGTCCTGCGAGAGCCCAGCATCGCCGTGAGTCCCAATCAGCCCATATTTGCATCTTCGGCTTCTCGAAAGGCCAAGACGCTTTCTTGAGCAGAGTGTAATCCTGAGTGTGGAAAGTGTGGTGCGAGCAGGAGCCGTTGAACATGCTGGATCAAAGAATGATGCAGAACGTTCGACAGGCCACGAAAGACGCAGATGCAGTGCTGGCGATAGTGGATGGCAATGACAGAGCGGAGGAGGCTCTGCCTCTGCTGGCGCCTTACTGCCGCAAGGGATCTGTGCCGCTTGCGGTTGTCTTGAACAAGGTGTTGACGCTGGCCTTTGGAAACATTGCAAAACATTTTTTGCTGGCACACATGCCTTTGCTTAACGAGTCATCTCTTTCTCAATCACGAGCATGTCAATGGACTGCTGCAGGTCGATTTGCTCACCGCCCTGAGACTACGGCAGCTCGTCGAGTACTTTGAGTCGCAGCCAGGAATTGATGCCGTCATTCCTGTGTCGGCTCTAAAAGGCAAAAACTTGAAGGATGTTGAGGAGTGGGCGGTGTCCCACCTTCCAGAGGGGCCAGCCTTGTATCCCAAGGTATGCACTTGGAGTTTTGTGCCTGCCCTCAGAATGCTAAAAAAGTGCTGGTAGGATTGCGATTTGGAAGGTCTGTTGAGGTGCTGAGATCCTTGAGATGGTGCCATCAGGATGCAGTGAGCGACCATCCAGAGAGGTTCTTTGTGGGGGAGATTGTCCGGGAGAAAATCTTCCAGCTCTACAGGGAAGAGATTCCATATTGCAGCACGGTGTGCGCCTGAACTCTATCCAATTGAGTCGTTGCAGTGTAGACATTGCTTAATTGATTCCATCAAATACCCGACCTCCGCCGCAATGTCAAGTCGACGGGTATGCTAACAGGTGCAAGTCCTGGATTACAAAGAGCGGGCCGTGGGCAAGGATCTTGTGCAGGTTGCTGTGTATGTGGAGCACGAGTCCCAGAAAGGCATCATGGTAGGCAGGGGCGGCAGCGCACTGAAAGCCATGGCTACAGCTGCACGAGCCGACATTGAAGCTTTTGTAGGTGAGCTCAACAGAGGTCTTCCATCACAATTGGTTCCTCCTGATCTGCCAAAATACTCCTCTCATGCACCAGCAGTATTGGTAGCCTTTGTCTGTTGGCAAGGTGGACATACAACAGACACGTGTTTAGAAGTATTACAAATGAATGCCGTTGTTTGCTCGACATTTGATCGCCCGCCTTTGGCCTTAGCAGATCTTAGACTGTTTCAACTGCTTTGCTGACATCCTTTGTGAACACTGCTGCACAGGACGACCAGTCTACCTTGACATCACCGTCAAGGTCAAGGAAAAGTGGCGGAAGAATGAGGAAGCATTGACCAATCTAGGCTACTGACAGCCTGTGACAGTCTATTCGTCCATGCATGCTTTGAAGACTCAGGTTGTAAAAGTACAAAGGAATTTGGCTGCACCACAGCATCAGCGATGTGGTTAAAAGCAAGCGCTGATCTAATTCCCCTCCCTGTGCTAAACTTAGCAATCACTAATTGTATTGGTCTGAAACGGCACACATCAACAGAGAAAATGCATATAAGCTTCCTCAGCTATGCCGGGCGCACGTTGCAGGGAACCCACTGTAGGCATCACAACGTTTGCTCTGGCTTTGGGATGACTTTGATGCCCATGCTTTTGCATGTGCCCACAATGCTTCTGCAAACAGACTCCAGGGGGATGTTTTTCTCGAGGTCCCTGTGCTTGATCTGGGCAATCTCGTAGATGTGCTTCGCTGAGATTGTGGCCGCTGTCTGATGACCAGGCCGCTGACTGGCACTGTCCAGGCCTGCTGCCTTCTTTATGAAATACATTGCAGGTGGTGTGCGCATGACCTGCGCACAGCATGTGTGAGCGCTCAACGCAGTGGATAAACAGGGTCATATCCTCGAGCAAGCAAGCAGCCTGGATTGTAATCTCACATTAAAGACGAGCATACTTACATACTCAAAGGTCTTGTCACTGTAGGCGGTTAGTAGTACAGGGATTGGCGCGTCGTCCTGCACAACCATTTTGACTAATAAGTTCTCCAAGGGAAGGCACAGTGTCATCAGCAGACGCATGACTGAACAGAGGACGTTGGTAAAGTAGCTGAAGTAAAATGAATACCTTCATGTCTGCAGTTTTTGCATTAAAATCTTTGCAGAAATTCATGATGTTCAGACCAGCTTGTCCCAAGGCTGGGCCCACTGGGGGGGCTGGTTTGGCTTGACCAGCTTTGATGACCAACTTTATCGTCGCTGCCACAGTCTTGACTTTCTTTGACATTGTGCGACGACTGAAAGAGGTGAATACAGAAAAGGGATCACATCCCACCCCCTGAAATCACTGCTCAGCACACGTTGGTCTCCTACCGAGCATGTAAATAATACGAACAACACACGTGTGTTATCAGTTTTCGATGAGGCTTTGATCGCTATTCACGAGTGAGTTTGCAATAGGAAAGTTGCAAATGACCGTCAATGACTGGATCGATAATTATAACTGTGATTATGAACTGCCCTGCAACTGAGTCTAGGGCGGCTGCTTCGATCGAACTTGTCCTCTTTCACGGTAGTGTGGGCTGCTAGTGAAGGTTGCAATCATGAGCAAGCTTTCAGGAGAAGTGCTGCGCGAGGGGATCTCGGGTGAGTAGCCTCACAAGCCTGGTTGCCAGAAAATTGTGATTGAGATCACACTTATTGCTGTTGAAGCTGTACTTCTCCTGATCACTCCTGCTTTGGTATCGTTGTGAAAATGCTGTATGATATCTGTATCCATTTTTGCCCATTGAATATTTGTGCTCAGGCTGGGTTGCTTCTCGCATAATAATGCCTGCTGCTTTCTATAGGAGTTCTTGAAGGCTCCAAGACCAAGCAGCGCAAGTTCACGGAGACGATTGAGCTCCAGATCGGGCTCAAGAACTATGACCCGCAGAAGGACAAGCGTTTCAGCGGCACTGTGAAGCTGCCCTACACCCCACGGCCTCAGATGAAGGTGTGCGTGCTTGGAGACCACAAGCATTGCGAGGAGGCCAAGGAGATCGGCGTGGACCAGATGAGCGTGGAGGACTTGAAGAAGCTGCAGAAGAACAAGAAGCTGGTCAAGAAGCTGGGTGAGCTTATCAGAACGCCTTCTCTAGGACTGCACTCTCTGATATGTTGGCAGGCATTTGTTCAGCTGTCCGAGCACTGTGTCATATCTGAATGTCCAGATTTAACCAACAGACATGTGTTGCTGTGCAGCCAAGAAGTATGCAGCATTCCTGGCGTCCGAGGCGGTCATCAAGCAGATCCCTCGTCTGCTCGGCCCTGGCCTGAACAAGGCCGGCAAGTTCCCTACCCTGGTGTCGCACAACGACAAGCTGGAAGACAAGGTACAGAAGTGCCGTGCTCATGAGCACCATGCCTTGCCTGGCTAGTTTTGGACGCTCCCCTTTACCGACAGGGGCACTTGAGCTGCTACCTGCCTGTCATCCTCCTTGGGAGAGATCACAAGAGAAAAAACCCGACTGACATGAAGCTGTTCCTCTGTGGCAGGTGAACGAGATCAAGGCATCTGTGAAGTTCCAGCTGAAGAAGGTGCTGTGCCTGGGTGTCGCCATCGGCAACGTTGGCATGGAGGAGAAGGAGATCTATGTCAACTCCCAGATGAGCGTCAACTTCCTGGTGTCCCTTCTGAAGAAGAATTGGCAGAACGTCCGCTGCCTCTACATCAAGTCCAGCATGGGCAAGCCCTACAGGCTGTACTGAGCAACCTGCTCAGATCTGCAGTTAATGGACAAATCTCAGGCAGGTTGGGTGCCTGAAAGATCTGGAGGCAACATCATTGGCTGCTTAATACCTTTGCTGCTGTTCTTTTCGAAAGGACCAGTGTAGGCGGTGTGGACATGAGAGTTGTGTTGGAGACTGTTGGGTACCTCGTGTGGGATGAGGGCATCCTGTGTGAAATGCCGCTGCATTGAATGTACCAAGTGTCGAGCTGCTGCCACAGTACAGCCCTGTCTTGCGCTCCGCCCACACGGAGATTGCTAGGGTGCGGCAACCGGCGCTTGGGAGCTCTTTCCAGGGCGACCAGCTTTGCTGCAGGGTGTGTCACTGGTCTCTGCAAGCAGCCTGTGTAATCATACCGGGTTGCAACTCCTCCCTTTCAATGGAAAAGATGCAAACACAATTCAAAACTTTAAAAATGGTCTCAATGATTGGACATGCCAGTGGTCACAAGCAGTCACCACATATATCATTAAACTTCGTAGCTACTATAGTAAATGCAAGCGCAAAGTTTGCAGTGCTGCTACAACAGGCAGCAACTCCCAACAGAGGCATGCTGCTAAAAAGGACTCCTCCGGATCGCATTCCAACAGCAAAGCCTCCTTTCATGTAGCCCTCTAGAGATCTCTGCTCACATGCCTCATCGAGACCTTGCAAAGGCCGGGTTCTTACTGCCCTCAACTCACCTGTAAGTAGGTATCACGGATAAGCTCTTGCATGCCAATTCTGCTTACAACCTGCCCTCTTTGGATGAGCCTTCAACAGGCATGAAAAGCAGGTGCTAGGGTTTTCTGGCTTCACACTGACCATATGATTGAGGGTTATGAATACATCAGGTTTCCAGCCCCCAGAATGGCCGCTTGATCGATTCACTTGGGAGCCTGAGGTGGTGCTGAGTTCCGTGCCAGAGCCACCCAGCCAACAATGATGCCGCCCAGCAGCACCCATCCCGCCACGTCATACCAGAAGTCGCTGCTGCTCTTGGGGCGCGTTGCAGCGCTGCCCTCACCACTGGCAAACTGCACATCAGCCCAGGCACACAACCTCAGACCTCATGCAGGCATGCAACAGGGATCTCAACAGGCCTGCATGCCCTGCAGTGCCCGTGAACGAGATCAAGCTGACATGTTGATTATTGATATGCGGAATATCTGCACCTGGGATGCATGTATCTGCTTCTGCAGCTCTGCATGCAGCTGGGGCGCCTGGTGCGTCATCTCAAGCGCCTTCTTATACACATCGTTGTTTGGTTCCTGCAGCAGCAGTCCATCTGAATATCAGGCATTGGACTCCAGGTGCTAGTTCGTCACTGTAAAGGGATATTATGCAACGTCTCACCTCGTGCAGAGCTTTCTTGAAGCAGTCAGTTGCCTGCTCGAAGAATTCCAGGGCCTGGGCAGTTTCGGTTGTCAAGAAGCCCTAACACCACCAGAGAGTTGTGAAAATGTGCTTGCACATCGCAATGATTGAGGTCGATCAATACTTGACAGATGGAGCTGCTGAAACATGTATTCCTCTTGAAGGCCACGTACCTGGGATGTGTACGCATTCCCAAGGCACCAGAGTGCGTCATGCTTTCCAGGCTCAATAGTTAGTGCCATTTTGAACTTCTCTGCTGCCTGCACGGCAACAAGACAGCAATACAGGGCCTCACATTCCATTCGCTTGAAATTCTGATGCTGATCAAGATAATGAAGGGCAACTGCAGACATATACCTCCTGGATCATCCCATATGCCTCGACTCCCTGTCTGAAATGAGCGAGTTCCAACAAAGCTCCACCCCATCTCGTCAGCGCCTGAGCACAAATAGGTGAGATTAGCGCGTCAAATCTTCCCTGACGCGTCTGATGATGGCTGTGGCGAGGGCCCACAATGGCTGTGACGTGGACAATAAAGTATGGGCAGAAGACATGCATACCACGACATCCTGGTTGTTCTGCTTATACTTTTGCTCTTCTTGCTCCCGTGCTTGCTCAAAGAACATCAACCTGCACAGAGACACAAGATCGCCTAGCTTCATGGTGGCAACCTTTCAACTTGTGCAGCCCCATAAGATTGCCCACAGTAACATCAGTACGAACGAACTGATCATGGCTTTGTGTCGAAGTTAATGAAGTAGCATTGAGGGTCACCTCTCTAGCTCATCTCTGCCGAGTGTCTCCATGCTTCAGAGGAACTAGCTGAGGATAGTCTTTACACTGCGAAATTTGCGCACTTCACTGCGTTACAAATTGTTCCTTTGCGGCTTTTGAACTGTAATTCTATTGGAATGAAGACCTCTTGGCATCTGGACCAGGCTTAATGGACTTTTTCGGCTGTAGGCAGGCATAATAAAGTACTCCTGAAACCTCTCTTTTTTTCCCGTTTTCCTTTCTTTTTTTGGCAGCAGCCAGGGATTGATAACCATAATTGTCATTGAAGGGGGCATGCAGATCAGCGATAATACTTCTGATCAGTATGACCATGCATGTCCATTCAGCGACCTGCAGTTACATGCATATGCGCCGCACAGCTCTCAAGTGACTCAACAAGGAAAGCTGCAGGACTGGCAACACTTTCTTCAACAAAGACTCAACAAATCCTGCTAAAATTCACAGGAAGGAGAAGTACTCTGAGCATTTACTCAACACAGTTCTCCATCACACTGATTCAAAAGCAGGAGTTGCCACAGCCATCATAGCTTCCTCGGATTTTACACGTTCTCTCTCTTCATCCTTTTGTACAGGAGCCGCTCCCGGCCCATCCAGCATCGTCTCAGCAGGTCCCTCTCTGCCCAGCGCGATAGTCTGACTGCTCATCAGCTGGGTGAGGCATTGCAAGCATGAAGCAATGCTGGCCGTGGCTTCAAGGCCCAGAACGTCTGCCATGGCTCGCCGAACATTCTGGCCTTCAGTGTATGCCACGTAGACCTGGACAGAACCAGATCATCGTCAATGCCTTGGAAACGACCACCAGTCACCAGTGATTTGCAGACAGGCTCACTCTTAGCAAGCAACTCGTCAACCTGTCCATGCAGCAGCAAACAGACCATAGCAGGACAGCTGAGAGAGGGGTCACCTGGTTCATGGCAGGTAGGACGCCCTCTAATGCATCCACGGCAAACAGGTGCTGGAAGTGCGCCACGATGCGGCGCAGCAGCGCTTCAGCATTTGCATGGACGAGGCCTTCGGCAGCCTCAGCAGTCTCTTCTGCCTGTGACCTGCCCTGCTCCCTCTCCACCATGTCGGCCACTTGCGCCATGATCCCCTCATACCCCTGTGCCCACCAGTACTTGATGAATTGCACCACAAATATGTCCTTCTCACATTGTCCTTTTGAACTCTTATTTACTGCTCAAATGAATGAGTGCTCCAGAATCATTGTATAGCCATCAGCAATGGCAGCTTTATCCCACAAGGAAGTGTATCGTGGGAAAGGTCACCAGAGATGTGCCGCTGCCGTTGCCAGGGCGCTGCAGCAGGAGGTGTTCCAGGGCATCTCTGAGCTGCTCGGCCTCGCTGCTGCTGTCCTGCGCATCCACCCAGCGCTCCAGAATACGCGGCACCGCTGCCGGGTCCTCCTGCGCCTCCTGCGTCAGGTGCCCGCCCCGGCGGAACACCACCTGCCAGCCAGAGCCAGACATTTCCACTCAGCAATCCTCCATGCATCCCAACAAGGCAGTGTCGTCTGCTGAGTCTCCTTCTCCGGTCCCTTGAAGGCCATGGGTCAGCGGGTTCAGTGGCTTGCAGCGTATGGGAGCCATCAGACACCGTGATTACTGCAAATTTTCAACGTAGAAGGTGTGCAGGGGCCGGCAATCGATGTGTGAGCAAGCACACCTCACAGACGTCGGTGACGAAGCGCTCGAGGCGCGGCAGGGTGGTGACGGCGCGCTGAAGCCGGGCGACAGCTGCCGGCAGCTCCGCGGCGTCGGCCATGCCCAGAGCCAGGCACAGCTGCTGCAAAATGTCTGCCAGCTCGCCCTGTGCCAGCTCTCCCACAGCCTCCAGCCCCGCGCGGTGCACCTCCCGGTCCTTACGCGCTCGGGCCGCCCCTATGCAGCAGCCCATGGTGTCAGACGCGCACCGCAAGCATCGACCGAAACCTAACAGAGTGGATAAGGCAGAGATGACGAGAAGAGAACCTACTGTTGCCGATCAGAGATGTTGGGGCATTCATCAAAGACCTCAGGCAGTGGATTGCACTATCACATGGTGCAGAGCATCTTGCATGAGGCACTGCGCCTGCGATCTCTTGTGAAGCCGTGGCATGCGGTGCTGGATTCTCCCAATATGGGTGCGCGCACCGAGGCTAGGCTGTGCGGAGTCGGGGCCGGCATGCGAGCGCGCCAGCTGGCGCTCCAGGGACTCCAGCTGGCGCTTGAGGGCGCCGAAGGCCTTGACGGTGGGCCGCGCGTTGAGCTGCAGGCGCAGGCTCTCGCTCTCCTCCGCCAGCGCCTCCGCCCGCCTCTCCGCCTCTGCCACCCTTCTCGCCGCAGACCTGCCGCCCGCACACATACCCAGTCGTCAGCGCAATTCACCGTTTTGCCACTCTCCTGTGGTTAGGTGTCACCTGTATCATTACTGTACTGAATGTATTCATTGTAAGTGAGACAAGATGCGCCTTCATACAAGCTGCAGGAAGGGGCCGCCATGATCTCCCAGCCCTTGTCAGCTTTGCCAAATGCAAGGAAGACCTGATCGTGGGCAAGTCTCTCGTGCGTGACATCGATTCAATGAACTGCGCTCCCTACCAGACGTGACCCAAGAAAATGCATGATTGGGGAGATAGGAGTGATGCTGAAATTGTGCAGTGGTTTCAAGGGCGCACCGCGCAGCTTCTGCGGCCGAGGCGCGCTCCTGTGCGAGGGCCGTCTGCGCCTCGCTGACCGCCTTGCTCATGGTTGCGATGCGTCGCGGTGCATTGTCCGACAGCCCTCTGGGCTGTCCAGACGCCTGCAACCGCATCCTTTCATCAGATCTCCACACTGACAGCACAGGTTTGCCAGTACATGTCATCCAGGGTCGGGTTTCTCATGTTCAAACGCTGTGAAGGCACACCTGCATTGCGAGCTGATTTTGGGCGTCTCGAAGCTGCTCCAGTAGGGTGCGAATCTCAGCCCTCAGCACTGCCACCTCCGTCTGCGACACACATGCAAATTCTCTCACCCCAGATGCCAAGGCAAATCTTCAGCTTTGCATATCAAAGCTACACAAAGGCATAAGTGGCCTTTGCATTGATGCTAGCACGCAGGATTACCTGGAGGGCCTCCTGCTGACTCTCATAGAGCCCCACAATCTCCAGCGGCCGCACCTCCCGCACGGCAGCCGACACCGGCCCCGCTGCACTGCCGCCTTTGGGGTCGCCTGCCAGCGCCAAAGCACATCATGTTTTCTCTAATGCAACAGCGGTGGCGCATATCTGCTAGACAACCAAAATCATGCACGGGTAGAGTGGGAGGAGACGTCTGTCAGCCTCAAGTTCACCGGGGTGGGAGGAGCCTCTCACGGGCAGCCAGGACAAGGCAGCAGGGAAGGGGAAGGGCAGGGGGAGGCACCCTTGTGGGAGTTGAGGGCGCGCTTGATGCGGGCGTGCGCATCGGCGTCGCGCTGCAGCCGCCGCTCCTCCGCGCACACCCGGGCTGCCAGCCGCTCGCGCAGCTTCTGGGCGGCCGCCTCGTGCGCGCGCGAGCCGTGCTCCGCCTGCGTCAACGCCTGCCGCGCCCGCGCCGCGCGTAACTCAGCCCCTCGCACCCTCTCCTCCGCCTGGAAACGAGTCCGGAAAGCCCACAGCTCAATTCTAAAAAATGGCTGTCCAGACAAAATATTCCCCCCACCAGCCCTTCTTGCAGAGACCGCCACCAAGATTTTTGATCACTACAGCACGTGAAGCACTCGGTTTCCCTATCTGCTTTCGTCAGCGGCTCTTTGCTCTACTGACATTCTGCAAATGACACGGTTGAGAATGGATGCTCAATAAGGGAGAGGGAACCAGGTATATGCACACAGCATAAGGTGTACCTGTGCCACGCGTTGCTGGGTCGCTCGCTGCTCTGCTTCGTACTGGGCAGCCCTGTCCGCCCAGTCGCCCCTGGCTGCCCTCAGATCCCTGCAAGCAGCGCAGATTCTCTGACAGGTGGCAACTTCTAAGCATTATTGGGGATGTGGAGTGAATGCTGGGGCAGAATCATCTTCTCACCATCTTGCCACCTTGGAAGCATCCACTGGACACTGGTGTGAATGCTTGCCTGGTCTCATGCTCTGCAGATGCCAGCTCCCTGCTCAGGCGCAGCATGTCGTTCTCCAGCCTTTGGACAGCGGCCTCTGACTGAGCAGCTGCTCTCTGCTGCTCTTGCACCTGCTGCCTCAAGCTGCGTATGGAAGTCTCTGTGCGCCTCATCTCAGCCGCATGCTCTCTGCAACATACACACCACCATCCTCAACAATCCCCTTGGCTCGGTGTACAATGGCGTGCCCTGCACAGAACTGTGAGCATGCAACTTGACACATCGATAGACAAGAGGCGGTATCAGCATGCGCGGCTCACTGCTTCAGGCGCTGTAGATCGCTGTATTCATCCTTGTCGCGCGCTCGGCTGTGCTCGACCACCGCCAGCAGCTCCTCTGCAAGCTTGGACCTCCGCTCATACTCCCGGAGAACTACCGCCAGAGCGTTGGACAGCAGCGCTGGGAGCTGGCCGTAGGCAACATCCTGCAGTCGCACGATATGCGGCCGTGACTCCTCTGTTCACACTTGTTGAAGCGACCCACTGCCATGTACCATGCTTGCACAGCTGCATGCAGGGAGAAATATGGGCGCACACCTCTGTAGGGATAGGCAGGAACCCATTGCGGGACAGCAGTTGGCTGAGCTGGCGCCAATGTGGAGCGCCAGATGGCGGATATGGCAGTCCGTTGTCTGCAGGGTTCTCTGACACGTACGTGGCATCGTCAGTTGAAGCTCCCTCTGCTAGCCTGCTTGGCTGGGCAGCCGTATGTGCCAGTGCTGCTGTCAAAGGCTGCTGTTCTATGGGGCTGCTGGCTCCAGTGTCTGTCAAAGCACGCACGTCTGCTTCAGCTGGGGCGTCATGTTGGAGGCCATGCACAGACTGCTCAGCCAGCGGCGATGCTTGCACAGCGTTGCCTGAGAGCTGAAGGCTCTGCCTGACAGCCTCCTTCGGCTCCACACTGAGCGCATTCAGAGCCTGCTTGACGATGCAGGATGCATCTGCATGAGTGGCCAGCGAGACAGATGCTGCTGCAGCGCTCAGTAGCAGTGGCTTGCTCTCTGCCAGGCCGTACTTCGCCCTGAGACCTGCAGCGCAGATTGATATGATTTACTTAACGTCCTAAACCCCATGCCTCCTCATTTGATCAATTGCATTATTGCATGCAGATGGAATATTATATATATGTAGCTTAAAGAATCAGAAGGGCGCTTCCATTGACGGCAGCTATGACAGGCTTGTCGGGCTCACCGTTTAGGAAGCTTGAGAGATCCTGCAGTGCCTCCGGTCCCTCTGCACTGCGCTGCTTCTGCTGTTTACCTGGCGGCAGCCTTGTTGCGTCAGGCGCGCTGCCTGTCGCCCCCCACCATGAGGTTTGTTCAAACAAGTCCAGTGGGCTCGCAATTCATCAAAGGTCAGAATGTGACTGAAATTGGACTGTCTGGCAGCATTGTGTGGGAAAGAATGATATATTGGATATACCGCTGTTGAAGACGGCGAGGGTGTCGCGCATGGCAATTATCTCGCGCATCAGCATCTGCGAAGTCGTGTTGAATTGCTGCGACAGCTGGAGGCCCTCTGCAATGTCCTGCATGGTGGCCAGCCCCTCTGGCAGGCCCACTGATACTTTGGCACCTTTTACCACAGGGCCGCTCGCCAGCTGATACTGCTCCTGCATGGAATTTGACATGTTTCTGCATTTCAAGCCTAATGTGAAACACAACAGGAAGTCAGTGTCGCTCAGACCAATTTGGATCTCATGTCAGGCACCCGTTTCACAGCGTTGCCTCTCAATCTTTGGTGCATGGCAGGCAGAGAGATGCACCACAGCTGCTGCAGTCTGAGGTGGAATGCAGGTCACCAGTGGCTCAGCCAACGAGGAGGGATTGTCGGACTCTGATGTGCTGCAAGCTTCCTCGGACAAGGAACTCCCCTCTGTCTGCTGCTCCGCCCCAAGGTGAGAATCTGCATCAAGTGGCTCTGCAATAGAGGAGTTTGTGGAGCAGATCCATTCATTCACGAAATCTGCACCGCAAACAAGAACCTCAGCTTATCTAAGATGCCACCAGGAGACATATCATCTTTGCAGTGTTGGGCCCATTAGAAAATTGCAGAGCATGATGCGCACAAATGACACATAAACGCCGACCACCTGGGACCCGATCAGGAGTGGCAGCAGCCTTGGTGTCTGCGTGGTGCCCTGTGGATCTTTCAACATTGGCGTCAGGCTGGAGTGATTGGGTGACTGTTGCTTCCTCGTCCTCTCCTGCGCAACCACCAACACTACTGCTCTCTCAATGGCTTGCATCAGTAATTACCATGCAGCCATGCAGCATCACCAGCAGATCGTCAGCGCAGCAAGCATCAAAGTGCTGCTTTAGGCATTTGCCTCTGCAAGTTTTGGTCAGAGGCCAGACCTGCAGGCTGCTCTCCAAGGGATGACTGCTGCGGGGTTGGCTGCGACGGCTCCATCCGCGGCAGGAGGGGGTTGGGCGGACTCAAGCTTGGCACCTCTATTGGTTCAGTCCAGCGGCTGAGCATGTCCATCTCAGCCAGCTTGTCCAATCGGGGCAAGAGCTCTACTGGTGACGGTACAGTCTCCTCCTCCCAACGCACGCTCTGCGGAGAGGCGGCCTCTGGCATAGGAGAGGCTGGTGATCTCTGCACTGCTGGAAAGAAAAGCGGGGACTGGCTGCGCTCACAGGCTGGCAGATCAGGACCGCATTCCTCTGCTGGCTGCTCCATGTCCAGGCTTGCAGCGGAGTGCGCATCTGAGCCCGACTGACTGGAAGCCCAGATGTCTGCAGCAGCAGCCTCTCCCAAGCGCCACAGGTGTCCCAGCGGCGGGGACGGTGGGGCGAGAGGGGAAGCCTGGGACTGCTGAGCGCCAGGGGCCTCTGGTGAAGCTGAACGCGCCGAAAGAGGACTGCTGCTGCAGCGAGCCAGATCTTCCGAGGCCTCTGGCGAGAGGATGTTGGGCCCGAAACCGGCTCCTGTATCCGCTGCAGCTTCCTCAGCGTCCTGCAGGAGCTCTGTCAGCTGCCCTAGCAATCCCCAGCTCGCATCTATGCTTCTGCCAGGAGACTCTACTGCCTGGACTTGCTCCATGCGCAGCAAAGATGTTATAGGGCCCCCTGATGTTGCCCTCAGGGAAGTTGCTGTGCTGTGGGATTGGCTGCCAGTCCTGCTCAAGGTCCGCTGCAGAGCCTCATCTGTGAACCTTTGCAGGACAGACGCTGCCTCCTCGAGCGCTTGATCTGGGACAAAAGCGCGCAGTTATGAGCCCCTTTATATTCTACCATGCCAAAAATGACATGCAACACAGGACATTTATAAGCAGAGTGGAGCCCATCCACAGGCATGACAGACTCACCCGCGTCATTGTATATGTCAAGCGCCCCAGATGCTCCCAGAGCTCGGTTGGTGAGGCCTGCTTTATCCTGGGTTTCGGGCAGATCCCCACCTGCTACATTGACAGCGATCAGGACTGTGTCAATAATGATGCGCGTCAGGGCAAGCGGTCAGATGTGTTTGGTCAAGTCTTCTGCAAGGTAGATGATCGACCTGAACGTGACAACCACGACATCGTTAATGTGGATGTTTCCGAATTGAGCTAATTACTGGGTGGTTCGGCATCATCAAACATGTCAGATCCTTTGATCCAAAATTATACCACGAGTAACAATCTCGATGCAATAGCTGCGAAACAGTGCCTCAAATGTGCTAAACAGAAACTTTTCCAGGATCAGTAAACGTGGGCTGGCTGGTCTCGAAATGCACCAATGCAGGACGGACAGGACAATTTTTATCCAAGACGATTACTGTTTGCACACAAGGAGTAGTTGTTGCACGCTCTCGCTTGCTGCTTGCGTGCGTTGCGCCTCCCGCCAGAATCACTACATGCCACGTGGCCATGTGCACGTGATCCGAGTCAGCTTCCGATTCAGCAGAGATTTGGACCAGAAATGTGAAGGTTTATCATTCTCAAGTCATTGATGTTCCACTGGATTCGTTGCAAGCATGTCAATTAGGACCGGGTCTTGAAGACCATGTCCAGTGTACATCAGAAGCGTCTGCCTATACTATTATACCGTGCCGTACTGCGTTGGTGCGCGAAAGCAGAGGGGATTCCATTCCAACTGCGACACACGGATGTCCTCAAATGCACTCCACCGGCTGTGTTCTCAAGCCTGGATGCTCTTGACAGCCAAGTCAACAAGGCAGGAGTTATCAGGGGCATTGCTAGACAGAGCTTTCAGCTGAACAAAAACCTGCAGGTGCGCCCCTTTTATGTAGTAGACGAGCATAGAACCTGATGCCACAATGTTTCCACCTGGGGAGCGTGCTGCAGCGTATTTTGGCATCTTGACAGATCAAAGTGCACAACCCCTCGTCAGTTCAAGCATCGAGCCATTTGTTGCTTGGCAGAGTGGAGAGGAGTTGAGCAACGCCTTCGACCAGGGCTTGGAAGCTGTGCAGCTGCTGCACACAGAGTATGCTGACCTGCTCTCCAGGTTGCGCGCTTCAAGGGAGGTCCGAACAGACCGCAGTCGCGTGGCATTCTCCCTTGGCACCGTCTTCATCCACAAGAAGTTCGGATACAAAGGTATGCACATAGCGTCACCCTGCGGACCCCCAGCCAATGCTATGTCAGTATTCCATGAATTGATGACAAGTCAGCATGGCTTTGTGCATTGTGACAAGTATTTTTTGTCGTGTGCACAGGTGTTGTTTATGGATGGGACCAGGAGTGTGAGAGGGACCCCGCTTGGGCTGCAGCAGTGCACGCCGACCCCACGCAGCCATTCTATCATGTCCTTCCTGACGAAGGTATTGGATCATCGACTCGGCATGGGTTCACTGTTTGCCTCTGTTGTCTGTGCTGCATATTTGCTTTGATGTCTGCACGTTTACTTCCGTTGATCACCAACACTGTCTGCAGACGACTGCCAGAGGATCTTTGGAGCGGTGCGCATCTCCAAGTATGTCGCCCAGGACAACATGGAGCCCCTGCTGGTGCCTCACCGCGTGAATCACCGTGCGATCGCGCACTATTTTGACAGCTACTCCCCTGACCTCCTCCGGTGAGCTTTTGCTACTCAACCTTGAGAGCTTATATGGGGGCCGCAGCAGCTTCTACTGTGCCCCTTGTGGTGTCTTAGGCTTGTGGGGTGGTGAAGCAATGACTGGAACCAATTGCCCCGAGAGCTGAACTGAGACCCATGGTCACTTGCGGTGCCCCTTGTGCATCTCTCACGCTCGAGGTGGTGGAGCAACGACTGGAATGTGATCATGGCATTCTGCTGCGTAGGTATGTGCCGAACTCTCGCCTTCAGTACGAGTACCCCGACAACTATGATGCGGCGGTGCAGCAGAGCTGCCTGGACGACAGCAATGTCCTGGATGGGCCGGACAGAGAAGGAGAGCACTACCTTGCTGGGGGCCAGGACCGAGGGGATGAGGACGCCCAGGCACAGTGCAGCAGGGACTACCACTGAAGGCCATGTACACTATGTGCTATCAGTCAAGGCCACATGCATGCGTGGCGGTAATTTTTGCAGTATTTGCAACATTGTATTCGCAGAGCTCACGAGTGGAAGCTTCGCATGTGATTGTGGGTGACACGCTGATATCAAGCACCAGAGTTAGGGGAGTCTGTTTTGCCTGCAGGAAGCACATCTGCCATGACGAATGACCAGATCGTCATTATCACCCTGTGCCAAGCTCTGAAATGCGTGAACCTCCTCTGTGATTGAGAGCCCTGACCGTCAATGAGATGCAAAAGCCCGAGAAACCACAAGGGAGAGCGCACAACGAGTGCAACTTCAGCTATGCTTTGAGAGGCGACCATTGAAGGTCATGACAGGACTTTGTTCCAGAACTTCTGAGGGTTGCTTCAGGGTGGCAAGAGTTGGTCTGAGAGAACGTTTTGGTTCATGGATGGTAGTTCCCCAAGCTAGTAGCTAGTTTAGACAGAAATCCTCTGGAAATGGGGAATCTTGGAGTGTTGTAGCTGGACATACGGCACATGTTTTCTTCTGTCTGTCTGTTACGTAACGTATACGGGTTGCAAAGGTATTCCACTGGTGGTCTAGCTTGTTGCTGTATCCAACCTGTTGTGCCTGATGGGCTGTTATCTATTCCATCTCTAGGTGATGTAGAAGAGAAATGATCAGAGATAAATCATCAGAGAATGCACCCATGCACAAGTATCTCACTTCAGAGGACTGTTTTTAATGTTGTCAAAGCCAGCAGACTTTGTCACCATTATAGGAATGTTGTGCCACCCCATCATGTTTTGCCAAGTTCATCACACTGTGAATGCATGCAGACCCAAGGCCAGCACAGATACAGTCGTTGCTTAGAATCCTACTCAAAAGCACTGTGATTTTTCAACGACATTGATACACACAACCGACACAATTCTAATGATTAACAAGCACATGCACCCTACAGCTGCTGATGGGCGGACTCTCACAACCTGGCTTAACATTCAGCAGGCACACAGCGCATGGAGGCCAAGTCAAAGCGCGCCCGCCGCAATTCAGCGCATCTCAGCCGTCTCGAACTTGGCCCAGGCGTTCTTGAGGGCGTCAAAGGCGATGTCAGCGATGACTATCTGCTCCACGGTGCCCCCCTTCTGCTTGACCTTGTCGGGGTGGATCACCAGGTTGGCCTTCATGTACGCCCGCTTGACGCGCGCCGGCTCCAGCAGGTCTGTCATGGGCGGCTTCTTCCAGCCGCTGTTCTCCCACAGCACCGTGTCCAGGCTCGCCAGCAGCGCCCGGATGTTTCCATCCTTGCCCTGCACACCCACGGCTGCTCACCACACAAAAAAATGGCGCTGTGTCTCGTCAAACAGATATCCCCAATGGTCCGTGAATCAGCCTGCTCATATCCTCTGGCATGGCAGGGCAAATGCACATAAGTTTGCCTTGCCGGTTCTACAGGCACTGATGGTAGAGATCACTACTAATCCCCTTTCTGCTGCACATGTTCTAGGCACTCGTTTACACATCAACGAGAAGTCCATTTGAGCATTGACGGCTGCCTTGCTCATCAAGAAGGTATCTTCCCCTGCTGAGGTGACAACTATCCCAGGAGGGTGTTGGAGGGCACCTGCTGCCAGGCGTGCATGCGCTCCTTGTATTGCTCACGCAGCTGCACCTTGCGCTCCTTCTCGGACGCCTCTGCGCTGTCCCGCGCCTGTTTCTCCGCAAGCGCAGCCTGAATCTGCGCCTGCTTCTCCGCCATGCGCCTGGCGCGCGCCTGCCTCCGAATCTGCCACCACGCATATCATTACCAAGAGATCTGGGAACGTCCAGCAACACACATACAATACCACGCACATACAGGACTCACCCACATGGCAGATGAAGAGGCACAGACAAGCTGTCCATCTCCAGTGTCACAAAAAGTGAGGATAGCCAGAGTGAGATTGGAAAACACAGCATGTGCTTCCCATCCTGGGCAGTAAAAAGAGAGTGAAGACAGGCAGAACAAGAGGGTGGAGTCAGCAAAGCACCTCTGGCTCGCCTTCCACATCGACATCGCCAGGGGCTGTGAACTTCACGGCCGAGGCAGCGCTGATGTCGGATGCCTCGTCACCAAAGTCGATCATGGAAGCCCCCGCCTTGTGCGCTCCGAACAGCTCGTCCAGTCCGCTGGCTGCCGGCTTGCTCGCTTTTGCAGGCGTGCTGGCAGCCTGGCTCTGCGCTGCCTTAGGCTCGGCACAGGCGGCTGCCGGCGCCGCAGAGGCAAATATGCCCAAGATGTCCACGTCATCCCTCTGTGCCGCACTGCTGTGCTGTGCAGGGCTGCTGTCGATATCGCCCATGTCGAAGAGGTCACCGGCGCTACCTGCTCTGCTGCTGGCTGCAGGCTGGGGCGAAGGCGAGGAAACGTCTTCCTGCTGCGCCTCGCCCCCAAACAGCCCCAGCAGGTCGGCCTGCTTCTGCGCGGCGGGGGCCGGCCGCTGGGGCGAGGGGCTGCCTCGCGCAGGCGGCCGAGGGGGCGTTCCCACAGGCGCCGCCCTGTCCGGGGATGCAGCCGCGCTCCCGCTCAGGGGAGTGTCGTCGTCAGCAGCATTGGAGGCCGTGCCCAGGTTGTAGCTGGAGCTGCGCTGCGGCCGCTCCAAGCCGCCGGACGCCGCGCGGCCGGCCGGGGACGGCTGCGGCAGCGTCTCGGCGCTGCGCGTGCGCTGCGGCGGCCGCGGCGGGGCCTGCTGGGACGAACCCACAACTCACCACCCCGCACCTCTGCTGATAATCACTCCTGTAGCCCATTAAAATTCCAAACAGCGCTGCCCCGCACCAGTTCAGTGCCACACACATCGAACAGTGTCCGCTGTCATACCTGTCTCGGTACCGCGACGGGGGCCGTCTCTGAGCCGCCGCTGCGGTGCGGCTGCGCGGGGGTGCGGGGGGGCGGGGAGGCGCGCTTGGCGGTGGAGCGGCGGACGGAGGACTGGTCGATGATGCGTTGCACAACGAGGCGGTCGTCCTCGCTCATGGCACCCAGCGTGCGCGCTTGCTCCTCCGGCGCCAGCCGCTCGATGGTGGACGCCCATTGCCTGTAGTACTCCGGCATCATGTCATCGTCGTCTGGGCTCCATGTCCGCGGCCCCTTGCCTGCAGACACAGATTTCAAGTCAGCCTTTCTGGCACTTTGCTTGATATACGCCAGCAGTGGGAGCTGCAATCAAGGCTTGTGGCACTTGTGAGGACTGGATGTCTTAAATGCACCAACATCCCACATGCAGAATGACCCACCTGAGGCCTTGAAAACTTCCATCTCGTCCAGCTTGTTCTGGATGGTGCTGGAGGCTTCTTTGGCAGCAGCTGCTACCTTTTTGCCGGCGGTGAAAAGCCACTTCTGGCCTTTGTCCAACCATTCCTTGGCGCTGTCCTTCCCACCAGGCCCCACAGCCTGCCAATTACTCGTGCCCTCATCCTGGCTCTGCGCATGCACAAATCTCGGTCAGATACCTTGCTGAAGTGGCCTTGTTTTATAACGCAAAAATGAGATTGGATGCAGCACCAATAAAGATCGTTGCAGAAATACACCTGCCATTGAGAAGCCGTTTGAGGCCTTTCGTCCCTGTCTCTGGGGAACCTTGAAGGCGTTGCCCTCTGTGGCATCCTGCCTGCTTCACTGCTCTCTTCTGGAGAAGTAGGCCTGTCCCTTTCGGCAGTGCGCCTGCTGGATTCAGCATAAGGGCGGCCTCTTGACGCATGATCCTCAAGATCTCCTGCAGAGCAATAATTGGCATTCTTAGCTGGCTGCATCAGGCGACAGTAAGTCATGTTAGCTGCTTCACAACCTCAGAGTAGATCCATTACATACCTGTGGTGCTTGGCATCCTACTTTTGTGACCTGGAGCAGGCATCTTATCCTCTCCCCTGGAATCGCGCACTTCAGCTTCTGGGCGATCAGGGCTGTGTTGGGCATGTTCTGGCGGGAAGACAGACGACCGATCCTGCTTTGTAACAGAAGCGGCCTGCAAATACCAAGGGACATTGAGTTTCCACAGCGCCGCTACAGAAGAGGACAAGTGCAACACATGCTGACGCACATTATAGGAAAATATACCTTTGTGCTTGGCGAAGGTGTTGGAGCAAAGATGTTAAGTTCATCCTCCTCATCCTCCTGTTCATTGTTGGCAGGTGTGACACGTGCGGATGGAGTGGACTTGACTGGCTCTCTGGGTGAGCTGTGATCCTCCACACCTGCCCATCACATCAGCAATCCTTAGATCAGCGATTCAATGAATGCAATTGCATTGGGAGATTCTGAGGAGATTTGACCCCCAAAAACATGACTGCGCAAAAAAAGTGTCCAGGTAGCTCACCAAGCGTGCCCTCAAAGCCTCCAAGTAGATCATCAGATCCTGCTGCTAGTGGCACTCGTTGCTGTTGTGGCGCAGAGTTGAAAACATCGAATGGGTCGCTTCCACCAGAAGGTTTGTGAGTAGCTGACCCAAAGCCTTCCAGAAAGTCAATGCTGGATCCTCCACGGGCGTTGTCTGCACCTGGAGCCTGTGTCTGTGAGCTATGGAAGATATCATCCAAATCATCATGCCCGCGACCTGTGCGGACATGATGACACACACCTGTTAGAAAAGGAGTCTCTGCAGGTCCCAATAGCTTCGACACATGCCACCCTTGGGAAGTCAGTCAGGGTCTCTGTGATTCCGCTTTTCTTATACCAGGGCACTATACCAGAAATTTTCACTCTATTATACTGCAAAGATGCTACTGACTGCGCACCTGCATGATCACTCGGTGAAACGGAAGCTGACTGAGGGTCTAATATACTGGTGTTTGCAACCCCTGGAGACTTCACCGTCGGTCGCATGGGCCTGAACCAAGCATAAAGAACCATTACAAAATCTTGTGAGGGCTTGAAGAAAGTAGCAAAGGGATCACATCCAGCGAGACCCTCCACAGCAATAGTAGTAGCACTCTACCTATTGTGTCTCGAGCTGGGAAAATCTCCGATGAGTACATCAAATCCAGCAGAGGCTCGCGTATTTCCTGTCGCTGCGCTGCCATACATTTCTGAGTTGGTGGACGACTTCTGCATGAAACCCACTGGCCCAGAAGAACTAGGGGTTGGTCGGTTTTGTGGACTCGATTGCGTAGAAAGACCCCGTGTCTTATTTGAGGCGCTCTGCACTGGAGAACTGGTCGTTCTCTGCGATGATGATTTATCCGATTTCGACATTTGACTCTCCTTCAGGGACTTCTTGTCGAACAAGGATGTGTCAATACTAGAGACCTCACTCAGGAGGCCCCCAAAACTATCCTTGTTTGTCTTGTAAGACATCATCGTGCCTTGAAGTATTACTTAACGTGCAAGGCACTTGGCTGAAATGTTCCTAATCCTTGAAAGAAGAAAGAGACAAAGCACGACCTGGGAACTCCGTGGGAGACCCAGCATGCATACGGGCAGAGCCAAAGGAGGCTCTGCAGGGAACATCACTCTGTGAGCCCCCGTCATCAAACTGGAAGTGGGAGGGCAGCGAGCAGGAGGCAGGAGCGGAGCGCAAGGAGGGCCGGCTGGCGCGAGAGGAGCGCCAACCGGGCCCGGGCCCGGGCCCGGGGAAGAAGCAGGATCCGCGGAGGAGAAGGGGCGGGCGTGGGAGGAGCAAGGGGGGGCACAGCGCAGCGGTGAGAGCGACGGTGGGAAGAAGAGGGTTGGCGAGAAGAGGGTTCCTAATCCTTGAATGGCTTGGCAGTAGTGCAACGCTGGGCTAGTTCTTATTTTGGCAACCCTCGGAAGCCAGTGCCACCTGCTTGGTTCATATATCGATACGACAGCACCCTTCTTTCAACATGTTTTGATCTAGATGCATCCGGCATGCTGCGCGCGCGCTGCATGATGATGATGGCAGCTGCCGCCGCTGCGCCCACGTGGGCCCGCACGCTGCACGCTGCACGCTAGCGCGCTGCACCGCTTGCACCGTCCTTGTGACGGCCACTGTGAGCTCATGCGCTCGAGGTTTTGGCGTTGGCATATGCCATTACTAATCAGTGGTGTTGCTGACTACTGAATCTGAGGGACCAACTACACGTTGATGTCGACATCACTATGGCCGCCAGAAGTGCAAAACACACGGTGTTAGGAAATTTGACCGTCAAAGTTTGACGGCCGCCGGCGCCTGGCCATCATTCGTTCGGAAGGCGACAGCGCTGATTGTAGCTACCCACACCAGATGCCAGCAGAGGTAATGACTGATATGTGTGCTGCTCGTGATGCACCCATGCTTAGTATTGCAATGCAGCAGAACCTCAGACTCTGTCGGACTAGTCGGACATAGTCACTGGTGCACCTTGGCAAGTCCGCTACTGGTGCTTTGAACCCACACATGCGTGCATGCCATATAATATGAGAATGTTCAGGGATCAAGTGCCGGCCCCAACATTGGTGCCTTGCAATACACCAACGCCGCTTATGAATCCCGAGGGCCTGCGCGGATGTGCAGCCTTTGCAAACCAACATCATTGAATGTAGCCCTGCCCTTTACATTGTCAGAGACATTGCAACAGAAAATCAAACCATATACTCTCATTGTAGGAAGTAAAACGTTCAAGGCCCTGACCCCACTTCAATTACATGGGTCTCTAGCAGATGACAGGTCCTCGGCGACAACAGCAGCTGCCTGTATTGCTGCACTGCCAAGCAATCCTTCTACTACTTGTGTGCTGGTATACTTAAACGCACTGCTCTGGTCTGGCTGGAGGGTTTGGAGCAACACAGCAGAAGCGCAGCTGTGTATAGCTCAGGCACTAACTACGCCTTGTTCAAAAGTTGCCGAAAGACATCCCTTAATCTACCCAATCGCTTTCTTTTCCTTCGTGCCACGTTTCCTGGTAACGTCAAAGTTGTAAACTCGCGCAATACTGACCTGCAAAATGACATGCAAATTGTCAAGTATCAATTAAGCTTCGAATGATTTAAATCAAGGCTCTGTAGATTCCCATGCAAGAGCAAAGCTTGCTCACTGACCTCAGTTGTGGTTGAGAAGTCCTTCATAATGTCCAAGTCTTTGGAGTTGGCTTTCAGACTGTTCTTGGCATTCTCTAGGTTCGTTGTCTGCGCGCAGCCGCATTGTATCAAGGTAATATCGCAGAGCAATGAAGGATCAAGACTGGAACGCCAACAGGGAATATGGGTCCAGCGTTGACAAGGGTCCAAGTGCTGCTTCAGAGTTGCGCACCAGCAGCTGCCTGGCTTCCTCCAAAGGGTATTCCAGCATGACATCCGCGCCCAGCCACAACCCAACGCTCGAGACATCCTTGACCTTGGCTTTCGCAAAGATCTGCTCTGAAAGAGCGAAGTCCAGAACGACCTGCCCATGTAGGAACTTTCAGCAACAAGGCAACACCTACTGACACCCGTGCCAACATTATACAATCCGTCCATGAAATATAATGGGATCTTCAGATCCTTGTCAGGACACATCCTCCCAAGTAGCTATATAGTGAAAGTGCTATAAGGCCGGAAGACCCTGGTACCTCCTGGTCTTCTTCCTGCTTTTCAATCAGCATCTCAACGGCTGACAGAGCTTTCTGTATTTCGGGTATTTTCGCTGTTAGTCGAAGTCTGCTCTGCTGCAGCTCTTGCTCTATCAACTTGTAATTTTGATAGTTGTCATTCAGCCCTTTGATGGCCTCATCAGCTGTCCGACCTGAGCCACAAAAAGTGCACTATATTGATTTATATTGCTAGCAGCTGCGAGGTCCGTTACATGATGAGAACTTCTGAAGAACGTCGACATAGCATCCACTAAACACCTTCAAGGAAGGCCGCCACATCCTCAATAAATACTGCCTTTGGGACATGAACCATCTCGCTGCTACTAGTTGCTGGCGCAATTGAATCTTCCGTACTGCCAGACTCCTCTGCCTTCGCTTCCATGACTTTGATCAATAGTCAGATCAGAGGCTGCAAAGGAAAGATCTTGTATGGAGAGCTTCCGTATCGCCTTCGGGGGTTGTAGTTAGGATGCCTGAGGGCTTCTTGCCAATAGAACTGATTGAATTAAAAGGAAAAGTGGAAGTTGAAATGAAACGCCCTGCGATCTCGGCCCCGCCTCTCCTTCTTTCGGCGTCCATGATGTATGCACGAAAGTCTCAACTGCGAACCTGTGTAATGTCATTTTGAGGCCATAAAATTGACTGGTTTGCATCATGGCAACCTCATATGTCCACAGAGGACCGTGTGCAGGGTCTCTGGTGGGCCCATGCAGGAGCTGGCTTGCACCAAGCTCGTCTCTGCGAGCATGCCGTTCGATTACACAACAGAGAGGATTATGTTGGACTAACATGGCGCGTTCCTCAAAGCAGCACAGTCTTAGCAGGTTGCCGCACGATTACCTTCCTCATGGAGTTGCAGACAAGACAGGGTCAGCAAAAATTTTCATAATTGATGCACTAAGTTGCAATGATCCATGATCTATCGATCGACTAATGTTCTAGATATGGCTGTCAGAGATTTTTTTGAGCTGAAAGCTGGCGTGATCGTGCAGAAAACACGGCAGACAGCAACAGATGAAGGTGTGCGCTGGCTGGGGAGCTGAGATCGAGTGGAGCAGAGGCACTATTGTGGAGACCAGCAAAGCTGCAGAAGGGCTTGTGCGGTTGACGGTAGATATTGGTCAGCTAGCAAAAGGGTACACGAAGGGTGGCCAGTATTTACAGCTGAAAGTGGGTGACAGCAAGCCTGGCTATTTCGCAATAGCATCAGCACCATCGCCAGAGCGCCCAATTGAGCTGCTGGTGAAGAATCAGGGATCCACAGCTGAGATCCTCTGTGACAGCAAGCCAGGTCTGTCCTTTCTACGTCAGGGACTCATGAGCGCTTAATTCATATCCCACTTTCGCACGTGATGCTGATCCTCTTTCTCTTCATGGTGCAGGTGATGAGGTCGACGTGAGCCCTGTGATGGGCAAGGGCTTTTCCTTGGACAGGGCGGCGCCGGAGCAGGCTCCGGACCTTTTCATTTTTGCTACTGGGACAGGAATTAGTCCAGTGAAGGCCCTCATAGAGTCTGGCGAGCTCCAGGTAGATTCCTGATATCCGCGATCAGCTGGACTTCTGTCATATCACTCAGCACAGATAGCTGAAAGTACTGCATGGTTGCAGACGGACAAAAGGAAATCCGTCCGCCTATACTACGGGACCTTCAACCCAGACAGCACAGCATACAGGGAGCTTTTCGCGCAGTGGGAGGAGACTGGTGTCAAGGTGTGGGACGAGCTGGTGTTGTGTGCACAAACTGGTGTTTTCAGGAGAGTGAGCAAGGAGTTCCCAGAACCAGCAGGATTCACAAAAGTTGGGGTGCACCCACAGGTCATCAATGTCTACTCTGGATTTGGGGACGGCTACGTACAGCACGTGTTTGAGAAGGTGCAGTCATGCGAATTTTAATTTGTAGCAAACATGACTGCTCTATGAGAGGCCGGGGAGGCTCAACTGCAGCAGGGATGGCACCTGGCCAATGCCCCCCAGCCAATGCCCCCCCACACAATAGCAGCTTTTTGACAAGCATGGCGTAGAGTCTTGCGTGGCAAGCTGTCTTCTGGTCTGAGCTTGCAAAAACTGGCAAGCAAGGCTTTGGTAACAGGCAACCAGCAGATGATGAAATATGACAGTTGATGGGGCTGTGTGATGCAGGATGGCGGCGTCTCAGATGGAGAGCACACAGCGGTGATCCTCTGTGGCCAGAAAGAAATGGCGGAGGCCATCACTGCTATTGTTGAGAAGAAGGGCGTCAAGAAGGAGTTTATCCTGACGAACTTTTGATCGCAGTGCACAATGATAATTGTTTGACAGCGAGGCTGATCAGCTACACATTGGTGGGTTCCGAACCGAACAGAGTCTGCTGTTCAACAGTAAACTGCGGTGGAGCGCAAGGAGTGCATTATTCTTTTGGAAGTATAATTGTGGCACAAGCCTACTGAAGCACGTCTGACTCAATCGGACAGCTGGCCAGCTATAGCTACCACTCATCATGATGGTCAAGGAAAATATGTGTAAATGACTTCATGTTATATAAGTTATCAATGTCCATGTCCATGTCCATTAAATATCAGTACGTTCTATAAGTTGTTGCAGCACTGCTGCGGTAGCCAGCTATAGCTGCAGCACCCTCAGCCCTCACTGAGACTCCCATGGCATGAGGGCCTCCGAGTCAGGGCAGCCGCGGCGGCACTGCAGTGTGCCACCATCATGGCATGTGCATGCAGTAGGTATTTCATGCTCCCAGGTGCAATTAGCTCCCAGCTGGCAGAAAAGGGCAATTGATGTTCTCTGCATGCAAATCCTCCAAAGGTGATTAAAGACTATTGCAGCCCTATTCTGGGTCACATCCTCGTCACAATGCTTTGGTTCTGCCACGTGTCCGGCTGTGCCAGGTGGCATGGTCCAAATTTTGAAGTCGGGCCAAAGCAGCTGACGAAGGTCTCAACCCGTCCATAAAGAAAGCCACTACAATCGACGTGCCCTGGTCATTTCTGCCACTTTAGGAAGCTCTCAGCGCAAAGTTACTGAAGCAATGGAGCAATACGAGAAGCTGGAAAAGATTGGCGAAGGGACCTATGGAAAGGTCTACAAAGCCAGGGAGAGGAACACAGGCAGACTGGTGGCATTGAAGAAAACGCGGCTAGAAGTGAGTCAAGAGGTCTTTTGCTGTGAATGGAAACCTCCGGAAGGAGCCGATATTGAGGCATTCTCATTAAGCGACCACGCTGAAGGATGAAGTCATGTCACAGATGGAGGAAGAGGGCGTGCCTTCTACAGCCTTGCGCGAGGTGTCGCTGCTTCAAATGCTGAGCGAGAGCAATCACGTGGTGAAGTGAGTACATGTTCCGAGAATGCTGCAGAAAAGAGCCGTTTTTTCATATGTAGGGCATCTTAAGGTTTATTCCATCTCCAGGGACAATCGGCCTGAATCCCCAAGAGTTCCTCGCCCACTACTGCATGTAATCTGAAATGGATCTGTTCATGTCTGCAGGCTCTTGTGTGTTCAGCACGTGGAAGAGCACAAGAAGCCAGTCCTCTACCTGGTAAGAGAGACCATTGGTGCTCGGTTGGCCTGTGAAGCACTGCCTTGATTGACCAATATTCTGCCGGTGACTGGGATTTAATCAACCTGAGAGTGCTCTTCGTGCAACAGGTGTTCGAATTCCTGAGCACAGACTTGAAAAAGTACATGGAGCGAACAGGGAAAGGCCCAGAAAACCCTCTACCCCCAGCTCTCGTCAAGGCGAGAACCCAATTGCTACATTCTGCTAAATCTTCTTACAGAGTGCTGTGGGTGGATCCCCTTGCATTTCTGAAAGTAAGAAGGTGTCTCTGTGCGCAGAGCTTCATGTACCAGTTGATCAAGGGCGTGGCACACTGCCATAAGCATGGTGTCATGCACCGGGATCTGAAGCCACAAAACCTGCTGGTGGACGACAGCCAGGACTGCCTCAAGATTGCAGACCTGGGACTTGGCCGCGCCTTCAGTGTACCCATCAAGAGCTACACACATGAGGTCCGCCCTTGATCCTAAATGTCACTGAATTTCACACTTTCTGCTCCTCAAAGGTTCCCCACCCAGGGCAGCTGTGTGGTTCATGTCTCACTGCATGACTGAAAAGTTTTGGTATGCAGATTGTGACGCTGTGGTACAGAGCGCCAGAGGTGCTGCTGGGCACGACGCACTACTCGCCCGCAGTGGACATGTGGAGCGTGGCCTGCATCTTCGCCGAGCTCGTGCGCAAGGTGTGCAATCTCCCTCAACATGCTGTAGCAAGCTTTAAGCTGCCCTATTCATCCAAGCAATCCCCTCCTGTATCCGCAGCATGCCGCAAATATCTCCGCTGGCTCCTGTTGTCAAAAGGCTTCATCCTACCATTCATTGATTGTTGCAGTCAGATGTGGGACGGTGAGAGGTCCTTGAAATCACCGCCATGCTGGGGAGTACGCAGTGGAGGGGCACATTACATGAGATGTGCGTGGGTGGGGTTAGGTGCCGCTGTTCCCTGGCGACAGCGAGCTGCAGCAGCTGCTACACATCTTCAAGCTGCTGGGGACGCCGACGGAGGCGGAGTGGGCGGGCGTGTCCAAGCTGCGCGACTGGCACGAGTTCCCCAACTGGAAGAAGCAGGACCTGTCCAAGCACTTCCCCACGCTCGGCGCTGACGGCATCGACCTCATGGAGCTCATGTTCGCCTACACCCCCTCCCAGCGCATCACGGTCCGCGACCACCCACGTCTGTTGGTTTTACATGCATTGCACATACTCAATTACCATCATGTCTTTGTAAGGATAATAAAGACCGCGCGTTCAAGCGGCAAGCACATCATTTCTAATGCAACCCTTCCAGCGCATCAGAGTCCGCGGCCATCCTGTCCTGTTGCATGCATTGCACATGCTGAATCGTTCAGGAAAGTTCAACGCAGCTGCAACCCTATTCACTGCCTGGGTAATCCATTTCGCTGCTCATCTGTAGAGCTTTGCGCTCCTACATCCATGCTTATGGTTGATGGGCTATGTCACAGATGGGTTGGGGATCTTGCCCCCAAGGTGCCGGCAGTGCGATTGGGCCCTCATTCATGGCAGGCATGCCTGCATTATAGCCAGGCTAGGCAGACTTGAATCACTGTAAGTAAAGAGGAACTGAAGATGTACCTGCTATTTGTGGGTGCAGGCAAGGGATGCGCTGGAGCACCCTTACTTTGATGACCTGGACAAGGCCGAGGTGGACAAGCTTGAGAACGAGGCCATCCGCGTGCGTGAGGGGTGACGACCGCGAAGACTTTTTGCGCTGTTGATGTTCTCTCAAGAGAGATCTGATCAAGACCTCAAGCAATGGCATTTCATGTTTTTGATTTCGCATTCTGCCTCCCATGAGAATTCTTCGAACAGATTCAAACTGCTGGTCCTGTCTATGACTCAATGGGACAGGACATGATGTGAAGGTTGCCCTGCCCCGCAAACGTCTCTTTTTGCAGCATCAGAGATTTGTCATGGTATTGAAGGTGTCTTCTGGACGACTGAAGCAGCACTCACCAGATCTGCTAGACTTTCTCTTGTGAATTGCAAACAAGCAGCTACAAGCGCATGTTGCAAGCATCGTTTGACACAGAAAGCCCTGCATGCTGGTAGGCGTAAGGGCGAATGTGCTCGCAATCTTGTGCATGCTTACCATGTCAGCCTGGTGGGCTGCCATGCGTTGACACTGAGTTGAGTTTTGAATTGTAAACTACACCATATTTCTGCACCAAGATACTCTCAAAGAATGCATGTTCCAAATAGGCACACCTGGACTGGCAGGTGTTCAGGGGTTAATTGCAATCAGGCAAAAACCGCAGGAGGTGATACTAGGAGTAGTACTGCTATCTCCCCAAAAGCCCCAGTACAGCTTGTGTGGGGAAAGTGCCCCAATTTCCAGGAAATTTCAGGACATTTAAATGTATGCCGGGATGGACATTGCACACACAAATACGCAACACTGCCACGACTTGCTTTGGTCACTCATCCTGTAATGGCTTCTCCTTTGTCACTGCTCCTAGCTGGAAGGGAACGCTGGTGATCGATGCCCTTGGCGTTCTCCAAGTTGAGACGACCGACAGCCAGTAAGTCCAGGGCGTGGACGCGGTTTGACGCATCATTGCCGCACTGCCATGACATCCACAAACGCTGCAAGGACGGCAACTGTGCGGCCGCATTGCCATGATTCAAGGAGCGTGTTGTATGAGAAGCCACATGAGCGCAAAAGATCGACAGCGTTCTGTCAGCTCGCCAAAACGTTGTGTTGCAAACGGGCTTGCCGCAGAATTCCTGAACCTCGACTTGTTGAGCCCAGACTTGCTCCAGACCGCTATCGTCAATAATGACCACGGTGAAGCAGGACTTTGGGAGGCTGGTGCAGAGGCGCTCGTTCTATCCTGTCTTCTGAGGGTAAGTTTGAGTGAGCCAAATAAGGGTGACTCCTACCATATCGTGGCAATCACTCATAAGTGCACCAACCCTGTTCCTGATATGTGCACAGGCTGAAACGCAGAAGAACCGTGTTGGTCACTGTCCTTTGGCTACTCTACTTGTGCACGAGTGGAAGATCATGCAGATGCAGCCGCTGTTACAGCTATTGCAAAGGACTGAGCTCCGAAAAATTCAACGCCTTCCAAACCCCAGCAGTGCAGCTGCAATCCTTATCTCTGCCCTGCTGGAAAGCTGCGTCCAGTCCATTCACACAGAGTTTGTCAGGCTTGATGGTCAGGGCAGCTGACAGATGCTCTTCAATCATTCCCGGGACCCGATTTATATGCAGCCAATGCCTTATATGGGTCCTCGCAACAGGCCCATACGGTTTGAAGTTTGTGTCCGAGATACCTGGCGTGGTCACAAACCTGTGCAAGTGCTTGAAGGTGCTGTCCTAACTTCCTATTTACCATTCTTCATTTGAATATTGGTCCGTGACTTCCTTGCGTCTACATCACAAGCTCAGTTTGGCAAGCTTTTCTGCAGGCAAATGAGGGGATCGCAGCGCTCGTCAATTTGACATCTGAGTGCAATACAGGTCATGAGGAGCAGGTCTGTCAAGGTAGATAATGACAGAATTGTCCTTGCAATGTGCAGGTGGCAGACAAAAGAGTCTCTAGGACTTGAAGCATGCCTTGGCCCTGCTGGCATGCTGCACTCTGAGCAAGCTGCTTCCAGCCCTAAGTCAAGTCGCCTATGCAAATTTGCCTGTTCGCTCTGGAGGGCTTGCAAAGTCGTATGTGTACATTGCCCTTCAACCTTGGAATACTGAACAATAATGACCAGTAGGAGCAGTGCCCCATTGTCATGCATGCCAAATAAGAATCGATATCGTATGACAGGACATGACTTGGAGCATGAGGCATCATATGTTACTGTTGCCACTGGCATATAATTATAAAATACTAGTGCGCTGCTGGCCATGAGCCAGCTGGGTAGGCATGGTCATGACAATCGTAATCATGAGATGCTGGACAGTAGCAAGAGATTTGTCCAGGCTGGGGAGACCTGATCCGACATGAACGAAGGCAATTTTCCAGCGCGGCGGTTGTCAGTGGCATGACTCTTCCCGGCGAACAGAAATTTCAGTTTAAACTGTGTACCATTGTAGATAATCACATAGTAAACCAAGCTATCCGTCCAGCGTATGAGCAATGTTATCCACCTGCAGGAGACTTGTGCGTTCTGTGTTGTCCAATATAGTCCTTACATATACATAGCCAACACCCGTGCGTGGTTCAGCTTCTAAAGGAGCACATTTGTTCAAATTGCTGCAGCAACATGTACTGCTCAGGTTGATAACGAACTTTTCCAACATTTAACTGTCTGGATTCAGAATGTTGGATAAAAACACATCTACGGTACTACGAATGTAAGTGTTTTGGATTTTGAGATCAGTCTCTTGAGGTCTGACCCTTTAACGGGCAGCAAATATTGGGCATGGCCTTCATGACAATCAAGGCGAATATTGAGACACCAACAATTCTAACTGGAGGCTCAACGACAGCACTACACCAGATGTGCCAATTTGCCAGACAGTAGCCTAGGACACCTCTGATATCAAACTAGCATTGTCTATGCCAATCAGAGCCATGGCTTGACATAACTGGCTATAGATTTCTATTTAAAAGGGGACCAACAATAAAGCCAACCCAAGAATATTCTTTCATGCACTTCTGTCATCAATTAGTGAATGCGGTCAGCGCAACAGCCACACAAGCTTCATTCATCAGAGTCCTAAGATACTGCAAACTTATCATCTCTTCTCTCACCAAGTCCGTGCTCCACGGACACACCAAAGACACATCTTTGGCAGCCACACTGCCGGCGCCAGAGACTCGAATGCTGCTGACAAACTGCCAGCCATCTTGCAGGAAGACAAACCAACTTAAGCTATATCTTGGGCACGCAGGTTCCACAGGTGTGCAGTCTTGATCATCTGTGGGTCATGCGCGGCCTCGTACTGACACAAGTATTTTCTCTAAAGAAAGGGTGGAGATGTCTTGAAGAAGTTCAGAACGACGTACTGACCGCCAACCCGGTGAGTTCTAAACTAGTAGTGGTGCAGGATGAGAGCGGTCATGTCATCCGATGCCATCAGCTCCTTGCCGCTGGGGCGCTTGCAGCGGCCGAGGAACCTCTGCAGCCAGCTCACGACGGCGCTCGATGCAGCCTTCTCGCCAGCCCGCCCCTGCTCTGCCGCATCGGTCCGCCTGACGTCACCTGCTGACCCCAGAGCCTCCACCTGACTCCCATAGTTGCCTGTCGGCGCAACACACTCACTGTCTCAGTAATAATTCTGCTGTATTGCCCATTAGATGCCTTGGTGCCAGACTCTGCAGGCATTGCCTTGCGGCACATATGAATGATCATAATTTGTCATTATAAATCATTATCATGCTTACACCTTTTGCCTGCCAAGGGGCGTCGGTATACAGACTGTCAGGAAAGGGGCTGCCACATATCCTACTCCTTGATGGACTCGCCACGTCCAAGCAAGACCCAATCAATCATGGGCACGGTGCTCAGTGTTTAGCCAAGATATGTTTGTAGCATACTTACATCCCTGGTTTAGCAAAAGCAAATTTGGTGGGGGATGGGGTACCTTGGAAGGGAGCCGGCTGCTGCAGCCACAAGCGCTGCATGGCCTGGAGGGTGCCCTCGACGGCAGCGCCGCCGGCGTCCGATGGCGCGCCAAAGCCGCCGCGGCCGTCGACGGTGATGGAGAAGGTGATGGGCTGCAGGCCCAGCACCCAGGGGTGGCCGCACACGTCCGCCGCCGTCGCCCGCTGCGCCGGATCTACCCTCAGCAGCGCTTGCAGCAGCATCTGCACGGCAGCCATGACATGCTGCTTGGAATTGAGAATGGTAACATGATGAGCAATGCATCATGACTGCTCAACGAGGCAGTGAAGGTACTTTTTGCACCTTTTGGTCAAGGCAGTCCAGCCAGCTGAGCCAGCTGAGCTGAGCCACACCCATGCAAAGACAGCACATGACATCTGCTAAACTTCTTAGCTTGTAGATAATGAGTGGCAATGAAAAAGCACATATAGATGAGCTGTGATGACGCTGAGGGGTGTGGGAAAGCTGCACACCTGGGCAGAGCGGGGGATGGGCGAGGAGGCCTGGTGCGCGTCGAGAACGGCGCAGAGGCAGGCAGTCACGCGCTGCTGCTGTGCGTCGACGCTGAGCCCCACCCAGCCGCCCTGCCCCAGCAGCCGCTCAAACGGCGGCGCGGCCCCCGTCAGCAGCACAAATAATAGCACGCCCAGGCTCCACATGTCGCCTGGCACAGCCACACTGTGTCAGCACATGCATCATGCACATGCATCTGACTCAGAAGGCCAGCTGTCATGGGAGGGAATCTGACCAGATTGAAGAACAACAGCGTGGGAGAGTAGGACTCACCCGAGGGAGTGTACGGGATCTTGACATCGGGAAAAGCGCGCAGAATTTCCAGAGCCTGGTAGTGGGGGTCTCCTACTTTGGCCGCATCAGAGAAGGAGCCCGTGCAGTCCAGCACCGCTGTACACCCTCCCTCTGCCAGCCTGCAAGAACCCATGCACATCAGCACACAAAGCACAGTTCGTGCTCATGTCAAAGATTGCATGCGGGAGCACAGAAGCTCGGACAGGTGCCCAGAGCCGTGCCTGGCAGTGTCAAAGCAGGGGTGCTCCCCGAGCACGACGGTGCAGACGCTGACGTGGCGGTGCACCAGGCCGTCCTCATGCATGCGCAGCAGAGCGTACGCCACGTTCGCCACCACTGACCGCGCCGCCTCATCCGACAGGCCGGCCGGCGCCCCCCGCATCACCTCCCAGAGGCCTCCCGGCCGCCACCTCCCCTGATTGGGGGACCCCTGATCGCCGCCACCCATGCGCACGTCGCCACCAACGGCACAACAGCCGGGCAGCGAGGGGCATGCGTACTGCGTAGGGGCCTCGTCCAGCCGCTGCAGCCGCTGTGCGTCGGCCGCCGCGGCGAAGGCCGCGCTCAGGCAGCGCCGCGCGCGCGGGGGCGGCTTCCCGCTGGCGTGCCGCCGCCGCGGCTGCCGCACGCGGTCCTCCGTCGCCAGCTCGTGCGGCCCGGCCGCTCTCCGCACCCCTTGCCCCCACGGCGCACCCTCGTAGTCCCCTTCCTCTGCTGCGGACATGGCGCTATTCTCACGATGCTGCCCCTCCTGGTGCCAGCCGCCGGCCTCTGCTGCACTGCCGTGCGCGGCGGCCAGGCGCCGCTGCTGCAGCCGCCGCAGGTGCTCCCGCTGGCGCAGGGGGTGCTCCTGGAGGCCAGCCTCCTGCTGCGCGCTGAACGCGGCCTCGAAGATTTCTGACTGCGCGCTGTCCCAGCGCTCGGCCAGCAGGCCGCCAGCGTGGCCGTCCCCGTGCGTGCGCGTCCCGGTGCTGCTGCCGGAGCCGTCGGAGCCCCAGCTGCCGCGCTCGACTCCCAGGTCCGGGGGCCCGCTGTGCGGCTGGCCACTGCATGCGAGGCTGCCGGCCGCGTGCCATGCGCGGTCTTGCTGCAGGTAGGCCAGCTCGGAGGAGGCTGAGTCGTAGCGCAGGATGGCACGATCTGCCGCCGCATCGGCGGCGGTGCCTGGATGCGGCCTGCTGTGGTGGAGCGTCCCACCATGCATGCCTACAGCAGGAGTGCAGACCGCCTCATTAGAGAAGGCTTGGATACCAGAAGACGACCGTTCTTCACCACAGGCCAGGTTAGAGACATTTCAGCATGCATGGATGCGACAGCCTTTGGATCCCAATACAACTGGTGAAGGGACTCACCCCCTCTGGAGCATGTAGAGGCGTGGTGGGCATGAGGCCTGATGATGTCCTCTGCGCTTGGTACCGGTGCAGAGTAGCAGCGCTGCGGCTCTGCACCCGCATGGAACCTGCCGCTGGTGGAAGCGGCTGCACCCCAGGCTGACTCAGAGTCTGCGCTATCAGGAGGCGCTCGTCGAGCATCTGCAAAGGGCCCTGTTGTTGCATGCGGCTGCATCCTATGAACTCCCACAATGCGACCGGGCCAGGCGGCTGGTCCCGGCCTGGCTTGGCTGTGTAAGCTCGAGTGTTCATCCTGCTGCAAAAGCGCAGGGTGCCAGCGGACAGATGGGCCAGCTTGCGGGGGCTCACTCAAGCGCTGAACTTCCATGCTGTTCTGCCTACATTTGCTATGCCCTGGTCCCCTTTTCAACCTGCAAGCACCTGCACAGTAAGAAGCCTAAAGGAGATGAAAGAGAATCTTATATTGCGCTGTCACAGTTCTCTTGCCCTGCCAGCATCTTGTTATATCTTCTACAGAGATATTATAAGCTACTCTCCAGCAGACGCAGTGTTTAGGAAAAGATGAGCAAACAACCCTCTAAAATGACATAAATATTGACGACCGCAATGACTGAGAATTTATAAGTTCTGCGTAATCCTTGCAGCTCATCTATGTAGGGTTGCACACCTACGATGTACGCAGCTCCGGTCGTCCTCGTTCGATAGCCCTCACTTGATATATGTCCACTGCACACCAGAAAGATCTATACCTAGAGGTCTCTTCCGCCCACGGCCAGACTTCTTGATACCGACGCGGTCAAAGCTGAGGCTGAACAGGGTGAATAGTTATGAAAGCAACAAGGCTTGTGTGTAAGACAATAGTCTAATAGACCAGCTCTGCTCAACATTATCAAGCTGCACATTTATTCAGTCGTGGGCGCCCAATACCGGGATCTTCTTCCGGCGAATTGCTCGTAAATTTCAAACCCACACCCGCCGAATTGATTATAATTCATTACCCTAACCAGCTTCCAAGCATGTGGCAGCTGGAGGACGGGAGGCCATTCTGCCGGTGTTCTCCGCATTCACTATCGCTTTTAGCGTGGTTGTCCCTCAAGAACACAAGTAGACACCACTTCGATAAGAAGCAATGTGCATTCGTCCCAAATAGTCGGATAACTCCCGGCATCGATGTCATCGATCTTCGGGATCTTCTTTGTGGGCAACTCATTTCCTATTCCAGACAGCAGCTTCACTAGAGTCGATCCAACGCACTGGGTACATCCAATGTCTGTGCTTGAGTGTATGCATCCAAAAAGCAATGTACCCTTTCTAGAATCTGCAGATTTGTCTCTAGTCAATACGTCGGAGACTTTCTGATTACAGGTCCTCGATATCGGAGCGGCAGTCACTCCTGACCACACTAGTTTGAAAGAAGTGGCGCTCTTCCTGACACAGGCGCAAGTTCTGCCGGCTGACAGTGCTCTTGGACTCTATATCTCCAATGGCAACGAATGGCAGGTAGCCTCTTAGAGATCTGCAAAGGGCTGCTGAGCGATCCAATGCATTGTTGAAGATCATTTTGAACAGGACGTGTCTTTCTTTTACGTGATCTGGTTGTGTTCTCAAGGCATGCTTGTATGTGTGTTCCAGTGGCGGGGCTATGTCAGCAACAGTCACCCTTCAGAGGTGCTCCCCCTGCAATGGCCAGAAATCCCCGGAGGCAGTATCACCGGCAGAGGCACATCCATCCAGCTGGGTGTGTCAGTAGAGCCCCTGGGTAAAGCTCTGCTGCAGAAATCCACAACCATAACAATATGTGCATTGGAGAATGTGATGCGCAGCTGCTTACGATCCAGAGCCTTGTGACAGGCACATGCTCATTTGTTGTGTTTGATGGCTGCAGCGGAAGTTCTTCAGAGGGAGGGCACAAAGCTGGCCAGCCGGCAAGAATTTGCCAAGCGAGTTGCAATGGACCTCTTCCGATACATGGAGAGCTTCAATAAGGGCGTGTCAGGCGACATGCTGGTTCTCCCGACAAACTGCTTGGAGCGCTGGTTCATGAAGTTTGATGACAAGTTCAGAAGGAACCCTGATTTCCTGATGCAGACCGGGGAGAAAGTGCCCGGCACATAGAAGCCAGCTTAGGAAACCAAGACCTGGGAACACTCTATCAGTTGTCAATCTTGAATATATTTACCATAAAGTGATTGGACAAGAAAGAATGAATTTGCATTGATGATGCCCGCGGACGTGGCGTGCTCGTAAGCGCTTTTAAATCACGTGATGCACATCTGGAAATCTGCACATGTACATGCATGCAAGCCAGATTGCACGTCTGCAACAGACTTGCACCAGAAAGCAAATTTTGCTGAGTACTTGCAATTTATTACATTCTTCTTCAAGGAGTCAGAAATTCTGACTCAGAATGCAATTCCAATGGAGCAATATTTGATACGTGTGTATCACCCAAAGAGTCCCTACCATAGACAGATAGTATTTCATGATCATCAGGTAAAATGCAGAAGAAATCAAGGTTAAATGCATGTCTAATTTAAATGACAGGACACCTACAAATCCAGGCCTATGCGTCGGAGCCTTTCAGCAGCCATTTCTTGGACGCGCTCCTCAGAGAGCTCATCAGGCTGCGACATCCAGGACGTGACACCCAGGATGAGGCACAGAAAAAGGGCGAGCACCAGGGCGACCGGCCCATACTCCACCAGCTTCCTGCAGCACAGGAAGTCCAATCGGACATTACCATCCATAACCACATTACATGTCAGCTCAAGATGGACAGAGCAAGACTCATGCTCAGCAAGCAATATGCTCAGGTGCTCTTTTCATGCACCTCAAAAACAAAGGAGGGTGATCCCTCACAGCAGGGAGCAGATGATCCGTGCAGAGGCCAGTCATCTTACCTCTGGATGGCTCGCCTCCTCTCCGCGCGCTCTCGCTCCAAGGCAGCCACCTCTCGTTGGCGCGCCCGTTCCTCACGCGACAGCTTCTTCCCCGGCTTGTCTTTGCTGGCCTTGTCAATTGAGAGGGCCTCCGGGCTGTTTGGTGCCGGCGACGGAGGGGTGTCCTTCTCGGGGGAAGCAACTGCTTTCGCTGCATTTGACTGCTCTGCCTTCTGTTTCTTTCCCTCCTGCAACCCAATTTCAGCTGTCAGACATGGTGGTCTTTACTGTCATGCAGCTTTACCATGTGTATTAATACACTGAAGATTAAACATTTTCACAGCAAAGCATGCAGGACGGCCCTGACCAGAATGCCAAAGATAGGCATCCTGACCTTGATCTGATGGCACTTGGCATCACACTCCAGCAGCTGCACGGCGGTGCTGGCGTCAAAGTCTGCAGGCAGGTGCCGAGCAGTCAGCTGCTGCCTGACGGCGCTGCATGCCCTCTTCTCCCGCATGCGCCGACACGCGCATCGCACCTGTGCACAACACAGTTTCTCAACTCACATAACCGAAAGGAAGGCATGGCAAGGCACAACCTTGTGAGGCAATCAGAATATGGGGATGCTTTCTTTCATGGGCAAAAGCAGTGCTCTGATGTTCTGCTGGGTGAAAGCTCACCGTGACTTCCTTTTGGCAGCTGGATGATGCAGGACATTCGCCCAGATGGCAGATAGCCTCGCAATGGTGGGGGCACTCTGGAAGCTTCCTGTAGCAGGGCTTGCCGCAGGACAGCAGAGACTGCAGCTCTGCTCCCGGCTGCCTCCTAGCCTGCATCACCGACAAAATGTCCTGAGGTCTTGAGACATCCTTGAATGCAACAAAACCAACGTGCCTTTTTCAGCAACAAGTCTCCTGACAACTCTCTGCATACACAGCATCATAGAGACGAAAGGCAGATGTCAGCTGGCAATATATTGCAGCGGATGCCAGTGTATATATATATACCTGTTCCAGCATACAGCAAGTGGTGCTGACATTGGAGCGGCCACAATGGCAGGACTCCAGCACCTCCACTTCACAAGGGGGGCAGTCCGAGGTGTGGCACTCGAGGGGGCAGGCATGGCCGCAGGGCCGGTGTCGCTGGCATGTCAGCCCGCACGGCAGGCACCCCTTAATAAAGCCATCAGCCTGTCTCTCCTGCATACAACCATCTCCCCTGACGTTACCCCTTATTGGATCAAGAATGTCCTTCCATGCTTATCCCCAACTTCCATAGAGCTAAGGTAACAACTGCAATGCATGCCACCTTGATAAGTGTGGGGGTGGTTGCAGACACAAGCCCTTGTTTGAAGAATAACAGATTTCCAAACTGTGGGAGTAGAAGCTCACGCCGAGCAGGTGGCAGGGGCGGGAGCAGGTGTGGTTGCCGCAGGGCAGTGGCCGGCCGCAGGGAATGCTGCAGGAGAACGGCGCGGCGGAAGAGCATGGGCGCTGCGCAGAGGAGTGGATGCCGAAGCAGTGTACGGTTACCGGCAAAGTGCAGGGCGGGCACTGGCTGTCCACTGCCGGCGCAGTCCTCACAGCAAGCGCCACCTGTCCAAAAGTCCAACCATCAACCCACGCGATTCTTGGCTCTTCACTCAAAACAGTGCACCGCCGAGCTGGGATCTTGTGGTCTCTCTGACATGTGATTGCAGGAGACAACTGATCACCTGTTGTGCCGGGGGCGTGTAATCGACGAAGACCTTCTTGTGCGAGCGAGCGGAGGGAATGCCCTGTGATGTGGGGGCTGGCGGCGGCTGGAATGCGCGCACGGGTGGCCCTGGAGGATGGTGGCAGCTGCTGCTGGAACACACATGCCCACATGCCTGCACACCGCGGTCCTCTTCTCAGCCCAGTCAATGATGCGTATGCGTCCAATGCAGACAATGTTCATTCCAAAGGTCCAATTAGGGGACTGCTTGCGAAAACGGTCCAAGGCAAAAGGCAGAGCAAGCCGGGCTGACCTGGGGTTTGCCACACGGAAGTTGGCAAGGTGGGCATGCGCCAAAATGGCAGCGGTGCGGAGGCTTCTGCCCAGCATGCTGGCAGGTGCGAGGAATAGGGCACGCCTGTCACACAGCAGACCAATATCACACCAAAAACACCACTGCCATATTGCAAACAGCACTGCATGGCTATAGTTGATATCAGGCAACGGCGTTTGTGCTGAGAGAACTCACCTGGTCGCAGGTGGGCTCCTTGGCGCCCCCCTCAGAGCCGCAGGGCAGTGAGTACGTCGTCCTCCCGCAGGCGCACGACACGCTGGCAGTCAGCGGGCAGGGCAGGCAAGCGCCCGCATGGCACGGCGACGGGTCGGTGTGATTGCCGCAGCGCAGCCGCCGACCGCACACCTGTCGCATTTTCCCACCCCACTTATATTGTTGCCGCCCGACAATTCTGCTGAGCATTGCATGCAACACCTGCATAAAACCAAATGGGATGATTGTTGTCATGATTGTCATCAAATTCTAACAGTAGCTGTGTGATGGGCACCTGATCACATGGCGGGTGATTGCCGTCACAGCACCGCTTCTTGCATGCATGCCTGCCGCATGCGCGCATGCCTGTGCATCGCCTCTCGCACCTGCCCACAAAATGCCCCACATCAAGACGTCCATCGCAAGATTGACCTATACAACATGCATAGATAATTGTCATCCTGAACAGGGCAGCAGTGCATGCAACAAGGTGACTGGTTGATCTGGGGCGAAAGCCCACCTGAATGGCTCGGCGCAGGGCACCAACTTCTGCATCTTGCCGCAGGCGCAGCTCTTCTCGGAAATCGCTCGGCAGGTGGATGAGCACTCGCCCGGGTGGCACCGGTCCGCGCAATGGTGGCGCCCGCAGGACAGCAGCTTCCCACAGGTGGCTCCACACGGCGGAGCAGCCTCGTCACAGGGCAGGTTGCTGTGCGCCACCTGCCATGGCCCCATGCCTTTCAATGCCGCAACACTTGGACGGCCTTGCTCAAGTGGTGCCAAACATATAGACAAGCTGTGAGCGGGATATACTAAGGCAGGGAGGGATCAAAGAATGAAAGTCTGACCTTGCCGCAGGGGCAGGTGCGGACGCCGGCTCTGGGGCATTCTCCACATGGGCCCGAGTGGCACACGCAATCGCAGGTGCACCGACCGCAGCCCAGCGTCTTGCCGCACACGCGCCCGCAGTTGAAGACGTGCTCCTCGCAGCGCCTCCTCTCTGTCACCGCGCCGCACGCACACGCATACTCGCCTGCAGGGGCACCACCGCCGCCCGCCTCAGCCTTGCTTATTGCTGAAGGTCTTGTACCAATTCAAGGTCTTGTATAAGCCAGAAATGCTGCTGGTGCAATATGAAGGTGTAAGCGGAGGACACCTGTCAGGCTACAGGATTTGCAGTCGCCCAGGTGGCAGATCGCGGGGCAACGGTGGCCGCAGGGCAGGCGCTTGCCGCAGAGCTTCTTGCAGGACCAGCCCGACGCGGCGCACCGCCGCTCGGCGCTTGCCTTGCCACAGAAGCATGCAGCCGTCACCTGCTCACCAACCGCACCGGACGTTTCACCTATTGTGTATGGTCTACAGATCTATATACGCGAAATAAACAAGTCAGGAGGTGCCCTTGAACAGATATTGGCCCCTGCCACTGATTGTTGGACATGTGGGCCACACAATGTCCTACTCAGTGAGCAAGACACAAGGAAGAGTGTGATTTTAATGACTTGTGGCTTGCCTTGGCAGCGCAGGGGGGGCAGGGCCCGGGGTGGCAGAGCAGGAAGCAGGAGTGGCCGCAGGGCGGGTTGTGCAGGGGCCGCCGGCAAATGGAGCCGCAGGTGTGGGGCAGCAGCCAGGGGTTGAAGACCGGGTCCAGCTCCGCGCTGCACATGCAGCGGTACTCGCTGGGCGCCTCCGCTGCGGTGTACTCCTCACGGCACTTAGGGCATCCCCACACATGCTGCGTCGCCTTGGGCTGCAAGGCCACCGGACCAAGTGACCTGCCATCGCAGACCAGAGGAACCCTTCACGCCCACCCACTTGTCAAAAATTCTGCAGCTCGATCCCTTAGTGCTGCAAAAAAGGCGAGCACACACACGATAGCACCAATCGCCAGAGAGGAAAGGATGTGCACGAATCACTGCATGGCTAATGCCGGTGCTCCTTCTCGTTCTGGCTAAATTCAGGCTGAGCACTAGAGCAAAGAGCGCCAGCCAGAAGCCAAGTATGTGTTGCAATCTCGGTCACGACGGCAGGAGTGGGGCGCACAGGTCGGGGTGCTCGGCGGAGGCGCGCGCGGCTGCGGTTGCTTGCTGCAGCTGCTGGTGTCCCCAGGCCTGCGCGCAGATGAGGTGCAGCAGCACATGGCAGGCCCTGCGGCAGGTCCACACGGCCGCGTCCGGCGCGATATTCTCGAGGCACACCAGGCATACGTCCGCACACGCCTGCGTCGAGCTGATCTGCTCGCGCAGCCGGCTGAGGCCCACGCTATAGACCTCCCCCCCGGGCCCCTCCAGCGCCACCGCCGCATCGCCTGCACCACCTCTGGCGCTTCGGTGGGGGAGCCAAGACAATTGTGACTGCCTGACGATCGTCATAATGGCATTGGCGTGCCTTGTTGAAATATAATTTACAAGCATGGTTAGCGGAGCCGCACCGAGACGAGCGGTGTAGTCCCTCAAGATGTCCTCCGCTGCCGCTTGCATGGGCTTGCTTTCCAGGTCTGCGCCTGGCAGCGCTGGCGCCATAGCAGCAAAAGTGTGGACCTCCTGCTTAATTATCTGGCACTATCGGCCCCTCCCGCCTCTACACTTTCGGCTTGACCGCTGCTCTGCTTATTCCCCAGCTGGTCGTCCGAGAGGGGGATGGTCTGCAAGGCATGATCAGACTCGTGTGCTTGCTGGGACATGGAAGGAACTTTGTAAGTTTAAGACCTGTGAATTGAGGTGCCTGTGACTCGAGCTCACCAAGTCTGGTTTGTAGACGTTGTGCACCACGGCTGCGCCTGCCAATAGCGAAGTTATTGCCACGGCGTACGCTTTCAACCAAGACATGAAATTTGCCAGGTGTCCCTTCAGATCAAAGAGCGTGGGTATTTCTCGCTTGATTGACACGTTGCAGGCACAGATCACTCACAATTTCTCAATATCTCTGCAATACCAGCTTCCCACCAATCCAATTAGTACCGTGAGTGATAGTCAGATTCTATGAACGGATATAATGGTTATCTTGGGCAAGTAAAGAGAGTGATCAGAACCGTGATGGGACAGACCATTTTGTAAATATCAAGCTCTTCAGAGGCTAGAGCGAAATGCTCATATTTAAATGAAATCAAGACGATGAAATATGGTAGAATGATCTCAAGACGAGGATTCCTGCCGAATTAGTTCCGATGCTCAAGTCAGAACCCTCAAGGAACCCTAGCTAGGCCTCAGACTGGGCATTGATCTCCCCAGATACCCATGATATTGTTACGTCTTCTGCATTTGAGCTAAGAAGAACCTTTTCAACCACCCGGGTATTCTCGTTTTTGCTTTGACTTACAGACTCCGAGCACCAGGTACCAGCACAGATCAGCAGACAGCATGGGGCTGCTATTTTGGAGGAAAAAGAAGCCTAGAGCACAAAGGTCCGCTACAACTACATATATTGGATGTCCTTTCTATAGTCTAAGAGCTGGATGCAAGATCACAGGGACCGGGGGACGCCTTCTCAGTGTCCAGGCATAAGTTTTGGTGTGCTAACTTGCAGCAAAGCGGAAGAAAAGGTGTCAGATGAGCCCAATGGAGCTTCTGCTCGCCAAATACCGATGATCGTACCCAGAAGGGATCCTGCAGTGTTTGAATTTGGAAGGTGAGGATGAAGTCTGCTCAGGCAGTGCGCTCAAATTCAGGCATACCTGAAGACTGCTCGACAACCAATATACATTGGGGCAGCTCAGATCTGACGGTCCACCTGGGTGTCTTACGCAGTGCTTCTGGCGTCAGCATGACTGGCGTGTGCAATGTGGGTGAGGCGGATGAGATCTCTGCGTGCGTTTGGCGGATACAAAAGACAGATGCAGATGGGAAGCAGGACAATCATAAGCCACAGTATCACATAGAATTCTGATTCACCTCTAGTTGAAGATCAAAGTCATGAGAGGCAGCAAATTCACCGGCAGAAATCTAGAACCACTTATGAAACTCATCTCTTAGCGGGCACCCACAGAGATGTCCTGGTGCCATGAAAGGGTCTCTGTTGTGGTTCAAATTCTATTCGAGCACCAATAGCACGAGCCTGATTCTGGGCCAAGGCCAACGCAATGAAGCCTGAGCCTGACGCCTCTCCTGACCATATTCTTTGCATGGCGGCCTCCGCTGATAGATCTTCATTGCCAGCCGGTACCTGGACGAAATCAGTGTCATTTTTTAGTCTTCTCCATGGTCTATCACCGTGTCTTGTCAGATGTCGTACCCTCAGAGGACAGTCGAATGAGGGATTAGCCGGTTTGGCAAGCAAAGAAGCAGGCAGTATTGTTGTTGCCCGTGAAAATTTACAATAATCAACTGATTAATTACTAGCAGCTGTGACGTGCTATGACAAGTGCGCCCATGTAATTACATCTTATAAGAGATTACCTGACTTTGAGAGAAACCCGCTTCAAGGAGGCCTCGCAAGCGCTCAGCCATTTGGGTGCCAGAGTCCACAATATCTATGTTTATGCCGCCCTCTCTGGCCATCAAGCTAATGTCCACATGTCCGCCCCGAGGAGTCCTCTGGAGAGCGGAGTCAATCAAGCAGCTCACAATACCACTCAGCGCCTGCACACATTCCTTGACTTGTACAGACTCACAGCTGCGGCACACACGGTTGGATTATGAAAGCACAAGCAATATTGCTGCAACATTAATGCAGTTGTGCATGAACAAAGTTACAATGAACAGATTGTGCCCTGCACTGTGTCCGCAAAAGAACAAAGGCTATGGATGGCTGTGTAGCAGCACAGAATACGGATCCCTACCTCGGGAGGGACTTGCACATAGAACTGGCGCCTGTCAGGCAGCACTGGGCCCCTCAGCAGCAGGCCGCGCGATGGCGGCGGCAAAAGCACTGGCTGACCCTGAGTTCCCTGCCTTTGAACTTGGGCGCTGTATCTGCTGCCTCGCCCAGTAGCTGTGCGCGACTGGCCGAAGCCTGCATCCACTTTGCTAGCAGTGGCCGCCCTGCCACTCATCCCTGCTGCCACATAGGCATCAAGATCTCTGCTGCTGCAGCTGCTGACATTGTCCATCAAGCCGTTGGGGCTGCTGCTGCTGCTGCTGTTCTGGGCCTGACCGCCTTCATGGGCGAGCGTCGCAATAAGCGGGTCCATTCTGACTCGGACGCCCACATTCTCACAGGCACTGGTCATGTCATCCGCCACCCTCTCCAGCACAGCAGGGACAAAGCACTGCTCCAGCTGGCTCGAAGCGGGGATGGGAGCCAGGGGCTGCAACACATACTCCTGTCAAACTTTCCATGCGATTGCAATGAGAGGATTTGAGCGCATGCACACCTTGTTTGTTCAATGCATTTTAAGGTGCGCTGTAACGGCGCACCGCAGAGGATGGAGGCAGATGTGCAGGCCTCAAGACCTTCTGTAGCTCCAAAACAAGGTCCTGCAATCTGTTCCCCTGCATGCACCAGAACATGCCATTAACATTGCAATCTTGCTTGTCCTGTCCTTTGTTGAGAGCTTGGTCTTTCCAGCAATGTAGACTGCTGTGAGTCACAAGTAACAATAGATCACCTGGACTACGATGCCGTCGGCAACATCACGAGTGACGTCCTCCGTACGCGGCACCAGCATCGCTCCCAGGGTCCGTAAAGCTGACAGGGGCCCCCGCACCTGTCCACACCAAATACACCTCAGGCCACAATGCTCAGAAAGCTGCAGTAAGGGTAGGGCAGGCTTGAGCAGAGCAAATATAAGATATTATCTTGTGAGGATCATTTGTGCACCTGTTCGACGAGTCCGCCGATGTGCCGGCTCCGCGCGGCGTCGCGCGCTCTCTCCAGGGCCGCTCGCTGCTCCAGGCTGCATGCGAGCGACAGGACCCGGGCCACCTTCTTCAGGCGCCTCAGCGCCTCGGGTCCCAGCATCCGAGATGCGCCATGCCGCCCACTCCTGCACAATCAACACCCAGGAGGAGTCAAGCTCTATTCTGCAGTCATTGCGGCATCTGTCTGTGGTGTCAGTGCTCTGGTATCTGGGTGCTAGCATGGTTGAGAACAGGCCATCGATGATTCACATGACAGCAGCCCACCTGACCAATGAGCTGCTGTCTCCCAGCGTCTGCCTTGTCAGGTCTGAAAGGGCGCTCTGGGAGGGCGCAGAAGCTTCCTCCAGGAACAGCAGCCCCACTAGGAATTGCTGGTGCGCAAGAGGGAGCACTACGCCCCCGTCAGGCAAATCCACAAGCTCTGCCTTTATGAGAGACTCCTCTGCGGCATTGCTGTTTCCCAGTGTGAGGACGCTCTCCTGTGCCTCAATTGACGAGGCTCCAACAGCTGCGACTCGCTGAAACTCCAGCGAGCCAGAGTTGAAACTATGTGGGACTCTGGCATGGACAGTGACATTCCAGAAGGGCTGCCTGCAGAGTAAAGGAGCCACCACTTCATGCCACCCATAAAATGCAAGGTCTGCTAGCAAGAAGCCGTAGGAGCACGTGGAGTCATGTACCCTATAATCTCCAGGAGCAGCTCTGTCTCACTGTAACAAAGCTCCTTGAAGTCGTTGCTATGCGCTGTCCAGGCCTCGGAGGGCTCTTCACCGTAAGCTTCTCGTGCGTGCGCTCCTAAAGACGCTGCTGGTCCTGTACAAACTCAAGCTTGTGAGCTCTGTATGAGCTCTACACCAATACAGAAGCCATGGGAAATTGATTGATTTTCTCACCTCTCTGACAAATTTGTGGCCTCAATTGTACACGAGCCTTCACGTAGAAGGTATGATGTGCTAAGCAGACAGAATGGGACCAAGGGACAGGTGATCTGGTCTTAATGATCTGAAACATCGGCCAGAGAGGATGTCTTAGCTACACTCATTAAAGCCGACAATTGCACTGTGTCACAGAGTACAAATTACAAACACTGCATGTACATGCTCATAGAAACACGTTTACAGATTGTTCAGACAGAGTTGCTGCTCTAATCTAAATATAAAAGAACTTCCGGAACCCACGTGGAAACGCGTGTCGGATGACGGATGACGGAACGTTCCTGCCTTATAGCACCGATGCCGCTGGAGATCATCAAACGTAAATCCATTTTACGTAAATTATGGTTTGACAGAGATGCAGAATAATACATGCATAGATCTCATGTTAGCCTGATCTACACATCCAAGGCAGCTTGCGTTCTCTCAATCATCTAGGGCAATGCAGTTGCGTGTGTGCCTACCTAGGGGAGGGTGCCGAGATCAACCTTGTACATTGCAATATCATTATTGTCCATTTGTTTCTACCACATTATTTGTGAGCTCTCGAGCGCCCTGCACATTGCGGCAGCGTCTTAGAGAAGGGACGCGTCCCCATGGACACCTCTCCAGGTGATTTAGACAGGAATGCGCTGCTCATCCTTTGAGACATGAAACCCCAATCCCCCTCCACGGATGTAACCTTGCAACAGCGCAATTTTGTGACATGCAGGAGGCGAGTCGAGAGGGTAAGTGCAATCACATCAGGCGATGAAATAAAGGATCAAAGGCAGGAGGTGCAGGTGCAGAAGCTACGAGAAGCTGCACAGACCCGGTTCAAGTCCATCCTGGTATCCATTGAGAGCGGTACATCTGAAGGGGCGAGCGATGATGGCAAGGATGGCTCCAACACGGCCCTGCAGCAACGCCTGGAAAAGGCCATCACGTCCTTGCAGGAAGGGCTTGTGGAGAGGGATACAGAGGCAAGCCTTCCTAGATCATCTTGACAACACCATGGGCGTTGCAGATGTCCACCTTGGCGTGCAGTATAACCGATGGACTTGCTCTTGCAGGTTCGTTTGCTGCTGTTGGCAGCATTGGCGGGGGAGCACATCCTCTTCATCGGGCCTCCAGGCACTGCCAAGAGCGAACTGGGCCGTCGCTTGGCCCGCCTGTACGATGGTCAATTCTTTGAGCGCCTCTTGACACGCTTCTCCGTCCCTGAGGTTAGCTCGTTGCTGGTTCATCACAACAGCAGCAGCAAGAATCCTTTCACCAACCAATCTGCCTGGGTGCCAACTTTGTGTCTCGTTGCAGGAATTGTTTGGGCCTCTGAGCATGCGGGCCCTGGAAGAGGACAAGTACATCCGGCAGATAGATGGGTACCTGCCCAGCGCAAAGGTGGCCTTCATTGACGAGGTGTTCAAGGCCAACTCCGCCATCCTCAACACGCTGCTTACCATCCTTAACGAGCGCCTCTTTGACAACGGCTCTGCGCGCATCCAAGTCCCACTCATCTGCTTGGTGAGTTTCCCCGTCACCTGCGCGAGAAGCACCGCTGTTCTCTGCATTTTCAATTGTCAACAAAGGGCCAATGCTTGATCCTTCTTGTTGAGGTCCCATGCATGCGCCACATTCTCAATGCACTTTGTATGGTGACTGTCGCACAAATATCAGGATATGGCGTGACAGCTCTGCGTGCTGCAGGTGGGAGCATCCAACGAGCTGCCAGAGAGTGAGGAGCTGGATGCCCTGTATGATCGATTCCTGATCCGGCGGCGGGTGAACCAGGTCAGCCTGGCAGGCCTCCCTGCCCTGCTCAGCGGATCCCCGGCGAGCGATACAGACAGCGCATCCAATGGCGCCGGGCCCGGCTCTATTGACAGCATCGCTCTGTCAGAGGAAGAGATCCAGACCACCAGGTGTGCAACGCAGCTCATGCGTGCTTTGATTGTTTTTAAGTAGTTTTGCAGCCATAGAGAGCTTTGCAGCGACATTATCAGACACTTTAGCTGCATCTGCAGATTTCAACGGGCATGTTGCTGTGCTGTCTCTGGCCCTGTGGGAGAACCCTCACCTTTGTCATGGCTTGGGGCCTATTGCTGCGCTGCTGAAGTAATGCTAATTTCTGTGCCCAGATCTGAGGCGAGGGCGAAGGTGGCAGTACCGGAGGAGATTGTGAATCTGCTGTCGGACGTGCGCAGCTTCCTGCAGGAGAAGTGCGAGCCGCCAGTCTATGTGTCAGACCGCCGCCTTGTGAAGGCACTTGCCCTCTTGCAGGTGCGTTCTTGTTTGACCATCCACCTGTCATCTCGGTGGCTCTGCACACTCCACTGATTACTTCACTCTGACTTGGCTCGTCAGATGGTATCGAAGCTGGACTTGCAGCAGTGAACGTGAAGATTGTTGATTGCTGGGGTGTGGTGTGGCAGGTGGCGGCGTACACGAGCGGGCGGCGGGCGGTGAACAAGTTTGATTGCCTGCTGCTGCAGCACATCCTGTGGCAGCGCCCGGACGAGGCGCAGCGCATCAACGATTTCCTCATCGACCGCCTTGCCGCCGACAGCAGCACCCAACAGACCGACTACCTCTTCAACGGTACGCACACTGTTTTATGTAGTCTGCTTCCCCTAATGGAGCCCTTGCAGGAGGGAAGGCGCAGAGGGGGCTGCCTGCAAACCCCTCCAGCCCCTGACGCAAAGTGCACCAGTCACTCTATGCTGTAGCAGTACATGCCTGCATGACGGCAATTGCCTGGATTGTTCACATGGAATGGGTTGGGGGATGGAGTAGCCTGGATGAGCGGTGTGTCTTGCAGGGATGTTCATGCGGGCGTGCCAGGCAACGTCGGCCAAGGGGGTGGCCGTGCCGGAGCTGGCCAAGGATGTGGCAGAGCTGCGCAAGGCGCTGGAGGGCGAGCTGGCGGCCATCGCGGCGGCGTCCGGCGCGCAGCCGTCAGCCGGGGCGCGCGGCAATGAGCTGTGGCTGGGCGCCGACGAGGCCGAGGCTGCCGCGACCGCGCTGCGGCCCAAGCTGCAGAGCGCGCGCAAAACCACCGAGGCCCTGCTCTTCGAGGTCGTCGCTCTCGAGGTGTGCCTATCTCTATAATTTACAGCTCCTTTTTTCTACAGCAATGCAAGGGTGGTATATTTTTGGGCATTGTTGTGGCTGCGTTGTCTGCCTTTGTATGAGGGGCAGCATGGAGATGAATTTGACAGAGGTTTGGCCCTGGCTTCACACGATGCATTGCGGCGCTCCCAAGGTGGCGCTATCGTCGGACACGCCCCCGGAAACCCTGGACCTGGTCGCACTGCTGCCCCAGCGCTGGGCCGCCTTCCTGCGCAACTCCCAGAGCGCCTGAGCCCGCCATGCGCGCGCGACGCCTCCCCAGCCATCCGCACCGCCCTTCAGGCAGCGGCCTGGCAGGGAGTAGGTGCATAGACGACGACCCTTAGCTGCACGGCTGATGGGGGCCCGGCTGCTGCGGCGAAGGTGGCGCTTGCGGATGGTGAGCTGGAGGCCATCACGCTGGCAGAGCAGTTCCCCGAGCGCTGGACGCGCCTCGTGCGCAGCGGGCCGCTAGCCGACGTGCAGCCGCTGGGCACCCGGCCCCTCTCCAACCCCACCCCGCCGCCCAAGTTTGGCCGGCCCTGACGGGACCCTCCAGATGTACAGGGGGCGGCCCAGGACTTGACTTGAAGATTGCAATTGGGTGCACCACCATGCTCCAGGGTTGGGCGTCCGATTAGACCATGCATGTGATGGGGACCACGTTGTACCATATCTGCTGTATATTTATGCTGAGATTGCACATGTTAGGAGAATTAATTTCCTGACACTATGTAAGGGCATTGTGTTGCCTCCAGGCCATCACGACTTGTGAGAACATTGAGCATAAAGGCTGATAATTGCGGTGCCCAGCAATTTTGACGCGTTAATCACCGCAATTTGAATGAGCTCTGAAAATTGAGTTCCGTACCCTTGCTTTCAATCTGAGACACAGCATGCTATCAATTTTCGAAGTCCTCACCAGTTGACAAAAAAAATATGCCATTAATGGCATTATGTCTGCGCTCAAATCCTGTGGCCAACAAACGCCAGGGGCCAAGAAACTGATGTTATACATGGTGTACATCAATTTTCGAGATCAAAACTGTACACAGAGACCTGCTGGAAGCCATCGGTGTCAGCAGACAACGTGCATGCCATCGCTCTGCATCAACCATTTCCGCGTTGGAGGGGCCCGCCAAAGTCATTCTTGTCGCCCGCAAAAGGCCAGAACTTCTTCTTCCTCTGCAGCTGTATGATTCCCTCCTCCAACTCTGGGGGACCTTGTACCTCCCCATCCTGCAATACCAAGCCACCGCTTACTCTCCACACCAAATGCAACAACAATTGCTATTGTTAGTGCAAGGATCCGATGTCCAAGAGAGACACCATTCAGATCCGACCCTGAGGTCGAGGTAACGAGACAATTAAGAGAAGAGAGATACAAGACATACAGAGCCCAGCGATTGCAAAGTAGAGAGAAAGGGCTAGCTCGCGGTGTACATGCAGTGCTAGTGACATACACAATTGCAGGGCCTGCCTCGTTGCATTTAAATAGTGCGCCACCGAGAGGGGCAGACCTTGTTCTTGTAGAGCGGGGTGTTTGGCGGCAGGGGGATGTCATTGTTGTCATCTGGGAAGGCGGTGACGGTGCCGTCGAAGCGCCCCTTGCTGGCGCGCTGCAGACGCTCCACGCTGATGCCCCCCAGATCCTTCACCCGGAAGCTGCGCACATCGCGAATGTCCCCCACGTACCTCCGCTGCTCCTCGCCATTCTTGTCCAGGAACACATTATACACCTTGTTGTCCCACGTCACCTGCAGGCCATCCCACCCTCATCAGGACCTCCCACTTCTCCTTTTCGATACAGTAAGAGCTGTAAATGAGGCTTTATGACCCCATAAGACACCAATAAAGTATCAAATTTCTGCACCATGTTTAGGAAGAATGTTCAGCTGCTTCCAAGACCCCCAGTGTCACATCAACGAACTGCATGGCTATAGGAAGGGGACTGCAGGCCTCACAATGTAGAAGCCGAGCCGCTTGTCGCCGGTGTCGTAGTAGAGGTTGCCGGCACGGTCGAACATGTAGGTGCGCCCGTTCTCGTCAACCCTGGCTCCCACCGTGTTCCCCCCCTTGGTCTTCAGGTAAACCGCCCCCTTCTTCCCCTTGCGCATGTCCGGCATCTGGCCTGCACCATTCACATTTAATGTACGGGAATGCCCAAATGCTCGGAAGGACAGAAGTCCCCCTGTCAAAACCGTCAGCGAGAAGGAAACAAGAGGGTCTTCTAAGGTCCCCCTGCAAACAGCAGGAACACAGAACACTTAGGCAGAGAAAGCATCATGGGACTTTTGGAGGCTCACTATTGAGGAAGCTCCACCAAGCAGTGGCTCCGCCGACCATGGCGGCCCCTAGAAGCAGCCGTCTCCCGATGCCGCCTTCGTCCTGTGACAGCCGTCCCACCATCGGATACACTTTTTGGGTGACTGGGATGCATGCGTCATACGCAATCTTATCCACTTCTGGAAGGTGCCTGCTGCAAGGTAGCACTATGGCTATACAGCATGAACAACAGAGTGGGGGGCGCACCTTTGAGGGGGGCTGTGGGGGAGGGGGAGGAGGAGGTGGGGGCGGCGCTGAGGCTGGTGGCGGCGCAGGCGGCAGCCGCATGAGCTCGGACTGGCGGGCCACCTCTCTGCCTGACTGTGCCAAGGGACGGCCCCTGTGGACAACCCTTCTGTGGTGAGTTTTTGGGCAGAGGATTTACATCCCGGCTTGCTACATGAAATCCAACTCTAACTTCCAGAATTCAAGCATCCATGATGCTTCCAATGTGTTCTCCGATGGAGCTTATCTCAAAGCTGACGCAGGATAGATCACTTGGCAGGACCAAAGCGAGGCATTTGCACCTTGTCAAGGCATCTCGGCGCGGTCTGGGCTTATTTCTGTAAATTCTTGACGATGTGTCTGTGCAAGTGTGATGTGCACCCAACCGTGCTTGCAAAGACTGCGCATGTCTGTGAAACAAAAGCCCTTGTGGGTCAATGGCACCGATCCCCAGTTGTGACATTCTGCCCAAAGCAAAAGTTTCAGTGAATCTGTTTACAAAGATCAAGAAGCAGCCAACAATCTCCAAAATTATCGAGACCAACTTGTCCGTGTCGGAGCCTTTGTCAGGATTAGGTGATGTCGGCACCTGACCAGATCCATCTCCTAACCCTCACTCACCGCCTTACAAGAGAGGTCCACACAAAAGTTTCTGTTGCCTGGAGCCAGATTCAAAGGAATCACGACCTCCATCATGGCAGCGCAGAGCTTGTTGGCTTCTGCGAACTTGGGTGCATGGCGGCGGCCTTCAGCATCGCCACCACTTGGCACTTCGGTGCACAAGGTGCCGAAGGTGGCCGGCTTCCCTGTATTACGCCATGACGCCAAGCGATCTGCTGTCCTACGCGCGATCGCAGCACCCGAGGTGAGAATTTCGATCCTTTGGCACGCCACTGTGTGCGTTAGGGTCCACTTTGCCTAGTGCGTCGACTGACAAGCTGTGGGTGCAGGCGGACGTTGCCACAGCTGCGCCAGGCCCAGCTGAGCTCGACTTCGATGCGCTGGCGAAGGATCTCGACAAGAAATCCCCACTGGAGATCATGGACCATGTAACTCCTCTCCTCGCCCTAAGCCTTCCTTTCACCTAGGGGCCCTGCTAAGTGCAGGGCATCTTTGCACAGGAATCATCTTTCAGGCTGCTTAGTACCCTCCTCTATCCTAACAGTTCTCCTGTGGCGCCACAGGCGCTGGCGACTTTTGGCACTGATGCAGCCATTGCCTTCAGCGGTGCAGAGGACGTGGCGCTGATCGAGTATGCACACTTGACAGGCCGTCCCTACAGGGTCTTCAGGTGGGGCTGACTGCTTCATCGAGAAAATCTGAGATTCAGCAGTTATGCTGCAGAGAGAGCGCCTCTCATGCATCGTGCTGACAGTGGGCCATGGTGGCTGCAGCCTGGACACTGGCAGGCTCAACCCAGAGACGTACCGCCTGTTTGACAAGGTGGAGAAGCACTACGGGATCCGCATCGAGTACACGTTCCCGGACGCCCGAGAGACGATGGACCTGGTGCGCGAGAAGGGCATGTTCTCCTTCTACGAGGACGGCCACCAGGAGTGCTGCCGCGTCAGGAAGGTGGGCCTCCCTTTGCATCCCAGTGCATGCATGCGGCCTGCTGCTAAATCCTTGGGGCCATTTTTCATCAATTTTCAAGCCGATATTGTAAGTGCAACATAGACTGTGCATGTTCAGTGGAATCATGCAGCATCAGCGTTGATGAAGAGCCATTACTCCAATTCGACTGGCAAGAACCCCATGTATGGGTGTTCAAATGCATGGTGGTGTTGTGGGCAGGTGCGGCCGCTGAGGAGGCAGCTGACGGGCCTCAAGGCGTGGATCACAGGGCAGAGGAAAGACCAGAGCCCCGGCACGCGGCAGGCAGTCCCTGTCATCCAGGTCGACCCGGCCTTTGAGGGCAAGGACGGCGGCGCCGGCTCGCTCGTCAAGTACAACCCGCTCTCCAACGTCACCTCCTCCGAAGTCTGGAACTTCCTCCGAGTCATGGTGAGGCCACGCACTGAGATCTATGGGGTGGAAGCTTCTCGCAGCCTTGTTTACTTGAAACTTTATCTAGCGAGATTGCGGACCAATCAAGATTGTGTGCTCTGCAAATGCCCATCTAGCTCCACAGCGGTGCTGGATAGTTCTGGGACAATATTTCTTCTAGCTTGGTGTGATGGCATAATGTGGCATGCAGGGTGTGCCCACGAATGAGCTGCATGCATGCGGCTACATCTCCATCGGCTGCGAGCCATGCACGCGGGCGGTGCTGCCGAACCAGCACGAGCGCGAAGGCCGCTGGTGGTGGGAGGTGCGCACCCACTGCCCAACTCTACCTTATTCTATCACCCCTGTCTAATTCTCTGCATGGCTCATGAACAGGATGCTTCACTGTCGAGGCTGCCATGCAGACGGTCATGCTTTTGCCAAAAGTTAACCTTGTCATACCCAAAGATGTTGCTTGAAGTCATGTCAGATCTGGCATTTATTGCATCATACCCAAAGATGCTGCTTGAAGTCATGTCAGATATGGCATTTATTGCATCAAGGTAAAGAGGGATCGCACGATGTATGTTTAACACCGTATTTGTGGCGCGCAGGAGGCGACGGGCAAGGAGTGCGGGCTGCACTCGGGCAACGTGGTGCAGAGCGTGGCGGAGCAGGCCAAACAAGAGGCGGAGCGCGACCTGTGGGACACAGACGCCCACGTGGAGGCGCTCTCCCGCGAGCAGCTGGCCGCGCTGGCCGACGGCCCCCGCGACAAATCCACCCTCGTAGTCCTCTACGCCCCCTGGTGCCCCTACTCCCAGGTGTGCTCCACCCGCTGCCTCCTCTGAGCGTCCTCATGTTAGGTTTGCATCTCTTGGCATCTGGTGCAAGGCTTACATCTATAGGCATCAACTGTTCAGATTCTGTGGAATATTTTGTTGTTTCCCCTCTTCTCCTTTGACCGATCAGCCCGCCCAAGGCAACCTCTGGTGTGCTGTCCCTGAAAGCCGCAGCCCTGCAGCAATGCGGTGCTTGGACTGGCAAGGTGTTGGGCCTAAAGGATGGCATGAGGGCCAGAATAGAAGCAGTGCTGCCTGTGCGACCTGCACCAGCATGCAAGCTGTCTGCAAGCCCACAGGTTCGTTTTGCTGCGCGCAGGCTATGGAGGCGTCGTACAGTGAGCTGGCAGAGCGCTATGCGGGCTCGCATGTGCGCGTGGCAAAGTTCCAGGCCGACATTGAGCGCGACTTCTCGTCTGAGAAGTTCGGGCTGCGCACATTCCCTACCATCGTGATCCTGCCGGCTGGCCAAGCCGGCTACATTAAGTACCCTTCAGAGACCCGCGATGCTGACACCCTGGACATGTGGGTCAGGACCGTGGCAGGCTACCAGTGAATTTCACTCACCGAAGTATGTTCTATTTAAATGAAGATGCAGTCTTGAGATAAATGAGTTGGGTTTCTCCCTCTGTCAGGGTGAGTCATTCGTGACGCGTCTGCGCACATTCGCGCTGCCTGCATGACAGGTCACCAGCGTGCACCTCTGGTCAATGCCAGTGCTGTTTCAAAAGGTGGTCTCATTTGTTGTCAGACAGGATTGATTCTGATCCTTGCTGAACAATTTCAAAGAATTACTCCAAGTTGGACAATTGTCTATGGTTACGTTGAAGACACTTTAGAATAGGACCCTGTTTAACAAGACTCATGGATAATACTGCGCTGGCATGGATGTGTGATAATGATGACCGGGGGCCATGGGCCATGCATGCTGATGGCCGGCCATCGGGACTACTAGTGATGGCTTGCAATTGCATTCTGGTACATTCTGGCAGACTGAGCATCTCACATCTAGCATTTCCCCCTCCTTGATGATATTGCACCATTGACACTGGATGAGCCAGTAAGTGGCAAAGGAGATTTAGACAAAATGGAATGCAGACATCATGATGATCAAAGATTGAAAATTTCGAAAGAATTGAAGGGAAAGCAATCTTGATCCACGTCAGCAGCATCAGGAGCCCAAGAAATATCATAAATCTTCTACAAATCTGAGCTATAATCGTGATCGCACAGCTACCAAAGTGCATTGATTACGATGCAAGGTACCATGCTCTGCCGTCAGTTCGCGACACAGAAGGTCTGAGAGCTGTTGTGTTGCCCACATGCACGTAGAAATCGACCCTCTTTTTGATAGAAAAACAAGCAGAGCTCTTGCTGCATAGCAGAAACTTATGTGCTACTCTTTCGTAATAATCGTTATGAATGTATTCACCGATTCTTCCTGGATTTCTCATGACTAGGTGCAAGCAGGCTCACAGTGCTCACTCCTTCGTGTGATGGGTACAGATCGCCATCTTTGGATCAAACAGAAAATGTTGCGACTCGAGGAATCACAGGGTCATATTGCCCACTGTGGCCCAGGCCCAGCAGACAACAGAGTCGCATGGGCCAGCACTTGTTGCTGCTGCAGCTCTAGCTGCACTAGCTGCCTTGACTCCCATTAATGCGCATGCTGTCTCTGGTGGAGGAGGTGAGAAACCACTGAGGTTGTGTTAGTGCTGCTGCATAAAGAATGTGGTAAAGTGCTTGGAACTGCAACATGAAATTTGTCATTCAGGTACCGGGACGGGGGTACCCTTGGCATTCCAAGACCTGTCTTCCAAAGATTTCAGAGGGCAGAAGCTGTACAAAGCAGATCTGAGGGGCACAAACTTCTCCAAGGCGAACATGGAGGGCGCTTCCTTGTTTGGAGCGTTCTGCAAGGATGCCAAGTTTGTCGGTGCACACCTCAACAATGCAGATCTGGAGAGCGTAGATTTTGAGAATGCAGATTTGTCAGAGGCAATTCTGGAGGGGGCACAGGTAAGCATACGGCCGCATGATTCTTCCGTTGCTTCCTTTCTTGGCATGGAAGTGATGATCCACCCTGGAATGTTGTTTGTGCAGGTCACCAATGCAAAGTTCAAAAACGTGAATATTGCGGGCAGCGACTGTAAGTTGCCATATCTCTCCTATCCTGGTCTACAGATAGTGTTGCTGCTTCTGCATGCTCATGATCATGGACCTATATGATGGGTAAGACGTGCCTGCAGGGACTGATGTGGTACTGCGGAGAGATGTGCAGCAGCAGTTGTGCAAGATAGCTTCTGGAACGAATCCCATCACTGGCCAGGACACAAGGGAGACCCTGATATGTTCTTGAGTGGGATTGGCTGTGAAAAAATACACATATGGCCTATTTTCCACCTGGCTGCCTCCATTAGTTAAATATATGCACACCAGTTGGGGAGACATGTATGCTGCACTTGTCTTGGCATGAAGGCACAGCGCTCTGAACCATCTCATTTCTAAGGGGTATCAAGATGATCAGAGCTTTGACTACAAGTTGCAACCAATTACAAGTGTGCTGAAATTGTTGATCTAAACCTTTTATCTGCAAACCGCTGCGTTGCATCGATGCAACGGTGTTTACCGTATGTTCATGCCCCTATAGGCTACCAGTGCCACCAATTTTTCAACTGTTGTGCAAAGGCATACATGAGCGCATTGGACACACAGTTTTTCTCTCTCCCTGCTTGATATCCTTCAAATGACACACGATTCTCTTTTCTGCCTCCTAATAACTTGAACTTGAGGTGTTCAGCAGAGTACCAGCAACAGGTGAAGAACAGAAACTCCCAGTGATCATGACAATGCAATCCCAGACTCCTTCAAGGTTCAACTGCTTCCCAAGCAAGATCAAGATCAAGTTGGATTATCTAAAATAGGCGCACAACTCACGGAAGAGTTTGCTGCCACCAAAGCTTGGCAACCATCGACACAATTGAGCACTTCTAAAATGTGACTACAAATTGTACAGGGTTTTGCTATTCTCAACATCTACAGTGACTGAGGGGCACCAAGTGACCCGCTCCAAAATTTCACACATGTTTTCAACACCATGCCATGAGTTCTCAGTGAGAAGATCTAGCTAGTTGCTTGTTACAATAAGATACATGAACAGGAAGTCTTCGAAACATACGTGGAGTCGTTGGTCAGCATAGGAGGACTCGGAGTTGCACCCCTTGCATGACTCAGGCGGCCTGAGCGCTGGGCTCGATCTTCACTTCTGTTGCCTCAATGGGTCCATCAGACTCGTCTATCGTATTACGTCTTTTCTTTGGGCTCTGTCCAAATTCCTGTGCACAGTCAAAAGCCAATCATTGATGCTTGCATTGAACTTTGTGGAGCACAAAGAATGATGATTCTGCACGGCCCTGCAGACACTCAAGACCACGCAAAGCAAGTGTGCCTTCAGGCAGAAGTCTCACCTGTCCTTTGCTGTGAATCTGAAGGTCGGGAAACTCTGCACAGAAGCACGATTCGCACAGTTTTCTTTCCTGCAAGCAATAACATGGCTGAGAGCCTTGTCTCTGGCTGAAGTGATCATCGGTGAATCGCAAAGTTTAAAAATCGCAAAGCTACAGATGCTTTCTTGTAGCGCACCCTTCCTTCGTGACCAGGCTTCTCGCATTAAGCAGCTTCATAGTCGCAAAATGACTCGCTTGAATTGCAAGCATCGCAGCTCTTCAAATGCAGATCAGGCCTCCGCACAACCTTGCGAAGATATCAACTTGCAGCCTCCACTCGCCGTGAAAGTCGTGCATGATCAATCACCACACAATGTGAAGAGGGCATGGAAGCAGGCGTTGCACAATTTTGCTGCAGGCACAAGGAAAGAGTTGATGTAGCACTTGCTCTACTGTACCTAATCTCTCAGATGGGCAAATCAGTGTTCCTCAAATAAAAATGGACCTTGTGCCTGTGGACATACCAATCCAATCCAAAAAGGTTCCTCCCAGAAAGAAAATCCTATGTCGAAGGGATCAAGGTCCCTGCAGACATCGCATGGCCTCACGTGCTCAGCCTTTGCTTGCATTTTGATGAAGTAGCTGGCAACCTACACAACAGTGAAGTGCTCAGGCAGTACTCAGACGATCAGTCGGATGAAAGCACAGATGAAGGTTGCTGATGGGTCAGGAGGCACATATCTTTGTTCAAACATGAGTTTGAAATCCAGATCCTCACCAAAACGCGCTCGAACGGCTACCCATCAAAAAGTCTCTTGCGTCGGTGTCCCTGTGCTTGATCAGCTTGCTTTCCTGAAACGCTCCTGGTGCCAATGTGTGATGCATCGCTGCTGGTGATATCAAATTCATCTTGCTGTGCATGTCTGTAGACAGGTGTTGCGTCTGCTTCTGGAGCTGATTTCAGATGCCTTTCTTGCTTAATGGGAGCATGATACTCCTTGCCCCAATCCGCCTTTATCTGGAAGTCTCCAATTCGCAATGTTTATTTTCGTCGACAAGTGCTTAGAATTCTCAGGAATACTTGAAACCAAGAAGTATCTCAAATCTCGATACTAATGTAAACGGTCCCTTCTGACACGAGGATCGCCAAGTGTCAGACGGGACCGTGGTTCTCTTGATCCAGGAATCCGGTGTTTGGATGTGCTCAGTGGAGCTTTGATCACTTGGATCTTCTCTCTCTAGGTGCAGGTCTCGGCGTGACTCAGCCAATTAACCCTAAGTTGTACCCTAAAGGCCTCGGCGTTGCATTGCTGCTTTCGTCTTCGCCCTCTCCGCTTCTTGACGATGCAATCAAGAATTCTCGACCTGGAAAATGTTGAGAAATTTCAATGCGTGCCAGAGACTTATAATTATAAGGCGTAGAAGCAATCCGTTTTGTGCTCCTTCAATTTCCTCGAAAAATTTGTGGGCGTCCCGCCCCAGTATAATGCCAATGCGTAGAGCAACATCAAACGATTTGCCTGCAGCACTTCGCCTCCCCATCCATGCAGAGACGGCACGCACACAGAAACAAAAGCCGCAGCGTGGATTCGGAATATGGAATTACTATAACTACAGCCTGCAGACAGCACCTGTCCTCACAAAGGCCTTCACCTGTTTCTTCGGTGTGTGACGCAATATCTTTGCCCCGTTTGTGAATCCTGGTTTAGCGTTATGATAATATTCCTACATTGCTTTGTCACTGCTGGTTTCTGGAAAGTTCTGACCTCCTTGTGATTATGTTGCAAATGATAATCGATCCTGCGCCCTGACCTATAATCAATATTAGAAGGCACATGGACATGGAGCTCAGGGTTCAGAGGTGGACCCCTGATCTAATGCTTTTCTGTGCATCACTCTGACTAGGTGCTGTCATTGGCGACGCATTGGCACAATGGTTCACGGGCGCCCCCTTTGACGTTGCACGCAACCTCAGGATGTCTGTGTATGGCTTCGTTGTGGGTGGACCTTCTGGGCACTACTGGCATCAGGTGAGTCAGCAACAAGCCTCCCACCTGAAGCGGGACAATAGCAGCCACTCTTTTCTAACAACTGCGGGCCAGAATTCCAGCACGCTGACTGCAAGCATGGTGTCTTGTGCAGTTCTTGGAGGCCAAAATAATGCCCAAGCGCCCCACCAGCCGCCCAGCCATTGTGCTCAAGCTGCTTGTGGACCAACTGGTGTTTGCGCCGCTCTCAACCATTTTGCTATTCGTCTACCTGGAGAGCATCAAGGGGACGCCAGATCAGATCGGCCTCATCATTCAGGTGGGTGCTGCGCACTTCTATCCTTCATTGTTTCACAGAAAGACCTTGTTTGTGTTGCAGGAATTTCCTTGTGCCTATGATGGTCACATGCGATGTCTGATCATTGCTATCAATCAAAAGATGTCTAGCATTGTCTGTGCTGCCCCTCTGACATTTGATGCTGCTGTGCAGACAAAGTTGTGGCCGACCCTGAAGGCGAATTGGGTGGTGTGGCCGCTCGCCAATTTCATTGCTTTCCGATTCCTCCATCAGGACATGCGCATCCTCTACGCGAATTTCATCGGGGTGAGCAATTGTCATGTCCAGAACCCTGCCAGGATGTTTGCTCTGTACAAAATGTTTTCCATACTAAAAAATCTTACAATAAAAATGCACACCAATGTTGAGCGAGTTCCTGTGATGTTGCAGATTCTGTGGTGCGCGTACGTGTCGCTGGTCTTCTACAACCAAGTCCCCAAGATGGCAGCAGCCCAGTAGGTGATGAGAGTAGCATAATGGTGAGAGTGAGAGCTGGAAGCGGGGACCATGCAGGGGCATGGTCCAGAACTAGGTTGATCATCTGTATAAAATATGTCGCCACCATGCATGGTGTCGGGTTTTCTTTATGCACCCCTAGCTGAGGAGTGCTATGCACTTTGACTTTTACTTCTGCTTTGAATATTGAAGGACTAGAGAGGGTGCCTGTGGGTGTGTGTTCTTAGTCACAAGCACAATGTCCCTATTGCTTTGTACATGTAGTTGTGTGACTTAGAATCTAATTTGAATGATGCAATAATTTCAGCCTTGCTTGCTTTAATAAATGTTGAAGCCGCCATTAGTGCGGCACTAATCGATGGGTTCTGTTCTCGCATAGCATGCATGACTATATGGATGTCAATGTAGTTTTGTCCTCAACAAAGGGTGCACACTATTCACACAGGATGACAGTGGCCTTCTTAGAGCTAAGCAGATACAGCCTGTTTGGTCTCAGCACTGGCACCAACAATCCGAGATGCAAATGGAACGCCTACAACAGTGGCTTTCGCCCCTGCCACAACCACCTCTCTCCCTTCTAGGGACACTTGCGCTCCCTTGCTCCTGCACCGGATGTAGCCCAAAGCAAAGGGGCTGCCATCCCATCTCTGGCCAGTGCTTGTCAAGACCCCAACCTTTGTCGAGCCATCTGCAAAAACAAGAGCTGTCTTGCTTCCAATAATAGTCATGCACATTATTCTCTGAGGACAAAGAGCTTATCATTATTCTGTTTGGGACAGCACCTGAGGAATCATACCTGAGATCTCATCCCCCACGCTTGCAGGAGCAGAGAGATCCAGTCCCCAAAGCTGTTGCTTCAATGCGTCAAGGTTTGTGAGTTTTGACAGTGTCTCCTGGCCGATGTAGCAGCCCTGCACCACAGACAGCATCATCAGACACCAAACTAGATCTGAGTACTGGGACTCTGTCATTCACGGTGAGTCTGCAAGCCTGTGCAGCTCGAGCAAGACATTGAGATGCAGAAGTCCCTTCAGAGGGGTGAAACAACCTTGGTGATTGACACAGCAGAGCACAGGCCGGCCTCCAAAGGATTGTAGAGGTCTGTCAACTCATGGTCCACGGCAGGGCGGCCAGCAAGCACCCGCGCCCGCTCCCACCCAGCCTCCCCCATCGGGACTGCGCCCTGAAACAGCATGCGCCCCATCAGCTCCTCCTGGTGATCATGTATCAGCATCACATGCACAGACATGTCCGACATTCCCAGCCAAACCACTGAAAAGGCGTCTTCCGTTCATGCACTTCATTCACACATGCATGCCGGGAAGTAGCCATATTTATCACTAAGATTGCACGGTGATGCATGCGACTGGTGAGGCAGACGACGCCATGCATGCGCACCGCATACCTGGCCCACAATGCGCTGCCACAAGTCCCCGCCAATGCCCTCTGAGGCTACGATGGAGTAGCCTGCCACTCCGAGCTCTGCTGCAACGCTCACCACCACAGGCTGGCCAGCTGCGCCAAACACCGCATGGCTCCCCTCTTCGCGGTCCACCAGAGAACCCGCACCCAGCTTGGTCATCAGCTCATCTGACCCTGGCCCAGCCAGCGTGAAGAGGACTGTGCTGCTCGAAATGTCCTGCACCTCCACCTGCAGTGTGGCAGTCACTCATTGTTGAGTGTGGCAATGTAAAGGACCAATTACTTGGAAGAAACGCCTAAAGAGACGTTGACAATCAGAGTTGCACAGATACAAACAGGTAGGACTTGTGCACCAGTAGTCACCTTGTCTCCAAAGAAGATGTACTGCTCAAGTCTGTCTTTGATCGCTGTCCTCTTCAATGGCGAGACAATGACCATGATGCTGCAGCCTTGAACCAGACAGCTCGCCAAGTCGATTGTGCGGCCATTCCTGTTCACAAATACCTGCATGCAGCTCCGCTTAAGGGCCATGCAAAACACTGAAGTGAATCTAGGACAATGAGGTCTCACTTTGCATGAAGCTCACCGTCCGGCAGCCAGTCCCTGGTTGCAAAGCAAGGAAGTCCGCTGTTGACTGCCCATGCAAGAATTTCAACCGATCGTCGCCAGACACACGGAGCCGTCCCCAGTGAGTACGGTCCACAATCACAACCCCATTCTCCAATGCAGCCCCTGCTGCTTCATCATTGCCAAAGCTGACCGGGATGCTGGTACCCTGCAGACAGGAATGGTCAGCACGCATGCCTCCTTTGCAGCGCGCACACCTTCACTTTCAAGTACCCAGACAACAGCAAGTCAGCACACCTCAAATATGGCACCCTGGTCTTCCTGTGCGGTCCGCAAATCGCAGTCAATCTCAGGGATGTCCAGGTCAAAGCTGAGGGCATTGAGCGCTTTGGACACTCCTTTGCAGCTGGCTGTCTGTGCAATGTCTGAAGAGAATCCACACCTCCTTCTCATCACAAGCCTGCTGCCAATATGCCTCCCACTGGTGCTGCTGACACCTCTCCTCTGAAGTGCACCACTCAAGCTGCAAAATGTGACCTGCTGCTCTAAGTGTGAGGTCAGCATTGGCGGCATCTCAAATTAGAAACACAGGGAAGCAAGCTCGCTCTGAAAAGCGCCTCAATGAAACCAGGTGATCTGATGGATCTGGACAGAATTTATTTGCCCATGTTTGTTTGGAGGGATGTTGACAATTATTAGTCGGCTACCACAGGCAGAATGACGATTCCGTTTTATGAGAATCTCAGCAATCTCCTAGCAAGCAAGTATTGTGATGTCAGAGGCATCTTCTTGTGCCCTGTCGGGGTGGACCACTCGGGTTGCTGGTGGATGTGCACTCGATCGATCGATTGCGCGCAGCAAGACAAGTCCGATCTTTGTTTTCACTGCCTTGTTTGAGATGCCTCAGCGGTGTAGGTCGATGCCGGGAGAAACACAGAGAAGGACCAGGCGGAAAGACGCCTTTGTGCTCACTCTGCTGGCCCTCCTAGCCATCGGCCTCTGGCTCTTGGCAACGTCTCACGACACGCCATCACAGACGCGCATCGTCACCACCATATTCAGAGCGCAGGTCCTGAGAGATCCCAATGGAGCACTGGATCCCACCACCGAGCTAGAGCTGGTCAGGGCCAAGGGGGAGCGTTTCAGCAGGAAGCACGGCAAAGACGACCTCAGTCGCTTTCGCACACCTGCCAAATGGCCGCTGAGTCTCTCCTCATCATATCTTGATGCTTCCGACTACACCCGAACAGCGGCCAGGGCCTGGGAGCACCTCTTGCAGGAGGGAGCCAGTGGGATGGTAGACAACATCGGACAGGAAGACAGACGCATACAGCGCTTGGAAATCCGGAGGGACAGCGACTTTACTCACAGAATTCAGAAAACCTTCTCGGACGGTGTCTTGCAAGCCGTTGAGGAGTCAATACAGCCAAGCAGGACAGTGGGAGTGCAGCCTGTGGATGACCAGATGGCTGAGCTCCTCGCAGATTTCGATTGGCAGACGTACCTTATATACTATCCAGACCTCAAAAAGGCAGGCATAGACACAGACGCCAAGGCCAGGCAGCACTATACAGCATGGGGCCGCGCAGAGGGGCGGGTGCACAAGCGGTTGAGGGTCATCCTTCGCTACACAGCCTGCACAGGGCTCATCAACCAGCACTACAGCCACATTGCAGCCTTTGTCCTCTCCTATGCCCTCCGATCCGAGATCGTGCTCCCGCCAGCAGTGCAGCGTGACTCCTTTGGGAAGTACTTCAGCACCAGGAAGGACGAGAATGAGATCAGCTGGACACCTGTGCCGCTGGTCTCTCTGCTGGACGTGGAGAAGATCATTGAAGCTTGGCACATCCGAGGGATGATAGTGCACGAGGTGCGCATGCGGCTTGATTGTGTCGTGCTCCTGACTAGCAAAAGGAGTGGTTTTCAGCCGAACACAGCCATTCTAAGAATGCCTTTGTGTCATGTCAGACGCCAGCCTTGCTGCCCTTCCCAGACTTGACAGAGCCGCAGACAGCATACCCCCTGTACAGCCAGGAAGGGTTGGATGAGCGCTTCATCGCGCAACTGGACAATGTCTACCTGCAGGTGCGATGAGCTGCATTGTGCTGATCTACTGCACGCTTTTTGCGAGTGGCTGGCTACATGTTGCGCAATTCACGTTCTGCAGCTATTGCTGCATGTGATGATCATGTTGCATGGGTGCTTTGCAGAGCCTTCATCTGGATGACATGGTCGAGAGGGTGCGCAGCACGACCATGCAGCATGCTGGGAAGCTGCTGAGGCAGGACCCGAATGTGACCATCGACTACATTGTGTTGGACTTGCCCTGCACATTCTTCATGCTGGAAACACTGAGGTGATTGACCCCTCTTTGCCATGCAATCTATGCTTGGCCTCCTGAAAGGCACTGCCCCAAGGCACCAGTGAGTGATGTATTAGGGGAGTTCTCACGCATGCATGCTCACATCTGGTCTTTGGTCGCAGCAATCTGCCGCTCGTCAGTGAGGTGGCGAGGAGTCTGGACTTTGCGCCTGCCCTGCACGACCTGGCCAATCAGATCATCTCCAGGCTGACAAGGGATGGGCAACTGTCGTACAATGCAGCTCACCTCCGCATTGAGAAGGATGCTCGAGACTGGTCAATCATCATGGGCGGTGATGGGGTGAGTCATGGTTATTGCCTGTCTTGGAGCAATTGCATGTCACTGGCTACATTATCTTTGCACACATGCCATGAGTCTGGCATGACACATGCATGGCTCTGACAAAGGTCTGCACATTCCTGCGCAGGTCATCTGGCATCTGTACAAGCAGGCAATGAGGGAGGCCAGTTTCAATGCCTCAACGCCCCTGTACATTGCCTCTGGCCTGCTGACATATGGCGCAAATGAAGGTACGTCCCATTATTACCTTTTGTTATGAGGGAGCTGATTGCCAATTTGTTTCTGTGACTTGGACTGGACCTGTGAAAAGTGTCACAATCTAATACTGGCGTGTCTTGCAGAGCTGGCGAACATTGAAGGCATTCTCACCGCGTTCCAAAGCTGCAGCGAGCTCTTCTACAAGGAGATGTTTTTGGATGCAGAAGTCCTGGAAGGTGACTGTCTCCATTTGTTGCACTAATATGGCAACATAACACACCCTTCTGCAGTAGCATTGTCCATATCAATCACGTTTCGGCCCATTAAGAATTTCTGCCATGTGTCTGCTGCAGCCCTGAGCTCAGAGCAGAAGGCGCTCGTGGATTTCATAGTGCTGGCGGGAGGACAGGGCTTTGTTGGCTTTGGATCCTCCACCTTCAGCTTCTACCTGCGTGAGTACAGGGCCCTGAAGGGCATCTCGCGCGCATCCTCTGTCCTCGTGGATGCCTCAGCCATCGGCACAGACAGCCTCTTCCGCTCAGCAGGAACCGTCACCTTCTAGGTGGCGGTTCCTGCGAGGAGGATTCAGCCTGCAGGCTATCCTTGCTCGGTTGTACTTGTACAAGCTGTCTTGGTGCAGTGCCTTGCACCTCAGACTGTTCAGCAATCAATTAATCCTCATTTTATCTGAATTTTGCATTCAGCTTGTCCTGAGGACATTCTAGTGTCTGGTACGCACATCTGAGTATGGAACATCGGCCAGCTTGGGCAATGCTGGGATTCACAGCTGCAAACTGTAGCTGTGAATGCTGAGGGTTGAAGTGTCCATGATCGAAGTCAGGAATAAGCCATTATATGGGGTGTCTTTAAGAGTAAATGGCCCAGTATTAACGGCACATGTGAAGCGCACTCCAAATTTGCCATGAGACTGATTAAGCTACAGGCCTTGCTCACTTGAGAAATATGAACATTGAAGTCTCATGCATGTGTATCAAGTCCATAACAGAAGATGCTGTGGTCAACGCTGCCGGCCCACTAAGCAATTACAAGCAAATTCCCATGGAACATTTCACAAGCCCAATGTCCGGAATGGATCCATGAATGATCTTATTTTCCGGACCATATACAACATTTAGGTTTTCCTTCATAATTGGAGCACAGAATACAAGAAAGCAACTTCAGTCAAGGGGTTTTACCTACTTGTAATGGAATAACATTAATGTATTAATGCACATGTGCTGTATGATCTCTATGGCTTAGAATGGCGCTACAGTTTGGCGGCACATATGGGAATAGTTTGGTTCTTGAAAGTTTGGCCGCAAGGCATTGCGTTGCACATCCGTTGCAATGCTCAATGAGAAGAATCATGCAATTGTGTGCATTTTATGTCTTGACAGATCCGCTTCTGCCCAGCGGAATCATGAGGTTGAGCTAGGGCATGTATTGTACAGGATCCAGAATGTCAGCTACCTTGTGAGGTGTGTCAGACTACCCTATCAGCGTTGCTCCAATCTGGCTGTTACTCTACAGCTTTGCTAGCCACCCCATTGGCCTCGGCCCAGGCCAGAGCATCTCTGCGGCCCTGCTCCAGAAAGGCTTCCAGCACAGCCTCCTCTGCAGGCTGGAAAGCCCACCCCAGCAGCACATTCAGATCATACTGCTCTGGTGGGCTGATGGCAATGTTGATGGCTCTGCGAAGGCGCGCAGCAGGGAAGCAGGTCACTCTCTGAGTGAGAATGCCAGGCGCAGTTACGGCTGGGCAGAAATTGGTCAGGCCGCCGTCAAAGTGCAATGCCCCTCTGAAATTGCGCCCCAGCGTCCCTTCAAACCACCTGAATCGCCACATGAAAGAGTCTCAGCATGGCCATTCTGCTTGCATGGCACATTGCAGCCTGTTTGCATGAACACAATGAAGCCACCAAACATGTGCATTGAATATAATCACCAAGGAATGTGGCAGCTGGTGAGTAGAGCTTCTATGAGATCCTCCCTCGAGTGGAACTGAGATATGAGCTCCCCCTGTGGTCTCGGCCATGCTCTTGTCACGGCAACCTGTGTGCATGGCATCCAGACCACTCTCAAAACTTACAATGGCAGGATCAGACAGCACACTTGATGGAGCAGCGGTGACTTGCAGCTGCAGCAGGGGGCCACTCACGAATGCTTTGTCGTTGCAGCGCTCGTGCACGTCTTGGGGCAGCAGATCATGCAGGAACTGGCTCAGCACTGATCCCAGGCGGCCTCGTGTCCCCTTCCTGCGGCAGTTGTCAGCCAACACAAAGCAGGCCTCCTTGACCTGCTCTGGGGGAAGCCCGCTGTGATGGCAAGCTGCTATCAGAGAACCGGCGCTTGCCCCTGCCAAAGGTGTCGTATCTGCAGCAGCAGTTGTAGGACTTCAATTGGATTTATCTGCATCACCCTGTTGAGACCAGTAGAATACCACGAACAGATGAAATATGGCTCTCACCTGTGATGACATTCAGCTCACGAAGGGTCTGCACAATGCCCAAGTAGTACGGGAAAAGAAGCCCGCCAGCTGAGAAGCCAAAGCCTAGTGTTCCCCTCTTATGGGCCTCAGCTACGATGCTGCACTGTTGCCTCTCCTGTGAAGTTGCTACATCTAGTGGTGCAGCTGCATCACAAACCAAAAGTCTCTCAGTGGAGAGGCAGTTCCTGCACGCTGTCTGCTAACGATCCTTCCACCTGACGTTTGCAACGTGAATTGCTTCTGAGAACACGAATTAGCAGAACGCACCTCGTGGACGAAAGTGGAATCTCTTTCTCGATTGACAGGCAGGAAAAGGATTCACAGCTTGGGCTAGAAGCCTTCTGTCTACCAGAAATTTCATCACAGTGAGTTGCTCCTATGTCTTAGGATTTCCATGCTCTCTTGTCGAGGCTGCAATAAGACATTGCAGGCACACTTAATGTTCCGTGTACATGGGATGGAGATGAGGATGTGGCAGCTTCCTGTAGCTAGGAAGCTACGAAATACCTCTCCAAGCAAGTGGGCTCCTCGCCCTCGCGTGCTGTCCTAGTCTGTATAGTCTGTTATTGCAATCATCGGAGACTGTGTCATACCGTTCTAGAAGTGGAGGTGCAGCTGCAATCCAAGAACAAAGCATCAGCATGTAGTTGTTCAGAGATAGCCTTGCCTGAGCATGTTGTACTCACCACGACCCATTCTGGGGTTGAATGGCCGGGTAAAGACAACTCATCTTTCTTTTTTATATCCACATCGGTGTGTTGTGATGGCAAATAGCACTGAGACATGTCTCCCGGCCACGCTAAGACGACTGATTGGTCGCAAAGTGGGACCTTCATTTCGTTCAGTGGCAGAGATTGAGGAGGTACCCCTGGAACAACCAGGCCATGATCAGGTATTGCCATATCTTCATGACAAGTGCCTGCCATGCATCGGCCCATTGGAAATCATAGGCTTATTGTCCACCGTGCGTGCAGGTTCTCCTGAGAATCGCCTATGCGGGTGTAAATGGCGGATGTGAAACCTTTCGGTGTCGAGGAAGCAGCTATACGCCGTGAGTGATATCCGCCGAGCACTGAACTTCCAATGTCCACTTTCTGTTCTGCTCTAATGAACGGTCCATCCCCTAGCTTCAAGAGCCAGTGACACCCCCAGGTTTGCAGCAAATCAGAAGGCGGAGAAATTTGTGCTTGGAGCTGAAGCATCAGGCACTGTTGTTGCTGTCGGCGAAGGTGTTGAGACATTGAAGGTGCCTCCTGCCCCACATTGTGAACGCCCACAGCCATGACAAGGACTCAATCAGAGGCATTAGTACTGAATGCCGCACATGTGTCTCAGGTGGGAGATGCTGTGACATGCAGTGGGTCAGGAGGGTTTGGTGAGGATCCTGCCCTGCAGTCAAATGCATCCACAAGCCATAGCACTCATGCATGCTGTTGATGTTGTAAACTCATCTGAGGAATTTTATTGCAATTTGAGCAGAGTGACTCTGCGATGCAGCGGAGTACATCACGACCAGTCAGCAGTCCTGCTTCCCAGTCAAGGAAGCATCAGCGGAAGCTGTCGTGCTGACACTCTCCGGCCTCACAGCTGCAGTGGCCCTCAAGGTGTGATCTCCCACTAAGTACTACAACACTTATTATTGTTATTATTATTTCTCAGTAATCCTGCCAAAAGGCAAGCTAGGTCCTGCAGACAAGCTGCAGTTCAAGGCCGCCACAGTGCTACCCCTTGTTGGATTTTGCGAGATCCAAAAAACTGGGGGCACGGTGCTCAGAATTTATACCGCCCCCCGCCAGCCGGGACTACAACATTTGCTGGACCCAAAGGACCGCTCTTGGGAGTTGCTCAAGCTGGCCATGTCTGACCTTTCTTATGATGCAGGCGACCGGAGGGCCGTTGAAGGCGGGTGAGCGAGCGCTGGTGACGGCTGCTGGGGGCGCCACTGGCCACATGGGCGTCCAGCTGGCGCTGCTGGCCGGCTGCCATGTTGTCGCCGTGTGCGGCAGCGAGGCCAAAGCCAAGCGGCTGCGCGATCTGGGCGTGCACCGCGTCATAAACTACCGAGAAGAGGTGATGCCCACTCCAGGCAGCTCAATAACCATATCCAGAATTATTGACAGTAGGAGATGCTGGACCTCACCAACTTCTCAATCCAGGCAGCTCCACAACCACAGCCAAGCAGTGCTGTGTGCAGCAGGTCGGTTTCTTCATTGTCTCAAGAGAACAAGGGATTTCTGCATGCGGCAGGATGTTGGTAAGGTGTTGAGGAGTGAGTATCCGGAGGGCATAGATGTGGCGTATGAGGGGGTGGGCGGGCCGCTGAGGGACGCGGTGCTCGACAATCTGAGCAAGCGCGGCCGCATGCTGGTCGTGGGCTACATCTCTGAGTACCCCCACGTGAAGCCGGATGACGGCGAGGCTGAGGGCCGGAGAGGGCTGCCGCCAGCTCAGGAATTGTTCTGGCAGGGCAAGACTGTGCACATCGGTGACCAGACCGTCTACGGCAATGTGTGGTCCGGGGTGAGCAGTTTCTACTCAGCTGCTGATGCGCAGTATACTGTTTGAACGGTCATGGATATTTAATTTCCTTTTGACAATCACATGACACGAATAAAGCTATAGTTCAGGAAGGGCTCTAGTACAACTGTAGAGATTTTGACACTTGTGTGGCGACATTTGCAGGCCAAAAGGCAGGACATTCCAGCATTCAGGAGGGAACTGTTTGATCTGCATGAGGAGGGCAGATTGCAGGCCTGGGTGGACAGCAGGCGCTTTCATGGGGTTGAGCAGGTGTCTGACGCCATCGAGTACATGCTCACCGGGCAGGCTGTTGGAAAGGTTGTTGTAAGTTTCTAAAACATGATTAAAGGCCTCTTGCTTCGCTTTGCAAGGGAGAAGTGGCAAATGATAGCACTACCCTCTGAATTTTCAATCTGCAGCATGCCTGCGCGCTGTAATCATGACAGAGAGAACAAACTTTGTGCCTTGCTTCTTACAACTTGGAAGTTACAAGAACATCACGGAGGAGGACACATCAGCTAAGGACGGGCATTTAGAAACGGTCATAGGGCGATTGCAAATTTCATCAATCAGATTGCTATTGATGTGATGTTCTAGCAAGTACCAAATAACATGTTTGGACCCATTTGGTCCAAATGATGTGGACTTTTCAAACCAGCCTAAATACGGCATTCTTGTGACAGACACCATTCGTTGCTCATAATCTACAGTACAAATGCTGACTTCACCAGTTCAGCTACCACTGCACCAATGGCATTCTCAATTCTAACCAAGTTCTATATACGACAGGAATTGCATTTGCATTGGTTCTTGCACAAGTGCGGCCCAGAGTGATGCCCAGACAGCCTCTGCATGGAATTGGGCAGCCATGACAGGGAGAAGCAGAGAATCGCTCAGAAATCCGCAAAGACCATTTCGCATTCCTGCAGTTCTTCCGGCGTCTCCTTCGGCTCACGCTTCTGCTTCCTCTCATTGTCCTGCACCATACCAGCACATGCTTGACACTGGGCAGCAGGTTCCTAGGGTCCAGAGCAATCCAATACAAGCTAAGACCCCATGCTAGCAGCAATGAGGGATGCAACCATTCCTCCCTACTTGGCGCTCGCACTGCCTGTATGGTATGTTTTGCACTCTCCCTGATTTAACTGCAAAAAGTTGGCAAAGATTTAAGATTTAAGATTCAAGATTTTTTGTAAAAGATGTCATGACGTTCTAATGATGTTCATCAATGCTCTGGGGCTCCATCACGTTTCAAAGACATAGGCTACTACGAGGACACTACAAGGTAGCATGATTATATGTTATAAGTTTGAAACGTCATTGAAGCACAATAACAACATGGTTTTACGATGTCACAGTCCTCGTAGTGTCATGGCGGGTGCGCACTGTGAGCTCGCGCAGGCGTTTGGCGGAGTCGTCGCGGGGGCGGCGGGGCGGCTCGACCTTGCGCGCTTCCAGGGCCTCCCATTCGAGCCCCTCAAACCACTTGTGGCGCTTGATGTCGGCCGCGCGCCCGTTCAGCATCCCCAGCCGCCGCGTCGGCTTGCGCTCCAGCAGCCGCGATATTAGGTCCTGCCCATCACAGCCCCATCACCTTCATTTTACTCCCAACACCCTTATTGTGCTCATCCCTTACTGTGCCCCTCGCTGTGCTTATCATGCTTTTATGCATGAAACCCCCTAAAGCACTGGTGTGAGTCCTCAAGCAGAGGACTGCCCCTCTCTTCTCACTCCCTTCTGGTATGCAAGCGAGGCCGGGGGGCTTCGCTGAAGCGAGCATCAGATGCACTTACACAGCCCTCACAATATACGCCATATCTCCACCAGATTACAGAGGCAGAAAAAGGGTGTGGAGACAGGGAGAGAGCGCGAGAGAGAGAGGCGGCGCGCGCCTTGGCCTGGCCGGAGAGGTAGGGCGGGTACTTGACGCGCCAGTTGTCGTCGACGATGCGGCGCATGACGACCATGGGGTCGTCGGTCTTGGGGGAGGAGAATGGCTGGCGCCCCGTCAGCAGCACGTAGAGCAGCACGCCCAGGCCCCACCAGTCCACGCTCGTGTTGTAGCCGTGCGCCAACACATTCTCCGGCGCCACGTACCCGGGCGTCCCGCAGAACGTGTACGTGCGCTTCCCGCTCTCCAGCACCTGCCGTCATTTGCAATAAAATCAGCGCCTTTCATTCACACAGTGATACACAGTGCAGCTGCATGCAGCCTCTACAGAAACCAACGATGATTATTCCCGTCCACATAACGCCCAATCAGCTGCGGCAGTCGGCATGCTGCTGTCTGATGCAGCATGACTAGAACTCTGGCACATTGTGCATGCATGGATACCATGCTTTTTTAGGGCCGGTCAGGGCACAGCGTAACATAATTGAGGTGCATGCCCGTGGGAGGCATTGCAGGTCAGAGGATGAGAGTTAGGGAGGAGAGGGGCGCGTGCCTTGGCGAAGCCGAAGTCGCCGAGCTTGACGAAGCCCTGGCTGTCGATGAAGACGTTCTCAGGCTTCAGGTCGCGGTACACGATGGAGTTGTCGTGCAGGTACTCCAGCGCCAGCACTATGCTCGCGATGTAGAAGCGCGCCAGGCCCTCATCCATCCCTTTCAGCATCTTCACCTGAACCATGGCGCAAGCGAATTCCCCTCACACGCTGTGTCGAGAGCATGGCGTAGGATGCCCCGCAAGTCGGCTACTTGGCAACTAGCGGTGCAACTTCGACAGTGATAGCTCCACTTCCTGGCAATACTGTACCTTTCATGCAGGGCCATACCCAACCGCATGCACTGCCCACTGTTAAGCAAGGTCTGTGAGCTCTAATATGCTAGATTCTGCAAGGTGCAGGACAGCACGTGCGGTTGGTATGGCTTTGCCAGGGAGGCATGGCTGGAGACAGGGGTGCTGAGGGGTCACCTTGGGGGCAAGGCAGGCGCGTTTCCAGGCGCCCTGGGCGATGCGGCGCTTTATGACGCGCGCCTCGGCCACGAGCACATCCATGAGGTCGCCCCCCGGCATGAGGTCGAACAGGAAGTAGAGGTGAAGCTTGTCCTGGAAGCTGGCGTACTGGCGCAGGCAGAAGGGGTGCGCCGTGTTGCGCGTGATGGCCTGCTCGCAGAACACGTGCTCCGGGCACTGCACCACTGCGCTCTTGCGCATGCGCTTCATCGCATACTGCCGCCCAGACGTCTCCTCTGCGCGCATGCATGCACACCCCTCGCTCCCTATCCAGGTTATGGAGCAGAAGTAAGCGGCATGCATGCATGTGACTGTGAGCATAGAGGAACAGCATGCATGCATCCATGACGGCAGCAAAATCGACCGCAAGGTTCCAGAGCTCATGCGCACCTGTGACGATGGAGACTCGGCTGAAGGCGCCCCCGCCCAGAATCGCGCCCTCCGTCAAGACCACCTGCGCCGGCTGCTTCTCACCTGCCCCACCACATGTCAGTTTAGGACCTGCTTTGCTCCTCAGCACACGCTGCTCTGATCACGTCTTCGTGCAGAATGATAGAAAAACATTGGACACCATGCACGCAGGACTTAGCGCATGCCGGCGCCAGTTTATGGTCTGACCTGGCGGCACGGAGGCTCTGAGCTCCTGGACCTCGTCGAGGTGGCCTCGCGCGCGCACCACCTCCCAAGTCTCCCCGCCCCCGCGCAGCCGCTTCTTCCGCTTCACCAGCACCTCCGCCGGCAGATGTGTCGGCGTTCCCTGCGCCCACCACACACACAATTATTATTGCACATATTATACCATCAATGAGTCTTTCTCTTGGACCTTACCCACACATTTGGCCAGCATGGCAATTGGCAATGGTAAACGACAAATAATATTGAGGGGAGAAGCACACCTTGGTCTGCAGCTTCATGAGGCGCTGTGTGACGACGGCGGGGCTTTTCTCACGCGCCATGAGCGAGTACAGGGGCCCTAGGATCTCCACGAAGCGATTGCGCGCCAGCACAAACACCTTCAGCTTAGTGGTCGCCTCCACGCTCGCAGCCCTGCACAGGGCAGCCGCACTGTCATGCCGTTGCGCTCACAGGAGAGCAAGCCGTCAGGGATCAGAAGAGTCAGCTATTCACTAAACAAGCACCCCCTGTCCACACATGGTGGCATCACAAACACGGTCAAGGGAAGCGCGCCTGGGTTCCTCGGTGAGCAGTGCGCGCTCGCCGAAAAAGTCGGCCTTGAAGAGGCGGTTGACGGTGCGCATGCCCTGCGGCGTCTGCTGGTACACCACCGCCTCCCCCTCTTTAATGATGTAGAACTGGTCCCCAGGGTCACCCTGCAACACGGCAGGAATATCAGATGCCCGGCCCAGTCAATACCCTGTCAGGACACCAGGAACCTTCTAAGCAAGCGTGCAGCCCCCATGCTGACGCTGATATTATCGTGACATGCGAGAATGTCAATCTCCCATGCATCGCGTGCATGCACGTCATCCGCTGGCCATGCTGGACAATCCAATAGCGGTCAAAGCTCATCAAGAATGCATGGATCGTGCCTGGCGGACGATGCAGGTGCCGGCCGGGAAGACTTGCTCCTCCAGGGCGTCCACGAGCATCAGCTTCTCCTCGCGCGACAGCGACGCCAGCAGCGGCACGCTGTTCAGGAAGAGCTCCACCTGCGACGCCTCCGTCTCCTTCACCTCCTGCATGTACTGCCTGTGCCCCGCAACCCACTACTTGTCAACTTCTGACACCTTCCTAACGGCAGCAGCCACCACGACATTGTCAGATGCCATGAACACCGCGCATATGGCGGCCATCAGATAGTGATCTGCAACCTTTACCGAAGAGAGTCCTGCATGGCTTCTATCAAAGCACCTTGAATGGCATGCAAGCACTGCAGTTTCACATCAAAGTTAGCATTCTCAGTCTTGGAGCACCCTGGATGAATGCATTGCAAATTGCCATGAGCATTGTTGCACGCAGGGCCGCACCTGAAGACCTGGCGTTCGAGGACCCAGACGACGGAGTCCTGCAGCGCGGCGACGGTTGCGGAGCGCGGGCAGGAGTACATGAGGGACACCTCCCCAAAGCAGTCGCCGCGCGCCTTGCGGTTCACCCGCATGTTTATGCCCTGCCGCCGCTCCAGAACCTCAAACTCCCCGCTCTTAACCACGTACAGCTCGCTCGCGCCCAGGCCTGCACCCGAGCACCGCCTCTTGGCTGTCTGCTCTGCCGTCATGGCAGCATCTAGGAAAGCCCATGTCCCGGGAAGCAGACACCAAGACAAGCGGTACAGAAGACAAGCAAATGGGTGCGGCAGACCTGTATCGCCCTCCTTTATGAGGATCTCGCCGGCTGTGACCGAGCGCTCATACATCTCGGCAGCTATGCGGCGCTGCCCTCCAAAGTCTACCTTCCCGAAGAGGAGCAGCTTGGCCAGACAACTCTGCGCATTGAAATTATCAGATCAGTGTCCCATTGCATGCATCCTGTCAACACACTTAAGTCTGGAATAAGATTCTGCCTTTCCTATCGCCACTCATGCTTTCCTCATCACCTGTTCATCAACATTCGATGCCAATGCAACAGTGGACTGCGTGGACCGCACCTCAATGAAAGGCCAGTCCTCCTGTGATGATTTCACAGCTTTAGGTGGAAGCTTCACAGACGCTCTGTTTCTCCTGCCACCTTCTGTAATGGCCTGGGCGCGTGGGATGCCCCCCAGCCTTCCTGTCACCCCTGGTGTTTCTGCTGCACCATCTCCATCACCAGGCCGCGAGTTGTTGTTGCTGTTACTGTTCCCCATTTTGCAGCTATCAGCTGGTATGAGACAGCCTCAGAGTTCCTTAGAATGTTCAGATCCTATTTGAGCATTGGTATACTCTCAGCAGCTGGTTCTGAGGCTCTTGACCAGCAAGATGGGTTTTTCTGCAGCTGTGAAAGATTTGGGCCACCAGATTGCTGCCGCACTAATAGAAACACTTCTCAAGCCACTAGATTTGCATGACGATCACACAGTAATCATCGCTTTTCTATTGCTTGCCGAGGCATCAGTGCTTCTCCTTTCAGGACCTCTCGTCCGAGGCCCTCTCCTCTTTCTCTTCATCGATGTGCAAGCTGAAGTAGTAGATGGGACTGCAGAATGGGGTATTAAATGCCAAGGATGCTGACAGCGAAGTTCTGATCAAGCTCCTTTTCTTGGGTATAGCACTCTTGGTCTCTTGCTTCCTTACAAGCCACGCGACCCAGAACCCCTTGCTTGACCTCTTCTTCAAGACAGTACAGTCAGCGATGGATGCCTCACACTACTTTTGACCGCGGTCAAACATCTCCCTCCCTCTTCCTACTTGGTCCCTATGTTGCAGCTTCTCCACCTGATTAGGACCGGCTCGATGTATTTTTAGAACTTTTTCCCGGGTGATGTCCAAGGGACAGATCGCGCTTCGCCGGACCACAAATAGGCAACATACGATTGCCAAATCCGTCCTGCCGGAAATGTGTAAAATGGAGGAGGCACAGGATCAGCTAGACAGCTGTGAAGTCAGCTTTTCTGGGGATGTCATCGGAGGCATCGAACTGCAGGGTGACTTGATATTATACCCTGTAGGATCTGCGGTGGTGGCAAAATCCACCACAACCATGGATACTCTCAGATTTGGAGATGCCAAGGTGACAGTTCGTTTCGCGTGAGCTGTAAGGCCTAATAGGTTGCCCACTGTGTGTCAAGTTTTAAAGTGAGTATGTGGTGCAGGTCTCATGCTTGGCTGTCTCCAAGGACGGCAAGAATCTTGCTGCAGGGAAAATTACCTCTATGGGTCTTGAAGCTGAGCTCTGCATATGGGATCTGGCATCTAAAAAGTTATCTCAGCGTTGCCTCTTGCACAAGGTCAGTGACTGCTGATGTTCAATGGCAGAATCTTAAAATGGAATTGCAATGAAAATGCTCTCTCTACAAATCGACCATTATGCGCTGTGGCATGCTGACAATCTGGTGCACCTGCCAGGGAAGAATTCAGGCGCTTTCCTTCTCCCCTTGCGCGTCATTATTGGCCTCCATCGGAGGGCCAGACGACAACTCTTTGGTGCGTGGTGACACTTCAGCTGCGCAACCTTGCTCTACATGTTGCATCAAATCAGTCTTGTCGGCACTCAGCACACCCTCAGGGACCATTGATTGTGCAGGTCATTTGGGAGGTAGGCACAGGGAAGGCACTGTGTGGTTCGCCGATGTCAGCCTCGGCGGTTGCATTTTTCAACAGAGACTCTGAGCGGCTGGCAACCTGTGGCATTGACAGCAGCATGCACATCTGGCAGCTGGACCGGGCTGCCCGCAAAATGACAGCGATCAGCGTGCAGCTGGGCCTGTGCCGGCGCAACTTCACAATACTTGACATCTCTGAGGACGACCGCTACCTGTATGTGGGGAGCACATCAGGGGATGTTGCCGAGGTGCGCACAAGACGAGAGCAGAGACAATGGCCACACTATCTAGTCCTTGTTGCATGTCAATACATATTCAAAAGTGACATTGGCAGCCAACCAAAGCCAAACCTGGTGGCAGCGAGACAGATACCAATGCACAGTTTCCTGTAAGCAGGTGAGCACAGAGCACAAGCGGCTGTGCAGGAGCGGACCGGCGCGCAAAGGCGCGCTCAGCACAGTGTCAGCTTTACGATGCTTGCCGGGAGGCATTCTGCTCGTGGGTGGTGGCGAGGGCCGCCTCATTGCAATTGACACAGCCCAGTCAGAGCAGCAGCAGCAGGCGGCAGGGAGGGGCCCTCTGTCAATCATGGCTGAAGCGCGTCTGCCAGACGGGGTCACCAGCATTGCTGTGCACCCCTCCAGCGGAGAGGTTGTGGTGGGCACCAGAAAGAGTGACATGTTTGGGGTCACGCTTGACCGACAGGTGAGCATCGCTACGCAAGCCTGCAGCATGTACGATCAGGGTTGAGGGTCCAGTGTTGCAGGAGGTACGTGCAGACATGGGCTCCTTGTCAACTGAACGGTGTGTATGATACCATGAGCGCCAAAGGATTCAGTCTGTCCTCTTGCAGGCAAATAAGTTGATCCAACAGTTGAGACACACGGCACACTGCAGCGCGGTCAATGATGTGGTATTTCCGCATGGGTCTTCAGACTTGATTGCATCATGTTCGCATGAGGAGATCAGAGTTTGGAACATCACATCACGCACAGAGCTCCTGCGCATCCGTCTGCCTGGCCTGGACTGCCTTTGTCTTGCAATCACTCAGGTGAGACAATTGTGTGCAGGTCCTTGCGTCCCTCAGCAGCCTCAGAATGAGGAGCGCCAAAGTTATAGAAGGCCTCCTTGTATGTATTCAAATTCTTGCGTGCATGGAGTCTAAACGTAAGTTTGGATTGGCAGGATGGAAAGAGCATTATTGTTGGGTGCTCTGATGGCACCATACGCGCACATGCGCCTCAGACAGGCTCACAGCAGTACATCATACACGATGCACATCACACAGCAGTACTCGCACTGGAAGTCACATCGAATGGGACCACTCTTATCAGCGGGGACAACCAAGGCTACCTGCGCGTTTGGCGCATTGGTGCCGGCTCACAGACCTTGCTTATGTCCCTCAAAGAGCACAAGGTAAGGCAGCAGCTGCCAAGACCCCAGATCACGCAGGCAAATAAGCATCACCCCTGATCTGGAGTGCACCTTCCATGTGTCTGTTCTCCTTGCGTCTCTAATCTTGGGGATTTGAGCCTTTCTATGTCTGTATCATGCAGGGTGCCATCAACAGAATAAGTGTTGGGCGCTTGCATCCGCAAGACTGTGTGACCGCAAGTTCCGATGGCTCCTGCATAATCTGGGACCTGACCACTCTCAAGAGGAAGTGCATGATGAGCGCCAATGCTTTCTTCAAGGATGCTGCGTGGTCCTCTGATGAGAGCCAGCTGGTCACTGCAGGTGTGGAGTCGCCTGCTTGTCATGCACATCTTTCATCCAAGCCAGTGTCAATAATTCATGATGCTCCTGTTCCAAACCTGCTGATTCGGTATCGTCAAGCATCACATGCGCAGTACATGCTTGATGCTTGACAATGGGCAAAGAGAATGAGGCCAAGAAGTTCCCATGAGATTCTGCGGTGCTCATGCAGGTACTGACCGCAAATTGGTGTTTTGGGACTGTTACACTGGAGAGTCCATTCGGGAGCTGGAGGGCTCACGCACTGAGCCCATGCTCAGCGCTGCAGTGCATCCAGCTGGCAGCATTCTGGCCAGTGGGGGCGCAGACCATCTTGTCAGGCTCTGGCGCTATGATGAGGGCGTCTGCTTTGCTGTTGGATATGGACACACGGGGGAAGTGCGGCGCTGTGTGTTCAGCCCAGATGGAAAAATGCTGGTCACAGCAGACTCGCACGGTGCTTTAAAACTCTGGGACGTTTCCAAGCTGTGAAGAGCTGTTCAGATTGTGCTCAGTAAATCTGAAAGAGGACGTCGTGCATGTGCCAGTATAATGCATGATGACACTTGAGTGATACCGTCCTTGTCATGCATTCTAAGGGATATTGGCCATCTTTTCTGAGTGCTGCACTGGCATGGGATCATTTTATTGGATGTTTAATGTCTATTGCATGGATGGCCCTACAACTCTGTAAAGGCTGATAACGTGAAGCGGGCATTTGAGCATGCCCTCAACATTTGGATTATTTCTTGATTTCAAACCTGCAATCTTCAGTTCAACTGCAAAATAAATCAAGTTCACTTGTCTGTATCTCAGCCTAAGGCTGTTACCCTCAACTGCAAGTCACTCAGATGCCTCTGCGAAGGCCTCCATCTGCTCTTGTTGATCAAGATTGATGAGCGCTTGGATACAGGTGTCCAATTCACCGTCCAGAACCTTGTTGAGGTCAAAGTTCAATTTCGTACGGTGATCTGAAACACGCGAGTCCTTAAAATTGTAGGTCTTGATCTTCTCTGACCTTGACCCAGTGCCAACCTGCATGCATGCCACAAAAATGTGAGCCTGACGTGAGTGACAAGGAATACACAAGCTCCTTAAATCTGTCGACCTTGTAGGATGAGTAGGCTTTACCTGGCTCTTCCTCCTGGCTGCCTCTGCAGCTCGCTGCTTCTCTAACTCTATTTCAAACAGCCGCGCACGCAAAATCTGCATTGCCCGCTCCCTGTTCTGCCCCTGTGACCGCTGCTCCGTGCAGAAAATTCTGATGCCTGCATCCATTTGAAACCCCGATCAGGAGGCATGCAGCAGCAATGGCATCTCCACGCACACCATTACAATCCACAAAAAAACCCATGCACAGCCCTTCCCACATAGGGGCTTGGTCTTACAAAAGGCAAAGAGCAGCCTGCTCCCGCAGCGAGCTCGCTCGCTGCAAGAGTCCAGAGGCATAGCAGAGGCGGCGGAGGGAGAATGTCACGTGTGTAGGGAGCGGGCAGCAGCCTCACCGGTGGGTTTGTGGATGAGGTCGACAGCCGTCTCCACCTTGTTCACATTCTGGCCGCCAGCGCCGCCGGAGCGCGCGGTGGTCAATTCAATGTCCTTGGGGTCAATCTTGACGTCCACGTCATCGGCCTCCGGCATGACGGCGACCGTGGCGGTGGATGTGTGCACGCGCCCGGACGACTCTGTGGCCGGCACTCGCTGCACGCGGTGCACGCCGCTCTCGTACTTGAGCTTGCTGTACACCGCCGTGCCGCTCACCTGCACAGGCCCCCATCAGCAGACTCTCAGCGTGAGACTCTGAAACTCTGATGTATAGCAGTGTCAGGTTGCTACTCACAATAGCACGCGACACTCTCGCGAGTACGGTCCCTCGCCCTGCTGATGAGATGAAATCTGCCCTTGCAGACGACCTTCCGGAAGATGTGTCTTCTGTGGAGAACATATGCCAAACCCACCGCCTCGACCATGACGCTTTGTGTCCTGCTCCCTTTGTCCACAAAGTGATAACAGAAAAGCAGATACAAGCAGAGGCCTGCGGGGGGCGTCACCTCAATGAACGCTTCCTTCAAGCCGCCATTGTCCGCCTCACTCTCACTGACGCGAGAAAGCTTCCAGTTCTGCAGGTCTGCGTACTTCTGGTACATGCGCAGCAGCTCTGCTGCAAACAGGGCGGCCTCCTCCCCACCAGTGCCTGCTCTGATCTGCAGGGTACCCAACAGAAGCTTCAGTGCCATCTCAGCGACCAATTTTCACTGAGTTTGGCCGGACTTGAAGCCCCTTGAAATTTGCAAACGGTACGTGCTCTTGGATTCGGAGGAACCTACTTCGAGCATGACATTCTTTTCATCCAGCGGGTCCTTTGGCAGGAGCAGAATCTTCAGTTCCTTTGTGAGGCTGTTGAGCTCATTTGATACGGACTCTATCTCCTCTCGTGCTAGCTCTGCCATCTCCTGGTCTCCTGCAGCCCCACACCCACACTTGGCACACCCTGCTCAAAGTCTCAAGCATGACATGTCCACAAACGTCGGTCATACAACATGGAAACAGCCAGAGGAGCATGCATGCAGACATGCGCTTACCATCACACTCACGCAGCAGCTGCTTGGCCTCCTGAAGGGCTGTCACAAGGTCCTTGTACTTGCTGAACGCTGTCACCTGGTCCTCCAAGGCAGCTGCTGCCTTGGCCACGCGCTGGAATTCTGTGGGGTTCCCTGCCACCGTCGGGTCTGCCATGCGTCCCTGCATGGCTGTCGCAGTCAGGGCGTGCACACGTGGAGTATTACATAAAGCCATGCCATCCTCTCTAAAGGGAGAGATACGGATGCATTGGGCTGTACCGATAGGGACTTGTAGGCCTCGTCTGTGCGTTCCAGTTTCTCCAGCATCAGGGGTTCCTGCATGGATTGTCCAAGTGAGGATGTAGGGATCGGTGAATTCAGAACTTGCATATATAAGCTCATCAATTTATTATGACTTGTTGTCAATGTGTGAAAGCACCCCAGATCAAGACAACTGAGCACAGCATTGGAGCCGTACCAAAGCCATGCATGTCAATTGTCGTCTAGTGTGGAGTTGTCTAAGACACTGTTGTGACTTAAAAGGACGAAACGCTCTCAGATTGGTCAGGGGCGGACCACAACTCCGAAAGATTCTTTGAGAAGACATAGTCTTGGACATTATACAGATACAGAAGACGCACGGATGAGAAGGTAACTCAAATGAAAGTTGATATATGTATTCTGAATCCCAATTTGATCTCGAGAACAGGTTTGGATGGCCACTCAATGGCGGTGCACCAGATAACCCTAGCTGGAGCGTAGATGAATTTCTCCCTTGGCGTCCCAGGGTTTCTCGGAAAGGTCTGCCTTTCAACGATTGTTCTTGGTCCAAGACTCTTGGATGCAGTGCATTCACAGCAAATGCTGATCACATATACAAATTGTGTGCAAATCATCATCGTTCCCAACAAATCGTCATCTGAGGCCTCAAGAGATTGCTATCTTTTTGCGCTGTTTGTTTACCATTAAGCAGTCTCTTCGGTGCAACAAATCAAGCTTTTAAAGTCCGGGACATTTGCTCTATGTTGGTGATGCTCGATCGTCCTGCAGTCTGAGTTGCATTTCAGTTAGTCATGCTGCAACTTGACCCAGACCGTTTCCTTAATGAGCTGGGGAGGCTCTTTGAGAGGGCAAAAGCCAGCAATAATACAGTGAGCGTGACAATGAAGCGAAGTACGTTCCTTCTGCCGACCCCACCGATTTGACTGCGTATAGTCAGGCACCTCTGGTCCAGATCAATCACATGCTCTTCTGTTTGATTACACAGGCAACTTGAAGCCAAAGAAAGCCAGAAATCCTGATCCGGTACGTCGTTATGTATTTCGTGTCCTTTTGTGTCTTCTAGCTCTCACAGCATGACTTTTTGAGGCTGAAGGTCGTTCTTGTTCACAGGCAGCAGAATTTGTCTGTCTGGTCCGAGCTACCGATGGGAAAAGGAAAATAAGTACAACGGTAGGATGATATCCTTCCATTACCTTATCAATACCAAGAACATTCCTGCAGAGCAGTGTCTGCTCCAACCGTGTTTGGCAGTTTCCTGATCATGCTTGGTCTGTGCAGCTCAATACAAAGGAGTATGCACGCTTCCAAGAGTCATACGGAACAATCCTCAAGGTATATTCTGAACCTTCTGGTGTTTGGCATGAATTGTTATATTTGTTACCGTTCATCAAAGGGTGTTTCTCACCAAATCATAACTCACGCAGGCTCACATGGATGCGCTGAAGAAGAGAGAAAAGACAAAGACAAAGAGTGTGAAGAAATGAAGGAGTGGGGTTGCGTGATGCATCAGTGGGATCAAAGTGCAACCCGATTTATTTTTTTCAGGACACTAGCTTGTCACTGTGAGAGGGCACCATATCATTCCCATGTGGTGCACATTGCACTGCAGAACAAGCGATGCGGAGAGATTTAGCGACTTGGACTAACAGTTGCAGACAGCTGAAGAGTTGCAGTACAGCTCTGCCGGCAAATGATGTTGTCTGCTGTAAACCAGGATGCTTTCACTGACCGTTCCTTGCATATCAACGATTGCATGGAGATTAACAATGGGAGACGAGGTCACTTGACATTGTCTCAATTATTTCCGCCTACCCTTCTGGCTGTGAGAGGCTGGGGTCTTCAGCATCCAGTCCACAACACTTTGCTGAGCATTCAAGGGCTGGCGCTCGTCTAGCGCGCGCATGCCAGCACCACCCCCGGCAAATTTCCTGTTGTAGTTGTCCTCTCTCAGCACCATCTCTCTGCGCAGCTGCTGCAGCTTGGCGTCCTGCTTGTCCAGCTCTGCCTGCAGCTGTAGGATGGCCGCATCTCTGTCCGCAACCACTTGTGCCAGGCGCTTCATCGCCTCAGCATCTTCCCTCCGCGACTCCCTGCTTCCCACAAACAGGAATATATAAATACAGTCTAAGTGCATCCAAGACATTAAAGAAGTGTACATGGCGAGGTAGCCCTTCCTCCCCATTTGGCGCTCGCACTGACTTTCATGTATGCACTCTGTCCTGACTTGAAAGTAAGTTTCAGTGCATGCCACCTTCAAGCATACGGTACGGTGATGTCCATCAGCAAAATATTAAAGGCAGCACACTCAAAGCATATGACAGGGTCATGCCTGGCTTCGAAGCGCTGCTTCAAGGCAGCTAGTTGGTCCTCCAGATCTTCCATCTGGGCTTCTGCATGGATCTCCTTCTCCAAGGCAGAGGCTCTGCTCCGTGCTTCAATGTGCTCTATCTCTCGGGCATGCTCGTTTGCTAAGCTCTGCCGCTGCCTTGCTGCTTCGGCTGACTCTTCCATAAATTCAACTGCGTGACGCTCAGCTGCCGCTTGCATGGCTGACTCCTTGGAAGCTAGGGCACTCTGAGCCTGTTCCATCATGCTCTCATGCGTTGCTTGGCGAGCTGCCTCTGAATTGCGCTGTTGTTCCAAATGCTCCTTTAAGATCTCGATGGTGTCCTCCAATTCAGACACCTGACAAGTGCATGGGTTCAGGCATTGCCACCAGCTGGGGCATCATATACAATTTGCAGCCTTGCATTGATTATAATGTGACCCGCTCCTTCTCGCCAATTGCTGTTGACATCACCATTGTCTAAGCATAATTGGACACACCTCCTGACAGTGCCGAGCTTGGCAGTCAGCCATGGTTGCAGCGTGAGATGTGTTGAGCTGCGCCAACTTGTCTAGTTTGGCCGCATGTGCTGCCTCCCTGTCCGCATGGCACATTTGCTGCCATCTCATATTTGAATCCTGAAGCCGGCGCTCAGCCCCTTCTTGCAGAGCTGTGAGTTGCTCTTCATACTGGGCTCTCTGCACAGTCATCATGTGCGTGGATGTCTCTTCTGCCTGCAAGGACAGTCAGGCAATGAAATTGGAATCCATGCATTGAAGCCATGCAAAGAAGGTGGGACATTTGATGACGGAAAGGGTAAGACTGAGGCAGCAGGGCCTTGCCTGTTGCAGGAGAGACTGCAATCGCTTTTCAGCGGCGGCTTCTCGGGCTGATAATCTCTCGTTTTGCTGCAGAGCAATGGTTGCAAGAGCATCCGCATGCTCCTGCTCAAGGACCTGGAGCTCATGCTGAGCTTGCTGCCTCACAGCTGAACACTCAAGTTCATGCCTGGCTGACAAGTCAAGGAGTATATCTGAGTGGCGCTGCTGCTCTCTGGTCAAGGCTGCCTCCATTTGGTCAAGCTCTGCACCGTGCTTCTCTTGCAGTGAGGCCTGGCATCTCTGTAATTCCTGCTCCTTGTCTTTTTGCATTTCTGCTGTTAAGTCCTGAATGGCTTGGCTCATCCTGAACTCAGACTTGTCATGCGCTGTTTTCAGAGCTGTCGCCATGTCCTCCTCAGCCTAGTGAACATTTGCACTGCTCGGTACTTGGCACTACCAGACTCTGGCCACATGAATTTCCAATATGGCAAAACTTTCAAAACAGAGACCGGAAGCAGCAAATGACATCTTGCATGGCATGCACTTTTGAGCCAAGATGTACATTGGGACTTGCCTTCGAAATTGTTTGGGACACGAGTCTCTCATGCTGCTGTTCAGCATTTGCAATCGCCAATTTCAAAATGTGCACTTCTTCCTCCAAAGCCTGATTGGCTGAGGATTGGGCTTCCAATTGATCCTCGTACTCCCTCTTCATCCTCTCTGCCTCTTTCTCCTGCTCAATTTTGAGAGCAATCCACTGTCAAATGAGTGACAGATCTAAGAATGAATCTTCATGCAGACCAGATGTTTATCAATAACATCAATGTCAATTACGCACCTGCTTATGACACCTTTTCTGCCATTTTTTGCATGCTTGCTGGCTTTCAAACAACTCAGCTGATAACATCTGACATTCCTCCCGGAGACTCAGTTCGCTCCCTTCATCGCTCTTCATAGAGTGTGGGTGGTTCATGTGTTGCATGTGGACAAACATCCTTTCCACGAAATCCCTCAACTCAGCAAACTCCTGCCGTGACAATCTCATGTCCACCAATATGGTGGCCTCCATGTGCGCCAAACTCTCCCTACATGTAATGCCAATTCACGGAGGGGGTCAGCATTACTACTGCCACGAATCAGCACATCAGGCACCACTCATGACTCCAGCACTTGTAGGAAAGTAATTGGTATAGATTGTCCCATCACCTGAAGGCCTGAGTAGCGCTCCTTGATGACGAACACATCATATCCATCTCCTCAATGGCCCCTTGCATGCATGCTTCATGGCTCACAATTGTCCCCCTGTCTTCCTCTGACTGGTCTGCCTGCAGTTTCATCCAATTGCTCTGCTGACTGATCACAGCTGTAAGTTCCCTCTGCTCTGCTAATGTGGCGGCCTCTTTCCCCGTAAGATTTGCAATCTGTTGTCTTGCTGACTGCAATTCGAGATCACTAGCCTGCACATGCATGACAGTCAGGGGGCTGGCCAGTATGTTTTGCAACTACAGGTCGAATTGGAACAGTACATAAGTAGATCCTCATTGTGAAAGTTTCAGACGATGATTTGTAGGAAACTGACCTCAAAATCAGCTTGCAAGTGTCTTTTTTGGCACTCAGAATCCTCCAGAACCTGCCTCTGCAATTCTAGTTGAGATTCTTTCTCTGCTGCTTCTCTTTGAAGGCAAGCAATGTCCTGCATGCACACCTGCATGCACATTGGTTAGGTGATATATGTGCCCTTGCCAAGTGACAGTGTCAATTAAAAGGAAATCCACAGCATCGATGTCCTGGACACAGCGAGGATTGGAACAACCTTCAGAGATGCCTCGGCTTGCTGCTTGTGCTTCATGAGGATGCCAGCTGGGCTGTTGACCATGGCGAGTTCATCTTGCAGGGTGAAAACCCTGCCATTTGCAGCTTGCAGTTCCTGTCTGCATTCTTGCAATTCTTGTTTGTGTTGTCGCTCATTCGCCAACATAGTCCTGCAAAACATTGCTCATGACAGCTCTGCCCCATTGAGGATTTCCATTGTTTGCAGCGCAAACCACCCATCTGCCGGTTTGAGGCGCACTTTGTATGTTCTGCGTGCGCCTGTTCACCAGCTTCTGCTCTCTCGCGTTGCTGGTGAAGTTCAGCTTGCAAAGAGCAGATTTTCAGGTGGCAACTGCTGAGCTCATCTGCCACTGCCCATCTCAGCTCATTTAGCATCTGTCTTTGAGACAGTTGCGCTTCAAGGAGCCCTTTGAAGCTGCATGCGCAACAATGAGCCTCACAGAGAGAACAAATGAAAGGCAGCAAGTTGCACTGATTCGTTGGCGGTGATTATCTGTCAAATGGCAGAAATGCTGTGAGTGATAGCGGACCTGTCTCGCTCTTTTGTACAAACTGAGTCCCAATCTTCTTCCAGCTCCTCAAAGGTTTCCCGGATGCCTTGCTCTAGCGCTGCAAAAGTGTCCGCGTGGAAATGCATATAATCTTCAAGAGCGATTTCTCTGGCCTGGTTCATGTCCTGCTGCTCGCTGCACTGTACATCAGCCCCGCGCTCTGATTCCAGGACCGCTGCTAAACTCGTTGCATGCTGTGCAAGCTCCTTGCAGACAGTTTGTACCTGATAGAACTCTCACACAGGATGCTCAGGTTGATATCATATAATGATTACGCATTTAGTAGTCTGCATAAGCAAATGATGGGAATGGGCACACACCTCTGCGCGCATGCTCCTGACATCACTTATTGCTGCAGCCAGCGCTTCTGTCCCAGAGTTCCCCCAGCCTTCCTGGATGAGATCCGAAAGTTGGAGTCCATGTGTCCTCACTATCGTGATCTCATCTGCAACCTCCTGCAGGCGAATTTCCAGTCTTAAGAGGTTCTGTGCTGCCACAAATCTGTGTTGCTAAACAACTAGGCAACACAATATGCAATTCCTTTTCACCTTGCAGGTATCGTTCAGTAAACCTCTGCCTTCATCTGCTTGCATCTGACGATCCATGTTTTGGAGATTTTCCGTGACTGCTGCAAGGATGTCGCCCATTTGCAGCTGCGTTTGGAGGGCCAGATCTTCCAGGTCGTGGATAGGTGCTTCATCCTTTCTATCGAGCTGGCACACCACCTGTGTGGCAGAGTGAGTCGTCCAATGTTTGAATGATTCACACACGCCCCGACATCTTGCCTGCAACTATACAATAAAAAGCGGCACCATACCTGGACCACGCCTGTGATTGTATCCTGAAGGCGTGCCTGCGAAAGTGCATTAAAATTTCAGCAGGGAGGTCCAAAGCTTCGATGTTGCGCATTCATATCTTCTCGCAACAGGAACGAACTCGGGTGCACCACGGATGGGAGAACAGCAACGAACCTGGACTGCCTGCAGCATGGTCCGGGAATCGTTCGGTCTCATTTCCTCCATTTAGCCGACGCACATGCACAAGAGGAGCTTCTGCCTGGTGGGCCGACCAGCTGTTACACAATAACTGCCGCATCCACCCCAGTCCACCCGTGGCCAAACCTGGTCCAACTCCCTCGGATTACGAGCGATGGCCAGGTTACGTAGCGATCGCCCCATGCCTCTCGTGGCCCTGCATAATTCCACATAGTTCTCCAGAATAATTCCAACACCAGAGATCAGCCCTGATCACTGCAAGCCCATCAGCTTATCGCTTGCCGTGAGAGGACGAACGCAGTCCAGCGACGCACAGTGCTGAAACCTCCCAACCCCTGTCTGTCAAGTTGTCACCACGGAGAGCTTTAAGGTTGCAGCGGCCGTGTGCCGCGCTCTAGATTGTGCACGGCAACCTTCGAAGGGCCAACTACACAAGGCTGGCGGAAGAGGCCTGAGGCCAAGCGAGGGAGGTTGTCCTAGCGTGAGTTACATCGCCCGCCTTCTGCACTTCCTCGAGAATATCCTCGTTGCCGCTTTGCTCAACCTGGGCGCGCCTGACATTTTATTTTTAACATTAAATGGCTATTTGTGTGAATCGATCACAAAATGCACCGTAAAATGTCATGGTAATGTGTGAGCACCTTTGCAGTGTGCAGCGGTGTCTGACCCACCACATGCTCCCTTGCAGGACTCGCTACACTTGGCGGGGGGCGGTTCACTCTAGCAAGCCGCGTCTTTTGCATCATTTATCCTTTTTTCCAGCATTTAGGATTCCCGCGATGGCCCTGTGCGTCTCCCGCGTGGAGACCGTACTGTCTCTGCAGCAGATGCTCCCCATGGATGGGAGGGACCCGTGTCCCGACTGCCCCGTGGCCGATGTGGCCAATGGCGGGTCCCTTGCCCTCGTGAGCTTCTCGTCGGGCCGCGGCTTCGGATCGAAGCGTGTGCGCTCCTTCGGGGATATGCAAGTGGTCCCAGACGTGGACGATCTGGGGTGAGCGTGTGGCCGGAAGCTTCCCCCGCAAACCAGCATGCAGCTGATGAAACTTGATCCTGAGTTATTATGGTGCTGATCTGCAGCACCAACGTTCTGCTATGTTTACAGGAACTGTCACCTTGTATGCTTGCCTCAGTGCTGTAACATTGTTGTACAGCACTGTCTGAGCACCCCAGAAGATATTGATCTGTTGCCAAATAAAGAATACAAGAGCAGCCACAACTGGAGCAAGGTGGTCTTATGTATCATATTGTGGTTCTGCACAGGAGCTGGCTGTCAGGCTCCAGCGACGAGGAGGGAAGCCTGTCGGAGGGGCGTGTCCCCTCTGCGCCCTCCTCGGACAGCGGCGCCACCAGCCTGCTGGACACGGTGCTGCTGGCGGAGTGGGAGGACCGCGCGGAGCAGGGCCTTTTCCGCTACGATGTCACTGCGTGCCCCACCAAAGTCGTGCCCGGCGCCTACGGCTTTGTCGCCCAGTTCAACGAGGGTCGCGGCTCCAAGAAGCGCCCCACCGAGTTCTGCGTTGACCAGGTGCGCTCCTTCAATGGCCCTTTTTCTTGCAAGCCTTTCAGTGCCACCAGTGCCTGGTGAGAGAAAGATGAATCAGGTGGCGCTCCTGCATTGGTCCTCTCATTCGTATGCATCCGAACGTCAATTATGCATGGCCAAATGGAGATGACTACCCGAGGGCCTGGGAGAGCTTTAAGGAGTCCACCCAGTTGTGAGGAGGTCCCCGCAAAAAGTTTCATGCCAGCCCAATCCACAATTTGATCCGACTTCTGTGGCGTGCTCCGCAGGTGGTGCAGCGCTTCGACAACGGCAAGTTCAATTTCACCAAGGCGCTGCAGAAGGAGGTGCTGTTCCAGTTTGAGGCGGCGGACATGTCCTCCAAGGGGTCGGCCTTCCTGCCCCTGGCGCCGGTGTCGGGGTCGCCCAACCTGGTCTTCATCAACGTGAGCCCCATCGAGTACGGGCATGTGCTGCTCGTCCCGCGCGCTCTAGACCGCCTGAACCAGCTGGTGCAGCCGGACACGCTCAAGCTGGCGCTGCAGTTCGCGCACGAGGCGGCCAACCCATACTTTCGCCTCGCCTTCAACTCCCTGGGGGCCTACGGCACCGTCAACCACCTCCATTTCCAGGTGCGCCGGCGCTCCTTGCTCCTGCGAGAGTGGGCGTGGCATATTTACGCCAGTCTGCAGGTAATGAGGGATTGTTTCTGTTGTGGTGTACTGACGAGTCCGTGACCAAGCAGCCAGCAAGCCCAGCACTGCAGACGCAAATAATACTAATCTGCAGGCAAACACTTGAAGAGTGCTGAAACTCTGAACTAAGTTTTTCTGATACAACCTCTGTAAGGTATGGTCTTCCTCTTGATACGCGTTTGCTGACAGTTTTCTGGGGGGTATGTGCAGGCGTACTACATGGCTGCACCATTCGCTGTAGAGCGTGCGCCGACCGTTGACTTGTGCTGCCTGAGGAAGTACCGCAACGTGCGCGTGGCCATGCTCGCAGACTACCCGGTAAGACTGCTGGGCTTTTTTGTCAATGATCCTATGTTATATCTGGTCTCGAGTGTGATAATGAGGCTCATGCGCATGCAAGCAGTGCCCTGATGGGTGCACATGCCTGCAGGTGTGCGGGTTGGTGTTTGAGGCGAGCGACTCGATCGATGAGCTGGCGTCCGTGGTGGGAGAGGCGTGCCAGCGGCTGAGCGCAGCCAACATCCCTCACAACCTGTTTGTGGTCGACTGCGGCCAGCGCATCTTCCTCTTCCCCAACGCATTCGCCCGCGCCAAGGCAAAGGGCTTGGTGCCCGAGGATCTGTTGGACAGCCAGGTGCAACATCTCGTGCACCCGTATTACTAAATGTGAAATATCCAAAAAGAACCATGCTTCAAGTGTTGTGAGGAGGCACTTAAAGCTGCATTTCTCATCTGGCTTGTTTTGGTGCAGGTTGACCCAGCTGCATTTGAGATCAGCGGTCACATCATCTACAAGCGCAGCCAGGACTATGAGCATGTCAGCCAGGACGCCGTGTGGCGTCTGCTGTCCTATGCCTCATACTCAGAAGCAGATGTTCTGGAAATGGCGCGCAAGGTGCTGGCAGTGTAGGGGAGCAGTGTAGGGGAGGGGGCCCGCAGCGCATTCAGCATTCATCAAATCAATGCAATTGTTGTTTAGCATCAGCCTCTCAGGATTGTGTTCTTGGCTTGCCTGGCACAGCAATGCTGGAATTTATAGCAGGGTCTGTCTTTGACAATATTATGATGTCTTGCCAGTGGCAGCCATCATTGACTTGGGTTTGCTTCCATGTACACGGATGTGTTTGCTTCCAGATTAGTGTCCAACGCAGACAGCAGGTAGCGCTGATAGCAGGAAGCACTGAAAGTTTTGAGAATTGAATATTGGGCGTTGCGCATTGCTCCTGGCTCGGGATTGGATGTCTAGCACCCATGGTCAGCAGGTTTTGTGTGTTGTCCAATACTGGGATTGGGTCTCAAATTCTTGAAACACCAGCCATGTTGACCGAATATTTATACAAATCAGACTCAACACTGTAGTGGCACTAGCAAAGCCTTTCCCTAGGACGTCCCCACCAGGGACTGGCACTGCGGTATAGACCAATGGCTGATAAGACCTCAGTGCGACGTGGCATTTTCATTACCCAGCAGGGCACACCTTTGTTGATGTCAACAGCAGCACTACATTCAGGTCCAGCAGACCCGCACAAGGAAGCTGCATCACAGCTTCTCCCTTGAGGAGCAACATATGTGACGTCAATCAAGACCTTCAAGATCGAAGAGGCAGACTTCCAAATCTGAGAAGGAAGAGGGCGATCCTGTCTTCATTTCGATCATCGCATAGGATGCTTTCATCGCAGGTGCACATTTGCTGCACCGTTCTGTGTGATGCTACTTACACTGCAGCAGGTTTTGACATCAGCTGATACTTTGTACGCCGATTGGGCAAGGAATTCTGACAGAAAGGGCAAACTCAACGTAACCAACTCTTTCAGTCATATCTATCCTAGTCTTGATCTATCCAGGAATGAGGAGTGCTCAGAGATCTTAAACGATCTGACGAATCGAGCAGTGTCTGGAGCACGCTGTTGCGTCGATACTGTGCGTGTTGAACAATTGAAAGGACTACATGCATTCAGGGAGCACAATATCACCACAGCGGCTGAGTGCTTCACAAGGGCGCTTGCATTCCTAGACGAGAGCAAGGCCCAGTTCAGCACAGTAGCAGCTGAGCTCTACAGCAGCCGCGCTCTGTGCCTGATATGGCTGGAGCGTCAAGCACATGCTGTGCAGGACTGCGACCTGGCCCTCAACCACAAGCCAGACAGTGACACAGCCCATTTCCGGAAGGCGGTTGCCCTGAGCAAGCTAGGCAGATTGCATGAAGCCGTGCAGCATGCCAGGAGTGCACACGACATCAGCCAGTCTTCTGGGGCACACAATGTTGGCCAGGACGCAGCACGCTTCATGCATGATCTGGAGCAGAGGGTTGCATCATCGGTTTTTCAGGGATCCACACCAAAACAGCCACAATTCAGCGCGAGGAATCCCATGCTCGAGGTCAGGGAGACTGCTTCAGAGGGGCGCGCATTGGCTTTAGCTGACCAGCAAAGGGCCGAGGCGGGGGCACTGTTGTTGGCGGAGGAGGCTTGTGTATTCACAGTATGCAAGTCGCACCGAAGACAGGCATGCATGCCTATGTCGCAGCAAATTATCACTCCTGGTGCATGCATGCCGAAGCCTTCATAGCTTGCATACGCCTCTTCATGCGGCACTGATGACCGCAGGTGTGCCACTACTGCCTGGAAGCCCTGCCGCCGTACGCAGGCATCCCATGTCAGGCATGTCCGCTGGCGTGGTACTGCTGTGCGCAGCACAGGGCACTGGATGCACATCATGGAGGGGCGTCCTGTGGCGTGCCCTGGCCGGCCCTGCTGCCAGAGCAGCTGGTGCTGGCCACAAGGCTTGCTGTTGTTGCGCAGGTGGACATCTCGCTAGCATTTTATTCTGAGCATCTTGATGCACCCCCATGCATATATTCCGATTTCTTCCGCACATGCTCAGCAACTGCCTCATGAACAGTGATGAGGCGATCAATCAGCAAGTCATCCATTGCTTGCTGTAGGTCACAAGCCGGGACCTTGTAGCAGGCCTGGAGACGCATGTGGGTGATGTACCCAGTCATCAATTGTTCCAGGAGGCTGTGATGTGTTTCATCGCGGCTGCCTGCGCCGGCCTGGAGCCACAGCTTGTACTCAAGGCGTATCGACAGGTGACCGCCGAGGCACTTTCACCATGTGCACCTTTTGCTGCGCTCCTGCTCAATGAAGGTTCTTTTGCTTGCGACTTTGGATTTGGGCATGTCAGCAATATGGTGCAAATGTGTATACACAGGTGGTCATCAATGCGATGGCGATAACGCCTGCGGAGCACGCGAGCGCAGAGGACCGCATGGGCCTTGCGATCTACCCCCGGGCAGCCATGCTGAACCACGCATGCTCGCCAAACGTGGCAGCTGCCTTTACAGGCACTCGCCTCCACATCTGCGCCACGTCAGACCTCCCGCCTGGCACCACCTTGCGCTTCTGTTACGGGCCCCAGGTAGACAAATCTCCTTGATGGACATGGTCCCCAGCTATCAAATCTGTGTGAACAAGGGATTCAGGCCCAATCTTTGAATCTGAAGGAGGGCATGATGAGGTGTTCACACTGTGCAAGGACATGGGAGGCCAACGAAGTGACAGCTAGTGTGCCTGGTGCTGACAGGCTGGGGAAAGCATCAGGGAGGTGCGGCTGAGGCAGCTGATGGAGCAGTATCACTTCTGGTGCCGCTGCAGCGCCTGTGAGGCCAGCCACTCAGGCGTCCAAGAAGCTGCAATGATCGGCATGAAGTGCAGGCTGTGCAATGGGCCGGTGGTGCCGTCCATTGGGTGCTCTGCTGGGCTTTGCAGCCTGCAAGAGCTACCGAGTGGCCTTGCTGAGTCAGGCAGGTGTTACAGGTGGGTCCTTGTCTTGATCTGTGATAATATAGATCTATGCAGAAATAGTTCCTGGTATCCCCACCGACTTGTGCAGTGACAGATGCCATGCCATGCTGCGACACTTTTGCAGCAAGGAGGGCTCCAAACTGAGCTGGGAATGTGGTTTTCTTTGGGCAGGTGCGGTGCAGAGATGAGTTCTGAAGAGCAAAGTGAGCGGATGGCACGACTCTCCCAGGCCGACGCCGCATTTGCCAGCGCTTGCTTGTCGCTGGCGCAGCACAGCGCGGTTTCCGCTGAGACCCTCCAGTCGATGCACTTCTGCCTGGAGGTGCCTCCTCCCCCCTTTGCGATTAAAATGGTGACTCTGTCATTGTCACTCACGGCTGTGCGACTCTTTCAGGATCCAACTAGACTGGTTGCCCATGAAAGGTCTTGCCTGATTCAAGGTGTCAATATGGCTTTGAGAGTCAGCAGAGACAGTTTGAATTTGATAGCAATTCTGAGTGTCTCACCATTGAGTTGTCTTGAGTACCGTTCGCAGCTAGTTAGCATTGGCCTTTTTTCTGACGGCTCTATGAATGACTTGTCTCAGGTGCAGGAGGGCTTGCTGGTGACCTGCAACCAAGTGCTCGGGCGCACGCATGATGCTCTTGCCAGGGCATATGCACCGCGTGGAGATATGGAGAATGCTATGCTGCACGCTCAAAAGGCCCTGGACATCGTCAGGTCAAATTATGGCGATGGCCATCTGGTCGTGGCCCACCAGCGCAGGCGTCTGGAACTCCTCGCAGCAGGCCTGTGAAGTCTTGCTCCTGAAAATGCAGAAAGGACTTGAATGACATGCTTTTGTGGACATGCTCGGGATGTATCAGTCCTGGTGCCACACAGTGAGGGGCATGCATGCTGGAAAAATCAGTCTTGATTACATGTGTGGCTGACTTTGAGGTCACAGCCTGCAAGCCTGTAGTGTCAGATGGTGTTGGTTATATATTATTATTATTATTATTACACGCTTTTCCTGCCAAGAGGCAAGGTGCGTCCTGCAGACAAGCTGCAGTTGAAGGCTGGCATGATCCTTACCCCTTGTTGGACTGAGCGTCAGAATTGGAGGGCAATCCGCTGAGCGTGCATCACCGACAATGCCTCAAGGCCTGCTGAGTATGCAGCGCCTGTCAAGAGCACTCATCACCCGCCAGTATTTATATTAGTAATATTTACTTATTATATAATCATTATATTATATATGATATTACTTATCTAAAGTGCAGGAGGCACTTTACATCATGTCGGAATTGAAGGCTGGCATGACCTTTAAAGTGATTTTCACTTGTGAAAGAGGTATATTTCAAACGATACATTCCAGGATCATCCATGATGGCCGCCAGGGCGGCCCGGCGCCCGGAGCCGATGGGGTGTCAGGTACTGCACCGTGCAAATTCTTACATCACGTCTGCCAATATTGGCAGACGTGTTCACATGCATTAATGGCTTGTTCACATCTGAGAATTAGCTAATATTGGCCGCAGGCCGAGTCAAGAAATCTGCGTGGACCCTCAGTTGAGTGTCACCACATTTTTTTGCAACTTTTGGAAGCCTGGCCCAGTCATCGGGCCCCGGGGGCCCGGAAGTTAGAGTCTTGACATTGGAAGTTTTGTCATGATCACACCCCCGGGGCGGTGCTAGTCTGCCATGATGGTGCATGCCCGGTTGTAGCTAAGGTAGGTTGCATGCAAGTGATCTGAATCTGCAGGCTTTATCGAATCAGTCACCAGGGGCTTGGCTGGCTCTGAGCCACTACCACGAACACTCGCTTTTCTTGAGGACCGCATGATCCGGCCATGTCAGCATGATAAAGTTCGGAACGGCGAATCACCCTGCGATTCACTTGTGGGATTATTGCGGTCCGCTCTGTGAGGTCCTCTGACCACTAGATGTCTTTCGGGAAAATCTTCGCCCAGCTCGATCATGCAGCCAGTCTAGAGCCGCGCTTGGAGCCTCAGACCCTCATGGCGTGCACAGCGGCGACGCTGGCACAGGCTCCTGCCCCTGAGCGGGAGGCTTGCGCGGATGTGGACACAATGGCGATGAGAAAGAACTTCTGCAGCAGCTCGCCCGAGGCGCAGGGAGACAAGGTGAGCGCAGTTTCTGGGACGGAGAAGCAAAATCGAGCTTTTTGGGGTCGGGTTGGCCGCGGGGACAGCTGTTGCGGGCGGCCTCCCACCGACCTTTTTCGCCTTTTTGGCTCCGCTGCAAAAAGCGGGCCCGAACCCGGGGGCGCCTGCTGCGGCCTTTAGCTAGGCGGGTGCAGCGAGGCCATGTAACAGGGGTGGATGATGAGCTCTGACTCGCAGGCGACGGCCTGCAACGAGAGCGGAAGCCCTGAGGCGAGGGATGCGGACGCGGGCGCATCTTCTGGCGAGAGCAACACTGAAAAGGCAGCGGACGGGCTCGGCAACAAGCAGCCCGGCAGCAAAGTGGCCAGCACGGCGCTCACGACGGACCCAAGCAGCTTGGCGCACGCGGGCGATGGGGGAGCCGGCGAGAACGCCCACCTGGGCAGCAGGGAGGGCAAGGGAGACAAGTCGATGAAGCTGCCGAGGCCGGAGGGCATCGCCCGCTGCCCGCGCTGCGACAGCGAGGACACCAAGTTCTGCTACTACAACAACTACAACGTCAAGCAGCCCAGATACTTCTGCAAGGTACAGCCCCCCCACCCAGGCGGCAGGCCCTTCCCACATCTGTAATCCACACATGGACTGGGTAGACAGAGACTCTGCCTCAGCTGGATGCATGCTGTTCGATCGATGTGCCAGACAGTCGTTTTATCTCCTGGCGCAGCCTCCTGTTTGTGTGCAAGGATATAATCTAGTGTGCCTGCTCTGTGGATGGTTTCTGGAAGGACATGATCGGGGCATAGGAACTGAAGCCGCGCATGGTGTTTCTCGCAGGCGTGCCAGCGGTACTGGACGGCGGGGGGCACGCTGCGCAACGTGCCGGTGGGAGCCGGGCGGCGCAAGAACAAGAACGCGGCGGCAGGGGAGAAGCAGAAGGGCAAGGTGGCGATCAGCGAGGGGCTGGACACCAGCGGGTATGTGCCCTTCGGGCCTCTGCTCGGCCTGGACCAGGGCCTGGGCTACCCCGGCTCGGTCGGCGCGGCCGGCAAGGGCGCGCTCGGCCCGTTCATGCCCACGCTGCCGCAGCTCGGCGCGCTGGCGTACCCGCCGGTGGACCCCTCCATGGCGGCCGCCGCGGCCGCCGCGCTGCCGTCCCGGCTGGCGGCCGGCATGAACCCGGCGCAGTTCTGTGCGCACCCGTCGACCAGCCAGCGCAGCAGTCAGGCGGCCGCCGAGGACGGCAGCCGCAACGGCCGGCGCGTGCGCATGCGCAAGAACGACGGCGAGGCCGCGCGCCCGGCCGACAGCTCGCAGCACGGCAGCGCCAGCACCGCGACCGAGATGCCGTGCGCGTCGGCGGGCGGCATGGCAAGGAGCAGGGGAGTAGGAGGCGGCGAGCAGTGCATGAGCGGCGGGATGGGGGACGCTTCGGGAGGCGCTGGCGGCCTGTTGAGCTTCCAGCCATTCCAGGGCCCGAGCTTCGCTGGCGCCAGCGGCGGTTACGGTCAGCCGGCGATGAGCAGCCCCATGACGGCGGACTGGTACAGCATGGCGGCAGCTGCTGGGCAGCAGCAGGCCGCGGCCCAGCAGCAGCTACAGTACCAGGCAGCGGCAGCGATGCAGGCGCAGGCCCTGCAGGCGGCCGCAGCCGGCTGGAGCCAGGGCAGCAACCCTTACATGTCCGGCCTCTGCTTCCCCTACAACTTCTACAGCGCCAACCCCCAGCTTGCCGCCGCATACGCCAGGTCAGCTGCACGCCCATCTCACAGACAACATCCAGTTTTGCATCGTGTGTCGGCCTGCTGATGTGAGGCAGGAAGCTGAAGAGTGCCAAATTGCAATTGAAATGAGCATGCAGCTGAGATGTGTATCTGTTGCACTGCAGCCTGGGCGGCCCGCAGTGGAACCCCATGGACGTGGCGGCAGCGCAGGCGCCCGTGCACGGCAATGTTGGGACCGGGGGAGCCCCCGCGCCATCGCTGCAGTCTGGGCAGCAGGTCTGGGGTGGCGGCCAGGCGCAGGGCTGGGGCAATGGCGCCAGCAATCAGCAGATCGGCACCGGCGGCGGCGGCCAGATCGGGGGCTGGCAGGTGTGGCCTGGCCAGGGCAGCGAGATGTCCGGCGGCGAGGGGCAGCCGGCCGCAAGCCAGCAGTCCAAGGCGCAGCACCAGCAGCAGCAGCAGCAACACCAGCATCACCAGCACCACAACGGTGTCAAGCAGCAGCAGGATGATCAGCGCTTCACACCGTCAGGAATGCCCTTCCTGCACGGCGCCAACAGCAGCCTGCTCAGCGGGAACAGCGGCAGCAGCGCCCACACAGTGGGCCAGGGCGAGCTGGCGCCCAACCGCCTGCATCACCAGACGCACTCCATTGACACTGCCGGCTAGGGGCTGGGTGCCGAGCGCAGAGCGGGAAGAGGAGGAGGTTGCACCAAACGTTTCAAGACAGCAGCAAGAGATACTTGTCCGCAAGACTGATGAACACTGATGTGTCACATTGATGAGTTGGTTTTTGTTGCTGCACTGTACAAGTTTCCCGGATTTTGTCTTGCTCCGATTCTTGTTCGAGTCTGGAACCCAAGGCCGCGTCAAGAACTCATAGATCCAGCTGCACCATTATGATCGCAGGCCCTTCTCGAATGAGTATAGTCCCGGAAGTCTCAAAAATTTGTTCTTGGTCTCTGGAGCATGCAGTGTTTGAACACGAGGAGGCTGCCTCATCCTGTGCTTTTGGAGCACAAGAAAAGGCGCTGAGGTCCTGCATGCGAGGTCATCTTTCCTTTCTGGCAGCACCGGTTCATGATAGGCCTCTCTCTTGGTCTCTTTAACATGACACACAACTGGAAGCAACTGCATTGCATGAGTATGAACTGGTGGCACAACTGGTCATTTGAGCCTGCCGACTTTACTTGGCCTGAATCGACTTTGTGTGATGCTTTTTATGTGACTCTTGATTTTCTGTTGCTGCACTTTATCAGCTATATATACTCCCGCTACTGTGAATGATAAAGGGAGGCCATGATAAGATGATTGCTAGGTGCCGTCTTGCATGAGTGATAAATCAGCTAGAAGCCTTCAAGGACATTGGTGCTTACCTTGGCTGCTGTACCATATTGGGATCCCAAGGAAGTGTCAATGTAATGTAATGATCTAACAAACTCATAAGCTGATCCGGTGCTGGTCATTGTGTGTCAGTAACGCTTTATGAAAACAAGACACAAAAGAGTAATCATAACAAGTAGACGGACAATGCACCTGGCTGACAAAAAATGTGCATGGCTGCCTATGCAAGCAGGGCATGTCAAGCATTCTCAGTGAAAACGAGTACAGTCTGACTCTCGTCTGCTTTCTCATTCGCCAGCTTTGCTCTGGCCTCCTTCAGATCCCTCAGCTTCATCATCCTCCTCTTCCTCCTGCATCACAGGCACGCTCACAATTGCTCCACCCACCAAAACGGACATCAAGCAAAGATGGCCAGGTAGTTTTTACTGACATGCATTGTGCCAAGGAAGCTCAAAGGGCCTGGGAGACAGGGGCAGACCAGGTCCAGAAGCACGATGCGCTGTAGACCCACGGGTGCGCATGCGACGCCGCGCGGCCCGCTGACGGCCAGCGGTGCAGCCGCCTGCGCGTGGCCCAGGCCCCGCTTGGCAAGCGCCTCAATCCCTAGCCGCACCCGTCCCGCCTCCTTGCCGGCCTGCACTCGCACAGCGCTCCATTTGATATCACTCTGAAGCTGTACTTCTGCAGTAGCTGGGGTGTGACATCCCATATACCGCATGAGTGATGTGTGATACAAATGATTCTGCAATCTTGCTTTATAGGAGCAGGAAATGCAGTGAGGAGCAGAGAGCCAAGGATACCTGTGCGCTGTCACTGCCTGGTTGGTTTTCCGCATGTTGCATTGCATCGATTGGTAGGAGCACAAAGTGGGCCTCCTCCATGTCATCGCCGCTGCCGGCCAGGACTGCCAGGTGGTTCTCCTTGTAGAAGGCAATATCCGCAATGTGCCCCAGCCCCTCAACCTCAGCCACCGTGGGGACCACCTGTGCAGCCACCACATGACCCATGTGACACGGTCTCCTCATATCTTCCTGCTGTATGCTCAGAAGCAAGCAAGCAGACAACGCCAGGTTCCATCATACAAGCTGGACGTTCATGCACTCTTCCCAGGGCTGACGGGCATTTAGGAGATGAGTAAGGAGCGACCTGCAGCGGACTGGGCTCCTCGCTGTTTCCCGTGCAAATGTCTATAAACAGGAGGCTCTGCGCTGGGCCGCCCCCACCTGGCTCCGACAGGAAGCACATCCTCGCCACCGAGCGTCCACCCTGCATGCAGTAATACAGTGCTTGCTCTCAGCACTCACACCCTTGACCCACCTCACTATTGGTCCCATGAACAAGCTCCACAGGGCTGTATAGAAAATGGTTCAGCTCATCATGCGGACAGGCAGCGTGGGACTTCAGAGATGGGCTATGAGGCACCTGCGGCAGAGTGAAGGCAAGGCGGTGGGAGGGCTGGGGCAGGGTGGCGAGGCAGACGCTGAGCAGGGGCTGCATGCTGGGCGCCAGGCTGTGCTGCGCGCACTCCAGCACTCCCCGGCACTGCTGCGTCAGCGCGCCCAGCCCGTGTCGCAGCGAGGTTCCCTCCGCTGCCGCGCAGCCGAACAGCCCCAGCAGCGCGCGCATGCCCGGCCGCTCTCCCGCCTGCAGCGGCGGCACCGCCTCCGGCCCCTGCACCAGCGATCTCACTGGTCCACAATGTTCCAGCTGGCCACCTTTGCTATGCAACAAGCTGCTTTCATACCATAGCTGCTTTCATGCCACAGAAAACATTGGCCGTGCCTTAGCGGATAGACCCACATTTGCCTTCTATTGCACAGAAGAAGCATCTTGAGTTGGGGAATTCATTGGGAATTTCCAAATGAATGACGCCATCTCAGCACAACACAACAGCAATTAATTCTGCATACAGCAACGGTGGGAACAGCAACATGGGTCCCGGCATGACGAAGGCGAGGGGCGGACCTCGCAGCTGAGCTGGGGGCCGACGGCGTCGCGCCGGAAGGGCCCGCGGATGAAGGCGGCCAGCGCGTGAGGGTCGGCCCGGTACGCCGCGCCAGACGGGCCGGCCGGCAAGGCGTCATCGTTGACGTGCCGGCACAGCGTGAGCAGCCACGCAAACAGCGTGCGGTAGTGCGCGCCCACGCCCACGACCGCGCGCCGCAGCGCATCCGAGCGCAGCACCAGCGCATGCGCCGCCGCGGCCGCCTCCGCCACCGCCGACTCCTGTGCCCAACCACTGTCAGTCCTGGCTCCCCATACATATCTCAGGTCCTGAAGCAATTTGTCTTGTTGAGTTGAACATTGTCTGGCATGTTATACACTCAAGCTTGGCGAAGCACCTGTTATAACTGCACGCTTTTCCTGCCAGAGGCAAGGTGCATATGCAGACAAGCTCCATGTAAGGCTGCCATAATCCTACCCTTTGTAGGACTCGCCACATCCAAGCACGACCCAACCGACCGTGGGCACTGCGCGCAATATTTGTACTGCCCCCCTCCAGCCGGGGCCACGCCCTTGTGACGTGCAAAGAAAAACAAAGAGCCTGGGAGGCGTGTGACCTGCAGGGTGAGGGGGGCCATCCAGGGGGAGCAGCGCGCGAGGCCGAGCGCGTCACCCAGCTGCAGGGCGACCGCCTCCAGGCTGCACTGCACCTGGTCCACCAGCATGCGCGCCACCGACGCCACCGCGCCATCCACCGCCCTCGCCAGCCGCTTCAGATTCGCCTCACCTGGCAGCCAGTACAGGTTCGCATTCGGGCCCTTCCATTGCGCATTGTTCTGTTCTTTCTTGCTTAGCCATGCTTGGCTCTGCCTAGGCGTCTCTTGGGCCCCCGACATGCTTCCCCTGTAGCGCATTTCATTGTTATTTCTTTCCTTTGTTCCCTCCAGCTCGATCATTAAGCCAAGAGAGAATGCAGGCTTCAAGACAGAGCGATGATGAGCAGATCGCATGGCAAGGCCGCGCTGAGTGAGGCATCACGTTCATCCAAAAGGGGCAGAAAGGGCAAAGGCACACCTAGAATGGCAGTGAGGAAGTGCTGCATGGCAGGGGTGAGGGCGCCGGTGGCCAGCACTGCCAGCAGCTGATCCTCTGGGCTGCACTCGCTGCCGTAGCTGACCAGCAGCCCGCGAAACTCCTCCATCTTTGCATCCACCAACGCCATTGCACCCTGCCACTCCTTCTGCGCTGCCGCCACCGCGTCACTGCACCCTGGATCAAGGGGCACACTGCCTTGACAGGTGCATGACTTTCCTTTACCTGCAAATGTCAAGTCTGCACAACATGTGAATTGGGCGGACAGCAGAAGGAGGGGCCCTTACATTTTAGCAAGGCAGTGACGTGAGAAGCCAGGACAGCGATCCGCCTCAGCTCTGCAGTGCGCTGCCCAATGCAGCTTGTGTCATGGATCACGCAGCCAATCTGACCTGCAACTTACCAATTCTTTTTGGTGAGCATGTGCGTCAGCGCACCTGCCAACATAAGCTGACGAGGGAAGTGAGGTGGCATCTGTTACCTGAGGCCTTCTGGACAGAAATGGTGCATAGCCGGGACAGGTCCCGCGTCATCTCAGCCTGCGCGATGCAGCACAACATTATGGTCAGCTGGCATCTCCATTCAGGCCTTAAAATCCGCTGCAGGAGCTGGCTCACTGACACCAGCCAGAGAAGGCAGGCGCTCACATGAAGAATGCGCGGCGCTGGCTGCTGCTGCACTGTGGCGCGATTTGGATCCGTGCCGGGCAGTGCAGCGCAGCCCAGCGAGAATGAGCCAAAGGCCAGCAGCCGCACGGCTGCGCTCTCATCGGCTGCACACAGCATGCTGAGGCGGGAGGGCATGTCAGGTAGGCCTGGAGGGTGGCCCTCCTGCGAAAAGGCGCCCTGCGCTCTGTCTGCCGGGCCCGCGTGAGCACTGTGACAGCATCGCGGCTCGGATCCTGCGGCAACCAGGGGAGTCCTGGCTGGCCTTGCGGCTGCCCCATCCTCCTCCGTCCATGACAAGTGCACGACCGGGGGCTCCTGCTCCCAGTCCTTCACCCGAGCCTCACCGTTCTCAACGTCCAAGAGCCAGATCCCTCCCCCCTGTGAACCGCATTGCAAGGGGTTATCATGACTGTGATGAGCAGCAGCACGAGCTCCCCCTGAACAGCATTTGGTATGCAGGGAAGGTACATGTCATCCCACCTGCATTGCGATGGCAAGGATTTTGCCATCAGGCTGCCAAGTGATCGCTGTGATCTTGCTGTCGGGAGCCAGCGCCCACAGCCGCTGCTTGTTGAGCCGGTTCACGCTCAGTTGACTGTCGCTCATGACCAGGGCCAGGAGATCCATGGTGGGACACCAGCTTGCCAGGACGACATCTGATGCCAAGCCTCTGTCTAGCAACTGCGTGAATGCCATCTTTTCTACTCAAGCATGCCCCAATCTTGATATCTTGTTTTGCCAATTTGTAAGGCCCATGCCTGGCCAAGGAGCCCTATGTTGGGTCCTTTATTTCTTGAGTCGTACTGGATTATTCATCTGTTCTTATCTCTGTTGGTTATGCAGAAGTGAAGCAAGTACAGAAGGACAGCTCCAGCTAGGAACAGAGATGCACACTAAAGCTTTACTTAGTAGGACAGCTTTGTTATTAGATTTTGATATGGGTATAAAATTGTGTCATCGCGTATGATCTAATGCTTTCTTGCAACAAGCTGGCCGGTCCAATGCCCGTGCGTGGATATGTACTGGCAGGTAAAACATGTGACCAACGCACTTCTTCAACTACGAAGAAAGGGACACTTCACAAATGGATCACTTGCTAGGACTTCTCCTGCATCATCTGCAAGAAATTGCTCGTTGGAAGCAATCCCTGCGATCGTTAGGGCTTGAAAAACCCTGCAGCTGAGCTGCCAGTGCTGGACTGAGTGTAAGTGTATATTTCTTTGTGCATTTCCTTTCGTAGTCGATCAAAAAATTACTGATGAAGTCGTTGTGAGGTATTGTTTTGAAAGGAAGCTTGATGGGGAGCGGGAAAGCAAAGAAAACGCTGCTTGTCGATGACGAGGAGGAAGATACTAGTAACTTGGAAATAGCAGTAAACAAAGAATATGCATCTCGCTTTGAGGTATGGAACAACAAGTTCTGTAGATTGCATTTTTCTGCATATTTAAAGGAGGTGTAACCGGTTTGCTGGTCCTAGCACACCAACCTCGTTGCCACTTCAGTGGATCATAAATGCACCGACCTGATCAATTCCTGATGTGGTACAGCATAACATGGAAAGGGCAAGATGGGACCGTCTGAAGTCTACCAACCCACGCCTAGCTGCCAAGATAGAGGCTAAGGCTAGTAAAGACGTCTTAGAAGCTGGAGACCCAGAGGAATCTGAATCGTCATCTGATGATGAAGACGAGGTGACTAGATTGTGAAGTCAACCCCCTCATGTGACACTATCCTATTTGTGCGAAGAGCTGAGAGTCCTAAGCAGTGCTACTTGTCCTTACCAGGACGACGGGGACGCGGCCCTACAGGACAACCAGACGTTCCTCAGTGTGCTCTCAAAGATCAAAAGCCGTGATCAAGCCTTATATGATGGCAGCACAAAGCTGTTTCCAGACGAGCTCTCGGACGAGGAGGGCTCAGACAAGGACGCCCCTGCAGCGAAGGAGAGGCCAGCCCTCCTTAAGGATGTCCTGGCTCGACAGGTGTGGCCTCCTTCACTTTGTATTTGGATGGCAGCAGCTGTGTAATCTCTCCAATGCTGGCGGAGAAGTTCTGGTCCAGAAATTGTTGACCCCACATGGTGCTGCAGGCATTGATGGGAGAGGAGAGCACCAGTGATGAGGAAGACACTCGGATTGAGCCCAGAGGGCCAACCTATGTGGAGGAGCAGGAGCAGTTCCGAAGGTCCTTCCTTGAGGTGAATTGACTGTACACCGTGCTCTCGCATACGCTTTGCGTTGCACAGTGGTCAGCCCCTGTCCAGGGCTCACGGAAGGCTGCGGTGCATGCAGGAAGCATCCAAGGCTCTGGCAGCTGAGGGAGATTTGGACAAGGAATTTGGAGGCGTTCTGAAGAAGCAGAAGCGGAGGAGTGATGTGGCTGAGGACTTGGGCACGAACGGGGATCCCAAGGAAGCACCAGAGAAGACGCAGGAGCTGCTGGACGCCTACTTTGGCAAGGATGACCAGCTGGCAGAGGATGAGCGCTTCCTGAAGCACTACATGCTCAACAAGGTGGACCCCCTGACTTCATCCTTGATGGCTACACTCCTTTCTGTCACATTCCTTTTCACACACAAGTTCAGTGTTGTCACATTGCGGAGCGGGCAGTGACTGGCTGTGGCGGGCGCGCAGGGATGGATTGACAAGGAGGACGAGCCGCTAGACGATGAAGACATAGGGGAGGACGCGGAGTACCTGGAGCAGGCCGAGCGATTTGAAGCGCGCTACAACCATCGCTTTGAGGTCGGCTTACCTGCTGGGATACACTCCCCTTTGGCTGCATGCATGCCTCTCCTTCCATGATCAGTGGGGCCCAATCAGGCCTGCTCGCTTTATCCAGTTTTGATTAACTGGAATGCCATGGCACAACGAAGGTGTTAGTGAAAAGGCTCTTGATACCTCGGCTAAAAGGTGGGGTGTGGTGCAGGAGCCGGGCGCAGGGAGCGTGATAACGTATCCGCGCAACCTGGAGGGCGTTGTGCGCAAGAAGGATGACCGACGGCGCACAGCCCGGGAGGCGCGCGCCGAGCGCAAGGCCGCGGAAGCCACCGCCCTTGAGGAGGAAGTTAAGCGCCGCAAGGCCGAGAAACGACGCGAGCTCGACCAACGGTGCGCTGACGGCCCAGCCGGCTGCCTGCAGAATTTGGGAGCTTTTAATTCTCTGGCCTGTAGTGACCAGACGACCTTTAGGTGGGATTACCTATTACAGCATGCATAGCAGGTTTGTGCAGAAGGCAAGCCTGGCTCGGTTGAAGGGGCACCACAGTCATTTGAGTAGTGAAAGAGAGGACATGGGCAGGAATACCATCACCTGCACCCGAGCAGGACATTTGTTGAATGGCGTAGGTATGGTGGGAATGTTGTGTGTAGCTCAACAGGTGGACTCCTTGTGGTGCACAGGCTGGACAGGATCAAGGATGCGTCTGGGGGCACTGTCACGAACAAGATGCTGCTGAAGATGCTGGGCAAGCAGGACTTTGACATGGAGGAGTATGACAGGGCCATGGCAGCCGCCTTTGACGACTCCTACTATGAGGTGGGCTTCACCTCAATGTGGCCTTACAGCAGCTGATCAACACCTGCATTCAGTTGGATTTGTGAATTTCCAGATGACGCGACAGGTGTCACTAATAATGCATGAGAAAGCTTGCTGCTGCAGGCTGAGGATGAGGAGCTGGCTGTGGCAGCAGACGAGGGTGGCAGCGATGCTGCTGACGAGCCCGCCCTGGCAGATCTGCCTGAGATCGACCGGGATGAGGTGCGCAATCTTACGCCATGCAAATGATGAGATGGAATCTGTTGCCGCCTGGAGCTTGAAATATCGAGCAGGGAAACGGTATTATGATTTTTTTGAGGACCATTATATGCAGCTGTGATTGGACATTTATGCTGCAGGATGAGGAGGAGGCTGCAAGGGGGCTGCCGGCGCTGGAGGAGGAGAGGGTGGAGCTGACCCAGATGGTGGAGGAGTATGAGAAGCTGGATGCTGAGGACTTTGTGGGGGGCATGCCGACCCGCTTCCGCTACCGTGAGGTGTGCATCTCACCCCTCCAGGCATATATCCAGTTGATATGCTGCAGATGCGAAGCCGGGCTTGCACATATGCGCCTACTCTCCCCAACATCAAGCGTCCACCAAGGGTCTAAACTGCACATCCTGTAGCTGGTACTCACATATGGGGACAGTCCAGTTGTCACCCAAGACACCGACTTGGGGTGTCAAAAGCCTGCATGTTTGCAGCCTCTTATCTGTGCCGCGATAACTTACATGCAGCGCTAAGTGTGCCTACGCGGCGCAGGTGCCGGCGGCGTCGTATGGGCTGAACATTCTGGAGGTGCTGCGGGCGCCGGAGAAGGACCTGAACCAGGTGGTGGGCATGAAGAAGCTGGCGCCCTACCGCGAGGACGGCGGCCTCGTCAGACCCAACTACGCCAAGCTGCGCCAGATGCAGGTGCTACTCCTTCTGATCGCACAGCACATGCTCTGAATTCTGCTGTCCTTCCGTGAAAGCGGCACCTCGAGAGACGGGGGCTGGCTGTGCATCTCTGGCCCGAAGCGACGAATGCTATAACTGTGATGCTCCTCCCGCAATATTCGCTGCATTTGCTGTTGGGGTCAGCCATTCTGCCGAGTTTGCCTTTCAGTATTGAGCCTCAAGGGGATGCCGCATTGAAAGTTGTGTGGAAACACAGGAGGAGATTGAGGCTGCAGCTCAGCGCAAGCAGCAGCGGATCGAGAAGGCGAAGAGCTCAGTGAAGCTTAAGGCAGAGTTTCCTCGAAGTGGCGGTCAGGCGCCAGCCGCGGCAATTGCTGGTGGCAAACAGGCAATTGCAGCAACAGAACCTGCCCAGCAGCCAAAGAAAAAGAGAAAGGCCGCCGTGGAAGAGGCTACTGCCCCTGCCAAACCGAACAAACCCGGCAAGAAAGCGCGCGTGGGAGAGGCACAGCAAGTGGCTCCAGATGCTGGGCGCACAGAGAGCAAGAAGCAGCAGCGGCAATCAGAGTCACTCCCTGCTGACGATGCACTGGACAGCGAGGAGCTTCTGCCTGGCGCGCAGAAGGACGAGCAGGCAGCAGCCGCAAAGCAGCAATCCAGGCTGGCCTCGTTTGCAAAGCCCACGCTGGCCAAGCCGGACAAAGGCAAGGCCAAGAAGAGGAAGGAGGCGCAGCAACCGGCGCCTGCCATGCCCGAGGGGGTGCAGCTGACAAAGGCCCAGCGCAAAAACCTGTGGCGCCAAAAAAGGCGTGCAATGTTGAAGCAGGGCGAATGACGTTGACAGCGCCCAAATTTTGTTGAGTTGTGTATTGAACACATGTGAGTTGTTGGTGGTGATTGTTGTACAGCGGACACACTTGACCTTACTTTGCTATGACAGCGTATTGCACGGTATGTGCTTTTGACGGAACAAGGATGCTCAAATCAAATGACTTCTTGCGGCCACGTTTTAACAAAAGGTCTTCCCAATTGGGTTCCCCAGACCAACCTTCTCACAGGATGTCCTCTTACATGTCTAAATCTAAAGCAATTGTGGACATTGTCTACAGCACAAATACTACGTGGGCTGACAATTAAACATGAAAACACGCATGTGAAACGCATACTTGTACAGAGCTATGATCTAAACTTAAAGGATAAGGTATCAAGTCAACTGGCACGCCTCGCATGCCCCAATGATCATCATCTCGACAACCGTTTCAGTGCAAATGCACCACAACATGATATTTTGATTGTTCATTTTTTTTCCGATGACAGTTGTTAAAAACAACAGAGAGGATTTTGACATGGGCACGGGCGCCAACCCGCCTCCAATGAAATGCGACTCGCACAGAGCTCAATGCAGAGCTAGTGCACAGATCCGGAGGACCTTTCCCTCATGGTGCTGTCTTGCAACAAATTCTGCCGCTCGTCCACGCCCCGCTCCGCTGCAACATCCAGGCCTGCTGAGATGCTGTCTTATTTGAGGAAAAAGGAATGCAGACATCAAGGCAGAGCGAAGGCAGGGCGATAGAAGAAAGGGCTGCCTCGCAAGTGCATGCAATGCAACAACAATACAATGATCTCCCTTGACTTGAAAGGGCAGACATGCAATGGCACAAGAAATGCTGCATGGCCAGACCTTGGACTTGTGCACAGAGTCCAGCTCACGAGAGACTTGCTCAAAGATCACTTTGGACTTGACATGCGATTTCAGATTGTCCTCACCTTCTAGCATTTTGGCATTTGGAGGCGTCAGAGGAGGAACCCATGAGGGCGGCAGAAGGCAGTGCAGCATTATTGCAAGACCCGCTAATCTGTTTACCTGCAAACAAATTGCACCAGATGTCAGATGCATCAAGGGCTGATCACTCTCTCGGACATTGGACGTGCCATGCATACTAATGCTTTCCATGTTGCACTTACCGCAGACAATCCTGCATGATGCAATACAGGTGCATGGCCAGCTGCCACAGGTAGATATATCAGGATGATCTTACCCACGGTGGCGCATGATTGCCAGTGAGCTTGAATGCAAGCTCGTCTGAAAAGTGATTGCAGTTGCGTTCCAGGAGATGATATGCATTCCCCCGATACTCGTTGCCCAACTGCTGCACAACCTCCTGGACTTCCTGTGCGTCCATGTCTGTCTCTCCAACCACGACGCTCTCTCGCCACACCACTGCAGGGTCAGACAGTGGATGGAACTTAAGCTGCTGAACTGCATCACAGCTCATCTTTAGCAGAGACTACAAACAATGTGCAATCGAGCCTTACCAGGCCCTGGAGCATCGCGGGGGTTGGTTGCAAACACCCCAGACATGTCATACTCGTGCCCTGCAGGGAGCAGCTCCAAGCTGTCAAGATGTCAGAATGATATGAAGTAACCTTGAGGAAGTGCGCTCGTACTTGCCATATACTGAGCAATCAGGATCACCTCCACCACCAGAAAACAAGAGCGACTAGGCCTGAGGTTGGAAATCCCAGAGAAGGCAGTACCTCCATAAGCATATTCGACTCCATGTACTTCGATACCACTGTGAAATATACCTGAAAGCGAGGAAAGATAATGTTAATATAGCTCACAATTATTATTTGACAGAGACACTTGCTCTTAAACAGGTGCGAAGTAGGTTCCCAAGAGACCAGGTGCCAAGGGTTTTGGTCGAAGGGCCATTAAAACAGATCATACCTATGCCACACCAGTATATCCACGAATTATCGTGTAGATCGTACACATTTACAGTCACCGGGGCGCCCATAACTGGAAGCTACCTCCAGGACCCAGAATGCGCAGACGTTACACCATTTTGAAACACATTGCTCTCAGCTGGTGCAGAGCTTTTAACTGATATTCCACAAGGTATCCGTGAATATGGATGCCTTTCTTCCAGCACAAAATTGCATCCTCCCATACCTTCGCTTCCAGGTCATGAGAGTTTTGACCCTGTTCTGCCCCTGGAGTATATACTAAGTAGGGGCGATGATGAATTTTCCCCAAACCCTACTTGTCTCGATGTGAGAATTTCCGGAACCGCCCGACATCCAAGGGTTGAAGACGGCGATTTCTAATATGTATTCTTGTACCTTCAAAACAGTTATGTTGACATAATCGCTCATCTTCCTTTCGTATATCTGTTGGTTGTTCAGAAAATAAACTCAGATCAATGAGTCGATGCCGAAAATGGTAACTACGATCCTGCGTCTGAAGAGGAAGGCGGAAGAACCTGCAGAAAAGAATCTTTGTGAGCCCCGTGCTTGCCTTTTTGCGTGCAGCTGTGTCCAGCCAAACCTAGGTACTGAAGGAGGAGCATTCGGTAAAAGCGTCTGCTTCTGCAGTGGTGAAGGGCCTCATCGATGACAAGAGACAGCGAAGGGAGCTGAGTGCAGTGTTTGCTGGTTTGGGCGTCGATCCCATTGCGCCCCAAGGGCAGTACTTCACTCACCTGACGACGCTCCCGTCCTCAGAATTTTGCACTCAAAATCAACAAGGCCCAGGCCTGCGAGCACCTGCCAGGGATAGCAGGTGATGAGTGATCTAGTCACTTGATTGAGAGCTGTTTGAATCTTTGGATGCTCCAGAAGCAAAGGACCGCACTTGCTCAGGCCACTCACAAGCCTATGAAGTGTTGGTCCTCTTTGGTGGTCAAGGGTACAGTCCAGCATGGAGGATGAGTATCAAGAGGAAGCTGTCTCCCAAGCAGCATCCGGGGGTCTTGCAGGAAGCCCAGGAACTTTGGGGGAAATCATGACGTTTGACGTTTTGCGCCCTGCTGCCGAGGACAATGCTGCCGGGTGAGCACCTCTTAATATGTCACCCACTGTTTGCCTCAGATGCGACAGTATGCAAACAATAAGCAACAGCTTGTCCCTGCAGGTCCGCCGCTTCTCCTTGGACTGCCAGGCGAGTGAGCCCTGACGATGGACATGGAAGTCTTGTAGACGCTGAGCAGGGTCCTGTTGGCGAATACGTTTTTGACCTATATGCATTGAGAGAAGACCAAGATACACACAGTGCGCAGGATCCCACCCCTGAAGTCCAGGTGAATCTCCCTCTCTGGTTTGTGTAATGACAGCATTGCAGTCTGCTTCAGCATTGATATGCAAATCTGCAAATGAAGCAAAAGTGTGAGAAGTGGCATTGTCTGCAGATGTTGTACGACAGCAGTCACTTCTGGGAAGAATCTGAGGAAGAGATTCATGAGGATGACAGCGAAGACTCAAATGCTGAGAGGCATTACACACATGAATATCCGGATGAAGCGGACTCACAGGGCACAGAGGACTTGAGCGAGTGTGACAGTGAGACTGAGCCCTATTGACATTGAACCCGAAGCATGATGGGCATGCGGCCTGTTACGACTTTGTTATGCGGCTTCCTCCTTGGGTTGTATGACGTCTGTGCCAAAGCTTGAAGCATTATTACGATAGTCGATGCACTTCTATCTAATAAGCAAGGCAGCCCTTTCTCCCTACAGGCCAGGTAGGTACCTACTTTGGCCCTCGCTCTGACTTCCATATATGCAGCTCTCCTGCTGTAACACCTCTTGCAGCCTCTCTACTCCTGTCCTCTTGTCCCTTTTGTGATGGACACATCAGTCATCCAGTTCTTCGCCCGACTCTGCACCATCCTGCTCATCTTGGTCGGCTTCCTCAGCACCGTCTCTCCCATCCTTGCCCTCCCCGTCCTCCTCGCTCTCCTCAGAGGAGCTCTCAACGTACGCTTGCGATGCCACGACCCTCCCCAAGAGGTCCTTGTGCTTGAGGTTGCCCACCTGGACAGTCTGTACCACCCCTGATGCCTGCAGCAGGCCTTTCACCAGGAAAATGCTCTGCTCCAGCCTCTTTTTCACTTGCGGCACCTGCAGTGGCAGGCCAGCTCATCAAAGGCACGATTTGTCCTTTAGAAGCTCCATGCAAGACTTTACTTGACTAGAAAGTTGATCTCTTAGCACATGGTGTTAGTGTCCTGGCAGAGGCTGACCTTGGCAACGATGCCCAGCTCTTTCCTGCACTTGGCCTCGGAGCAGAGTATCTGCATGATGCGCGTGCCTTTCTGCATGTCATGAGCCAGCTCCGTGAACTGCTCTACGCCGTGGTCGTCGCCGTTCACCAGCCCCTTCCAGAACTTGGCCAGCTTCATGAAGAGCTCCAGAAATCGCCCCCCGCACCTGACTGCTTGCAGGTGCACCTGTGATGTCACAGCCGCATGTTAATGCATGTACGCATCTTGCTGCAAAAGGATGACGCCACAAACGCAAGCCTGGGACTATATTATGACTTGTTTATTATAGTTGTCCATTGGCATCTCAAGGGCAATTTCGCACCTGCTTGTCTGTGTGAGTCTTTGTGACCTGATTCAGGGCAGCAAAGACTTTTGCACACTGGCAAGCCTGCTCAACAGTTGCCTCCACATCATCGGCTGCATTGCTGGCGGTCAGCTCCTTTGCTATGCTCTCCCACTTCTGCAGAAGCACCTCGAAGAGGGCCTTGTACCATGTGCCCAGGCTTGATGGACTCAGGGCTGCGTGAAGGCAGGAAAATTCCTCAATCACTTTGGCCAATCAATCCTGCTTCTGCTGAAAAAACACAGTCTCATTTCCTGAACAGCAGAAGGTTGCTAGTAAAAGGGTAACAAACTCACCAGCATAATCCGAGTCGCTGAGCATGGATGGCATCAGGTCCTCTGCCAACTTCAGCAGCGTGGCCAGAGGGCTGTTGTGGTGCACGACATGGAATCTGAGCAGAGTGGCAATGGCTGCGGTGCGGCCCTTCCAGCCACAGCCAGCGCCCTGCCGAGGCTTGTGTCTGCCGGGGGCCGCTGCTGGGCAGTGCTCCCAGTCATTCTGCAGCATTGCCTCAGCTGCACCGCTCACCCTCCCTGCAGGATGTTCATTATTTCTTGCCAAATCTGATTTTTGTTGCTTGGAGGCAAAAATTGCGGCATGCATGCCAATGTGTGCCCTGTACTCAAAAGAATAAATCTATACAAGCGTGAGGTGCATGTAGTGCGCAAGAGACGAGTACCTTCCAGGTCTGCGTCAGTCTCCTTGAGTTTGCTGCTGAGGAGCACGAGATTGTGCAGCACCTCCACGATGAGCAGTTCCTTATCAAACTCGCCCTCGCTGCCCGTTGATAAGCCTTCGGTGTATCTGAATGTGCCTTGTAGTAGTTCCACCACCTGGGTTATGCAACAAGAAAGTTGCTGAAGGGAACAAAGCGAACACATTGCGCATGTGTAGACAACTAGAAAGCAGCGTTGTCACTCTGCATGAATACCTGCTCACTGGATGGTGTAGGTGAGGCCCCTCGAGCCGGTGATGGCTCCTCTGAGAAAGCAGACAGGAAGGCCACCAGAAGGCGCTGGTGAGTCGCCAAGTGCAATTCCTTGCAGGCTGTGATGGTCTGCATGAGCTGCAAGGTGAGCGTCGACAGCCGGCTTGCTGCAGCGAATGCGTTGAGGGTATCCAGCGCGATGTCCTGATCCAGCAGCAAGCTGTCCTCCATGGCCATTTCAGAGCCAGGCAGTCTGGCAACCTCTGCTGCATCTCCTGCTCCCTCTGCATGATGCAGCCCAGTCGTTATTGTGTTTTAAATTGATGCAAGAAAGGGAGAACTTGAAGCTGAGGCCTTTGCGGGATCAGGTTCACCTGTGTCCTGGAGGAAGCTGTGGGCGGCCTGCTGCATCTTCTGAATGGCGGGCATGCATGACTCCAACAGCTGCACAAGTTCCTTTCGGGACGATATACCCAGGCCTGCACAACAGTGGTGCAAGGAAATAATTAACATCACTGTCATCATGAGCGGCATAGCATGAGAGAACTCCAATGCATCACTGCTTACGAGATGAGTCATCAGTATGCTAGGAGGACAGTACTAGACGGGTATTGTGCACTCACCGGGTGCGCATGCATGGGTGACTGGCTTAGCAAAGGGGTTCTTGTTCGCTGTTGGCAGGTGCACCTCCACGGCGCGCAGCAGCTCAGAGATCAGGTAGACCTGGGGCGCAAGTGCCATGCTGGCAGGTGTCACATCCGTCAGCACGCTCATGAGCCGCAGAGCTGAGGAGCACAGGGGGCGCAGGTGCCTCCGGACAAGCGCCAGCCTGCTCCAGTCAACTTGTCGGCATCAGAGCTTTGTCGGTATCAGCGGTATGCAAGCTGTCCATTAAATTCATGCAGCAAGGCCAGTAAAGAAACACGTCAGCTCAATTGAGGCCTTCCTGTGCGTTCCTCACCTGTCTTCCTGCCTATCGACATGTGTCTGCGAAGGCTGGTGGACATTGCTGGGAGCGTTCTCCTTGTGTTCCAGCGACTGCTCCTCAGTGTCTGTGTGGTCTTCACCATGCCTCTCAGACTCCTGTTGCGTGCCTTTGCCCTGACCCTTCTTCTTGGCCTGCTCACCGCAATGGCCTTCAGCACATCTCTGTAATGACAGTCAAACAGAATGCATTGGACTCTGGCAAGCGGCCTACCTTTGTACTTGTTGTGGCAGCAGGTAGGGAGGCGATGGCGCCTTGGCAGGTAGGGAGTCCAAGCGTGGCAGGCGCGTAATTGAGCACAACATTTAACAGGGCTTCCAATTGACAGAGGTGTTGCAGCCGCAGCACCAACTTCTGCTCCAAGTCTGGATCCTCCGCCCTCCTGCACATGAGTGTAGGCATGCATGACATATGGAAACCTTGATTATTAGGAACAGCCACTCTCCTGTTCTCCTGATGACCTCAAAGGGGCCTATGAATCTGGGCATTACCATACATACATCCATGCATACTATCAGAGGAATACAGTCATGTTTGGAAGGGCATACCCAGTCTTGTCGCAAGAGAAGGCATTGACAACCTCTCGCAGCCAGTTCACAGCATGCCAGAGACTCAGGCACGCCATTTGCCGCTGCTCTGCGCTTGATGCAGAGAGCTGCTTAACTGCCAGAGAGGAAGGCAGAGGGAGGCACAGGCTGCAGCCAAGAATGGCCGTCAAGCCATCCAAGCTATTTGTGGCCCTGAGCTCCAGTGTCTGTGTCAGGCCCAGCACAGCAGTGGCACACACCATCATGCCCCTGTCCCCAGTGCATGTATGGGTCATAATATATCACTGAACTCTTGCTACTCACAATTGGTGCAGAGCAGCGCACCAGAGATAGATCCGATGTGTGCATACCGGACGGAAGTTCTTGTAGCCAGCAGGATTTGCAGCACAGGCAGGGTGATTGGATTATCGATGCCATTCAAGTTCAACCACTGGCTCGCCTCAGCACTACTGTTTTGTACATCCTGCTCACACACCACAGTCTCATTACCCACACGTGCTGTCCTTGTGGCCTCATTTCAGACATCCTTTACATATGCCCTGACAAGCAGGGCACCACCCATGAGAGATGACAAGGCAACCATCATGCAAGATGCCCAAAGGACCTGACGCTTACAGGTAGGTTGGCTGAAGCCTCAATGTTGCCATCTACGACGTCGCACAGCATCGCCTGAAGCTCATCAGTGGCAAGGCAGCGCATGTGCTCCAGCAGGGCACTGCCCACATGTCCCTGCGCACCCCACCAATTGAAGAGGCCTGCAGAACTGGAGATCGACAACAAATTTGATTCAATAGACCATGTTGACAACAACGCCAAGAGGAAATGCTAACCTTGGCAACAATGCTGGCGAGTTCATCGCACAGAAGCGCAAAGACAGAGGCAGGCTGGTCAGATGAAGCCTTGCAGGCATTCACAGCATGGTCAAGGATCTCTGTTGCGCTTGAGATGCAGCGCTGCTGAAAGGCATCATCTCCGGTCTCGGCGGCTGCAGCCAGCTGCTCGATCAGAGACACTGTGCCAATAATCCCAATGCGGCAGGTCTGAATCGACATGCTCCTTATGTACTTCCTCAGCATGATCTGGTACTCGTTCTCCAGACTTGAGGTCTGCCTGCTATCGTGCTGGCCTCGCACCGCATGCACCACCAGTGCACTGAAGAGCTGACACACCTGCAGCAGCATGCATGCAAGTTCAGTTGCTTGATAGACCTCAACATGCGCAGTTGTGAGCACGCTCCTGAAAACTCTGATGCAATTCCTGAGGGGTGTGTGCGCAATTGTGAGCAGGGTCGCTGTTGGCCAGCATTACCTGATGGAGTTGCTTGGAATCATAGTCCTCCAAGTACTCCATGATGCTGGTCAGGAATGCAGCATAGCTCAGCAAGGCTTCAACATTGCTGGAAGCAAGCTGCAGCAGAGTCTCGATGGCTGCGCTTGTCTGTGCTGCTATTCTGGAGCCCAGATGCGTGTGAAGGCACCGCAACACTTCCTGGAGAAAGCAAATCAGATATTAAAAACTTCTTAATCCTGAATGCCACCTGCGCATGCGCGAACTCTGCCAAAAGTTCAATGACTCAACAAAACTTTCCTCACCTGCCGAGCATATGCATCCTCAAATTCCAAGAACAGCTCGGTATACATCTGGCGCCCCCCCTGTTGGGCGGCCTCAGAGGCAGAAGCGACCAGGACTCCAGCCAGCATTAGGAAGCTTGGGAAGAGCTCCTTCAAGTCAGCCTGAGCAGATGAAATGCCTTGACCAAGCAGTTCAGAAAGAGCAACGAAATGGCCGACCCATTTTGCACATGCTTAAGGTCTGAGGACCAGACCTGATGACCTTTGATCACCCTCGTCACAGAGGACCCATCGAAAAGGCCTGAAGCGAACTTTTTCTTGACGAGGGACTCAGCGTTCTTGCGCCACGAGTTGTCAAGAGAGTGTAGCAGTACGAGCAGCAGCACATCGGTGTTCTTATGCTGGTCCGCTTCTGCAGACCAAACTGTATGAATACCCAGGGTTACTACAGGTTGACACAAATGATACATGATGCAGGCCACAATAACATTGTTACCAGAGATGGACTGGATCTCGCGATGAAACGCATCGCATGCAATGGCTGATGCTTGCAGTCCAGTCTTCAATGCTAGCAAGGCCTGCAGCGATGGGCTCTGGGCACTGGCAAGGCCTTTCCCTCTGTCAAAAAGGTTTGGCACTGCGGTGCAAGCAGCAAGGGACTCATTTTACCACCTGCTTGATAGACACAACAAACAAAAGACAGCACCTGGCTATGAAAGTGTTGAATCGCACCTGTATAGCGAGGATCAGCACTCTCAACAAAATGCAATGCTTCCCGTATCATCTGTGCGACCTGCACCAGTGGTGAAATGCTCACCAACACAGCACTGTGCATGTGCAGAATGAAGACATGGATGGGGGGTACAGTAACAGACCTGTCCTTTTGTTGCGGTGGTCATGCTCCTGACAAGGTAAGCCAACATATCTGGCAAATCTGAGACAGCTGCCGAAGCCATGCGCTCCATAACCATCTCCAGAACTTGCATCTTGGAGACACACACACCAAAAGCATCAGGATGTGTTTCTGGCAAAGCAAATAGCGTTTCACAGCTGTTCTCAGATGGCGTGATGGACCAGACCAGAGATGCCAGGTCCACACCTGCAGATCTTCGGCAAGGCAAAGAGTGGAGAATGCATCAAGGGCAGAGAGCAGAAACGAGCCGTTCCCGTCGCACAATTCCTTCACCTTTGCCACAAGGGCCTGCATGGAAATCCATGTTAGCACATCGGGGCTCTAACCATCAAAATCAAGAAAACGCTCCACAAATATACACCCCACCTCGTGCTCATCCTCACCAACCAACTCTGAGAGGATGCTAAGGATGTCCTTCTGTAGCTCCTCTGGACAAGCATCAATCGCTTGTAGAAACAGCTCAGTGATGGCATTTTGATTTGCCAGACTATCCAGCCTGCAAGCAAGCTCAAAATAAAGTTCTGTTACGCAAGCCAACAGAAACTCATATCTTCAGAGTGTCAGGCATACCATCGGAATTGTGACAATATGAGCCGATCGATTCTCTCATGTTGCAAGCCCTCATCTGTGAGCTTCAGCAGCAAGAACTCTGCCACTGCGGTCTGGATAGGTTCCACTGTCAACAGGACACGCATAAAGCTATCCCCAGACACAGTTGTCTCCTGCAACAGAATGCGATTAAGCTTCAGAGACCTTGATCACAATTAAATTATGAAGCAATGGTGATTGGAAGGCCTCTGCACCTTGGACACCATGGGGAGCAGTGTGTGGCGCAGTATCGCATTATCATGGATGGCCGCTTCAAGGCCCGCAAGCAAATCTCTGCAAAGATCCTGGCTACCCTCGTATTGCCGTGGTTTCAGTAGGAGCTTTGTCGTCAAGTATTGTCGCAACTTTCTTGCATCTTGTACTCTAACTCCAGCTTCGGTATCGCTGGCCCAATCCATGCATCCCCCATTCTCGATCTGCAAAGCTCAAAGCAATTATTCGGGATCTGACGAAGCGCACAATTCAGCAGTCCGATCGCACAATACTCAACGAGAGAATTATACCAGTGTGAGGAAGATGTTGGATTCTTCCTCGCTCAATCGTTGACGCTTCCGAGCAGACTCTTCTTGAGCATCCATCGTACCTCGTAACGAAAATTGGTCTTGGATCGATCTGACCAGAGCGCAGAAAGCCCACAAAGAACGGAGTGCTGGGCCTGCTGCGAGCACCTGCGTGCACGTGCTCAGAGCGAGGATTTCTTTGCTGGCGGCATTTGCCCGATGCCCGAACAATTGAGACGAACATCTGCAAGTACGATTTTGTCGACGTCAAAAAGTAAAGAGGTGATACTTTGTTTCCGCAAAGCTTTAAAAAGATGAAAGAGCAGAAGGCCAAACGCAAAGTCGGTGGCCAAAAAGAGGAGAGTCCTGCAAAGAGATTAAAAGCGAGCACCGACGCGAAAAGGGACGTGCGAAAAGCTCCTGAACCAGCCCACGATGCCAAGTGCGTGAATACTATTTCTATGAACCCTGCTTGCTGCTGGCACAAAGCACCCCGTGGGTTATTAGGCCAACTATAAGGTGTTCTTTGTGCTTCGCAGAGATATTCCTGCATCTGGACAACACCAGGAAAGGCAGCGTAAACATCGCCCCCAGAATGTCCAGGTAGCATAGATGTTTTTGAAGTATGCTGTGAGGCGTCAGTGTGACCAACACTTGCACATATTTAAAACGAGGTGGCATTCACAGGATGCGATCATGAAGTGGGAAACTTTGCGGCGGCATGACACGGAATCAAAGCAGCGCGAGGAATTGATCAGCACTCTCCTCAAGGAGGTGAGGACCCTCGAAAAAAAGGGCGCCTATGGTTGCAGAGCTTCTTTTGTTTGCTTTCTCACAAGTTATTCTCGAATGAGAATAGTAGTGACGTTGACATCGGTGTCTGTTGTAGCTCAAGGGAGATCTCACGCGCATGGCGGCCTCCAAGACTGGTTCGCGCGTCCTGCAAGCTTGTGTGAAGCATGGCAACCCTAACCAGAGAGCCCAGATCCTGGAAGAGCTCCAGCCCTCTTTTCTAGAGCTGTCAAAGAGCCCCTATGCCCATCACTTGGTGTGTAAGCTGATTGACACAGCGCCAAAATCAGCAACTGAAGGTGAAGTACCATTTCTTTATCAGCCCTTGAAGGTGATCCGTATCTGTACAAGGCAGGCCTATGATGTTCAATACTGCGTTATCTACCTGATTCCAAGGATGACAACCAACCATTCTGAGGCCTGCCTGTACATGCCTTCATGTCTGTTCATAGCATAGATGATCAGGGAAGATGATGATGAGATACCTTCAAGAAGCCCACTCCCTTGTCCCATGAAGGTTCACATGATGCCGCAGGCTTTCTCAAGGCCTTCAAGGGCCAGGTGGTCAAACTGTTGCGCCACCCATGCGGCTCGAGGGTCATCAACGAGCTGTACCTACGCGCTTCAGGCAAACAGCGCACAGTCCTGGCAGCTGAGTTCTATGGCAGGGAGATGATCCTTTTCAGCCAGGTGCTGCTTCCTTTTTGCTCTCCCCAAGCGCTTGCGTTGGAAGATCTGCTCAGTTTGCTTTAATGAGAAAATCTTTGTAACAGGACCTGATGGGCAAGCTGTGGTGCAGGATGCTGCTCCCAAAAATCTTGCGGAGACCCTGAGCAGCATGGATGACACGGCCAAGTACAAAGTGATGCAGCAGATGAGCATCAACCTTATTCCAATCATGGAGAAGGGGCTGCTTGACCCCGTCATAGTGCACGGGTGCGGCGGCATGCAATCTCAATGAACGGCCAAATTCGCCGCGAGCACCCACTTCAATTGCGTCGTTTTGTGTCCCTTACAGTGTCCGAAACGATCTTGTGCTGCAGGCTTGTGGCAGAGTACATGGAAGCGGCCCCAGCCACTGCTGTGGCAGATGCTGTGGAGATGCTGGCTGGGCCCAATCTGCTGCACATGGTGCACTCGCACCACGGCGCCACTGCTGCATGCCAAGTGCTAGCCATGGCCACCGCCAAGCAGCGCAAGAAGGTCGTCAAGGCCATGAAAGGTAGTGATCTTGAGCAAGCCTTTATACAGCTTTTTGTAGACCGTCAAATGGACTTAAAATACACAGCTCATGCAGTATCTTTGTGGTGACCAGGGCATGTGAAGGTCATGGCATGTGATGAATGGGCGCACATTGTTGTCATGGCTGCGCTGGAGCACACGGATGACACAGCCCTCCTCCGCAAGACTTTGGTCCCTGAATTGCTGGTAAGTTGCTCCTACTGCCCATGTCTTTCTTCATCCATTTGAGTTGCCCAGGGGTTGTTGCATTGCGCGCCTTCGCTCTTTCTAGCCGTGTTGGTCAAAAGATGCTGAACAGGCTGAGCGCTTGACAGGGGGATTTGGAAGAGCTTTGCCAGCACAAGGTTGCGTGCCAGATCTTTCTGCACCTCCTTGCCCCCAGCTGTCGTGCATATGTGCCATTACATGTTTCTGCCCTCCTCGCTCCTCACCACGCTGCCGTGACCGCCAGCAAGCCTGCTTCGGAAGCCACAGCAGCAACTACCGATGAACCTAGCGAGGTGGGTATCATTGAATTTTGCTGAGCCCAATCTTGAAAGTTTTCAGGACGGAAGTACAGCCCCTCCAAGTACCTCAGTTTGAGGTGTCTTGTCAGACAAGAAGGACCGCCGCCTCTGATGTAGGCGATTGATTGACTTTGTGCAGGAAAGCCCGTCAGGGGTGCCTGGGTTCAGCAAGAAGGATGCAGGGTTGAGGCGGCAGGAGCTTCTTGGCAGCGGCAAGGGATCCCTGGCCACAGAGTTGACGATAGTTTGCGCAGCCACTGCGACAAAGCTGCTGCTCAATCCAAAAGGATCTGATTTGCTGGTGGAGGTCGCATGTGGGGCCGAAGGAGGTTTACAGTCATAGCTCAATCTCTTACCAAAGTCACCGTATTACCAAATTATATTTATCATTACTGTATTTATTCTATAACCAAATTAAACATGTTGGCCTTTCCGACTGTTTGAATGCAAGGAGAGTCCATTCGAAAAGCTTTAGTTGACTTCAGCTCACGCCATGCCATATATTGCAGGTCTTCTCACGGTTGCCTGCCCAGAGGGCGCTGCAGCTGTGCAGGATGCAATTGTGGCAGCAACTGCAGAAGAGCCCAGCACCTCAGGCGAGGGGTTGACAGGTGTGTGCTCTCCCTGTGCCTCGAATCACCTTCACTTTCTTGAAGCATCTGCTGGATTTGTACTCATAAGATACTGCATTCGCTAGAGCCCTGGTACAATGTTGACATTTCCTTCTGATGAGCAGAGCGGGTGATGGAGAACTACTTTGGCAGTCGTGCGCTGAAGAAGCTGATCGGAAGAGGCCAGGGCTCAGACAGCGGAGCGGTTGAGGCGCGCAAGGTTGCTTCCAAGCTGTGGGAGTCCAGCATGAAGGGCCGATGCAAAGATCTTTCAAGCAGCCATGCGGCAAAGGCAAGTGACTCTTTTTTGCAACTTTCACTCTTTGTGGGTTTGACACCTTTGTACCCTCTTCATGTCAAAATGTATTCCACTGGACCCCACTTGACCTGCTAAGCATGAGAGCACCTGTTGAGAAAGACAGGATGCAAAAAAGGCCTGGAAAATTAATGACCGCTACATGTGTGCAGGTCCTGGCTGCGGTGTTCCTTTTTGCGGATGCCGAGACCAGGGACAGCGTGAGGAGGGAGCTCCTGACTGTGATGAAGGATGGCGCTGCCATTGAGAGCTGGGCCAACACTGTTTTCGGGGGCCAGGCAGAGGCCCCCCAGAAACCTGTTGGGCAGCAAGCGGCCAAGAAGAAGGACAAGAAGGCTAAGAAGAAGTAGGATGAAACATCGCAGGCGAATTCTGGTATCTGAGTGGTCTGAAGTGGAGGACTGTTGTAGAAAGGTTGCTGTGGCGATGAGATGACTATAAGATGCACCGTTGAGACCTAGTAGACTTGAGAGGAGGGATGCACAGCAGCATTACTGTGGAGGCCCTCTTTGCTATTCAGCCACAAGGAGCATGGTTAGTTGGCTGATTGAGAAAATGAGTGGAAGGCATGCTACGAGCTTGGTCACCACTTGGCATGGCCGGCCCGGCCCGGCCGCCGGCGCGGCGCCGTGGCGGCAGCAAGCCGGCTGCACAAATCTTTAAAGATGCAACCTATGGATATGGTTGGCTTCATTGGATCGTGATATCACTTGGCGTAAGAGTTTGCACATTCTTTGCACCTTGCATGAAAAGATCCCGAGCTAGGAACACCTGTCCCTTCCTGGCATGCTGGCAATGACAGGTCGGCCAAAACAGGCCTCATCCAGATACGATTCAGCACACCGTCAGCTAGATTGATTTCCTTTATGCAAGGACCTTGATTAAAATATCGAATTTCTAAGGAAAGACTTCTGAAAAAAATGGCGCTTAAAGGTGTTTCCGGGACTCTTGTTGGACTTGCGCCTCCAGGATTTGGAGCGCGAAAACAGATCAGATCATCCAGACGTCATCTTCCACAGAAGGTTGATAACTTTATTGCTGGCAAGCAGTGATACCCTCAAAGCTCAGTTCTGTAAAAAATTTTGAAATGAAGAAAAATGTCTGCAGGTTGCTGCTTTGCATCGGGAAGTCCAGACGCCAGCACAGACTTCAACATCAAGAGCAATCCTGCCATGCACGGTAAAAGCAGTACAGCTCATGCTTTTGGATTCGATCAGCTTCATTTGTAAATTGCCTGTTGTTTCATGCAGATCTACCCACTACCTGCTGCTGATCTTCGCAAAATGCTTTGCAGCTCCCACTATCAGCCCTCTTGATGGGTAACAGTGCTTCGGCTGAGGATTTTGCAGACGCCGCAGCAAGCACTTCACAAGGGTTTGGGCTGAATCCAGCAGAGATAATACTTCTTTCAGCTCCGCCTCTGCTGTACGGTATATTCAGCCTGTATCGCTCCAAGGTCAACAACCAAGCAAAGGTACTAATTAAAGAGTTGACATCATCCTCACCTTCCTTGTGACCCTCACAACCTGTATTCATGCTATATCCAAAGCCTTTAATCTCCAAAGAAACTTGGTCGTGTGGTGCTGTGCAGATATCTGACTTTGTGAGCATCATTGCCGCAACAATCATCATTGGCAACATCGTGTCAGCCCTGGTCTTCAAGGTTCGCTTGTACTGATAAGAACAAGCAAGCATTAGGTGACAGTCCAACCCAGAGGAAGAGTGCTCTATGCGTAGCACTTCCAACCAAAGCAGTGCAATGAGTGGTGCTGGCGCCAAGCGTGCACTGCCGGTATCAGGCTGCGAGTGGCTGTGCTTTAAAGTGACCCAGTTGCAGGAGGTCCAGATAATTCGAGCATGTTCAGTGAGCCATCTCCTTTAGCAACATCTACATTACAGTTTTGGGGTATGCTGGATGTGACTACTGTAGTCTTAGAAATTGGAGTCGGGCATCAACATATGCCAATCACACCCCTGTGGAGCGATTGAACTTCTTGACCTGATGGCAATCGTAGTAGCTATGATTGCGGAACATGATGCAGTGCATAAGCTGCTGAGCACGTGTGTTTGAGAGCCTGAATTGTCACATACAGTCATGTGTCACCATCAATATCGCAGCGGTGCATCATGCAGAGTCCCTTGCAAGTATCTTGCAAGCTTGCAATTGTGACAGTATCATATATACAGACTATGGTAGCCTCTGGCAGTGTTACATGAAATAATTAAGCTCACACACTGCAATCAGAAACCCAGAGGCTGATTGTACGGGGTTTTGTGATTATGCCATCAGTGATGTGTTCAGACATTGACCTCACCCAAGAGACCATCTAGCCTTCGAATTCTCAGGAGTCCCAGGGATTCATTATCCCGATACTGCAGGCATCTTGCATTGGATGGCATTCATGCTTTGCATGTCTGGGCTTCAGATAGCGACAATTGATGCTGTGCAGGCATGCTCTCACACAGCCTCGTTATCCCTGCCAGAACATTCTGCGACAATACATTGGGACCGAGCCAGAATGTCGATATCATTAGACTCTGTACTGATGGATCTTCAATGTTCCTGTGACATTACATCAACGGGCCAGGCACAACCACTTCCATCAAAGCCAGCCCATCTGCTTGAGCACGCTCTGATCTGTAGTTGTTGCTGGATCTTGAAGCCCCTGTCCTGCCTCCGCCCTGCTGGTGCATTTCCCCACATAAACAAGACGAATCTTGCTGAATAAGACCAGCTATTAACGTTTGCGATGCAAGAGGCCATGTTGCACAACACCTGTGCTCAAGATCTGAGTGGTGTCTACTCACCGAGCAGATGGGCCAGACTCGTGAGAGTCAAAGCCTGGCAACAGGGTTTGAGACTCTGGTTGTTGCTGCGGCGGCACTGTGGGCTGGGTAGGGGTGGGTGAGGTATGCATGGGTGGGGTCTCCGTAGGTGGGATTTGCCTGGCTTGCATCACCTGCAGCAGTGTGCACTCTGCATGTCTGGCGCTGGCATGCATGCAGTATCAAGGCACAACATGAAGCTACTCAGCAAGGCCAAAAACATGCAGAGCGCTGTCAACTAAGGTTCCTTGGCAAATGGGGGCAGCAACTTGTTGAAATGCACCATCACCTCATCGTGAAGTGCCATGGTAGTGTGCAGAGCGTCCACTGTTTTCAGGCACTCAGACATCAGTCTTGAAGTTGCCTCTGAGCTGTGGCTGGCAAGCACATTCACGGCCCCTTCCAGATCATTCTGATAGGCTCGCAGCGCTGCAACTGATGCATCCAGGAACTTGGCGTCACCATCGCTGACAGTGCTGGCGTCGCTTCCACAGAGGGGCAACACAGCTTCCTGCACCACTGGAGGTATTAAGGCCAACTCAGCAGTGTGCCGTCTAAAAAGAGATATTGACAAGAACAACACAAAAACATTTAACAAATGGCAGTGACTTGAACCAGAAACTCTCAGCAAAGGGAACAGATACTTGTGACCCGCCTGGACTAGCTCGATCTGCGATTCAGCTCTTGCTATAAGAGCGCGAACACTGCTCTCTGTCACCTCCACTGGCTGCTCATTATGCGCTGTGTCTGCAGCGCCAGTCTCAGCACCTCTGAAAGGCATGACATAGAACGTCAGCAGATGGGAAGGGCAGCCTGTTGGCGACTAGTGATTTGCATCTCTCCTCGAATGGCATGGGGCCAAACCTCGGGCGGGGAGACTGAGCTGCGCCTTGCATGTTTCCCAGGATCTCAAAGGCCAACACTTTTGCCTGCTGACCGCTCCTCAAATCCTTCGAGAAACGATCCATGGGACTCTGGGCGAACCTGGAAACCTCCCCCAAGAGCTGCCCCTGCATGCCATTGTTGGCCACCATATCAAGCATGGACTCACAGTCACCAGAAAATGTTTATTTGTAGCAGCCTAAGAATCGCTTTGAAGAGGAGGAAAACCTGCTGCTGCCGTTCGAAGATGTTGGGGCATTCGCAGAAGACCTGAGGGCATTTGATTGCACTGTCAGACTAATGCTTTGTCTCAGAAACCGGAGCCGCACCACTATGTGAGATAACAGAGTCAGACGTGAGAACTTACCAGCTGAACGATGTTAAGGGCCAGGTGCACCTTGCAGTCAATCATGAGAGGCTGTTCAGGTGTGCAGAGCAATCCCCAGAACAGCAGCAGGTCCTCAAGCAAGGAGAGAGTCGATAGGTGCATGAACAAGCAGTGATACCAACCTTGTGCGGACGTTTCTGCTGTAACCGGGATATCAGAACATTCACCACCTCCTGCAATCGTACCAATGGCTTTTTAATGCTGTGCATAGTAAATTCTTGCACATGTGCTCCATGACATTCACACTATGGGAGCAATTGCTAAAACGGCTCTTGGCTGCTGGGAGGAAAGTAATAATTATGCAGAGATATGATGTTGCATCGACCTCTCACCTGGCTATGCACCTTTCCACTCTTTATCCGTGATATTATCTGTGCCCACAAAAGATGTCATCGTGGGTTGCCCTTTCGTTCGTGTCGGATTAGTTGACAAAAGCAGAATTGTCTGCACAAAGAAGCATAACGAGTCGTCCTACCATTCCATTCAAGGTTGGATCCGGTCCCGGCAGTGATTTGTTAGTTGCCTGTCTGCACAGCTCTGCGAACGAGGTTTCACTTGCAAACCTCATCTTGTTGAGCGAGATCGTCGAGCTGAGAAATATTTCTGTTCGTTTAGTACAAGCTGGCCGTCATATTGATTGCGATATGATGGTCATTTCAATATAATCGAAGACAGAATGGGAGCCCGAACACAACCCGACGCGAATAAAAGCAACTTGTCTTGTGTCAATTGTCACACCAACAAGCATCAGCACAGTCCTAAGTAATCATCGCAATATAAATGAAAGCATCTTCGATTGAGGATTGATGTGCAGAGTATACTCATGTCTGACTCCATGCCAACGGTACGGCATGCAAATTTTGTTGCCTGCGCTCGAGGGCGTTCCTATCGGCTAAGCGGAAATTTCTTGCATTCCAAGGCAAGTAATTAGTGTAATTGTCACAAACAATTTCATGCATCTGTTTGACCGCAAAACGCATGAGGCAGATTATCTCTCGACGCCTTTTGATCACGGCATTCTGCTCTCATGTTGAGATCTCCCTTACATGTAACCACCAGTGTACCATGAACACCTGTGGGCATCGAGGTAGTTCTGCAGAAGTCGATGTGTAGGTCCTATAAATACAATGGCATACAATTCAGAGCACTCGTACCCTCAGGCCTATGAGTATCCACAACAATACTATGGCAATCCTCAGCAGGAGGTCCCAGCTCCTCCAGCCCCCGATGGACAAGTGCCTCCTCCCCCGCTTCCATCCGAGCCGCCTCCTCCAGGAGAAGGCGTTTCGCAATCCGCTCATCCGGCTCTCCCTGCCAGCACAAGCACAAACGTGGTATGTCGAAAGAAAAGCACTGCAACTCACCAAAGTAGCTCCTCTGATACATGCAACATAAGAGAAACTTGATTGTGCAGGTGACCCCAGCGCCAGCCTATGCCCCTTACCCGGCACAAAATAGCTACCAGTATGGAGCAGACCCAAACGCGGCGTGGGCTGCATACTACCAGCAGCAGCAGTATTATCAGCAAGGTACGAAACCGTCAAGCTTTGATTGTTGTTTCTTGCTGTTGCCATCTATTTAAGTTGAGAGCTGAGTGCACAGCTGCAGGGCAATGGAATCAGCAGTGGCCTGGCTATGCCGGTCAACCGCAACCTCAATATCAGTACCCATCTGCTCAAAGGTACAGAGTCCTTGCTGCTCAATACTCCTTACGCGAACCTATGGTGCCTGTCACACAAAACTTCTCGGGAATGATCTGTGCAAGTTTGGCCTGCAGTTACGTGCCGAACGGACAAGCTCTTGCCCATTCCGCATCAGCGACGCCACTGGCAGCGCCTGTAACTCTCCAGCCTCCAGGAACTCCCACAGGTGTGCATGCACATCGCGCCTGCCTGAATCCGCATGCTAACTGAATTGACACGAGCTCAATACTCTCTTGGGTTTGCAGGTGCGAGCGTTGCTCCTGCAGCAGCGAGTCCTCCCCCCTGGTCCGTCTCACAAAGGCCCAGCACTTCTCAGGCAGCAACCACAGCCAATGTTGGCACCCCCAAAAGCAGGCAGTCTCAGGTGCCCAATGGACAGTACCCGGGGTTCTTCATCCGGCCGCAGATGCCCAAGGCAAAGCTGCAGAATGGAAGGAGCGGCGCTGTTAGCACCGCTGCTGCACCGGCATATGTGAGTGTGGCAGACAAGGCGCCAGATGCCAAGGCGGCAAGCGGACCTGCAGCAGGGAGCGGCGGGAACAGCTGGCCTGCTTCACTCAAAGCATATGTAGAGCGGGCATTTGCACAGGGCACGCGCGGTGGGGACCGGGCCGAACTGCAGGAGAAGCTGAAGCAGATCATCAATGACGCCAAGGCAAAGGGAGAGTTGTGGACTAGGAGCTGGGACAGCATGCCATTACCAAACAGCGCTGGCATGCAGGAGAGCGCCCCAGAGCCTGCCTCATGGCTGCAGGCGGCCAGGGCTAGCACCCTCAGCAGACAGTCAGTCTCAGAGTCACTTGCAAGGTCACGGGAAGAGAGGTTTGAAGCATGCTGCATTTCTTCCTTGCTTCTATTTGTTAGAGCACTAGCGATTTGCTGATACTTGGCGGCATTGTACAGCAGACGTTAAGCAAGGTGAGGAATGATTGTGCAGGCGAAGGCCACCATCTCCATTATACTCAAAGCGGAAGCGCTCGTGGCGGGCGGCATCTTCGTCCAGCAGCGGGAGTGAGGACGAGGCTGACAGAAACAGGCTGCCCAGGGACGGAGAGCGTGCACGCCGCGCCAGCAGAGCCAACCGCTTCAGGACCGGTGCAGCACCAGACGCGCAAGTGTACCCCCGGGTGAGTCAACCTTCAGCGTTCACACTGCATGCATCCCAGAGCAACGCAATTGCCAATTGCATCGTGCACACACAAAGCCGGGTCTGTAAGCTTTGCGCGTTCCTGCAGGATCAAATGAGCCAGAAGGAGAAGCTGGCGGCGCTGGCAGAGGACGTGGAGCAGGTGGATTGGGAGCAGTTTGTGGTGAAGGGTACAATGGAGGAGCTGGAGAAGAGCTACTTCCGGCTGACGTCTGCGCCGGCGCCGTCCACTGTGCGGCCGGAGGCCGTGCTGCGGCGCGCATGCGACCGCCTGGTGCACCTCCTGAGGCAGGGCAAGGAGAATTACTTCTACGCTCTGGACCAGTTCAAGGGCATGCGCCAGGACTGCACCGTGCAGCATCTTCGCAACGATCTCACGGTGCGGCAGCTTGCTGTTTTTCAGCCGTAAAGGTTGCATATCAGCCTGAATGATCCAGGGAATGTCAACAAGAGAATTGCTGTCATCTGATCACAATTGCGTGCGCTGCTTTGGCACAGGTGCTCATCTATGAGGCGCATGCTCGAGCTGCTCTGGAGTATGGTGATCATGCAGAATACAACCAGTGCCAGACGCAGCTGGACTTCCTGTACAGGGACACCAGCCTTCCTGGCTGCCGTGAAGAGTTCCTGGCCTACCGCATCCTCTACCAGACCGCCCACGCCAAGCAGGGGGAGAGCGGCGCACTGCTCTACACCCTGCGCTCTGCCGTGGCCAGAGTACGGCCTCCGCGCGCTCTTCTGTCGCTTTCTCTTAAGCAAGTGCTTGATGATTTCGCTGCTGCTCACTGATTCATGGTTAATGCTGCAGGAAGGCAGTCACCCGGCCGTGCAGCATGCCTTGGAGGTAAGCAGCTTTTCCTTGCTACTCACATATTGATTATGATGTCTGTGGACGTTCATGACTTGTCCCTTCTTACTGGGACGAGGGACCTTGAGCAGTGCAGGGTGCTAAGGGATGATGCTGTGGCATGTGCAGGTTCGAGAAGCAGTGTTTTGCAGCAATTACAAGGCACTGTTCAGGCTCTACGGGACCGCTCCCAGCATGGGCCGGGCGCTGATGGACATCTTCATTGAACGGTTCAGATATGCTGGGCTGAACATGGTTGTGAGGGCGCACAAGCCGCACGTGCAGCTGCTGTTCTTGACCCGCATCCTGGGCTTTCTGGCGGCAGCAGACAACAACGAGAGGACAGCGCCATCTGCTGTGGCTGGTGGCATACCCCTGCCTGGATCCAGACTGCCAGAATTTGTTGGCAAGCACGCACCACAGGTGCTACTGCAAACTCTACCATTGCAAGTAGATCTGGCCCTGCAACCCATGATGGTGTATTCTCAGCAGGATTGCCACAGAACAAGAGTGAAGGTAAACAGCTGACATGTCTGCTTGGCTCCTGTTGCAGGACGATCCTGAGCTTGCCGCAGAGCAGTGCATAAAATGGCTCGAAGATCATGGGGCAGTGGTGACATTGGCCGCAGGTATGCTTCTGCAATTGTCATCCAAGCCCTCCATTGGAATTTATTCTGCTCTGCTTGCTTGGTTTTGAACATTCTGCCTCATAAAGTCCTCGGTGGCAATTACAGCCTTGTGTGTTGTGCTTACAGGAGGGAAATCTACAGATGCAGTTCTAGACTGCAAGAATAGTGCCAATCGGCTGTTCCTGCCTGCTCCTGTTGCAGTGGCGCATGGAGATGCCAACCTGGCGATTGATGACTTCCTCAAGTCGGTCTCATGACTCTCCTCTCACAAAGTGTCCCGAAGGTAATGGCATCCCTCCTGAGCGCTCTGCTTTGCTTGTGTGAACTGTGACCTCCTCTATGACTGAGGTTTAACTGCCAAATAACTCCGCTTGGGGATGCACGAGCGATAAAATTGCCAGAGACCCAGGCAAGCAGCCTTGAGAGCGGTCTTGAACAATGACTGAAATGTGGGCGAGTGGTGCGAATTAGGGAGTGTAGCTGCAGCCTTATTGAGCTCAACAGATACTGAACTTGCTAAATATTGCGACCACATAGTGTTTTTGGATTTGTTTGCCTTTGTCTGGCTGAGGGGATGTTCAAAACAACCAAGCCTGGTTCTCTTCCAGACCGGTACCGTGCATGTATGACTGTCACTGCAGTATCTGTAGGGCACGCTTGCGGTCCACTGTTGCTGAAAGCCAGTGTAAGCCACGAACATTACATGCTTGATGGGATCAATAGCAGCATCACACTATCTGCACGTCATTTTTCAAAAACACATGAATGTGCGAAGAAAAATTCGAATTTCGTCTGTGAATTCAAGCGCTCTCCCCTTCCAGCATGCAGCTGCAGCATGATGACTCATGCGTGCAATGCTCTTGATCATCCTCGCATCTTCTAGTCTAGAATTTCTAGATATGGATCGTTGAAATCTTCTATAAGTATTGTAGCAATCCTTCATTGACACTGCCTGATCGTTCATCTCAACATTTTCAAAAGAAACAAACGGATCGTAATAGAAATGCCTTCTGGTCATCGTGATGCCTATGGTTTCGAGGTGAGCGTGTGACACAATTGTTGTGATGCATCTACTCGCAGTGTATATTGATTGACATCTAACGAAGATGATTGTCATCACAGGTCAAGAAGGAATTCTTGGAGTTGTACAGAAGATATGCCCCACTCTGGGAAAAGGAGGAAACCGAGCGCACGCAGAGGTGGTCGGTGTTGCTAGAAACGAACTTTGGAGAAGGCACACCGCAGGATCCAATCAGGTCTGCTTAAGCTCTCCTTTGCCCCTGAGATGTCTCCCCATCAGTACAAATTTCTCGATCACCACTCATCACAGAGATGGAACTGGTGAAGGGAGGAGAAGGAGAAGGCAAGTGTAGAGGCCCTGATGACAGCGCTGCTTGATTGGCGCGCTGCATGCGGACATGATGCAGCTGACCCACCACCTTGGTACCAGCCCCTGCGATCCCTGGTGCAGGCAGGCATTCCAATGGTGAGGCTGCAGGGCTAAATTGTCTTCTGCTATTTTTGAGGAGCAAGTGACCTTAAGTCTGTCCTCTTGTCATGGCTGAGTTCTGTGGGGTTGCATGCTGCAGTCCATGCGCGGGCAGCTGTGGAAGGGATTCTTGAATATAGGGAAGAAGAGGATTCCCGGTGCCTATGACAAGCTCGTCTCCAAGGCACTTGGGAAGCGCTTCCATGGAAAGGTAGACCCGCGCTTCACAGGAGTGTATTCACATGTCCGACTCGATTTGGAAAGGACCCCGCCATGTATTTAAGGGGAGCTTGTAATGACGTGACTGCCATGTGCAGAAACAAAGCAAAGATGAGACAGCACAGACCACCAGCCACCAGCCTGAGGGGGATGGTGTGGAGTCACAGCACGCTGAAGCGGCAGCGCCTCTCCAGTCTGAAGCACCCATGAGCAACGATGCGCACTCTGCAGCAGATGCAACAGCGCAAGCATCGGAGAGCCCCTTCAACTTGGACATAGCCAAATTTGCACAGATCGCTCTTCTCGAGTCCCAGAAAAGGAGCATCGCGGCTGCAGCTACAGCCAGGGCAGGAATTGCGCAGCAAGCTGGGCCATCGTCAGGGCCTGGCAAGGCAGAGAGGCGGCCGGCATCATGGCACAACACCGACTGGAACATGCAGATTGAGAAGGATCTGCACAGGACCTTCCCAGGCCACCCTGTCATGGACAGCAGCGGCCGCAACGCGCTGCGACGCTTGCTGGCCGCGTACGCACGCCGCAACCCATCTGTCGGCTACTGCCAGGTGCAGAACTTCTCTTGCCCCTAACATGTGCCCCGCTCCTGGACGAGGTCCTCATATGTTCACAAAGGTCACTGCAGATGCACTGTGGTTCTGAACCTGGGTGCCAAGGAAGGATGTCAGAAAAAATGTGCTGTCTTCGTGCAGGGCATGAACTTTGTCGCTGGCTGCCTGCTGCTATTCATGGATGAGGAGGATGCGTTCTGGTCGCTGGCGTGTGTCATTGAGGACCTGCTGCCAGGCTACTTCTCAACCGCCATGGTGGAGCCACAGGTGGGCCACTACCTTGACAGCGCCACCTCGCAATGAAAGCACTCCCTTTTACAGTGTCAGCTGTAGCTTCATGCTTTTTCTAGCACAGTAAGTTGCATCACTGGGCTGTGTGGCACTGGCAGGTAGATCAGCTGGTGTTCAGGAATCTGGTGGACGCTGGCTTCCCGCGCCTGTCCTCGCACCTGGATTCCCTGGGAGCGCATGTGGCCGGCGTCTCCACGCAGTGGTTCCTCTGCCTCTTCGTCAACTCGCTGCCGCTGGAGACCTGCCTGCGCGTGTGGGACATCTTTTTCTTTGAGCAGTGCTCCTCCGTCCTCTTCAGAGTGGCCATGGCTCTGGTGGACATCTATGCCCAGGTACTGATGCCCATGTGCACCGTTTACTTAGCATGTGCTGCATGCATGTTGTCATCGAGATGGATCAAATTATATGGAGTTGCCACCAAGTTTCAAATGATGTGAAGTTGTTTATCTGCTGGCAGGCGCTCGTGGCGACAGTTGACAGCATTGACGCCTTCTCGCTGTTGCAAAACATGGCGCCCATGTCGTACGACAGCTCGCGCCTGGTCGATGTTGCCTGCATCGCGTATGCTCACATCGACTTGGTGTGCATCAAAGGGTTGCGAGAAAAGTTCTTCTCCACCGTTCAGAAGCAGTTCCAGGTCAGGAACCAATCCAATCCAGGCTGTGGATGGCTAGCAAGTTTGCAGTGCAATCTCAAGAAATAATCCAGAGCAGGATGGCATTTTAAAGGCAATGACCTTCACCCCTTGGCGGTTGTAAAGGATGTGATTTGTGGCGTCCAGGATCGCTTTGGAAAGCCTCCAGAGGTGATGCGCTCAAAATCAGACGAGGATGAGGGCCTGAGCTTCACCTGGGCGCCTGCAACGCTGCCAGCCGGGCAGCCGCTTGTGGAGGAGGGCGGTGAGCAGGGAAGGAGCTACCTCCCGCTCATGGGCAGCCTGCGGCCCGAGGCAGACGAGCCAAACTCGGATCAGCTCATGTGCGCTGAGGTGAAAGGCGTCCCTGAATGCATGCCTTCGAGCGCTGTCTGCCAGAGTAATTTTTTCTCAGCTTCATCTTCCTTCTGGGAGGTGTTAAGAATATGCAACAGCCCGCTGTAAGCTGTGGGCTGGACTTTGCGCAACAGGAGGTGGTTCCAGAACCGGTGAAGGAGGCAGCGCCAGAGCAAGTGGCGGCCAAGTCCCCGGAGCCGAGCCCGTGCAGCACGCCGCGCAGTGACTCCGACGCTGAGACTGCATCGCCCACCAGCGCCGCTTCCACGTCCTCCTGGCACGCCACGCCCACCTGGAACGACATCACCACCTTCTCGCAGGTCTGTCTGCTCAGTCACCACCCTGCCACAACTCAGCCCAGCAGACTGATTTGCTAATGCGGTGTGGGGCGCTGTGCTGGTCATTAAGTGAAAGGGCTGCCTGAGCGATCTGGGCTGGTGTGGTTGTGCAGCACACACTGCGCCACCTGTCGCGCCTGTCCAACACCCTGCTGACGGAGGACGCCTGCGCGGGCCTCGCCGGGGGGCACGTTAGTGGGGAGGCAGCGCGGCAGGAGGTAGCGGCGGTGCCGTGCGAGGCGCCGCTGCAGGGCGCAGAGTACGAGCAGGTGGCCGCCCTGAGCAGCGACCTGGCCGCCCGCCTGCCGCGCCTCAACCTGGCAGCCGCCCGCCGTCGGCAGCCTCCAACAGGTGCCGACGCTCGTTTTAACCCTTGCTCTCCCTGCTCGCTCTAAAGTCCTGATCAATTCATAAATGGTTGAACGCTTTTGGCACACAGCCTGTTTGCCACCTCTATCACGCGTTGTATTGCTGAACGCTCTGAAGTCCTGTCCTCAGCCAGCCAACCTGGCAATGCATGGATATCGTTGCTCACACACAATTTCTTGGCAATTTACGCCTCACGTGAAATTTCAAGCCTTTTTTGCCTCGAAATTGTGATTTGACACCAACTACTTGTGCACAGGGGAGGAGACTGCTGGCAGCGTCGGCCACCAGAGTGTGTCCGACCCACAGCCAGCGCACCCTGAACAAGCTTGCAGCAAAGCAGCCATGCAGAGACCGGAGGCCTCACAGCAGCAGGGCCAGTCCCAAGCAGCGGCAGCTCTATTTGAGATTGCAGCTACCCCTTCGGTCACTGTCGAGGCAGGGGAAAGAGACGCAGGTGGGATGCCCAGCACAGACAGCAGCAAGGCAGATGATCCTGCAGGCAAAAGCAGACAGCAGCAGACAAGCAGTGCCGCAGTGGCTTCAACCTCTGCACTCACCGGCAAATTGAGGGCCACCAGAAACCAGCAGCAACAGGGGGCCGACCCAGAGGACTGGGATCAGTCCTTCAGCGCAGAGGCACCTTCGCTTGAAAGCAGTCCTGCAGGAGAAGGCCTTCCTTCGCGTCACACAAGTGTGCAGGACCAACCAAAAGCTAGCTCGGTGCGAGCTTCCATCTGCTACAGCTCCGTCACCATGCGTTCCCTCTGAAAGATGTTGCATTGTGCAGCATTGCCAGGAGCAGGACATCAGCATGTCATGAAGAAATGCACTGTTCATGATGATCAATTGTATAGTGCATTGTATTGACTGATATTGGTTTCTGTGATGCCCACAGGAAGGACCTGGTCAGAGTGCAGCTGCACAGCAGATGCTGAACCTGGTCGACTTACTTGAAGAGGAGCTCTTTGCAGCAGAGGCACGGCGCTATGATACCGAGGCACGCCCCACCCCCAGCTTGCTCAGCTCCTTCCAAGTGCTATAATAAGCTCTTAACATGAAAATTTTAGACTCAGGCGCTTTTGTGATAGAGGGTATTGTGGCTGGGAATGGCATGATGTAACTGTTGCATCCTGCATGCAGGTGGCTGCAGATGCCCTGGTAGTGACAGAGAACGAGCTGCGCGGCAAGCTCACGGCGGCAGATGAAGAGATTGCAGAGAAGCGGGGGCTGCTGGCAGACCTGAACACCCGCTATGATGCAGTGGCTGCTGAGCTGGCGGGGGCGGAGGCCAACCTGTCCTCGGCCGATGCCCTCTTGACAGGCGCCAAGGCCCACCTGGCCCTGAAGGAGTCCCTGCTCTTTGAGAAAGAGACCCTGATTGCTGCGCTCAGGAAGCGCACCAGCGTCAAAAGCAGTGCCGCGCCCAGATTCTGGCAGTCGTTCGGTCGCTTCAGGCGCGCTGCAGGGCCTGCGCCAGATCAGGAGCAGGCCCCGCAGAATGCATGAGGATGTCTCTGCGTGGCTGCTGTCCAGTGACATTCGTCCTCTGCGTACTCTAGAACTCTGCTGAGTCTAATGCACCTGAGTTGACGAGCACCATTTGTTCCAGCTTCGCCGGAAGTTGAGTCAGCTGTGGTGAGGATGATGGCCTCTGCTACATGTAACCCTGCACCATTGCCACCTGTACAAATTGTAATGGTTACATTAATATCTTCATGATATCATCTTGATGCGATCGATTGATCATCTTAATGCTGTCATCAGTGATGATCATAAGTAATATGCAACTTGCATCATCCATGGCCATATGAAATGGCCATGGACTCCAAGCCAGGACAACAGCTCTAGCTCAGATTTGAAGCATGAATTAGATGCTGATCAGGCATGAGAATTTCAGCTCAATTTTCAAAGAAATCTTAAAGTCCGGATGATGTTTGTCTATCCAAGATGGATGTTTGGGATGAGTCACCTCTTCCGACACCTCTTCCGAAAGCGCCTGCAAGCGTTACGGAATGTTAACTCGGTACATTCTGCAGTTCGAAATTATCGATCGGCGAGAGTGACTCATAAAACCAAAGATTGGTTCTTAGTCAAGAGGAGTTTAATAGTACGACAGTCCATAATGCTCTCTGACCAGGAGCACAATTTTCAACAGTTCATCCAGCGACCAGAAAACCAAAGGCTTCTGCAGACACAGCAACGGAAGCAGCTGAAACGGGCTTTACTCCAAAAAGAAAATCAAAGGGCACATGATTTTCGGGACAGGGTAAGATTTTGTCACTCATTCATTGTTCGGATGCGTTCAAAGAAGTTGCTTTCAGACTACTAGTTTCCATCCACACAGGTGTTGGAGACGGACTACGAAGTGCAAAAGCTGCTTGCCCCTTTCTTGAAGATCCCATCCTTAAGGAGTATCATTCAAACCTTTGTGAATGATGATGATGGTGACTTTGGAAAGTGGGCTGCAAATCCCTCGGTCATCCAGATGCTGACTCGAGCCAAGCAGTTGTTGGATAAAGGCGCCATGACAGATGAAGAAATGGGGAGTACCTTCGCCGCCTACCTGGAGGTAGTCTTGGCCGCTCACCACCTAAGACACCGGTTCCTGTTTCCCGATTTTGTTATATTCTTTGGCTGTGTGCATGTAGACACCGTGTCAATTTTGCATTGCAGGCACAGGCTGCCAAAAATGACTCTCTGCCTGCCGCTCTCGCATCAGGAGAGCAGCCTGCGCGGCTGGCATCAGATCAGCTTGTGCCTGCGTTGAATGAGCATGTGCGGCTCATACACCTGAGCTGTCCAGCGGTATACCCTGGCATTGATTCAGTCGTCATGATGCAGCTTCCTGCTGTCCAGTGACTGGAGCTTTTGCACATGCAGCTTGACCAGCGACGAAGAGGGAACGATTTCTTCAGGAAGGGGGACTTGGAAATAGCAATCTGGCACTACAAGCAGGCACTCTCAATTGTCAGTGTCATCTCAGCAATGAGTCAGGCTGACCAAGGGGAAATCGACCAGAACACAGCAACAGTGCAGCTAAATATTGCCGCCGTTCAGCTGGGCTTGAAACAATTTGCAGCTGCTGCCCAGTCTTGCAGTGCAGCGATTTCTAGCCAGCCAAACAATGTCAAGGGGTTCATACGCCGAGCCAAATGCCACTGCTTCATGCATGAATATCAGGTGAGCACTTTCATTCAAATAAGAATAGAGCACTCTCCATAGGAAAAAGTTATCCCATAATGCAAGAACCATGAAAGCGCAGAACAGACATTTCTCTGTGCCACTTCAGAAAGCTGCAAAAGATTTGGTGGAGGCACGCAGACTGGATCCTGGCAATGAGATGATCGAGCAGGTGCAACTCATGATGCTAAGGATGAAGCGAAAAGGAAGGACGAGTGACAAGCAGACGTATTACAGGATGTTCTCAACAGCCAGTAAAGACTGAGGTACATGCATCGTTTGAGACAAACACTTCATGGACAATGTGCCCAAATTCTCTCAAGCCGCTCAACGGCCCTTTGTGCATCAGCGTAGTGTAAACACACGAGCAGTGTTGTCGTCGCTTCCTGTGATAACAGAATTACCGTCCCTGCTGACAGCAATGTCTTGAATGCCCTCTTGATGCCCGGTCCACTGTTGCGTGCATGTGCCTGTCATCAAGCGGCACAACCGTGACCACCACGAGCTTGTGGGAGTCAATCACTCCTTTCTTCACTATCACAAACCAATTGACGCATGCTCAAATATAAAGAAGCCACATCTGCGCACAAGGGACCATTGCTGACCTGTTCTTGCATCCCAGCAGCGCGCCACTCCGTCCAGGCAAGCAGTGTACACAAGGGGCTGGCTGGGGTGGAGCACTAGCTTCACAACAGCCTGCAAGGGTAAGCAGGACACTTCAGACACAAACATCTTGTCCCCAACACAGTGAGACAGCAAATATCAGAATGCGCAAGAAAGAACACTTTCATTCAAGGTGTGGGTGAGGAATCTCAAGGCTGACCTCTGGGTGTTGGCAAGTTGATCGCACGGACAGAGTAGCAGTGTCCCATATTATAAGGTTGCCATCCACGCTCCCCGTCGCACTGTATGGCATCACTGCTGACATGTGGGCCGCCTCAATGGAGTCCGTGTGACCTGAAGCCAGCATGTGCTCGTCAAGCACATGTCACACTGAATGCAAAGCGATCCAATGGGTGTCAGACCGTAAAAATCTTGTCATAGATATCCAGGGTCTGCACCTGTCAGCCTGCCAAGAATGCGGCCAGACTGGATGTTGGTCAGACAGGCAGAGCCGTCTTCTGCTCCAGTGATGGCAGTTGTGGAGTCTGCATGGACGTCCAGCGCAGTGAGCCCTGCATATATGTGCCCAAAATTCAGGACATGGCATTGACCAGCCTAAAAATAAGTGTCTCAGAAAATTCAACGAAGCGAGTGACACAAGCAGCATACCGACTGGATGGAACTGCTGCCCCTGCATGGTCTTGAGGCATGTTCCACTCTTGGGGTCCCAGACGCGAAGACTTGCATCATATTCACCTCCCCCTGTCACGACCAGCTTCCCATCTGGTGTGAAACGACCACATCTCACCGGCCCGCTGTGCCCTGTGAACACCTGTGGAACCATCGGCTCACAAGGCTTAGACGGCCAGAATGCCCCGCACATGAGTTTGTTCCAGAGCAAACGATCTCATATCACACCGCTTCTGAAATGTCATGAAGAAAGCGAGAGTCCACCTGCATGCATGCTGCTGTCTGGGCATTCCACAGCCAAGCTGTGAAGTCATCTGATCCTGCCACAACAATGTCCCCACGAGGGTGCCAGTCCACCCAGTCAATGGCTCCACCGGGCCCTTCCAGGCTGTGCTTGCACCTGCCTGATGCCGTATCCCAGATTCCAACATGCCCTGCAGAGCAGACACACCTTTTTGGGGAATGAAAAAATCCGACTCGACCAACCATGCTCACCCACGTTGCATTTCTGTTGTCACAGAAAGTTGAGCATGCCTTGCTACAAACGAGAGTCGCACCGTCCAGGCCTCCGGAAGCTAGGAGACTGCCACTCATATTGAAGCGGAGTGAGGCCACCTATAGAGCACTCTGAATTCAGTCCCTGCCTCAGTTAGAGCGGGCACTTTCCAATGATCTCGCAACGTCAAGACTTACAAAGCACCTTTAATTGGTGCTGACTGCCTCATGTGTAGCATATCTGCAAGATGTGAAGCCGCACCGTGTCTGTATGGCCACTCAGCTCTGCTGTTGAGGCCCCTGTATCATCTCCAACCTGCACAATAAGCATATTTAAGTGTGCCTAGCATTTGGTCTGCATGGCTTTTTGTCTCTGTGTCAAAAATACTTTGGATAGAAAATACATCCTTAGGCAACAGCAATGTCCTTTGCTGCTGTGCATACCTGCCAAAGGAACACTCTATCATCCGCACCGCCAGTTGCCACGAGGTCAGAGTTCGGGTGCCATGCTACAGCAAATACAGCGCCTGCAGGCCCCACAAGGATTGTCACGCTAATCTCATCATGATCATCGGCAAGGTGAGATTGGATCTGCTTGCCACATTTCCTACCTGTGTGTCCTTCGAAAGCGTGCACTGACTCATCCTGGGCATTATGATCTTCTTCAGGCATTGACGTATCATCGTCGCTGTCCTCATCATCAATTGGAGCCTCATCCCCGCCTGCAAGGTCTGCTACAACTTGGCTGTCGCCGTGCAGAGTTTGTTCGTCTCCCACAAATTGCTCTGCCTCTTCATCTGACGACATGCTTTCTGTGCACTTGAAAAGTACAGATGATACTATATAATATAGAGCTTTGAGAGTATGTACACCTTGAGTTTAGAAGATCGAAAAGGACGACGCAGCAGGAAGAAACTAGTCTGTGGTTGGGACGCCGCTGTCCCGATGCCCTCTTGGTTTGGGACGATCAATCATGAATGCCTGGCTGTCCTTGGTGCGAATATTGAATTGGTGATCAGGCACACATCAGCAATGCAAATTTGCTGGCACAGCTCACCATGTTCGAAGCCCCTGTGGTTTCCAAGACCCCGTCACAAACTGTTTGGTCCAGCTGTCGCTGGACATGCGAGTGCCCCAAGCCATATAAGGCTTGTGCCATGCATCGTGCATTGTCAGCAGAAGATTTATGATGATCACGACGAACGCCACATCGTCTTTGGAGATGGGCTTTCCCGACGTGCTTTTGTGCTATCCTTGATAGGTTCGCAGCCTTGTGTAAAGAAAGGCCAATGCTTTCGAGAAGACCTGCACTGAAATACTGACGTAATTTTCATTGGAGAAAGATCTCATATGCATGTTACGCCGATGCAGGGATCCTGCAGCTGGGACAGCCTGTATTTGCTATTGAGCAGGCTAGTGCGCCTTCACAAGGTGACCTTCACGCATGCCCCCATCCATCTAATCAAGATCAAGACAAAGCAACAGTCTGAACTAGGGGCTTGCAAGATATAATTCCTATGAATGTGTTTGTCTGTATCTTGCTGCATTGCAGGTGGTGAAGCGCGTTCGGAGGCGCCTATCCCGGCTGTGTCACCTGAAGATGACAGAGCTGTTCCCAGAGGAGTGCGACCAGGCAAACCCCTGCTGGTCCAGTCTAGCGAAGGGCCATCCAGCAGCACCATGCGCTCTATCCAGGATAGTCAGACAAACCCAGAAGCTGCGGGGAAGCCGATCGACGGCACAGCCCCACCAGAGTCCACCTCAAAGCCTCCAGAGAGAGGCCCTCCCAGGGAAACGGCCATTCCCAGGCAGCCGAAGACTGCAAGTGCTGAGGATGGTGAGAAGGAAGCAAAACGGCTCCTTGATGAGGAGGAAGAGCGGCGGAAGCTGCGGCGCCGAAAGAAAGGGCGCATTCGTGAGTTGGAAGAGATCAGAGCAGAGCTCGCTGAGAAGGAATTGGTTCTTCTGAGCAAGGAGCAGGAATTGTTGGAGAGGGATCAGACAGTGAATGTGCTGCGCGAAGAGGTCAGGCTTTGATTGCGTTCACCTTCCCATTCCCAATGATGTTCTTCTGGTGATTGAGTATTCTGGCATCCTGGTCAAGCAGCTGAGGGACATCTCTAAAAGGGTGTTGTGATTGCAGCTGGAGTTGGAGAAGAAGCTCCGGACTCTCCTGACGAAAGAGAAAGAGAAAGCGGAGGAACAAAGTGCCCTTGCATTGGGTAAGCTGCCCAGCATTGTGCTGGGCAATGCCTTGCATTAACCCACGTGGCCTGTGCTGAACATATCACTAACACCAACGTGACGTCTGTTGACTGACCACATGGTATCATTTGCCCTGCAGGACTGTGCACTGGCGGGTCGATATTTTAAGCCCAGGGAGAATGAGCTGTATTGGCTCAAGGTAGTTGTAGGTCTAGAAATATAGGAGTGATTTAGGAGAGTAGGTTTTAGCTAATTGTTCATGCGTTGAACTAAATGAAAGATAGCTGCTAAAAGTTGCCAGCGCTTCAGGACTGCACCAGACCTAGATCATCAGTGTGAAGTGTTGCAATCAGTTGGTATGCATAGACATTGCAAGACGGGTTCTCAACAACAACGTCTGCAATGCAAGTGTGTAAGCCTTCCTTCAGCTGCACTGCCCGGCTGCCAGATGAGCTGCAGTAGCAGGTAGCATCTGTGTGCGCATAAAATCTCTCCCACATGTATACATGCATGAACCGGCCAGAGTTGTCAGTGACAGAGCCCTGTAGAAGTTGCGATCATGCGCTCCGTGACGAAACACGCAGTTTGCTGATGGGAACATGCTGTGTTCTGCTCGCTGCAGCAATTGTTGTAACGAACAAAGCAAAATGTGCAATCTCTGCAAAATGTAGGGCCACGTTTACAAAGTATTTCCTCGCGGTTTTGCATGACCACACACATCAGAAGCACCCCATCATGGCAAGATTCCCCGATGAGTCCAAACAACACTACTGGAAGTGGAAGCATTTGTCGTATTCTGGGGCGTGGCCTGTCTTGAGATAGCCTCATTCTAAACCTAATTCCTCTCTCCAACCACAGTGCCTGCAAAGTGCGTTGTGACGAGCTGTAGCATTCAGCTGTAGCATCGTGTGATGGCAATGCTTAGATATTGGTACAAGCAGTATTAAGCCTGTGAAATGACCCAACGTATCTGCCACAGCAGATCTGTGCGCCAGCGACATCTGACGCCTGATGTGTGCGGTACTCAGATAGTCAGCTGAATGCCTCCTTTTGAGACATGTCTGCCTCCGGTGTCCCCCACTTCACGAGTGTGTCGGATATCTCATATTAACAGGCTCTGATGGTCTCATATCCCAGGATCACAAGCGCTGCTGAAGAGCCAAGCCCTTCAGAAACCCAAGCCAGCCTCGCGGGCTGCGTCTGCCAGAGCCTGCAAAGAGTGCGATACAGAGTCAGGGGAAGTGACTAACACAATATTTAGGCATTGACATCAGTGCAAGATATGCCAACCACACACCTTGACACGGCCGTGGTAGACATTGCCGCCCCGGTCAAAAGACACCGTGCTGATGTTTTGTTCCAAGCACAACTCTCCAATCTTCCGCCCGACAAGCTCAGCAGCTCCCTGAGCAGTATCACACTTGGCATTGAGAGGGTGTGCATGTTGAGCTGGCCTGAGCGGCAAGAAAATAGTACTGGAAAGCACAATCATTTGGATAATTATTTCAGCTTGAGTGGAGTTGCAATCCACTGCCGGGGGAACCAAAGCACAGCACGGTAGCTTCTCACCTTGTTCCCACCACCACCCCCGTTCAGCTTCTCCCTGATCTCAGGTGTCAGACTGGAGGCAGCAACAAGGGTGTCGCCAATGCTGTCATCAATGACCTGCAGCACATGAACAAGAAGGGTTGCCAGACTGCACATAGAGCGTTCTCATTTCCTCCGCACACCCCATCAGAGGCATTGGGAGCCATTCAAAGGGAGTGAGCACAGGCTGCTGCAGGGCATACAATTGAACAAGTCGCATGGCAGCCACACCTGTGCATATATGTGATTGTTGGACCTGTAGACAGCTAAGCGCGGCCTGTCGGATCGACCCTCGACCTGAACAGATAGGCATTCATGTCATTGATCAGATCAGAGAGTCCAAATAATTGAACCACTTGAGCGCCAAGCTCAATAAAATGACTGCCATGAATATTGGATGCAAACTCCAACGCGTTCCCGCTTGCAATTTGCCAAGTACACGTCTTTTGTCCCAAGTCAAAAGCTGAGGGACGATTACCTTATTCCTCACACTTTGGTGTCTTCTCTGGGTTCTCTCTTTCCTGGTTGCCTGAGCTGCCTCACACCACAACGACCGACGAAGGCCTACAGAAAAAGCAAATGTTAGCTTGATTAATCTCAAATTTGCATCACTCAGATGACAACAGTGGAACCCTGGTCTCCGATTCAAATTCCTGGTTCACCTGCTTTCAATGTGCTGGATTGCCTCTGGAACCCAAGGGTGGTGCCAGTCCTGAATGTGGATGGCCCCACGACGGTGCTAGGCCCTGCCTGCATGTTTATCCGTCGATGGAACTGTGCTGTGTCCGTCCAGCTATATTGCTTTTGCTCTTTGTGTGGCCGCCTACGGACCAGTAGGATTGGATAGCAGAAGCACTAATTTCCCAAACCCCCCATTACATCTGCTGGTCAGGGTAAAACCTATGAAGGCAAATTCGAAATTGTCGTGAAGGCATAGTGTGCGGATGTATTACAGGGCGGCAATGATCCCTACACAATAAGTTCGATGTGTTAAGTCCGCCTTATGGCCTGCACTGCGCTAGGACGAACAGATCAGAGTCGGTCGATACGCACTCGTTCCCCTTGCCAACTCCTAGACATCCTGTGGACAAAACAGCAGCTTAAATTGGTGAATTCAGTGATTCAGCACTCTAAAATTTGTACCCCTATCCAGGATGCTCTTGTCTGGTGGGAAACGCGCTCCACGGAAACTTGGCCAGACCTGCATTCGGCTTTGTCTCCTTCTTGTACTAGCCACTGGATTCTATCCTACTGGATCAGCGGACAGAGTATGGCGCCGAGAGAGAGGAGCGAGGTCTCTGAACCAAGCTGCGCAGCAAAAGCGCCAGGATGGCACGGCTTTAGTTGCTGTGATGGTGAGATTTCGAGTTTTATAATCCTTGGACACCAAGTCAGTCTCATTTGCGTGATCATCTGACACCTGTGCCCTGCCTTCGCAGACAGGTTTTGATCACAAATACCAGCAGCGGCGAAAGCACGCTCGAGAGACCTGGTTTCCTGCTTCTCAGGTGGAGCTTGACAGGTGAGACAGCCCCAAAAGAAAGTATCCTTGTTTCCTTTCATCAACGAAGGAAATCAAGATCTGTGTGCTTGTGTGTACAGGATCTACGAAGAGACGGGCATGATTCTAAAATTTGCCATCGGGGAAGTTCCAGCAGAGTATGAGGCAGCCATACAGCAGGAGGAAAGCGCACACGGGTCATTTCTTAGGATCCCAATTGAAAGGGTGAGCGGCCTTGCCACAGATTTCATTTCTAATCATTGGTGTACCCAAGGCAATGCGGAATGCGTCCGCAGCTGCATGGTTGATGTCTTTGTGTGCTTTCCAGGACATCTACCAGAGGCTCACATTCAAGACAGTGGCGTTTTGGGAGATTGTAAGCAAGCTGTATCATGTAAATTATGTGGTCAAGGTAGATGATGACAGCTATGTGCGGCTGGATCGTCTGAGCATTGCAATGTCCCAGTGGACACAAATGGGAGCAGGTGCGGATCTGCCGAGTTCTGCACTGATGCTGAAGGGCATCACACACTATGGTCTCCTTGCAATCTGGCACATGCCACGGTGACATTCATTGTGTCAATGCAGAGTATGTTGGGTGCTTCAAAGTGCGCGATAATGCGGATAACCGGTTGCGGTTGAGGACTCATCGGTGGTATGACCCACACCATGAACTGTTCGATGGGGACGGCAGCAGATATGCAGAAGGACCTTTCTATGTGATAGAGGGCCATCTGATAGATGGAATCGTCCGGTCTGGTTTGACATTGCGGATGGGTGGGCCCAATGAAGGTAATTGTTCAATTCAATCAGCTCTGTAGTTACATCAGTTGAATGCAAACAGAGCAGCAATGCGTAGGTGTCCACAAGAGAGAGGGGATAGTGTACCAGCAGGGAATTTGCAGCCAAGTTTCACAGAAACTAATGCACTCTCTGCTGCTTGTGCAGACATGATGACAGGATGGGTGATGAAGGCTTTCAATGTGAGCCACTATGATGACAGACGGCTCTGCTTCAAGAGGACATGCGATGAGACAATCATCGCATTTCAGTGGGATCATGCAGTCAGAGACTTCCAAGATCCCGAGTACAGGTTGTCAACCGTGTGCTGCGAAGATGGTCAGTGTGAAAGCGCATCAGAACGTGATGAAGCTGGGTTGAAGTGTATGCACAAGCTGCATACAGACCCCATTTGCGCATCGCCCACAGTCAATGAAGCTGGTGAGCTGCCCCTCTTCAAGGGGCCCTCCCACAAGCTCGGTTCTGATGAGGCTTGGATTGAGAATCCCGTGTAGATCAAGAGAAGATCAAGAAGTGTAGATGTCTCTAGTACCCGGTCTAAGTCTGCACAAAGGGCTTATTGCTTTTGAGAGTAATATTTGGATAGTATGGCAATCATTGCTCTCAAGCTCGCTTGTGAAGTTTACCATTTTGATATGACAGATAATTACTTCCCTGGAAGGACACTGTGTAAGCAATGATGCTGCTTAAACAGCTAGAAAAACCATTCATGACCCGCTACTACTCTCACAGAAGACTGGCATCAGAGAAGTTGCTAAGCACGCTTCACAACACATCTTTGTAACGACCTGTCGTGCGATCGTAGTCCAGAATGCAGTCTCCTGCGCCCACAAGAATGCTCACACCAATGTCTAGGGGGTGCTACAGAGCCCCGTTTAAATTAGGATAATTTCCAGAGCGACAAAACCTGAAATTTTCATGGTGCAAAAGAGAGCGCACCAATGGTGCCAGCCGCCTTGTTGCGCACTTTCCTCACAAGAACCTTGACCTGCACACAATTGTCCCATTAGCAAAACAAGCTCATGCCAGGGACACCGCAAGACACAATGATGACGAGAGCTTACATGATTGAGCGCCCCTTGCTCAGGATCCCGGTTGCGGTGGATGACAATGCCATTGTCTGCCTTGTTGATGAAGTGCGCGCTGCCGCTGATGTCATACAGGTTAGGGGGCTCGCCCTTCCAGCCCTGCAGCTGCCTCGGATGCGCCACAAACCAGACATGCACATCGTTGTGCTGAGCAAAGCGCTTGATCTTGGTGAGCATCTGACTGACGTACTCTGTCTCGTTCATGTGCACTGGCCGCTGGTGGTCCAATTCATTGTAGGGGTCAATCACCAAGCCCCTGATGCCATATCTGCACGGAACTTGTGCAACCTATCAGACTGTGCCTGCTGCGGAAGGCATTGAATGACAACTGCTTTATGACTGGTGACCGAGCCAAGGAATGGCTCGCAGCGCATCAATGAACCAGAACTTGCTAAGACATATTTCAGCAGAAGCACCTGAGGACAGCAGCTCGTGCAAGACCCAGCACCCAGTCAACGGATGGAAGCTCGTCATCCTCACAGCGAACCACATGGAATCTTTCTTCCAGCCACTGCAACCCCTCCTCCACATCCTGTGCTTCCATGCGTGCAGCCTTTCCAGCATACTTGGCATCCAGGAATGGCTTCCCAATGTACTTTTCAAGGAGCTGCCGCGCATGGTCCTTAACCTGCATCAGGCAAGTTGCCAGTGAGACATGAACCCTCAGGTATGACTCAGGCAATTCAACAAGGGCCAAAGATGTGCTGCATGAAAGCGCAAAGTGTGAAGTCCTCAACAGAACTTGAGTTGCTCCTGCACCTTCTTTTCCATGGAGCACATAGCAAAGCTCCAGCCATGCTGGGTCGCCAGATTGCACAGCAGAGCATCAATCCACTCTGACTTGCCAGAATTTGGCACGCCAGTCACTATCGATAGCTCTCCTGGCACAACCTGGGCCCCAACAATAACGTCACTGTCGCATTTCATGCCATAAGTCGTACTAAAGCATGCAAGCAAATTTGGACCATCTCTTCCAATTATTGGCGCTCAGAGCAAAATTCAACTGCCTGGTGGCATACCCTGTAGTAGTTGTCCAGCCCTGACCAGCCTGTCGAGACACCCTGGCCCATGGCATCCTGCTCATCGTACATGCTCCAGATCTCATCAAGGAAGTCAGAGAACCTGCACAGATGGTCCTTTGCTCGTTCATGTCTGGCTTGAGTATACTACCTGTGAATTAGAACACAGGAAGCACAGAATTGGCAAGGTTGCTCGGGGGTGTGCCACACACTTGAACAAACCCCTGATGGGGTAAGGGTCCGCTCCCCGAATCAGGGCCTGCAGCGGCTCGGGGCCATCCTTCAGCAGCACTTCGTTTGCATCCTTGCGCGCCACAGAGGCCGCGCCCTGGTCGCCGGCATCCGGAGGCGTCGACGACGGCTCTGAGGGCCAGCGCACTCGCCAGCAGCGGTCGCGCCCCAACCGCCGTGCCAGCTCTTCAGCCAGAGCCTGCACGTGCATCACAATTTCTCTCAAATTCAACCTCTTCAAAGCTGGCGAAGGAAGACAGTGACAGTGTCTCCTGCATGCTTTGGCTGGAGGACAAGCACGCTTCACTGTGGTGCAAGATCTTTGCAACCCTGCACGGGCCGGGAAGCAAGGCCGCAGTGCAGAGCGCGGGTCAGGAAGGGGAGGCACCTGGCCGGGGGCGTCGCTGTCGGTGGCCAGGACGATGCGCACGGCCTGGTCGAGCACGGCGCGGCAGTTCCACAGGTACTGGAACTTGGTGTCCGCCTCGGGTGGGGGCAGGTCGCCTTCCTTGACCGCGCGCGGCGCCCCGTCCGGCACGCTGATCACGTTGCGGATGCCAGCCTCGTCCAGCGCCAGCTTGTCCATCTCCCCCTCCACAATGATGATCTCCGCCGAGCTCTTTACATCATCCAGACCGTACAGGATCCGCTCTGTGCCGGGTGTCTGGACAAATTAACACAAATGTGAGCTGCATCAATACTAGGGCCACTCCAACCATGCATATGGTTTCGCTAAGACATGTTATGGCTCCATATGTTTGATGCTGTCGGGTGAACAATTGGTGTGAAGATGCTTGCCTGCCAGAACTTCTTGTCCAGGGTGCGATACTTGATGTTGATGATTTCACCGTCACGGTAGTAGGGGAACGCTATCGCATTTGTGTTGTGCTTCGAGCTGTACTCTTGCTGTACTCCGTTCCTTTCAAGGGTCGCTCGTGATATTCCGCGCTGCGCAAAGTACTCCACAACTTCTCTGGATAGCGGCTGGAGCCGGGAGCAGTCTGGCCTCTTGGCTGCCTCCACCTTGCGCTCTCGCACCATTCCACCAATCCCTGAAAGTAAGCAGAGTTGGTTCCTAATATAAGCATCTACAATCATGTGCAATATAATCTCAGGAAGGAAACGGGAGTACAACCAGCCCAGTATAATCGACCCACCTGCTGTGCTTGTTTGCCCGGATACATTACATCCACCTGCCCAGCCACAGGTGCCCCGATGGCAGATCCAGGTTGCGCTTTGGCTGTCGTCTGAGATATGCAAGCTGAAGCTCTTCTCTGCACTGGGGCCGCCGTTACATTTTGGGCAAGTAAGACCACTGTGCTGACCAGGTGCATACTGCTTTAAAATTATGCCTGCAGAAACTAAGTTGTCACGTATGGTGGATTTTGAACCGGTTGCAGGCTGCTCTCCCACGCTCTGCACCTCTGGCCTGTTTTCTGCAGGCTGGGTGGTCTGGCGAGGCCCCTTGAAAGGTGCCTGTGGAGTCTGCGGTTCATCTGCGGCAAATCTGCTGTCACCCTGTCCATATGCCGTCTGGGATGTGGGACTGTCTATCTGACGTCCGTTTGAGGTCTCGCTGCTCAAAGGTGGACTCAAGTGATAAGGAAAGTTGTTTGTTGTCTTGTGTGTTGATGAGACTCTCCAGCGATTTTTATCTGCACAGCAAGCGATTATTCAGCTCCAGTCCTTGCGATCTGGGCCCTCCTCTGACAGAAGATTGAGGCTAACCTGCTTGCAAGTGCCTTCTTGATGATCGCCGAGATCCTGAATGCGCGGACCGAGCTACACAATGCGGCGGGAAAGGAAATAGTGTTCCCACTCGCCCTGCGCTAAGATGCTGCTCGACAGCCTTGCTGAGAGAAACCAGCTTCAGTACTAACATGAGGCCCATTGTGCTGCCATAACTAGGCCTGAGAAAAATCACCAGAGACTAATAGCTTCGGCTTCAGCAATTCTGCATTATTTCTGTTGAGATTTCTTTCTGAAGTATAAAGTCTTCCTTTTCCTGCTGTCTTGTGCGAGAGCACACACTTACCTGTTTAGGCGCCTACTTTTGCATGCAAGAGCTGGGCATGCAAGGCAGGGTGATCATAGTGTGATCATCACACAGCGAGGTCACTGAGGTTTGGGCATGTGAAAGTGCACCTGCTGTGCATGAATAAAACAAGCGATATCCATCTTCACAAACCAGGTTTCAATATATTAATCACAGCATGAACTGCAGTCACTGCGACGGTCGCTGGCGGCCCGGCCGGCCGCTGGCGCCATGGGCCATGCGGGGCCCGGCGGGCCGCTGCCAGTGCACCGGGTGGGCCATGCATGGCGCAGCCTCGAGGTCAGGGTACCACCAAATTTAGTGACAGTGACCAAACATTGCTGGCATCCGCCCCTCCGAGGGTTGAGTCAATGGTACTATTACAGACTACACTGCATTTGAGTGTTTCTGCTATGCAAGCAACCGTAGGTGACCTACATACAGTATGCATATATGTGGCGGAAATTATAATCAGCTGCTATTCAGTCTTAAACACGGTTACTCCACAGTGAAGCGCATAACAGCATCCTTTCGTACACTGATCAGTACACTGATATCAGTGAGGCCATTCTAGATACAATGTTAGACCACCTTCTTCATCCTGGTACTGCGGCACTGCTGTCACGGAATCCCAACTTTGTGAGGCTGGCTGCAACTGGCATTATCATCAGGTCACTAGAAAGAAAAAACATATACCAAGGCAAATCTCAATTCCAGTCGTACAAGCAGTGCTACAATGTAAGATGGCTCACAGGCTGAAAGCCTGATAGTGTATTTCCAGGCATCTCACTCGCGTCTGGCATGAGCGCTCTTGTCAGGCCTGCGCTTGTTGTTCTTGCGGCCAGTGCCAGTTCCGTTTGCAAATGCAAATTTGTCAGTGCGGCGCGAAGACGATGCCAGGGCGTCCCCGGATGTGTACCCCATCAGTGCAAGTTCATGCAGCGCATCCTGAACACGGAACAACATTGGCCATGAGCGCCAGTTAGTCTACTCTGATAAGGCTAATGATATGCAATGGTCCTGATAAGGTCCTGAAAGAGTCCCATTCAGCAAGCTGCAGAGGAAGGAAAGCAGGGTGCTCACCTTGTCTGGGATCTCCCTCAGGCGCTGCGCCCATGCATATGGGTTGTCGCTGTCAGCATCGTCGGTGATGTAGCTACTTCCAAACCCAGCTTGCACAGAAGCTGACAAGACATCCTCAAGGCCACTCATGGACTCGGCACCACTGCCGGTACTCTTGTCCTCCCAGCTGCTTAGCACTGCATCCTGCCCAGCCTTATCATACCTACGCTCCTCAATCTTCACTTCCCGAGTCTCTTTATCGCGTTGACGGACCTGAACCAGCAGCTTTGAAATCAATCATGCGCCCTTCCTCAATGTACCAAGTTGAATATATTACTTCCTTACAATAATGGGAGCAGCCTCAAATAGCATACTCTCAAAGTGTGCAGGCCTACCTGCACGACAGGAACCTTGCCATGCAGCAGACAGTCCACGGAGTCCTCCACCCAATGTGTCACCCAGTAAGCCCGCTCGCGCATCTCAATCACAAGTGGGAATGTCGGAGGAGCCTTGCGCTCCAGCACACTCTTCTGTGTCCCCCTTGCCCTTGCCTCCTCGTCACCTGCAAAGTGCATGTACGAAAGGCTCAATTGAGCACTTCGGCAAAGATAAGAAACAACAAAATTTGTTCAGCAAGTCGAGAGGATCACCCAGAGTGACTGACTGGATGCCTCCCACGAGGTCCGAGAGAGTCGGGTTCTTCAGGAGATTCTCCAGCAGCTGCCCATGTGCTGTGGCGATGAGCTGCACGCCACGCTCTGCAATTGTGCGGCACGCCAAGGCCTCTGCCTCAGTGCCAATCTCATCCACGATCACAATCTCTGGCATGTGATTCTCCACTGCTTCAACCTGATGCAGTGGCAGCAGAGATGTGAGTTTCATGGGCGCGCAGCTATGTGTAGAATTCATTCAACACCTCTAATTCTTACCATGACTTTGTGCTGCTGGGATGGGTCGGGGACTTGCATTCGCCGCGCCCCTCCAATGGCAGGGTGGGGAACATCGCCATCTCCACCAATCTCGTTCGAAGTGTCCACAATTACCTGCACAATCAAACCGCACTCGACAAACAAATAACCTGGAGGACTTGCCCACAATCAAGCCGCGCAATCAGATGCGATCAAGCTGCAGAATCTGATCAAAACATACAAAGGATCAGAAACCGCTGCGTGGGCCAGATGGCTCCGTACCACGCGCTTCTTCAAGTCGTCGGATAAGATGCGGGCCATCTCTCGAATGACGGTGGTCTTGCCAACGCCAGGACGTCCAAGGAACAGGACAGAGTTGGGAACTGCACAGGGCAAATGCTCACGTTTCTCAGTGTCAACTGCAGCTTGCTGTAGGAGTCTTCTCATGGCAATCCATACAAAGCAGCAGGTTGAAGAGAAAGGAGGTACCATCAAGAATGTCACGGATCATGTCGACATGGCCAGTGACAGCGCGACCAACTCGACAAGTCAGACCAACAATTGTGCCCTTGCGATTCCTCATAGCACTGATCCGGTGCAGGGTGCCCTGGACCCCTGCTCTGTTGTCACTGCCAAAGTCGCCAACAGCATCCTCTGCGGCTTTCAGGTCATCCCAGGTGATCTACATGAAGTGCAATGTTATGCCTAAATGGACAGATCCAAGCAATAGTGCCTTGCATGCAGACAAGAGCAATAGCAAAAAACTCGACTCAATCCACCTCAGCATCACGGAGATACTCGCCACCTCCTACACCAAGAAACCGAGCCTCTGGCCTGCGGCCCAGGTCAAGCACCACCTGTGGGCAAGGCACCCGTGACAGCTTGATCATCACGAAGCAGGCAGAAGACATATCACAACTTGGAGTTTGATTACTTATATGAGGCAATCCCTTGGATGCAACAGGACCTTTCCGGTAATATAGGGGATGCGTCTTCCCACCTCCAATAGTGAGGCACGATTCTGGTGCTGGACTAGCGGCTCACGTATGTCTTCTGGCAGTACCTACGTGATCAAAACCGGGGATCAGGCACTTCTGCTTAGGATCGGGCCTCTTCAAACGTGTACATAACCTCTGAACATTGTCTCTTTCAAGCAGCTCGTTACCTGCAGCAGCGCATCAAGAGAGTCTCGTACTGTCACTGTACCGTCCTCTTCACACAGGAGGCCATCGTCTCGGACCGTGTCGCTTCCTGAAAAATGCCCAATCAGTCAAAGGCATGATCAAGGTTGAAAAGGTCTTTAAAGGACTGGTCTCAAGATTGAACTATTATTTACCTCTACAAATATCGTCGTTCATCGATCTGACTTGCAGGCTGCGATATATGGATTTCATTCTTCTCGCATGACCACTCTTTCGACATGGCAGTCTAGACGTGCCGGAAGTGAGACGAGCAGGCCTGAACAAAGCACATTTGGCTTAGAAAGCTGAGCCTTTGGCCATAATTTTTTTTGAAAGGCTACGGTAACGGACATTGATTGCACTAATGTGGATTGACACACCTGGAAAACCTGGAGGATGAATACTGCAGGAGGCACGTCCGCATACATTGAGGGGCATTGCTCAATCCCGTACTACATAATGTCTCCATCCTGTACCACGACAGTGTGGAATCCTCGAGCTTTCAGGAGATGTTACGGCCACTGGATGCAGGGCACTTGGGAGTGTGCCTAACCAGGCCATATTTGCCAGTTTTCACATTATCATGGAATCCACTGGTTGGCAGCCTGAGGTCAAGCTCGAGGACGATATGCAGGCTGAGCGCCAGGTATGAAGGAGGGCGGCCTTGCAACAAGATGGTAAGATATGATAAGAGATGATAAGATGGTGCAGCAACAGCACAGTACAATTATCCCCTGGCCGGCCACGGCCTGTGCGTATACTATACATAGTATGTGCATGCAAGCTCAGGAGCATTTAGTAAATACTCATGCAGTACCATCTCTCGCTGAGAGAGTTGTGACAAGTTCTTAGCAATCAGAAAGCACTAAGTTCGCTATCATGGTATGTTATCCGCCTGCCCTGAGGTGTAGATCGGAGGTCTAAGACCGGTACCCCCGCCGCGGCGCGCGCGCACTAATAACCAGGAAGCAGTACAAGTAGAACTCACGAGGTGTCACCTACTAGGTAAGCAGGAAGCCTCTTCCCTGAGGGAAAGGCAGCCCCTCCTTTATTTTGCGTACAAGCTATTTGAATTGATACCACGCGTGATACCACCGTACGGTATATGCCACTGGCCTGGCCTGGTAGCTGGCTAGCTGGTATATGCCATACAGTGCACTATGTAATGGCCGCTACCGGTTGTCATGAGCATTACTGGCCAACACTTGCTTACAGCATCTCAAAAACGTTGTAATGTGTGTTATATGACAACCCATGGGGGCAACATGCTTGCTAATTCACAGCGCAGATAACCTAGTCTCACACAAACATCACACTCTCGTCAGACTCTTTAACACTCTGCAAAATGCAGAACTTTGAAGTGATCTCAGTGGGCATAGGCCAACACCCTACCCGACAGCGATGCCTTGATTCAGAGCTTTGGAAGCTCTAAATCAATAGGAGTCAGATAATATTCTAGATTGAACTTTGCTCCAACTTTGCTGCTGGTGAGACGAGTGAAGAAGTCGATAAAATCTACCTCATAATCTGCAGTTGGCATACTTTCATTAGAAGAGCACGCTTTTGCAGTGGCTTGGATGACACTCAAACGCGAGCAAGTATTTGGCAAGCAGCAGGCAGAGAGAGCATGAGTAGAAGGCTACCAGTTCTTGTCACTGTCTTCCTGCTCCTGTCATACTTTTGCTTGATTTGGGCAAACTCCGGATCAGCGGCGGCAAAGTCTTCCTCAGTCTTCTGGGTATCATCTTGGGCAGCAGTCCAGAGCACAAAAGCTGGACGTTCCCAGAACAGTGGCTTCGGAGCAAACGGGCCTCCTCCCCCTTGGCTTGGGGTGCCGAGCGTGCGAAGGAAGGCCTGGGAATTGCACAATGTAAGGCATTGACTGAACCGCTGTGACAAATTGGGATCACAAAGCCAAGCCCCTGTTAATTTTCCTATTTGTGACAACACTGTTGGTGAAATGAAAGTCTTGACAGGCTCTCACCCTGATCTCCAGGGGGCTGGCAGTTGCGGGGTCAGGTATGCGGCCGGCAGGGTCTGCAGCAGCGCTGTCCATGCGCCCGAGGACGACTGGCCAGTCAGCTCCAAAAGCTGAAGAGATGGTGTTGACGTCAGCACCTGGTCCCAGGCGCGCCGCCTTGGCAACAAACCAAGACTTCTGTACTGCCACCTTTGCTGCCAGAACTGACAGATCGGCCCAGGTGATGGGTGGCATTCCTGTGCATCAGAGGGGGAGATGTTGCATGCATGCCTGAATGCATCAGCACAATGGGCACGTTGGACCATATCATGCACACACAGAGGCCTCTGAGCACTCATCGCACCTCTTTTGACATTCCCTGCGTCTATGCTATCCTTGGCGGTCTGGAGCTTCTGTACGATCGACTTCAGACTCTCATTCTCCTTCCTATTCAACTCCTCGCTGCAACATCATTGGCACAATCTGATCCAAGTTGCCATTCATTGTGACACTGAAATTATTTGCAACAGTGATTGTGCACATAGCAGCAGCAGAACATCAGTCAGACCTCTTAGCAATTGAGCCGTTGAGGCCCCCAGTCCCACTAGCTAGATCATATGTTGCTGCATCATGGAGGACCACGCGCAGAGCAAGCGGGGCATCTTCTGCAGTCAGGACCTTTTTCAGCTCACTCTCGGCCCGCACCTGGGCCAAGAGCCACCAATCCCATGTCAGAGCTCACATAGTACTTGTACCAAATATTGGGAGTTGCCACTGATAGAGCACCCATGATGCAGACGTCTGAAACGGAATTAGAAGCGGTTTCCTCACGCGAAAAGCCTCCTTCTGATCACTTCTTTGGAAAGCGCTGAGGTACTGAACAGCGATCGTCTTCTTTTCCAAGCCATCAGCAAAGGCTGGCCGACTCAGGACAGCTTGCAGTCCCGCCAGCACCACAGCACCTCCTGGTCATCACAACAAAACGTTAACCATGCATCAAGAAGACCACAAATGGCATGACAGTACCAAGCAAATACGCTGACAGCGACTGCATGCCAACGTGATCATGAGATGCAAACCTGTTGACAGGAGAACTTCCCTGCGAGCAGCTGCTGTGGCCTGGCAAACAAGCACAACTTTTGATTTTTGCAGCCCGTTTTTGCAGCCCGTCCCTGATTTGAAGGCCCGGTTGATGTGACAGGGGCGCAGTGGGGCAGAAATTGCACTACGCTGCATCACAGGACGGGAGTCAGCCATACTGATGAGTCTCACTCTAAGACACTGAGGTTCCACCAAGAAGCAATGCTTTCCACCAAAAATTTGCCCTGGAAAGAAGGAAGAGTGGGCTTTCGTTATCATGATTGACCCTTCCCAAACCCTAACATCTGCAGAGCCAGGTGGTGCTCAATGAGCACTGCTCATGGCATGAAACAGGGATTTCTTTGCCCTCTCATTTGCGGAAAATGCGGTGGAGCACCCCGAAAGAAATTGCAGAGTGTTAGAGATCTATCATAGAGGGTCCAGGGACTGTCAGAAATGAATTCTACTGCAAATCAGATGCTGCCTAGCATTGCACCACCTTACTACAGACCGCCTCCGGGGCCAGGTACAATAACATTGCTGCATAAAATCAAAGATGGCTGTCAAGGTCTTGCTTCCGCTCTCACCTGATCGCCTGTTCAACTGGCTGCAGGTCAAGACGCGCAGAGCCAAGTTGTTTGCGCAGGCTGCAGAACACTTCTCATGTATCCCCAGGCAAGATCCCTTTTTCAGACTGCCTGGAAGTATTTGTGCTGCACTGCTATTGTCGGGCTCATCGACATCTGGCTTTGCGTAGGGGGCCCAGAACGTGCGTTGTGCCCGCTGTGGCCATATCACCGCTGTTCCTCCAGCAGGAGGTGGGCACACAATATCTAATAAATATGGGGTGTAATTTGGTGCTTCTTGCAACAACGCGTCTGGATCTCTCAGATGACCCCTGCCTGAAGGTTTTGGATGCAAGCAGGGGGGGACATGGCCCAGCTCGTCTGTAGCAACACGTCTTGCAGAGTGGTACTAATGTATCCGCGAGGTGCAAGCCAAGTGCAGTGCTCCATGTGCAGCACGGTCAACTGTGCGCATGCGGTGCGGCTCTGCATTCACCCCGCAGCCAGGAAGCCATCGGAATGTGCATGATGCCGCAAGGGGCTAAAGCTGGATGGTTGGCAAGGGAATCACGGTTCAAGTGACTTGACACACGTGCCACGTGCTGTGCGGGTGCAGGCAAACCAGATCAGTCATCTGGTATGTGCTTTCTGCAACATGACGCTCATGTTTGCGCATGGAGCCCAGTCAGTGAAGTGTGCTGTCTGCAATAATGTCACGGCTGTGACAGGCAGCTCACTCATGCAGGCCCAGTCAGCGCAGAGGTGTGACACACTACCCGCGTGAAATATGTGCTTCAAATTTCCTGAAAACAAGTTCTTGTGTATCCACGTCTTGATCAATTTTGGATCTGCCCAGTTTGCCAGACCCCAGTAGCAACAGTGCAGCGACGGGTGCTGGAGGCAGCGGCTCTGGGACCTTGACGCAGTCAGTCGTAGTTGAGAACCCGCCTAGCTTAGACAAGGATGGGAATGAGGTGTGCTGTCTTCCCAACCTTCAATTTGTGCCGTGTGCTTAATCCTGCAGTTCTTCCCATCAGCCTTGCTGGATGGCAAAGATGCAATGTTTCTCTCTTTCAAACGTTAAACCCAGGGCTGAATGTACTTCTTTGCTGATTGCACAGGTACAGAATTTTGCTCTTGGTGTGACCAAGTCAAAAGTAGGGGGGGTGCAATAGCTGATGAGGTTCCTTCCAGCAACTTGAAGCCATCATTGCTAAGGGATGAACCTGTCATGTTCGGGCAGCTTGCTTCACTCACTGCCGACCAATTTCTGCACTGGCTGGGGGCTTCGAAACAGTCTATTAAATGAGGCTCTGCACCTGGCCAAGCAATGAGGCACATGCCTGACAGACAATATATCTAGAGCTGTACATTTAGCATTGCCAATGAACAGGCAGGATTATGTGTCAGGAATTGCTGTGAGCGATCAGCGCTGAGATGGCTAGCAAGCTACTACAGCTTCCATGATGGCAACAGTGTACATTCGCAGGCTGCTGCAAACCAGACGCATTCAAAAGCTCATAGATGTGGCCTTTGGTGTGTGTCAAAAAATGATGAGGTGTCCTCGTTCAAGGATTGTCCAAGCAGGAGAAAGCCGGAGGTCGGCCCCAGGTTGTCTTGCAGACTTTCTTGCACAAGTATGGAAAATACTTCAACCTTACGCACAGCTCGGTGACTTGCCTGCTGCTTTTCTTGGAAGGAATCTGCTGGTATGGGCTTTAAATGCCAAGTTATCCTAGGCATGAGCCTAATGGTCCTTACTAGCAATTCGGGCTTTTGATAAATTGAAGACAATAGAGTGAGGAACGCTGCAACAAAATTGTCCTTATTGTGATGTCAAACATCCTGGAAGCTGTGGCTATCAGGTCACTTAGCATTTGCCCCAGGCAACCTTTTGTAAACTAAACAGCTTCAGCGCCTCTCTAATCTTGCACTAGGTCTCTTCTTAGAATAGACCGCAGTATCAATACTCCGCAAACTATGGCACACCAACCCAGACTTGCAAAATATCAACAAAGTACACCGTAAGACAGTCAATGTAAATCTTCAGCTGAAGTCAATCCAAAATTGCAGAGCATGAGCTCTGATGATGCTGCAATTCTCTCAGATCATACCGTAGAATTCTTTACCCAGCAATGAGCTCAACCCACCACTCCCTTATGACTCTTCAATTTGAGGGAGGTTCATTATCTCAAAAACAGCTTCTTTTGGACTCAACGCTCCATCAAGCACCTGCAAACAGATGAGGGGAGAGAGTTACAGGTGATGATGTTCGGATATTCCAAAGTGTACATGTCACACTGACTAAAGAAGTGAGCATCAGTGATGTTTGGACAATGGACACAGCAAAGCAAGAGCACCAAGTACCTGGGCAACTGCAGTAAGGACAGGCAAGGAGACACGATAGGTGCGTGCCAGACTGACAACAACACCCGCAGTAGCAACTCCTTCTGCCACTTGACTGCTGCTTGCCAGAATGTCTGCCAGAGCGTCCCCTCTGCCCAAGCGCACTCCAACGGACCTGCATGCATAGAAATTCTCATTGCTCAACATCTACCACGATACAACCTATCAATTTAATTCAAAACTGCAAACAAATTTGATGACTGGCTACCTGTTACGGGAGAGCGAGCCATAGCACGTAAGCATGATATCTCCCAGCCCCGAAAGGCCTGACACTGTGGCGGACTTGGCTCCCATCTTTTCAGCCAGCCAGCGGATCTCTGCACAGCCCTGCGCCACCAAGGCCGCCATGGCATTGTTGCCCAGATCCAGGCCCTCCACAATTCCAGCCGCCAAGGCCAGTACATTTTTCAGCGCTCCACAAATTTCCACACCAGTGACATCTGTTGTGATGTTGACACGGAGATATGGGCTGGCAAAAAGGCACTGCATCTCCCTGGCCAGCTTCTTGTCCTGCAGAGCACAAAGCATGTTCTCAACTCCAATCACCACAGATGTCTGCCAGAGAATTGGCCTACCATGTCAAATTTGGCATACATCACAGAGTGCAGGACATGTTCTCAGCTCTTAATCAGCCTTCAGCTGTCCCCAAGAGGCAGAAATTCAGGCGATGCTGACTGTGTTGATCACCTTTGAGGCAGCAACCACTCCGGTGGGACGCAAATCCATCATCTCCTTTGCGAAGGAGGGGCCTGACAAGAAGGCAGCTGGCTGCCTACGACCGAGCGCATCTGGGATGACCTCGCTCATCATCTTGCCCGTACCCATCTCCAACCCCTTGCTCACAGATATGATTGGCACATCTGGTGGGAGAATATCCTGCAGCACATAGGAACGCCAGTTCCACACTTCAATTACCCATTCAGTGGAGGTAATTCATTGAAAAGCATTGAAAGCAGAAGTCTCACAGAAGTTTTGAGAAGCGCCTACCGCAATGCTCTTCAGAAAGGCACGACTGTGCTGGACGGGAACTGCATGTATGGCATACTGAGCCCCTTGTATGGCTTCTGTGGCGCTTGTTGTTGCCACAACATTGCTGGGGAGCACGTACTCCTGTAACATCGCACCGCCTTATGCTTGTCAGCGCTATTCATCAGGCCAATACCTTGCAGAAGCGCCTGAGCAATAAAGCATGTGGGTGCGTGAGGGCTTGCAGGGCTTCTGGCACGATCTGCACCTTCAGGTAGCGGGTATTGACATGCTGCTCATTGATGCCCTTGCAGACATAGGGGTCTCTCAACAGAAGAGTGACGTTGAGCTGAGACTTCTGGCTAGCCAAAGCACATGCCATGGCAGTCCCAAAGGAGCCTCCACCAAACACGACAACCTGCACATGCATGCAAGATGAACGACCAGATTCTACCTTTGCTCAGCATGCGGCATGCATGTGGAAATGATGAGGCCACACCTTGTCCAACCGACCAATCAAGCTGGCGCTGTTGTCGCCAGCTGTCCGCCATGCGCGGGACCACCGCATTAGGTGCCTCCAGGAGTCACGGATGTGACCGCGCTCCGATGGAGGGTACAAGAGGCCACTGCCATTTGCAGGAAATGCAGATGTGGAAGAACTGCTGGTGGATGCTGCGGATGCAGATGCTCGACGCTCGGCATAACTGTCCTGGTATTCCCCATCAAGAGACTTCACCACAGCCTCTGGGAGAATGCCTGCTTCTGGCGGATTTTCCAACCTGTGAGGCAACACAGCGTCACTTGAATGCCTAGACAAGATTGAGGAGTGCTTCAGAATGCCACAATCCTCTACTTACTGGACAAGAACCCCACGGGCCTTTGGGTGAGAGATATACCCGCTCTGCTGCTCCTCCACCCCCACATCACTTGCATACTGACGTTTCAAGGAGTTAGCATTCCTGATGGGCGTCGAACTGCTTCCTGATTGGGCAAATGCAGGCTTTCCACGACATCCCACACTTGTCTGCTTCGCAAACGACTTATCTGGTCGGCTTGCAGCTGCAGCGCATTTTGTCACCTGAGGACGTCTATCTTTTGGTACCGCCTTACAAATTGATCTCCCAGATAGCACACGACAATTGACTGAAGACAAGAGGCTCCTTTGCCGCACTGAATGTGAGATCTTAGGCTGCTGGAAAGCCTCCGAGCCAACACCGTTGCACATACAAGATTTCAACATGTGACCATTGCCGGCTTCCTCTAGTAATGAGAAGGGGATAAACCGCGCGATGAAAGGCGAAGAGCGGCTGAGCCACCTCAGCACCAGATGATGTTGAGTCACGTTGCCATTTTAAGCCATGCATGCGTAGCTCCAGGCACAGGCTCTCAGAGAAACATATGCTGATTTTTACAGATATTAAAGTTTGTGAAAAAGCAATGGAATAGACGGCTGTGTTCACACACTCTGCAGGTCTGTAGTCAGTTCGAATGCAGCCTTGTGCACACTGCGCACGCATGGCATGCGTGCAATATCTTAATAGGCTGCAGCTGCAGCACCAGCTATAGCCCACTGGCAGTCACTACGGCAGACCTAGGCAGTTGAGCCTGCAGGCTGCAGCTGCAAGGTCTACTCTGAGTCGGACTCCTAGTCGGACAAGGGGAATTGCACTTGAGAAGTGCCACTGTTGTAGTGCCTGTTGAATCTATAGTACTACTTTGTAAGAAGTTTAATTTAAAGACAGCCCTCAGGGCTCGATAATATGTGATCATGATCACGATAAGTACTTCAGCACTTAATAAGCTGGCTGGGCGAGTGGCATTCGTCATGGAGTGGGAATCCCAACCCTCAAAGTCAACAAACTCCTACAGATGGAGCCTACTCTTTGTATAAGCACAGTTCCACAGTATCTTCTACAAGAGTGCAAGCGGTAAGGACTCTCTCGCACAGAGACTTCTTCACAATGCGTACTGTGCCAGGAAACTGACACAATCCAAAGAATTAATATCTCAGAAATTTGTTGATATCGGCCATGCGCATCATTGCGACATTTTTTAATGAAGGCTGGCTCGAGCAATGGATGCAGACCCTTTCAACGCTCATAATGGTCCACAGCACATTCCATGATGGCATCTCAGAACGCACCAAGAAGAGTTGCTACGGCAAAAACGAGGAAGAGTGTTCCGCCAATGAATCCCAATGTTTTTTCCGAGACGTACTGAGATGCAAGAGCACCCCCCGTGACGGCCAGCAGCGTGGCAAGCCCGTGGCCAAGTATGGCGCCGACACCAACACCTGCATTCATTTATCTTTGCCCTCACAAGCGTTCCATAGGACCACAAAGAGGCACATGTTGAGAGGTAACGTTTTAAGTAGGACATACCAAGGGGTGAATGTGAGACACCCAACGCCACTGTGGCCAGCATAGAACGGTCGCCCCACTCAGCTAAGAAAATAATGGAGCCAACCTGCAAGTCACAGCATTCTGTCAGTCTCATAATGTACTGGCTGATTGCTTTGCTATTGAAGCACCTCAATCAAGGAATTATTAGAACATAGTCAAAAGCCAAATGTGTGGTGCGCACCTGCAGCACCGCCTGCCAAGCTGTCTGGCTTTTTAGTCCTCCGCTCTTTTCCGCCTCGTCCAGACTTAGTTGTGCAGATGCAAACTCGCCTCCATCATCTGGTTCATCCGGTGTCTGCCATGCTTCCTGGAGTAGCCATGCAAGGCCTCACACTCAACAGACACTTCACAACCTGTGTTCACTCTTTGGATTCTGCTGATCGGTACTTATCACATGAGTCACTTACCTGCAGGGTTCGCACGCCAAAGTACACCATGCAAGCTACGGACAAGTAGCGGCCAACGGGCACACTGCTCTTGAGGGCATCAGGCACACTCTTGAATCCATAACCTATGAGAACTGAGATGACAGTCATCAGGGCCAACGCAAGCGTTGAGCCAATGAAACTTATGGCACGTCCAACCTGCATGACAATCATTGGAAGCCAATATGAGCGCTGAGCATTTTTCAGTGATAAACCGTGATAGACCGCATGTAATTCTATGCAAGTTGAGTGCTGCCTTTTGTAAGCAGTCAAGAGCTGCATACCTTCATAGCCAGGAGCCCTGCCAGGAAGAATGTCTTATCTCCAATTTCTGACAAGAATATCAGTGTGAACGCAGCTAAAAATCCTGATTTCCCCAAAGCTGAATTTGCCGCCCAGTCCTGCACAACGCATGCCATCAGCCAAGGGTGTTGAAACGCCTGGCGGACTTGGTGTAACAGCAGGCAGCTGCAGGTCCGCCAGACATCAATGGGGGTTCTTATCTTCCTTGAGAAGATGCTCTGCAAGCGTGATAACGAATGCTGCTCGCCTTTTGACTGGGTATTTTTCATCTGTGCAAGCAAGCAGCACTGCGCAGTGCAACTCCAGGTTTACCTTCAAAAGAGGGGTGTAGCCCGCATTGTGGGCAATAGCCCAACCTGCAGCCACAAGAATCAATGCTCCCGCTCCCCAAGAGACTCCCTTGAATATCGTCCTGTAACAAAAAGTGTTCCCTCAGCATCTGAAGCCTCACCGAAGCTGCTCACCTTCACTCAGTTGCCTAGTGATATGGACATGTAACCTGAATTAATGGACATCGCATTCCTTCAGAATCGCACCCTCCCCCAGGGTCTTTTGGAGCGCCTGATGGTTGCGACGCTGTCGATCCAGCACCAGTGTGCACCATCCTAATGCCTGTCGCTGGCCTTCTTGATCCCGCATATTTGTTGCGCGATCCCGTAAAACGCAGGTTCGAATTACACTGTCCCTGCCAGTCATTTCGAAAAGGCTTGAAAAGCCTTTTAGGCAGGCACGCAACTCTCTGCGTTTGGGGAGATGTCAGCTGGCAAATATGCGTGAAGTTGGCTGTCCCGGCGTTCATTGCATGCACAGTAAGGCTTGGGTGCAAAATAAAGTCGCAGCTCGGGACGATCGCCCCGAATATCTGTTTACAAGCTCCTGTCTCAAAGACAAGATTGTGTGTCTGGTGTCCCATGTGGAATGGGCTGCCCAGCTGGGCTGCAGAGCAGCTGCCCAGAGGCCAGTGGGCTCAATCGATGGCATTGCTGACGACACTGCTGGCACCAGATGCAGGGGATACTGTTCATGAATCCACCACTATAACAGCTGCGTTATTGTCTCAGAGTAGAAAAATGTCTCCAATGCCACATATGCGTAGCGCTGTCTAGTGCTTCGATTTCACCAGACCAGTACATCGGGCCAGGTGATCCACCCTGGTCATCCAGTGTGTGCAGATTGTTCTGCAGATTTCACTCAATGAGTAGAGTCTCGATCGCGTCACCCCTGCTCGGTTTCCACCTCCATTTGAATCACATACCGCTTCCAAGGCGCTGGAGGTGGTGGCCGCTGCCAAGCAGTAGAGACCGCTGTGGTCCTTTCACACCCCTGAAGCGCTGCGAGAAGGTGTCATGCTCCTCTTTTCTTGTCGCTTATAGTCATGCTGGAAGTCCATGACATGGTCCAGGCGCAGTATTGAACGATTCTGTGGACTGCAGGTGCTAAACTGTGTCAAGCCAAGCAGAGAACTGTCATCAACCACCTCAGATGATGCACTGCAAGAGCACCCCAAAGATCTCTGGCTGCACAACACGATGTCAGGCAGGAAGGAGCTTTTTCAGCCACGGCCAGGCCTGGGCAACAAAGTCAGCATGTACTGCTGCGGTGTCACTGTGTATGATTACAGTCATGTCGGTGGGTAATGATGCATTCTGGCATTGTCTAAATCACGTGACCCTCTGTGATGAAAGCTCAGATGGCGACTCCTGCTCGTGGGGTAATTATTTATCCTTGCAGGTCATGCTCGCGTCTACTGCGCATTTGATGTGCTCTTCCGGTACCTCCGACACCTTGGCTATGAGGTTGATTACGTCCGAAACTTCACTGACATCGATGATAAAATCATCAAGAGAGCTTCAGAAACAGGAGAGGATCCTTTGCAGCTGAGCCAGAGGTGAGACCCTCATGGTAGTTGGTGAATGCATGGTGTGGGATTGTTGCCCCTGTGCTGATCATGCCAGACATGTAGGTTCATACACGAATTTCACACGGACATGGACGCCTTGAATTGCCTAGCGCCCACCAGCGAGCCAAAGGCGACCGACTTCATCTCTCAGATGGTGGACATGATTGGGCGCATTGTCAAAGCCGGGCATGGCTATGAGGCTGATGGGAGCGTGTGGTTTTCCGTCGAAAGTGTGCCTGGCTATGGCCGCCTATCGGGGCGCTCTTTGGTAGGCTTCCCACGTCAATATGCTTTGTGCTTCCTGAGCTTCAGGATTTCCCACATTATATGTGTTGAATGGAAATTCATGGTACCTGGCTTCAGCATTGAGTGTGCGCAGGATGACAATCGAGCGGGAGAGCGCGTCGCTGTAAATACGACAAAGCGGAATCCAGCAGACTTTGTCCTGTGGAAAGCAGCGAAAGTAGGAGAGCCGAAATGGGACAGCCCCTGGGGGCCAGGCCGCCCAGGGTGGCACATCGAATGCAGCGCCATGATACGTGAACTCATGGGGCCCATCATCGACATCCACGGGGGCGGCAGGCGAGCTTCAAAATTTGCCTTCTTCCTGGCTGCTGGAAGAGCCCCTACCGCCTGTACTCCCCTTTTTTTGACATTTTGGCTGACATTGCAGGGACCTCATTCATCCACACCATGACAATGAGCTGGTCCAGTCACAGGCTGCTGCCTGCGAATGTGATAGAGAGAACATGCTTGACCATCGCGACTTCGTGCGGTGGTGGATGCACCTCGGCTTCGTCAATGGTCCGCCCCTTTTCGTCTTCAGGGAACATGCATCACACCCCGCAGTGTCTTGCCCAGCTCTGAGCATGCCTTCGATTGCGATTTGTGTGTCTTTCTGCAATATTTAGCATACATGTGCCTCTGCCCAAGGACGCATTGTGATAGACAGTGTGCTTGTCTTCACAGTGGACAGCGAGAAAATGTCCAAGTCATTGGGAAATTTCTTTACAATCCGGGATGTCCTGCAAATGTACCATCCATTGGCGCTGCGATGGTTTCTGATCAATACACAGTACCGCCAAGCCATAAACTACACAGAACGCAGCCTTCAGGAGGTACTCCAGGTTTCCTCCACTCCTGCCTTTTGTGTCCATTTGGGCTGGTGTTGGTTTTCAGCAGCATTATTCTATGCATGTGCGCAGGCATCGGACCGGCTCTATTACGTCTACCAGACCCTGCAGGATGCAGAAGCTGCCCTGACAGCAGCTGCTGCAGCTGGGGAACAGGTGTCTGTGGCAACAGAACAGCACAGTAACGGCACAAAGCTACTCAAGTCAGTGGAAGCCAGTCTATGCGATGACTTGAACACACCACAGGCATTTGCAGCCCTGTCAGAGCCACTCAAAACACTGAATGACCTTCTCCATACCAAGAAGGTCGGTGCCCCTCAATGGATACAGTGACTTTGGAAAAATCTTGTTCCCATCCTATACTTTGGACAATTGGTGCTTCAGGAATCGGCCGTTGCTCATCTGTAGGGGAAGAAGGCTGGAGGCAGACTGCAGACAATAGCAACTTTACAACAGGCCCTGAACTCCGTGTTGGAGCTTTTGGGACTTGGCGCTGGAGATATTGGAGGTGTCTTGGTGGAAATGCGCCAGCGGGCGCTCCACAGGTGAGTGTCTTTCCTAGATGAGCGGTATGAGCAAATGAACTATGCTTGCTGATGGGATCTCCTGCAATTTACGCCTTCACAGTGTCAGGGGTGTTTCGTGCAGGGCTGGGTTGAAGGAGCAGGATGTCGAGTTGAGCATAGAGAGGAGAGCAGTCGCCAGGGCGGCAAAGGACTATGCATCAGCAGACAAGGAACGAGCTTTCCTTGCTGAGCGGGGGATCATGATCATGGATGGATCTGAAGGCACGCTGTGGCGGCCGGGCATCCCAGACTCTCAAAGTAATTAAGGACTCTTTTCAGACTTTCTTGTTGGTGCATGATATTTCCTGAAGGAAGACTACATGTCCGTGTCATGCACAGCCCGGCGGCCCCAGTTTGCTTAGTCATACCAGGAGTATCCAATTGACTCAAGAAGTTTGTGCATCCGAGGCGGTGCATCCTGCTGATTAGGTCATGACAAGACCTCAGGCTGAGCTCACCTCAAGGTGCGACAGTACCGCCACAGCCCTGCTTGGATTGCTGGATGCCTAACCAAACAAGTCTTGCCATAACGGTCACGGTGACACTGTCTAGACCTATCAGGCATGGGTCGGGCCTGCACCTGCACAAGCTTTAAAATTGAAGTTGAGACTCTCGGTTTGCTTCGGAAGCAAATGGCACTGTCTGCAGACAACTCCGCGCCTGACAAAGCAATGTTGTTGCCTCTCATGAATGGGGTCTCCGATCTTCAGCTCATCCCCAATGACTAGCTACTGAATTGCAGGCTTTCTGGCCGCCATGCATCCTGCACTTGCTGCACTGCCGAGCCACATGTGATTGCCTAAAGCCCAATGGAACCCCTTGCCCTGTGGCCCTATCGGGCAGACATTTGATGTCAATAGATCACAACACCTCATCCGAGATTTCACTTCAAAGTAGGATCTATTCCACCCTCCTATTCAATCAGGTTGGCAATCAAAGTATCATACAGTATGCATAGCTTCAGAACAACAGCAGCAGGCTTCTTCACTGACTGTCATCCTTTCCATGGGCATGCTGGGTGTGGATATCCCTTTCCAAGGTTGCCACCGTACTATTCGTGCTATCTTCTGCGACGGAGACGCAATTTTTCCACGAGAGAAATGAAGTGTGCAATATCCTGTGCGCAAAGTCCTTTTACATCGTCAGGAGAGACAGGCAGAAGACCAGCACTACTGGCCTTGGGAGGCATTTTGGGATTGCAAAGCTCTCTTCTACAGGCAAACGCTGCCGAAGACCCCCAGACTCAACTTAGTACGCCTAGTATCTCATTACCGATTTGATTTCGCTTCACTCTGCAGCTGCTTTTAGTGAGACATCGGAACAGTAATGTCCACAGTCCGTCTGTCCACATGCATCACACTCAGGTTGTGAGTTTAGGGTTGGCTTTATCCTAATTCCTCAATGCACTGCTGTTGGTTGATACAGGAAAGGGCCTGCTACATGGGCCAGTTCGCTTTCTGAGGGACCGCCAAAGATCAAACGCTGGGAAATTCATACTTTCCCCAATAAAGGTTACACAGCATCCTGAGTGCTGGTGCACTTTTTGTCTTCTCCCTGCCAGGCGACCATGTGCCCAGCACTGATATTGATCTGATGCAACAGGCTTCAAAACAGCGACTTGAGACCGCCATGAAGGCTCTGGAAGCTCAGAATGTGTACAATCCTGATCCTTTGATATACAAAACTGCCCTTTCAATGGTTCGGAGTGCGAGTCTCAACTGTTACATCTTCCCGGTGGGGATCGTCCTATTGTTGCTACATGACAGCACACAGCCATGCAAGATGTGTTGCTTATCGGGTCTTCACTGTGCTAAAAGTATATTTGTTCTCGCAGGCGTCAGAAGGAGACACGTTAGAAACGAAGATGTCGCTCCTGCAGGGTCAGCTCGGCATTGGTGATGCATGCACATACAGGCTGATTGAGAAGAATGTTGTGTCCCTCCTGCCACCAACAAAGGATGAGCTTCGAAAAGATGCTGCCAACGCCCTCACAGACTTGATCAGGTGAGATGATCTGCTGCTGGCCTTGGATACACTGCTGCACCTTAATATCCGCGCTGCGGCAGTCCTTGCTTGTGGCACATGAATTGTTTTGGGTGGTGGCCATCTTATGATAGCACTGGCACTGACAGTCATGCATACGAGACCGTCTGGTGACCTGGAATTCATCCCCTGCAAGCATTGATACTTCATAACAATCAGGTTGTTGTCCCAGGTCATACAGACATCTGGATGATGTTCTGGACAGAGCATATGGCGGAGATGTTTTTGCAGCTGAGGATGCCCTCACCTCCTTGCAATATACGATGGCTTCGACGGCTTCATTCCAGAAGGTCATCGAGCGCTGTCTTGAATTGGACTCAAAAGGGACAGTTATTGGCTAGTTCGGTTGTCCATCCGTGTTGTCATTGCGTTCTGCCAACCAACACACGATAGCCATGTAATCTTACAACAGTTATCTGACTCAATCAAGAAATGCAAGCCTTGCATTGCAAGGAGTCAATCCCTGCATGTGACCCATACAGATTTCTCAAGCACCCCAGATCGATAGTTGTGATCCCTTTCTTGGACAACGCACAATCCAAGTCTGATTCTGGGCGCGAACCTCTGAAGGGACCCTCATCGCAGTGTTTCGTGATCTTCAATTTTCTTGGGCTGTGTAAGGCAGACGGCAGCAAGTCTTTGCTACAAATAATCAACCTCTCCTGCTCTTTCTGCGCACATGCCGCAAGTCTACAGCGCCCGATGAGGCTTACATACTCTGCAATACAATATGTAATGCCTTTTCATCATTATTATTTTTAAAAATCTAAATATACTTGGACATAAGAGCACACAAGGTTGGCCTACAAAGTGCACATTTGGAATGGACACCGGGTTGGACTGGATTTACATTTTGTTGGGCCTGGTTCTGGGGCTGGCGTTGGGCATCCTAGGTGCCGCATATTTCCACACTCACGCTGAACCTACAGGTAGCCCCCTCCCGTTTGTGTTGTGGCCGTTCAGTTTAGCTGGCAGCTGGCAGCTCCTGCTGAGAAACGTCACCCACTGCCTGAGGAAGAGGGCTTGGGCTTCGCCTTGCACTATAGTATGACTCAATCAGGTTCTCACGACTACACCAAACAGTTTCAACCCATGACTGACAGGTGTGGAAGGACAAAAGAGGCTGGCTGGCCCTCGTGCTGCACCAGCATCGGCTAATGTTTTGGCACCCACGCTCAGCGAGGTACAGCAGGCTTATGTGGCAGAGTATTCCCTGAAGGAGCCCAGACCTCCAAACACAAAGAGGAAAGAGACTCTGAAAGTGGTTGAAGAGGGGGATCAGTCCAAACCTGCGGTAGTGACTGCATTGGGAAACGTCACAGCACCTATAAGGCAGACAAGCTACTATGGTAAGCAACTCTTGTCATGATAACCATAATATTTGGGCTTCTGGCCTTGCATGGCAAAATGTCAAACACCAGAGTACCTGCTGTCCGGCATGCTTATCAGATCGCTCTGTGAGCAAGGGACCGCTGTGATGTTTCTAGCAGGCAAATTCTTGGCGTGGTCTTTGGAGCACGCCGGTCCATCCTGGGAAATCAATGCCATCCATCACAAAAATTCCGTGCACATAGAAGGGTACGATGCACAGTAGCTTTGCTGCTGGGATCAATGCCAGGTCTTTCTTCGTACAACGATTTTGACCTCCAGTGCTGGCTTTGATCTGCGCAGCCGTCAACACACACCGGATGTGAACTCTGGAGCTCCTTTGAAGCGCACGTTGACATCTGCTGAGCTAGCCGCAACACTTTCAAGCCCTGACTCCTTTGAGAGGTGAGAAAAGCTTATTTGAGATATTCCTGTATCACCGGATTGATGATGCCCGTGATAGCAAGATCCCAATCACGACCAACATTACATTACCGACCGACCAACCGGTATTCATGACGTGAGGAAGTTTGGCTGCATGCAGAGTTGCTGTGGAATTTGCAATTGATGAGTCAGACACAGATGAGGTCAGTGGAGAATCCAAGGTCTCATAAGCCAGTCACCTAGCAAATTCTGATTTTTTGCATGGCACAAGCTTTCATGCCTAATGCCCAGTGTAGTGAGATTAAGGCATCAGATTAGAGTGTGTTGGGGTTAGCAGCAGGCGAACTACTACGACTATAAGGGGGCCGCTTTGGAGAATAAGGAAGGAAGAAGCTCAACAAGCAGTGTGATGCCCTCAATGTCTCTTCCCAAGGCACAAGGCAGCCAACGAATCATGGTGACGCCTGATCGCGTTATTGTCTGGATGGCAATCCCTGAGTGTGAGCACAAACGTAGGGCATTAGCATTTGTCAGTCTAATACTCAGGATGTGCTGCAACAGCATGTAAATAGCCCTGCGCAAGTCTGGCCTGTACAGCATGTGGCCAACGATGTCTTGTGAACTTGAATCGAAGGTGTGGCGGAGCAGCAGTCTGGGTGAAGAACCATCCAGCAGGACTGCAGATGGCTCCATGGAGGGCATTGACTCGTCCAGGGAAATGTTCACAATGTGCAGAGTGCCAGCCGAACCTCCTCGTACGAGCACCACCAGCACATCCGGAGCACACCAGCTGTCTGACATACCGCTCGATGATGTGCCCTCATCATACGGGGTATGTTATTGCTGAGCTGGGAAAAGGTCCTATTAAGGAAGCTCACCATGACATGCATGCCTGATTCCTTGGAATGCGTTGCTGCAGGATCACAGTTCCGGCACGCTGAGTGCCGGTTCCACTGTGTCAACCCTCACCGCAGCCAAAGAGGAACACTGGCAGGAGTCCATTAGGCAGGTGAGGCACCATCCACGACAATACATATGACTGGATGCGGTCTGATGGATGAATGGTATGCTACATTTCATCTCTGTGTGAACTGTGATATGTCATCTGCCTTGCCACATTCCTTCCTCATGCCTAAAAGAGGCCTTTCATTACAGGCCGAAATTTGTGTCCTCGTGAAGTTTGGGGAGCTCATGCCCCGTCCCAAAGAGGGCTTGCTGAAGAGGATGCTGCGGATTGTGGAGGTTGAATTGGTGTGTGCTGATGAGGGAACACATCCAGCACTGCTACTGCGTTCTGGGGCTGAATATCACATTGCAATGCAACTATTACAGTCGCCAAGGACCAAATTGGCAAACGTTACTTACCAAATCAATTGGGTGCGCATGGCTGCTCAGGGCCGGGAAGCAAGTGAATTGCAGGTCGGTCTGGAACCCACCACTTGCATGAGCTTTCGCAAATCTCCATCTAGTCCATCATGGACAATATTGGAAGACAGCAGGGCAAGTGTTGGAGAGGGAGTCTAACACCCTGCTGTGCCCTCTTGTCAGGTTCTTCCCAGTGGCGGCCATGACACAGCAATATGGACAGGAGCATGTGTTTGGCCAGCTGGAGAATCTCCAATCAATGATACTGGTGGAGGGCCAGTGCCCATCACCATGTCTCTGGGGTTGCAGAGGCTTGGATGTGTTGACGGGGAAGGATTCACATGCCTCAACATCGGCCTGCATGCGATTTATGTGTCTTCAAGGTGATGACTGCTTTTTTGCGCGCCATCCTTGATTGTTAAATTGCTCTTTTGATGGACACTGCTTCACAAAGCAGTCATTTCTTGCAGAAGGGCACTGATAAGTGCGGTATTGCAGGGGGAGCTACTTGATCAAATATGACACCGCTCGACCACAGAAAGCTCTTCTGGATGCGTGGGGAGTATCACCCGAAAGAGCATTTGATGCTGGCAGCATTTCAGACATCATCCTGTGCAAATTTTGATGCTAATAACACAACTGTTGATATCGTTATTGATGGATCCTTTGCTACCAGACTCGGGCTCCAAGACTTGGACAACAATCCCCAAGCTTGCAACTTCAAATGGCGCGTTGCAGAGGCGTGCATGTGCATGGGCGCTCCTTCAGATACTCGATATTGAAAGCAACGAAGTAAAAAAACAGACAAGAGAGGTTTGGGCAGCCCAGTAGGCTGTGCCAATGTGATCTGATGGGGTTCCTTGTACTATTGTTGTGGTGTTGACATCAGCAGAAATATATGTGTGAACTGGTAATTTTAGAGGGGTTATCATATCCAAGGTGGCGCCACCACATGCATATGATGGTCGCCTCTTGCAAGGACAAAAATGGCTGCCACAAATGTGTCCTTACTATTGCCATGCCGAGTGGGGACTGCTGTATGAAAATAGAGCTCTCATAGAGCTCGTTCTGATAGTGTATACATGTAGGAAAAAGCTGATTTACAGAAGAGTGTTTCCCTGCAGGGACTGAGAAGGTATTATCTTGGAACAATCAGGTGCACGCTTTCTGATTGACAACAACCTTATTGACCCAACATTGATCTGATGCATCACAGTATCTCCCTTCAGAGGTACCATCTGCACACGTCACACTCTCTGCATGCTTTACTTCAGCTTCTTCTTGACACGCAGCTGGTTTGTGTGTCCACACTTCTTCTTCCTGCAGTTCACTGCGCGGGGGTGCAGACGAGCGTAGCACCTACAGCACCCGGGAAACAAAGGTCAGATACCCCCAACATTTTCCTCTCCCTGGAGCTTGCTCCCCATGTCACGACATTACTCTTCCAGACACAGCGCATTGCATAAAAGAACACAGCACTGGTTCCTCGAGAAATCCACATACTTCCTGCATATCATCTTGTCCTGGTTGTACTTGCGGGCCAAAATTTGCAGAGAGGGCTCGATGATGCCTCCACGCAGCCGCATGACAAGGTGCAGCGTGGAATCTGCAAAAGAAGACCAAAATCAGTAGATACTCTCTGCTGACAACCACTAGCTTCCTTCCTAGATGAGGTTCAGCTGCAAATTGAGTACAAGACGTTGCTATACAGCAAAGTCAATGTGGTCGTTTTGATCAGGTGACTTTCACTGGGTGGAGACAAGTAATCAAGCTGCATACCCCTCTCAACCGCGTAATGAGCCAGAGTCTGCTCATCTTCTAATTGCCTCCCAGCATAGATCAGCCTCTGCACCTCAGCTGGAATGCCTGCGACAACCATTGCACCACTCAACGCATAGTGTCACAACTCCAGAACTGAACCCATCCAGCTTTCTGATCGCCCCCAGGAGTGACACCCTGCACACCCTGCAGCTCGTTCTCGAGGAGTAAACTGCACATGGGTTGCTCAATAACACTTGTTTAGCAACTCAACGCACCTTCCTTGCCCGCGATCTGCGTCTTCACGCTCTCAACAGTGTCACTGCGACAGGCACAGGGATGTCAGGGAAGTCTTGGAACGGGGTCGCCAACACTCCACAGAATACTGATTAAGCAATCCACGTTCTGCCTAATCATTTTATCAATTTCTCACCTCGCATTGACCTCAAGGGCCGTCACACCCTTGATGAAGACCTGCACAGAACAATAGCACTTCAGTGCTGTCCTTGATCAGACACAGCGTTCTGATCAGATATGAACAGCATCACAGTCTACGCTTGCCTGCATCTTGGCTCACACGTCCTGGCTAGGCCTCCACTTTTTGTGTGGGACCTGGCATATCTTGGCGGCTCTTAGGTCAGCCCTGACACACAACACCCTTTGCATGTTATAACCCTATATAGGATACCTGGGGGTTTGCATTTCGAGCATTCACAATGGAACTCAATAAGTTCAACTCATGTTATGAGTTTCATTTCCAAGACTTCTTTGGGAATCCGTAATATGAATCTCTTTAACAGAATATTCCCTCGTGGAGATGTAAGTGCGGTCACTTTCTCAGCACAGGAACTGGTTACTAGATTCTGTTGAATCGCGAAAATTGATTATTGCAGAATGCAGGGCGCCAACGTTCCCAAGGTACAGGTTCTATTGGCGTGAAACAATGCTTGGATATAATGTCGGCCTTGCACCAATTTGCTGACTAGGTCCATTGCGTAATTCATGATACAGGTCTCAGAGGAGACCAAACAGGAGTGGGCGAAGGAAATAGCACAAAAGGTGAGATGATTCAATGTGCAGTAGCACCTGCAATCATTTCTGAAATGCTAGAATCACTTGGCCAGAACCCCGTGCTGATAGGCTTGTGAGTGCCTATCTAGTCGCCTGAGCCTTCTTGCCAACACCGCAGGTTCAAAAGAAAGTCGAACGGAGTTCAAAGAGAGTTGATTGGGCAGAGAGACTAGAACAAGCAGCAAAATTGGGGGTTTGTCAAGGCCCTTTGGATGCACACTGAGAGCTGTTAACCTGGGGACACTTTCTGATGGTCAGAGTGTATGGCATTACCTACACATTGTTACGCAATGTGAATGGAGATGTGCTGACTGGCTTTGTGCTTGCTCTTGTGGGGTGCGCGCCCTGGCAGGCAGCAAAGGACGCAAAGGAGTCGCGGGAGGTTGAGAAGAAGGTGAAGAAGAAGAAGAAGAAGAAGGACAAGGACAAAATCAAGAAGTCAAAAAAGCGGCACAGCTCCATATCCCCTGAGGACAAAGTAGGTCTTGACTTTGGAGAGGTCCCGTTCGTTCTTTCTTGCTCTGAGAGCTTCAGACACATCTGCATGCTAGCTCTGCTGTGATGTGTGTGCAGGACTTGAAAAAGAAGAAGAAGAAAGCAGCAGAGGACTGCTGAAATGCTTCCAGGCACTGTGATCGCTGCAGCTACCAGGATGATCTGACGAACTATATATAGCTGCACAGGTCAGAAAGGTTCACTGTGTGACAATGAAAATTCTAGGTGATCCTGACAGTGGTGGATGACCTGCAACTCAACAACTGTTCAGCACCACTGCGGCCATAATCTGTATTTGCAACAATGTGCATATGCAAAGACCTTGCACATTCGATCTTTTCGACTTTCTTTTCTCCAATTCTGCCTGATATTGTACCTTCTCAGATCTGCTAGACAGCTGAGGCCGCTAACCTATTATTTGAGATTTAACAATTAATGCGCTGCTTTCACCTCTGCACACAAATGTGCTCATCTACACTCACAAAGGTCCTGCAATTTCTACATTGCAACTGCAAGCAAATTGCAAGGCTGCTAGCTAGCACTCTTGAAACCTCAGATGTAAGGCAGTTATCGGATGTGTCCCTGACATGAGAGAGAAAAGACATCCAGCATGTCTTGAGAGGTAAATTTGCCTTAAATACACACAAAATACATGCATTGCTGCTGCCCAACCTTGTGTTGTGCACTTGAATCTGACAGTTCCTTCAAAATCTGCATGATCATGAAGACAAAGGCACAATCCGCTGGGATGGACCGACATTTGCAGCGGCCCTACATCTGCTGATTTTGTGCATGGTCTTTGTGTCTTTCTTGATCACTCTGGCTTCTTTCTGCGTGACAAAATACGCGATGTGAGAGTCTGTCATAATGACCAATAATAACACGGGCAAGGACTGTCCTCCTGGAGCAACTGTCAAGGTCAAAGGCTGAAATGAAAATTAAACCGCGCAAACAGTGAGCATGGCAGTCACCAAGAGGAGATGTCTGTACACACCTTTGCCAGCTTCACCTGTTCCTTCCGCTGCTTTTTCTCGTCAGGAGTTTCCCCTTTCCTTCTCTGCATGCTTTGTCCACCTGCTACGGGAGCCTCAACCTGGCCAGTGCCCTCTTCCTCTCTTGAAGAAGAGCGTTCAGGACCCCGCAGAGGCACCGCTGTCTCTTCTGCGGCAGATGTTCTGTGCGAGCGTCTCCTGCGTAGTGAAAGGCTCATGAAATCCAGATCAGGGCAAGGTGAATGCCAGGCTACAGTGAGTAGGAAGGAGCAGCCAAGGCACAACGACATGCAGTGAGACCTGAACTTACCTGGATGTTACAGGCTCCCCAAGGATGCTGGGGTGGTTGTCCAAATTGGTGTGCGTGGTCAAGACGCTCTCGCAATCCCACGCACGGGTGTTCAGCATCCCCTCACTGCTTCCATGAGCAACAGGGACGACGGTTTGTTCATCAAGCATGTTGGCGTGGAGCAGCTCCCGTGCCTGCATCGAAAAGTGTGACCTTAATAGAGTTGGTTGGAGATTGGAAAGTAATGCAGACAATCAAGAACAACAAAATCTCCCCCTTCACCTTTTCCACTGCAATCCTTGCATCATCATCATGCCGATCCAGGGCCTTGGCAGCATGCGTAGGACCTTGGGCAGGATGAGCGCCATCAATGACCGGCACCCTGGAGGCCTGCTCTCCCATACTCTTCTCCAGAAGACTTCCAAAGACCTCAAGTCCAGCTCCGCCGCCCTCAATATCATCTAGTTCCCCAAGCTCGTCTGAATCATACTCCAGCGCAAGCTGTTCAAACCTGCATCAGACAAATTTGTCATCCAGGTGCATTGCCCAACAGAGATCACAGGAGCACATGCACAGCTGTTATAAACGGTGAAAGCATGAGTGGGGCTGTGGATATACTGAAGTGAAGCTTGAACATCTTTGGGCAGCCAGGACGTGGAATCAACAAGAAAGGGAGCAGCAACCTTTCATCCAGGGTGGCAAGGCCTCCACGATCTGTGCGCTCAGGTCGCCAGTAGGTGGAGGCAATCGATCCAACATACCCCCGTCCCAGCCTGCTTTCGAGCTCATCATCATCTGTGTCCTGACTGCCCTCGGACTGTCCTGACAGCTCTTCTTCCTCCTCGATGAAGGAAAGAGCTCCATGACCCGAGCCCCTGGCTGTGCTAAGGTTGCTGGAAGTCACCTGGCACGGAGCATGTCCCTGTCATGACATCACCCACTTTTGAGCACTACTGATACGGCTGAGAAGGCATGAAAGGGCCTTGATGCACAAAGGGAGGAGTAAGAGCTAGCTGCCCCCGTTTCTGTTTGGGGATTGCCTGCAAGTCTGCAATATGTGTGCAGGAAACTGAAAACTAGTGCATCTCTGAACAGCAAACCATACTTGGGCTGCAGCTGTGGAGACAAAGTCATCCAATAGATCACCAGAGCCGCCATCATCTGCATCATCATCCGCGTTCTCCAACTCCCTCATGATCTCATTGAGAGCATCTACGTCATTGGCCCCTGAGCAGCAGATGTTGTATGTGAGAAATTGCCTCACTGATTTTCCGGAGGTGTCCAGCATCCAGAACGACAACAACCTTCACAACAATGGTAGTGCCGAGGGAAGCAAGAAAGCTCACTATTGGAAGGTTGCTCATCAAGGTCTCGCGCAAACGGGGCCACCCCTCCAAGCACCTGCAGAATATCAACCTGCACAGCAAGCAATCCTTTGGCAGTAGCTTTCAGCATGGGTACTTCTAATCTGCAGTTGGCCGCATACTTTGGGAATGCTCATCCAGCCCAGGATATGCACTGGCTTACATCAGCTGTCGCTGTCTGCTGTGGTAGCGTGCGGGCGTCCACATACTTTACGTCCTCGGGTGGAGGCTCCACAAAGGGCGCTGGCAGAAACACTCTGGGACCTGAAGACAGCACGGGTCTTCACTTTGTGACCTTTCCTGAAGAATAAGGCAAGGACAACAGAGGTTGGCTTGCAGAGGAGCTCACCCTCTGCCGCTGGGGCGCTTGCGTTATCGGACGAGGAAACGTTTGCAGCCGGATCCTTCAAGTGTTGAAGGTAATCATAGCCATCGTCTGGCAGGCCCAGCTCTACAATCTCCTTCCTTTTATTCTCTGACAAGTCCCAAGTGACTTCTTCGGGTGGAAAGGGGAAAAAGCCCCTTCCCATCTGCGGTGGAATTGCATCCTTTGATTGTTCTTGATTGCTTGCTTGAGGCTGTTGATCCTCGTCGCCGTAGAGGAGACTATATGTTGTTGCATTCCTCTTGTCAATGAAGGGCTTTCTTCTACCCATGTCTGATGATCGCTTTCTCCAATCCCTCTCGAAATGATCGCTTAGTTAGTGGAACTCGCAGACGGTCATGAAGCATGATGCAGTTTAGGCGAGACGGCTGGTAGGTCGACTGCTTGTCGACTGCTCTGGAGAATAGATCCTATTTAGGAACATTTCTAGGAACGTTAACGCTCCTTCGTAGGAAGCTGAAGGAAGCTTCTTTCTTGGAGTGCTGTGTTGGGAAGTACAGATCCTTTCAACATTCAGTCAACAATACAGGCGGAAACACACATTTTTCTCCTTACAGCGCTGTAATCTTCCAAATACTTCCGCTAGCATCCCAAAATGAGATGATCTTGGTGTCCTGCACTAAGATCACGAAGATTGTCCCTACGGAAGGGATCCTCTTAGACTTGTGAGCAATGCAAGCAGAGATAGGCGCACCATGCCATTACCGATGAAGTGATACTGCCGAGCACAGCCAGAAATACCCACATAGATGCCATTCAACGGTGCACTGAGCAAGAGCTCTTGGACAGCGCTTTCGATGCAGGTTGGACAGTAATGAGGTTCTAGAAGTCAAATGCACTGGAGTACATTGACCTTTCAAATTCACAGTTCTGATCTGCATGGGAGATCTGCAGAGGTAGGAACTCTTGGGCAAGCGACGTGCACCTCAAAGACTCGCACTTCGTTCTCTTGGAGACCTCAACTCGTAAACGACTATAGCCTCCTGGAGAGAAGCAGTGTCAAACCATAGCATCATCATCAGACGCGCTGCTGTCTCTGCTGGTCACTTGCTGAAAGTGTCGCGCACATGTTGGGGCATTCTTCAACTGTGATCACCACATTGATATCGTTAGGTACAACTTGGCATCCGGGAGCACCCCCTGCCATTGTATCACACCTGTGCAGGAACACGGCCTCGGGATCTCTTGCACCGCTACCTTGTCGCTCAGAATGGTAGTACCAGGCACACCCTATTCTGTAAAGGTGAGAGCGCAGAGAAAGTGTTGACCATCTTCATGGCTTTACGAGTAATGGATGTCTGTCAAGGCATCATTGTGTTGGTAATTTTTATGACCACAGTGCCCTCAGGGAGGCTCCCGCAGGCGCCTGCAGATGATGCTGAGCCAGCTTTGCTGACGAGCATGCAGATTTTCTGGATTGTCTTGAGTGCAGCAGCCATGAAAAGGTCTTGCAAGAAAGCTTTATTGGAGCTGGAATTACCGCGGCTGCTGGCCAAATACTGACGGTCCCTCGATTGATCAATCGAGAGACCGCCCTCCATCTGGTGGGCAGTCATTTCAGATATCACATCATAGTTGTGCTGTGCTGTAGGGGGGATGACGTCCAGTCCTGTACCTGCAAGTGTCTGCGGCCGGTACCTCAGGTGATTGTCCTCAGCGGTCAGAATGGCTTTAAGCGTCTCCAATGCCCAGTCCGTTCTGCATCCAATTTGCAAAGTTCTGGATTAATTTGGCGACAAGACCATCGCAGCACCTGCAACACAGGTATTTTCTTCCATTCATCTTCGTCTTTCTTTCTTTATGGTTGGGCTTTTGAGAAGACGACACGATTCTTCAGCTAAAAGTCAAAATTTTCTCATTGTTACATTGTGCATTCAGAGTGCTAAAGTACATTTCCAAGCTGCATGCTTCCTTATATGTAAAACAATTGTTTTTGTTCACCTGGTATGGTATTACTCGCTTTCGTTGCCCCTGAAAATGTATGGCAAGGGTTAGCATCGACTCAATGCCATCGAGGGAAATATGGCAAACACAGTAATATTATACAGACTGATAACAACACTCTGCATCTGCAGAAAAATCTGCAGAGACTGTAATAGCAGCTCCATGCTTGATGATACCGCAAAAAATTTGACTACATGAGATCAGGTGATGCGAATCAAGATGAGACCTACTGATGCAGTGGAAGGTTGCCAAAGGTCAAGGACGCTAGGTGATCAATTGTGTCCTACCCGCCAAGGGAAAGCATCCAGTGCAGAAATTTTAATTGCCGCATTTAGACATCTCACAAAGCCCAGGTAGTGCATTTCCACAGATACTTTGACAAACATGAAATGCGTTGCTGATTATCGAATACTTTGGATGCAGATGAAAGACGGCCAATATACTCTTTACTGATTTGCCATGCGCAATTAACAGGTAATGCCATGCAGTTGGCCCCCTGATCTCATGTTCAAGCCAAAGGAAAAGTCTCTTTGTACTTTTTTAAGCCTAGTAGGACGGCAGATCGCAGGCTACTTGTGGTGAGGAATATATGGTGGGAAATCCAGGTAGAGGTGCGGCGATGTAACTTTCAAGGGTGCGGCGGTGTAATTTCAAGGCAGTGCAACTAGATAAGGCTGCTGGGCATCTGGGACAAATTTGCAGTCTGCCCGCCTGTCACTTCCTCTGTCTATAGACGACCTGAGTGCTTCAAAGAGGACAAGGATCAGAAAGCTTTGCTGCACAAATAATTTTTGCTATGAATCACTGACTGCTGCGCTCTCATTTTTTTTTTTTTTTTTTTTTAAGGGGGAGCCCCCGCTATTACATAGGTGCCAA